>ERZ773130.1-NODE-1-length-685004-cov-12.229497_pt1 | contig 685004 bp, 604 predicted proteins | sample MGYA00511919_ERZ773130 | MGnify/ENA primary metagenome ERZ773130 (study PRJEB29015, sample SAMEA2737851) | human gut metagenome | biome: human gut; feature: human-associated habitat; material: faeces | place: China | collected 2012 ...
CCGCATACTGCCGTGTAAGTACAGAGCAAGAGGAACAGCAAAACAGCTATCAGGTTCAGATCGCATATTACACAGACTTGATAAATCGCAAAAAAGAATGGACTCTTGCCGGAATTTTTGCCGACGAAGGTATCAGCGGTACTCAGACAAAAAAGCGTACCGAATTTAATCGCATGATCCGTATGTGCAAAAACAAGAAAATTGATTTAGTGATCACAAAATCCATAAGCCGATTTGCCCGAAATACTGTGGATTGCTTGGAATATGTCAGACAATTGAAAGACCTTGGCATCGGAGTTGTTTTTGAAAAAGAGAACATCAATACGATGACTATGACCTCAGAATTTATGATTGCACTTTACGGAAGTTTTGCACAGGCTGAGAGTGAATCCATAAGTAAAAATGTAAGTTGGGGCAAAGAAAAAGCCTTTCGTGAGGGCAAGGTTAGTTTTCAATACAAATATCTTCTCGGCTACAAAAAAGGTGCAGACGGCAAGCCTGAGATCGTTCCTGAAGAAGCGGAAACAGTAAAGCTGATTTTTAATATGTACCTTGACGGATACACGCTTTTAAATATCGCAGATACGCTTATGGCTCAGGGCAGAAGGACGGCTACAGGCAAAAATATTTGGAGTAAAGGTGAGGTTCAGCGTATTCTGAAAAATGAAAAATATGTCGGCGATGCACTTCTGCAAAAGACTTTTACCTCCGACTGTATCACTCACAAAGTGGTGAAAAATAACGGAGAGCGACCGATGTATCTGGTTACTGACCATCACGCTCCGATAGTTGACCGTGACACGTTCAACCGAGTACAGCAGGAACTTGCAAGGCGAAGTTCAAAGCGTAAGATCAGCGATAAAACTACTACTGAGCAAGGCAGATATTCGAGTAAATATGCGCTTACCGAATTACTTATCTGCGAAAAATGCGGTACACCCTATCGCAGAACCACTTGGGCGGCAAGAGGCAAAAAGCAGGTGGTCTGGCGGTGCATAAGCCGTCTGGAACACGGTAAAAAGTACTGCCCCGATTCACCTACGATCAAGGAAGAACAGCTCCATAAGGCGATAATTCGGGCGATAAACAATTACTATTCCTGCCGAAATGATATTGCAAGGATTTTAAAAGCGAATATTGGTTCGGTGCTTGAATGTCAAGGTCAGGAGGAAATTTTAGCTGCAGGAAAAAGACTTAGGGAAATCGACCAAGCAAGAAATGATTTAGTCAATTTGATAGCCTCCGGCGGCTGCGACGAGGACAAGCTTGACAGTGAATTTGAAAAGCTTTATGCGGAAGAACAGCAGTTGAGCGAACGGCTTGAAAATCTGAAATTGCAGAACAAAACTTCAGAAGGAACACAGGCGAAACTTGATGAAATTATGAATATGATAGAGCATGAAAAGTTTGAGTTGGAAACATTTGATAATGTGCTGATACGCAAATTAATCGAGTGCATAAAAGTACTGAGCAAGACCGAAATACTGGTGATTTTCAAGGGCGGATACGAGGTCAGGGCTGAAATTGAATAACGATTAAATTTACGGCTTGCGGAGAGATCTGCAAGCTGTTTTTGTTGGGAGGCGGTTATTTGGCAGGAAATTTTGATGGGATAAAAACAAGAAATTTTGGCATTGAGATAGAAATGACGGGCTTAACTCGCTGTCAGGCGGCAAAAGCGCTTTCAGGTGTTCTGGGAGGAGAGGTTGTCCATGAGGGTGGCACTTATGATAAATATACGGTTAAAGATATTAAAAGCAGGGATTGGTCTATTGTGTACGACGGAAGTATCAACTGTTACAATGCAAACGGCGACCGAGCTTCCAAATCCTACAGTGTGGAAATGAATTCTCCTGTTCTTGAATATGAGGATATTCCGCTTTTGCAGGAGGTTGTACGAGCTCTTAGAAAAGCGGGCGGAGTAACAGGTCCGAGATATTGTGCAGGCACGCATATACACATTTCGGCAGACGATTACACTCCGCAGCAGATACGCAATCTTGTAAATATTTTTGCGAGTAAGGAGGACTTTCTGTGGGACGCTTTGCAGGTTTCTTCTGCTCGTGAATCCTACTGTCACAAGATGGATAAGCAGTTCATCGAGGAAATTAACCGAAAAAAGCCTAAAGATATGGAAGAAATAAAGGGGCTTTGGTATCACGGCAGAATGAGCGAACAGTTTCAGCATTACTCAAATAGCCGATATGTTATCTGCAATCTGCACTCATTCTTTCAGCATGGTCATTACGAGATAAGGGCATACAACGGAAGTCTTCATGCAGGAGAGGTAAGAAGTCAGATAGTTCTTGCGCTTGCCATAAGCAATGCGGCAATGACTAAGAAATACTGTTCTCCGCACGTTTCGCAAAGCGATAATATGCGGTATAGTTTTCGTGTATGGCTTTTGAATCTTGGGCTTATCGGAGATGAGTTCAAGAATTGCAGGACACATTTGCTAAAACATCTGGATGGCGATATTGCATGGCGGCACCCGGAGGACGGAATAGCCGCAAGAGCAAAGCTGAAAGAAAAACGTGAAGCAGAACGGCAAGCCGTCCGTGAACAGCGTGTCGAGCCTGTAAGCGAGGTTCAGGAGTTAAACGAAAATGTACCCGATGAAATTTCAGAGCCGTCAGAAAGCGAATGCGGCGATTTTGTGGAGTACGAAGGAGATGAAGAAATGGGCATGGAAATGTCTATGTGATCGGAGGTTTAAAATGAGTAAAAAGCAGTTATATATTGCATACGGCAGTAACATAAATTTGGAGCAAATGGCATACAGATGTCCACATTCAAAGGTTGTAGGAGCATCAGAAATCAAGGATTATGAATTAGAGTTCAGGGGCGTTGCAACAATCGTTCCGAATAAGGGTGCAAGAGTTCCCGTTCTGATATGGGAGCTTGACGAAAGGGATTTGCCTACTCTTAACAAATACGAAGGCTACCCCAGTTTCTACAGGCAGGAAAAGATGTCGTTTGAATTGAATGGGAAAGTTTGTACTGGAATGGCGTATCTGATGAATTATGGAGAGCTTTCTCCACCGAGTCAGCAGTATTACAACACGATTTTGCAGGGATACAGAGAAAACGGTTTGGACGAGAAATATCTTCAAACAGCTCTTGAAAATTCTCAGCAGCTTGAGTATTACGTGAATGATGAATTCGATGAGGATTTTGATGATGATTACGACCTTGACGATGATATGCAGATGAGATTTTAAGGAGAGTGGTTGAATGAAATACAATGGTTTTTATGTGAAAATATCTCCCGATACTGATCTGCATCGGGAGGATAAGGACGGTAATGATATTTGCTGTAAAGGCTTTACTATAGAAGTTTTTGCGGATGAGTCCGAAAAGCTTGAGATTGATGTTTTTTCGGCGGCGGTGGATTTTGAACTGTTGAAAGACAGTCTTGAAGAAGCGGAGCAGTTTGCTAAGGATTATGTGGATTGTGAGGAAAAAGAATATCGCAGAATGATCGATGAGTTCAATGAACATTGACCGGTAGAAATAATTTTTAATCGGAATGGTCATAATTTATCTCGTTTTAGATATGCATCCATTTGGTATCAGCAAGACAAAGGTTTTAAAAGCAGACGTTTTTATGGCGCCTGCTTTTTTGTTGTGCTATTGATTTTTTGCAGATCTTATAGTATAATGGGGATTACAAAATACATTGCAGAGCATAAAAATATTTAGGAGTAAACAATATGTCGCAAAAGTGGAATGACCCAGAAGCCAGAGAGAACTATATTCTATTGCTAACATTGGATAATTTTATTTTCTACTTTCTTTTTATGTATCTGAATTATAAATTCACAACTGAATTTTTATCAGGCGATTTCTTAGAATATTCAATCCATAATTTAAAAATACTTTTTATTATAAGATTTATTTGTATTCTAATAAGCAGTTATAACGCTTCTAAAATACTATTTTCCATGGTAGAAATGTACCGTGCATATGATAAGCCCTACAGAGATTTCGACGACTATAAGTTTAAAAACAAATTTTCTTATTTTCGCTTTTTTAAAACCTCATTGATCGGGATCGAGAAAAAGCAGTGTATCAAAGCCGTTATATATTCTATGTTATGGATAGTTTTGACCGTAGTTTTGTCTATGCGAGATTTTGTATCATACGGAACAAAAAATTCGTTCCAACAGATACTGTGCCTGAGCGAAATAAACAGCGATATAAAAAATAACAATGTTGCTGAATATGATGTAAAAGCTCCAACTATATATACATCGTCTAACGGACTGCACTATATTATCCCAAATTATGATAACGACAACACTGAATTGGTCTTGACAGATCAGCAGTATGATATGTTGAAAAACGCCGCTGATCTTTCTTATCGTGTTACATATTACGAACTATCCGGATTTGTTATTTCGGTCGAAGAGCAGTGACTTCCCCATTCACACCCTATCCAAAATATCCCTCATAAAAATTTACTTGACATAGCAGCATACTCTGGGTCGTATGATAAATGTATGATAAAAGCTCCCGAAACGGGGACTTTTTGCGTGGGTCTGCCCGAGCGCGGATATAATAATTAAACAGAAAAAGCAAGCCCCTGCGCCGTGAAAAAACGCAGGGGCTTATTGCGTGTGCTTTTACTTCTTGTGCGGCAGCTTTATCTCGGGCACGGCCAGGTTTTCAAAAACCACGCCGCTCTCTTCCTCAGCGGGCAAGTGCTGCTCAGCAGGCTCTTCATCTTCGCCGCCGTCGATATGTACTTCGGGGAATGCAAGATTTTCCGAAGCGTAGTTCAGCTTTTCTCTTTTCTTTCTTTTTCTGAAATTCATAAGCTCAGCTCCCTTAGTTGATAAAGTTGATAAATGCCGTTATAACAAGGCTGTTTATAAAGTCGGCGAACATACTGCCCACTATCGGCACAAGCATATACGCCTTTATCGAGGGCACGAATTTCTCAGTAAGCGCCTGCATATTCGCCATAGCGTTTGGCGTAGCGCCCATGCCGAAGCCGCAGGTGCCCGCCGCAAGCACCGCCGCGTCGTAATCTCTGCCCATCACGTTGTATACCAAAAAGTACGAGAACATAGCCATCAGCACCACCTGCGCCAGCAGAAGTATTATCATCGGCAGGGCAAGCTCCGCGAGCTGCCAAAGCTGTAAGGTTATCATGGCTATTCCGAGAAAGAGCGAAAGGCATATTCCGCCTATGTCGTTTATCTCGCCCATGTGTATGTGTATCTTTCCGCCGTACTCGCCGATGTTGCGCATAAAGGCTGCGGCTATCATAGAGCCGATGTATATCGGGAAAGTCATGCCCGTCATTGAGAGCAGCCATGAAAGTACAGTGCCTATGCCCATAGCTATCGCGAGCTGGTAAGCGGCGGGGGCGTACATACTTACCGAGCGGTGGTGCTTCTGCTCGTCCTCCTCCAGTATAGAGGGGTCTTCGGAAACTGCGGTCTTTAGCAGGTCGTGCTTCAGTATCAGCCGTCTGCCGATAGGGCCGCCCATAGTTGAGCCGATTATCAGACCGAATGTCGCCGCCGCCGTGCACACGGTAGTAGCGCCCTTTATGCCGAAGTCCTCAAGTACCGTGCCGAATGCGCCCGATGTTCCGTGACCGCCTACCATAGGTATCGAGCCTGTGCACATACCTACCAGCGGGCTTATTCCCAGCAGCTTCGATATTCCCACCGCCACAAAATTCTGCGTGAATATCAGCACCACTAGGCATAGCAGGAATACCACAAGGCTCTTTCCGCCCGCTTTCAGCACTTTCAGATTAGCCTGAAAACCTACTGATGTAAAGAACATTACCATACATACCGTTTTCAGCGTTTCGTCAAACTGAAACTCTACTATGCCCAGCCCGTGCAGCAGGCAGGAGAGAAGCGCGAAAACTACTCCGCCTACCACCGGCGCGGGTATGCAGAAAGTTTCGAGAAACTTTATCTTCTTTTTCAGAAACCCGCCGAGATACAGTACGCCTACCGCTGCGGCGAGCGTCTGATACATATCTACATTAAGTGTTTTCAATATCTCAGTACCTCGCTTTCGTTAGTTATCATCGGCGTTTACCGAGATATTTATGCTCTTGTAATATTCCGCCGCGCCTTTGTGAAAATCGCAGGGGAGCCCGCTGGTCGCGAAATCGCTGTTCGGCGCGGCAAGTCCCTGCTTCTCTATATCGCCGCTGTTTTCAAATATCGCGGCGGTCAGCTTTTTCACTGTCTGCGCGTCTGCTGAAGCGTCAGCTACCAGTACAGCCTTCACGCCTATGGTGGGCACGTCCTCGTTTATGCCGCTGTATGTGCCCGCCTTTATCTCGGTGCTGAAATATCCCTCGTAAAGGTTAGTCATGTATGCGGCAGTGCGCTCGTCCATCGGCAGCAGGCGTATAGATATATCCTCCGCAAGCTGCGAGATAACGTCAGCGGGCGCGCCAAGCACGGCGAAAAATGCGTCGATCTCGCCGTCTTTCAGCGCTTCGGCTGACTGCTGATAATTCATGCAGCAGGTATTTACCATGTTCATGCTGATACCTGCCGAGTTTAAGATGTACTCGGCGTTTTTCGCCACGCCCGAGCCGTCCTCGCCCAGCGAGATGCGCTTTTCAGCCAAGTCGGCTATGCTTTCTATGTCAGAGTCGGCGCGTACTACTATCTGAAAATCTTCCATATAAAGCGCCGCCACCGCCCGCACGTCTGAAACAGGGCTGCCCTTGAAATCATCAGTGCCGTTCACCGCTTCCGAAAGCATATCGCTCTGCACGATAGCCATGTCGATAAAGCCGTCGTTCAGCAGGCGCAGGTTCGCCTGAGAGCCTGCGGTGTTTTTCACGATAACGTTCACGCCGCTTTCAAGCCCTGCAAAAGCGTTGCCGTACTTGCGGTATATTCCGCCCTCGTTGCCTGTGCCGAGCTTTACGTTTTTACCGCATGAGCACAGCGAAAGGCATAGCGCCGCCGCAGCCGCCAAAGCCGCCGCTCTTGCCGCGCGTGCAGATCTTATCATATATCATCTTCCTTTCATCACATATATTACTATTATAATTGTACCATATTTGCGCGCCGACTGCAACGGCTTTTTTCAGAAATATTGATGTACATTCTTTTACCGGGCGGAAATGCCTGTACGGATATTTTTCTACTTTTTGCACGGCTGAGCGCGCTTTTGCGTCGGCGCATTTGCATGATTTGACGAACGGCAAATTTGGCAGGCTTTTGCGGGTGATTTTTGCTGTACGAGTGCATAAATCTGCAATGAACAAAATAAGTGTGATTGTGCATATCGCATAAATCAGCAACAAAGATCTTATCGCCCGAAGAATTTGCAATAGCGTATTTTGCGGCGTATAATTAAAGTATCAAAAATACTACTATTAAAATATGAAATGAGGAAATACACTATGAGCAAGCAGTATGAGCTTAACAAAAACCTCGCCCAGATGCTGAAGGGCGGCGTTATCATGGACGTTACCACCCCCGAGCAGGCGAAGATAGCCGAAGCGGCAGGCGCGTGCGCAGTTATGGCGCTTGAGCGTATACCAGCCGACATTCGCGCGGCAGGCGGCGTTTCCCGCATGAGCGACCCTAAGATGATAAAGGGCATACAGCAGGCGGTATCTATCCCCGTAATGGCGAAGTGCCGTATAGGCCATTTCGCTGAGGCGCAGATACTCGAAGCTATCGAGATCGACTACATCGACGAATCTGAGGTGCTCTCGCCCGCCGACGACGTTTACCATATCGACAAGAGAAAGTTTAAAGTGCCTTTCGTATGCGGCGCTAAAGATCTTGGCGAAGCGCTCCGCCGCATAAGCGAGGGTGCTTCCATGATACGCACAAAGGGCGAGCCGGGTACGGGCGACGTTGTGCAGGCAGTTACCCACATGAGAAAAATGCAGAGCGAGATGCGCAGACTCAGCTCGCTTTCAGAGGACGAGCTTTTTGAGGCCGCTAAGCAGCTTCGTTCGCCTTACGAGCTGGTAAAGTACGTTGCTGAAAACGGCAAGCTGCCGGTAGTAAACTTCGCAGCGGGCGGCGTAGCTACCCCTGCCGACGCAGCGCTTATGATGCAGCTGGGCGCTGAGGGCGTTTTCGTAGGCTCGGGCATATTCAAGTCGGGCAACCCCGAAAAGCGCGCTTCCGCCATAGTAAAGGCTGTTACCAACTACACCGACGCTAAGATGCTGGCTGAGCTTTCCGAAGATCTCGGCGAAGCTATGGTAGGCATCAACAAGGACGAGATAGAGCTGCTTATGGCGGAAAGAGGAAAGTAAAATGAGCGTTATAGCGGTACTTGCGCTGCAGGGCGCGTTTGCCGAGCATGAAAAAATGCTCGATCAGCTTGGCGCGGAGCATTTCGAGATACGCCAGCTTGCAGATATAGACCGCAGCTTCGACGGGCTGATAATACCCGGCGGCGAGAGCACGGTGCAGGGCAAACTGCTGAGAGATCTGGGGCTTTTCGAGCCGCTGAACAAGCTGATAAGCGGCGGTCTGCCTACATTCGGCACCTGCGCAGGCATGATACTTTTGGCAGATAAGCTCGAAAATGACAGCGAGCACTATTTCAGCGCTATGCCCATGACGGTAAAGCGCAACGCCTACGGCAGACAGCTAGGCAGCTTTTATACCGAGAGCGAGTTTGCGGGCAGCGTGATACCCATGACGTTTATCCGCGCGCCGTACATAGCGGACATCGGCGGCTGCGAAAAACTGGCTGAGGTAGACGGCAAAGCGGCAGCGGCGCGGTACAAAAACTGCCTTGCGGCGGCATTTCACCCTGAGCTGAACGAAGACCTTACGGTGCACAAGTATTTTCTCGACATGGTGGCGGGCAAGGTCTGAATAATTGCAGATATTAAAGAGGACTGAGTGTGCATAGCGCTCAGTCCTCTTTTTGGTTTTTATTCCGGTTGAACCGTAAGCTGATTAACAAAAGAACAGGTCTTTACTGTTTACTGATCGTGTAAGATCATTGCTCAAATATGCAAGCGTACTTTGGGTTTTCTGTGAGCAGCTTCTTTTCCTCCTCCGGAAAAGAAGTTACAGTTTTTTTCAAAAAGCTCGGCTCGCATACAATTACTTTATGACCTGAAAGATCTACAGATCTCAACAGCGACGAAGTAAAATGCTCATCGCTATTCCCATCATTTCTGCTCTCGTCATTCCGTTCTTTCCATTTTCTGATTTTCCCGTTTTTCCACTGTTCAAATTTTATATATTGCTCAAACGCTGAATCAAAACAGCCCATTGCGGCTTCATGATCTCCGATATTATTTGCGATCTTTACACATTCCATATCTATAAAACATAAGTCGCTGTGAAATCCGTAACATTCAGTACCCAGTATTTTCTCAAACAACTTTCTAGTCAATAAAAGAAGCTCTAGTCCGTCCCGACTATTATTCAATTCATCATTACACACTATCGCTTCGTCCAGTGATTTTTGAAAAGCATGAAGCAGTTCCAGCACTGCGTTCCCGCGATATTGTTCAGCCCTTTTATCATCATTTATGCTGCCGATGCTTCCCAAGTTGCCCAGTAAAACTTGTCTGCACAATTCAAGGTCGGGCTGTTCTGACGCTTTCTGCTCGGCTTTTTCATATTTACCAAGGCTGGAATATACGGATAATAACGGAATGATACACGATCGGTCATGCGGCAATAATTCCTCATACAGTTTAGCGGCTTCCTCCCAAAATATATTCGGCAGTTCGCCTTTGTTCTTCCACCCTTGCTTATGTAAGGCACAAGCAAGCTTCGTCTTAAAGTCCGCTCTGTCCGGAAACTCTTCGAGCCCTCTGCGCATTAGTGCGATACACTCTGTCATATCATCGTTATCATTTAGCATCTGCTGAGCCTCATCATTATATCTCTGAATTATTTTGTTCCTGTCATTGTTATAGCCAAACAACTCATCGATCGATATATGAAAATAGTTGGCGATAGATGGTATCATCTCCATATCCGGATAACCGCCATTTGCTTCCCACCTTGAAACGGCTTGCGGCGTAACGCCTAAAGCATTTGCCAGATCCTCTTGTTTTCTTCCCGTCGCCTTTCGCAGATCTTTTATTTTCTCACCAATTTTCACTTGCATTTTAATACCTCCGTATTATTTTATCACCGGTGTACGTTAATTATAGCATAGAGGTAAACCCAAGTCAATTATCAATTCGTTGTTTCATACTAAACGTATCGTTGTTTTATAAAAAACGTCCAAGCGGGTACTATCCCACTTGGACGTATCGGAATTTTCAATGCTAGCTATCTAGGTATGGGTGTTAGATAAAACGGGATTTATCTATTCCTCATCTTCGTTAAGACCTTGTTCATTACATATTTGTTCAGCCTCAATATCTTCGGCAGTGACTTTTCCTGTAATATCCCTATAGGCTTCTTTTATTCCATTTTTGACAGCCCACTTAATTATAAAATATAATGCAAGTAAAACGATCAGTGCTGTGCCAAAACTAATTCCTAATTCTTCAAACATTTCATTACCTCTCCAAATTACGATCTATCGAGCAATACTGCCCCTTTGCTCTTTTCCCCATTATACCACACCGCGCCGAAATTTTCAATGCTATATATCGGTATGGCTATTAGATAAATCGGAATGTATATTGATCTTCCCAAAAACAAATGATAATGCTAATGACAAAGACGTTATCAAAAAGTATGCTGCTATTATTTTTAGCCGGCTTTCATGAACAAGTAAACATACTGCTGAAAAAACAACGTTTAATAAAAATGTAATGCCGAACCAGAGCGACCGGCTATTGGTCGTAGCTGATTTTGTATACTTTCGGATACAAAATCCGGTTCCGACAACAAGTGTGATACAGAATAGTGAGACAGCACAAGAGATCATTATGCTGATAATTGGAACGGTATCATTATGGAAATTATAAAATAAGCTTTTTACAAGAGTAATAAGTGCCAGTATCATAGCTATGTACGGCATTACAATGAATATTACTTTTAATTTCTTTAACATACTTATCACCTCAAAATTACGATCTATCAAGCAATATTGCCCCTTTGCACCACACCACGCCGAAATTTTCAACACCCTATATCTCGACGTGGCTATTAGATAAGCCGAAATTTACCTGTCATCTATATGATATATCCGTATAATTAGCGATAGGGCTTCATCAGACAAACGGCTATATTTTTCTCTTATATACTTCTCCATTCTATACCATACGATATTTCTTTCTAGAGGCAGTTTGTAGAAAAAGCCATATAGATCATTATATAGCATTTTCAATACAATAACGGAATTTTCTTTTAAAATACTTGTTGCAGATGTATCATTGATAACTTTCCAACCCTTGTTTCCGCGATATTTTGGGTCAAGCATATCAATAATAAATTCACTTATCTCATCCCAATCTATCATATCATTAGGTAGATTATTTTTTGCAGGTTCGTTTATTTCATTCCTCATTGATAACACCTCCACAAACTCTGATCTATCAAGCAATATTGCCCCTTTGATCTTTTCCCCATTATACCACACCGCGCCGAAATATTCAACACTAAAATTCAAAAATAAACTTTTCTCAGACCTCTTGACTTTGCCGAGCGCGCCCGCCCTTGCGTCCGCCCGAATTTTGTGGTATAATTAGACTATACTTTAGCGAAAGAACGGTGCATAAAATGCTTTACATAATGCGTCACGGAAAGACGGAATGGAACGCTTTGAAAAAATTGCAGGGCAAGACTGATATACCCCTCAGCGCAGAGGGGCGCGAGATGGCGGAAAAGGCGCGGGCGGAGTACGCCGACGTGCATTTCGACGTTTGCTTTTGCTCGCCGCTGATACGCGCGCGGGAAACTGCCGAGATACTTCTGCGCGGTCGCGGCGTGCCGATAATCTCGGACGACAGGCTGGCGGAGATGTGCTTCGGCGAAGCGGAGGGCATGACGGGCTATTTTGACGATACCCATAGCCCCGTGAGCGCGCTCTTCCAGTCGCCCGAGAAGTACACCACCCCCGCAAAGGGCGGCGAAAGCTTTGAAGAGCTTTTCTCGCGCACCGGCGAGTTCCTGCGCGAGCGCGTTCAGCCTCTGCTGGAGCAGGGCAAAGACGTGCTGATAGTAGGGCACGGCGCTATGAATTGCAGCATTATCTGTCAGGTGAAAAACATACCGCTTGAAAAATTCTGGAGCGCGGGGATAGAGAACTGCAAGCTGAAAAGGCTTGTGTGATAAAATAAAATGCAGCTCGGCGTGGAAAACGTCGGGCTGTTTTTTGCATATTGCGGCGGCTTACTCTTCACCCCTGCCGTTCCATTTGTCGAATATCAGATGCACCAGCGGCGCGGCGGCGAACATATTCCAGAAAAAAGCCATCGGGAAATTTTTGATGAGCGTGCCCGCCCATATCGCGGGCAGGCGGGTCAGCGGCATACCGCCGAGAATTATCTGAAAAAGTATCGAAGCTATAAGGCTCATCAGCGGGCACATTACCTGCACCGTGCCTGCCTGCCGCATCAGTCGGCAAAAATAGGGGTTGTCCTTTTCGGGGTCGCAGTGCCTTTTCATAAAAGCCGCGCCCGCCCTGTTGCCAATAAGGTCTGATACTATGTATACTATTACTGTCATAAATACAGACTCTTTCAGTGCCTCCCAAAATACGGCGTATGATATGGCAGAAAAGCCCAAGCCTTTTGCCAAATTAAAGCCCATTCTTATCGAAGTGTTGTATACCTCCATTCCGTATGCCATAAAAAATGACATCAATATCCCAAATACTATTCCTTGTGTTTTTGTTTTCGGCATGATATGCCCCTCCTGTAAATAAATTATAAAAGGCGTAATCTTTTGCATTTGCAATAGACTACGCCCAGAGGACTTATTTCTATTAGTAAAGGAATACTGACGATCACGCATTTTACTAATATATTATAGCATATTTTCTCGCGATTTTCAAGAGGCAGGTTTATTTTTTTGCGGCATCATTTTATCAGCCGCACGCCTTCAATATGGCAGGCTTTCCGATCATAACCATACCGTGCCTGACCGCCTAAAGTCAAGGCGTAAAAAACAGCCGAGCTTGCAAACTCGACTGCTTTTCTCATACCATATTATTTCACAAACTTAAATTTCTCAAAGTCGAAATTGCTGCCCGGCAGGAATGCGAACGAAACTTTCTGCCTGCCCGCTGCGCCTGTAAGGTCAAACCTGCGCTCGGTGTAATTCTCGGCGTCATCTGTGCGGAATTCGCAGAGTATGCGCTTCTCGCCCTCCTCGCCGCTGAGGATAAGGTGTATGCTGTTGAGCGCGAGCGGTGATCTTCCGCTTATCACAAGGGAGCTAGGCGCTTCGGCAAAGTCAAATTCGCCAAAGTCGAGCACTACGTTGTTGCCTATGCCCAGCACACAGCTTCCAGATACTTCAAATTTATCGCCGTAGATGTTGTCCGCTTCCGCAGCGCTTATCTCGGCAAACTCGCGCGCCTGCTTTTCAAATTCAAAGCCGCTTATCTGATAGCCCTTTGTTGTGAGTATCGTCAGCGTGCGCACGCCTTTCAGTTTTCTGTTCAGCTTGTAAGTTTCGGGCTTGAATACCATCCACTCGGGCTGCTTTAGGTACTCGAAGCTGCCCAACAGCTCGCCGCCCTCGCCGGGTATGCCGTCGTAGAAGCTGATGTCTACGGGGTCGAGCGTGTTCGCCCAAATGTGTACTTTTATGGTGTCGGCGCCGCTGCCGAAGTCGATGTTGTCGTAAGCCGCCCACGATGTTTCGCCGCCGCTAGCAAAGCATACTCCGCGCTTTACGCCGCCTGTAACGCCCTCGCTCGTGCGCGTGTAAAGCCCTCCGATGACGAAGCTGTACGGGTCGGTGAGCGCGCTGCCCAAGCTTTCGGCTTTGAAGTGCAGTACTGAAATTATGTGGCAGTGCTCAGTGCCGTTTTTGCACATCGCGCGCAGCCAAAATTCGCCGTCGCCTCGTGCCTTTACCGTAATGCCCTCTTCGCCTACGCTGCATTCCGCGACGTTAGAGGTTATGCCCTTTTCGTTCGTCACCTTAAACTCTATCTCGTTCGCGTAGTCGGAGTTCGCGGGGCGCACGGCGTATCTCACCAGCGTTTCGGGGTGCTCGGGGTCCAGCGTGAGGCGCTCGGCGCTCAGCTCTATCTTGCGCACGGGTATCTCGTCAGTTCTGCCGCACTCGGTCGGGCAGGGCTGAGCGCTCTGCTGCGCCGATAATCCGTGTATGCGCTCGGCGGGCACAGCTTTCAGCTCGATAACTGCTTCGGGCAGCGAGGGCGAGGTCAGCGTTACTTTTATATCGCCCGCTTCGCCCGTCGAGCCGATTATCGCAAGCATCTTGCCCGAGAAAAGCCTGCGCGAAGTGCCCTTGTACTGGTCGTAGTCGGTGCTGTCGCCGTTGTCAACGCCCATGAGCCTTCCCGCGCCCTCTACCGCTACGTTCACGCGGTCGTTGGCGTTGGCGCAGAATGTTCCGTTTTCGTCCAGCGCCGAGATCTCCAGATATGTAAGGTCTTCGCCGTCCGCCGCCAGCTCGGTCTTGTCGGGGATGATTTCAAGCTTCGCCGCGTCGCCGAACGAGCGCTGTATATCCTCCGCTATGACTTCGCCGTTTTCGTCGTAAGCCAGCGCTTTCAGCTCGCCATTTTGATAGGAGATAACGTAATCCGCCGTAAGCTTTGTGCCGTGCGCATGGTCGATGTCGAAAGCGCCCAGCGAGCCGCCGTTAAAGAAAAGCTCTACGCGCGGCGCATTCGAGCATACGCGAACGTCTGTCGGCAGACCCTCGCTGAAATCCCAGTAGGGGAATATGTGTACGAAAGGCGCAGCCTTGCAGTCAGTCCACTCGGCGCGGAAAATGTATGCGCTGTCTTTCGCAAAGCCCGCTGTGTCATATTGACCGAAGTAGGAGTTTTTGGTGCTGTAAGGGGTAGGCTCGCCGATGTAGTCGAAGCCTGTCCAGATGAACTGACCCGCGCAGTATTCCGCGTCGCGGTCTTTTATTATGCACTCTTCGGTATTTTTCGCGCCCCAGCCCGTGCAGCTGTTGCCCAGCGAGGAGCACTGCTCGTCATCGTCGGTAAGCAGTATCTCAGAGAGCGGGAAGTGGTATATTCCGCGGCTCTGCACTACCGAAGCCGTTTCGCTGCCGTATATCATCCAGTCGGGGTGAGCGGCGTGGTGGTCGGCGTAAAGGCGCTCGCCGTAATTATAGCCTACGAGTTTTAGTATATCGCCGCATTTTTGTCCGTTTTCCCACTGCATGAAGTTTGAGCCGAAGGTAACGTAGCCGTTGCCTGCGGGGTCGTGAAGCTGTACCAGCCTTTTCAGCAGCGCTGTTACTTCCTGTCCGCGGTCGTCGGCGTGGGTGTCGAATATCTCGTTGCCGATGCTCCAGCCGATCAGCGAGGGGCGGTTTCTGTCGCGGCGCACCCATGAAGCCACGTCTTTATCTACCCATTCGTCAAAAAATCTCGCGTAGTCATAGTCGGTCTTTGAGCGCTCCCACATATCGAAGCCCTCTGAGAGTATCAGCATACCCGTTTCGTCGGCAATGTCCATAAATTCCTCCGCAGGCATATTGTGCGAAGTTCTTATGGCGTTCACGCCCATCTCGCGCAGCTTTTTGAATCTGCGGCGAATGGCTGCGGGGTTAGATACCGCGCCCAGACAGCCGTTGTCGTGGTGCTCGCACGAGCCGTGCAGCTTGACGTGTCTGCCGTTTAAGAAAAAGCCCTTGTCGGTGGTGAACTCTATCGTGCGGTAGCCGTATTTTTGGCTCACGCGCTGCACGCACTCGCCGTTCACGAATATCTCAGAGATCATAGCGTACTGCTGCGGGTCGGCGATGTCCCAAAGCGCGGGGCTTTCGAGGGTCATTCTCTGCGCCGTCAGCGAATACGCCGCGCCGCTCACGCGGACCGCCTGCGGTATGCAGCTCTCGTCCGCCGCGCATATGTCTGAGATGTACGAAGTCTGCTCGCTGCCGTCGGGCGCTATTATCGTATTTTTTATCTGTATGCCCGCAACTGATGTTCCTGCGGGGCGGAGTATCTCGGCGGTCACTTCCGTTACCCACTCGCTGCCGCGCTTTTCGGTTGTGATGTATATTCCGTCGTAGCCAAAGCGCACCTCTGAGCTTTCGCAGAGCCATACTTTGCGGAAAATTCCCGCGCCCGAGTACCAGCGCGAGTTTGGCGAACGGTGGTCTGCGCGCACGGTTATCTCATTTTCGCCGCCGCGCACCAGCTCGGTAATATCGAACTGAAAAGCCGAGTAGCCGTATTTCCACTCGCCCGCCTTTTCGCCGTTTACATAAACGGTGCTGTCCATATACACTCCGTCGAAGCGTATGTATGTGCGCACGCCCTCTTTTTTGGCGTATGTAAAGCGCTTTCTGTACCAGCCTGTAGAGTCCTCGTAGAGGGCGTTGGTGTCGTATATCAGCCAGTCATGCGGAATGTCGGTGTGGGCGAAGGGCATATCTGCCGAATACTCAGCGCCGAGCGGGGCTTTGTAAAATTCCCAGCCGCTGCAAAAAAGCTCGCGGTTTGAATAAGTTTCGCAAAAGTCCATATCAAAAATTTCCTTTCATTATATCATGAGTATGCAAATATTTTCTGCATTTATGTTACTTATATTGTATCAGCATTTAGCTGTCAAGTCAATAAACGATATTGATATTTTATAAAGATATGAATATCCGTGCGAATTTTTTTATAAAAAACCGCGCAGATCTTTTTCAGTCTGCGCGGTCGCGTTATCATGTATTTTTGAAGATGGCGTTACTTTGCGCCCGCGGCTTTCTTTATGCCGTTTATGATGTCCTCGTTTTGCCACTTCATATCGGCGCGGAGGAAAAGCCCGCCGTCGTCCCATATGTAGGTGGGTATGCCTGCTTCGGTGCAGAAGCTTACGAAGTCTTCGCAGAATTTCACGCGCGAAGCTTCGTCGTTGCCGTAGCAGGTGCCGTATTCGCCGACTATAACGGGTATGCCTTTATCGACAAAAGTGGTCTTTAGCTGCTCGACTTTCGACTTCATAAGGCTTACCTCAGCGTCAGTGCCCCAGTCGTGCTGATTGGTGGTGGTGCAGAATTCCCAAGGGGTGTAGTAGTGCACCGAAACTATGCAGCGGTCGGCGGGGTCGCTAGGCAGCTTGTATTTCTCATTGCAGGTGCGCTCTATATCCGTCCAGTAGCCCGCTATCAGCAGGTGGCGCTTATCGTTGTTGCCGCCCGAAGCGCGCACGGTGTCTACAAATTTCTGGTTGAGCTTATTGAGCGTTTCGTAGGCCGCGTCCTCATCCATATCGTCAAAGCCGACCTCGTTCATCGACTCAAATATCAGCTTGTCGCCGTAGTTCTTAAAGCGGTCGCAGATCTGCTCCCAAACTTTCACATATCTCGCTTCCACGCCCTCGTAGTCTGTCGAGGCGTTTCTTACCCACGCGCCGAAATCGGGGTCGCCGCCGCCATCATGGTGAATGTTTATGATAACGTACATATCGAGGTCATAGGCGTAGTCAACTACCTCCTGCACTCTGTCCATCCAGTCAGCGTCGATAACGTATTCGTCGTTCATGTGGTCGCGCCAGGTGACGGGTATGCGCACCGAGTCGAAGCCCGAGTTTTTCACGAACTCTAGCTGTTCTTTGGTAACGGTGGGGTTGCCCCAAAGCGTTTCGTCTACCTTGTCAGCCGTTTCGTTCGCAACTCCGTCGCCGTCGCGGTCGGCGTTGCATACGTCGAGCGAGTTGCCAAGATTGTAGCCCAGCTTCATCTCTTTTACCAGATCCATCGAGCTTATGTCGCGCATAGTGCCCGCAGAGCCGCTTTCGGTCTTTTTATCGCCGCCGTTCGATGAGCTTTCATTTTTGCTTCCGCAGGCAGCCATCGAAGCGCAGAGCGCTGCGGCAGCCGCAGCCGCCATTATTCTTTTCATTACAGCCATTGTGATGATTCCTTTCGTGCTTTCGCTCAGCGTATGCCCGGCATTTTGTCCAGCAGCGCCAGCATTTTGCCCATCTGTTCGTCAGTGCCTACGGTTATGCGCAGGCGGTTGCCTATCTTCGGTTTGTTCCAGTAGCGCACATATATGCCGTTCTCGCGCAGGTAACCGAATATCTCCTTTGCCGAAAGGCTCTTGTGCTCGGCGAAGAGAAAGTTTGTCGAGCTTTTCGCCACGTCAAATCCCATGCCGCGCAGGCTCTCGGCGCAGCGGTCGCGGGTAGCCGTTACTTTGCCGACTATCTCGCGGAAGTATACGTCGTCGTTTATCGAAGCCACGCCTGCCTCTATCGAAACTTTGTCCATCGGGTAAGAATTGTAGCTGTCCTTTACCGCGCCCAGCATTTGTATCAGCTCGGGGCAGCCTATCGCCATGCCTATCCTCATGCCCGCCATAGCGCGCGACTTTGAGAAGGTCTGCGTTACCAGCAGGTTCTCGTACTTTTTGGTAAGCTCTACCGCCGAATAGCAGCCGAAGTCTACATACGCTTCGTCGATTATAACTACGCAGTCGCGGTTGTGCTCCAGCAGGTCTATGATGAAGTCTTTTCCCCTGCCGATAGATGTCGGGGCGTTTGGGTTCGGGATAACTACTCCGCCGTTTTCGCGGTAAAAGTCCGCCGCATTTATCTCAAAGCGCTCGTCAACTTCGGGCGTTTCATAGGGTATTTTCAGCAGCTCGCACCATACGGGGTAAAAAGAGTAGGTAACGTCGGGGAAAAGTATAGGCTTATCCGAATTGAAAAACGCGCGGAAAGCCGCAGCCAGCACGTCGTCAGAGCCGTTGCCTATGAATATGTTTTCCGCCGTAAGCTCCACGCCGTTTTCTGCCGAAAGACGCTCGGCGGCAGCTTTTCTCAGCAGGGCGGCGTCCATAGAGGGGTACAGCCGCAGACCCTCCGCCTTAAACCGCGCGATAACTTCGCTTACAGCAGGCGAGGGCGGATATGGGCTTTCATTCGCGTTGAGCTTGATTATGTCGTCGCTCTTCGGCTGTTCGCCCGCCGTGTAAGGCTCTATGTCTATATAATTTTTTCTCCAGAGTTTCTCGCTCATGTAAAATTCAGACCTTTCATAAGCATACCATGTATACTTGTATACTATATTAAAGTAATTATATCACACCCGCCGCCAAATGTCAACGCCGAGCAAAAAAGCGCCCCTGCGTTTTCGGCACAGGAGCGCTGATGATATAATATTTAGATAAAGTCTACAAGCTCAAGATATGCGCTGTACATCTTATCGGTATTGGGATCTATCGTTATGCGCAGCGAATAGAGCGGTGTCAGACCCATTGGAGTGGCATTCCCGAGCATACTTCCGCAGTACGCCGAGCCGTCGCTGCTCACGCCGTATCTGCCGGCATTTTCAGTGCTCGGCTTGGTGTATACATATGAAAGGTAGCTGCCGGAGATGCTTATCTCGCTGTCGGAACTCATGCCGTTCTGCTCGAAGAATGATGCTATGTTCGCAGCAGTTATCTCCTCGGCGCTCACGCAGTCGTCAACATCGTGCTTATAGATGAGTTGATTTAAGCGGGTGAGCAGACCGTGCGGCAGCCATGCAGGCGTATTGCAGCCTACGTCATACTCGTCATCAAGCTCCTCCGCCCACGCTACATACGAATTTTCCAGCGTCACCTTACCGTTCGGGTCGGTAAGGTTTACGGGATAAACTGCTATTCTGTTCTTGCTGCTGCCCTTCGGCGTTAGCGTAAGCCTGTACATCGTGTACCACGGCTTATTTGTGAGCATGATATTGTCGCCGCCAACGTCATACTCCAGCAGGTTATCCTTATTTTCCTCGTAAGTGCCGTCGCCGTAAGCGAAATCGTACTTGTCGGAATACTGCTCGTAAAGTTCGGCTACCGTTATCTTGCCGCCAAGCTGAAAAATGTCGTTTCCTATCTGAACAAGTCCGGAACTCATGGCGGCTGAGGTTATCTCGCTGCTCGGCTCGGTCGGCATAGCCTGCGGCTCGGCCGAAGTTTCGTCAGAGCTTTCGTCCTCTTCGGCGGCTAAGCTATCCAGCGCATTTTCTACGTCCTTTTCGTCGATGTCATCAAGGTCGTCAAGGTCGCCAATATCTCCCGCGCCTATGTCCTCGCTCTCCGCCTTGCGCGAAGCTGCGGGCTTTTCGTCCGCCTTTTCGGGCTTGCCGCCCATGTTTACCGCGACGGCTATACCTCCGCCGACTATCACTGCCGCGCATACTCCCGCGATGACTTTTGCTTTAACTGTTGATAACATAGTTTTTCCTCCCGATACGGCTTTTGCCGATGTTTTTTCGGGAACGGTATCTGCGTGAGAGTTCTGAGTATTTTGTGTATTCTGTGAAGTTTCGGCGTTCGGGGTATCTCCTCCGAAAACGGAAAGCGGCGGCAGCGGCATATCCTGCGATTCCGCAAGCAGCAGCCTTGTGAGCACGGGTATGGGCAGAACCGCGTGCAGCCTGTCGTCGGTCTTTTTCTCGTAAATGAGCACCGCCTCCTTTATTTTCTTTCTGGCGGCGCTCAGGCGCGAAGTTACTGTGCCGCTGGGGCACTCCATTATCTGCGCTATCTCTTCCACGCTAAGTGAGTCGAAGTAGTAGAGTATAACGCTGCGGCGCTGCTCGGCGGTAAGCTCGCGGTCTATTATCTGCATGATAACGCGGCGTTTCTGCACGTCGGCGGCGTATTCTTCGGGTATGAGCCCCTCGTCGGGTATCACCTCCAGCGCTTCGTCTGTCAGCTCTTCCGCAGCAGGCTTTCTGAAATACGCCCTGCATTTGTTTATAGCTATGCGGTTTACCCATGCTGAGAAATTTTCAGGTTCTCTCAGCTCGCCGAGTTTCAGCAGCGCCGTCATGAAGGTGTCCTGCACAGCGTCCTGCGCTTCCTGCGCGCTGCCGATAAGCTTTAGGCAGTTGAAATACACCGATCTGCCGACCTCTTCGTAAAGCCTGCCGAAAGCTTCTCTGTTTCCTTCCTTAGCCTGTAAGACTAGGGCTTTGATCTCTTCTTTTTTCATAAGCTGATGTACAATCTCCTATGTTGAAATATTTTCCCGTTTGGCTGATCTACTGGTCTTCTGACAAAAATAAACGACCCGTTTTCGCGTTTGCCAAAATAACTTCACAGTTTCGGAACTCTCACTTTTTCGTTCCTCATAAGTTAGATGCTTTGCGAAAGCGGATCGTTGAACAAAATATAAAAGTTAATATATCATTTACAAATTGTTTATGAAAGTGCTCAATCAGTTATCATTTCGCGCACGCGCAGGTGTATTCCTACGCTGTCTGCTACTTTCTGCGAGCGCTTTATCTCGTCCTCTCCGATTATGTCTACCACCGTGAACATTACCTGCGGAACGTACTTTTTTACCTCCTGCGCGAATTTCAGCATAGCGCCGAAGCTGTCGGTGTCTTTGAAAGATGGGCGCGTTACCGCCTCGTACTCTTCCTTAGTAGGCGCGTTCAGGCTTATCGAGATGACGTCTATCAGCCCCGCAAATTCGGGAGCGGTATCGCGCTTGTTTATGAGGTCTGAAAGCCCGTTGGTGTTTATGCGCAGCGGCGTCTTACATACCGACTTTATATAGCGCGCGGTGTCTTTCAGCAGCTCAAGCTCGCAGGTAGGTTCGCCGTATCCGCAGAAAACTATCTGGCGGTAGGCGGCAAGGTCGCGCTTTGCGAGGTCTGCCTTTATCTCCTCAAGCGTGGGCTGATGCTCGAGCCAAAGCGGGTCAGAGCCGTAAGCGCCGTCGCCGTTGTTGCGTATGCAGAAAGTGCAGTTGCAGGGACACTTGTTGGTTATGTTGAGATAAAGCGCGTCGTCTATCTCGTATGATATAGTCATTGCCTTTTCCATTTTTACATTACCTAGCCTTTCCTTTTATAAGTCTTACAGCCGCCGCCGCGCCTATTAAAATAGTGAGCGCTACGGCGCATATCAGAAGCACCCATGACGAGCGCTGAGATCGTACAAATTCGTCCATCGTGCGGCTGCCTATCGCTTTTTCGGCGACAGATGTCTTGCCCATAGCCGAAAGAGTCATTACCGTCATAAACTGCGCGTTTACCAGCCCCGCGAAAAATGCTGCGCCTGAGCCTATCGAGCGGAATATCGCCGAGTAGCTCTCGGTATTTTTGTAAGTGACCACGCCTTGTATGCAGTGCGCCAGAGCCAGCAGCGTGAAGAGCAGATAGCAGCCTGCTATTACGTAGCAGCCGTACTTGCTCTCTTCGTTCATAACGTCTGAAAGCAGCGTTATCAGCGAGATGGAAAGACCCAGACTCGCCGCCATCAGCACTACTGAGAGTATGCAGTTCGCCTTTTCGTATTTCTGCAAGGCGTTGTTTTTTATCTTTTTCGGCATTTTTTTACTCCTCCGTATCGTTATCCTGCGGCGGCTCTTCCGAGCGCTCTATCGTCAGCGAATCTATGCGCTGCGCGTCCTCCATCTTTACCGTCACGATGAAAGGCTCTATTATCAAGCGCTCGCCGTTTTCGGGAAAGCGGTCTATCTTCTCTATCACCCAGCCGCCCAGCGAATTTGAGTCGGCTTCGATAAGGTCTTCGTCGAGGTCGGCTTTTTCGAGAAAGTCTGATACCGAAAGCTCAGCCGATACCTGCCAGCGGTTTTCGCCCAGCACCTTGAAAGAATCGTCCACCTCGTCGCGCTCGTCGTAAATATCGCCCACCAGCTCTTCTATTATGTCCTCCAGCGTGCAGATTCCCTCAGTGCCGCCGTACTGGTCGATGACCACCGCCATGTGCACCTTTTTCTTCTGCATCAGCTTCATAACGTCTGAAATGCGCTTGCTCTCGGGTATGAATACAGGCTTGTTCATTATGCTTTCGATACCCTCGCTGCTGCCCGAAAGGTACAGCTTGAAGAAATCTGCCTGATGTATTATGCCGACGATGCTGTCGATAGTGCCTTCGTAAACAGGCATACGCGAGTAGCAGTTGTCCATGAATATCTCTTTTATCCGCTCCATATCGGTGTGTATCTCTACGCCCACGATGTTCACGCGCGGTACGAGCACCTCGCCGATGGATGTTTCGTCGAAGTCGAGCGCTGAGCGCACTAGGTCAGACTCCTGCTCTTCCAGTACGCCCTCAGTTTCTATCTCGTCGATTATGTATTTCAGCTCTTCTTCAGTAACGCTGGGCTGTTCTTTTTTACCGCCGAGAAGGGCGGTCGCGAACCGCTTTATCGCGGAGAAGAACCATATCGCGGGCGTGAGTATCGTCATGCAGACCGAAAGCGGCGCTGCCATCAGCATAGAGAAGCTCTCGGCGTTTTCTTTAGCCAAACTCTTCGGCAGTATCTCGCCGAATATAAGCACCAGCACCGTCATGACGAGGGTAGCCGCCGCCACGCTTCCGCTGCCGAACTGCTCGGTAAAAAGCACCGTAGCCAGCGACGAAGCGGAGATGTTCACGACGTTGTTGCCGATGAGTATAGCCGTAAGCGCCTTATCAAAATTCTCGGTGATCTTCAGCGCTTTCTGCGCGCTCTTGCTGCCCGAAGTCGCCAGATTTTTAAGGCGTATGTGGTTCGCCGCTGAGAAAGCCGTTTCAGTAGCCGAACATACGGCAGATATTGCTAAAAGCAGACATATCACTACTATTTTCATTTTAAAATTATTACCCCTTTTGAGATCATGAGATTATCGGTAAGCGGCATATTCTTCCATGCCGCATTACATACATATATTTATAATAACACATTGCGCGCAAAAAATCAAGATATAGAAGGCTCTTTGCGGCGGAATTTTTCCTATTTTATGATCTCTGTTCGGAATAATTAAATATTTGTACTTGCAAAATTTATTTTTTTGATGTATAATCTTTAAGGTAAAAAAATAAAACAGCAAAATGTGCAGAAAAATTCAGAAAGAATGGAAAAGGAGAAATAAAATGGAGGATAACAGAAATACCGCACCCGATATTTTTGACCGCATGATGGGTAGCGGCTTTTTAAAAAGGTTCGAGCCTTTTTATAAGGCGCATAAAGAGATACTGCTTTACCTGCTTTTCGGCGGACTTACCACGCTGGTCGGCATAATCTTTTTCGCAATACCCGTGAAACTTATCTCGCTGCCCGAAGTTCAGCTTTTTGGGCACAAGATAAACCTTACCGTTCAGGTCGCGAACGTGATCTCTTGGGTGTGCGCGGTGACATTTGCTTATGTTACCAACCGCACATGGGTGTTTGAGAAAAAAGCCCACGGCTCGGCGGCGGTGGCGGGCGAGTGCGCAGCCTTTTTCGCAGGCAGGTTCCTGACGCTGGTGATAGAGAACATACTGCTCAATATCACGGTAGACAGCCTCGGCATGGGCGATATACTCGCGAAGATACTGGTCTCGGTAGTTACCATTATCCTGAATTATATTATAAGCAAGCTTTTTGTATTCCGCGGGGATAAAAAAGCTGCTTAGATCATGAGGTGACCTTTTTTATGAGTACGATTTTGACCGATGAATACAGCTACATATTATTTATAGCCGTTATTCTGCTTTCGACTAAGCTGCTGGGTCTGCTGACGCAGCGCTTCAATATGCCGCAGGTAGTCGGCGCGCTGGTGGCAGGCGTGCTTATGGGGCCTTCCTGCTTCGGGCTGGTACAAAAGACCGAGTTCATCACCCCCCTCGCCGAGCTTGGCGTAATAGTGCTGATGTTCACAGCGGGTATGGAGACCGACCTGAAAGAGCTTAAAAAGTCCGGCGCGGCTTCGTTCGTAATAGCGATGTGCGGCGTGCTCGTGCCGATAGGCGGCGGCTACCTGCTCTCGCGCATATGGGGCATAGGCGCCGACAGCTCCGGCAATATGGCTTCGGCATTCTTACAGCAGATATTTATAGGCATAATTCTCACCGCTACGTCTGTAAGCATAACGGTAGAAACGCTCAAAGAGCTTGGCAAGCTAAAGACCCGCGCGGGCAGCGCTATACTCGGCGCGGCAGTGATCGACGATATACTGGGCATAGTAGCCCTCACTATAATAATGTCTGCCGGCGGCGGCAGCGGCGAGGACGGCGGCTCTATCGGCATAGTACTGCTGAAAATACTCGGCTTCTTCGCGGTAGCGGTGCTTTCGGCAGTGCTCTTCCACATCGTGTTCTTTAAATGGCGCGCGCATGATAAGAAAGACCTTCGCCGCCACACAGTTGTCTGTTTCGTATTCTGCCTGCTGCTTTCGTGGATAGCTGAGGAATTTTTCAGCGTAGCAGACATCACAGGCGCGTTCGTAGCAGGTCTGGCGCTTTCGGGTATGCCGACTACCAGCTACACCTCCACCAAGTTTGAAACGGTATCATATATGCTGCTTTCGCCCGTATTCTTCGCGAGCATTGGTCTTTCGATGACAAATATCAGCATGAGCGGCTCTATGATAGCCTTCACCATACTGCTCACCGTTATAGCCGTTCTCACAAAGATAATCGGCTGCGGTCTGGGCGCAAAGATATGCAGATACACCAATAAGGAAAGCGTGCAGATAGGCGTGGGCATGATCTCGCGCGGCGAGGTAGCGCTTATAGTCGCCAACAAAGGTTCGGCGAACGGTCTGATAAGCGAAGAGCTTTTCGCACCGATAATCATAATGGTAGTAGTTACCACCATAGTTACCCCGATACTGCTGAAACTTGTTTTCCACGACAAGCACGCGGCAGAGCCTGCACAGGCGTAATTTTAAACTATATCAGGCAGATCGTTTCAGATGGGGCGGTCTGCTTTTTGTTTCAGACCAGTACCCGAGTTACCCCCAGCGTTGGGTCGAAGCCTTTTTCGATAGCCGACATCCCGCTTTCGATAAAAATCTGCTCTTTCGGCAGCTCGCGCGGGGTGTAGCCCGTAAGCTGCTTGAACACGCGGTTGAAACTGCGTATAGTGCCGAAACCTGCCGCCAGCGCCGCTTCGCCGATAGCCATGTTCCCGCGCGAGAGCATTTTTACCGCCGCGCTCACCCGCACTATGTTCAGGTATTCCGAAAAGGTCATGCCCGACATCTTGCGGAAATATTTTGAGAAATACGGCTTGCTGAAACACATGAACTCCGCCGCTTCGTCAAAGGTCATGTCCGCGCAGCGCTCTGAGATAAGGCTCAGCAGGTCTTTGTACGCCGTGCTTTCGCCCAGCTTGCCCGCCTCCTGCGTTTTTTCGCCGCGAAATATCTCCGCCACAAGCGCCATCGCAAGCCCCGTGCAGACGGCTTCATGGTATTTTTCGCCTGCCGAGATCTCTCGACGTATCCGCTCGGCAGTTTCCGCTATCGGATAACTGTTTTCCAGCAGGGGGCATACGGGCGCGCGCTCGCCAGCTATCGAAGCTATCAGCTCTGACTTTATTTTCATCACAGTCAGCACGCTTTCGGCCTCCGCCTTTATGTAATGCACAGCCCCGCCGCGCACGAAAATGCACCGCCCCTCGGTAAGCTGATACACTGTATTTTCCGCCATTACCTCGGCACAGCCGCTCTCGGCGTAGATAAGCTCGCTCTCCATATGCCAGTGCGGCAGATTTTGCAGACCGCCGTACCTCTGCACCGCCGCCTGCAATTTTCCCGAAAGCACGCTTTGTTCGTATTTTGCTATCATCGCATTTCACCTCTGTATATGATTATACCACACAGGTTAATAAATGTCTATAATCGGTAAACAAAATTCTTGAAAAAATCTGCATATTAGATTATAATACAGTTAAGGCAAGACCGCCTAGCGGCTTTGCACGCGATCCTTGTGCGGTCTTGCCTTAAGCATTTGGGATTTTAACGGAGGGAGCAAATATCATGAAAAAATTATATTTTATAACAGGCAGCCAAGACCTTTACGGCGAGGCTACTCTCGCTCAGGCGGCCGCCGACGCAAAGGAAATGGCGGCGTACTTGGGCGAAAAGCTCACTGATATCGCCGAGGTAGAGGCAAAGCCCGTGGTGAGAAACAGCGCCGAAGCGCTCGATATATGCGCCGCCGCCAGCACCGACAGCGCCTGCATAGGCGTTATAATGTGGATGCACACATTCTCGCCCGCGAAGATGTGGATAAGCGCGCTCAAAGCTTTGCGCAAGCCCATGCTACACCTGCACACGCAGTACAACGAGCGTCTGCCGTATGAGAGCATCGACATGGACTTCATGAACCTAAACCAGTCGGCGCACGGCGACCGCGAGTTCGGCTTTATCTGCACGCGATTAGGCATAAAGCGCGAGGTGGTAGCGGGCTACTACAAGCACGCCGACGTTATCGAAGAGATACGCCGTTTCGCGCAGGCGGCCGCGGCGGTGGATCTCGGCAGGGGCATGAGAGTTGCGATGTTCGGCAGCAATATGCGCGACGTTGCCGTTACTGACGCCGACAGGGTAGAGTGCGAGATAAAGTACGGCTGGAACGTGAATTATTACGGTATAGGCGATCTTTGCGACATGATTTCCGAAGTCACCGAAGCTGAGATAGACGCTAAAATGGCTGAGTACGCCGAAAAGTACGCTATGAATACCGACAACACTGCCGCCGTTCGCGAGCAGGCTAAGTACGAGGTCGCGCTTGAAAAATTCCTCGCGCGCGAGAATATTTCCGCTTTTACCGATACTTTTCAGGACTTGCACGGTCTGGAGCAGCTTCCCGGCCTTGCCGCGCAGAATATAATGGCTAAGGGCTACGGCTTTGGCCCTGAGGGCGACTGCAAGACCGCCGCGCTCGCCGCAGTGCTCGGCAAACTGGCTGATGGCAGAGAGGGCGCTACCGGCTTCCTTGAGGACTACACCTACGACCTGCCCGAGGGCGGCGAGGCAGAGCTGGCTTCGCATATGCTGGAGGTTTCGCCAGTATTCGCCGCTGAAAAGCCCGTGATAGAGGTTCACCCGCTGGGTATAGGCGGCAAGGCTGACCCAGCGCGACTGGTGTTTGAGGGCGTTACCGGCGAGGGCATTGCCGTTTCGCTGATAGATCTGGGCGACCGTTTCAGACTCGTCTGCGCCGAGATAACACTTGTAAAACAGCCCGCCGCTATGCCGAAGCTGCCCGTAGCGAGAGTTATGTGGAAGCTGAAGCCCGATTTCGCGACAGGCTCGGCGGCTTGGATATACGCGGGCGGCGCTCACCACGCGGTAGTTTCCACCGCCCTCACCGTTGACGATATTCGCCTTTACGCAAAAATGACCGATACCGAGCTTGTTGTGATAGACGACAAGACCGAGCTGAACGCTTTTGAACAGCAGCTTGAGCTGCTCGATACCGTTGCGAAACTGAGGAGGTAGATCATGTTGGAACTGAAAAATACATATCTTGGCATAGAGCTCGGCTCTACCCGCATTAAGGCGGTGCTTATCGGCGACGATTATGCGCCGCTTGCTTCGGGAAGCCACGACTGGGAAAACCGCCTTGAAAACGGCTACTGGACATACTCGCAGGAAGATATTCACGGCGGCGTAAGAGCCTGCTTCGCCGACCTCGCCGCAGACGTTCGCGAGAAATACGGCGTGCCGCTGACCACCGTAGGCGCTATGGGCGTTTCCGCGATGATGCACGGCTACATGGCTTTCGATAAGCAGGATAAGCTGCTCGTTCCATTCCGCACATGGCGCAACACCACCACTAAGCAGGCGGCGGAGCAGCTTTCGGCGGCGCTGGGCTTTAATATCCCGCAGCGCTGGAGCATAGCGCACCTGTATCAGGCGGTGCTGAATAAAGAACCGCACATCGGCGAGATAGCGCACATCACCACCCTCGCGGGCTACATAAATTACCTGCTGACGGGCGAAAGAGCGGTAGGCGTGGGCGAAGCTTCTGGCATTTTCCCCGTTGAGAATGGCGCTTACAACGCCGACTATATGCGCACCGCTGAGAAAATGCTTGCCGAGCAGGGCTTTTCGCTGCCGCTTGCGGAAGTTCTGCCGCCGATAAAGACTGCGGGCGAGGGCGGTGCGTACCTTACCGAAGAGGGCGCGGCGTTCCTAGACCCGACGGGCACGCTGAAAGCAGGCGTACCGCTTTGTCCCCCCGAGGGCGACGCGGGCACGGGCATGGCTGCCGCTAACGCAGTACGCGTCGGCACGGGCAATGTTTCGGCAGGCACTTCCACATTCTCAATGCTGGTATTGGATAAAAACCCCGCCGCCGCTTACCCTGAGATAGATATGGTCACCACCCCAGACGGCGCTCCCGCAGCTATGGTGCACTGCAACAACTGCTGCTCTGAGCTGGACGCTTGGGTGAAGCTTTTCGGCGAATTTGCGGCGTTCACGGGAAACGCCATCGACAGATCGGCGCTTTATGAAACGCTTTATAAGAACGCCATGACAGGCGACCCCGACTGCGGCGGCGTTACCTCGTTCAACTACCTCTCGGGCGAGCCTGTTACGGGTGCGGAAAGCGGCAGACCGATGTACTTCCGCCAGCCCGACGGCAAAATGGATCTCGCGAATTTCTTCCGTGCGCAGATCTACTCGGCTTTTGCAACGCTCAAGATCGGCATGGATATACTCTTTGAAAAAGAGCAGGTAAAGGCTCAGCAGTTTACGGGCCACGGCGGGATATTCAAGGTAAAAGGCGCGGCTCAGCAGGTGCTCGCCGACGCGCTCGATACGCCCGTTTCGGTAATGGCTACCGCCGGCGAGGGCGGCGCTTGGGGCATGGCTCTGCTGGCGGCTTACATGATAAAGGGCGGCGGAAAGACCCTGCCCGACTGGCTGGACAGCGAAGTTTTCGCGGATATAGAAAAGCTCACCGCCGCGCCCGAAGCTGAGGGCAAGCGCGGATTTGACGAATACATCAGAAGATACAAGGCTGCGCTGGCGGCTGAAAAATTACTGGGAGATGTGAAATAATGCTTGAAAAACTGAAAGAAGAAGTGCTTGAGGCGAACCTCATGCTGCCGAAGTACGGTCTTGTAACATTCACATGGGGCAACGTTTCCGCCGTGGACAGAGAAAGCGGAATGATGGTGATAAAGCCATCGGGCGTTGAGTACGACAGCATGACCGCCGATGACATGGTGGTGGTAGATCTCGCGAGCGGCAAGGTAGCCGAGGGCAGATACAAGCCCTCGAGCGATACGCCTACCCATCTGGAGCTGTACCGCGCTTACGAGAACATCGGCGGCATAGTGCACACTCATAGCCGCTGGGCAACGTCTTTCGCGCAGGCGGGCACAGGCATAATTCCGATGGGCACTACGCAGGGCGACTATTTTTACGGCGAGATACCCTGCACGCGCGACATGACCCCCGCCGAGATAGGCGGTGAGTACGAAAAGGAAACGGGCACTGTTATAATCGAAGCTTTCGCGGGCGCAGACCCTATGACGATACCTGCGGTGCTTGTGAAGAACCACGGCCCGTTCGCATGGGGCGCAAATGCCGCCGAAGCGGTGCACAACGCGGTAGTGCTTGAGGAGATAGCTTTTATGAACTACCATGCCGCCGCGATAAACCCGCAGGCAGGCCGTATGCCGCAGGCTTTGCTGGATAAGCACTATCTGCGCAAGCACGGCGCGAATGCTTATTACGGTCAGAACTGAGATACATATATTTTTGCAGCGTTGTTTTTTGACTGCCATATTTCATGTTTCTAAAAAAAGTACACAGATTAGTTATAAAAAATGTTTGATATATCTGCTTAAATGCTATACAATAGATTTATTATTTAGATTCAAAGAGGTGACCGTAAAAATGTGTGATACCGAAGAGTTTGATTCCAAGATAAAGCGCGTGCTCATAACCGAGGACGAGATAAAGGCGAAGATAGCCGAGGTCGGCGCGCAGATCAGCCGCGAGTATGAGGGCAAGCCACTGTTGCTGGTGAGCATTTTAAAGGGCGCTTTCGTTTTCATGGCGGATATTTGCCGCGCTGTTACCGTGCCCTGCGAGATAGGCTTTATGTGCGCAAAAAGCTACTATAACGGCACATCTTCCAGCGGTATAGTAAAGATAACCATGGATCTCGATCAGGATATAAGCAAGTATCATGTGATGATCGTAGAGGATATTATCGACACGGGCAGAACGCTCAGCGACATTATCAAGCTGCTGAAAGCCCGCGACCCTCTCTCGCTGAAAGTAGTTACCCTGCTCGATAAGCCTGACCGCAGACTGGTAGACCTTAAAGCAGACGTTTCGCTCTTTACCATACCCGACTATTTCGTTATAGGCTACGGACTTGATTGCGCCGAGATATACCGCAATCTGCCTTACATAGCGGAATATGACGCGGACTAGGGCAACACCGCACAACTATTGTGTACGTATTACGCCGTCAGATTTTTCGTTAGATTGCCTAAAGCCTATGAAGGCTAACTCGCGTTAGTCGAAGAGGTTTTAGGTGATATGACGGGAAATATGCAAGTAAGACGTACACAAAGCCGATAGGCGGTAGTTGCGCGGTGTTGCCCTAACTATTAGCATAAAATATCAAAGCGTGTACCACATTTTGCGGCACACGCTTTTTTTCTTTATTCTAACTTTTTATCTACACATTTCTAATCTAAACATCATACATAGGTGATAGTAACGCCCGAAGCTTTTATCCTGCCCCTTATCACCAGCGTTTTGTCCAGCTTCGCCGAGTTGGTGGCGCCCTCTTCCGTTATACCGCCCGCGCGGCAGTCAGCCTCTATGCGCACCATCCATTCGCGCGGGATGTACAGCTCAAGACCGCTGCAAAGCACGTCGAGGTTTATCTCGGCTCTGTTTTCAGCCATGTCTGCGCCGTCGAAATACACCTCCGAGCCGCTGTAATGGCAGAATATATCAGCCTTTTTGAATTGCTGCGAGGTGATGTAATTGGTAGCGCCCGCAAAGCTCGCATTTATCTGCACATTTTCGCCGTCATATGAATTTTTCGTGCCCTCGGGCTTGCCGTAAACTCTGCCGCTCCACTTTTTCTGCGTCATGCGGTAGCGGTAAGGGAATATCAGCGATAAGCCGATGCTGAGGCATACCGCCGTTATCAGCACGGGGAATGGGGTGAGCTTTTCTATTCCCAGCGGCTCGGCGAAAAGTATCGCCATTACAGCCAGCGGGCAGAAGATCCCCCAGAAATTGAGGCGGCGTATGCTGTTGACGATAATGGGTATCAGCAGCAGCGAAATGACTACGCTAAGCGCGCTGACGCCGCCCAGCAGACCCAGCTTGCTGAGTATCACGGCAGCGCCGGCAAGTATGAAAAATAAGCCCCATATAAGATTTTTGCCTTTCATAAGTATCTCCTTTCGCCCAGCCTTAATTTTAGTACTTTCAGATAACTGCGGCCGGCGTACAGTTGCTTGTCAGTTCCCGCGAAGCTTATCAGCGTGGCGGAAGCTAAGCCTTTTTCTACCGAGTAGATGTGCTTTACATTTACGATGGCGGATTTTGAAACGCGCACAAATTTCTGCGGCAGTGTGTTTTCAAGCTCAAAAAGCTTCGCCTTTACCTGAAAAACATCGTCCGCGGTGTGGGCGCTGAGAAAATTGCTCTCGGTCTCAAAAAACAGTATAGAGTCAAGCGGCGGGAAAAACTGCTTGCCGCCCTTGAAAAACGCTACGTCGGCGCTGCCCATAGCCTCAGCCGCGCGCTTTAAGCGGAGTATGTTTTCATCAACGTCGCGGCAATGTATCACCACAGTATCGGCGGGCAGCTCCTCGTCGGTAACTATTTTCACTTTCAATTTTCTCACCTCCGCTGATATTATTATATAGCAGATCGCCGCGTTTGTAAAGCGTAATTTGCCAAGCGGTAAAAAAACGGGGGTAAGCGGTATTTTTTCGCTCTCAAATGCGCGCTCTTCATCGCAGGCTGTACATACTAATATGTAAATAAATCCCAATATTCTTAATTTTCACATTATAATGCCTTGACATAACAGCCGTATTGCAGTATAATAAATAGTGTGTTTGCGCATATAAAAAAAAGAGAGCGCAGACCTCGCGAAACTTGTGTATATATAGATTTAAAAACGGAGGATCAAAAATTGAGGACAACTTTTCCAAAAAGCATTTTACATATTGTGATAGCTGCATTTGCCGTGCTAGCGGCGGTGCTCACGCTGCCTGCGCTTACAGCTTCGGCGGCGGATGGCGCTTACTCTACGGGCGCGCTGCTGCCCGAATACTCCAGCTCGGAGGAGGTAAGCGTGCTCGACTACAAAGCGGACGCTAAAGGCAGCAAAGACAGCGCAAGCGCTATACAAAAGGCGCTGAACGTCGGCAAAAGCAAAGGCTCAGACAGCCACCAAGTAGTGGTGCGCGTGCCGGCGGGTACATATAAAATATCCAAAACGCTGAAAATTTACAGCAATACCCATCTTATACTAGAGGACGGCGCTACGATAGTAAAGGGCTTTTCGCAGGGCTGTATGCTGAAAAACACCATGCAGTACGGCGGGGGCGGCTACGGCGCTGACAGAAATATAGTTATAGAGGGCGGCACATGGGACGGCAATACCTCGGCTTACAACAGTATGTATACCTTTTCTAATATACGCATAGCCCACGCGAACAACATCGCTTTCCGCGGGGTGAGCGTTATCAATAACAAAAACGGCCATCATTTGGAGATTGGCGGCGTGCAGGGGCTTTCGATAGACGGCTGCTATTTCAGCGGATATACAGGCTCGCTGGTGAAAGAGGCTATACAGCTCGATGTAATGAACAGCGCTGAGCTTTTCGCAGGCTTCGCGCCTTTCGACGACACCGCCTGCGACAACGTGCTGATACAAAACTGCACATTCCGCAACATACCGCGTGCGATAGGCTCGCACTCGGCGGTAGTCGGCAAATACTATACTGACGTCACTATAAGGAACAACAATTTCAGCGATATATGGGACGTTTGCATGATACTGTATAATTACCGCAAATGCACCGTTTCGGGCAACACCATAACCGACTGCGGCGCGGGGCTGACTTTCAATTACATGAGCGACGAGAGCTTTCGTCACTATTTCTGCGCGGTAACGGGCAACTCTACTTCGGGCATAAACACCGACGCGGATACCGTAATCACCGGCAACAGCATTACTACCGTGCAGACCACCATGCAGTTCGAGCCTTACGCCATAAAGCTTTTCGGCAAGAGCGTTTCGGCTAATAAAGATTACCCAGCATATAATTACACGGTGGATAACGTTAGCGTTACGGGCAACACGATAGTTACAGCTGGCAGCGCTATAAACGCTACCAACGTTTACGACAGCGAAATATCAGACAACGAGATCTCGCCGAACGCCGATGTAGACTGCGTTGACTCAGACCTCATAAGCCTTTCGTACTGTTACAGCACAGATATAAAGAGCAACAAGATAAGCGGTTCTTACAAGAGCGGTCTGCGCGCCTCCAACGCTTCAGACCTCAGCATAACGGGCAATACTTTCAGCAAAAACGCCGTGTGCGCTATGGTGCTGGGCAACACGAAAAAATCATCGGTGAATAAAAACACCATCAAGGACAGCGCTACGGGCGGCGTGAAGCTGGGCGAGGGCTGCGCCAGCGTTACGGTAAACAAAAACGTTATCAAAAACTGCTCAGAGTACGGCATACAGGTAGTATCGGCAGGCTCGGGCAAGGATATAAAGCTGAAATCAAACGACCTTTCGGGCGGCGCGGTAGGAATTTCCTGCATAAAGAGCGGCAAGGCTTACCTCTACGGCAATTCCTTCGAGGCGGTTTCCGACAAGGTGTACGCCGACGCCGAGGGGCTGATTACCCTTGCGGAAGCAAAGAATTTCACCGCTGAGGAAGTTACCGAAAACCGCATAAAGCTGATATGGAACTCTATCAGCGAGGCGGACGGCATATCCGTTTACCGCAAACAGGCGGGCGCGGAAGAATTTGAGCTTATAGCTTCGGTAGACAGCGGCGCGCTTTATCAGGACGAGCGGCTGAACCCCGGTACTAACTACGTTTACAAGATAGTGCCTTTCATCACGGTGAACGATACGGGCGTGAACAACACCGAGTCGAAAGAGATTGGCGCGAGAACTAAGATAAATATCTCCACGGCGTATATCGAGTGCGCAGATACGGCGGCGTTCACGGCTATGCCCGTAACGCCGAACTTTAAGATAATAGCCGACAGCCGCGAGCTTATGGCGGGCGCGGATTACGACTACAAATTTGAAAACAACATCTACACAGGCACGGCTACCCTTACCGCTACGGGCAAGGGCGACTACGTCGGCAGCCTGACATACAGCTTTGAGATAACGCTGGGCATGACGGGAACATCTGGCGGGGTATCGAGAAACGCGATAGCTGCCTCGGCTTTCACTAATGGCAGCGGATACAGATTTAAGGTAAGCTGCACCGAGGGCGGCGGAGCGCTGCTGGCGCAGGGCGATAAGCGCCTTACCCGCGAGGAGATAGCTATAAACTCCATTCGTTTGGAAGTGCCCGTAGATACCTCGGTACGCGCCGAGCTTTGGAACGGCAGCGGCTACCGCGGATTTTAAAGGCAGGTGCGCAGTATGGCAGAAAATGTTTTAAGGTCTTTCAGATCGGTAAAAGCATATGTACGCGGCAAAACGCGGGCGGCTTCTGCCGAGAGAAAAAGGCTGACGGCGCTGGTATGCGCGGCAGTCTGCGCAGCGGCGGCGGTTATATATTTCGCGGCTTTCGGCGGCGTTGCTGAGCGGGAATATACGGGCGAAACGGGCGCGGCGGCAGATACGCCCCGTGCGGCGGCGCAGACGTATTTCGACGCATTTGCCGCGAGCGATGATGAAAAGTACATAGCCGTGATGCCGCCTTTTTTGAAAGAAGAGCGCGCTTTGCTTTTCGATAACGAAGCGGAATTTTACGAATCATACCGCTCGCAGTTTGAGGACGAGCGGGAGTATTATTCGGCGGTGTACGGCTCAGACTTCGCGATCTCATACGCTGTGACGAACGAGCGGGCGTATGACGAGATAGCGGGCGAAAACGGCGTTTCGCAGGCGGAGATACTCGAGGTAAAAGCCTATATCGACGGCAAAAAGCTGCACCGCGAGCTTAAAGGCACGCTGACTGCCGTGAAGTGCGGCGAAGGGTGGTACATTTATGAAAGTGATTTTAAAGAAGCGTTCTGGTAACGGGAATTTCAGCCTTACGGAAGCGCTCGGTCTGCCTGATGTGAAGAAATACGCGCGGTATCTGCACAATATGCGCTCGCATTTCCGCACTATTACAGACCATAGACATATGGTGATGCGGCACTGCGTGAAAGCGGGGATACCCCTGCGGGGCATGCTGCACGACCTCTCAAAATACACGCCCTCGGAATTCATCCCCGGCGTGAAATATTATCAGGGTACGCGCTCGCCGAACGAGGGCGAGAGGGAAGCCTACGGCTTTTCATACGCGTGGATGCACCACAAGGGCAGAAACCGCCACCATTTTGAATACTGGACAGATTACGACCCGAAAACAAGGCTGATGAGCCCTGTGAAAATGCCGCTGAAGTACGTCAAAGAGATGTTTTGCGACAGAGTTGCGGCGAGCAAGATATACAATGGAGAAAACTACACCGACTCCGACGCGCTGGCTTATTTTATGAAAGCCAAGGGCAGAAGAGTTATCCACCCCGACACCTCCGCGCTGCTGGAGCACCTGCTGAGAATGTTGGCTGCCAAGGGCGAGGAATACACATTCGACTATATACGCCGACTGAGAAAATACTGATATGAAGAGATTAACTGATACAGCCGCTGCCGCTGCACTTTGTGCGATGTGCGCGGTTTTTGCGTATAACGGCGCGGAGATAGCTGTGGTGGCGGTGCTGCTGACCTTTGCGGCTGCGCTTTTTACGGTGTATTTCGATATGCGGTGGGCGGCGCTTGTGGTGAACACTGTTTACGCGCTTGCCTGCTTTGAGTGCCCCGAGCTTTGCGCAGGGCTGCCCGCGGCTGTGTACGGCATGGCGGCGGCGGGGCAAAAGCTGCCTTTGGCAATATCCGCGGCGGCGCTTATGATGAGATTTGCCGACATCGAATTTTCGGGAGCGGTATTCTGCGCAGTATGCACGGGCATGGCTGTGCTGATAAGCGCGAGGACGAGCGCGCTGGAAAAATGCAGCCGAAAGCTTATAGAAACGCGCGATAATTCCGCCGAGCTGAACATTATTCTGGCTGAGAAAAACCGCGCGCTGGCACTTTCGCAGGACAGGGAAGTGTACATGGCGACGCTTAAAGAGCGCAACCGCATAGCGCGCGAGATACACGACAGCGTGGGGCATATGCTGACAAGGAGCATTTTGCAGATGGGCGCGCTGACGGTGCTTACGCCCGAGGGCGAGCAGAAGGAGCATTTGAAGCAGATACAGCAGACGCTTGACGGCGCTATGACGAGTATGCGCAAAAGCGTGCACGATCTGCGCGACGAATCGGTAGATTTGGAGCAGATGGTGCGCACAGCGGCGGACGCGGCGGCTGAGAGATTTCGCATATCGCTGGATTACGACATGGGTTCGGACGCGCCGACGGAGGTAAAGCTGGCGTTTGCTGCAATCGTAAAAGAAGCGCTGACGAACGCGGCGAGGTACAGCGACGGCGACGAGGTGCGCATATCGGTGCAGGAGTACCCCGCGTTTTACAGGGTGATGGTTCGTGACAACGGCGCGAACCCTGTGCGGCGCGACATAGAGCCGACGGCGGGCTCGGCGGGAATGGGCCTGAGCAACATGGCTGACCGTGCGCGCGGACTGGGCGGAAGCATAAACATATCGTCAGACGAAAAAGGATTCAGAATATTTGCGGCTGTACCGAAGAACAGCAGTATGAAACGGAGAAGCTGAGGGTATAGGGGATATTGAGGAGAAGTTGGAAGTGGTAAAGGTATAACGCCGCTGAATTTTAGTATGTCGGGTTGCTTTTTTAGGATTATCATGGTATACTTTTTGTAGAATGGCAGGGCATTAGTGCCGGCAGTTTGAAATTCTTGAATCACCGATCAAGGTTTATAACTTTGAGGTTGAAGATTTCCATACATATTTTGTTGGTAAAAGCGGTATTCTTGTTCATAATGGTAAGAAGTGTACGCCATCAGGAAGTTCACAAAATTCAGATGATGTACCGAGAGTTTATCATCCTAGCGATAAGCATGTGCCAGGACATGGTTGGGGTAGTGATAATCCGATTCCGGACATGCAAACAGGTCAACATTTACTTGATACTGCGTACTCATCGTCATCAAATAAACAATTATATAATATATACGATGATCAAATAATTAAGTTCCAGCCTGATACCGCTACAGGGTGGCATGCTTATGCGGTCACTAATACAGCTAAAGAGGTGCCAACAGATGTTTTAAAAAATATGTTAAATGACGATTTGATATCAAAGCCTCAATATAAAAAGTTTTTAAAGAACAAATAGATACCTAATATAAACTGTTGTTTGAAGTTTGTATGTGTTTTTATGATTATTTATGATTTCTCAAATTAAAAATGAGAAATCATAAATATCTTTAATTAGTATGGAGGTAGGAAACGTTGTTTACATTAAAATATGAAGCATTAGAAAAAGGATATGGTTATATACATATTATTGTTAATGGACAAGACATTTCCGAATATTCATATAACGGAAATATTTATTATGGTATGTGCAGAATTAGCAAATTGTTAGAGTGGATAAATGATAATTTAAAATACATTCTTTCAGATGACCCATTTCCTGTTAAGACTAATGCTAAAACGGGAGCAGATATGTGGCTTTATAGTGATGATTATATTCCTGAAAATTATGAACATTCACTGAAGTTCCAAGAAAAAAGACAGAATTGGATTTGGCATCATTCAATTGATTCATGTAAGGATGAGTTTTGTATGCCATTTATTGTGTTTTGTAAAGTTGGAGATAACATGGAAATCACTTGGAATAATATTGATCATAATTATAAAGATGTGGAATTTAGATATAAGTATGGGGTTTGTTATCTGAATTTAAACGATTTTAAATCTGAATTGTATAATTTTATAAAGCGTTTTAATTAATAATTGATGCATTGGTGTAAATGGTGAAACTATATCTGCAACACCAAGTCATCCGTTCTATGTTGACAAGCTTGGCTGGACACTGGCAAGAAGTCTTAAAGCCGGCGATGTACATATCCTTTCATAATTCCCCACAAAAAAGGAGGCTGAAAAATGCAGAAAATAAATATAGTGGTAGTCGATGACGATAAGCTCGCGGCTATCTCGCTCAAAACTATAATCGAAAGCACGGGCGGCGGCGAGATAACCGTCGCGGCGGTGGGCAACAGCGGCGAGGAAGCCATCGAGCTTTACGAGCGCCTGCGCCCCGATGTGCTGCTGATGGATATACGAATGGGCGGCATGAGCGGGCTTGAAGCGGGCGAGCGCATACTTGCCGACCACCCCGCGGCAAAGGTGCTCTACCTCACCACATTTTCCGATGACGATTACATAATCAAAGCCCTCAGCATCGGCGCAAAGGGCTACATCTTGAAGCAGGATTTCGAGGGCATCGCCCCCGCGCTGAAAGCTGTGATGAACGGCAAAAGCGTGTTCGGCGAGCAGGTGATGAGCCGTATCCCGCAGTTGATGCAGGGCGGCAGGCGCGCCGAGGCGGGGAGCGGCTTTGATATGTCGGCGGCGGGGCTTGGCGCTACCGAGCAGGAGATGATCCAACTGGTCGCCGAGGGGCTGAGCAACCGCGAGATAGCCGCCCAACTGTACCTCAGCGAGGGCACGGTGCGCAACTATCTGAGCGGCATTTTCGAGAAGCTCGCCGTGCGCGACAGAACTCAGCTCGCGATATTTTATTACACGCGGGTGGTGTGAAAAACAAACGGCAGACCATATCGACTTCGTTCAAAAGGTCTGCCGTTATTTTAATCTTCATTCATAATGTCGAAATGCCTGCGGTAGCGCTTCGGTATGTTTATTCCAACCACGAACCCCATCTGCTGGAGCACGTCTGACATCACCGAAAAGCCGTCTTTGTAAAACTGCTTTATCCTGCGCGTTTTGTCGGCGATGTTCTTGTAGTCCGGCGGGCACACGAACGTCCAGTCCGCGCCGTCCTCGTCCAGCACTAAGCGGAAATATTTGTCTATATCGCGGTCGGAAAACCCCGCTTTCAGCAGCAGTATGTGGTGCTCCATCGCTTCGTCGATATGGCTCATTATAACAGTTTTGCCGTCAAATGAGATCAGCACCAGCAGCGGCTCTCTATCCGCAATGGCGCGGTCAACGTCCTCTGACGTTGGAAATTTGATAATGTTCAATCTTTGCCCTCCTCGCACTCAGCGTTACCCTTAATTATACCATATTTTTCACCACGATAATATCCGCACTCTGCACAAACCCGCCGCCGCCGATTTGTGCATTTCGGATAGCCTATTTTATTGCAATATGACGTGAAATATGGTATAATGAGGGGTGGAAAGGGGCTGTTTGAGATGGCTTTGAAATTACTGCCCGCCGTGGTCTGCCCGCGCGCTAAGGCTTTTGAGATAGTGCGGCTCTTCGGCTCGGAGATAATATCCTCTGATGGTATGCAGCTGGAGAAGCAGTTTATCCAGCACGGCAGCGTCAGCGTTTACGCTCATTCAGTCGCCGTTGCAGTGATGTGTGTGCGCCTTGCGATGCTGCTGCCGTTCGCCGTAGACCTGCGTGCGCTTGTACGCGGCGCTTTGCTGCACGATTATTTTCTGTACGATTGGCATGATGGCGATAAAAGCCATCGCCTGCACGGCTTTCGCCACGCGCGCTTCGCTTTCAATAACGCGAAACGCGATTTTGAGTTGGGCGAGGTCGAGAAAAACATGATACTTTCGCATATGTTCCCGCTGGGCATAGTGCTGCCGCGCTTCCGCGAAAGCGTTATTCTCTGCATAGCCGATAAGATATGCGCCACCGCCGAAACCTCGGTAGGGTGCTTTGCTAAATTTATCATGTTCGTGAGAATGTGAAGTTTGTACATAAAAATTCGCCGCCCGACGAATGTCGGGCGATTTTTGCATATAAAAATGCGCAAAAAGATCCGCCCTCGGCGAACCGAAAGCGGATCATGTCGGAGTGCGCTGCAAGGGACTCGAACCCCTGACCTACTGGTTCGTAGCCAGTCACTCTATCCAGCTGAGCTAGCAACGCATTCATTCAACGTTTAATATTATATCACAATAAAAATCTCCTGTCAAGCAGTTGGCAGGAGATTTCACATTTTTTTAACATTTTAATGATCGCCGTTTATTCGCCCTCGAGCATGAAGATGTACGTTTCGGGCTTTGCGCCGTTCTGCACCATCACCTGCTTCTCGAGCACCTTGGTCTTGAGGTTCTTCACCCAGTCTTTCTGCGTGCGCATTTTCATGCCTTTGCCCTCTATCCACGCGCGGACGTGCGCGTTTGAGTCGCGGCGGGCAAAGCCTAAATTGTCTGCTTCAAAGCTGCCGTCAGCGCTGAGGTTGGTCAGCGGTTCAGGGTCGGAAAACTGAGTTATGCTCAGCTTCTGCTTTACTGTGAGTTTGAATTTCATGGTAACTCCTCCTTTATTTATCGCCTTTATTCGCCTGCCGTGACGGCGGGCGCTTCTGTACTGTCTGATGTTTCAAGTGCTTCGGGCTGGGCTACGTCTTTCAGTCGGCGGTTTATCGCGCGCGTTCTAACGCCTATCAGCTTCTCAAGCTCTTCGTCCGCCTGCCGCAGCCTGTCGCGCGTTTTGTCGAGCACGGTTTCAAACTGCGAGAATTCTTTCTTCGCCGCCTCAAGCACTTTCCAAACTTCGCCGCTCTTTTTCTGTATTGCCAGCGTGCGGAAGCCCATCTGCAAGCTGTTCAGCATCGCCGCCATTGTTGATGGCCCTGCGATGTTCACCTTGCAGCGGTTTTGAAGCTGCTCGACAAGCCCCATGTTCACGACTTCTGCGTACAGCCCCTCGAACGGCAGGAACATTATCGCGAAATCGGTGGTGTATGGCGGGCATATGTACTTGTCGTGTATGCTCTTCGCGCAGGAGCGTATCTCGCTTTCAAGCGCCGCGCGCCGCTGCTTTATCTCAGCCGCGTCGCCGCTCTCATACGCCGCCAGCAGGTCGGCATAGCGGTCGCCGGGGAATTTTGAATCTATCGGCAGATACACGCTGCCGCCGTCCTCCGCGCCGGGCAGCTTCACGGCGAAATCTACGCGTTCCTTGCCGTTCGGCACTACCGCCGCCTGCTCGGCGTACTGCTCGGGCGCAAGTATCTCTGAAAGTATCGCGCCGAGCTGTATCTCACCCATTATGCCGCGCGTTTTCACGTTTGAGAGCACGTTTTTGAGGTCTGATACGCCCGAAGCGACGGCTTTCATTTCGCCCAAGCCCTCGTACACCTCCGCGAGCCGCTTGTTCACCGCTTCAAACGACTGCGTTATCCTGTCGTCGAGCGTTTTTTGCAGCTTCTCGTTCACCGTGCCGTTTATCTTGTCAAGGCTCTGCTGATTTTCCGTGCGTATTTTTTCGAGCGAGCCGAGCGTTTCGGCGCGTATCTTATCCAGCTCGGCGGTCATGGCTTTCAGCCGCTCCTCAAGCGCTGCGCTTTGGTTGCGCTGTTCGCTGCGAAGCCCCTCGCCCAGCGCAGACACGCTCTCGGCTATATTTTTCGGCATATCCGCCCGCAGCCGCGCCATGTTCACGTCAAGCCGCTGAAAGCGGTTCTCCATCGACTCGCGCTGGCGGTACTGTTCGTCGCGCAGACTGTCGCCCAGCCGCGCCACGCCCTCAGCCGCCGCCTGCGAAACTTCGCTCTTTATCCGCTCGCTCTGCTCTTTCTGAAAACGGCTCTGCCGCGCTATCAGCAGACCCACTCCCGCGGCCGAAGCCGCCGAGAGCGCGAATGTTACGATCTCTATCAATATCCTAAAGCCTCCCGCTTTACAGCTCCAGCGTTATCTCGCGCTCGGTAGGTATGTAGCGCTTGTAGGTCACGCCCACCATGTCGAACATCATCTTGCTCGCCTTAGTGTCGTCAGAGTCGGCGTATTTGTCGGATAAGTATATCACCTGCGTTATGCCGCTCTGTATTATCGCCTTAGCGCACTCGTTGCAGGGGAACAGCGAAACGTAAAGCCTGCTGCCTTTCAGCGGCGAGCCGCTGTTTAGTATAGCGTTCAGCTCGGCGTGGCAGACGAAGGGGTACTTTGTCTTTAGCCTGTCGCCGTCGCGCTCCCACGGCATATCGTCGTCGCGGCAGCCGGTAGGCATACCGTTGTAGCCGACTGAGAGTATCTTGTTTTCGGGCGAAACTATGCAGGCGCCCACCTGCGTGTTCGAGTCCTTGCTGCGCTGCGCGGAAAGCAGCGCCACGCCCATAAAGTATTCGTCCCAAGATATGTAATCCTTGCGTTTCATAAATATTCCCTCCCTAGTGTTTGTATGCGCCGAGGTTATTCGGCAGCCTTGTCGGCAGTTTCGCAGTTCTCGCAGTTGAGAGCCGCGGCGTCCTTAAAGGTCTTTTTCACAAGTCCCGTCAGCACCTTTCCGGGGCCGCACTCGATGAATTTGTCAAAGCCCTCCGCGCGGATAGCCGCCAGCTCGTCGGTAAATCTTACGGGCGAAACTATGTGCTTAGCCAGCAGATCTCTCATATTTGAAAAATCGGTAAGCTCAGCGCCCAGAACGTTTGAGTAGAACTTCATATTCGGCTTCGCGAACTCAAAGCCCTCGCTCTTTGCCAAAAATTCTTCAGCCGCGGGGCGCATTATCTCGCTGTGGAAAGCCGAAGCTACGTTGAGCTTTACGCACTTCACGCGTTTAGCCGTGCTGGTCTGCTTTATCAGCTCGCACGCCGCCGCGCAGGCGCTCTCCTCGCCCGCGATAACGGTCTGTACGGGCGAATTGTAGTTTACGGGCACTACATAGCCCTCGGTCTTTTCGCAGGCGGCCTCTATCTCGCTCGGCTCAGGGCCTATCACCGCGTACATCGAGCCTTCGCTGTTCTCGGCGGCGGTCTGCATAGCCTGCGCACGGATCTTTATAAGCTTGAAAGCGTCGGAGCAGCTGAGCATACCGCTTGCCGCCATGGCAGCGTATTCGCCCAGCGAGTGGCCCGCCGCGCCCTCAAACTTTACGCCCTTTTCCTTCAGCACTTCAAAAGCGCAGAGCGAGCATGCCATGATGGCGGGCTGAGAGTGGATAGTCTTGTTCAGCTCAGCGGGGTCTTCGGCGAACATTATGTCCTCCAGCTTGTAGCCCAGCGCCTCATCAGCGGCGGCGAAGACTGCCTTAGCGCACTCGTAATTGTCATAAAAGTCCTTAGCCATGCCCGCGTACTGCGAGCCCTGACCTGAGAATAACACGATATTTTTCGACATGATATTTGATCCTTTCGTTATATAATTGTATTGCCGAAAACGGCATCCGTCGGCATTTTTCTTTGTGCATATCTGCCGAAGCGGCGCGCGGAAAAATGTCTAACAGTGTTAATTATGTGAATAATGTATATTTGAGCGCCTTTGCAGAGCAAAATTTGATATAAATATAGAAAAACAAGCCTGTTCATAATTGAGAAACTTTATTCGTTATGCTTGTTAATAATTATGCTCTATAATATAATCAGTAGTGTACTCTGACCGAATATGCGGCGGCGTACCGATATTACGTTATTCAATGTGAATATTATAGCATATTTTTTTTATTTGTTCAATGATTTTTACAGTTTTTTTGTGCGTTAAGGTGTAAACATTTTTTTGCATTTCGCAGCGCCGAAAAAGCAGAAGGGAAAGGGTGTCAGCAATGCTGAAAACTAATGGAGTAAAAATAAAAGGCGTGGGCAGATATGCGCCCGAGATCGTGGCGACCAACGACGACTACGCCAAGATAGTGGAAACTAACGACGAATGGATAACTCAGCGCACGGGCATAAAGACCCGCCATATCTCAAACGGCGAGCCTACTTACTATTTAGGCGCTATGGCGGCTAAGGAAGCTATTGCGAACGCGGGCATATCTGCTGAGGAGATCGGGCTGATACTCGCAAGCACCTGCACGCCCGATTATTACACACCCTCTACAGCCTGCTTAGTACAGCGCGAGCTGGGCGTTTCGGGCTGCCCCGCTATTGATATAAACTGCGCTTGCTCGGGCTTCGTTTACGCGGTGGATATGGCTAAGCGCTACCTCGCCGAGGGCGATATAAAGTACGTTCTGGTAGTGGCTGCCGAAGAGCTTTCAAAGTTCGTTGATTATACCGACAGATCTACCTGCATACTTTTCGGCGACGCAGCCGCAGCGGTAGTTCTCGAAAAGGAAGAGGACACCCTCTTTGCCAGCTACACCGCCGCCGACGGAATGGGCGCGCCCTACCTCGCGGCACGCGCTCTGCTGACGACAAATCCTTTCCGCCAGACCGAGAGCGAGTTTGACATGAATATGCCCGAGCCGAACAAGCATTTCCTGCTTCAGGACGGCAAGGAAGTATACAAGTTCGCGACCAAGGCTCTGCCAAAGGCGGTAGAAGAAGCATGCAAAAAGGCGGATATATCCCCCGAAGAGCTCGACGCGATAATCCCCCATCAGGCAAACATCCGCATAATAGAAACTGCGGCTAAGCACCTCAAAGTACCTATGGATAAAATGGTGCTCAATATTTCCGATTACGGCAACACCTCCTCCGCTTCTATCCCCGGCGCATTTTACGACGGCGTGAACAGCGGCAGGATAAAGCGCGGCGACAAGGTATGCTTCGTAGGCTTCGGCGGCGGACTTACCTACGGCGCGGTAGTAATTGAATACTAAAGATACACATACATATATGATCAATGCCCTGCGGGGCGCTTTAAAGGAGAGGATCTCAATGACTACTAAAAAAACAAGGATAACCGAACTGCTCGGCATCAAGTACCCCATTTTTCAGGGCGGCATGGCTTGGATAGCTGAGTCTACCCTCGCGTCGGCTGTTTCAAACGCAGGCGGCTTAGGCATAATCGCGGGCGGCTCTGCACCCATCGACTATCTTCGCGAGCAGATACGCCGCTGCAAATCGCTGACGGACAAGCCTTTCGGCGTGAACATCATGCTGATGAGTCCTAACGCTGAGGAGCTGGCGCAGCTCGTTATAGAAGAGGGCGTGCCCGTAGTTACCACAGGCGCAGGCAACCCCGGCAAATTCATGGCCGCTTGGAAAGAAGCGGGCGTAAAAGTAATACCCGTAGTTCCCTCGGTAGCTCTTGCGAAGAGAATGGAGCGCTCGGGCGCTGACGCAGTTATCGCAGAGGGCACAGAGTCGGGCGGACACATCGGCGAAAACACCACCATGTGCCTTGTTCCGCAGGTAGTAGACGCGGTAGAGATACCCGTTCTTGCGGCGGGCGGCATCGCCGACGGCAGAGGCATAGCGGCTTCCTTCATGCTGGGCGCTGAGGGCGTTCAGGTAGGTACGCGCTTCCTTGCGGCGGACGAGTGCCAGGTAAACCCCGTTTACAAAGAGCTGGTGGTAAAGGCTAAGGACACCGACAGCGTGGTTACGGGAAGATATACAGGCCACCCGTGCAGAAACGTAAAGACCAAGTTCTCGAAAATGCTGGCAAACGGCGAAAAGGACGGCAGCCTTACCCCCGAGCAGTTTGAGGAAGTTACCCTCGGCTCGCTGAGAAAGGCAGTACAGGACGGCAACCTTGACGAAGGCTCTTTCCTCTGCGGCGCTATCGCAGGAATGATAAAGGAAGTAAAGCCCTGCAAGGATATAATAGAAGAGATGTTCGGCGAGGCGGAAGCGCTGCTGAGCAAGTGAGATGATAAACGGAGGATATAGGATATGTCAACTGCAATAATCACAGGTTCATCAAGAGGTATAGGCGCTTCCATAGCGCTGCGTCTGGCTAAGGACGGCTACGATATAGCACTCAACGATATAAGCGAGGCTATGTTCGAGGACAATGACATAATGGATAAGATAAGAGCCGAGGGCGTTATCTGCGAAAAATTCATCGCCGACGTTTCCAACTACGCGCAGTGCGAGCAGATGGTAAAGGACATAAAGGCGAAGTTCGGCACTATCGACGTGCTGGTAAACAACGCAGGGATCACCCGCGACGGGCTTCTCGCAAGAATGAGCGAGGAGAATTTCGACACAGTTATCGCTGTAAACGAAAAGAGCGTTTTCAACATGACAAAGTTCGTAGGCAGCGTAATGATGAAGCAGCGCAGCGGAAAGATAATAAATCTCTCTTCCGTAGCGGGTCTTTGGGGCAACCCCGGTCAGCTCAATTACTCCGCATCTAAGGCGGCTATAATCGGTATGACTAAGACGGTAGCGAAAGAGCTCGGCTCGCGCGGGATAACCTGCAACGCCGTAGCCCCCGGCTTTATAAAGACCCCCATGACCGACAAACTCACCGAGGCGCAGAAGGAGAACATACTGCGCATGATAGCTATGAGAAGATACGGCACGGTAGAGGAGATCTCGGGCGTTGTATCGTTCCTTGCATCTAAGGACGCAAGCTACGTTACGGGTCAGGTGATAGAGATCTCGGGCGGACTTTCGATGTAATGAAAGAGAGGTAATAAAGCGCTATGAAAAGAGTTGTAATAACAGGAATGGGCACTATAAACCCGCTGGGCAACAACGTGCCGCAGTTTTGCGAGGGTCTGAAAGAGGGCAGACTGGGTATAAGCAAGATAGACCAGTTCGACTGCTCTGATTTTGACGTAAAGTGTGTAGGCGCAGTAAAGGATTTCGACCCCCTTACCGCCATAGATAAAAAAGAGAGCCGCAGAATGGACCGCTTCACCCAGTTCGCAGTATGCGCGGCTGACGAAGCTATGAAAGACGCTGGCAGCGATTTTAAGGACGTAGACCCTTACAGAGCGGGCGTGATAATCGGCGTAGGTATAGGCGGACTCAACCTTACCGAGCAGGAGCACGCGAAATTCCTCGCTAAGCCCGATAAGATAAGCGTTTTCTATATCCCGATGATGATAGCGAACATGGCGGCGGGCACTGTTTCGATGAAAACAGGCTTCAAGGGCGACAACTACGCTACCGTTACCGCCTGCGCTTCGGGCACTCACGCAGTGGGCGAAGCTTTCAGAAAGATAAAGGACGGCTACCTCGACGTAGCTATCGCGGGCGGCGCTGAGAGCTGCATCTCGCGTTTTGCGCTGGCGGGCTTCAACAATATGAAGGCGCTTTCGCGCGAGGAAGACCCCGAAAAGGCTTCCACGCCTTTCGACCTCAACCGCAAGGGCTTTGTACTGGGCGAGGGCTGCGGAATACTCGTTCTCGAAGAGTACGAGCACGCTAAGGCACGCGGTGCCAAGATATACGCCGAGGTGGCAGGCTACGGCGCTACCTGCGACGCTTACCACATGACCAGCCCTTCGCCGACGGGCGAGGCTGCGGCTGCCGCTATGAAGGCTGCTTACACTGAGGCAGGTCTTGCGCCAGAAGACGTTACCTACATCAACGCCCACGGCACTTCCACCCACCTCAACGACGCTTACGAAACTATCGCGATAAAGATAGCGCTGGGCGAAGAGGCGGCTAAAAAAACTATCATAAATTCCACCAAGTCGATGACGGGCCACCTGCTGGGCGCTACCGGCGCGGTAGAGGCGATAGCCACCGCTTTGCAGATAAACGAGGGCTTTATACACCAGACCATCGGCTATAAAACTCCCGACCCCGAGTGCGACCTTGACTACTGCACCGAGGGACTTCGCAAGACTGAGATAAAGGCTGCGCTTTCAAACTCGCTAGGCTTCGGCGGACACAACGCTACCATCTGTCTGAAAAAGTTTGCTGACTGATTTTACGGGGAGGATATTTTGAAATGAGCAAGATCTTTGATATAATCGACGTAGAGGCGATAGAAAAACTCGCCGATATAGTGAACGAAAAGGACTTAGGCGAGATAACCGTAGGCTATGAGGGCAAGAGCGTTACCGTAAAGGGCAAAAAGCCCGCGCCGCCCGCAGCCCCTGCAGGTGGTTTCGCACCCGCTATGCCCCCTGTATCGCCAGCAGCGGCAGCCGCCGTTACCGAGCCGATAGAGATGTCGCCAAAGACTGAGGAGATAAGCGGCACGCCCGTAAAAGCGCCGATAGTGGGCACATATTACTCAAAGCCCCGCCCCGACGCCGCGCCTTTCGTAACAGTAGGCAGCAAGGTGAAAAAAGGCGATGTGCTGTATATCCTCGAGACCATGAAGGTGATGAACGAGATAGCGGCAGAGAGCGACGGAATAGTTACCAAGATACTGGTAGCCGACGGCGATTCGCTAGAGTACGGACAGACCGTAATGATACTGGGCTGATAAACGGAGGATACAAAAAATGGCTGTAATAATGGATAAAGAGCAGATAAAGGAAGTAATACCCCACCGCGACCCCTTTCTGCTTATAGACGAGATAAACGAGCTGGAGGTAGGCAAGAGGGTAGTGGCTACCAAGTACATCAAGGCTGAGGATTTTTGGTTCAAGGGTCATTTTCCCGAGTACCCCGTTACCCCCGGCGTGCTGATGATAGAGATGCTGGCGCAGGCGGGCGCGGTAGCGCTGCTTTCCATGCCCGAGAACAAGGGAAAGATAGGCTTTTTCGGCGGCATAAACAACGCTAAGTTCCGCAAGCAGGTTGTTCCCGGCGACGTGCTGCGTCTGGAAGTTGAGATAACAAAGGTAAAAGGCCCTGTAGGCTACGGCAAGGGCGTTGCTACCGTAGATGGCAAAAAGGCAGTTTCGGCTGAGATCTCCTTTGCTATAAAGTAAGCGGAAGGAGCTGTAATAAAAACCATGTTCAAAAAGGTTTTGATAGCAAACCGCGGCGAGATAGCGGTGCGCATAATACGCGCCTGCCGCGAGCTGGGTCTGCGCACCGTGGCGGTGTATTCTGAGGCTGACAGAAGCGCTCTGCACGCTAAGATAGCCGACGAGGCGGTATGCATAGGCCCTGCCGCCAGCAGCGAGAGCTACCTGAACGTCCGCGCGATAATAGGCGCTTGCGAGATTACGGGTGCTGACGCTATACACCCCGGCTTCGGCTTTCTTTCCGAAAACGCTTCGTTTGCGCGCACCTGCGAAAAGTGCGGAATAACGTTTATAGGCCCCGACTCGCACAGTATAGAGATGCTGGGCGATAAGGCGGCGGCTAAAGAGGCTATGAAGGCTGCGGGCGTGCCCGTTATCACAGGCTCTGACGGCGCTGTAAAAAGCTTTGAGGAAGCAAAGCGCATAGCTGCCGAGATAGGCTACCCCGTGATGGTAAAAGCCTCGGCGGGCGGCGGCGGAAGAGGAATACGTATAGTAGAAAAGGCGGAGGAGCTGGAAAACCAGATAAACGCCGCCAAGCAGGAAGCTCTCTCGGCTTTCGGCAACGACGAGATATACATAGAGAAATTTGTGGTAAATCCGAAGCATATCGAGATACAGATACTTGCAGACTCGCAGGGAAACGTTATCTCGCTGGGCGAGCGCGACTGCTCTATGCAGCGCCGCAACCAGAAAGTGCTGGAGGAAGCGCCCTCTACCGTTATCGACGAGGAGACCCGCCGCAAGATGGGCGAGGCTGCCTGCGCCGCGGCTAAGGTATGCGGCTACAAAAACGCCGGCACGATAGAGTTTCTTGTGGATAAGGATAAGCATTTCTACTTTATGGAAATGAATACGCGCATACAGGTAGAGCACCCGATTACCGAGGAGGTGACGGGCGTTGATATAGTAAAAGAGCAGCTTCGCATAGCGGCGGGCGAGCCCCTCTCGTACAAGCAGGAGGATATAAAGCTCAGCGGCCACGCGATAGAGTGCCGCATAAACGCCGAGAACCCCGCTATGAACTTTATGCCATCGCCCGGCGTGATAGATTCGCTCTTTATCCCCGGCGGCCCCGGCGTGCGAGTAGACACGGCTGTTTATCAGGGCTACGAGATAACGCCTTATTACGACTCTATGATAGCGAAGCTGATAGTACACGGCAAAGACCGCGAAGAGGCTATCGCAAAAATGAAATGGGCGCTGGCTGAGTTTATAGTAGACGGCGTCAGCACCAATATAGATTTTCATCTGAAGCTTATACGCACCGAAGCCTTTGAAAAGGGCGATTACGACAACGGCTATCTCAACCGCGTTAAGCTTATCTAAGAAAGGGGGAGCTTACAGATATGCTGGAGGATCTTTTTTCAGTAGTGCGCACGCGCTTTAATTACGGCGACGATGACGAGCCGCCAAAGAAGAAAAAGACCGATATACCAAAGGGGCTGCTCTTTAAATGCCCCCGCTGCTCGAACAACACCTTTATGGAGGATTTTGCGGCAAACGGCAAGGTATGCCCCCACTGCAACTATCATTCGCGCCTTACCGCGCGCGAGCGGCTGGATATCACCATAGATAAGGATAGTTTGGAAGAATTTGACGCAGATATGATCTCGGGCAACCCGATAGATTTTCCCGATTACGAAAACAAGCAGCAGGCGCTGCGCGAAAAAACGGGTCTGAAAGACGCCGTAGTGACGGGAAGAGCCAAAATACGCGGCGAGGATATAGTTATAATAGTAATGGATTCTAACTACATGATGGCTTCTATGGGCAGCGTAGTGGGCGAGAAGATAGCCCGCGCTTTTGAGTACGCTGCCGAGCACCGCCTTCCCGTCATCGCGTTTACCGCTTCTGGCGGCGCGAGAATGCAGGAGGGCATAGTTTCGCTCATGCAGATGGCCAAGACCTCGGGCGCTGTCGGCAGACACAGCGACGCAGGCCTGCTGTACATCACGGTAATGACCGACCCGACTACGGGCGGCGTTACGGCATCGTTCGCCTCGCTGGGCGACATCATAATCGCCGAGCCGAAGGTGCTGATAGGCTTTGCGGGCAGAAGAGTTATAGAGGGCACTATCCGCCAGCGCCTGCCGGACGATTTTCAGTCGGCAGAATTTATGCTGGAAAACGGATTTGTAGATATGATAGTAGAGCGCAAGAGGATGCGCCGCACGCTGGCACATCTGCTCAAGCTGCATAAGCCATATGACGGAGGTGCTGAGCAATGAGTGAAAATAATATCCCCGCCAGCAAGCGCATGGAGATAATCCGCACCAAGGGCAGACCTACGGTAAAGGACTATATCCCCATGATATTCGACGATTTCTTCGAGATGCACGGCGACAGGCTCTACGGCGACGACGGCGCTATAATGGGCGGCGTGGCCTACTTCAAGGGCGTGCCCGTAACGGTGATAGCGCAGGTAAAGGGCAGAACGCTGGAGGAAAACCAGCAGTGCAATTTCGGTATGCCCCACCCCGAGGGCTACCGCAAGGCGCTCAGGCTGGCGCATCAGGCTGAGAAATTCCACCGTCCCGTTATATGCTTTGTAGACACCGCGGGCGCGTTTTGCGGCGTAGAGGCTGAAAAGCGCGGACAGGGCGAGGCGATAGCCCGCTCGATAATGGAATTTATGGAGCTGAAAACGCCCGTTATCTCGATAATACTGGGCGAGGGCGGCTCGGGCGGAGCGCTGGCTATGTGCGTTTGCGACGAGCTGGCTATGCTGGAAAACGCGGTGTACTCGGTAATATCTCCGCGCGGATTTGCCTCCATACTCTGGAAAAACGCCGAGCGCGAGAAGGAAGCAGCCGACATCATGAAGATAACTGCCGAAGACCTTGTACACTTAAAGGTCTGCGACAGCATAATAAAAGAATCTGACGGCGGCGCCCATACCGACCCCGAGCAGACGGCTGAGAATATTTCTGAATATATTTCGCAGGCTTTGGAAAGAAATTTGCAAAAAGGGCTTGACGAAATGCTAAATGGGCGTTATAATAAGTTTAGGACAATCGGCGAGTTTGGCGTGTACGAAGAGGATAGCGAAAGCGAATGACCTTTTTCGGCGCAAAGCTGCTGCCTTTGTTTTAGCGGCGAGGTTCTTGAAAAAAACAGCTCCTCTCCGGCAATACTCAAATGACAGGAGGTTTGTTTAGAATGGTATTTGACAAGATCCGCGATATTATCGTAGACCAGCTCGACGCGTCTGCTGATGATGTTACCGCAGAGGCTTCGATCATCGACGATCTGGGCGCTGATTCTCTCGACGTAGTAGACCTTATCAGCTCTGTTGAAGATGAATTTGATGTTGAGATCCCTGATGAAGAGGTTGAGAACATCAAGACCGTAGGCGACATCGTTTCCTACATCGAAAGCGCTACTTCTGAGGAATAAGCAATTAGCTTTCACTAAAAGAAATCAAACGACGGAACGTGGCTGAAAGTAACGTTCCGTTTTTTCTTACGATCACCGCGAGGGGGATAAGCTTGTGCTTTGGGAAGAAAAAGATTACGATGATATTATAGACCTGCCGCACCACGTTTCGGAAAACCATGCGCATATGTCTATACGAGGCAGGGCGGCGCAGTTTTCGGCTTTCGCCGCGCTAAAGGGCTACGATGAAGCCGTGGCGGAGGCGGCTAGGCGCACCGACAGCCGCCGCGAGCCTGATGAGGACACCGCGCGCGAGATAAACGAGCGGCTGGTATGGCTGATAGAGCATTTGGCGGAGCTGCCGCAGGTGGAGCTGACGTATTTTGTGCCCGACGAGCGCAAGGCGGGCGGCGCGTATGTGCCCGTGAGCGGTGCGGTGCGCATTTACGACTCATACGCGAAAGAGCTGGAATTCGTTGGCGGCAAGCGCGTGCCGATAAACGATATTTACAGCATCGAGATCTTAGCCGACCGCGATGATACGGACGAGCAGGCATAAAAAAGGCGGGTACGCTTAGTGTATAGCGTACTCGCCTTTGCTGTTTATGTACTTTAAGCCTTTGCGGTTTCCTGCGCGTCTTCGCCGGTGTACTGCTTTTTCCAGTCCTCTAAGCGCTGCTTTTCGCCGGCAGCGTCGGCAGCACCGAAGCCGAGGTGGCTCTGGAACTCGCCCTTTGAGGTGACCGAGAGGGTGATGGAGGTGAAAGGCTTCTGCTTCTCGCCGATGAACACCTGACGTATAGCCATGATGAGTTTTACTATCTCAACGCGGTTCTTCGCCGCCTCTTCCTTATCCATATCGAATTTCTCGAACATCTCGTCGCCGTCGATAAGCTCGCCGTCTGCGGTAACAAGGCGGTGGTAGTAGAAAACGCCGTTCTCGCCGTTCTCAGCGTAAAAATAGGCTATCTTGTAGTCAGTCTCGGGCAGGAAGCTGAAAAACTCGGTGCCGAGCTGTCTGTAAAGCTCAGCCGTTTTCGACTGTATCTCTTTAAGCTGCTGCTCGGAAACTTGGGGCGGCTGGTAGCGGGGGTTAGCCTTCTCTACCTTCTCGCGCCAAGCGGCGTAGCGCTTTTCCTCTTCGCCCTCGGTAAGCTCGGCGGCGGTAACGTCCATCTTTACCTGACCGTTATTGAGTATCATTATGCTGATAGCGTTGCAGGGCTTTCCGGTAGCCGCCTGCGAGCTTTCGTGCATAGCCATGAATGCCTTTTCAAGCTTCTCCTCGCGGGATACCATTTCGGGCAGGCTGAGTCCGCAAAGCTGGGGTATAGTCTGGCGCTCGAGAAGTCTGCCGTCAAGCGCGTAGCAGCAGAAATCGTCGATGTATCCGCCCGACTGAAGCTCGGCGTAGTAAAAGCCTATCAGCATCTGCTGCGGGAACATGACTCTCAGCGCTCTGCTCATCTCGGCGCAGTCTTTCTTAAAGCGCTCTTCGGGGGTAAGCTCGGGGGCTGCTTCTTCCTCAGCCGCAGCGCTCTCCTCCGCTTCGGTATTTTCAACGGCTGCCTCCGCGGGGGCGGTATCAGCCTTTTTCTTTTTTTTGCCAAATAAAGCCATAGTAATGTCCTTTCGTGGTGTAGCGTCAATTCTGCTTTCTTACCACGGCGTATTCGTCGCCGTTTCGGTAATACGGGCAAGCGCCGCGTGGGTCTGACTCGAGCCTGTAAAGGTCGTCCTCGTCAATATCCACCGAGCAGAAATATTCTTCGTATTCTTCATCGTACATATAGTACGCGCAGGTATCGCAGTTCATCAAATATCTATCAGCTTTCTCGATACTGCGAAATATTTGTTTTTCTCGGAGCAGACCAGCCGTGCTATTACTATAAAAGCGGTGATCACTGCTGCCGCCGCCGCTGCCGCGGCTATTATTTTGCCAATTTTTTTCACAGCGCAGAAACTCCTTTCTTTGCGTTAGTTATACAAAATCGTCCTCGTCGATGTCGTCCTCTATCTCCTCGCCGTTGAGCAGCTTTTTCAGCGTTTCAACTTCCTCTTCGGTAAGGGTTATGCCCTTGCCCATGCGGGTGTGGTCGGGGTTCCATTCTCTAAGGTCGTACTTCGGCTCGCGCTCGTTCCAGCTTACCATGTTCAGCTCTTTTGTCCAGCCGCGCGCGCTTTCGGAAAGCACTCCTATATTTTTCGTGATCTCAAATTTCAGTTCAGCCATTTCTATCTACCTCCGTTAGTTTTGTTTTTTATTTATCGGCATATTTTCGCTGCCGTTTTTTACACGTTTTTCGTTCGCCGCAGCCGCTATCGCCGCGAGCGCGCCCTGCAATGCGCCGAGGTTCGTTATCGCCGCCGCCAGCAGTATCACCAGTCCGCAGAAAATTCCTGCGAGAGCGCCGCTTAGCGCCCATATCACGCCCGTGATGCAAATGCTGCCCGCCGCCGTGGTAAAGCTGTCAGGCTCGCGCAGGTAGTCGAGCGCCGAGAGGATAAGCATTGCGAGCAAAGCCGCGGGCAGATCGTACATCGCCCATACGCATATGAATATCATAGCGCCGCCGCCCAGCTTTATAGCGCGCTTGCCGGTAACTGCGCCGAATGCCGCCGCCGCCGCAAATACCGCGAGCAGTGCCCAGCCGCGCGTAAGCCAGCAGATAACGAGGTACACCGCCGCGCCGAAAGCCAGCGCGATGAGCTTTTTGCTGCCTATACGCTCTACTATGCCGCGCAGCTTCGCAGGCATGAGCGCGAGCATAGCGTTCCAGACGGGCTTGATGTTTATCGCCGTGATTATGATGAAAAGTATCGGCAGAGTAACTATCGTGAATTTTACAGAGCCGCCCATAAACTGCATAACGTTTATCAGCACCATTGATATGAGCAGCGCGTTATTGATCATAAGCTTAGTAAGTCTGAGGTCGAAAGGCACTATCTTGCGCGAATCGTAAGCGCGCACTGCGAATACCGCCATGTAGGAAACTACGGTGGTTATCGGCGGGCCGTAAAGACCTATGCGCGGTATCAGTATGATATTCAGCGAGATATTTATCACGCCTGCGATAAGGCTGGTGAAAAGCGAGCGCTTAGTCTTGTTTGAAGCCAGATATATCGAGCCCATAAAGGTGGTGAAGCATGAGAATATCGAGGAGTATATCAGTATAGGTGCGTACCGCGCGGACTCCTGAAAGCTGTCGCCCATCCAAATAGCGGTAAGCGGCTGAACTATCAGCAGGCAGCCCGCCGCGAGGATATACATAAGGCACTGGTTCAGATGGAAAACGTTGCCGTAAAAATCATTGCGGTCGTCTGAGTCGTCCTCCATTATAGCCGACATATTCCATGCCTGCCCGAACATCATGTAAACGGTGGATACTAAGTTCGCTATTTTGTACGAAGCGGAAAGTATGCCGTTTCGCTCGCTGCCGAGGTAGTAGGTGGTCATGAAAGAGTCGGAGCTGTTTGTCACCAGCCACATAAGTTGCGCGGGGATAAGCGGCATACAGTAGGAGAACATGGTCTTTACCATCTCGCGCTCGATATGCTTGAAATCGAAATATCTCCAAAGCCGCGCTGCGAAGAGCATGAAAACGGTGGAGCAAAGGTCTGAAAGGATGACCGAGAGCAGGTAGCCGGTATTTCCCATCTTGAAAACGCAGATGAAAAGTATAGTGCCTATCAGCGTAAGCAGCGTAGTGAGTATAGAGTTTACGGCGTAGAGCTTTACTTTCTCTATGGCGCGCAGGAAGTTTGAGTAAACAAGCTTTAGCGAAGCCGCCACGATGTATACGAATATCAGCAGCGAGTAGCCGTGGATATATTTATCCGCCACGCCTGTAACGGTAACTATCGGCAGCACTATCGCCAGCAGGGCGAAGCCCATAAGGCAGGCTATATTGCCTATGCTGAATACCTGCCGCTTGTCGTAAGCTTTATCGAGGCCGAAGCGTATTATCGACTCGCTTATAGTCATGGTAACTATCGGCAGCAGCCAGTTCGCTATCTGCTGTATAACGTCGTTGACGCCCATTTCGGCGGGCGTGAGGTAGGTGGTGTAGACGTTGACGAGCAGTATTATCAGCACTTTCGAGCTGAAAGAGCCGAGCGCGAATATCAGCGTATTAGAAAAAAGCTTTTTATAGCTTGACTTGGTAACATTTTTCTTTTCAGGCATATTTAAAGAGTATCCTTTCTGCGGGGTGTGCCGCCGTTGTGACAACACATATACATTATAACATAAGAGAGAGAAAAAAGCAAGTACTTAGCGGCAAAAAGGCGGCTGGGCGTTTTTCGTCGGCATAGCCCTCTTGAAAATCTTGGCGAAAAGTGCTATAATTATACCGATAAATGATAAATACAAATAACACGGAGGTACTGCCGATATGTCTACCGCTAACCAAAGATTGAAAATACTGTATCTTGCGAAGTTTTTCGCAGACAGCACTGATGAAGAGCACCCCGTTACCATGCAGCAGATAATAGCCGAGCTGGACAGGCACGGAATATCCGCCGCGCGCAAGGCTATTTACGAGGATATTGAAGCGCTGCGCGTTTTCGGCATGGATATAGTTTCGGTAAAGGGCAAATACTCGGGCTACTACCTCGCCTCGCGCGAATTTGAGCTGCCCGAACTGAAACTGCTCGCCGACGCGGTAAGCTCGGCGCGATTTCTCACCCAGCGCAAATCTGAGCAGCTTCTGAAAAAGATAGAGTCGCTCGCCAGCGTTTACGAGGGAAGGCAGATACAGCGGCAGGTGTACGTCACCGACAGGGTGAAGTCGATGAACGAGAAGATATATCTCAACGTAGACGCTATAAATCTTGCCATCTCGTCCAAAAAGCAGATAGCTTTCAAATATTTCGACTACGGTGCAGATAAGAAAAAGAAGTACCGCGAGGGTCTGCGCGTATGCTCGCCCTATGCGCTGACTTGGAGCGACGAGCGCTACTATCTTGTGGCGTATTACGAAAAGTACGGCAGCATATCCAATTTTCGAGTTGACAGAATGGAGAGCGTGCAGCTGCTTGAAGAGCCGATAAAGACCGCGCCCGCCGATTTCAGTCTGCCGAAGTACCTCAATTCTACGTTCTCGATGTTTAGCGGCGAGGTCTGCGACGTATGCTTGAAATTCAGCGACAAGCTGGTAAACGCCGTGCTAGACCGCTTCGGCAAGGACGTTTGGCTCGTGCCCGCTGAGGAGGGCTGGTTCACCGCGCGTGTGAAAGTAAAGCCAGAGCCGCCATTTTTCGGTTGGCTTTTCCAGTTTGCGGACAAGGCGCAGATAATCTCGCCCGAAAGCGTAAAACTGGAATATTTGAATATGCTGAAAGCTGCCGCAGACGCGCAAAAGTGAATTTATCAAAATACATATATGTAAAAATATGTATCAAAGCTAGTCAAGTATCAATCGAAAAAGCTGTATAAAATATCTACATTTACGGCAGGACGATTGTATAAGATGTACAAAATGTTTGAAAAAATATTGACAGTGTGATAGAGCAGTGATATAATATGTTTACAGTATAAAATGCTCGGAGTGCGCCTGTTTTTAAATGCGGCGGCGCTGCGGGCGGGAAGTGTTTTTTATGACCGATAAAGAGCTTAAAAAACTGAATAAAAGAGAGCTTTTAGAGCTGCTCGCCGCCATGCGCGAAGAGATAGACGCGCTGAGGGTGGAGAACGAGGCTCTGCGCCGTACCATAGCGGGCGGCGAAGGCGACCTGCTTTCGGCAACGGCTATGCGTGTGAAAAAGCTTTACGAAGAGCGTTTCGGCGCGGATACGCCCGCCAAGCCCGAAACGGAGGGCGCGAAAGAGTGAGCGGTATGAGCCGTATGAACGGCAAACGTGAGTTAGCCAAAGACCTGCCAACAGCCGAGCAGCTAAAAGCCGAGCTTGCTAGGCGCAAGTCGCGCGCGGGATTTATGCGCATGCTTTACAGCACCGCAGCTTCGCTGATAGTGGTGGCGGCGCTGGCTGTTATAATATCCATGCTTTTCCTGCCGGTACTAAGGGTTACGGGTACGAGCATGACGCCTACTCTCGCCAACGACGAGCTTGTAGTGTGCAAGCGGCGCGGCGATTTCAAGCAAGGCGATATAGTAGCTTTTTACTACAATAACAAAATTTTGCTGAAACGCGTTATCGCTGTATCGGGCGACACAGTTGATATAAAGGACGACGGCACTGTTTATGTAAACGGCAAAAAGCTGGACGAGCCTTACGTTAAAGACAAAGCCTTCGGCGAGTGCAACATAAGCCTGCCTTACCAAGTGCCCGACCAGCGGATATTCGTAATGGGCGACCATAGGTCTACCTCTATCGACAGCCGCTCATCGGCTATCGGCTGTGTGAGCGAGGAAGCGGTAGTAGGCAAGGTAGTGATGCGCATAATGCCGCTGAAAAAGCTGATGTTTTTGTGAGAAGAATTTAACGCCGCCAATATCTGCACGCGGCTTTCGATAAATTCCGAGAGGGGGAACATATCGTGCAGAATATCGAACAAAAGATAAGCCAGTATTTAAAGGAAAGAAAATACCGCAAGCGCGGGAGGATAGCGGCAGCTGTAATGTCGATTGCTGTTGTGATCTCGGTGTTTGCGGGTCTTATCATGCCTGCGGTAAGCATGACGCCTAAGCGCCTTGCGGGGGAAACCAAAACGGATGTGGATAAAGAGGGAATATCCATACCCTATACCAAGCCGCCCGAGGGCGCGCACCTCTTCAAGCCCGACGTTGTAAAGGTAGATGCCACGCAGATAGAGGCAGGCCCTGACAGCGACGGCGGCATAAAGGTAAAGTTCGAGTTGAATTACGAGCTTCCGGAAAATACCATTGTCAACGGAAATACATACATTTATTATAATCTGAATACCGACAGAGCGGATTCGGACGACCCAAACGCGCCTAAGATAGACGTGCCTAAGGGCGGTCTGCCGCCTATATCATCTGAGGATAATCTTGGGCCTGTAATGTATGACGGCAAGGCAGTCGGCGAATACCGTATAGAGGAAAACGGACTTATAGTTATCCACTTCACCGATGAAGAGTTCATCGCGAAGAACAAGGACGCTAAGATACCCGGCTGCTATGTACAGTTCAACGCCGACGTAGTTCGCGGCGAGGGCGACACCAGAGATGCGGTAAATATACCGATAGGCAATGACGCCAACAGCACCGTTACCATCAAGGGCTTTGAGTACGGCAACGCGGGCATTGAGAAATCCGCCGTTTACAACAAGGACGGCACTATAACTTGGAGCGTTAAGGTAAAGAACCCCGACGGCAAAAACCTCAAAGACTTTAAGGTAACGGACGAGATGTTTGATGAAAACACCGTTATCAACTGCGATAAGGGCACTTACGACGCGGCGAACAAGCAGTTTGTATTCAACGACGGCGTTGCCGATAAGGAGATCACGCTGGAATACACCACTAAGGTAGACAGCGACCTGCTTTTCGACGGCACTAACATCACAAACAACGCGAGCCTTATAAAGCCCGACAATTCCAAGGTCAGCGACTCGAAAAAGGTATATGTTGAGAGCGGATTCAGCATTGATAAATCCGGCTCGGCAAGCTACGGAAAAGACGGCGCTGACGATAAGATAACATGGACTGTAACGGTGAAGAACGCCGCGGGTACAGATATGGGCGGCTACTACGTTGAGGACAGCGCCATCACCGCTGATACCGCAATAACGGGCGTAGACAAGAAGTATTACGAAATTTCCGACGGCAAGATAACCTTTAAAGAGGGTCTTACCGATAAGGAGATCACGTTTACATACGTCACCAGCGCTAACAAATCTGACTCAAGCGCTTACGAGAACAAAGCTACCCTGCGCCCGCCGAAAGACCCCAGCAAGGGCAAGGACAGCTATGCAAAGGTAGAAAAGGAACAGTTCAGCATTAAAAAGAGCGGCACTCCTAAGCAGGGCGAGTCGCTGATCAACTGGACTGTTACGCTTACCGACTATGTGCGGGATGATAATACCTCGCTCGAAGATTTTGTGGTCACCGACCCGCTGCTCATAAAGCGGCTCAACGAGGGCGGAAGTCTTACGATGAACGGCGCGGACTATACATTGGTAAAGGACGAAAACGGCAAGATCACGGGCGTGAAGATCGGCAAAGTTACTAACTCCCCCGATTGGCATGGCTATGTTTATGTCAATATAAAATACTCCACCCCCGCTAAGGACGCTGATTATGCCCAGAAAAACGAGAATGGAAGCTGGACGACCAAAAACACCGCTAATATGGCAAAAGATGGTTTTAACTACTCGACCGGCGAAGTTGACGCTACCTATCATAATATTTCGAAGGTAAAGAAATCTGCGAAGAATGAGCCTAAGTTTTCGGACGATAGGCAAGGCATTGTCCAAAAATGGGAAGCTGAGTATACGGGCGAAGAGGGCGGCTTTGTAAACGCTGAATTTTACGACGAGATGCGCTCAGATGCCGGCACCGACCACTATATCACTAGTGAACAACTTGCTTCTGCTGAGATACTGGTAAGGCAAAAAGGCAGCGATTCTTTTTCACCTTACACTGGAAGTGGCACGATAAAGCTTACGCAGGTAGACGCTGTTGACGGAAAAGCGAAGAAATTCAAGATAACGATCGACGGCGGTGAGAAAAACATCAACGGTATAAGGGTAAGTTACTACACAACCGTTGACCTCAGCAAGATCGATGTGGGCGAAAAGGTGACTTTTTACAACAAGGCAAGCGACGGCACTAATGAAAAAGAAGTTTCTAAGGAATACACCAAGGTAGAAGACCATAAACTGGTAAAGAGCGCGGCAGGCGACGACACCACCGCAAAGACCACGATAGATTTCAAAGACCTCGAAACCGTAACGGTAGACGGCGAAGAATGCTATCTGCTGAGATACAAGGTAGAGCTTAACGAAAACGGCGCGTACAACCATAAGAACGTAGTGCTGACAGATACTCTGCCCGAGGGCTTCAAGCTTTACACGGTCGCGAACAAGACAAGTAATTGGGCTGACAAGCCTAACCTTGCGATATGGAAAGACGGCGACAGCAGCGTAGGCGAGATACAGAATTTTGAAAAGTATCAGTATTGGGATTATTACCAAATCGACAAGAACGATCCTACCAAGATAACTTTCAAGATATTTGGAAGCGACAGAAATTACAAGTCGGTATTCGCATACGCGGCGTATATCCCTAAGGCAGACCTCGAAGCGAAGGTAGCAGAGGGCAAGAGCGTAGACTTTACGAACGTTATAGCCGACAGCGACGGCGAAAAGAGCAGCCAGGAGTACACTATAGACCGCAAGCCGAACGTCAACCCCTCAGGCAAAGCGGTGCTGACTAAGGGAGCAAATCCGCAGGCGGCGGGCGGCTCGATAACTTACGAGCTGGATGTAAACCCAGACGGACTTACCCTTGCACCGAACAGCTCGACAATAACGCTTACCGACCTTTTCAACTTCGACAAGACTCAGTACACGCAGGTCAAGTACGATCAGAAGGTCGAGAACGGTCAGTTGGTATTTGACGAAAACGGCGACCCTGTATACGTCAAGCCCGGCCACGCGGGAAGCGTAGTAAACGGTGACGGCAGCAAGTACATGAACGTGAGCTTGCAATCCATCAAGGCAGAAAAGGTCAACGGCGACGGCACTACAACGCCCGTTGACTTTACATACAACTTTGAGAACAAGGCTAAGGACGTAAAGAAACTGAACTGCACGGTAACGGAAGTTACGTCGAAAGATGAAGTAATAAATAACAAACCGGGCTATGATCCATGGCTTGACAACGCTTTTAGTAACTATTCAAAGGTCTACAGGGTCGACGGACTTAAAGCGGGCGGAAAGCTGAAGCTCACTTTCACGGGCGATCCAAGCAAAGCAACAAAATTCAACTTCATCACCAACTGCAACGGTTGCGTATGGTCGCCTCAGCATACCGACATTACTGCAAATGCTGATGGTACATACACATTTGAAACGGATATTCGCGATGATTTTGTAAATGGAAGCCCTGCATTTGTTTATTTTGAGGGCTATTCGGAAAGCAATTATATCCCCAAGACCGTTACAGCGGAAGCTTACGAGATAAGCGACGCGGCGGACGCTAAGCTGACTATGCAGGTGCCCGACGGCGAACACCTCAAGATAACTTACACATATGTGTCCCGCTCGGACGAAGTTTTCTCCATCGGCGCAAGCAATAAGGTAAGCGCTTCCACCAGATACGGCGGAGAAAGCGACTCGAGCAAGGTGACTTACAAGGCGCACGATGATTCGCAGGCAGGCGTTATCAATAGCGAGCCTATCGAGATAAACAAGCTCGACGTTGGCGACACGGCTGTACGCTTAAAGGCAGGATTTATCCTCGCCAAGTACGACACCACTGCGAACAAGTGGGTATACGCGACCGAATTTACAGTTCCGACTACCGAGGACAACTTCTACACAGTTGCCGATGATAAATGGGGCGACAAGAGCGCCGCGGCCAAGATAAGCACCTTTACAAACAGCGCGCTGTACTTCAAGCCCGAAAAGGCTACGGTATATGCGCTGATAGAGGTCGATGCTCCCGATGGCTACGACAGTACGCTGCTTGTGACCAAGTATTTCACATATGAGGAAGCGCCGAAAAACCTGCCTAGCACTAAAGTGGACGGCGGCACGCTGAGATCTGACGATGTGATTTACCTCAATTCGGGCAGTGCGCTCAATATCAAAAACAGAAAGAACATTTCGATAAGCGCTTCAAAACAGTGGGCTGACGGCAACTCTGCCGACCGTCCCGAAAGCGTAAGATTCACGCTTTACCGTTCTACTCAGAAGACGGATGACGGCACGATACCTGCGGACGCGGAACTGGTCGAAGGCTCTGAAAAAACGCTGAACGAAGCGAACGGATGGACGGCTGAGTGGACAGATCTGGTAAACGGCAACGCGTTTGAACAGCCGTATTACTACTACGTTCACGAAGAGCCGATAGACGGCTACACCGCGCATTATACCAACAACGGTGTAAATGACGATGGCGCGTCGGTGACAGTGCTAAACTCAAAGGGACTTACGATAACTAAGGAATGGCTGACGAATACAGGCCTTGCGGCAAACGCACCTGTTGATTCGGTAGGCGTTGAGCTGGTAAGATCTACCACAAAGCCAGACAGCAGCGGCAAGCTGCCCGACGGAGCGGCAAGCGAAACTCTCGGCACATACACGCTGACGGCTGCCAACAGCTGGAAGCTGAGCGTTACGGGCGACAAGATCGCTGAAAAGGACGCTAACGGCAATATCTGGTACTACTACGTTACCGAAAAGACCGACGTTGAAAACTACGCGCCTGTTTACTCGGTAAACGGCGTGGGCAGCAGCGACGTTATAATCCTCACTAACAAAAATACCCAGAAGCCCGGAGAAGTGATACTTCCCGAAACGGGCGGCATAGGCACACGCGTATTCTACGCGGCGGGCGGCGCTATGATGATCGGCGCGGCTGTATACTACATCGTTAACAAGCGCAGAAAAAACGCTTGAAAATAAAGGAATTAATATTTAATTCAAAAGGAGAGAAATCTGTTATGAAAAAATCCAAAAGAATTGCAAGCACTGCGGCAGCGGTGCTGATGGCTGTAAGCATGGCAGCGGGTACATCCGCGATGAGCGTTTCCGCAGCAGCAGCGACCAACTACACACTTACCATCACTGACGCGAGAACCGGTCACGAATACAAGGCTTACCAGGTATTTGACGGTGATGTAAGCGCCGCCGAGGCTGCTAAGTCTATGACCAATGTGAAGTGGGGCAACGGTGTTAATGGTGAGAATCTTCTCACTGCTCTGAAGGCTGACGCAAACATCGGCAGCACGTTCGATGCATGCAACAGCGCGCAGGACGTTTACAACGCACTTGCTGAGCACAAAGAATTCGTTGATGCTTTCGCAAAGGTCGTAAGCGCTAATCTTAACGAGACCAACGCAGCATCAAGCACCACAGCTACCGGCGGCTACGAGTTTACAAACCTCGACGGCGGCTACTACTTCGTAAAGGACAAGACTGTTCCCGAAGCAGACGCATACAGCAAGTATATGCTGAAAGTAGTTAAGAACACTACCGTTTCTGTAAAGGCTGACCAGCCTAAGGTAGAGAAGAAGGTCTACGAAGAAGATTACACCGGCGATGCAGGCTACGGCACCGGTTACAATGACGTTGCTGACCACTTCATCGGCGAGTCTGTACCTTTCAAGCTGATAGGTACTCTGCCTTCCGCTGAGCAATTTGCAGCTTATGACAGCTACTACTATGAGTTCAACGATACTCTTGACGCAGGCTTTAAAGCACCAGCTGCCGGTGATTTCACCGTAAAGATCGGCGATACCGTAGTTACCGAAGATTTTGACATTGTTATCGGCGATGTACTCGATGCTAACGGCAAAACTGCTACCAGCATTAGCATCAAGGCTAAGGGCAACGACATAAAGAAAATAATGACAGATAAAGGCATCGACTTTTCTACTGCTACTCCTAAGGTAACTGTTGATTACAAGGCTGTTCTTGACGACGACGCGGTTATCGGTCTGGACGGTAACGAGAACAAGGTAGACCTGAAATTCTCGAACAATCCTAACGTTACCGGCGACGGAACAAACAACACCGGCAAGACCCCTGAGGATAAGGTAATCGTATTTACCTACGAATTCGACACCTTAAAGGTAGACTCGGCTGATGATACCAAGAAGCTTCAGGGCGCTGAGTTTACTCTTCAGGACAAGGCTACCGGCAAGTTTGCTAAGGTAGTGAATGGCATTTTCCAGGGCTGGGTAGATGCAGCTGAAGCAAGCACCCTTACCACTGACGAAAATGGTCTTATAGCAATCAAGGGTATGGAAGGCGGTACATACATCGTTAAAGAAACGAAAGCTCCCACAGACTACAACCTGCCTAGCCAGCCTTTCGAGATAACCCTTAAAGCTACTAAGATCATGTCTCAGGATTGGAACACTACCGCAAGCGATGCACTCGGTGAATTTAGTGCTACTATTGCGAACCCGCTTCCTAATACTTCTGAGACTGCTACCGATAACGCAAAGGTCAGCGTTGACGGCTATACTGCAACTCTGACCGTCAAGAACACCAAGGGCGCTGAGCTTCCTGAGACCGGCGGCATCGGCACCAAGCTCTTCTACGTTGGCGGCGGCGCACTGGTACTTGCATCCGCAGTTATCCTCATTTCCAAGAAGAGAGCTAAGGACGCTGAATAATTTCACGAATAGAGATTCGTTATAAAACCTTTGTCCGACGGCGAACGCACAGCCGTCGGGCATCAGGGAGGGCTTCATAAGCATGAGCGCGAGCGAAAAAAAAGTTAAGACTAAGCGGAAGATAAGCAAATCGACTGTAATACTGGTCATAACTCTGCTTGTGGGGTTCTCCGTGATGCTGTACCCATTGTTTAGTAACTGGTTTAACAACCGAAATATGTCAAAAGCCGTAGCTGGTTACCAGCGCGCAGTTTCGGGCATGACGGACGAAGAGTACGAGGAGATAATCGGGCGCGCGCACAAGTACAACCGTGAACTTGCGGGCGTTTCCGACCCATTCAGAAATTACGATGAAGTGCCAGATTACGATAAGATACTTGACATCACAGGCACGGGAATAATGGGCTATATTACCATTCCGCAGATACGCGTTGAACTGCCCATCTACCACGGCACCAGCAAAGAGGTGCTGAACGTTGCGGTGGGGCATTTTCAGGGAAGCTCGCTGCCCGTTGGCGGCGAAACTACCCACGCAGTTATCTCGGCGCACCGCGGTCTGCCATCGGCAAAGCTTTTTTCCGACTTGGATAAGCTGACCGAGGGCGACGATTTCACGATAACCGTGCTGAAAGATACCTATACATACCGCGTAGACCAAATTTTGATAGTCGAGCCTGACCAGACGGAAGCCTTGCAGTTGATGAAAGGCAAGGACTACGTTACGCTGACGACCTGCACGCCTTACGGAATAAATTCGCACAGACTGCTGGTACGCGCGCACAGGGTCAGCAACGCGGAAAAGGAAGCGGAATTTAAGATCACCGCCGACGCGACGCAGATCGACTCGATGCAGGTGATACCTTTCGTCGCCGCGCCGTTGCTGCTGCTGCTTATTTGCATTTGGGTGCTGGGCGGCAAGCGCAGAAAGCGCCGTTTCAACGCCGAAAGCACGATGGCGGAGCTTTGCTATAAAAATGAAAATACAGAAAAATCTGATGACTGCTCGGAAAATGGGTAGTCCGGAAAGGCTTGGTGTAATAATGAATACAAGGAAAATTCGACTTTTCAGCGTGCTGATGTGCGCGCTGGGGCTGGTAATGTATATCATGCTCGGCACGGCTGTCGCGGCGCACGCCGACGAGGCGCAGGCGGATAGCGGCACGCTGAATATCGTCAGCAGGGACGATGGCACGGCGCTTTCCGGAATAAAGTGGAATATTTACCGCGTCGGTTCGCACCTCGCGACGGGCGAGTTTGTGCTCGAGGGCGATTTTGCCGATTATCCTGCCGATTTCGGCGACCTTTCGGCTTCGGCGATGCAGGAAGCGGCGCAAGTGCTTGAGGAAAACGCCATCGCAGACGGTCTGCTGCCCGATTGGACGGCTACGGCTGACGAAAACGGCGAGCTTAGCGTAAACGGCGTTGCGGCGGGTCTTTACCTGCTTTCGGGCGAGAATATCACGATCGGCGACGTTACCTACGACCCTGCCCCCGCGATAATCGAGGTCAAGGCGAACGCCGACGGCAGCTATGATCTTACAGTTTACCCAAAATTTGAATCGACCGAAGTTCCGCCCAGCAGCTCGCAGGCGGACAGCTCTTCTGATGTCGGCAGCAGCTCGGAGGAGTCTTCCAGCAGCACCAATACCTCAAGCAATTCCGACGTTTCCAGTTCGACTTCAAGCACATCTACCAGTTCGGGCACGACGAATTCGACCAGCAGCGGCGAAAAAGTTCCGCAGACGGGTCAGCTTTGGTGGCCTGTTCCGATTTTCTCGGCACTCGGCATCGTGCTGATCGGCATGGGTCTTAGAGTTTGCGCGAAAAAGGAACACGATAATGACGAATAAAAAACGCGGCGTTGTGCTTATCGCCGCAGGTGCAGCGCTGCTTTTGGCGGCGCTGTTTCTGATTTTTGCCAATTTCAGAGAGGCGGATAAGGCTGACAAGACCGCGGCGAACGCCCTGCAAAAGCTGGATGCGGCGATAGCTGCTCAGCAGGCGCAGACGGAAACGACCTCAGCGCCCGAAGCGGAAAGCGCTGCTGACCCAGAGCCCGCCGAGCAGGAGGACGCTGCCTTAGAGATCGACGGACAGATGTACATATGCATAATCGAGATACCGAAGATAGGCGTGCGGCTGCCCGTAATGCGCGAGTGGAGCTACGATAACCTTGCTGCCGCGCCGTGCCGCTACTCTGGCTCAGTCGCGGGGCGAAACATCATAATCGCGGGACACAATTACAAGGGCTTTTTTTCGCGGCTGCAAGAGCTGAACAGCGGCGACAAGATCTACCTCACCACCATCGACGGCGTGCGGCATGATTACGAGGTCGATTACTCGGTGCTGGTCGGCGGAAACGACCTGCCGACGATGAAAAGCGGCTCGGATAGCTGGGACTTGACAGTTTTCACCTGCACATGGAGCGGCTGGAGCAGAGTTACCGTGCGCGCGGTGCTTGTAAATTGAAAAACAAAAAGGCTGCGGATAAAACCGTAGCCTTTGCTGTATCTGTGTGAAAATTACTGAATGTCGTTTTCGTTGAAGGGGTCGCCGCACTGGGGGCAGAACTTCGGTGGGTGCTTCGGGTCGGCGGGCTCCCAGCCGCACTTGTCGCACTTGTAGAGCGGCTCATCGGCAGGCTTGGGCTTGCCGCACTCGGCGCAGAATTTGCCCTTGTTCACCGTTCCGCACGAGCAAGTCCAGCCCACAGCCTTTGCGGGCTGTGGTTTGCCGCACTCCATGCAGAATTTTCCTGTATTGACAGCGCCGCAGGAGCAAGTCCAGCTATCGGCGGCAGGTTTCGGCTCGGGCTTAGGTTTGCCGCAGCCCTGGCAGAACTTGCCTGTGTTGGTCTGTCCGCATTCGCAAGTCCAGCCGTCTGCGGGAGCTGCTGCGGGTGCGGGTGCGGGAGCTGCCGCCTGCTGCTGAGCCATGTTAGCCTGCATCTGCTGGTTGTACATGGTTGGATCCATAGCCTGACCCATCATTCCGCCGGCCATACCCATGCCCATAAAGCCTGCCATAGCGCCTGCGGAGTTGCCTGCCGCTGTTTCGCGCGCATTGTTTATCGACATTCTGTCCATAGCGTAGAGCATGCTCGGGTTGCTGCCCGCAGTCTGCGCTTCCTGGAATTTCGCGATGCGCTTCTTAGATTCGTCGTCAACGTTCAGCTCGATGGAGACCTGTCCCAGTTTTACGCCCTTTGGTGTCCACTGCTCGCTGAGAAGCTGGTTCATCTCGTTGCCGAGGTCGTCGGCGTAGCTGATTATCATATCGTATGGTATTCTCTTTGCGGAAAGCTTCGAGATGGCGATGCCGAATTTCGGCTTCATATCAGTCTTGAGCTGCTCGATGAACGCAGCACCGTCGCCCTCGTTTTTAACGAAAGGCTTGGAAATATCGTGTATGCAGTTCTCATAGAAAGCGCCGGGGTCTACTATCTGAAGCTCAAACGAGCCGTGACCCTGCGCGTTGAGGGTGAGGTTCATCTCGCCGTCGCGGAAAGGCACTTTGCCGAAGCCAATCTTGTTGTTTACCAGCGGCTTGAGGTTTATGTAAACAAGGCGCATGGTGTGGGTAGCCTGACCGCCCGCGGTAAATCTGTTGCCAATGTCCTTTATCGAGGGCATGAGATCTCTAAAGCCGCTGCCGAGGATAGAGGGCGCGGTCGCGGAATCATACTTGTAGTGGCCCGCGGTGTCGTTATCGGTAGCAACTACCATATCCCAAACCTTGCCGTCTTCTACGAGCAGAGCTGCCTGTCCGATGGCTACGTCGAAAGTCGAGCCGCTGGATATGTAGTCGTTAGAGCCGTTGTTTACAGCCTTGCCTCTTAAAACTTTGGTCGCGGGCACGCACATAGTGTCCTGATTGAGTCCGTCGCAGCGGAAATACTCCACTACCTGGTCGGCGAGGTTAGAGCCTACTGCCGATGCAAACATTCTGATTAAACCCATGATTTTCGTTCCTTTCTGGTATATAAGTATCGTTTGATATTTCTAAATTTAAAGTCAGCGCGTTTTGGTTATCGCGTTTATCTTCCATGTGCGCTCTACTGAGGCTATTACTTCCGCTCCGCAGTATTCGCACACTTTAGCGCCAAGCGTGGTCACCGGCGCGCCGCAGTTGTCGCATATCAGGCTCTCGCTCGCTTGGTCGCTGTTCGCGGCTAGGTAGTAGCTGTAACGTACCTCATAAACGTGCTGCGAGAGCATTTTGCCCGGCAGGGTGTACTCCACCGCCGCCTGCCATATTATAGTGGACTGCTCGCCGTTTTTGCGGTAGTCCGAGATCACGGCGCGGTGCACTTTAGCCCCGCCGTATGTAGTAGTCACGCTGTCGAGGCTGTTCGCCAGCTCAGTCACGAACGACTCGGTGCAGTGTGCGCTCAAAGCTTCCGCGCCGCTGCGCGCGTTTAGTATCGTGAAATACTGCGTCAGCGTGCTTGTAACTATCTTTCGCGCTATCTCCGCGTCAAATTCGGGGAAGTCTTTCGCTATGCGTATCTTCATTAGACCCTCAGAGCCTGAGAGAGTAGCAGGCGTCTTTGCAGTTTCCTCCGTAGCCGCCTTGATCTGACCCAGCAGGCTGGAGTTGAGCATATTGCGCACCTTGCGCTTAGCTGAATCGACCGCCGACTTTATCAGCAGTATAACGCCAATTATTACGGCGACTACCACCGCCAATGTTATCAGCCTAATGATATTATCTTCGCTCATTATGCAAACAGCCCCAGTACACCCGCTATCGCGCCGATTACTGTGCCGAGTACGCCGCCCAGCGCCGAGAAGATCACGAGCTTTACTTTATCTATCGGCAGATTTCCGATGAATTTGCCCGTTTGACCGTTCATAGCGAAAAAGTATTTTTTATCCTTGTAGGTGGTGTACAGCAGCCATGTAGGCATAAGCGCATACTCTGTCTTGTGTATCACCACTTCTTTTTTAAAGCTCTGCTTGGTAAGACTATCGTAGTCGCAGGATCTTTTGATAATATCCTCAGTAGAGTTTTCTATGCGCAGCTTTGCGCGCGAGTAGCAGGCGTCTTTATCTTCGTCAAATCTCTCGGCGAGAAAGCCCGAAAGATACGCGGGCTTAAAAGGCACCATGTCCTTGTAATCATAAGGCTCTATCGAGTCCATAGCGTCGTTGTCCGTCTTGGACGAAGCGTCTACGGGCACTTTCGCAAAGCCCATAGTGCCGTCGCGGTAAACGTCGTAATACTTGCACTCGGTGTACTTGTATTTGCCCTGACGCCATTTGCGCTCTTTCATACCCTCAGCCTTAAATTTTCCTCTGCATCTGCCGCTGTAAAGCCAAAAAGGTATGTACACGCCCTGCATTTTATCGACTATCTTATCGCAGTCGAAATCGCTCGGCGTAAGCGGCTTTTTGCTGAATTTGTGAAATTCCTCCATTACGCGCTTTTTCTCGATCTTGAAAGGTATAACGTAGTCGGGCGCGAAATCGTTGATTATCTGTTCGCCCATTACTACGGCGTTGCCGCAGTACACGCATATCGTAGCGGCCGTAGCGCGGTCGGTGATTATCTCAGCGCCGCAGTGCGAGCAGGTGTATTTTACCAGGTCGCTGCCGACAGTTCCGTCGCTCGACTGATGGTATTCGCCCTCTTCGACCTCCTCGTGCGCCTCGACGTTTTCGGTATCTGTGCCGCCCTGACCATCTGCTTCCATGTCCTCCATAGAGAATTTATCTCCGCAGTATTCGCATTCAAAGCAGTTTTTATCAGCCGTCCAGAATATCTCTGCGCCGCAGGTGGGGCATTTGTATGAAATATTTGCAGCCATATTATTTTTCTCCCTTAGTTTCTAAATGGTGTCGCGCTAAGATCAGTCGCCGATCTCTTCCTTATCGGTAGTAGTTCTGAGATAAACGTCAGACTGTTCGTTGATCTTTAGTTTTCCGTGAACGTAATCGTCGGCCTTGGTAGCTTTTTCCTTAGTATGGCTCAAAGAAACCAAAATGCAGCCTGTGATTATAGCGCCGATGGGAAAGCCCGCAACAGCGGCTATGGTAACGTCGCCGTCTTCAGCCGAAGCTATCAGCGGCGTGAAAAGCGTGCTGTATGAAATAAGGGCAAATCCTGCTTTGCGAAGCAGCGATCTGAACATATTTGACCAGCCTCCTTGTGAAAAAATTACAGTTTTATACTTATATCGACACAAATATTATATCATATTTATAAAAAGATGTCAATGAATTTTAACATAAAAGTGAAAATTTTTCGATGCGGCGACTGATTTTAAGCATTTTAGCAAGCCGCTAAAGTTCATGCTATGTTTACTTTACGTCTATAAAATGTTCTATGAAAACGTTTCCCGATATCTTATAATAATTATATATAATTGTTGAAAAAAAGGAGTGATTATAAGATGAAATATAAAAATATGAAACTTGGCAGAACTGTTTATTCGATGGATCCCGGCTGGCTCTTCCACCTAGGCGATGTAGAGCTGCACCGCGGTATCTCGCATAACGATATTTACGGCACGTCTAAGGCGGGAAGCTGCCCCGGCGTTCCGCAGCCCGATTTTTACTGCGATCCTGCGGATTGGAAGCGCGTAGATCTGCCGCACGATTGGTCGGTAAAGTTGCCATTTGATAAGAACGGTTCGCCTTCTTGGGGCTATAAGCCGAAGGGCAAGGCTTGGTACCGCAAGCAGTTCGCCCTCGGCGAGGAGCTGAAAGACAAAAATATTACACTGGAATTTGACGGCGCGGCGAAGGACTGCTTCGTTTATTTCAACGGCTCGCTGCTGAAACGTCACTATTCATCTTACGCGCCTTTTACCGTAGATATTACCGACCGCGCGTATTTCGACGGCACGCCGAACGTGCTCGCCGTATACCTCGATGCCGATAGCTGGGAGGGCTGGTGGTACGAGGGCGCGGGGCTTTACCGCCATGTGCGCCTTGTTGCGAAAGAAAAGGTCAGCGTGGCGCAGTACGGTATATTCGTCTGCCCGCGCTTTGCGGACGGCGTTTGGAGCTGTCCTGCGCAGGTGACGCTTGAAAATACAGGCTATTCGCCAGCCGAAACTGTACTGCACTGCGAGATATTAAACAAGCATACGGGCGAAGTCATTGCCGCGGACGAAGCGCAGGTGGCTGTTGAGAGCGGCGGGCGCGCTGTGCATATGTTTGATTTTGCCGTGAAAGACCCCGAGCTTTGGGATATTGATTCGCCGAACCTCTACACCTGCCGCGTTTGGCTGGGCGGCGGCGCTGACGGCGACTCGGTCGACTTCGGCTTCCGCACCATTCGCTTTGACGCGGAAAAGGGCTTTTTCCTCAACGGCAGAAGCGTCAAGATATTCGGTACTTGTAACCATCAAGACCACGGCGGCATAGGCGTTGCGATACCCGACAGTGTTCACAAATACCGCATCTCGCGGCTGAAAGAGATGGGCACGAACGCCTACCGCTTCGCGCACGGTATGCCGCACGCCGAGCTTCTCGACGAGTGCGACCGCGCGGGAATGCTCGTGATGAACGAAAACCGCTCGTTTGAAACAAGCGAGCAGTGCTTGGAAGAACTGCGGACGATGATACTGCGCGACCGCAACCACCCGAGCGTTATAATGTGGTCGATATTCAACGAAGAGCCGCTTCAGGGCACTGAGCAGGGCAGGCGCATGGCGCAGCGTATGCGCGCGGAGATACACCGCCTTGACGATTCGCGCTTCGTTACGGGCGCTATGAACGGCGGCGTTACCGAAGCGGACAGCGCGGCGCAGGCTTTGGACGTTGCAGGCATGAATTACCAGCTTTACGCCTACGATGAATTTCACGCGAAGTTCCCCAAGATACCCGTTATCGGCAGCGAAACTACCTCGACTTTCGCGGTGCGCGGCTGTTACAAGACCGAGATGGATAAGCACCTCATCTCCTGCTACGACGAAGACCCCGCCGACTGGGGCAACACCGTTCGGCAGACGTGGCAGACCCTCTGCACGCGCGACTTTGCGGCGGGCGGATTTATGTGGACAGGCTTCGACTACCTCGGCGAGCCTACGCCATTCGAGTACCCAAGCGTTTCCAGCTTTTTCGGCATGATGGATACCTGCGGCTTCGCGAAAGACGCTTTTTGGCTCTGCAAGTCGATATTCACGCCGGCGGAGGAACAACCGGTCGTGCATCTACTGCCGCACTGGAATTTCAAGGGGCGCGAGGGCGAGAAGATACGCGTTATGAGCCACACTAACTGCGAGGAAGCCGAGCTTTTTGTAAACGGCAGATCGCTCGGCAGAAAGCGCGTTGACAAGCTGCACCAGACCGAGTGGCAGGTAGAGTACCGCGCGGGCGAGATAAAGCTCATCGGCTATAATAAAGGTATCCCTGCGGCGGAGTGCGTAAGGCAGACCACGGGCGAAGCGGCGCGGATAAAGATAGAGTGCGCCAACGTTTCGCCGCTAGAGATGGGCGGGCTTGACGCGGCTATCGTGAATTTCATCGCGGTGGACTGCGAGGGCAGGGAAGTGCCCGACTTCTGCGGCGAGATTGCGATAAGCGCCGAGGGCGGCGAGGTTATCGGCACGGCGAACGGCGACCCGAACTGCCACGAGCCTTTTGATTCTGCCCGCCGAAGCCTTTTCAACGGCCGCGCTCAGGCGATAATACGCCCCGCCGCCGAAGCCGCGCTCTTGACAATCAGTGCAGAATGTGGTAAACTAATGTGTGACGCTCTTACGATAAAGCTTGCTGAGCCGAGCGAGCGTATGCCCGTAGTGCTCCCGATGGAGGAGATACAGGTGACCGGCTGGCGCGTTTCGGCAGAGCTGAGCGAAGAAAAGCCCGATCCGCTGAAAGTTTTCGCGGCGAACGATATGAATACTACCGAGCCGTATTTCCCATCGCACGGCAACGGCTCTAAAATGGCGGAAGCCGTGGGCAAATACGCGCTCTTCCGCGCGCATACCGTTATCCCCGAAACGCTGGGCGGCAGAGAGCCGCGCATACATTTCAACCAGCTTTGGGGCAGGGCTGAGGTATGGGTGAACGGCAAAAAGCGGCTGGACTTCGAGAATGAATGGGCAGCCGCGGCGGAGATACCCTGCACGCCCGATATGACGGGCAGCGCCGAGATAACCGTTATCGTACAGAGCATAAATAAATACGGCGCGGGCGTTACATCTACCGTAGTGGTGAGGTAAACGCGGCAGCCGTAAAGGGGTAAAGTGATTTGAAAAAGAAAATAACAGCGGCGCTTACGGCGCTGCTGATGGCGCTTGCGCTGGCTTCCTGCGAGGTTCGTTCGCATGGGGCGGAGCAGTTCACGCGCAGAGTACAAGACGCGGATACTGAGCTTTCGATGGACAGCTTTGGCGCGGACGAGTCGGAAGCGGCTGATACGCAGGAGAGCGCGGCCGAAGCCGACGCTGTGAATGCTGAGGCGGAAACCACGACGACTACTGCCGCAAAGCCTGCCGAGCCGCCTAAGCCGACTAAGTTAAAGACCGACGTGCTCTCGGGGCACAATTTCACGGCGGATGATTTTCCCGCCAAGACATACTCAAACAAAAAGCTTTCCAAGGCGCTGAACGCCATCGACGATATTTGTGCCGATTACGGCTACACTATAAGCTTTTACTACAAGAATATGGACAGCGGCGCGGAGTGCACATATAATGCCGACGCGAGCTACGGCGTTTGCTCTACCATAAAAGCGCCTTTCTGCAAAGAGCTGCTGGAGCGCGGCATAGACCTCGACGACGAGATAACCATAGAGGTGATATGGGACGGCGACGACGGCAAGACGGCGGCGAACGGCTATGGCAAAACATATTCAGCGCGCGAGCTGATACGCCGCGCGATAACGCAGTCTGACAATACGGCCTACTACAATCTGATAAATTACTACGGCTACGACGGATTCAACAACATGAATTACGAGCTGGGGGTAAATTATGATCTGGGATATTCGTGGATATTCAACTATGGAACTTCCCGCGACCTTATGAAGCAGTACGAGGACATATACAAGTACGCCGAAAAGTCGAAGCGCGGAAAATGGCTGACGGAGCTTATGCAAAAGACCGATCTGGAAACGCAGATAACGGCAGAGCTTGCGGATAAGTACCCCGTGGCGCACAAGTACGGCTCTGACTGGGATCAAAACTGCTACCACGACTGCGCGATAGTTTATGCAGATTCGCCTTTCGTGCTGGTGATAATGACCGACCAAGTGCCCGAAACGGCGCAGAGCGATAAGGTATTCAAAAAGCTGGCGAAGCAGTTCGACATAGTAAATTCGCAGCTTGTCAATTAAACTGTAAACGATTTTTTGTAACGAACAGGAGGATATATCAATGGAAAATTACAAGGCTTATTCAGTACACATGGGCAAAGCCAAGTGCGCGGTAGACCTGGGCGACGGCTCTGAGAGAGGCGAGTATGTAAATCAGGACTACATACTGCACAAGCTGGGCAGACCCCACCGCGGCATCAGTCTTATGTACTGCTACTACCCGCTGGACAAAGAGTGGCCCGCAAGGATCTCGGAAGCCTGCAAGGATATGGACGTTTCCTTTGCGTGGGACTACCCCTACGATGATTACTTCACCTACAAGGGCGGACTTAACGGCACTACCGATGACGAGCCTTTCACATGCATGAGAGATGTTCGCCGCCACGGACAGGAAGTAGTGCTGACCCTCACCATCGACCCCAACGTTTCCGACGAGCACCTTATCGCCATCGCGAAAGACCTGCGTCCTTTCGGAAGAATGATGCTGAGAATAAACCACGAGGCTACGGGCAACTGGTTCTCATTCACCAAGCGCACCACATATCAGGGCGTAGCGGATTTCTATTGCAGATTCAACAAGATACTGAAAGAGTACGCGCCGAACGTTTCGACGATACTCTGCATAGGCGGTATCGAAGACCTCAACGCTACCGAGATAATAATGGAAAAAGAATTTTCGCAGGCGGTAAAGGAGACCGATATTTGGAGCGTGGACAAGTACATGGCTCTGCACTGGGGCTGGCCGTACGACGTTGCCGAGCGCGGCGGTTCATCGCACTCGCGCTCTAAGGTAGACGACACATACAAGCTTACAAAGATGTCTTACAACCGCTTTAAGGAGATAAACGGCGGCGCGGCTAAGCCGATGGTAATGAGCGAATTCAACGCCGACGGCGACGTTACGGGCGCTTACGAGCAGGCAGATATGGTAAAGGAATTCTGCGATATGCTGAAAAACGACCCCGAAGAGTGGTTCTCGGGCTTTACATTCTACCAGTTCCGCGACCGCGGCAGACTGGGCCTTGAGATAGAAGACCCCAACTACGCCGACTGCGGAATAGAGCAGCCTGTAATGCAGACCTACAAGGAAATAATCCACGACGATTTCTTCAAGCCCGCGATGACCAAGGGCGAAGAGCTGGCGTTCCCATGCAAGCTGCGCTGGGGCAGCTCGGAGGACGCTGAGGGCATAGAGATACCCCTGCACTTCGAGAAGAACCCGCATTTCTGCGAAGTCACCTTTGACGACGACAGCAACCTCATGCTGGAGATAAACGGAAAGTGGTTCTACAAATCGCCGAAGGCAAAGACCATCGACCTCATGAGCGCATTCTTTGAGAAGCCGCTGGAGGGCGAAGCAGACCTGACCCTGCGTATATTCGCGCCACCCGCTACCGGCGAGAACGACCTCAGCATAGAGGACGGACTGATGAACAGCTACACTGAGATAGCTAAGATGCCTAATATTAGGATAAGATTCGAGCCGGTGGAGAAGTAATAGGATCTTTCATCGCACCCCAAGAAAGGAAAGAGAAAAATGAATCTCGAATTTATCAGAAAACTGCCTATTCCGGCAGAAATCAAGGAACAGTTTCCGCTTTCGGAAAATTTAAAGAAGATAAAGGCTGAGCGCGACGCCGAGATAGCTAAGGTGTTTACGGGTGAGTCGAAAAAGTTTATCCTCATCATTGGCCCCTGTTCCGCCGACCGCGAGGACGCAGTGCTCGAGTACACCTCGCGCCTCGCTAAGCTTCAGGAAAAGGTGAGCGACCAGATAATCATTATCCCACGCATTTATACCAATAAGCCAAGAACTACCGGCGCAGGCTATAAGGGCATGATCCACCAGCCCGACCCGAATAAGGCTGAGGATATGCTCGCGGGAATCATCGCTATCCGCGACCTGCACACTAAGGCTATCGCCGAAACGGGTCTTACCTGCGCTGACGAGATGCTTTATCCCGAAAATTACCGCTACCTTAACGACCTGCTTTCGTATGTGGCTGTCGGCGCGCGCTCGGTAGAGAACCAGCAGCACCGCCTTACCGCCAGCGGTATCGACATCCCCGTCGGCATGAAGAACCCCACGGGCGGCGACCTAGGCGTTATGCTCAATTCCATCATGGCGGCTCAGGGCTCGCACACTTTCCTCTATCGCGGCTGGGAGTGCCATTCGCACGGCAACCCCCTCTCGCACGCTATCCTGCGCGGATATGTCAACAAACACGGTGCTTCGCTGCCTAACTACCACTACGAAGATCTCATGTACCTCTACGAGCTGTACAAGGAGCGCGGCTTACAGAACATGGCGGTCATCGTTGATACCAACCACGCAAATTCGGGCAAGCACTTTGAGCAGCAGATACGCATAAGCAAGGAGATACTCCATAGCTGCCGCCAGTCGCCCGAGATAAAGTCATATGTAAAGGGTCTTATGATCGAGAGCTATCTCGAGGACGGCAGCCAGAAGATCAGCGACGACGCAATTTACGGCAAGTCGATAACCGACCCCTGCCTCGGCTGGGAGAAGTCTGAGCGTCTGGTTTACGATATTGCAGAGCAGCTCGCGCTGATGTGATCTCAAAATACAGATAAGCGTTATAAGCATAAAAATACGGAGCGGTTTTTGAAGCCGCTCCGTATTGTGTTTATTCAGTTTTTATTCGCTCATCGCTCAGTTTGCGTACTGCGAGGTTATTCCGAGGTACTCCTCGAGCGAAAGACCGCTCGCCGTTATCTTCTTAGCCAGCGTTTTGCCGACGTAGCGAACGTGCCAAGATTCGTACATAAAGCCCGTGGAGCTTTCTTTGCCCTTAGGAAATCTTACGATAAAGCCGTAGTTTGCGCAGTTTTTCGCTATCCACTGCGCTTCCTTAGTGCCGTTAAAGCTTGAACTGGGGTTGTTTATGTCGAAAGCCAGACCCGTCTGGTGCTCGCTGTGACCCGGGCGTGCGGAGTATGTGTCTGCCGCAGCTTTGCCGTCGCGTGCAACGTAGTTATCGTAAAGCGTTTTCTGCTGTGCATAGCTGCGGAAGCCCGAGGCTATCCAAAGATTTATGCCGTCGTTCCAAGCTGCCTGCTGCATTTTCTTCCATGCCGCCTGCGTTTCAGCAGTCAGTCCGCCCGGATTGTAGCTGGCGGGCAGCGCGTATGTCTTGTTCGCGATGAGCACGCCGTTTATGTATGTAGGCTTATCACCGTTATTTGGCAGGGGAGCGGTAGTCATTTTGAAATTCTTTGCAAATTCGCCGAAAACCTTGCCGCTGTTTGAGTTGTTGAAAGCGCGAACGGTGAAGTAGTAGGCGGTAGATTGGCTCAGCCCCTCAACGCGGAAGTTTGTGGCGCTTGCCGAAGCTGTGCCTGCAAAGAGCCACGAGCCGTTTTTGTTGACATATACTTCATATCCGTCGCATTTAACAGCGTCCCAGTAGATGCGTATAGCCGTCTTTGCTCTGCCGCCCTTTGTGATCTTCACCTGCGCGGGGGCGGATACGGTATTGCTCTTAGTGGTGGCGGTGTAGTAGTCGGAATACGCGCTGTATACCTTGCTGCCGTCGGGGTTATAGTTGAAAGCGCGCATTACAAAGGTGTACTTCGTGCCCGCCGCCAGACCGCTTACGCGGTAGTTGTCAGCCGTGCCCGCCGCAGTGCCCATCAGCTTCCACGAGCCGTTTACTATCATGTAAACTTCGTAACCGCCGCAGTTCTGCTTGTTCCAGTAAAGGCGTACAGCTTTCTTGCTCTTGCTCGATTTTGTGATAACGGGCTTCGCAGGAGCGGAAACGCTCTGGCCGCTCTTTGTGGTGGCGCTGTAATTATCAGCATACGCACCGTATACTTTGTTGCCGTTAGCGTCGAGGTTGTAAGCGCGGGCGGTGAATGTGTACTTAGTGCCCGCCGCCAGACCGTTTACGCGGAAATTATCCGCCGAGCCGTCAGCCGTGCCCATAAGCTTCCATGCGCCGTTTACTACCATGTATACTTCGTAGCCTGCGCAGTTCTGCTTGTTCCAGTAAAGGCGGATAGCCGTCTTAGCCTTGCCCGATTTGGTGAAAGTTACCTTAGCGGGGGCTGTTACCGACCGGCTGCCCTTTGTGGTAACGGTGTAGTTGTCAGCAAATGCGCCGTAGACCTTGTTGCCGCTAGCGTCGAGATTAAAAGCGCGCGCGGTGAATGTATAAGAGGTTCCCGCAGCGAGGCCACTTACGCGGAAGTTGTCTGCCGAGCCATCGGTAGTGCCGACGAGCGTTTTCTCGCCGCCGTCGACTCTGTATATCTCGTAGCCCACGCACTCGCGCTTAGCCCAGTAAAGGCGTATAGCCTTTTCAGCCCTGCCCGCCTTGGTGAATATTACCTTAGTGGGGGTAACGTCCTCGCCATCGGTAGCGGCTATCATATCGGTGTAGTCAGTCGCCTGACTTTTTACCTTGCTGCCGCCGTCGTTGACGTAGCTGAGAACGTAGTAGCGGAAGCCCGACTCCTTCGGGCGAGAGGTGTAGTCTTCCCATGTGTACTGATTGGTGTTTTCGATGAAATAATCGTAAGAGCCGGTAGCCGCGTCGTAGCGGTAAACTATGTATCCGTCAGCTCCGGACACCGCTTTCCACTTTACGGTGAGCTGCTTGCCATTTTTCGTGGCAGATGTTACCGCAGGTGCAGCGGGCGCAGCCTTTTTCGCGAGCAGCTCAGCCGAGCTTTCGGTATCGCTCTCCGCCGTGAGGGCTATCTCGTTTTCCTGAATGAGCGCAGTATCTGCCGCGAGAGCCGCCGCCTGCGAAACAGGCATCATAACAGCCGCCGCCAGCGCTACTACCGCCGATGCGAACTTTTTATTCTTCATATTCATACTTATACAACTCCTTTTTCTGTCTTTTGCTTTCTTTGTCTTTTCTATATAGTATAGCGGATATTTCCTCTATGCTTACATTATAGCACGTTATCGCGGATTTTTCAAGTGCAGAAGCGAAGTTTTAACGAATTGTAAATATTGTTCATGCCATGTAACTAAAGTTAGTATACATTTCACCGCTTTTTCACAAAAATATTGTCGGGCGAACATATTTGTGGTTGACAAATCAACTTGATGGTGGTATAATTATTATGTTGATTTATCAACTATCGGAGGTGAATGTTTATTGAACGGTCTTGACCATTTTGATTTTTTCGTGACTATGCTCATGAAAAATCATAAGAATGTTCAGAAGCTGCTGGAGAATATTTTGCCCGAATGTGGGCTGAAGCATGTTTCTATAATGTGCATACGGCTGATAACCGTCAGCGAAAGCGGACTTTCGGCGAGCGAGCTGGGCAGCATTTTCGTTTACGATAAGGCGCTTATCTCACGCACGCTGCGCGATTTGCAGGAGCGCGGGTACATTTGCCGCAACCCCGAGGACGAGGGGCTTTCACGCGGCTACCGAATGGTGCTCACCGAAAAGGGCAGAGAGCTTGCGGAGAATATGTCGGCGGCTATCAGCGAGCTGACGGCTGAGGTATCGGCGGATATACCGCAGAGCGACATCGAGGTCTTTTACAACACCTCTGTGCGGCTCTCGGAAAACTTGATAAAGTATGCAAAAGAGATCAAAAAAAACGCGCACGAAAACAGCGCGGACACAACCGACCAACTGAAACAGGAGGTATGAAAAGAAAATGCTTGAGTTAAAGCAGATCAAAAAGGAATACCCTGCGGGCGACGGCGTGGTGCACGCGCTGCGCGGAGTAGATCTGAGGTTCAGAAAGAGCGAGTTCGTTTCTATACTCGGCCCTTCGGGCTGCGGCAAGACCACTATGCTGAATATAATCGGCGGCCTTGACCAGTACACCCACGGCGACCTTGTTATAAACGGCAGATCTACTAAAGATTTCAAAGACCGCGACTGGGATTCTTATCGAAATCACTCGATAGGCTTTGTTTTTCAGAGCTACAACCTTATCCCGCACCAAACGGTGCTGCAAAACGTAGAGCTTGCGCTGACCCTTTCGGGCGTTTCAAAGGCTGAGCGCCGCGAGCGTGCGAAAAAGGCGCTGGCAGACGTGGGTCTGGAGTCGCAGCTAAATAAGCGCCCCAGCGAGATGTCAGGCGGACAGATGCAGCGAGTAGCCATCGCCCGCGCGCTTGTAAACGACCCAGATATTATCCTTGCCGACGAGCCTACCGGCGCGCTGGATACCGTTACCAGCGTACAGGTAATGGAGATACTCAAAAAGATCTCTAAAGACAAGCTGATAATAATGGTAACGCACAACCCCGAGCTTGCCGAGAAATATTCCTCGCGCATAATCAATATCCTAGACGGCGAGATAACGGGCGACTCTAACCCGCTCACCGAAGAAGAGTACAAAGCCGAGCAGGAAGCCGACAAGGCGCAGATAGAGCAGGCTAAGGGCAAAAAGGTAAAGAAGCCCTCGATGTCTTTCGGCACGGCATTTTCCCTCTCGCTGAAAAATCTGCTCACTAAAAAGGGCAGAACTATGCTGACATCTTTCGCGGGAAGCATAGGCATTATCGGCATAGCGCTGATACTCGCGCTCTCGCAGGGCTTTACCCTCTACATCGACTCGGTGCAGGAAAACGCCCTTTCAGCTTACCCGCTGACTATCGAGTCTAAAGTCATGGATCTCAGCTCGCTGATGGAAACTATGATGGGCAAGAGCAGCGCCAGTAAGGATCACAAAAAGGACGCGGTGTACACAAAGCCGATATTCCAAGACCTTGTAAACGCCATGAGTGCCTCAAACCAGAGCGAGAACGACCTCAAGAGCTTTAAAAAGTACATCGACGGCGAGCTTGCGGATAATGAGAGCGAGCTGCACAATGCCATAAGCGGCGTGCAGTATTCCTACGATCTCGATATGCAGGTGTACACCAAAAATGTCGACGGCGATATTATCCTTTCCGACCCCAACAAGCTCATGATGGAAATGATGCAGGAAGCTATGGGCGTAGATATGTCCTCGATGATGGATATGCGCGAAAGCTACATGAGCAGCTCAGGAATGGGCAGTATGTTCTCTACGCAGGTAGTGCTTTGGCAGGAGATGCTCGCTAACGATAACGGCGAGGGCATCAGCGACCTGCTGAAAGAGCAGTACGACGTAGTTTACGGCGAATGGCCTAAGGAGTATAACGAGATAGTGCTCGTGCTCGATGAAAACAACGAGCTGGACGACCTCACCCTTTACGCGCTGGGTCTTGAATCGCACGACCAGATGAAAGACCTTATGGACGCGGCTATGAATCAGAAAGAAACTCAGAAAAACGACGGCAAGTGGAGCTACGAGGATATTTGCGGCATGGAGTTCCGCACCGTGCTCGGCTCTGACTGCTACACTTATAATAAAGACACCAAAACTTACAGCGACCTCAGAAATACCGATACCGGCATGAAGTATCTTTATGATAACGGAATACCGCTGAAAGTAACGGGCATTATCCGCCCAAATGAGGACGTGCAGACCACTATGCTTACAGGCTCTATCGGCTACACCAAGGCGCTAACCGATCATGTTATAGAAAAATCGCAGGATACCGACGTGGTAAAGGCTCAGCTTGAAAACAAGGATACCGACATTCTTACAGGTCTGCCATTCAAGAGCGAGGATAAAGAGCTTACCAACGAGGAAAAGCAGCAGAAGCTTGCCGACTACATCGCGGGACTCAGCGAAACCGAAAAGGCGGACGCATACGTCAAGATAATGAGTCTGCCTACCGAAGAGGAGATAAACGCCCTCATCGAGCAGATGTCTGCTATGACCAAAGAGCAGAAAGAAGAAATGATAAAGCAGGCCATCGCGGGCGAAGCAGAGATGGACGAGGAAACGCTGAACCAGTACCTCGCTTCCATGAGCGAAGACGACTTTACTCAGATGATACAGCAGGCTGCCCCCGAATACCTCAAGGAAACTAAGGGCAAGGAAGTAGAAAAGCAGCTTGGCGCTATGAGCACCAAAGACCTTGCGGCGGCGCTCGACGCGGCTCTTGATACCTACACCGCCGACCAAAGCGCGGCTTACTACGACGAGGTAGTTCCGCAGGATTATTCGGAATCCACCTACGAGGATATACTCTCAGAGCTGGGCTATGTAGACCTCGACACGCCCTCTTCCATAAATCTTTACGCTTCGACCTTTGAGAACAAGGACGTTATCACCGACGCCATCAAGGATTACAACAAGGGCGTAAAGGAAGAGCAGGAGATAACCTACACCGATTACATCGGCATAATGATGTCCTCGATGACTACGATAATCAATACGATAACCTACGTTCTTATCGCTTTCGTAGCTATCTCGCTGGTGGTATCCTCCATCATGATCGGTGTTATCACCCTCATCTCGGTACAGGAGAGAACGAAGGAGATAGGCATACTCAGGGCGATAGGCGCTTCCAAGCGAGATGTTTCGAGTATGTTCAATGCTGAAACTATGATAATCGGCTTCAGCTCGGGACTGCTGGGCGTATTGGTGACCTACCTGCTCTGCATACCGATAAATCTCATCATACACCACCTCACGGGCATAAACAACCTCAGCGCGTACCTGCCGCCTGTCGCAGCAGTGATACTCGTTGCGATAAGCGTAGCGCTCACCCTCATTTCGGGACTTATCCCCTCGAGAAGCGCGGCGAAGAAAGACCCTGTAGTTGCACTGAGAAGCGAATAAACGCTTTGTTCATATACGCATGAAAGCATAAAAAAAGCGCGGACGGCTGTAAAAAAGCCGTTCGCGCTTTTGCTTTGCTGTTTATTTTGTGTACCTCGTCATTACCCAGCCCGTGTAGCCGTTCCACTCGATGTACGACCAAAATTCGTCGGCGTCCGCTTCGTAATATCTGGCGTATTCGTAAACCGTCTTGCCGTTGTCGATGGCGGTGCGGTCGTTCGGCAGGCTGAGGGTAGGGAAGTCTTTTGAAGGGCCTATCCTGAAATTTATAGCCTTGTAGCCGTATGCCGAGCCGTCGATGGTGCGGGCGGTATAGCTGCCGCCGTTTATGTCAACGTCGGGCGGATTGTAGGGCATACTGTGGTCGAGCCCATCGGGGACTAGGGGAACAGCGTCGCCGTCCATGCCGCCGATGTCGCCAGCTTCTTCGGCAGGCTGTTCCGTTTCCGCCTCAGTCTGCTCGGGCAGGCTTTCTTCCTGCGCCTGCTGCGCGGTCTGCACCTCGGCAGCCTGCACGGTGCCGTCGTCGCTCTTATTATCGTCGCCGTTGTTGGAGAATATCACTATCCCCGCGACCGCCGCAAGGGTGATGCAGCAAATACCCGCGACCACCACGGGGATTATCCAAGTCCTGCGCGCAGAGCTTTTCGGCGGGTACTGTTCATACTGTTCATATTGATAGCCGCCGTACTGCGGCTGTTCGGGCATATCCTCTGAGGGCGCGCCGCAAAAACCGCAGAACGCAGAGTTGTTCGGTATCTCTCTTCCGCATTTATCACAAAACATAGTGCAAGACCTCTTTCATATGATTATACATCTTAATCATAGCACCGCTGCCGCGTTTTGTCAATATTTCATGTAACGAACAGTTGAAAAATGCACGCAATTTTTTTTGCCCACCCTCTGACTTTTCCAAAATAAGCTATTGACTTTTTTAAAAATACATTGTATAATTAAATATAGTTAGTATTATATAGATATATTTGAAAGGAGCTTGACATAATGTCGGTAAATCGCAATAATAACGATCGTAACTACCGCGGCTACCCCGACGAGCGCGCACGCTATTACCGCGAGCCGCAGCAGGAGGCTGAGGAGAAGAACGATTTCCAATATACAGTAAAGGGGCTTATCGCCGTTTTCATTACGATACTTATTGTCGTGATAATAGTTATGCTTTTCGCCAAGAGCCTTTTCGTAAGCAGTTCGAAGCTTTCGGCTAACGTGAAAACAGGTCACATTACCTCTACCGAGTACGTTTCGGTAGCCACCACGGCGGGCGACGATGTAGAGATAACCTCAGTGCAGAAGAAGAAAAAGAAAAAGACCACTACTGAGGATAATACTCCAGATATTTCCCTACCCGCCGACCTCGATACTTCGGTAGCGGGCAAGTACGTTGTCAACGATTCAGTTTACCTGCACCCCGAGCCAAGCTCCTCCAGCGAGAACCTCTCGACCCTGCCCGCAGGTGCGCAGGTAGAGGTATACGGCAGCTCGAACTACGGCTGGTATTACGTTAAGTATGACGATCAGGTAGGTTACGCTTGGGGCACATATTTCACGGCTGCTCAGTGATCTAAAAGATAAAAAATTCGCCGCAGAGTTTGCGTAGTGCAGACCCTGCGGCTTTTTTATGCGAAAAAAAGCTCCGTACAACTGCTATGTGTACGAAGCTTTTGTATTTACTTGTTTACATACTTTGAAACTGTTCTCGCATTGTAGGTCTTTGAGGATGTGCCCCAAGAAATGCCTGTGCCGGTCTTTGTGAACGCCTTTACGCGGAACTTGAACTGCGAATTTGCCGCAAGATCATTGAGCGAAAGCGTTACGCTGCCCTCGCCGTATACTGTCTTTACCTTGACGTATGTCTTCTTGGCTTCATCGTACTTATAGATGCGGTAGCCCGAGCAGCCCTTGGAAACTGTCCATCTCAGAGTGAGTATTCCGTCGCTGCCGGACATATACGAGATTATCGAGGGGGTAGCGGGCGGGTTTTCGGGCAGGCAGGCAGCCGCGCTGTAAGCGCTCGTGAGCGCCTTTCTGTTTATAACGGTCGAAGCCGCCACAACGTACTCGGTAGAGAAGTTGCCCGCGGTGTTGTCAACTGCTAGCGTGGTGTCGGAAACTGTGCCGAGCGAGGTGTAAGAGCCGCCGTTTTTCTTGTAAACGGTGTAGCTGCTTGCACCGCTTACCGCGTTCCATTTCAGCGTTATGCTGCCAGAGGTCTGGGTAACGTATGCGCCGGAAGGCTCTTCGGGGGCGGTGCCGCAGGTGCGGTATGACGACCAGTTGCCGTAAACCTTGCTGCCGTTTACCGTGGCGTAGGCTCTTACCGCAACGCGGTAGCCATAAGCCGCTTCAAGTCCCGAGATAGTAGCCGCGGTGGTGGAACTGTTTACAGTTTTCTGCACGGTGTATGTCTTAGTAGCCGAGTTGTAGAGCGATACCTCGTAGCCGTCAGCGCCCTTGACCTTGCTCCACTTTACGCTTACCGAGCTTTTGGTGGAGGTGGTGTGGGTGGGAACGCTCACCTTCGGCAGCTTGGTAACAGCCGTTACCGGGTCGGAATATTCGCCGCCCACCAGCTTGCTGCCGTTCTTGAATAGCGGTCTTACTTTGTATGTAACGCTCGTAAGGCTAGAGCTGATGTTCTCGGTGTAGCTGTTTGTGGTGGTGGTGTCGATGCGGGTGTAGTAGCTTGTGTAAGGCGTTTCTACCAGACGGTATATCTCGTAGCTGTCGCAGCCGAGCAGCGCACCCCAGCTAATGGTTATGCTCTTGTCGCCCGCCGCAGCCTTGAGGTCTGTGATCTTCTTGCCGCTGTTCATGTAAAGCACGTCGGAGTATGCGCCGTAGACGTTCGCGTTCGACTCTACTTTTGTGCCGCGTACGCAGTAGCCGTAGCTGGCGCTTGCCGTGGTCTTGTACTGGGTGGTGTAAGAGTAGCCGATGCGCGTGTACTTCTTGCTTGAAGCGTCATACTTGAATATCTCGTACTTTTCAGCGTTGTCAGCCTTGTTCCATTTGAAGGTAACGCTGCCGTCGCTGTTGGTGGTGTAGCTGAGCCCCGTGACCGTGCCTACCGCATTGCTGTTTCCGTTGGGGTCGCGGTAATCTACGTTCATGTCTACCGAGGTAGCTATGCCGTTTACCTTGCCCGTGCTGGAAAACTGCCATGTGCTGTAATCGCCGCTGTAATTGGTCTGAGTAGTGTAGTGAGCCAGCCATATCGGGTACTTTTTGCCGAGCGCCGCGCCGTCGATCTGGTATGTCAGCCAGCTCATGTTCGCGTAAACGCCCGCCTTGTAGCCCTTAGAGATTATCCTGTCGCAGAAAGCGGTGCAGAGCGCTGTTTTCTGCGCTTTGGTAAGTCCCGCGCTGTCGAGTCTGCCCGTGTCGTAGTCTACCGACTCTATATCGTAATATACAGGCAGGTCGAGGGTGTAGTCCTTTATGTAGCTGAGCACGAAATCGGCTTCTTCCTGCGCTTCTTTAGTGTTGACAGCCTGCGTGTAGAAGTACACGCCTACGTCAAGTCCTGCAGCTTTAGCCGCTTCGATATTTTCCTTGAATTTGTAGTCGAGCACAAGCTGTCCGCCCGAACCGTAGCCGCGGTAGCCCACGCGGATTATAGCGTAGTCTATTCCGTCAGCCTTTACCTTGTTCCAGTCGATATTGTACTGGAAGTAGGAAACGTCGATGCCCCAGACCTTATCCATATTGTCGAAGCGCGAGTTGTGTATCAGCGAGTTATTGGTGTAGCCGAAAGTTAATATTCCGTCGTCGCTACCGCCGCCCGCTTCTTTAGCAATGTCTGAAAAATCAGTCGTGGGCTTTTCGAGTGAATCTAAATATTTGCCAAGCTGGGGGTCGCAGTTTTCCTCTGCAAATTCCTCAGCCTTTATCTGCTCTTCGGTCTTTTCCTGTGAAGCAGGCTTTTCTGCGTCAGCGCCTTCCTGCGAATCGGTGTTTACGGCAACAGCCGCCTTTTTGTCGTATGAGCGGTCGGCGAAAGCCGCCGTGCTGCTGCTTGCCGCTATTGCTAGAGCCGCCAGAAAACCTACTGCTTTTTTCAACATCGGTGTGATCTTCCTTTCTTGCCGCATTCCGCGGCAGTGTAACTTATATTTTCCCTTTTATTTACTTCTGTGAAATATATGTGCATAAAGTTTAATTTTGCACAAAAGTTATTCGCTTTGCATACGAATATACATCAACATACATATATAAGTATACACTATCTTAATCGGTTTGTCAACCTTTTTAACCGTTTTGTTACAATTTAAAAGTGCAAAATAGTATTATTCCGTCTTTTGCGCCTTTTCAGCCTTAGCTTTGGCGATGTCCTCGGCTATTCGCTGCTTTACCCCTGAGAATATCACGTCGCGCGCCGCCTTTGCCTGCGCTTTGGTAGCGGCGGGCACATCTTTCAGGCGGTAGGGCAGACCTAAGTTTTCGTACTTTACTATTCCCATAGTGTGGTAGGGCAGCACGTCAATAGCGCGCAGCGTTTTTATCCCGCCGATGAATTTTCCCAGCCGCGTGAGCGACTCGTCGTCGTCCGTAACGCCGGGTACTAGGACGTGCCTTATCCAAACGTCTATGCCGCGGTCGCTGAGGTGGCGGGCGAAGTCGAGTATGCCCGCGTTGTCCTGCCCCGTGAGCCAGCGGTGCTTTTCGAGGTCGATGTGCTTTATGTCGAGCATAACCAGGTCGGTGAAGTCGAGCAGGCGGTCTATCTTCGTGCGCATCTCGGCGTTGCCCGCGTTCCACATTATTCCCGAGGAGTCAAGGCAGGTGTGAACTCCGCGCTCTTTCGCCCTGCGGAATATCTCGCCCACAAATTCGGGCTGCATGAGCGGTTCGCCGCCTGTGCAGGTTATCCCGCCGCCGCGCAGAAATTCTTTTACCGCGTCGAACTGCGACATTATGTCAGATACCGATGTAAGTTTGCCGTCCTGCTTGTTCCAAGTATCGGGGTTGTGGCAGTAAGCGCAGCGCATGGGGCAGCCGCTTACGAATACTACGAATCTCAGCCCGGGGCCGTCTACCGTGCCCAAACTTTCTACCGAATGTACATAACCTTTAATATCGTCCATAAAGCTGTCTATCTCCTTTGTATAAATTGTATCATCTGTTTTCAAGCGCGCTGCTTACTATCTTCCCGTCGGCGAAAAGCGCGGCCAGGAATAGCGAGCCGCATATCACAAGCGCTTCGCCGTCCTTCAGCGCGGCTATCTCCCGCCGTACAGTTTCCTCGGGGGAGTATGGCGAGGGTGCGGCTTTCGCACCGTGTCGTGCCAGTATCTCGGCAAGCTCGCCCTTTTCACGCGCGCGCGGGCAGTAGCCGTCTACGCAAATGAAGCTTTCCGCCGCCTGCGCTATCTGTTCCGCCGCCGTTTCACTGTCTTTGTCGCCCAGCATACCTATCACCGCGCGTTTCGGGCAGTCGAGCGCCGCCAATGCGTTCGCAAGCGCCTTTACCCCCTCGGGATTATGCCCGCCGTCTAAAATTACCAGCGGCTCGCGCGAGAGTATCTGCACACGCGCGGGCACTTGCGCCAGCAGACCGCTTTTCAGAGCCGCTTCGGGAATATCGTAACCTTCGCCGCGCAGAGCGTTTATCACCTCGATAACTGTCAGCGCATTTTTTATCTGATGATAGCCGCCCATGTGCGTTTCGTACTGCCCGCCGCGGTAGCTGAATTTGCAGCCGAAAGGCGTGCAGCTCTCAACTTTCAGCTCAGCCATATCGGGGATAACGAGCTGCGAATTGCATAGCCGCGCGCGCCTGCCGATAGCGCCCATCGCCTGCCGCGGGTTCTCGGGTGCGGTAACGCAGGGCGAGCCTTTCTTTATTATGCCCGCTTTCTGCGCCGCTATTTTCTCGATAGTGCCGCCCAGTATCGCCGTGTGGTCGAGCGAGATGGAGCATATCACCGATACCAGCGGCGGCGGGATAACGTTGGTAGAGTCGAGCAGCCCGCCAACGCCCGTTTCCAGTACTACTACGTCGCAGCCGCGGTCGATGAAATGCAGAAAGGCCATAGCCTGCGTTATCTCAAACTGCGAAAATTCGTAGTGCGGCAGCTTTTTCACTGCGCCGTCTACTATCTCAGAAAGCGTGTTCAGCTCGGCGTCTGAGATGTCCTCGCCGTTCACGCGTATGCGGTCGTTGTAGCGCAGTATGTATGGCGAGGTGAAAATCCCCGTGGCGTACCCCGCCGCGCGCAGCGCTTCCGCCGTCATTTCGGCGCAGCTTCCCTTGCCGTTAGTGCCCGCTATGTGCACGAATTTCAGCTTTTTGTGCGGGTCGCCCAGAGCGCTCATCAGCGCGCGTATCCTTTCAAGGTCGATTATCTTGCCGCCAAGCTTGCCGTAGCTGTCTACCAGTTTCATGTATTTCTGCAAATTGCCGTCAGTCCTCTCCGTGAATGTATTTGTAAAGCTCCGCCGCCGTAGCAGCGCTCACGCCCGCCGTTTTCGCCAGTTCGTACTCGGTGGCGGCTTCAAGCGCGGCGCGCGTCTTGTACTCGGTCATTAGCTTCTGCGCCTTTTTCTCGCCTATGCCCTTTACCGAGGTAAGCCCCAGCGCGAAGCTGTTTTTCTTGTGCCGCGCTTTGGTGAATGTTATCGCGTATCGGTGCACCTCGTCCTGTATAGCCGTCACCAGCGCGAACGCGCGTCGGTATGAGGTAAGGCTTATCTCGTGGTCTGAGGCGGTGGCGGCGCGGGTGCGGTGCTTCGAGTCTTTTACCAGACCGTATATCGGCACGTTTATCCCCAGCGCGCGCACTACGGGCGTTACCGTGGCGACGTGCCCCTTGCCTCCGTCGAGAAGTATAAGGTCGGGCAGGGTGGAAAAGCCCTCGTCCTCGCCCTCCAGATAACGCTTGAAACGGCGTTCTACCGCCTCGCACATACAGGCGTAGTCGTTCTGCTCGTGCACTGTTTTTATTGCGAATTTGCGGTAAAATCGCTTGCATGGTCTGCCGTTTTCGTAGACCACCATTCCGCAGGTCATGTCGGAAGAGCCGAAGTTTGATATATCGTAGCACTCTATGAACCGCGGCGGTTTTTCCAGACCCAGCGCTTTCGCAAGCTCTTCAAGAGCGGTTATCTCCTTGCCCGTTCTGCCCACGCGCAGCGAAAGGTGCTCGCTTGCGTTGCTTTTCGCGAGGGTGGTCAGCCGCAGCAGTGCGCCCCTCTGCGGCACAGATATGTGCACGCGGTGTCCGCATTTGTCTGACAGATACCGCTCGAGCAGTTCGGTGTTCTCTATCGGCTCGTCGAGCAGTATGTCTTTCGGTATCTCGCTGCGCGCCGAGTAAAATTCGGTGATAAAGCCCTCGCGCATGGCAGAGCCCAGATCGGTCATGCCTAGCGGCGCGCTGTATTTGTCGAAAAGCCGCCCGCCGCGGTACATCAGCACGCTGCCGCAGGCGCGGTCGGCGTTTTCCGAAACGGCGAAAATATCCATATCGCGCAGGTCGTCGGAAACTATCTTCTGTCCCTCGGCGGCTTTCTTTATGGCGGCTATGCGGTCGCGCAGTTTTGCCGCCTGCTCAAAGTCGAGCGCTTCGGCGGCGGCGTTCATCTGCTCTGTAAGCCGCTCAACGCTCGCTTGCGAGCCGCTTTTGATGTACTCTACCGCCTGCTGTACCACGACGCGGTAGTCCTCGGCAGAGATCTCGCCTTTGCACACGCCCATGCACTGCTTTATGAAGCAGTTTAGGCAGGGGCGGCTTTTGCCGAGATCCCGCGGGAACTGCTTTGTGCAGGTGGGCAGCATGAATACTCTGTTCGCTTCGTCAACCGCCTGCTTTACCGAATATGAGCTGATGTACGGCCCGATGTACTGCGCGCCGTCGTCCTCTTTTTGCAGCGCCGCCGTCAGCCGCGGGTACTCCTCGTTCGATACGCGTATATAGCTGTAACCCTTATCGTCTTTCAGCAGGATATTGTACTTTGGCGAATACTGCTTTATCAGCGAACATTCCAGTACCAGCGCTTCAAACTCGCTGTCGGTTACTATAAAATCGTAGTCGCGCACCAGCGATACCATCTTCCAGACCTTAGGCAGATGGTCTTGCCCCTTGCGGAAATATGAGGTAACGCGGTGCTTTAGGTTTTTCGCCTTGCCGACGTATATTATTTTTCCGCCCGAGTCTTTCATGATGTAGCAGCCGGGCTTTTCGGTAAGTTTAGAGGTCTTGTCCCGCAGATACGGCAGACAAGGATTGTGTTCTTCTGTAATATGCAAATCTTATCACCGGTTGTAGTGTTAATTATCGTGTGTATCTTATATAATGTATATGCTGAGCGCGGGTCACACCAGTTTCTCCAGCGCAGGGAACGGCGCGAGCGAGCGTTTGAGTATGCCGTTCATGTAGGCGATAGCCGTGCCGTAATTTGTAAAAGGCACGCCCGCCTTTTCTGCCGACTTCATTCTGTAAGTCAGCTCGGAAGCGTTCAGCATACAGCCGCCGCAGTGTATCACCAGCTTGTACTGCGAGGGCTCTTCGGGGAAGCCGCCGCCAGAGCTGAACTCAAACTGCGGCTGCGCGCCCGTAAAGCTGCGTATCCAGCGAGGCAGCTTTTCTGTGCCTATGTCGCCGCACTGGCGGTGGTGGGTGCAGCCCTCTGAGATGAGTATTTTGTCGCCGCCGCGAATGTCCTTTAGCGCAGTAACGCCCTTTACCGCCGTTTCAAGAAAGCCTTTGTACCGCGCCATCAGTATCGAAAACGAGGTCAGCGGTATCTCCTGCGGAACTATTTCAGCCACAAGCTTGAAAGCCTGACTGTCGGTTATCACCATAGCGGGCTTTTTCGCGCAGGCGCTCAGCGTTAGCTCAAGCTCGCTCTCGCGGCAGACCATAGGTATGCAGCCCGACTCGAGCAGGTCGCGTATAGCCTGCTGCTGGGGGAGTATCAGTCTGCCTTTCGGTGCGGCGGAGTCTATAGGCACTACCAGCACGGCTATGTCGCCCTTTTCGAGCAGGTCGCCGACTAATCTGCGGCCGCTTTCGGCACGCTTCGCTGCAGCGGCTATGCGGTCTTTCAGCGCGCCGATATTCTCGCCCGTTTTCGCGCTTACGAATATCTCTTTATCCGAAGCTGTCTGCGGCACGCCGGTGAGGTCGCACTTGTTCATGGCTATGACGTAGGGTATCCCGCGCTCTTTGAATATTTGCAAAAGCTCGCGGTCGCTGACGTTCAGCCCGCGGGAGGCGTCGGCTATCAGCACGGCGCAGTCGGTCTTTTCAAGTACGCGCTTTGTGCGCTCTACGCGCATCTTGCCCAAGCCGCCCTCGTCGTCCACGCCGGGGGTGTCGATCACGAGCACCGGGCCGAGCGGCAGCAGCTCCATCGCCTTTGAAACAGGGTCAGTGGTAGTGCCCGCCACGTCTGATACCAGCGCGAGGTCTTGACCCGTAACGGCATTCACCACGCTTGATTTGCCCGCGTTGCGGCAGCCGAAAAAGCCTATGTGCAAACGCTCGCCCGAAGGAGTATCGTTCATTCCCATGATAATTGTCATTCCTTTACAGTAAAATTCCCATTTGTGCGCCCACTTATTCCATTATATATTGTACCACATTATAAGTGAATTTTCAAGAGATAAATAATTACGCGTTTTAGCGAATACATACAAATTTGCCCTTGACAAAAATGAAAAAATGGTGTAATATTAAAGGAGTAAGTCGGTGCGGACATACTGCGCCTATGAAAACGAGTTGAACGATAAAAAATGATGCTGAAAAAATTGCTTTGTGCAGCCGCCGCCTGTGTTATGGCTGCGTCTTTAGCCTCGTGCGGCGCGAAAGAGGACACTACCCTCAATTACGAAAAGCCGCTGACGGCTGCCGCAGGCTCGCTCAATTTTGCCGACGGCAAAAGCTACCTGAATTGCTTTCTGCCGCAGGAAAAAGCGCGGTATACCGAAGAGGAAAAGCCCGAGGAAGGCTTTATGAAAAAGATCTTCGACCGCAAGGCTTACGGCTGTAAGATAAGGGCGAAGATAACCGATACCGCGGCGCTAAACGGCGAAGAGCTTGAGGCGCTGGAGCAGCAGGCGCATGAAAAATACGGCGTCAGATTTGATTTTACAAAGGGTCAGTCGGCAGACGTGCGTTTTCAGCTGACTAAGGACGACGAGCTGCTCGCTGACGACGAAAAGCTTACTTTTGTAAGGTGCGGCGGGATCTGGTACATTTACGGAGAAGTTATCGACTCGCTGGAGCTTACTGCCCAAACAGACAAAAAATAAAAATTACGACCTATTTATACGAAAGGGATTGATCTTATCATGGCTAAAAATTGCTCGGCTTGCGGAAGCCCTTTGAAAGACGGCGCAAAATTCTGCGAAGTATGCGGCGCACCCGTGGCTGTTAAAAGAATAGAACAGGAAAGATTTTGCGCGCAGTGCGGAAATCTGCTGAAACCCGGAACGAAATTCTGCGAGATCTGCGGCAGGGAAGTACCGCAGGAAAAGGCTAAGGCTGAGCCGCAGATAAAAGAGCCTACCACAATGGACGAACTCGAAGTGCCCGAGATCACGGCGGATACTTTCGCTTCAAACAAAGAGATAAATACGAGCCAAAAGTTCGACGGCTTTGAGGAGGCCGTAATGCCCGATAAGGAAGAGCCTAAGCCGCAGCAGCCTGCGCCTGCCCCTGCATTTTCTATGGATTCAGCGCCCTCGCCCGCCGCGCCGAAGGTAGCCGTATCGGTAAAGCAGCCCGCGCAGACCCAGCCTCAGCCGAACGCTTACGCGCGTCCGCAGCAGCCTGACCAGTACGCTCAGCCGCAGCAGGCTAATACATATCCCCAGCCCGGCGCGCCTATACCTACCGTCGGCGCTGACGGCAAGGAGAAGAAAAATTCGCTCGTAGTGCCTATAATACTTATTGTGCTGATAGTAGCGGTGCTCGTTGCCGACTGCATAATCTTCCTCGGCCATAAAAAGGACACGAAGGACGACTCTGCCGAAAAGAGCGCGGCGGTAGTTGCCGACATAGCCGAGTACAGCGCGCAGGCGGAAGATTTCGACATTTTATTATAATACGCATATCATTACCGCCGTTTTTCGGGAGAGTTTTCTTCTGAAGCGGCGGATATTTGCAGTGGTTTAGTTAAAATAATTTACCATATTTGTAGAATATACAAAACAAGCGGTGAAATTTTTTGCAGTATTTTTTGTAGATTTTTTTATGAAACTATTGCTTAATCGAACGAATTGTGATATAATACAATTATAGTGCCGCCTAAGCGTCTGACTTTGTGAGATACGGGTAAGGCGCGGGCGCGAAATTTGTTAGCGAAAGGGTTGAAACTACAATGCCGGCATTTGGTAAGAAACAGAAGGAAGAATCTATTAACGATAAAATGGTGAGATTTTTTAAAGAGGGAAAGAGCGTAGAGCAGATCTCTGCCGAGCTCGCTGTAAAAGCCGACGTTATAACTAACGTTATAAGAAGAAGGTGCGGCGAGGACAGCATCCCCGAGACCGTTGTCCGCTCGAAAAATGCAGTAGCGCCCGTGGCAGAAGATCAGCCGCTGAAGGCAGACGCATACACCCACGAAGAGAACGAAGCTGCTGAAGAGTCCGCTGAGGTAAACGTAGAGGGCATGAGCAAGCTTGAAAGATATATGCTCGAAAAAGAAAAGCAAAAGGCTGAAAAGGAAGCTGAGATTGAGGCTGCTGCCCCCGCGCCTGCACCCGCAGAGCCCGAGAAAGTTTCTATGGAGGGCATCTCTACCGACAACATCGACCTCGAGCTGGAAAAGGCTGAGCCTGCACCCGCAGTGACTGAGCCTGCCGCAGAAGAGCCGGTTGCAGAAATGGACGGCATCTCGGCAGAGGAAATACCCAGCATAGCTGCCGATGAGCCGATAGTTGAGCACCCCGTAGATGAATTCATTGCAGAAGAGCCTGCTGCTGCTGACGAGGATGAGGACGTTACCATCACCGTGCACGAGGGCGGTACAGCTTTTGATAAGATGAAGGCTTTCGCTATGGCGCAGGTCGAGGCTAACAACGCTAAGATCGCAGAGCTGGAGAGCAAGCTTTCTTCCGTAGAGGACGATTACAACGCTCAGCTCGCCGACGCTGAAAAGGCAGTTGAAGAGTCTAAGAACGCTTATGAGAACGTGCTTACCCGCGGCGAAGAGGTTCACGAGAAGAGAATGGCTGCCCAGACCGAGCACAGAGCCGCTCTTGCAAGAGCAGAAGAAGAGTACCGCAAGAAGATAGCTGAGATAGAGGACGAGTACAATAACGCCAACGCTCACGCTAACAAGGTACTGGCTGAGAAAGAGGTCGAGATCAACGCTGAGAGCGACGCCATCGACGCTGAAAAGGAGATCGCTAAGAACGACTTCCTCGACAAGCAGGCGACTGTAAACGGCATAAAGGATAAGATAGCGGCAGACGTTGACGCTGTAAAGGCGCAGATAGCAGGCATAAAGGAAGAAAATGCAGGCTATCAGCAGTTTATGGTATAAACTTACATAACGAATATCACGGCGCTGAGGGCTATGCGGCTCTCGGCGCTTTTTTTGTGAAAAAATTCGGCGCGGTACTTGAAAACGAAATTATAATGTGATATAATGTAATAGTATGGACTAGGACGGGGTGAAAACTATTGACTATTGATAAATATTCTCAGAAAATAGTTTTCACAGAAGGCTTCGAGCCGCCCGCTGCGCTCTCGGGCGCTGCTAGGGCAAAGACCTGCTGCTTTACAGGTCACCGCCCCGAAAAACTGCCCGCGGGCGAGGAGCTCGCGCAGATGAACAAAAAGGCGGCGGTGTTTATACGGCTGCTGGCGCAGCGCGGCTTCGGCAGATTCATAACGGGTATGTCGCGCGGCTTTGACTTAGAGATGGCGCGGCTGGTGATGCAGCTCGGCGGCAGGCTGATATGCGCGCTGCCGTACCCCGAGCAGGAGCGCGAGATGCGCACCGAAGAAGAGAAAAAACTGTACGCCGCGGCGTTGGAAAACGCGGAGCTGATAATGATAAGCTCGCCGCACTACACACGCGGCTGCTACGGCGTGCGAAACAAACTTATGGTAGAGTGCTCGGCCGCGCTGATAGGCTACGCCGCCGACCGCGAGAGCCGCTCGGGTAGTATGCAGACGGTGAGGATGGCGGAGCGCGCGGGGCTGGAAACGTACATAATGTACGGCACTCAGCAGATGTGAGATAGATTTTAAGGAGAAGAGATAATATGGCACAGGCGATGGATAACCTCAGCAACGAAAAGTTAGGCGCAGCGCCCGCCCCCGGCGGTAAGAAGCGCGGCAAAAAGAAGAGAAAAAAGCGCTCGCAGGCGCCCGTAGCGCTGGTGTATTTCATCACGCTGCTGCTTTTCCTCGGCGTTTTCGGTATGTTCGCGCTGACTATCGTGAACAAGCTGACCGATAAGAGCGACCAAAACGTTGACCTTTCGGGAACGTATATCGACTCTTTCAACACGCTCTATGCGCGCGTGAACAACAAGAACGTGCTCAGCGATATGACCATCGTGAGGATATGCCCCGAGCAGGAAAAAATACTCGTTATACCGCTCTCGGCTTTCACCGTAAGCAGCACCGATAATAGCTCAACCATGCGCGAGATATACGCCGACGGCGGTATACGCCAGCTTTCCGCGGCGGTAGACAGCACCCTCGGTATCTCTACGAACTACTACGTTACCGTGAGCAACGACGCTTTCGAGGACTGCGCCGATATAATCGGCGGTTTCGTATACTCGCCGCCTGAGGAGCTTTACTACCTCTCGCCCGAAAATGACAACGATATATCGCTGCGCCAGAACGAATCGGTATCGCTCAGCGGCAAGCAGATAAGGCTGATATGCCAGTACCCGAAGCTTTTCTCTTCGGGCAGACAGGGCAACACCGAGTTCTTGGGGCTCGCGATAACCACTATGCTCAACAACGCCTTCGATCAGGTGGAGATAACCTCTAACAGCCTTGATATTCTTTACAGCAAAATATCTTCGGGCAGTGTTACCAACCTTTCGGAAAACGACTATAAGCAGCAGAAGGTGTATATAAAGGAAATGCTCAAAAAGCAGATACAGCCCGCTTACAACCTTATCCCCGAGGGCACATGGACTGACGACGAGCACTTTGAGATGTCGGCGGAATTTAAGCAGAAGATATACAACGAAATGGAAGCTACTAAGTCGCAGGAAAAGAGCGGAGAAGTTTCGGAAGAATAAAGTTTTCAGATATGAAACAGATTGTTCATGATCTGACTTAAAAAGTTCTTCGCGGCTCTTGCATTTTCCAAAGTAATGTGGTATAATAAATACAATACTTTGAAAGAAAGGACCGATTGAAAGATCGGTCTTTTGATTTTGTATGGCAGTTTTGCAAACGAAAAGGCGTATCAGCGAAAGGAATGATAAGAAAGTGAATACCATTGCAAAAGCGAGGTCGCTCGCAGAGCCGCTCTGCGAAAAGCTGGGGCTGTACCTTTGGGACGTGCGTTTTGAAAAAGAGGGCGCGCTTTGGTACCTGCGCGTGTTCATCGACCGCGACGGCGGTATAGATATGAACATATGCGAAGAATTTTCGCGCGCGTATAACGAGCTGCTCGACAGCGAGGATTTCATCAGCCAGAACTACGTTTTTGAAGCGGGAAGCCCCGGGCTGGGCAGAAAGCTCACAAAGCCCGAACACTTCAAAGCCTGCATGGGCGACGAAGCACGGCTGAAACTTTACAAGGCAAGGGACGGAAAGAAAGATTTTCTGGGGCTGATAGCCGACTGCGACGATACGGGCTTTACCCTCGCCTACTCGGTGGACGAAGATGGCAATGTTCTGGAGGGCGAGCGCTTTGAGTACAAAGACTGCTCTTCGGTAAACTTAAACGACGACGCAGACTTATTCTGAATGACACACAATATTTAAAGAGAGGATATGATCGTAAAAATGAACGGCGAATTTTTTGAAGCTTTAAAGCTTATGGGACAGGAAAACGGCATGGAGCCCGACGCTCTGGCAGAAATAATCAAACAGGGCGTGGCTAAGGCTATAAAGAGGGATAACCCTAACTGCGAAAACATAAGAGTAGAGATAAACCCCGAAACAGGCGTGTTCGAGATGGGCGTGCTCAAGGTAGTAGTAGATGACGAGCCGCTCGACGAATACAACGAGATAAACATCGACGAGGCGAGAACGATAGACCCAAACGCACGCGTAGGCGGTATGTGCCTTATCGAGGTATCTCCCGCTACATTCGGCAGAGTAGCCGTGCAGAACGCTAAGCAGCAGATAAAGCACGAGCTGAAAAATCACGAAAGAGAGCGCCTGATAGAGCAGTTCAACGACAAGCTTTACGAATGCGTTACCGCTAAGGTGGAGCGCATAGAGGCAAGAACCGGCAACGCAGTTCTCTCGCTGGATAAGAGCGAAGTTTACCTCGTTCGTCAGGAGCAGATACCCGGCGAGATACTGCGTCCCGGCGACATGATAAAGGTATATGTAGTAGGCATCGCGAACCCCGAAAAGAAGCCCGCACTGAAGATCTCTAGAACACACAAAGACCTTGTAAAGCGCCTTTTTGAGAACGAAGTTCCCGAGATAGCCGAGGGCGTAGTTGAGGTAATGGGCATTTCGAGAGTAGCAGGCTCGCGCTCGAAGCTGGCTGTACGCAGCAAGGATAAAAACGTAGACGCTATAGGCGCTTGCATAGGCCCTAAGAAGTCGAGAATATCCGCGGTAGTGAACGAGCTTTGCGGCGAGAAGATCGACATCATCCCTTACAGCGAAGACCCCGCCGAGTACATCGCAAGAGCGCTCGCACCCGCGCAGGTCATAGACGTAGAGCTGATAGAGGGCAGCGAAGTGCCCGCCTGCCGCGTAATCGTGCCCGCGAACCAGCTTTCTCTCGCGATAGGCAACAGAGGTCAGAACGCGCGCCTTGCCGCAGGTCTTACCGGCTACAAGATCGACATAATCTCTGACGCGCAGGCTAAGGAGCTGGAAGAAGCTGCCGAGGCTGAGCAGGAGGAAAAAGCTCTGGAAGGCGAGAACGAAGTATCTGAGCTGGAGCTTGCCGACGCGCTGGAGGAAGTACCCGCTGAGGGAGAGAGCGAGGTCTGATGAAACAGACGAAGCAGAAAAAAATACCTCTGAGAATGTGTTTGGGCTGCAGCGAGATGAAGTCTAAGCGCGAGATGATAAGAGTCGTAAAATCGAAAGAGGGCGAAGTATCGCTAGACCTCACGGGAAAAAAAGCGGGCAGGGGAGCATACATCTGCCGCAGCGCCGAGTGCTTCAGAAAAGCGCGAAAGGCGCACAGGTTTGAAAAAAGCCTTTCCTGCGCGATAAGCGAAGAGGTATACGACGGAATGGAGCGTGAGCTGGAAAATGAGCAGTAACGCAGATAAAACAGGGCTGCTGAGCATGTGCCGAAAGGCAGGCAAGGTGAAGTGCGGCATGGATATATCGAAATCGGCGTGCGAAACGGGCGAGGCAAAGGCGGTTTTCACCGCGAGCGATCTTTCGGAAAAATCGCTGAAAGAGATACGCTTTTGCTGCGCAAAAAACGCGGTAAAGATATACCGCCTGCGTATCACCATGCAGCAGGCTGCTGATAAGCTAGGGAAAAAGTCGGGAATATTCGCCGTTTGCGACGGCGGCTTCGCCAAAGCGCTTGCCAAGGGCGAAGAGGATATTTCGGCAGATATAAATGATTTTTACAGTGAGATATAAGGAGGCTGCCTATGAATAAGACGGTTAAGAAATACAAGCTTTCAGAGCTTGCAAAGGATATAAACGCAGCAGCGAATGAAGTTATAGAATGCCTGAGCGTGCTTGGCGGAGAGCCTAAGAAGAGCGGCGCTTTCCTCACCCCGCAGGAGGTAGGCTACGTTATGGAGTACTTTACCCAGAAAAATCAGGTAGATAGCTTCGAAGCTTACTACGCTAACAACGTAAAGCCCGAGCCTGCTAAGGAAGAAAAGCCCGCGGCTAAGGCTGAAAAGCCTAGGAAGAAGCCTGCCGCAAAGGCTGATAAGGCGGAAAAGGCTGAGCCTGCAAAGGCGGAGAAGCCCAAGGCTGAGAATAAACCCGCGCCCAAGGCAGAGAGCAAGCCTGCGCCCGCTAAGGAAGAAAAGCCCGCTAAGACCGAGCCTGCAAAGGCAGAGAAGCCTGCGCAGACCGCGCAGCCTAAGGCTGAGCCTGTCGCTGAAAAGGCTGACAAGAAGAATAAAAAGCAGGAAAAAGCTAAGAAGCAGGAGCACGGCGAGAAGAAAACGCTGGTAGGAAAATCCTCTGACTCGGCTTCCGATAAGGGCTACACCGTTTCGGAAAACAGCTCGCAGAATTACCGCACGGTAGATACCCGCGGCAGCTATGTAGAGCTTGACAAATATAACGAAAAGTACGATAACCTCGCTATCTCGAAGCAGGGCGGCGGCAAGAAGCGCGACAACTTCACCAAAAAGCAGAAGATAACTCAGAAGTCGCAGCAGCACAAGAAGCAGCAGTTCTCACACAAGAGAGAGACCGAGGCTGAAAAGCTGCGCCGCCTAGAGCTTGAGCGCGCGAGAAAGCAGCAGCTCAAGGTAATGATACCCGACGAGATAGTAGTTTCAGAGCTGGCGAGCAGACTGAAGGTTACCGCTACCGAGGTCATCAAGAAGCTGATGGGTCTGGGCGTAATGGCTACCCTCAACGAAACTATCGACTTCGACACCGCTTCGCTCGTTGCGGAAGAGCTGGGCGCTAAGGTAGAGAAGGAAGTTATAGTTACGATAGAAGACCGCCTTATCACCGACGAAGAGGACGCTCCCGAAACGCTGAAAGAGCGCTGCCCCGTAGTAGTAGTAATGGGCCACGTTGACCACGGCAAGACCTCTATACTCGATAGGATAAGAAACGCGCATATCGCCGACGGCGAGGCGGGCGGCATAACCCAGCACATAGGCGCGTATCAGGTATACCACAATAACCGCAAGATAACCTTCCTCGATACCCCGGGCCATGAAGCTTTCACATCTATGAGAGCACGCGGAGCTAACATCACCGATATTGCGGTGCTGGTAGTAGCGGCGGACGACGGTATCATGCCGCAGACCATAGAGTCTATCAACCACGCAAAGGCTGCGGGCGTACAGGTAATAGTTGCTATAAACAAGATGGATAAAGAGGGCGCGAACCCCGAGCGCATAAAGCAGCAGCTCACTGAGCACGACCTCGTAGTAGAAGAGTGGGGCGGCGACGTTATCTGCGTTCCCGTATCCGCTAAGACCGGCATGGGCATAGACGACCTGCTCGAGAATATACTGCTCGTTGCAGATTTTCAGGAGCTTAAAGCCAATCCCGACAAGCTCGCAAAGGGCGCGGTTATCGAAGCGCGCCTTGATAAGGGCAAAGGCCCTGTTGCAACCGTACTGGTACAGGCGGGTACTCTGCACAAGGGCGACGTTATCATAGCGGGCACGGCTGTCGGCAGAGTAAGAACTATGATCAACGATAAGGGACGCTCTATCGACAAGGCGGGCCCCTCGACCCCTGTTGAGATAACGGGTCTGGCGGAAGTTCCGGGCGCAGGTGACCAGTTCAACGCCGTAGAGGACGAAAAGCTGGCGCGCGAGCTGGTAGAGCAGAGAAAGCAGCAGGCTAAGGAAGAGCAGTTCAGCCACTACACTAAGGTAACGCTCGACAACCTCTTCAGTCAGATCTCTGAGGGCGAGATGAAGGAGCTGCCGATAATCGTAAAGGCAGACGTACAGGGCTCGGTAGAGGTTGTAAAGCAGTCGCTCGAAAAGCTCTCTAACGAAGAAGTTCGCGTAAAGGTCATTCACGGCGCGGTAGGCGCGGTAAGCGAGTCGGACGTAATGCTGGCTAACGCTTCAAACGCTATAATCGTAGGCTTTAACGTTCGCCCCGACCCCGTAGCTAAGGAATCGGCAGAGCGCGACGGAGTAGATATACGCCTTTACAGAATAATCTACGACGCAATCGAAGAGATAGAAACAGCTATGAAGGGTATGCTCGCGCCCAAGTACCGCGAGGTAGACACCGCACGCGTAGAAGTGCGCCAGGTATACAAGATCTCGGGCGTAGGCGCGGTAGCAGGCGCGTATGTACAGAGCGGTAAGATAGGCAGAAACGACCTTATCCGCGTAGTGCGCGACGGCATAATCATTGCGGACGACAAGATGAGCAGCCTGAAGCGCTTTAAGGACGACGCTAAGGAAGTAGCAGAGGGATTTGAGTGCGGTATAACGCTCGAAAAATTTGCAGACTTCCGCGAGGGCGACGTATTTGAAGCTTATATAATGGAAGAGTACAGAGATTAAGATTTTTTGGTATGCGCCTGCACGGCTGCGGCTGTGCAGCGGGCATATTTATAGATGAAAGGGATAAGAAATGCCAAGTTATAAAGCCGGACGAATGAGCGAGGATATTCGCAGGATCGTCTTTGCAAAAATGAGAGAGCTGAAAGACCCCAGAGTAGGCGGCGGCGAATCGCTCACCGTTACTCGCTGCGAGGTATCTCACGACGGCTCTTACTGCAAGGTCTATATATCTTCGATAGACGGCGCGCAGCGCGCTGAAACGGCGGTAAAGGGCCTTACCAGCGCCACGGGTATATTCAAGCGCGAAATATCTAACGTGCTGGGACTGAGAAAGTGCCCCGACCTGAAATTCATAGCGGATAACTCGGGCGAAAGCTCTATGAGGATATTCGACAAGCTCAAGACCATAAAGCGCGAACTGGACGAAAAGGACGCCGCCGAGGCTGAAAACGCCGAAGCTGACAACGAGTAAAACGGCTTTGCACAAAGAGGGGAGCTGGCTTCAACCACAATGGAATTTAAAGAACTGAAGAAATTTTTTGAAGAGCACGATAATTACCTTATCCTCACCCACAAAAGCCCCGACGGCGATACGCTGGGCAGCGGCTTTGCGCTCTGCGGAGTGCTGAGGGATATGGGCAAAAAGGCGAACGTAGTAAATAACGAGAACCTGCCCGTAAGGTATAATTTTCTCTACGACGGTTACTATGTGCAGGAGTTTGAGATAGAAACGGTGGTAGCGGTGGACATAGCCGACGAAAAGCTGCTCGGCTCGCGCCTTGCGAAGTACGAGGGCAAGATAGACCTCTGTATAGACCACCATATCTCAAATACTCACTATGCCAAAGAGCTTGTGCTCGACGCTAAGGCTTCGGCGGCGGCGCTGGTGCTGTTTGAATTTTTCAAATCGCAGGGCATCGCTATAAGCGACCAGCAGGCACGCTGCCTTTACACCGGCATAGCGACCGATACCGGCTGCTTTAAGTACGAAAACACTACGCCGAAAGCGCACATGGCGGCGGCGGAGCTTATGCAGTACAACATAAACTTTTCGCAGATAAACCGCAAAATGTTCGATATAAAGAGCAAGCAGCGGCTGAAAGTGGAAGAGATGATGATCTCGGAAATGGAGTATTATTTCGACGACCGCTGCTCTATGATATGCCTTACCTCGCAGATGATGCAGGAAAGCGGCGCTGAGCCTGCCGAATTTGACGGACTGGCTTCAATACCGCTGACGGTAGAGGGCGTAGTTATCGGCATAACGATAAAGCAGCGCCACGAAAACGTGTTCAAGCTCTCGGTGCGCACTACTGAGGAGATGGACGCTTCGGCATTCTGCTGCAAATTCGGCGGCGGCGGACATATCCGCGCGGCGGGCTGCGAGATAGAGGGCACGCTGGAGGAAGTAAAGCAAAAGGTGATAGCCGCAGTAGGCGAAGCGCTTGAGGAAAGCGCACGGTGAGCGGCGTGAACGGTGCTATTGATCTCAGCGGAGTTATACCCGTGTACAAACCGCAGGGCTGGACGTCTTTCGACGTGATAGCGAAGTTGCGGGGAGTGCTGCATATAAAGCGGCTGGGCCACGCGGGAACGCTTGACCCTATGGCGGTAGGCGTGCTGCCTGTGTTTGTGGGCAAGGCGGCGCGCTGCTGCGATATACTGCCCGATAAGCGGAAAAGCTACCGCGCGGGCTTTAAGCTGGGTATATCTACCGATACGCAGGATACTACGGGCAAGGTGCTCGAAAGCAGCGATATGCCCGTTAGCGGCGATGAGCTGAAAGCGGCTGCGGAAAAATTCGTGGGCGATATAATGCAGCTTCCGCCGATGTATTCGGCTGTAAAAATAAACGGCAAAAAGCTTTACGAGCTTGCCCGCGAAGGTAAAAGCGCAGAGCGAAAGCCCCGCCCCGCGCAGGTGGCGCGCATAGAGGTCACCGACTACTCGCCTGAAAAACGTGAGGGCGTTATGGAGATCGACTGCGGGCAGGGCACTTATGTACGCACGATAATAAACGATATAGGTGAAGCGCTCGGCTGCGGCGGGGCTATGACCTCGCTGATACGCACGCGCTCCGGCGCATACACGCTTGAGGACTGCCTGACGATAGAGCAGATAGCCGAAAGCTGCGCCGAGGGGCGTTTGGCGGATATACTGCTGCCTACCGACGGCGTTTTTGCCTGCTGGCCGCAGGTGAAGCTGGGCGTGCGTGAAACGGCGCTTTACCGCAACGGTGTGAAGCTGCGCCCCGAGCAGGTGCAGGCTGAGCAGACCGCCGACACCTACCGTGTGTACGCCGCCGACGAAGCTTTTATAGGGCTTGGCGGCTTTAAGGACGGCGCATTTGCCGTGATAAAAAATTTCTGATCTGAGCACGGAGTTGAAATTTTGATCTGTATTGATAAAAACAAAGTTTTAGATAAAGGTACGGCTGCGGCGCTGGGCGTTTTCGACGGGCTGCATCTGGGGCACCAAAAGGTGCTCGGCGGCGCGCTGGCGGCGGCTGAGGAGCTTGGCTGCGCGCCCGCGGTGTTTACTTTTCGCAGCGGCAGCGTTACCTCAAAAGATATAACGGGCACGCTGACTACCGAGGCGGATAAGCTGAAAATGCTCGGCGGCATGGGCTTTGAATACGCGCTGACGGCGGATTTCGCCGAGCTGAAAGACATGAGCGCGGAGGATTTTGTAAAGCATGTGCTTAAAGGCAGGCTGAATACGCGCTGCGTGGTCTGCGGCGAAGATTTTCGCTTCGGCAGGGGCGGCGCGGGCGATGTGAACGCTCTGCGCGAGATCTGCGGCGGATTGGGTATAGAGGTGCGCGCGGTGAAAAAGCTCTCGCTCGGCGGGGCGGAGGTAAGCTCTACCCGCATACGCGCGCTGATAGAGCGCGGCGAGATAGCGGCGGCGAACGAGCTGCTCGGCAGGCGCTACGGCTACACTATAAAAGTAGAGCACGGCGCGCAGCTTGGCAGAACGTGGAATTTCCCGACTATAAATCAGCCGCTGCCAAAGGGGCTGGTGCTCCCGCGGTTCGGCGTTTACGCGGCTAAGGTGCTGGTAGACGGCGAGTGGCTGGCGGGCGTGACGAACATCGGTGTAAAGCCCACCGTAAGCAAGTCCGCGCCGCCGCTTGCAGAAACTTTCATAATCGGCTGCCACGAAGACCTCTATGGCAAAGCTCTGCCGATAGAGCTGTACGAGTTTGTGCGCCCTGAAAGGGTTTTCGCAAACTTCGGCGAGCTGCGTGACGAGATAGCGCGCAACACCGAACAGGTGAAGGAGTATTTTAAACATAGCTAAGGCGGCACGGCTTGTGCTGTCGGCAAAAAATACAGCGTATCCATCACCGAAAGGATAAGACTTATATTTGAAAGGAATGTATATAAATGAACAAAGTCAGAACCAGATTTGCACCCTCACCTACGGGATATATGCACATCGGAAACCTAAGAACTGCACTTTTCACTTACCTTATAGCGAAACAGCGCGGCGGAGATTTTATCCTCAGAATAGAGGACACCGACCGTGAGCGCCTTGTAGAGGGCGCTACGCAGGTAATATACGACACCCTGCGCGACGTAGGTCTTAACTGGGACGAAGGCCCTGATATCGGCGGCCCCGTAGGCCCTTACATCCAGTCGGAAAGAATGGGTATGTTCAAGAAGTACGCCGAGCAGCTCGTAGAAAAGGGCGAGGCTTACTACTGCTTCTGCGATAAGGAGCGCCTTGAGGAAGTACGCGCTATACAGGAAGCCAGCGGCATAATGCCGATGTACGACCGCCATTGCCGCGACCTGCCTAAGGAAGAGGTAGAGGCAAAGCTCGCTGCGGGCGTGCCCTACGTTATCCGCCAAAAAGTTCCTACCGAGGGCGAGGTAACTTTCCACGACGAGCTTTACGGCGATATTACCACCCCCTGCGAAGTTCTCGACGACCAGATACTTATAAAGACCGACGGTATGCCTACCTACAATTTTGCAAATGTAGTAGACGACCACCTTATGGGCATCACCCACGTTGTAAGAGGAAACGAGTACCTCTCCTCCGCGCCGAAATATTCGCTGCTTTACAAAGCTTTCGGCTGGAAAGAGCCGGTGTATATCCACGTTGAGCACATCATGAAGGACAAGCAGCACAAGCTTGCGAAGCGCGACGGCGACGCTTCATATCAGGACCTCATCAAAAAGGGCTATCTGAAAGAGGCTGTAATAAACTACATTGCTCTGCTGGGCTGGGCGCCTAAGGGCGAGGAAGAGATATTCTCGCTGGAAGAGCTGGTAAAGGAATTTGACATCCACGGAATTTCCAAGTCGCCCGCGATATTCGACCCGATGAAGCTCAAGGCTATAAACGCTAAGTACATCAAGATGCTCACTCCCGAAGCTTTCTACGAGCACGCTCTGCCTTACCTCAAAGAGGGCATAAAGCGCGAGGATATCGACCTCAGCTACGTTGCAAGCCTGCTTCAGGCGCGCACCGAGGTGTTCACCGAGATACCAGAGATGGTAGACTTCATCGACGAGCTGCCCGATTACGATAAGGCGCTTTACGTTCACAAGAAGTCAAAGACCAATGAGGAGATAGCTCTCGATACATTAAAGAGCGTGCTTCCCGTGCTCGAGGGTCTGGAGGACTGGAGAGCAGACGCTATCCACGACGCGCTCTTTACGCTGATAGCCGAAAAGGGCTGCAAGAACGCGATAGTACTTTACCCCCTGCGTGTGGCAGTATCGGGCAAGGCTTTCACCCCCGGCGGCGGTATCGAGATCTGCTATATGCTAGGCAAAGACGACGCGCTGGCAAGGATCCGCAAAGGTATTGAAAAGCTTTCGTGATAACGTCACAATACTATCACATCAATGCGTTAAAATAAACGTTGGAGTTTCTTAGGACAAGTAGGCAATATCGCACAACTACCGCCTAGCGGCTTTGTGCACGTCTTGCTTGCGTTTTTGCGAAGCCAAAACAATTTTCCGTCATATCACCCAAAACCTCCTAGCTTAACGCGAGTTAAGCGTCGTCGGCTTTAGGCAATCTGACGAAAAATCTGACTGCGCAATCCGTACACAATAGTTGTACGATATTGCCTACGGGACGGATATTATTCTGCCCCGCTTTGTCCTGCAATTTGGATTTGCGGAAAGGCGTGAATTTTCAAAATGATAGAGGTGCAGAACCTTTCAAAGCATTACGGCGACAAAGCCGCTGTAAATAACATATCGTTCACGGCGAACGATGGCGAGATACTGGGTTTCTTAGGCCCTAACGGCGCGGGTAAATCTACCACCATGAATATGCTCACGGGGTACATTTCTTCCACATCCGGCAAGGCGCTGATAAACGGTATCGACATACTGGAAGACCCCATAAAGGCGAAGAAGAACATAGGCTACCTGCCCGAACTTCCTCCGCTGTATATGGATATGACGGTAAAAGAATACTTAAATTTCATCTACGATCTGAAAAAGTGCAAGCTGCCAAGAGTTTCGCACTTGAAAGACATATGCGGGCTGGTAAAGATAGACCACGTTTACAACCGCGTTATACGAAATCTTTCAAAAGGTTATCGGCAGAGAGTAGGCGTGGCGCAGGCGCTGGTGGGAAATCCCCCCGTGCTGATACTCGACGAGCCTACCGTAGGCCTTGACCCGAAGCAGATAATAGAGATACGCACGCTGATAAAAAAGCTGGGCAAAAACCACACTGTTATACTCTCCTCCCACATACTTTCCGAAGTGCAGGCGGTATGCGATAAGATAATAGTTATCAACGAGGGCAGGATAGTAGCCGACGATACCGAAACGAACCTTTCAGACAAGCTCACCGGCTCGCACATACTCACCGCTAAGATAGAGGGCGAGTACGAGAGCGTAGCGAAAAAGGTGCTCGCGATAGAGGGCGTAGAGGTATGCCGACAGGTAAACGAAAACGAAGGCGTGATAGAGTACCGCATAGAAACGGAAGAGGGCAGAGATATTCGCCGTGAGCTTTTCAACGCTATGGCGGAAAACGGCACGCCTATACTCGAGCTGCGCTCGGCTGAGCTTTCGCTGGAAGATATATTCCTGCGGCTAACCATCGGCGAAGCGCCCGCAGCAATAAACGGAGGCGAAGAATAATATGGGAGCAATTTTCAGACGCGAGGTACAGTCATACTTTATCTCGCCTATCGGTTACATATTCTTAGCGGCGTTTTACGCTTTTTCGGCGTTTTTCTTCGCTACTTCTTCGCTGGCGCAGGGCAGCACCAAGATGAACACTATGTTCTCTCAGCTTATGATAATACTCGTGGTGCTTATCCCTATCCTTACCATGCGTACCATGTCGGAGGATAAAAAATCAAAGACAGATCAGTGTCTGCTGACCGCGCCCGTAAGTCTGGGCGGCATAGTAGCGGGCAAATTCTTAGCCGCGCTGCTGGTATACACCTGCGCGGTAGCCATCACCGTAGTATACGCAGTTATCCTTTCGGCATACGCCGAGATGGACTGGCTCGTTATCATCGGCAATATAGTGGGCTTAGAGCTTTTCGGAGCTTCGTTCATAGCGGTAGGAATCTTTTGCAGCTCGCTCACCGAAAATCAGGTGGTAGCGGCGGTAATAAGCTTTATAAGCATACTGGCGCTGAATATGCTCTCGCTCATAGGCAATCTTGTACCTTGGAACTGGCTGGAAACGGTATGCACAAAGCTTTCCTTCTACGAGAGGTACAGCGGCTTTACCTACGGACTTTTTGACCTTTCAAACGTGCTTTTCTTCATCAGCGCGATAGTGGTATTTTTGTTCCTCACCGTGCGCGTGCTTGAAAAGCGCCGCTGGTCGTGACGCAAAGGGGGCTTGAGATAATATGAGCAATAAGAATAACGAAAATTTAGAGCCTCAGAAAGAGGGCGCGGGCGAGGAGTACGTTACCTCTACCGACTCTGCTAAGCTGCTTTCAGACGTGCTGGCAGACGAGAAAAAAGAGGCTGAAGACACCCCCGCCGCCGAGCAGGAAGCCGCCGATAAAGCCGAAGCGGAAGATACCGAAGAGGAAAGCGGCAAGAGCGCTAAGGGCAAAAAGAAGAGCAAGCACGAGATGAAAAAGCTGAAACACGGTATGCTTTCGGGCGTTTACATCGTGGTATTCATAGCCGTAATCGTGCTGGTGAACGTTATCTGCGGAATACTTTTTGATAAGTACCCGATAACTTTCGACCTTACCAAAAACAGCATCTACTCTATCTCGAAAGAGTCGGAGGAGTATGTGAAGAGCGTAGATACCGAAGTTACCTTCAAGGTGTTCGCTACCGAGGACAGCTTTTCGGCTATCAACGATTACAGCAAGCAGGCTGACGAAGTGCTTCAAAATTACAGAAAATACAATAACAAGATAAGCGTAGAGTACATCGACCTCGACTCCAACCCCGACGTTGTGAGCGATTATTCCGACCAGAACCTCGCCGCTTACGACATCATCGCCGAGTCTACATCTAAGGATAAGAACGGCAATATAATCAAGGATGATAACGGCGACCCGCTGAAACGCATACGCAAGATATCGCTGCTCGAGCTTGTAAATTTCACCGATGATTTTGAAACTCAGGCGCAGCAGACCTACGGCTTATCCGCAAGCGACTATCTGCTTCAGTATTTCGGTACTGAGGCTACGGCTTTCGCAAACGTCGGCAGCGCGGGCGTGGTAGAGTCCTCAAACGCAGATCAGGCGTTCGTTTCCGCTCTTATGGCGGTAACCGACCCCGACCCAGTTACCGTTACTTTCCTCACCGGCAGAAATGAGAGCGACGACCTTTCGTACTTCCAGACCCTGCTTGAGGCTAACGGCTACACTGTAAACAGCGTCGACATCAGAACCGAGGATATACCCGAGGACACCGACCTCTGCGTGCTCGCAGCGCCGCAGACCGACTACCTCGATACCGAGATACAGAAGATCTCCGACTTCCTTGATAATGACGGCAAGCTCAAGAAAAACATGATCTACATGGCTTCCGCGCAGCAGGCAAGCACCCCGAATCTCGATGAATTCCTAGCTGAATATTACATCGAGATCGGCGACGGAATAATTTTCGACAACGATCAGCAGCACACCTATCAGAACAGCATGACGGGCGAGATACTCTCTATGGCGGACGATATAAACGACGGCTTTACGCAGGATATATCCTCCGACACTATACAGATAGCTTCCAGCTACTCGCGCCCGATAAAGATACTGGCTGAGGAAAAGGGCAAGCATTCGGCTACTGCCTATGTAAGCTCTACCGACAGCGCAAGCGTTATGGATACCTCTACGGGCAAGGCTGCCGAAAACGGCAAGCAGATATACGCAGCCCTCGCTTCAAAGGCAGTATTTAATGACGACGGCACTACTGATTACTCAAACATCTTCGTATGCGGCTCATACACTATGTTCTCAGATACCTACTTGATGTATGAGCAGTTCCAGAACAGAGAGTATCTGCTCAGCGTAGTAAACGGCATGACCGGCAAGACGACCAGCGGCATCACCATAGAGCCTAAGGTGATAACCGGCAATATCTTCGACGTAGACGCCGCGGCTGTAAAGCGCCTGAAGATAATCTTCATCGGCGTTATACCCGTTGCCACACTGGTGATAGGTCTGACCATCTGGCTGAGAAGAAAGAATAGATGATAAATCTGTCATGTTGGCGATAAAGGAGAACGATACCCAATGAATTCAAAGGCAAAAGGCATAATCGTGTGCGCCGTAGTAGTGGTCTGCTTAGGCGGCACATTGGGAATACTGGAGCTTACAGGTGCCGATACGGGCGACAGCTCCTCGGCAGTTACCACATCGGCAAGCACCTCTTCCGAAAAAGACGAATCGGTGAAGCTGGTGGATAAGCAGGCGGCGGACGTGGCAGAGCTAACCGCGGTGAACGAAAACGGCAGCTTTACCTACTACCGCGATACCGAAACGGGCAAGGAAACTACGGGTATCCGCGAGCTGGAGGGCATAGAGCTTAACTCATCTATGGTGAGCGACCTTGCCGAGGACGCTTCGCAGCTTAAAGCTTACAAGCTGGTAGAGAGCGACTCGCAGGACCTTGCGAAATACGGCTTTGAAACGCCTTACGCCACATTTACGGTGAAGTTTACCGATGGCACCGAGCGTACTTTCGTAGTCGGCGACAGCGCCCCTCAGAACCGTTACAGATACCTGCATGAAGACGGCTCGAACGACGTTTACATGATACTGGAATCTACTGTAAAATATTACGCTGAGCGCAAAGAGGCTTTCGCGGCTGCTACGCTGCTCACAAAGCCCTCTGACGAAGATATGCCCGCGTTCGGCACGCTGACGATAGAGCGCAGCGACATCGACTACAAGATGGTTTTCCGGCAGGACAGCGAAGAAGTAAACGAGAAAATGAGCGAAAACATGGCTTCGCAGCAGGTAATGACCGAGCCGATATTCTCGTACCTGAACGTAGATACCGCTACCGATACCCTTTACGGACTGTACGGACTCACCGCGCAGGAGGCGGAAGTAGTTTTCCCCGACAAGGCGGCTATGAAAAAATACGGTTTGGATAAGCCCCGCGCTGCCGTTACATACACGGGCGACGGCTATGATTACAAACTCACCATCGGCAACGAGTATCATGAAGTCAACGACGAAGGCGAGGAGCAGTCGGCTGTATCGGCTTACTACTGCTACTTCACCGGCGTAGACGGCAAGGACGCTATCTGGAAGATCGACGCTTCGGCGCTGCCTTGGGTAACGCTCGAGCCGGGCGATATAGTTTCCAGCATGATGACCTGGAACATGGTAGTAGACGTAGACAACATAAAGATGGAGGGCGAGCTGGACACGCAGTTTGACCTTACTTCCGAATCAGCAGACGGCGACGACAGCTCGGCTGACCTTACGAAGGCTGAGTGCGACGGCAAGGAGGTAAGCGTTGATACCTTCAAGAGCTTCTATATGTACGTTCTGACCTGCCCGACTTCTGAGATAATCTTTGATCTGCCCGATGGCGAGCCTTACCAGAGCATCGAGATAAACTGCGCCGACGGCACATCTGACAGAATAGATTTCTATAAGGATACAGGCCGCCGCAGCATAGCGGTACTCAACGGCAAAACGCCTTACCGCATTGCCAGCTCTTGGGTAACGCGCCTTATCTCAAACGCGAAAGCCGTAAAGGACGGCGGCGAGGTAAGCAATACTTATTGACGCCGCGCGAACTGACATTTTTCGCAGGCTGAACGTGGTATGATTATAGATGTTCGCGAAAGAATGTGCAGAGCTTGTGATAAAATATCACGAAATTCTGAAAATGTGAAAAAAATCACAAAAAGGGGTTTTCAAAAGGGCAAAAATATGTTATAATTGTAACATAGCCGAAAAGCAAGCGATTTGATAAAATTTATTTCCCTAAACGCACCGCCGGCGCAGGGGGGACTTGATATGCGAAATATACGGCGGAGAAAAGAGGCAGACACATGGCAGAAGATAAGAAAAGCTTTTTTACATACCGCGGAGTGCCGCTGGTACGAAAGGGAAACCTGATCTATTTTGGAAATATGTATGATGATTATGTAGTAATGATCGAGATACTGGGCACGGAGAAGCAGGGAGATCTTGACGTGGCGAACAAGGTGCGCATACGCAAGATGGCTACCGACCCTACCGTACCGCCGAAGGATCAGATAGTTAAAAAGGCAGAAAAAGAGAGCCTTTACGAGGCGCTTGATATAGCCTGCGCATGGCTGAAAATAAGCTGAATTTAACGAACAAGCGCCGCATATCGCGAAGATGTGCGGCGCTTTTATATGCGAAAAAAACCGCCCACGCAGTGTGTTGGAAAACTGCGTGGGCTGTTCTTTTTATATGATCAGGAGAGGTAGAAATAATCGGTTTTGCGAAATATCAGCCGTTTGCGGGGCAGCCGCAGTGCTTGCTGAGAACGCTGTGAAGCGCAGCGGCGCTGCTTGAGCGAACGCGCTCGACTTTTAACTTAGAGCGCTTAGCCTCCTGCGAGGCGCTTATGACCATTTTGTGGGAAACGGTGTTGGTAAAAAGCACTAGCAGGTCGGGGCTGCCGATCTTCTTTTTCAGCGCGCCGCTTTCTTTTGTAAATACCTTAGCCTTGCAGCCATAAGATTTGCAGATGCTCTCATACTGGCCCGCCATACATTCATTTCCGCCAACTATAACGATACTCATTAGATACTCCCTTCGACTTTCGTTAGCGTAAGCTAACTGATTGCTAAAAAAACAGGCAAATGCGCACATAAAGCAGACATTATCCATCACCGCAAAAATATCAAGCGCCGCGCTGCCGAAAAATACTTATTTGTCGGTTAGTCTTTGCTAACTGTAATCATATTATATCATACTGAGAAGCGGTGTGTCAACGGATATGAAAAAATTTATAGTTTGTTTTTGAAATGTTAAGAATATAGAGGGCAATTTCTCCTCCACCCCCGATAAAACGCCGCGCCTGCCGCCGTGGTTATCACCTCGGTTATCGGGAATGTCAGCCAGAACCAGTACAGCCCGAAGCGCGCGAATATCCAGCCCAGCGGCACGAAAAGCACTACCGTGCGCAGTATCGTCAGCAGCGAGCTTTTCGCAGGGGAGTTTATCGCTTGGAAGAAAACGGGGAATATCAGCGATGTTACCATCGGTATGAAGCTTACGCCGATGAAGCGGAAGCCGTGCGCGCCTATCGAGATGACCTCGCGGCTGTCGGTGAAAACGCTCAGCATCTGCGTGGGGATAAGCTCGAAACACAGCGTGCCTATCGCCATCAGCGCGAAGCCAAGCAGCACCGCGTCTTTCAGCGTGCGGCGGCAGCGGTCGTAACGGCGCGCGGCGTAGTTGAAACTCAGCAGCGGGACTATGCAGGTCTGCATCGCGCCGAGCGGTATAAAAAAGAAAGACTGCCATTTGTAGTAAAGCCCCAGCGCGGTGACGGCGTTGTCCGAAAATCCTTTTAAAATAAGGTTCAGACCCAGTATGTAAAAAGTGTACGCCGACTGCATGAGTATGTTCGGGAAGCCCAGCGTGTATATGCGCCTGATGTAACTGCGGTATTTCGCGAGCGCGGGCGAGCGCCGCAGACCTCCGCGCATTACTATCAGCGCCGCCGCTATCTGCCCCGTGACCGTCGCTATAGCCGCGCCAGATATGCCCAGCTTCGGGAAAAAGCCCAGCCCGAATATCAGCAGCGGGTCGAGCACGATGTTCACCACCGCGCCTATTATCTGCGCCGCCATCGGTCGCTTCATGTTGCCCTCAGCCTGCAAAACTTTCGTCCATATGCTCTCAAAAAACAGCCCAAAGCTGAAAACGCAGACTATCCTGCCGTAGGCGACGACGTCGCGCGCAACGTCTGCCGAGGGGGTAGACATCTTCGCGTAAAATGGCATTATCGCATAGCATATCGCGGCGAAGATCAGCCACATCGCCCCCGCTAGGAACACGCCTGTGCCCGCCGCTTCGTCGCTCTTGTGCCGCTTGCCGATGCCCATGTAGTGCGCCATAAGCGTGTTTATGCCGACCCCCGTGCCGACCGCTATGGCTATCATGAGAAGCTGGAGGGGGTAGATTATCGAAAGTGCGGTAAGCCCTGTGGCGGAGCATTTGCCGACGAAAAAGCTGTCTACTATGTTGTAGAGCGCCTGTATAAGCTGCGCCGCCATGACGGGCGGTGCGAGCCGCAGCAGTATGCGCATTACGCTGTCGCTGCCAAAATCTATGTTTTCAGATGAACGTGCCATTTTATTTACCTGCCTTGAAATGTGAAAATGCTTCGACTAAATACTCAATATATTATAGCACCGAGCATGAGATTTTGCAATGTATTTTTTGTGTCGTGAAGATTATTTTAAAATAAAACGCGCTCACAAGCCTGCCGATAAATTTATGTACGCTATTTTTGTGCAGAATTTTCAAAAATGCTGTTGCAATTTTGCTTTTTTTGTGGTATAATTAAAGTATTAACTGTGCATGGATACCCGTGTGACTGTACACGGAACGCCGTGTTGAAAGGAATGGTAATATAATGAAAAAACTTATGCTGGGTAACGAGGCATTCGCACGCGGCCTTTTTGAAGCAGGCTGCGAGTTCGTTTCGTCTTACCCCGGCACTCCCTCGACCGAGGTCACGGAATATGCCGCTAAATATGACGAACTTTACGCTGAGTGGGCGCCTAACGAAAAGGTGGCTATGGAGGCCGCCCTCGGCGCTTCGATAGCGGGCAAGAGAAGCTTCTGCGGAATGAAGCACGTTGGTCTTAACGTTGCGGCTGACCCGCTCTATACAGCAGGCTACACCGGCGTAAACGGCGGTATGGTAATATGCGTTGCCGATGACCCCGGTCTGCATTCCTCGCAGAACGAGCAGGATTCCCGCCACCACGCCATCGCTTCCAAAGTAATGATGGTAGAGCCTTCTGATTCGCAGGAATGTAAGGATTTCACAATGGCGGCTTACGAGCTTTCCGAAAAGTTCGACACCCCCGTTATCGTGCGCCTTTCTACCAGAATAGCTCACTCGCAGTCGGCGGTAGAGCTGGGCGAGAGGGTAGTTCCCCCCACTAAGCCCTATGAGAAGAACCCCGCTAAGTTCGTAATGATGCCCGGCTTCGCTAAAAAGCGCCACACCGTGGTAGAGGCAAAGCTGGCCGAGGCCGCCAAGTACGCTGAAACTTCGCCGCTCAATAAGGTGGAGTACAACAGCACCGAGATAGGCATTATCACCGCGGGCAACTGCTACCTTTACGCTAAGGAAGCACTCGGCGACAAAGCTTCTTACTTAAAGCTCGGCGTTATCAACCCCCTGCCGATAGATATTATCCGCGATTTCGCCGCTAAGTGCGAAAGAGTTTACGTTATAGAAGAGCTTGACGACATAATCGAGTCGCACTGCAAAAAGAACGGCGTAGACGTTATCGGCAAAGAGCTTTTCGGCTGGGAGGGCGAGATCTCGCAGGCTATCGTTCGCGAAAAGATACTCGGCGAAAAGGCTGAAACTATGGAGTTTGAAGAGCCGGTGCCTGTACGTCCGCCTGTAATGTGCGCAGGATGTCCTCACCGCGGACTTTTCTACTGCCTCTCGCAGCTCGGCGTTTACGTTTCGGGCGATATTGGCTGCTACACCCTCGGCGCTACCGCACCGCTTTCCGCTATGGATACCACCATCTGCATGGGCGCTTCCATCAGCGCACTTCACGGCTATAACAAGGCGCTGGGTAAAGAGGCTGAGAAGAAGAGCGTTGCAGTTATCGGCGACTCTACCTTCATGCACAGCGGTATGACAGGTCTGGTAAACATCGCTTACAACGCTACAAATTCTACCGTTATCATTCTGGATAACTCCATCACGGGCATGACGGGCCATCAGCAGAACCCCACCACGGGCAAAAACCTCAAGGGCGACCCCGCCGCGGCTGTAAACCTCGAAGACCTTTGCCACGCTATCGGCATAAAGAGCGTTCGCGTTGCAGACCCCTATAATATGGCGGAAACTAAGAAGATAATAGAGGAAGAGCTTGCTAAGGAAGAGCCTTCCGTAATAATCTCTCGCCGTCCCTGCGCTCTGCTGAAATATGTAAAGCACAACCCGCCCCTCAAGGCTGACCCCGAGAAGTGCGTAGGCTGCAAGCAGTGCCTAAAGATAGGATGTCCCGCAATATCCATTCACGACAAGAAGTGCGTCATCAACCACACTCAGTGCGTAGGCTGCGGAATATGCAAGGAAATGTGCAGACTCGACGCCATTAACTGATAAACTGATATTGATATGGATCTTTATTCGGTAGCTGCCGTGGCTTTGGGCGGAGCGCTTGGCGCGGCGGCAAGATATATGCTTACCCTGATACCATTCAAATGCGAACTGCCGCTCGCCACGCTGATAGCGAATCTGATCGGCGCGCTGGCGATAGGCTTTATCGCGGGGGCGGTATCGGTGCGCGGCGGAAACCTTGGCAACAAAAATTTCGTGCTCTTTTGCAAAACGGGTATCTGCGGAGGGTTCACCACCTTCTCGACCTTTTCGCTTGAAAGCGTAGGGCTGATAGAGGGCGGAAAGTACGGCATAGCGGCGGCGTACATAGCCGTCAGCCTTTTCGGCTGTCTGCTCGGCGTATTCGCGGGCAGCTTGCTTGCAAAGGCGCTGCTGAGGTAAGCGGCAAAAAAAATAAATTACAGGAGAAATTTAATATGAACAGATTTGAGCAGAGAAACAGCTACGGCGGCTCGCACGGGCTGATGGATTCCATCGACACCAATACGGGCGAAACTGCGGCTTATGAAACCCCTGAACAGTCGGAAGATTCTGCAAATACGGGCGCTGCTAACGGCATGGGCAACATGGATAATGTCGGCAACATGAACGGCATGAATGCGGGCATTTCCGATATGTACAGCCAGCCTCAGCAAGGTAATTATCAGCAGGGTAATTATCAGCAAGGCGGCATGGGCGCTCCTCAGAGCGGTTACTACAACGCAAATGCCAACGCAGGCACGGCTGATATACCAAAGTACGATTCTTTTCGCCCCGCGCGCAACGTCGCTTCGTCTGAGCGGTACATACTCGGCATAATCGGCGCGCTGATAGGCTCGGCACTGGGAATGGTAGTTTGGTGCATATTCGGTGCGCTCGGCTACATCTCTTGGCTGGGCGGTCTGGCACTCGCGGCAGGCGCATTCTTCGGCTATATGATCGGCGCAAGGACCATCGGCAAACTGGGTATGCTGCTTATCGTGATAATTCTCGCAGGCTCGGTGTACGTCGGCAACAGGCTTAGCTACTCTATCGACCTTTACAGGGAATTTCAAGACTTTAAGGAAGAAGACGCGGGATTTTACGATTATTTCGATATGGATCCCAATGCCAGCATTCCCGAGATATTTATGAATTTCGACCAGTATTACGAAGGTCTTGGCGAAGTGTATGATTACATAAAGCTGTACAGCCCCGTAGAAGTAAAAGACCTCACCGACCCGAGAGCGGCGTACTACGGCGACCTTGTGAAGAGCTACGTTATGACAGGCGTGGCTTCGTTGGTGTTCTTCCTCGACAGACGGCGCAAGGGCATGATATAAAGCAAAAGTTTTCTCTCTCAGCAAAAATACAACGCGCATAATACGCGCATTTATCCGAAAGGAATGAATAAAATGGAAACTAGATCTATAATGATAGTAGGAGTAGGCGGACAGGGTACGCTGCTTGCTTCGAGAATACTGGGAAGCGTTTTCCTCGCACAGGGCTACGACGTAAAGGTGAGCGAAGTGCACGGAATGAGCCAGCGCGGCGGCTCGGTAGTTACATATGTAAAGTACGGCGATAAGGTCTACTCGCCCGTAGTAGAAAAAGGCGAGGCTGACGTTATCATCAGCTTTGAGCAGCTCGAGTCGGCAAGATGGCTGCCATACCTCAAAAAGGGCGGCAAGCTTGTAACTTCTGACCAGATGCTCGACCCCATGCCCGTTATCACCGGTATGGCGGTATACCCGGAAAACATTATCGGCAAGATAAAGGATATGGGCGTTGAAGTTACCTCGGTAGACGCTCTCGACCTCGCCGAGCAGGCGGGCACGGCTAAGGCTGCGAACGTAGTGCTCATGGGCGTGGTATCCAAAAAGCTGCCTTTTGAAGAAAGCGTATGGCAGGCGGCGCTGGAGCAGTGCGTTCCCGCAAAGTTCCTCGAGCTGAATAAAAAGGCTTTCGAGCTGGGCAGAGAGGCGGTTTGACATGAACGAGATAAACGCGCTTATCATAAAAATGACCGAGTACTATCGCGGCGACCCTAAGCGGATACAGCATTTTATAAAAGTGTATGAGTTCGCGCGGGTCATCGGCAGGGCAGAGGGGCTTGATGTACACACCATGTACTGCCTTGACGTCGCCTCGGTAGTGCACGATATTGGCATAAAGCCTGCGGAGGAGAAGTACGGCGCGGGGCACTGCGGCGGTAATTTGCAGGAGCAGCTTGGCCCTGAGCCTGCGCGGAAAATGCTGACGGAGCTTGATCTCGACAGCGGCGTTATCGACCGCGTGTGCTTTTTGATAGCCCACCACCACACATATGACGGCGTAGAGGGGCTTGACTGGCAGATATTGCTGGAAGCCGACTTTCTCGTAAACGCTTATGAGGACGGGCTTGGCAAAGATGCTGTGTGCAGCTTTCGTGATAAGGTGTTTACCACAAAAACAGGAATAAAGCTGGCGAACGATATGTTCGGGCTTTGACGATCGACAAAAATCAGTAAAAACAGGAGGTGTGTTCCAATGGGAAAATATTGGAACGAAGAGATCGAGTGTATGCCCCGTGAGCAGATGAAAAAGCTTCAGGACGAAAGACTCGCAGCGCAGGTAAAGCACGTTTGGGATAATGTGCCATACTACCGCAAGATGATGGAAGAAAAAGGCGTTACGCCCGATGACATCAAGTCTACCGATGACCTGCACAAGCTGCCTTTTCTTACTAAGGCTGATCTGCGCGAGGCTTACCCCTACGGTCTGCTCGCTAAACCGCTCGATGAGTGCGTAAGGATACACTCCACCAGCGGCACTACGGGCAAGCGCGTAGTGGCTTTCTACACTCAGCACGATATTGACCTTTGGGACGACTGCTGTGCCAGAGCGATAACCGCTGCGGGCGGCACTAAGAGCGACGTTTGCCACATTGCCTACGGCTTCGGACTATTCACAGGCGGCGCGGGACTCAACGGCGGCTCGCACAAGGTAGGCTGCCTTACCCTGCCTATGTCTTCGGGCAACACCGAGCGCCAGATACAGTTTATGCAGGATCTCGGCTCTACCATTCTCTGCTGCACGCCATCCTACGCTGCGTACATCGGCGAAACGCTGAAAGAGATGGGCCTTACCCCCGACGATATAAAGCTGAAAGCCGGTATTTTCGGCGCTGAGCCTTGGACTGAGGAAATGCGCCGCGAGATCGAAAAGTCGCTCGGCATAAAGGCTTACGATATTTACGGACTTACCGAAACTAGCGGCCCGGGCGTGGCTTTCGAGTGCGAAGCGCAGCAGGGTATGCACATCAACGAGGATAACTTTATCGCTGAGATAATCGACCCCGATACCGGCGAAGTGCTGCCCGAAGGCTCGAAGGGCGAGCTTGTTTTCACAAGCATAACTAAAGAAGCTTTCCCGCTGCTGAGATACCGCACCCGCGACATCTGCATACTCAGCCGTGAAAAATGCTCCTGCGGCAGAACGCTCGTCAAAATGACCAAGCCTATGGGCAGAAGCGACGATATGCTCATCATCAAGGGCGTAAACGTATTCCCATCGCAGATAGAGTCGGTGCTGCTCAAGATCAGCAAGGCTACGCCTAACTACCAGATAATAGTAGACCGCGTAGGTACTACCGATACTTTTGAGATACTCGTAGAGATCTCTGACGATATGTTCTCCGATACGGTAAAGACCATCGAGGAGCTTGCAAAGAAGATCTCGGACGACATACACTCTATACTGGGTATCCGCGCGAAGATCAAGCTGGTAGAGCCGAAGAGCATACCGCGCTCTGAGGGCAAGGCTGTACGCGTTATCGACAAGCGAAAGCTGGTGTAAATGGCTGCGCCGGGAGTGCTTTTCGCGGTGGACGCCCTCTGCATAGAGCGTCTGCGCGCGATGAAAACGGCTGAAAGACCGGAGTACATATCGCAAGATCTGGAAGAGCTTTACTTTGAGGAATACCCCGAGCGCACCTGCGAGCTGGAAGGCTCGTGGGAGGCAATGCACCGCGCATTTACGGGCGGGGATTTCACATTCGACGGCTTCGACAGCGAAAAGTGCCCGCTGGGCATGGCGATACTGGGCGGCGAGCTTTTATATTTCGACGGCGAAAAGTTTGACGATTACATAATATCGGCAAAAACGCCCGAGCAGGTAAAGGCTGTAAGCAGCGCCATAAGCGCGCTGACGGAAGCTGATTTCAAAAAAATGTACAAAAAGATCGGCAGCGATTATGAAGATAAAAGCGCCGAGGATTACGAATACACGCTGGAGTTTTTGCAGGACAGCGTACCCTTCTGGCGCTTTGCGGCAGAGCACGGGCTGTATGTACTATTCACAGCGGAGACCTAATAAGTTCCACACAGGGATCTTAAATAAAAAAAGAAATGGGGTTATGAACATGACTGTAAAGCAGCTATCTATTTTTGTTGAAAACAGAGCGGGCAGACTTAGCGAGATAACTCGTCTGCTGGGCGATGCGGGCGTGAATATCCGCGCTATGAGCATTGCCGATACTAAGGATTTCGGTATACTGCGCCTTATCGTGAACGACAGCGAAAAGGCTCTTGAGGTGCTGAAAGCAAACAGCTTTGCCGTTACCATCACTTCGGTGCTGGCTATCCGCATCAGCGACAAGCCGGGCGGACTTGCCGAGGCTATGGAGTGCCTTTACAAGGACAACATCAGCGTAGAGTATATGTACGCGGCATTCCTTAACGAAACTGACGAGAGCGCGTATTTGGTGCTGCGCGTTGACAAGGCTGACGAGGCTATCCGCGCGCTGAACGAGGGCGGCTTCAAGCTGGTATCTGACGAAGAGCTAAAATCCATGTGATTTAACTGCATGAAAAAAACTAAAGCGGAGGACTCCTAAAAAATGGAGTTCTCCGCTTTTTTGTTTCGCAAATCAATTCTTGTCGTCTGAGGATATTAGCTCGACCTCTACCGTCGGGTTGTTGTCCTCTGCATGACCATCGTCGATGGCGGGCAGGGTTATCAGCACGGTAGTGCCTACATTTTCTTCGCTGTTTATCGTCAGCGTACCGCCGTGGCGGGTGATTATCTCGTTCGCAACGGCAAGACCTATGCCCGAGCCGCGGCGCGTGTGGTTTGCCTTAAAGAACTTCGTCTTTACCTTAGGCAAGTCCTCTTTGGAAATGCCTATTCCCGTATCCGAGACCAGTATGCAGATGTCGCCCTTTTCTTCGTAAGCCTCTACCGAAACGGTGCCGCCCTTGTCGGAATACTTTATCGCGTTGTCCACGATGTTTATGAAAACCTGCCGCAGGCGGTTCTTATCGCCGTAAACGAAGGGCAGCATGGTAGGCTCGTAATAATTCAGCGTTATGCCGAGCGCGCGGGCGCGTTCCTGATAGATAAGCACTGTTTCTCCCAGTTCCGCCAAAATATCTATCTTATCCATTATCAGCGTCAGCCTGTTATCCTGTATGCGCGAGAAGTCAAGCAGCTCTTCCACCATCTGCGAAAGGCGCTCGGTTTCGGAAGTTATGACGCGCATGCCCTTTTTGAACGTATCGGGGTCGTCGATAGCGGTGAGCGTTTCGCTCCAGCCCTTTATCGCGGTCAGCGGCGTGCGCAGCTCGTGCGATACTGAGGAGATAAATTCGTTTTTCATCGACTCGGTATTTGAAAGCTCCTGCGCCATGTAGTTTATCGACTCACAGAGGTCGCCGAGCTCGTCGTCGCCCGTTTTATCTATGCGCTCCGAGAAGTCGCCCTTAGCTATCTTTCGCGCTATCTGCCCGATCTTGATAACGGGGTAAACTATCGAACGTATGAAAAATCTGCCGGAGAGGTAGATTATCAGTATTATGATGATAAAAACGGCGCACATCGCGGCCATTATCATAATTATCTGGTGGTCGATGTTTTTCATCGAGCTTACCATTCGCAGCGCTTTGTACTCGCAGCCGCTTATCGAGATCATAGCGGATACGGCGATGACTTTTTCGCCGCTCGGCAGGTCAAATACTGCGTAGGCCATGCCGCTTTCGGCGTTCTGCGCCTGGTCGAGGTCGGTCATTGGCGTGTCCTGCGAGGGCGAGAAACCAGAAGAGGTAACGTCTACGCTGCCGTCATTGTTTATCGCCATCAGCTCTATGCTGTCCTTTTCCTCGTAGCCCTCTACCAGCGAGCGTATCTGCGAGGAGTAGTTTACGCTGCCGTCGCGCACGCCGTTTTGCAGGGTGTTGGTGATTATGTTCATGCGCGAGGTCAGGTACTGGCGCGCCGAGCCGTAGTAGTAATTTTTCAGCAGCACGCCCAGCAGCACGCCGATAACTATCAGCACGGCTATTACCACGCCTAAGCTGTTGCGCAGCCAGTGAGTGGCTATGCTTCTGCGCCCGAACCTGTTTTTGCTGCCGTCTGAGGCGGGCAGTTTCGCTTTGCCCGACTTTTTCGCGGCGCTTTTGCCGTCAGCGCCTTTCTTAAAAAACAATAGCCTTTCACCGCCTTTGCCGAGTAATCAGTGAGTTTATCAGTTAGCCGACCATTTGTAGCCGAAGCCCCAAATGGTGAGTATGTACTTCGGGTTCGAGGGCTCGTCTTCTATCTTCATGCGTATTCTTCTGATATTTACGTCTACTATCTTGTCGTCGCCGAAGTAGTTTTCGCCCCAAATGTGGTTGAGTATACTGCTGCGGTCGAGGGCGGTGTTCTGATTTTTAAAGAAATACTCCATTATCTGGTATTCTACCTGCGTGAGGTCTATCTGCACGCCGTTCTTGAAAACGGTGCGGCTCTTGAGGTTTAGGGTGAAAGGGCCGCTGTTGATAACGGAAGCCGTTTCAGCCTTTGAGTGCACCATGCTTACTCGGCGGCAAACTGCGTCTACTCGCGCGATAAGTTCTGAGATAGAGAAAGGCTTTGTTATGTAGTCGTCCGCGCCCATCATCAGCGAGGATATTTTATCCATCTCCTGTGATTTTGCGGAAAGCATTATTATGCCCATAGTTTCGTTCTGCTCGCGGAATTTCTTGCATACCTGCATACCGTCTATTCCGGGCATCATTATGTCGAGCAGCGCCACGTCAAAGCCGCCGTCCTCGTTTTCAAAAGCTTTCAGCGCGTCCTCGCCGCAGCATACGTCTACTACGTCGTAGCCGCTGCGCTTTAAATTTATCACAACGAAATCTCTGATAGACTCTTCGTCCTCGCATACAAGAACTTTTTTCATTTCAGCCATTCCTTTCTTTCAGTCAGTTTATGATATAAAAACTATTCTGCACCTCGTCGATGGTGAGTATAAGTTTTTCGCGTTTGTTTGTGGGCAGCTTTACCAGATAATCTATCTGTCCGCGCGAAGCGATGAGCTGGTATCCGTCGTAGGTGTATTCGTCAGAAGCTTCTTTGGCGACAGTGCGTATACGCATAAGCTCGGTCATGTCGGCGTTTATGTTGCCCATGTATTTGTAAAAGACCGCCTCGCCCGTATCGGCGTCCAGCTTTACCGTTACCGCCTCTGACCAGCGCGACGGGAAGGCGAGTGTGTAGCCGTCGGCAACGGAATAATAGCCCGTTATCTTCGGCGAAAGCTCGTAGAAATCTTTATACTGGCACCATGTGGTCTTTAAAAGCTGCTCTTCCGAAACAGCGTCCTCGTAGCCCAGCATAGGCTTTGTAGTAGGTATCTCGTAAACGCCGTCGCCGTCAACGTCGCTGCAATAGTACCCCGCGGGGCGCGTGCATGTCGAGAGCATATCCGCGCTGCGCTGCGCTACGGGATTTTGCAGACCAGAGTAGCGGTAGAAGATTATCTCAGTCCTCAGCTGCCCGTCGGTATCCTGCTCGTCGATGTAAACTGCGTTGCCGCCGCCCGCCAGCCTGCCGCTGTAAGCCTGCAAATAGCTCTGCGTGCCCGCGCACATATCTATGCCGTCGTCCTTAGTGATCTTGCCGTTTTCGACGTGCAGCAGGTAAGCCTTTGCGGCGACCGCGGCGTTTTCGGTATTCTGCGGTTTCTGAACAGTTATCAGCTCGTCAGAGCTGTCGGAATTTATATCCACAGCTTCCAGCAGCGAGTATGTGTCGGTGCCTATGCGCTGAAAGCTGCCATTATTAAAGGTATAGATCTCGAGGGTGTTGTCGCCCGCCATGTTTTGGTAGCCGACGAGTATGTCGCGCTCGCCGCCCATAGATGATATTATCACCTTGTCGATCTCAGAGCCAGCGCCCGCTATCTCTTTTACCGAGTACCATGTGCCGTCCTCTTTTTTATCCAGCAGATTTACCCGTATGCCCTCGTTTTCAGAGCCTGAGTATTCGTAAAACACCAGCGCTTCGTCAGTAGGTTCGTCGTCGAGGTCGGCTATGACGTATGCCGAACGGTAAGCGCCGTTTCGCGGATATTTCAGCGTAACGTTCCTGCCAACGGCGGAGATCAGCGCCTCGTGTATCTGCGACTGTTCTTCCGTAAGTTTAGGTGCGGCGAGCAGACCCTCGATGGTGAAATTCGCGCTTGAGCAGCCCGTACTGCCCGCAAAAACGAGCGCGGCGAGCGCCGAAGCGGCTATTTGTTTAAAAGCCAAGCCTGCCATGCCATCACATTCCTTTCTGAAAAAATATCCGCGGTGTTGTCATACACTTTATATTATAACACACGGCGAGAAAAAAATCAAGCGTTTTTTCGGTGCGAAACCGCTTTGCAAAATTCGTCTTGACAAACTGCTTGAATAGTAGTATAATAATATATGCAGCACCGCACAATAGTTGTGCGGTGCTGCATAATAGCGGTTCTCTCTGAAACATGGGTGCGCCGCTCAAAAAACGCGCGGTTGCGCGGTATCTTTTGGGAGGAATTATAATGTCAAAGTTTTACATTACTACGCCGATCTATTACCCATCGGGTAATCCGCATATCGGTCACTGCTATACCACCGTTGCGTGCGACTCTATCGCGCGGTATAAACGAATGCAGGGCTACGATGTTATGTTCCTTACAGGTACCGATGAGCACGGTCAGAAGATCGAGGAAAAGGCAAAGGAAAAAGGCGTTACCCCGCAGCAGTACGTTGACGATATAGTAAAAGTATTCAAAAGCCTCTGGAGCTACATGAATATCAGCTACGACAGATACATCCGAACTACTGATGATTTCCACGTTCAAGCTGTACAGAAGATATTCAAAGAGCTGTATGACAGAGGTTATATATACAAGGGCGAGTACAAGGGCAAATACTGTACCCCCTGCGAGAGCTTTTGGACTCAGTCGCAGCTTGACGAAAACGGCTGCTGTCCTGAGTGCCACCGCGAGGTAAAGGAAGCTTCGGAAGAGGCGTATTTCTTCAAGATGTCGCCTTTCGCGGACAGGATAGAGAAGCTGCTCACCGAAACAGACTATCTTCAGCCAAAGACCCGCGCTACCGAGCTTATCAACAACTTCATCAAGCCCGGCCTTGAAGACCTCTGCGTTTCGAGAACATCGTTCACATGGGGCATACCTGTAACATTCGATCCTAAGCACGTCGTTTATGTATGGGTAGACGCGCTCTTTAATTATTGCACCGCGCTGGGATACATGAACGAGGCGCACGACGATTTCGCAAAGTTCTGGCCCGCAGACGTACACATGGTGGCTAAGGACATCATGCGCTTCCACGCTATAATCTGGCCCGCGATGCTGATGGCTATGGATCTTCCTCTGCCGAAGCACCTCGCCGTACACGGCTGGATAACCTTTAACGGACAGAAAATGTCGAAGTCGCTGGGCAACGTGGTAGACCCCTTTATACTTGGCGAAAGATACGGCGCAGACGCTATCAGATACCATATACTGAGAGAGATGGCGCTGGGCGCTGACAGCTCGTTCTCTAACGAGATAATGATAAACAGAATAAATTCCGACCTTGCGAACGGCCTTGGAAACCTCGTATCGCGCACCGTGGCTATGGCTGCGAAGTATTTCGGCGGCACTCTGCCCGAAGAGCGCGAAGCAGGCGAGTTTGACGACGAGCTGATAGCGGAAGCTACCGCACTGCGCGGCAAGGTTGACGCTTTCATCGACCAGACTCAGATAAACAACGCGCTGGCTGAGATATTCAAGGTAGTTTCGCGCGCGAACAAGTACATCGACGAAACTACGCCATGGATACTGGGCAAGGACGAGAGCAAGAAAGCGCGCCTTGCGACAGTGCTTTACAACCTGCTCGAAACTATAAGAATAGTATCCACCCTGCTGAGCTGCTTTATGCCGACCACCATGCCTAAGGTATGGGAGCAGATAGGCGCGCAGGAGAGCGATATTAGCTACGAAAACGCAGGCAAATACGGCGTTATGCCCGCAAACGTTACCGTTCATAAGGGCGATATAATCTTCCCGAGGATTGACGTTGAAAAAGAGATCGATGAGCTGAACAAGATAATCGGCGGACAGAGCGGCGAAGCTGAAAAGGCGGACGACGGCTTTGAGCCTGCCGAGCTTGGCGAAGAGATAACCATAGACGATTTTGCGAAGAGCGACCTGCGAGTAGCGCTTGTAAAGGCGTGCGAAAAGGTCAAGAAGTCGAAGAAGCTGCTTTGCTTACAGCTCGACGACGGCTTCGGCGGCAGACAGGTAGTATCCGGCATCGCGCAGTGGTACAAGCCCGAAGACCTCATCGGCAAAAAGGTCATAATAGTAGCAAATCTAAAGCCCGTGAAGCTCTGCGGCGTAGAGTCTAACGGCATGATATGCGCGGCGGACGCTCCCGACGGCTCGGCGAAGGTCATCTTCCCCGATCAGGATCTGCCATGCGGCTCTAAGATAAGATAATAAAAAAGCGGGGCGAAAGCTCCGCATATGCGCCCGTAGCTCAGCTGGATAGAGTGACAGACTCCGACTCTGTAGGCCATGCGTTCGAATCGCACCGGGCGTACCATAAAAGGGCTACAAAATAGATGTAGCCCGTGGAAACCCCGATTCTGTCGGGGTTTCACCGTTTATACGGCAAAATTTCAGCGAACCGTTTTGACAGATATAAAAATGATGTTTTCCCTTTGTTGGATGTCTTGAACTATCACGCAACCGAATATCCGATATGCAGGCAAACAGAAATCAAAAAATAACAGTTTTGCAGATAAATCGAACGATGAACGGAGTTGAAATACATGCAACTTTTTTATGGGGTACCCGAAGATATTGAAAAATGGATGAACCTAATAACAGAGGTTAGATGGAATTTTCCGGGTCTTGAAACACAAGAAAAGCTAAGTGAGCATAAAACCACCGTCCTAAAATTTATGAATAAGCGACAGGCCGTTTGTGTAAAAGAAAAATCCAAAATTGCGGGAGTTATATTGTTTTCACGAGCACACAACATGATTTGCTGTCTTGCAGTTGCGCCCCAATACCGCCGCCGCGGTGTGGCTACAATGCTTATGGATGAAGCACTTGCCAATTTAGACAGAACAAAAGAAATAACGGTTTCTACGTTTCGGGCTGATGATGAAAAAGGAATTGCACCAAGAACATTGTATGAGAAATTCGGTTTTGTTGCAGATGAGCTTATAGAGGAATTCGATTACCCAAATCAAAAATTTGTCCTTTTCCCCGTCGGCGCAGAACGAAAAGCCCGACAGATCTCTATTAACAGTATGGTTTGGGAAATCAGCCATATTCTTGCGGACTGTGACCCGACAATATATTTGTACGGTTCGTCTGCTTTGAATGATTTCAGATTGGGTTGGAGCGATATTGATATTTTGGTTCTCACTCAGAAACAAATATCTAAGTCACAGGCAAATTTGCTTGTAAATCTCCGCCAGACTATGCTCGCCAAACAGCCTGATAATCTTTATTACCGTTCTTTTGAGGGCGCTATGCTCACCAAGATTGCCTTTCTTGTAAACGCTGATGACCGAGTGATTTATTGGGGTACAAGCGGAGAGCGAATTACCGACAGGTATTTGCTTGATAGCTTTTGTAAGGCAGAACTGATTGAGAGCAGTATTCTTTTGTATGGAAAAGATATACGAAAAGAACTTAAATATCCCGATTTTCACGAGCTGTATTCCGATGTGAATCGGCACTATAAAACTATAAGAAAGTATGCACAAAGTACCGAAAGAAATTTTTATTCTTTCGGTTGGCTGTTGGATATATCTCGTTGCATATATACGCTTCGCACAGGCAAGATTATTTCTAAAACAAAAGCGGCGGAATGGGCGCTCCAAAACAACCTCTGCCCGGATGCGCACGCTCTTACAACCGCATTGAATGTCCGCAGATGCCCGTTAAAGTACCGATATGATAAAGATACATTTGACTACGCTGAAACGCTTGGAGAGCCTGTTCAGCGTTTTGCAGATGTGTTAGAAAAGGAATTAAAAACAATTGAATAAGAAAGGGTAAAAAATCTATTTTATAGTCCTTTCACATATAAAATTGACCCGTACTTTTTACAGTGCGGGTCTTTTTTTGCGCAAATTTTTATGAAAGATGCAGAACGTTCAGCAGGAATAACCAGCTTGTGCCGTAGTAGGCTACCACAGCTGCATGGATAGTTACAGCAAGCGATTGCGCGCGACACCACCATGCCCAGACCGAGCAGTATCAGCAGCCAAGGCAAGCGCTTTTTCACGCTGGCGAGCACAGGCTCGTTGAGATTTTCCTCGGCGGAAAGACCGCCCAGCTTTGCGTAATCCTAGCCCATCTCGTCATCCGAAGCCTCGATGATATTCTGCGCGGTGATAACGCCGAGCAGCTTGTTTTCATCGTCCATGAAAAGGGTAGAGATGTTGTCGTTTTTGCGCGCCTGACTTACCAGTGCGGTCATAGCCTGCTTTACCGACATATCCTCGCCGATGATCATGCAGTTGGCAGTAATGCGGCTGCCTATCTCGTCGTCATCGAAAGAGGCGATGAGCCGAAGCTCGGTTCGTATGACTTCGGAAATATCGCTGCCGTGGTAATTGTCGAGCCTGTTCATCATAGCCTTAGGCGAATCGTTTCCACTGATGATAGCCGCTATCTCATCGAGCGCGGTGATGTTTTTGAGTTCAGTATTCTTCATTGGTTTGTCCTCCGTTTCATTTTACTGACGTGAGGGACAAACGGGCATAAAAATACTCGTGCATGAGCAGGTCACGCACGGGCAGGCATATCAGATCACAGCGAACAAAATGGCAGCGCAAAGCGAAGCCCATCGGCTGTTTTCAAAAATACGCAATATCGCCCGTTAGACCCGCAACTGTCGCCTTTCGCCAATTTATCCACCTCCGTGTTGATTACTATCATTATTATAGCACGTTTCCGAGCGGTATTCAAGGTGGATTTTTGGGTTGAAATGTTACGGGGGAGTTAAATGTGGGGGACGAGTCTGAAATTAAAAAGGAAAAGGGGTATATCTAATATCTTATCTTCATTCTACCCAATATCATATTCTCACGAAAGTACGGGCGTGAAGCTTTTTTCATTATGTTCTTTTGATATAGTATAATAAAACTTGACACCCTAACCTCAAAGAAGTAAAATAAAAAAAATGGATGTAAAGAAATGTCAGGAAATAAACAATATGAAAATTAGTACAAGGTGCAGGCGGTAAAGCTTGCAAAAAAGATAGGTGCGGTAAATGCAGCGAATGAACTTCAGATACCCGTAAATACGCTGTACGGCTGGATCAGAAAAGTATAAATCGGAAGCCTTGATATCGGCTGCGGAGAACGAAGCCCGGAAGAATCTCTGAATATCGCCGAAGAAAACCAGCAGCTTAGAAAGCGGATAAAAGCATTGGAAAAAGAAAACAAACGCCTAAGCGAAATAAATGAGTTTTTGGAGGATGCAGCGGCTTTTTTCACTGCATGCCGTCGGAAGTCCGGAAAGAACAGCGATTGAGATATATCGCATGCCGAACCGATAACGGCAGAAACATCGGAAAAATATGCTTTTACTGCAAAGCTCTGGAGGTCAGCAGACAGGCATTTTACGACTATCTTGGACGTAAGGACGCCCCATGGAAGTATCAGCCGCTTGCTGACGCTATGTTGAAAATTCATGATGAGGACGAGGAAAATGCGGATTACGGCAGAGTACGTATGTATCAGGCGCTGCGGTATCAAAAAGAGATCGGCAAGCTTGACGGTATCAAAATTCCGTGCAAAGCAACCGTTCGCAGCGTGATGGAGCAGATAAACCTGATCCATATACCCAAGCGAAAGCCCAACGGAATCACCAAAGCCGACCGTGAAGCTCGTAAATCTGATGATCTTCTGAAACGTGATTTTACAGCAGATGCACCTTTGAAAAAATGCGTTACAGATATTACTGAAATCAAGGCAAAAGACGGAAAGCTGTATGTTTCGGCGATCTTTGATTGCTATGACCTGCTGCCGAATGGTCTTGCCATGGCGGATCATATGCGAGCCGAACTGTGCTGTGAAACACTGAAAAATGCTAGCTTGCGGTATCCGGAGATTCGCGGAGCAATTATACATTCCGATCGCGGTAGCCAGTATACAAGTGCTGCTTATCGGGCAGCCATTCAAAAATACGGCATTGTCCAGAGCATGAACAGTGCAGGAGGAAGATGCCATGATAATGCAAGATGTGAAAGCATATGGGCAAGAATGAAGGAGGAGTTGTTTTATAACAGAGGAAGAAGATCTGAAAATTATACGATTGAAGCATTAAAAACGATGATCTGGCGATATTTTATGAGCTACTGGAGCAACCGCAGGATATGCTCGGCAATCGGTGGTATCCCGCCGGCTGTAAAGCGGCGCAGGTACTATTCGGCTATGACCATCGCTGCTTAACTTCAAAATCCTTGCGGTCAATGTGTCAAGTTTTATTGACAAAATCAATCTAAGTTAGTAAGAAGATCGCGCTGCGATGCTGTGTTTCCGCCGATCTCTACGCGGCTTATGAGCTGGCGTATCTCGGCGTCAGAGCACATACCTTCAAACTTTTTGATGAGCCTGCGCTTCTGATCATCAGAGAGAAATTTGTTTATCGATATCGAATCGACAATAAAACGTATCTCGTTAAAGGTAAAACCTTTGCTCGACATCGAGTAATACGCGGTATTGTGCGCGCCTTTTTTTTCAGAAATATCATACCCCATGTTACTCAGTCTATCTATATCGTGGCGAATGGTGATCGGAGAAACGTTTTCAATTCCTCCCCGCGCAAGTTCATTCTGTATGTCGCGTATCGTAACTGAGCGGTTTTCGTCTGTATTTCTTTGTAGATATTCCTGAATCAGTATTATGCGTTCCCCATTCATTTCAAAAATTCCTTTCTTGAATTGCATTTGTATTTCTGCAATATGATGATCACTATGTTATATTTTGTATTTTATATATGCATATTATATATTGCATGAGATATTTTGTCAATAGGGGGCGGCTTGATTTTAAGAGTTTAATATGTTATAATAATCATACCCCCAAAAAACCTCAAAAAAGGATGACCACCAAAATGACCCTACAACAATTAAAATACTTCACCGTCGTTGCGGAATGCGGCAATATCACTGAGGCGGCAGAAAAACTCTTCATCGCTCAGCCCAGCCTTACTTCGGCTATCCATAGTCTGGAAAACGAGATGGGCGTTATCGCTTTTATCCGCTCGAATAAGGGCGTTGAGCTTACACGCGATGGCGAGGTGCTGCTCTCTTACGCGCGTCAGCTGCTTGAACAGGCGGACGTTATGACCGAGCATTTTCGCGGCGAGCATTCGCAGAAACCCAGATTTAGCGTTTCCTGCCAGCATTATTCGTTTGCCGTGAACGCTTTCGTTGACGTTATCAGAAAATATAACGCAGATACTTACAGTTTCACCCTCCGCGAAACGCAGACTTACGAGATTATCGACGACGTTTCCGTCGGCAGAAGCGAGATCGGCATACTCTACCTCAGCGAGCACAACGGATCAGTCCTCTCAAAGCTGATACGCAAGAATGACCTCACCTTTCAGCAGCTTTACTGCGCACGCCCGCACGTCTTTATCTCCTGCGAACACCCCCTCGCCGCTAAGAACACGATAACCACCGCCGACCTCGAGCCTTACCCCTACCTCGTTTTCGAGCAGGGCAAGCACAACTCGTTCTACTTCTCAGAGGAATTTCTCAGCGCGCTGGAGCTGCCTAAAAACATCATGGTGCGCGATAGAGCCACCCTCTTCAACCTGCTCATCGGCTTGAACGGCTTCACCGTATGCTCGGGCATAATCGACTCTGAGCTCAACGGCGAAAATATAATCGCCCGCCCGCTCGACTCAGACTGCGAGATGCGCATAGGCATAGTAACCAAGAAAAACGCCGTGCTCAGCCGCTACGGAAAATGCTACCTCGAGCAGCTTAAAGTACATCTGTCGATAGATTGAAACTATGGACGATGTGCAGTTAAAAGTATTTTACTATCTGAATTATCCATGCTATAATATTATCACAGCAAACCGATAGGCATTATTTTATGGAAAGAGGTAGTAAAAATGAGCAATATCAAGTCACCATACCGCTACGATCACGTCGGCAGTTTTCTTCGTCCCGAAGAGCTGAAACAGGCGAGAAAGGACTTTAAGGCGGGCAAAGTCAGCAGGGAAGAGCTTACGGCGATCGAGGACAAGGCGATAACCGCGTTGGTGGAAAAGCAGAAAAAGGCAGGTTTTCACATCATCACCGATGGCGAGTACAGAAGAGAATTTTGGCACCTCGACTTTATGTGGGGATTTGAGGGCGTTGCTCACGAGAATACAGGCTCGGGCGTGCAGTTCAGCGGCGAGCTGGCGGCGCTTGACGACACATATCTGGTCGGCAAGATCAAGGCCGCCCCGCACCCGTTCGTTGAGTACTTCAAGTTCTTAAAGCAGTTTGAGGACGAGCAGACCGTTGCGAAATACACGATTCCCGCACCCGCGCAGACTTTCCAGCAGATGATAGTTCCGCAGAATATCGAGCAGACGAGGAAGTTTTACAGCACCAACGAGGAGCTTATTCAGGACATCGGCGCTGCTTATCAGGCGGTTATAAAGCAGTTTTACGAAGCAGGCTGCCGCGATCTACAGCTCGACGACTGCACTTGGGGCGCGGTAGTGGGCGACGCCGCGAAGCAGAGATACGAGTCGCTCGGCATCGACATCGAGGACGTGAAAAAGCAGCTTTTGGAGGTAAATAACCTCGCGTTGGCGAACAAGCCCGCCGATATGGTGATAACTTCGCACATTTGCAGGGGCAATTATCACTCTACATATTTTACCAGCGGGCCGTATGACTCGGTAGCCGATTACGTTTTCGCGCACGAGAACGTTGACGCTCTGCTGTTGGAGTATGACGATGAGAGAAGCGGCGGCTTTGAACCCCTTGCAAAGGTTTCGCCCGACAAAAAGGTGGTACTCGGACTCATCACCTCGAAAACGCCCGAGCTTGAGGACAAGCAGGCGGTGATCGCGCGCATACACGAAGCGGCGAAGTTTATCCCCCTCGAAAGGCTCTGCCTCAGCCCGCAGTGTGGCTTCGCTTCCTGCGAGATCGGCAACAAGCTGACCGAGCAAGAGCAGTGGGCAAAGCTAGCGCTCGTAAAGGAGATAGCGGAAGAAGTTTGGAGATAACAGGCTAAAACATCTTTCAAATTTGGTGAATTACACGTTTTGAAAAAGGGCAGGGAAGAGATCTCTGCTCTTTTTCGTTTGCTGCTTGACTTTTGCGCGTTGAAGTGATATAATATGAGTAAGCATATGCAAACTGCTTGACAGTCGGGAAATTTTATGCTTTGATACGGAGGTTTGAGAAAGATGAAAAAGAAGTTTTTTGAGATCGAAAAAGATGGTTTTTACGGTACATATTATGAAGATCCGAATGGCTCTGACTGCACTATGATAGGTCTTTTCGGCGACGACCCTAATGATTACATGGCGAAATGCGGTGCAAAATGGCTGCACAGCAGGGGCGTGAACGTTATGTGTATGTCGCCCGGCAAAAAGAATTACAGCCACGTCAATTTTCCGCTGGAGCGCATACAGACAGCCATTGACTGGCTCAAAAGCCACGGCTCGCGCAAGGTAGGCATAATGGGCATGAGCACCGCGGGCATGGATTCCATCGCCGCCGCTTCGCTGCTGCCCGACCTCACGCTGACTTTCGGCATCACCGCGAGCGATTTCGTTTGGCAGGGCTTCGAGCAGGGCAAAAAGGACGGCTGCGGAGAGTGGCCGATACCGAACTCTTCGACGCTTTCTTGGCAGGGCAAGCCGCTGCCGTATATGCCTTTTATTTACGAGCACCCCGTTTACTGGCAGAAAATAGAGGAGGAAACCAAAGGCTCGGGCGATATAGAGCGCAGCACCTGCCTTTTTATCGACTCAGAAAAGGCGCACCCGCTGACCGAGGAGCAGATGATAAAGGTCGAGAATATCAAGGGCAAGCTTATCCTCGTCGGCGCGGACGACGACTCGTTCTGGGAGGCTGGCAAGTACGTTCGCCGCATGGACAAGCGTTTGCAGGAGCGCCCGCACGAGTGCGAGTATGAAGCGCTGGCGTATGAGCACGGTACGCATTTCGTACTGCCCGAGTCGATGCTGCGGCTGGCGCTGCCTTTCGGTCTGAAATTCGTGATGCGCTTTATTTTCAAGGCGGCTAAGGATTTCCCCGACGAGTGCGAGCAGACCCGCAAGGACATCGACAGAAAGCTCTCCGCCGCCCTCAGACAGTGGGTAAAAGAGTAAATCTAACGTTCATAAATAGCAAAAGCTCCGCTGCGGATATACCCGTGAACGGAGCTTTTTTGTCATTCAATCATTTTCTCTTGAAAAGCGAGAAGCCCTTTTTCTCGTAAGGCTCGCGCTCGGCGGATACGAAGGTGTAGCCTGTTTTCTCTACCGCGTCTTTCAGCTTTTCGTCGCTGATGTCCTCTTCGGCGATCATCACCGTTTCGCCCTTGGCGTGCGAGGACGTTACTTTCTTTACGTTGAAATTCTGGCGCATGGTGTCGTTCATGTGTGATTCGCACATTCCGCACATCATGCCGTCGATCTTTACAGTTATTTTTGTCATGGAAAATCCCTCCTTAAATGCACGTTAGCGCATACTAACCTCATTTATATTATACCACACTGCTGGGCATTTGGCAAGGGGCAGCGTTGTAAAAAAATATAATATAAAAATTTAAGACAAAAAAGCGGGAGCCGAAAAAAGCTCCCGCAATACTTGCAGTTTATGCAGTTATCAGATGGAGGAGTGCTCCTTAACATACTTGATAACGTCGTCAACGGTGGTGAACGCCATAGAAACGCAGGTGTCAGCGCAGCCGTAGTAGATAGCAATTCTGCCGGTATCCTTGTCGCAGAGAGTAGCGCAGGGGAAGGTAACGTTCTGAACGTCGCCAACGCACTCGTAGATCTCCTGCGGGCTGATGAGGTATTCAGCACATCTGTACTTTACCTTCCAAGGTTCGTCGATGTCGAGGATGCAGGCGGAGAAGCTGTAAACAAAGCCGTTGCAGCTCTCGAGAACGCCGTGGTAGAAGCAGAGCCAGCCCTCAGAAGTCTCTATCGGGATCGGGCCTGCGCCTATCTTCTTGGACTCCCAAGCCTTGAGGGGGCCCATAACGTGTCTGTGCTCGCCCCAGTACTTCATATCAGGCGACTGAGAGATGTACATATCGCCGAAAGGAGTATGGCCGCTGTCGGAAGGACGCGAGAACATCAGATACTTGTCGTTTACCTTTCTGGGGAACATAACGCCGTTTCTGTTGAAAGGCAGGAATGCGTTTTCGCACTGATAGAAGGTCTTGAAGTCAAAGGTGTAGCCAACGCCGATGGTGGGCTTCCAGCCGTAAGCGTTGCACCAGGTCACCCAATATCTGTCCTCGATCCAGGTAACGCGGGGGTCGTAGCCGTAGCCCCACTGATTTACCTCTTCGGTAGACTTGTCAGCCTGTACGAACTCGATTCTTTCAGGATTTATCTTCCAGTTGATACCGTCCTCAGAGAAGCCTGCGTGCAGCTCCATGTTTCTGACCTTATCGTCTACACGGAAAACGCCTGCGAACTTGCCCTCGAAAGGAACAACAGCGCTGTTGAAGATAGAGTTGGAAGTGGGGAGAAGATTTCTGGGGATAATGGGGTTAGCATTGTATCTCCATACTACATCGTTGCAGCCCTCGGGCTTGTCCTGCCAGGGCATATTAGGAATTGACTGACCGTTGATGATTTCTACGCTCATTGATAAATTCCGCCTTTCATAAAGATTTTTTGTCCGCGCGCCGCGCCGCTAAAAAGCGCACCGCCGCGGTAATTTTCATAATTTTTCGGGCGTTTTTACCGCCTATAATATTAAACCACAAAATCACAAAAATTTCAAGCCCCTTATTTTTTTGAAAACGTTTTATTTCTGAATGTAAACGTATTCTTGACCGATTTAATAAAAAGTTTACAAATCGGTGCGGCGGGGCAATGCTTACTAATTAGCAAGTATGAATATATGAAACATTTATTTTCTTATCTGACCGTTTCCGTTTATCAGCCATTTCATGGTAGTCAGCTCGCGCAGACCCATAGGGCCTCTGGCGTGGAGCTTCTGGGTAGATATTCCTATCTCAGCGCCCAGACCGAATTCGTCGCCGTCGGTAAAGCGGGTAGAGCAATTGACGTACACCGCTGCCGAGTCCACCCTTTTCTGGAACTCCTCAGCCGAGAAAAGGCTCTCGGTAACTATGCACTCGCTGTGGCCTGTGGAGTATTTCGCGATGTGCTCTATCGCTTCGCCAAGGCTGTCTACCACGCGGATAGAGATTATGTAGTCGAGAAATTCGGTAGCGAAATCTTCCTGCGTGGCGGGCTTTACGTTCTCCTTGCCGAGTATCATGCGGGTCAGCGCGCAGCCGCGAATCTCTACGTTGTGCTTGTCAAGGCGCGCTTTCAGCATCGGCAGAAAGTCCTCGGCTACGTCGCGGTGAACCAGGCAGCTCTCTACCGCGTTGCATACCGAGGGGCGCTGGGTCTTGCCGTTGTCCACGATGTCCACCGCCATGTCGAGGTCGGCGGTCGCGTCAACGTAAACGTGGCAGTTGCCCGTACCTGTTTCAATCACGGGCACGGTCGCGTTCTTCACTACCGACTGTATCAGCTTAGCGCCGCCGCGCGGGATAAGCACGTCGATGCAGCCGTTGGCCTGCATCATCTCGAGCGCTATGCCGCGGTCGGTGTCTTCTACGAGCTGGATAATGTCCTCGGGGAAGCCTGCGAGGGCTACGGCTCTGCGCATTATCTTGATAAGCTCGATGTTTGAGTTTATAGCCTCTTTTCCGCCGCGGAGTATCACGGCGTTGCCGCTTTTAAGGCAGAGAGCTGCGGCGTCGGCGGTAACGTTCGGGCGCGCTTCGTAGATTATGCCGATAACGCCCATCGGCACGCGCACCTTGGTTATCCTCATGCCGTTCGGGCGCACCTCTCCGCCTATCACTTCGCCTATCGGGTCGGCGAGCGCGCAGAGCTTTTCGCAGGCGGCAGCCATGCCCTCTATGCGCTTGTCGTCAAGGCGCAGGCGGTCTTGCATTGATTCGCTCATGCCGCGCGCAGCGGCGTTTTTAAGGTCGATCTCGTTCGCGCGCTTTATGTCGGCAGCGCCCCTGCGCAGAGCGTGCGCTATTTGCAGCAGCGCTTCATTTTTCTGCGATGATGAGGCGTTCGCAAGCTCGCTCTTGCAGGCGCGCGCCTTTTCGCCCATTCTCTCGATGTAGTTCATCGTATCAGTCCCTTCTATACCTTTTATAATTTTACGTTAGTTGGCGGTGAATTTCGTTCCCGTCGGTACGCCGTCGAATATCTTGTAGAGATTTTCAGGCTCGCGGCCGTTCACTATCACCATGTCTATGCCGTTTTTCGTCGCGATCTCCGCCGCGTTTATCTTCGTTATCATTCCGCCCGTGCCCAGCTTTGAGCCTGCGCCGCCCGCCAACAGGCGTATCTCCTCGTTTATCTCGTCCACCTGCGGTATCAGCTTCGCGTCCGGGTGGGTGTGGGGGTCTTTATCGTAAAGTCCGTCGATGTCTGACATTATTATCAGCAGGTCGGCTTTCGCGATGGTAGCCACCGTCGCCGCCAGCGAATCGTTCTCGCCGACTTCAAGCTCCAGCTCGTCTATCGCCACAGTATCGTTTTCGTTTACTATCGGTATAACGCCCATCTTTATCGTCTGCTCGAGGGCGTTCTCAACGTTCTTGCGCCTGTCCTCCAGCAGTACATATTTCGTCAGCAGCAGCTGCGCCACCGTTATCGAATATTCGGAAAACTGCTTGTCGTAAAGGTACATCAGCTCGCACTGACCCACCGCCGCGCACGCCTGCTTTGTCGGCGTGTCGCTGGGGCGTTCCAGCAGACCCAGTTTCGCCATGCCCAGCCCTATCGAGCCGCTGGATACCAATATCACCTGATTTCCCGCGTTTTGTATGTCGGCGATTATCTTCACCAGTTTTTCCACGCGGCGTATGTTCAGCCTGCCCGTTCTGTGCGTGAGCGTTGACGTGCCCAGCTTTATCACTACGCGCTTTCCCATTCTATTTTCCACAAAAATTCCTCTTTTCGTCAGCTATTCCTTTTCTTTCAGGCTTGGGTCGATCATGTCTGAATTAAATACCCGCACGCGGTCGTAAATGAAGTCGATAAATTCGCCGCGCTTGTACATCTCTTTCAGCTCGGCGGGCGTTACCAGCCGAAAATCCACCGTTTCGCTCTCCTGCAAGCGTATATCCGCCGCCGAGAAGTCGCCGTTGTAGACATAATATTCCATTATCCCGTGCCAAGGGTCGCGCAGCAGCGTGCCGCAGTAGGTCAGCTCGCTCTCTTTCGCGCGCAGCCCCGTTTCCTCAAAAAGTTCGCGTACTGCGCCCTGCCGCGCCGTTTCGCCCGCCAGCACCGAGCCGCCCGAGATCTCCCAAAGCCCGCCGTGCGATTTCGCGGGGTGGCGCTTTGTTATCAGCAGCCTGCCCTCGGCGTTGACGGAGAGCACGTTCACCGCCAGGTGGTACTCCTCCGCGCCGAGCGTTTTTCCGCGCTCGATAGTTCTGCCGAGTGGGTGCTTCTCGCGGTCATACAAGTCCCATAATTCCATTTTTTATCCCATCTTTATAAATATATTAAACTAAGCTTTTCACTTGTTCACAACGTTTATCGGCTTGCCGTTTATCCAAGCTTTCAGATTTTCCGCTACCTTTTCCAGCAGCCTTACGCGCGTTTCTATCGGTGCCCAAGCGATGTGCGGCGTTATCGCGCAGTTTTTCGCTCCGCGCAGAGGGCAGTCCTCGCGCATAGGCTCGTAGGTCAGCGTGTCAAGACGCGCGCCGCCAAGTCTGCCGTTGTTGAGCGCTTCAGCAAGCGCCTGCTCGTCGATAAGCCCGCCGCGCGCCGTATTTACCAGCAAAGCGTTAGGTTTCATGAGCGCGAGCGTTTCGGTGTTTATCATTTTGCCGTTCTCGGGGGTCAGCGGGCAGTGCAGCGATACGGCATCGGATATGCTCAGCAGCTCCTCTAGCGTGCAAACGCGCGTGCCGTCCGTCACTTTTTGCGGCGAGCGGGTGTATGTCACGACGTTCATGCCAAAGGCGCGCGCTATCTCGGCAGTCTTTCTGCCGATGTCGCCGTAGCCGATTATGCCGAGGGTAAGCCCCGCTATTTCGGTGGTAGGTATATAAAAATATGAAAACAGCTTGTAGTTCACCCAGTCGCCATCGGCAACTGTTTTTTTATACTCCGCGACCTTGTTGTAGTAGTCGAGGATAAGCGCGAAAGTGTGCTGCGCCACGGCGTTTGTCGAGTAGGCGGGCACGTTGCAGACCACCGCTCCGCGCCTGCTTGCCGCCGCGAGGTCAACGTTATTGTAGCCCGTAGCGAAAAGTCCGACGTATTTCAAATTTGGGCATTTGTCAAAAACCTCCTGCGTGATAAGGCATTTGTTGCATATCACAGCGTCCGCGTCGCCGATAGCTTCGGCTACCTTTTCGTTCGGCGTGTATCCGAATACCGAGCTGTCCGCGAGCGCGGTGATGCCGTCGAGCGAAACGTCGCCGCGGGTAACGGTCTCCGAATCGAGTATCACAAGCCTGATATTTTTCATCTGCGCTCCGCCTTTCATTCGTCGTCTGCGTCGGAAAAAGCGTTGTCTACTATCTTTTTATCCTCTGCGGTCTGCGCTTTTTCGGCTGCCTTGCGGCGCTCTTCGGCTTCATCAAGCTCGGCGTTTTCGGCAGCTTTCATAGCTTTTTGCGCGCGGGTGAAGCTTACATACAGCACTATCGCCGCCGCGAGCACCGCCGCTTCGGCTATCGCGAGTATCCCCACCGCAGATGGCGACCGGCAGAGCGAGGTCTGCGTGATGAACGTTAGGTCAAAAGCTATCATGAGCATGAGGTAGTGCCAAGAACCGCGGCGGTAAAACTGCATGAGGTAGACCACCGTAGCGATTATGCAAAGAATGAAATGTATCTTGAGCGGCAGCGGCGTGTAAACGTTTTGCAGCCCCTCGGTAACTGTTGCGAATATCTGAGTCAAAATAAAAGACCTTCTTTCAAATCATATACTTTAATTATATAGCATAGTGCAGTGTTTGTCAAGAAAATTTTAACGGATAAAAAACGCCCGCAGAGCTTTTTGTGCCCTGCGGACGTGCATATCAGCTATTAAGTTATCTCGGCTGTCAAAGCTCGATTATTACCTTGCCGCCGCAGGAAGGATTAACTTTTACTTCCTTGTCGGTGTTGGCGATCTTAACGGTAAACGCCTTATCGGTATCGGTGTAGCTGCACTCGATTATATTGCCGCTGCGGGTAGCGGTAAGCTCGAATACCTTGTTCGCTTCGGTATCGTAGATAGGCGCGGTAGCGGTCTTGCCGTCCTCCAGCTCGTAGATGGTGAATACCGCGTTGTTGAGGTAATCGTACTCTACGTCGCTGCCGAAGTCGCCGTATGCGATGATGCTGTTGGGCTTAGCGAGCGCGGGTATCTCGAAGTAGCTGCACTTGTGGGTGTACCACTTGCCGCCCTCGTATACCTTTCCGGTGATTATGTCTGTCCACTTGCCCTCGGGAACGTAGTACTGAGCTATGCCGTCCTCGTTGAGGATAGGTGCTACGAGTATGTTGTCGCCGAACATATACTGGCGGTCGAGGGTAAGGCAGCTCGGGTCGTCGGCAAAGTCGATGACCATAGCTCTCATTACAGGAACGCCTACGGTGTGAGTCTTTATAGCCTGCGCCCAGATGTAAGGCATCAGCTTGCCTTTCAGCTTAGCGAAGAAGCGCAGTACATCGCAGGACTCTTCGTCAAAGAGCCACGGCACGCGGTAGCTCTGGTTGCCGTGCAGACGGCTGTGGGAGGAGAACATACCGAAAGCCGCCCATCTCTTGTAGATGTCGGGAGTAGCGGTAGCTTCAAATCCAGCCATATCGTGCGAGGTGTAGCCGAAGCCGGAGATGCAGAGCGAGAGGCAGCCTCTTACAACTTCTGCCATAGAGTTGTAGTTGCCCGAGCAGTCGCCGCCCCAGTGTACGGGGAACTGCTGACCGCCTGCGGTAGCCGAACGTGCGAACAGGCAAGCCTTGTTTTCGCCGTAGTACTCTTTAAGCACGTTGAATACGCACTGGTTGTAGAGGTAGGTGTAGAAGTTGTGCATCTTTATGGGGTCGCTGCCGTCGAAATACTTGATGCCGCGGGTAGGTATTCTTTCGCCAAAGTCGGTCTTGAAAGTATCTACGCCCATTTCGCAGAGCGCGCGGAGCTTGGAAGCGTACCACTCGCAGGCTGCGGGGTTGGTAAAGTCAACTATCGCCATGCCGGGCTGCCACTCGTCGCACTGGAAAACATCGCCGTTTTCTTTCATGATGAAGTAGCCGCCTGCTACGCCCTCGTCAAAGAGCTTTGAACGCTGACCGATGTAGGGGTTTATCCATACGCAGGTGTGCAGGTTCTTATCCTTATGCAGTCTTTCGAGCATTGCGGGGGGATCGGGGAACTGGGTCTTGTCCCACTCGAAGTTGCACCACTCAAAGCCCTTCATCCAGAAGCAGTCGAAGTGGAATACCTGAAGCGGAATGTCGCGCTCAGCCATGCCGTCGATGAAGGAGGTGATAGTTTCCTCATCGTAGGTGGTGGTGAACGAAGTGGTCAGCCACAGACCGAAGGAGAATGCGGGGGGCAGAGCGGGCTTTCCGGTAAGGGTGGTGTAGCCTGCCAGCGCGTCGCCGATGTTCTCGCCGCCGAATACGAAATACTCCATGCTCTCACCGGGAACGGTCATAGATACCTTAGAAACGGTGTCGGAGCAAACTTCGTAAGATACCTTATCGGTGCTGTTTACGAACACGCCGTATCCGCGGGAGGATACGAAGAAAGGTATAGACTTGTAAGACTGGTCGGAGCAAGTGCCGCCGTCGGCGTTCCAGATCTCTACGTTCGCGCCATTTTTAACGAAAGGAGTGAACTTCTCGCCGAAGCCGTAGAAGTACTCGCCTACCGTGGTGTCAAACTGCTCTCTGATATATGTTCTGCTGGGGTCGGCAGGGTAGCTCCAGAATGTGTCGTCGGACTGTACCGCAAGCCTAGCCTGCTGTCTGAAAGCACTCTCGAAAATAACGCCGGTAGATCTCCAAGCGCCGCCGGTGAGCCTTTTATCTTTGTAATAGAACTGGAAGCTCCAAGTTTCCTTAGAAACTACGAGCTTGGTGTCGCCCGTTACGAGCACCGCTTCCTTATCGGTGATGGTAACTTCAGGCTTGTAGCTGCCTTCGTTGAGCGGGAAGTGCGGGCCGTGGTCTGCGCAGCCCTTGTGGTGGGCGATGCTTACCTTTACGCAGTTTTCCTGAGTAGAAGTGTAGGCGATCTCAAGGTTCGCGCTGCCGAGCATCATAGCGCGGTTGTAAACTACGAAAGGAGTAGCTACAACGAGAAAACCGTTTTCGCAAGGCTCGATCTCAAAAGCCTGATTAGCGTAATTAACTTCGTAGCCTCTCTGATTGAGCCAGAATCCGTCTGCAAATTTCATAAGCTTTAATACCTCCGTATTTTTGTATTTGCCGCTCGATATAAAAATTTTAACGAACGGTATTGTTTTTTTATCTAAGCAGCATTTCTGCCGCTGTATATATTTTATATTAAAATCGTCTTAATTGCAATAGTAAAATAGTGATTTGTAGGTTGATTTTAATATATTGGCGAAAAATAAAGTAAACTTTTTATGAACGTGCGAATTTGGCATATAAAAATATGAAATAACATTATTCTATTGACACATCGGTATCGCCGCCTGCGCCCGCCTATACTTTATGAGATAATTATACTACACACTCCGCCGCTTTGCAAGGGGGGTGCGGCTATCCGCACGCCCGCCCTGAACGATTTGTGCGGTTTTCACTAATTGCCGTGCCGATTTTTAAGCATATCGCACAGCTGCGCTTATATTGCTCATCTCGCTCACATTTCGCCCGCACGCCGCATATACTGGGTGTGAGGTGATATTTTTATGTGTGCAATTTCAGGAATTATCCGCTTCGGTGGACTAGATACCGAACCCACAATCGCCGCGCGCAAGATGGCAGCCGCGCTGAAACGCCGCGGGCCTGATGACGACGGCTATTACATCTCGCCGAAAAGCGAAGCGCTGCTTGTACATACCCGTCTTGCCGTTATCGACCCCGAAAACGGCGCTCAGCCTATGCTTTACGCCGATGGCGGCAGAAAACTCGCGCTGGTCTACAATGGCGAGCTTTACAATACCGCCGAGCTGCGCGCCCTGTTGGAAGCGCGCGGGCATAAATTCTCTACTAATACCGATACCGAAGCGGTGCTGCGCGCCTACGCCGAGTGGGGCGCTGACTGCCTTTCGCGCATGAACGGCATTTTCGCATTCGCCGTGTGGGACGAAGCCGCCCGCAGACTTTTCATCGCCCGTGACCGCATCGGCGTAAAGCCTTTTTACTATACATTATATAAAGGCGCGCTGTACTTCGCTTCCGAGATAAAGGGTCTGCTGAGCTGCGGCGTGCCTGCCGAGCTTGACGCCGAGGGCGTGCGCGAGATAATGCTGCTCGGCCCTGCTATACCTTGCGGAAGCGGCGTTTTCAAGGGCGTTTTTGAGCTGAAGCCCGCCGAGTGCGCGGTGTACGACGAGCGCGGTCTGCGCAAGCACATCTACTGGGATTACGGCTGTGAGGGCGGCACGAGCGAGAGCTTTGACGAGGTAAAAGAGCACGTCCGCAGCCTGGTCACCGATGCGATAACGCGGCAGACGGTCTCAGACGTGCCGCTTTGCACGTTTCTTTCGGGCGGGCTGGATTCCAGCTTAATATCTTCCGTAACGGCGCGCAGATTTGCCGAGCAGGGCAGGCGGCTGCACACTTTCTCGGTAGAGTACCGCGACAACGCTAAGTATTTCAAGGCGGGCAAATTTCAGCCGAACAGCGACGACGAGTATATACAGATAATGGCGAAATATCTCGGCACCGAGCACCACCGCGTTATCATCGACACACCCGAGCTGGTGGAAGCGCTGTATACTTCCACCGAGGCGCGCGACCTGCCCGGCATGGCGGATGTAGACAGCTCGCTGCTGCTTTTCTGCAAAAAGGTGCGCGAATTTTCTACCGTTGCGCTTTCGGGCGAGTGCGCTGATGAGATTTTCGGCGGCTACCCGTGGTATCGCGATAAAGACATACGCATGACCGACGGCTTCCCGTGGTCGCAGTCCACCGTCTACCGCGCGGGGCTTACGCGGCGGGAATTTGTACCGAACGAAAAGGCGGCGCAGGAGTACGTTTACGCGAAGTACCTCGACACCATCGGCAGGGCGGAGAGCGAGGGTCTGCCGCCGCTGGAAAAGCGTATGCGCGAGATGATGCGGCTGAATATGGAGTGGTTCATGCAGACGCTGCTGGTGCGCAAAGACAGAATGTCGATGTATTGGGGGCTGGAGGTGCGCGTACCTTTCTGCGACCACCGCATAGTGGAGTACCTCTACCGCGTGCCGTGGGAGTACAAGGATTACCTCGGCAGAGAAAAGGGTCTGCTGCGCGAAGCTATGAGCAGCTGGCTGCCCGAAGAGGTGCTTTGGCGCAAGAAATCCCCATACCCGAAAACGCACAACCCCTCGTATACCGCCGCCGTGCGCGAGCGCCTGCGCGAAGAGCTTTCGCAGACCCGCTGCCCTGTACTGGATATTCTCGACCGCGGCGAGATAGAGCGCCTTATGCAGCACGGCGACCATGTTCAGTGGTACGGTCAGCTAATGAACGACCCGCAGATAATGGCGTATATCATACAGATAAACCACTGGCTGAAAATAAACAACATCGCCCTTGTGTGAACTGTAACTAAAATCACCTAGTCAGATTTGGTTGATTTTACACTAAAAATATCGGGATCGTGACTTGACATATGTGCATATCTATGGTAGAATGATTACAGAACGGTGACAAATCGCCGAGAAGTAAAAGACGGATATTTTGAAAAGATCTGAAAGGACAGATAAAAATGCAGGGAATTTACAAGAGAATAATAAGCGGCGCGCTCGCGGCGGCAATGCTGCTGCCCTCCGCGGGGCTTTACACATCTGCCGATACGGCGGACTATTCGCAGACGGCTATCGTGCTTTCTGCCAATGCGAAGGACGTTCGCGCGTTGATAAACAGCTCATACTCCAGCACGGCAAGTTCTGTTACCATAAAGTGGGGCAGGATAAAGGGCGCGGCGGGCTACCGCGTTTACCGGCAGAATAATAAGACGGGCAAGTATGAAAAGATAAAGACCCTTTACGGCGACGATGACGTGAAGTACAAAAACAGCGGACTCGCGGCGAACACGCAGTATACTTACAAGGTGCGCGCTTTCTTTAAAAACAAGGGTGTTACCACCTGGGGCAAGATGAGCTTAGCCAAGCAGACCACCACCTCGCCCTCAGCCGCGCCAAAGCTGAAAAGCGCAGCGCTTACGGCTAACGGCGGGCTGAAACTGAAATGGGGCAAGGTAGACTGCGCGGGCTACGAGGTGTACATCTACTCGCGGTATTCGGGCAAGTGGGTAATGCTCCAGCGCTATGAGGGCGGCACGCGCACCTCGGCGATAGTTTATCCCTCTTCGTGGGAATACGGCGGACTTACCGGCTACAAGATGATGGTAAGGGCTTTCTCCACCGACGCTAAGAACGGCAGACGCCGCACCGCCGCCGGCAACAACATTACCTACTACGATATAAATACTATAAGCGAGTACATGGGCTACGATATGTCACGTTTGGGCAATCCCACAAAATCTTCGGGCACTTCGTATCAGCTTTACAATACTCAGGGCAAAAAGACCACAAAGTCGGCAGTTTACATGACTGCGGCGGATAAGGCTGCGCTGAAAAAGTTCGCGAAAGAGCATTTTGAAAGCGGCTGGTCGCCCGCGCAGAAAGCAGCTTACACCCTCAACTGGATAAACAAAAACGTAGAGTACGCCTCGGGCGATAAGTATTACAAGATAGCGGCAAAGGGCTACGCCGACGCTATTTTTAACGAGAAACTCGGTCAGTGCATACAGTACAACGGCGCAATGGTAGAGATGCTGGTGTACTTAGGCTACGACGCACACCTCGTGCAGGGCTACCGCGGACGTTCTACCGATAACAAATGGCAGCATTTCTGGGGTGAGATAACCATAAACAAGAAAAATTACGTTATAGAAGCGGGCAACTACGAAAGCGACGGCGAATGGTGGTACTTGTGCACACCGTATTCGCAGGCGGGCGGCTACATCAAGAACGATAAGGTAGTCACCAAATAATTCAAAACAGCCAAAAATAAAGCGCACGGCGGTGAGATCTCCTGCCGTGCGCTTTTGTATTTTTAGTGGCTTGTTAGGTTTATACCATGAGGTTGCAGATGAGTTTTGCGAACTCTACGGGGTCTTCTACGTCAAGACCCTCTATTAGGCGAGCCTGCGAGTAGAGCAGCTTTGTGTACTCGGTGAGCTTGTCCTTATCGCTTGCGTAAAGCTCTTTCAGCTTGCCGAATACGGGGTGGCTCGCGTTCAGCTCCAGACACTTCTCAGCCGTTACCTTGTTGTTTTCGTTCTGCGGCATAGAGTTGAGCACCTTTTCCATCTCGATGGATACCTGACCCTCGGAAGAAAGGCATACGGGGTAGCTCTTTAGCTTGGTAGAAAGGCGAACTTCCTTTACCTTGCCGCCGAGAGCCTCTTTCATGAAGTCGAACATTTCCTTGCTCTCTTCCGCGGTCTTTTTGCTCTCTTCCTTTTCCTCCTCGCTCTCGAGGTCGAGGTCGCCGTCGGCTATCGACTTGAACTTTTTATCCTTGTACTGCATCATTACCTTGATGGCAAATTCATCGACGTCCTGCGTGAAGTAGAGAACTTCGTAGCCTTTATCCTTTACCTTCTCGAATACAGGCAGCATCTCTATACGCGCCTTCGATTCGCCGCAGGCGTAGTAGATGCAGTCCTGACCCTCTTTCATTCTGTCAACGTACTCCGCGAGGGTGGTCATCTTGCCGTCCTCGAAAGAAGAGGGGAACATCAGCAGGTCTTCCAGCGTGTCCTTAGAAGCGCCGTAGCTCTGATAAATGCCGAACTTGAACTGTAAGCCGAAAGCTTCGTAGAACTTCTCGTACTTCTCGCGGTCGTTCTTCATAAGCTTGGTAAGCTCGTTCTTTATCGAGCGCTCGATGTTGCGGGCGATGACCTTTAGCTGGCGGTCGTGCTGCAGCATCTCACGCGAAATGTTCAGCGAGAGGTCTTCCGAGTCTACCAGACCCTTTACGAAGCTGAAATAGTCGGGCAGCAGGTCGGAGCATTTCTCCATTATCATTACGCCGCTGGAGTAGAGCTGCAAGCCCTTTTCGTAGTCCTTAGAGTAGTAGTCGAAAGGCGCGTGCGAGGGGATATACAGCAGGGCGTTGTAAGTAGCCGCGCCCTCGTTCTTGGAGTGTATGTGCGCGATTGGCGGCATATAGTCCATAAATTTCTCGGTGTAGAAATTGTTGTAATCCTCGTCGGTAAGCTCGCTCTTGTTCTTTTTCCAGATAGGCGTCATAGAGTTGAGCGTTTCGTTCACTATGTGCTTTTCGGGCTCGGCGTTCTCGTCCTCGCCGTAGTGGGTGTGCTCTACGTCCATCTTTATCGGGAAGCGGATGTAGTCGGAATATTTCTTGACAAGAGTCTGTATCTGATACTGGTCGAGGTAGCGGCTGTACTTCTCGTCGTCGGTGTCATCTTTCAGAGTAAGTATCACGTCGGTACCTGCGTTTTCCTTTTCGGCTTCCTCTATAGTGTAGCCGTCCACGCCGTTAGAGTGCCACTTGTAAGCCTTGTCGCTGCCGAAAGCCTTTGTAATTACGGTGACTTCTTTCGCTACCATGAAAGTTGAGTAAAAGCCTACGCCGAACTGACCGATAATGTCAACGTCCTCGCCGATGTCGTTGTCTTTCTTGAAAGCGAAAGAACCGCTGTTCGCGATAGTGCCGAGGCAGTTTTCAAGGTCTTCCTCAGTCATGCCTATGCCGTTATCCGAAACGGTGAGGGTGCGCGCTTCCTTATCGGGGATTATCTGTATAGCGAAATCTTCTTTCTTCAAACCTATGCTGGTATCGGTGAGCGTTTTGAAATACAGTTTGTCGATAGCGTCGCTGGCGTTTGAGATCATCTCGCGCAGGAATATTTCTTTGTGTGTGTAGATCGAGTTGATCATCATATCGAGCAGGCGCTTCGACTCTGCTTTGAATTGCTTAGTTTCCATAATATGTTTACCTCCGTACTTTTCGTGTTTTTATCAGTCTTGATGTCATTCTGCTAGCACTCTAAATAGTCGAGTGCTAATTCTAAATATAATTATACACCAAGCAGTGAAAAATGCAAGCGTTATAACAAAATGCTTACAATTTGTTTACACACACTTAAACATTATAAAGAAAATGTCCTTTGTATTTTCGCCGAATGTATGTTATAATAATATTGTGTAACTATATGCGATATTTCGCACGAAAGGAAAGTGTTGAATTATGGAAATGAAAAAGCTTTTTGAAAATGGAAGAACTGTTTTTTCTATGGAGATATTCCCGCCGAAAAAGCCGGGGACTATCGAGTCGATATATTCCACCCTCGACGGACTCGCAGATATAAAGCCCGATTTTATAAGCTGTACATACGGCGCAGGCGGCAACCCCGCCGATACTTCCACCATCGACATCTGCCGCATAATAAAGGAAAAGTACGGCATACTGCCGATAGCGCATTTTACCTGCGTGAACAACACCCGCGCCGATATTGACAAGGCGATAGAGCTTTTCCGTGCGGCGGGCATAGAGAACGTTCTCGCTCTGCGCGGCGATAAGAACGATAAGTATCCGCCGAAGGAAGATTTTCACTACGCGGCAGACCTTATCAAATATCTGAAAGAAAAAGCACCCGAGCTGCATATCTCAGCTGCCTGCTATCCCGAAACTCACCCCGAGGCTGAGTCGCCCGTGGCGGATATACTGCGTATGAAGGAGAAAGAGCAGTGCGGCGCTGAACATTTTATGTCGCAGCTTTTCTTCGATAACGAGGACTTTTACGCCTTCCGCGAAAAGACGCAGATAGCTGGCATAAAAAGCCCCATCGAAGCGGGCATAATGCCTGTTACCAGCAAGGCGGGAATACTGCGCATGGTGTCAATGTGCGGCGCAAGCGTGCCGAAAAAGCTGGCGCGCATACTCAATAAGTACGAAAATAACCCTGAGGCTTTCGCCGACGCCTGCGTGCATTACGCGATAGACCAGATAGCCGACCTTATAACAAACGACGTGGACGGCATACACCTCTACTCTATGAACAAGCCGGATACGGCTAAGAAGATATTTGAAGCCGTAAAGAATATGCTTTGATACATTTATAAATAAGGAGCAATATGGACAATAACGGACAATGGTTTGATTTCAGCGGCGCTCCGAACGGCGGCTTCGGCTACAATAACCAGCTGAAAACGGCGCAGGCGAATGAAAAGCGCGCGCTTTTTAAAAACGCCTCATTTCTGGGCATTTTGCTGCTGCTGTATAATGTTTACAATTACATCTTTGTGCGGGTGTTCTATTTCGCCGCATATTCGATAAAGCATGGCGGATTTACGCTGAGCCTAAACGAGGTGCGCAAGTATTTTTACGCCGACAGCTCCTCGCTCGGCTACTCCAGCTCTTTCAGCATGACGATGAACCTCGCTGTGGTTGCGGCTTCGGTGATAATGCTGCTGCTTACCGCCGCGCTGCCTATGCGCATAAACGTGATGAGCATGCTGAGGCCGAAAAAGGGCTGCGTAAAGCAGGGCTTAAAGACCACGCCGATGTGCCTTACGCTGAATATGTTCATTTCGTACATAGTCGCGATATTCGTGGCTATGATGAGCGCGCAGGGCGTTACCGTGCCGGAGGCTGATTTTACCATCAACAAGCCCTCGACATACGCCGTGGTGATACAGCTTGTGTACGTCTGCGTTTTCGCGCCGATAGCTGAGGAGATAATCTACCGCGGGCTGGTGCTGAAATTGCTCTCGCCGTACGGCAAGGGTATGGCGGTATTTTTCTCGGCGCTGCTTTTTGGCATAATGCACGGCAACATACCGCAGGCGGTATCGGCGTTCGCGGGCGGGCTGATATACGCGGCTACGGCTGTATATTTCGACAGCATAGTGCCCACGATAATCATACACGTTTTGAACAACTGCTTCGCCAGCATCACCGATATAGGAAACGCAGTAGGCTTCGACCACGCTTATCAGCTATACTGCGCGCTGAATATCGTGATAATGTTCGCGGGAGTATACGCAATATTCGTCTACCTGCGCGGGCTGATAAAGGGCATACGCCAAAGCGAGCCGAAATGCGCTATGACGGGCGGCGCGCGCTGCATCACCGTGGCTACGAACGTATTCATGCTGATATATTTCGGACTGATGATATGGCAGTATGTGCGCAGTTTTTTGGCTTACAATCAATAGTTTTTAAGGAGAATGACCAATGTTTACAATGCCGCTGGGCATAGATATACCCGACATCAGCGGACTTAAAAGCGCTTACGAGATCAGCCGCGGGAACGAGGGCTGCATTTCGGCGCTGCTGAGCGCGGACAAGCTTTCGGGCTTTATAAACTCATTCGTCAGCGCTATGGCTGAGCCGATATTTTTCTTCATTGAACTGCCCTGCACGGCTGATGAGGAAAAGGCGCTGGGCGGTAAGTACAAGCTCTACTACCTCGACAACTGCACCAAGCCGGTCATCGCTGCGATAATGAAAACTTACGGTACGCTGCTGATAAACGACGGCGTTTGCAGATTCGGCTTCGGCGGGAACGAGAGCGGCGACGAGCTGTATGTGCAGAGCTACAAGGTCATGAGCATATATTGCTCAAACGCGAAGCTGAAAGCAAAGACGGAAGAGCTGCTGAAAAAAGCGGGCGCTGAAAAGACCGCCGAGCTGCTTACTCCGTGGGATATATTGTCCGAGGAAAACGGCGGCGTGTGCGTGCGCGCGGAGCAGGACGGCGTAAGCCTTTTCGACCTGCCCGAACTGCTGAAAGACGCAGGAATGTACAGCGCAGGAGTAGTTTGATAAGTATAATTTTCCGCATTGCGGATGAAAAAAAGACAGGAGGAAAAATCTATGAACATTCTTCACGATATTTCGCCTAAGGAGATCTCCAGCGAGAAGTTTACCGCGGTGATAGAGATACCTAAAGGCTCGAAAGTCAAGTACGAACTCGATAAGGCTACGGGTATGCTGAGAATGGATAGGATACTTTACACTTCTACCCATTACCCCGCAAACTACGGATTTATCCCCCGCACCCATGCCGACGACGGCGACCCGCTCGACGTATTGGTGCTTTGCTCGGAAACTCTCGAGCCGATGTCGCTGGTAAGGTGCTACCCGATAGGCGTTATCAGCATGATGGATAACGGCGCGGCGGACGAGAAAATAATCTGCATACCCACCGCCGACCCCAGCTACAATACCTATACCGACATCTCAGAGCTGCCGAAGCACATTTTTGAAGAGATGAGCCACTTCTTCTCGGTATACAAGCAGCTGGAGCACAAAGACACCGTGATCGACGATGTGAAGGGCAAGGAGGAAGCCAAGAATATCATCGAGGCGTGCATCGAAAACTACATCGAAAAATTTTGCAAGTAAATAATTGAAACTTCCGCAGAGGGGACGTTTTTCACGCAGATGAAACGCCCCTCTGTTTTTTTGTTTCATAAAGCGGGGCAGGAAACAAAAAGTTTATAAAAAGTTCAGAAAAGCATTTTCGTGGCAGCAAATATTACAGAAAGCAAGATCTTGTTACCGTTTTGTCACTAAAAACAGCTTTTTTGAAACGCTTCGGTACGTTTTTTTGAACAGTTTTTGCGCTTTTTCGGACAATATCTGCTTGGTTTTGACGGTTGACGAATACTATATATTGTGGTATAATAGAAAAAACGAAAAATAACGCATATATTTAGCACACGGCACTTAGAAAAGCACTTGGGTTACAAAATTGTAATCTTTTACTCAAAAGCTGTAACTTTTATCCCCCGAAAGCCGCTTTTGAAACGTTTTCATCTAATTGCCGACGCATTTTTCGCACGTTTTTGGCATATTTTACTGTTGCAATTTTATCTTATATGGTGTATAATTAAGTTGCGGGGGTGAAATGTGCGTAAAAGTGGTGAAACGTCCCACAAAATTCGTACATATCCGCCCGCAGTGGTGAATTTTGCGAAAGGGGGCGAACAGATTGCAGACAAGTATGCTTACGGGAACGTATAACCAGTCGATGGATCAGAAAGGCAGAATGGCTTTTCCCTCCAAGCTGCGCGAGATAATGGGCGAGCGGCTGATAGTTACCAAGGGCGTAGACGGCTGCCTGTTCGTTTACTCGGTGGAAGATTTCGCCCAAAAAGCCGAAAAGCTAAAGGCTCTGCCGATGGCGCAGGGGCTCAGGCTGCAGCGCAGCTTTATGGCAAACGCCGTAGAACTCGAGGCGGACAAGCAGGGCAGGATACTCATACCCGCTATACTGCGCTCGATAGCCGCGCTGGAAAAAGACATTACCGTGGTGGGCGTTTCCGACCACTGCGAGATATGGGATCAGAAGCGCTGGGAGGAATTTAATCTCAGCATAACCGATGAGATGCTCATGCAGGCACTGGAGGGAGCTGATTTCTGATGGAAGAATTTAAGCATATCTCAGTTCTGCTGAATGAAACGATAGAGCTTCTCGATATAAAGCCCGACGGTATATACGTTGACGGTACGGCGGGCGGCGCGGGACATTCGCGCGAGATAGCAAAAAGGCTTGACCCCGAAAAGGGCAGGCTTTACGCGCTAGACCGCGACCCCGAGGCCGTAAAGGTGGCTGGCGAAAGGCTGGCGGGTCTGCCCGCGCAGGTGATACACGCCGACTTCGCCGATATGCGCGCCGCGCTGGAAAATGTGGGCGTAGAAAAGGTGCAGGGCGTTCTGCTCGACCTAGGCGTATCGTCTTACCAGCTCGATACCGCGCGCAGGGGATTTTCCTACCACGCCGACGCTCCGCTGGATATGCGCATGAGCAGCGAGGGTATGTCCGCGAAGGATCTTGTGAACACATGGTCTTACGAAGATCTGCGGCGGATACTTTACGATTACGGAGAAGAAAAGTTCGCGCCCGCCATCGCAAAGGCGATAGTTGCAGCGCGTGAGATAAAGCCGATAGAAACTACCGGCGAGCTTGCAGAGCTTGTAAAAAGCTCGGTTCCGCAGAGGGTGCGCAGAGAGAAAAATCCCTGCAAAAAGACTTTTCAGGCGGTGCGCATAGCCGTCAACGACGAGATGGGTCAGCTGGACCGCGCACTTGACGAAGCTTTCGAGCTGCTCGCGCCCGGCGGCAGACTTGCGATAATCACTTTCCACTCGCTGGAGGACAGAATGGTGAAGCGCAGATTTGCGGAATTTTGCAAAGGCTGCACCTGCCCGTCAGAGTTTCCGCAGTGCGTGTGCGGAAAAACGCCGAGGGCTAAGGCAGTGACCCGCAAGCCCGTTACCGCCGCGGAGAAAGAGCTTGAGCACAACAACCGCAGCCGCAGCGCGAAGCTGAGAGTTGTGGAGAAGATAAAGTGACCACAAGAACAGATACATTTATAAAAGTAAGGAGGTCGAAGAACATGGCAGTAAATATGAATTTGGCGTATGAGTACGAAAATTACGATATGCTCGATGAGCACGAGGAAAAGTACGCTGAGAAGATACGCCGCAAAAGGTCGGCGAACAAGCGCAGGAAATTTGCCGCGAATATGAAGATAGTGATAGCGGCGATCATAGTTCTGGCTCTGTTCTCGATCATGACATACGGCAGGGTAGAGCTTTCAAAGCTTTACACCGACAATACAGAGCTTCAGTCGCAGCTTACAACGCTGCAAAACGAGAACATCAGCTTAGAGTCAGAGCTGGCGCAAAAGACGGGTCTTACTAAGGTAGAGGATTTCGCCGAAAATCAGCTCGGTCTGCAAAAGCTGGATAAATCGCAGATAGAATATGTCGAGATAGATGAAAAGACCACCGCCGAGGTGGTAACGCCAGAGGACTCGAATATCTTTGTAAAGATAAAAGATTGGTTCAAAGGGGCGCTGGAATATCTCGGACTGTAACAGAATATTTATTAAGAAAGTTAAGAACATCAGTTATTGTGTGCTTAGCTTTCTTGTTCTATAAAAAATAAGAAATATTTTGGAAGAAAGCAACGCTGAAACATAAATTTTTGGAAACACCATACAGCCAGATAGCAGAAGAAAGGAAAGGGCTTTAAATATCATGACAGACAGACCCAGCGAAAGAATGCGCCGCCGCCTGCTGGTGTGGATGACGGTAATAATGCTGATAGTAGTAATATACACAGTAGCCTGCATATTCAAGGTTTCAGTAAAAGAGAGCAAAAAGTGGCAGACGCTTGCCAATTCTCAGCAGATAACCAGCACCACAGTTTCCGCCTCGCGCGGCACTATCTACGATACTAACGGGCAGGTGCTCGCGCAGAGCGCTACCGTATACACCGTGTATACCGACTGCGCTATGCTTTGGGAATACCTCGACGCTAAGGACGACAAGATACTGGAGTACAAGGCGGCGATAGCCGATGAATCAGACGAGAAAAAGCGCGCGGGCTATCAGGAAAAGCTCGACGCCTGTAAATCATCGCAGGAAACTTACGACTCGCTCGTGAAATTTATGGCTAAGACCCTCGACCTCGACGAAAGCAAGATAGAGGGATATTTCAGCGATAAAAACAGCCGCTACGTTATCATGAAAAAAGAGGTAGAAAAGACCGACGCGGATAAGATAGAGAAGTTCCTCACCGAAAATTCGCTCGACGGCATACGCTGCGACCCCACTACTAAGCGTTTTTACCCGCAGAACAGCCTTGCCGCTAACGTGATAGGCCATACCAATTACGATGGCGAGGGCATTTACGGATTGGAATCTTACTACAACGAGTACCTCTCGGGCGTTGACGGCAGAATAGTCACTGCTGCCGATAAGTACGGTACCGAGATACCTTATAAGTACAAGCAGAGCTACGACGCGCAGGACGGTGACTCGCTTTATCTGAACATCGACATGAATATCCAGTATTATCTGGAAAAAGCTTTGGCGGACTGCGTTTCCGAAAACAAGCCTGCCGAGCGCGCCTGCGGCATAATCATGAACCCGAAAACGGGTGAAGTTTACGCAATGGCGACAAATTACAGCTACGACCCCAACGAACCTGCTGAGATAAGCGACGACGCTACCGCGAGAAAGCTCGCTATGCTCGACGAAAACTCGCAGAAGTACAAAGACCTGCGCCTAGACGCATGGAGCACCGAGTGGAAGAACAAGGCTATCTCGGAACTGTACTTCCCCGGCTCGGTATTCAAGGTAATAACTGGCTCGGCGGCGCTTGAAGAAAAGGCCATAACGCTGACGGACGTTTTCAGCTGCGGCACTTCCATACACGTCGAAGACCGCGACTTTAACTGCTGGTCTACTACCGACCACGGCGCGCAGAACCTTCAGCAAGCTATGGCAAACTCCTGCAACCCCGCTTTCGTACAGATAGGTCAGCGGCTGGGCATGGAGGGCTTCTTCAAATATTTGCAGGCTTACGGCTTTACTGAAAAGACGGGCATAGACCTCCCCGGCGAATCGAACGCTATCTATATGCCGCTCGAGAACATGGGTCAGGTAGCCCTCGCTTCCGAATCCTTCGGACAGACCAACAAGGTAACGCCTATACAGATGATAACCGCATATTCGGCGGCGATAAACGGCGGCTACCTCGTTACCCCGCAGGTGGTGAACAAGATCTACGACTGCAACGGCAACGTTGTAAAGGACTACCAGCCCGTTATAAAGCGCCAGGTGATCTCAGAGGACACCAGCGCCGCTATGCGCGAGATACTGGAAAACGTAGTATCTACCAACACAGGCTCTAACTCGTACATACAGGGCTACCGCATAGGCGGCAAGTCGGGTACTTCGCAGAAGATAGATGTTGACGCTACCGGTAATACCTACGTTTCGTCCTACTGCGCTTTCGCGCCCGCCGACGACCCCGAGGTCATCATGCTCGTAATGGTAGATGACCCGCAGGGCGAGAAATTCTACGGCAGCCAGGTGGCAGCCCCCGTTTGCACTCAGGTGCTTTCAGAAGTTCTGCCCTACCTAGGCTTTTTCCCCGAATACACCGACGAAGAGCTTGCCGAGCTGGAAGTTTCCGTGCCGAACGTAGAGTACCATACGGTTTCCGAAGCGAAGCAGACCATGAGCGCGCTCGGACTTGAAGTAAACGTAGTAGGCGACGGCGACACTGTACTGCGCCAAAGCCCAACGGGCGTTTCGATAGAGCGCGGCGGCACGATAGTGTTTTACACCGATAACACCACCCCCGAAGAAACGGTATCTGTACCGAACGTAGAGGGTCTTTCAAAAGAATATGCAAAACAGCTGTTGCAAAGCTACGGCCTGAACATGACGGCGGAAGGCTCTGCGGCGAACGACGCGAACGCCTACGCCATAGCAAACGAAACGGCTGGCAGAACGGTAGCCGTCGGCACGGCTATCTCGGTAAGCTTTGCGCAGTACACGGTAGAATCACAATAATCATATTAAGGACGCGATAAAATGAAACTTAAAGAGCTTGTAAAAGACTTGGATATCGAGTGCGGAGGTCTGGGAGATACTGAGATAACGGGCGTTACCTCAGACACCCGCAGCACCCCCAAGGAGGGATTTGCTTTCGTCTGCATAAAGGGCGGCAGCTTCGACGGACACAGCGCGGCGGCTGATATGGTAAAGCGCGGCGCGGCGGTGGTATTCTGCGAGCGCGACTTAGGGCTGGCTCAGCAGATAATAGTTGAAAACACCCGCGAATTTTACCCGCACCTCTGCGCGGCATGGTTCGGTAACCCCGAGCGCGAGCTGACTATGATAGGCGTTACGGGCACGAACGGCAAGACCACTATAACCACCGTTCTGAAAAAAACGCTGATGGCTTTCGGCAAAAAGTCGGGACTCATCGGCACTTGTCAGAACGAGATAGGCGAAGAGATACTGCCTACCGCGCGCACCACTCCCGAGCCGTATGACCTTTTTGAGCTGCTGCGCAAAATGGCTGACGCGGGCTGCGAATACGCGGTGATGGAGGTTTCATCGCAGGGTCTGGCGCAGAAGAGGACGGGCCCTTGCCACTACAAAGTCGGCGTTTTCACCAACCTTACGCAAGACCATCTCGACGTGCACGGCAGCATGGAAAATTATTATCAGGCGAAAAAGCTGCTTTTCGGCATATGCGATACTGCTGTGATCAACATTGACGACGAGTACGGCAGACGCTATCTGCGCGAGATAACTTGTCCGGCAAAGACGTTTTCCGCGGCAGAGCCTGCTGATTTTTACGCTGAGGATATAACCCTCGGCGCGGGCGGAGTGAAGTACGTTTACTGCGACGGTAAATCGAAGCACAACGTGAATTTCGCGATGCCTGGTCTTTTCAACGTTTCAAATTCGCTGGCAGTCATCGCCTGCTGTGAAACGCTGGGCTTTGAGCCGAAAGCCGTTATCCGCGAGCTGAACACTATGAAAGGCGTTCGCGGCAGGGCTGAGGTAGTGCCTACGGGCAGAGATTTCACCGTTATCTGCGACTACGCGCACACGCCTGACGCACTTGAAAACGTGCTGAAAGCTATCCGCAACGGCGCAAAGGGCAAAGTAAAGTGCCTTTTCGGCTGCGGCGGAAACCGCGACGCGGGCAAGCGTCCGAAGATGGCGGCTGCTGCGGCGGACAACGCTGATTTTCTGATAGTTACCAGCGATAACCCCCGCAACGAAGACCCCGACGCGATAATTGAGGACGTGCTGAAAGGGCTCGAGGGCAAGACCACCCCGTATATCCGCATGACCGATAGGCGCGAGGCTATACACTGGGCAGTAAAGCACGCGGAAAAGGACGATATAATAGTGCTGGCGGGCAAGGGTCATGAAGATTACCAGATACTTGCGGGCGGCGTAAAGATACATTTCGACGAGCGCGAGGTAGTAGCCGAAGCACTTGCGGAGCTGGCAGCCGAGGGCAAGTGACACCTGCAAAGCATAGATAAACAAAGGAAAAGAGGTCGGTAAGTAATGGAAAAAATGACATTAGCTGAAATAGTTCAGGCAGTAGAGGGCAGCTTCGGCTACCCCGCCGACATTGAGATAACCTCAGTATCTACCGATACGAGAACGATAAAGCCGAACTCGGTATTCGTAGCGCTGAAAGGCGCGAATTTCGACGGCCACGACTACGGCGCGAAAGCCTGCGAGCTGGGCGCTGAGGCGGTGATCGCCGAGAGGGCGATAGAGGGCGCAAAGTGCATAGTGGTAGATTCTACCGAGCGCGCGCTGCTCACGCTGGCGGCGTATTACAGGCGCAAGTTCGATATACCGCTGGTCGGCATAACGGGCAGCGTCGGCAAGACCACCACAAAAGATATGATAGCGCTGGTGGTCTCCAAAAAGTACAACACCTTAAAGACCGAGGGCAACCACAATAACGAGATAGGCCTGCCGCTGACGCTTTTCAACCTTAGCAGCGAAACGCAGGCGGCGGTCATCGAGATGGGTATGTCGCATTTCGGCGAGATCTCGCGGCTCTCGATGTGCTGCGAGCCTACCGTTGCCGTGATAACCAATATTGGCCATTCGCACATAGAGAACCTGGGTTCTCAGCAGGGCATACTTAAAGCCAAGATGGAGATACTCGACGGCGCACAGTACATGGCACCGCTGATACTCTCGATGGACGACAAGCTGCTCTCGCACATCGAAGCGCACCACGGCAGAGAGATAATTTTCTACTCGATAAAGAAAAAGACTGCCGATGTATACGCCGCCGACATAAAGGCTGACGAGAACGGCTCGTCTTTTACCATACATTACAAGGACGGCAGCATACCTGCGCGGGTGAACTGCCCCGGCGAGCACAACGTGAAAAACGCGCTGGCGGCTTTTTGCGTCGGCAGAGTGCTCGATATCGCCCCCGAGCTGATAGCCGAAGCCATCGGTGAATTCAAGCCGCAGGGCATACGTCAAAATATACGTCAGGCGCGCGGAATGACATTTATAGTCGACTGCTACAACGCCGCGCCCGACTCGATAAAGGCGGCGCTTTCGACCCTTTCGCAGTCTTCCTGCGGCGAGGGCGGCAGACGCGTTGCCGTGCTTTCAGATATGCTGGAGCTGGGCAAACATTCGCGCACTCTGCACAAGCTGGCGGGCGAATACGTCGCGGCTTCGTCGGCAGACCTGCTTTACTGCTGCGGAGCGGAGGCGAAATTTTACGTTGACGGCGCTGTGAAAAAGGGAATGCCCGAGGAAAACTGCCGCTGGTTCGAGAGCAAAGCTGATATGACAGCCGCGCTGAAAGCCGAGCTGCACGAGGGCGATACAGTGCTTTTCAAAGCCAGCAGAGGTATGAAGCTGGAAGAAGTTGTGAATGCTCTGGAGTAAGATCTCGGTCATTCTCGCCATGCAGATGGTGCTGGGCTGGGCGCTCGGCAGGGTGGGCATACCCCTACTGCGGCGGCTGAAAACGGGCAGGTACGACCCATATGTCGGCGACCGTTTTTCGGCAGACGGCTCTGAGCCTGCGTTCGGCGGGGCGGCGGCGCTGATAGTGTTGACTTTCGGCATATCTGCCGCGGCGGCTGTTTGCGGTGGCGGCAAGCGGCTTTATCTAGCCTGCGGTTCTATCGCACTGGCGACCCTTGCGGGCGCGGCGGATGACTTGCTGACAGACGTTTTCGGCAAAAATTACGGCGCGAGCGCTGCGGCTAAGCTCGGCTGGTGCTACGCCGCGAGCTTTGTCTACCTGTTGATCTGCCGAAAGATGCAAATAATTGAAACTGCGGTGCTGCTGCCGTTTCATCTTGGAACGATAGATTTTGGCGCGCTTTTCTGCCCCGTAATGGCGGCGGCAATGACTGCGCTGATATATTCATATAAATATTTTAACCGATTCGGTACAGACGGCTCGACCTGCGCCGAGGGGCTTTGCGCCGCGCAAATATTCCTCGCGGGGCTGCTTTTTGCGGCGGCGGGCGGCGTTATCTCCGACGATACCGCGCAAACTTTCGGCTACCTCGCGGCGGGCGCGGCGGCTTCATCGCTGATATGGGGGCTTGCCCCCGCGAAGCTGAGAAGCGGCGCTTCGGGCGGGTATTTCTGCGGCGCTGTTGCGGCGGCGATGCTGACATTTTGCAGCGAGCTTGAATTTGCGATGCTTCTGCTCGCCCTGCCCGCCGTGACAGACGCGCTTTGCTCGGCGGTACAGTATTTGGTCTACCGAAAGAGCAGGAAATTTCTGCTTAAAGGCTCTTCGCTACACAGCCATCTTATGGCAAAAAAGTGGAGTACTTACAAGGTTATAGTGCTGTTTTCGGCAATGACCGCCGCCGTGGGCGCAGGAACGCTGGCGTTTGCGGTGTATTCTGAGAGAATAATTTTGAAATAGTTGACAAAAGGAGTGAGAACAGTTGGCATCTTTGTCTAAAAACAAGCGTGAAAAAAGCGCTAAGGTTCAAAAGAGAAAAAAGACCGAGTTCAGAATAGTGCTGGCTGAGATTGACAAAACGTTTTTCCTCATAGTGGTAATATTGCTGGTTTTCGGACTTATAATGATGTTTTCCGCCAGCTACGCCGCCGCGCTCAATGAGCACGACGATGGCTATTACTTTCTGAAAAGACAGCTTATGTGCGCAGGGCTGGGCATTATCGCGATGTTCATCACCTCTTTCGTCGATTACAATTTCTTTTACAATACTAAGGTCGCGTACCTTATTTTTCTAGGCTCGTTAGGATTATGTATCTATACGGCGCTTTTCGGACAAGAAACGGCGGGCGCTCGGCGATGGATAACCCTTTTGGGCATACAATTCCAGCCCTCTGAGCTGCTGAAGATCGCGTTTATCATCATATTTGCTTACATATTATCCGTAAATGCCCAAAAGCTGAAAACCAGCTGGAAGCACTGCTTCATACCGTTCATTGTGATATTCGGACTGGTCTGCGGCGTGCTTGCTATGCAGCGCCACATCTCGGCGGTAATGCTCATCGGCATAATCGGCATATCAATGATGTTCGTCAGCGGTATGCCCTCGAAATTTTTCTGGCGGTTTATAGCGATATGCGCTGGCGCGGGCGTGCTGATGGTGCTAGTACTCGTGATAAAGGGCGGCGGCAATTTCAGCTACATTTCCGACCGTCTTGAAAGCTGGCGCAATCCGCTTTCCGACCCATCAGACAAGACTCACCAGACCTACGAATCGCTGCTGGCTATAGGTTCGGGCGGCTGGTTCGGGCTGGGCTTTGGCGAATCGCGCCAGAAATACCTCTACCTGCCTGAATCGCAGAACGACTTCATCTTCTCGATAATCTGCGAAGAGCTGGGCTTTATCGGCGGCGTTATCGTCGTGCTGCTTTTCGTGCTCTTCGTTATAAAAGGCTTTCAGATAGCTGCAAACGCCCGCGACCGTTTCGGTATGCTGCTGGCTACGGGCATAACTATACAGATAGGTTCGCAGGCGCTGCTAAATATAATGGTGGCCTCAAACGCTTTCCCGAACACGGGCATATCGCTGCCGTTTTTCAGCGCGGGCGGTACGGCGCTGGTTTTCCAGCTTTTTGAGATGGGCATACTGCTCAGCATCTCGCGCCAAAATCTGAAATACAGGTCGGGCGAAAAGCGCGCGGTAAAGGCTGTTTCTGCGGATACGTCCAAAACTGCCGAATCTACTCAATCTGTATAAATTTTACATAAGGGAGATCTTTGATAATGCTAAGAGTTCTGCTTGCAGGCGGCGGCACGGCGGGTCATGTAAATCCCGCGCTCGCCATCGCAGAGATAATAAAAAAACACCACCCCGAAGCGGAGTTCGCCTTTGCGGGCAACCCCGAAAAGCTTGAGGCAAAGCTTGTGCCCCAGGCGGGCTACAAATTTTACCCGATACAGGTAGAGGGCTTTCAGCGAAAGCTCAATAAGAAAAATATCAAGCGCAATCTGCACGCGCTGAAATGCCTTACCAAGACCACCTCGCGCAGCCGCGAGATAATCGGCGATTTCAAGCCCAATCTGGTTATCGGCACGGGCGGCTACGTCGCGGGGCCGGTGGTGAGAACGGCGGCTAAGATGGGCATACTCACCGCTATCCACGAGCAAAACGCCTACCCCGGCGTTACCAACAAGCTGCTCTCGAAGTACGCCGATAAGGTCATGCTCACGGTAGAGGAAGCAAAGCAGTATCTTGACCCGAAGATAGAGTACACCGTTACTGGTCTGCCCGTGCGTTCCGGATTTTCGACTATCACAAAAGAGCAGGCGCGCCGCGAGCTGGGCTTTGATAACGACACCGTTTGCATACTCTCTACGGGCGGAAGTTTGGGCGCGGGCGCGATAAATTCCGCCGTGCTCGACCTCATAACATGGTACAAATCTGAGGGCGTTACCGTAAACCATATACATTCTTACGGCGGCAACGGCAAGTCTACCCAGTTTGAAAAATGCCTAGCCGATAAGGGCGTGACGCTGGAGGGCAACCCGCACCTTATGGTAAAAGAATACATCAACAATATGCCTACCTGCATGGCGGCGGCAGACCTAGTTATCTCGCGCTGCGGCGCGAACGCGCTTACCGAGCTTGAGGCTATGGGACGCGGCTCGATACTCGTGCCTTCGCCGATAGTTGCGGGCAACCACCAGTATTACAACGGCATGGTGCTGCAAAAGGCGGGCGCGGCGATAGTTATAGAGCAGAAAGATTTTACATCTGAAAAGCTGATAAGCATTGTGAAAGAGCTGCTCGCCGACCGCGAAAAGCTCGCTGCGCTCTCAGAAAACGCAGCGAGCATATACATTAAAGATACCGATGACAGGATATATTCGGCGCTAGCACCGCTTATCGAAAAGGCGGAGAGCAAGTAAAGTCAGCATCGTATTTGAAAGGGAAGTTTAAGATATGGCAAGAAAACCATCTATGGATTCTATAAAGACCCCCGACCTCAATAATCTTGACGAAAACCAGACAAAAGTTCTCAATACCTTCGACCGCTACACTAGGGCGGAGGATTATTCGGGAAAGGTGCGCGCTGATTTTGACAGGGCGCAGCACGTTAAGGATTTTGAGCTGAAATCAAAGGAAGAGCCGGAGGAAGAAAACGGCGAGAAGCTCTCGGAAGAATTTACCGCGCGGCGCAATAACCCGCAGGCTGAGAGTACGCTGAACAAGGGTGTAAAGGTTCGTGGAAAATACGTTGCGCGCAAAAAGCTCATCACGGCGGCTATATGTATTGTCGCGGCGATAGTGCTGGTAATGTTCTTCGCCCCGCCGATATTTAACGCAGTTGACGGCGAAAGCGGCTGCCGCAGCGAGGATATTTTCGCAAAAACAGGCGCTACCCAGTACCGCGCCGACATTATGACGAATCGCTACGTTTACAACATTGAGGCGCTTTCGAGCGACAAGAGCAGCAGCTACCGCATTTGCACGATAGCTTTTAAGGCGAAAAACTTCACGCCTTTTGAGATGACCGCCGAGGATTACGTTATAGCGAACGGCGGCGATTTCAGCTCGCACATAGTTTATTCCACATACGTTGGCGACTCTAACGTTATACCGCCTTTCAGCACCAAAGATGTAAAGATAGAGGTGCTTATAAATAAGGACGGCTTGGACGACAAGCAGTTCGACGACGCTATAACTTCGCTGCATCTGAGAACTAGCGGCACTAAGAAAAAGATAGGCAAGCACATAAGCATACCTACCATACCCGCGTGGTTCAGCGTTTCAGACGTTATAACCTTCGACCCCGACGCCTGACGCTATACACCGAAAGACAGTCTTTTGCATATTATAAAGCATATTGACATTGCGAGGTGTGAGATATGCAAAAGCTGAAAATAGAGGGCGGGGGCAGGCTGAGCGGCGAGCTGGAGATACAGGGCGCGAAAAACAGCGTTCTGCCTCTGCTGAGCGCCTGCGTGCTGGTAAACGGCGAGGTGCGGCTGAAAAGATGTCCCTCGCTCTCAGACGTTTACTCCGCTATGCGGATACTGAGCAGCTTGGGCTGCAAATGCAGACGCAGCGCGGCGGGCGAGGTGTACATAGATACGCGCGGGCTGGAAAGCACCGCCGTTTCCGACTCGCTGATGCGTCAGATGCGCTCTTCAATAATCTTTCTGGGCGCGCTGCTGGGCAGGGCGGGGGAGTGCACGCTGAGTTTCCCCGGCGGCTGCGAGCTTGGCCCGCGGCCTATCGACCTGCATCTTTCCGCGCTGAGGCAGCTCGGTGCGAAGATAACTGAGGAGCACGGCGCGCTGATATGCCGCTGTGCGAACGGGCTTCGCGGCACACAGATAGACCTTTCGTTCCCATCGGTGGGGGCGACTGAGAACATCATGCTCGCCGCCGTGTGCGCAAAGGGCGAAACGGTGATCTCAAACGCCGCGCGCGAGCCTGAGATATGCGACCTTGCCGACTTCCTCAACCTATGCGGCGCTAAGATACGCGGCGCAGGAAGTCAGCGGATAGTGGTAGAGGGAGTACCGCGCGAGAACCTGCACGGCTGTGAATTTGAGGTGATGCCCGACAGGATAGCGGCTGTGACGTATATGTGCGCAGCGGCGGCTACCGGCGGCGAAGTCAGCCTGCACGGCGCGCGTATGGGCGACATCGAAGCGGTGGTAAATCTGCTGCGGCAGGCGGGGTGCAGGATATGCGCCTGCGGCGACGGCGTGTGCTTAGCGGCAAACGGACGGCTGAAAGCTGTGCGCACTGTGAGAACGCAGCCTTACCCCGGTTTCCCGACTGACGCGCAGGCTATCGTGATGGCATGCATGGCGAAAGCGCGCGGCACGGGGATATTTGTAGAAGAAATTTTTGAAAACAGATTTCGCCACGTTGACGAGCTGACGCGCATGGGCGCGGACATAAAGACTGAGGGACGCGTGGCGGTGGTCAGCGGAGTGGAGCGGCTTTACGGAGCGAGCGTTTCAGCCCCCGATCTGCGCGGCGGCGCGGCACTATGCGTAGCGGCAGCGGCGGCGGAGGGCGTGAGCGAGATAGCGAACGTAGAGCTGATAGACCGCGGCTACGAATCAATAGAAAAGGCGCTTTGCGCACTGGGCGCGAAGGCTGAAAGGGAATGAAAAGGAAAGTAAAGATATGCAGGACCGCAGAGATAACGGAAGGAAAAATTATCCGCCGCCGACGGCGTATATGTCGCCCGCGGCGCACCACAGAAAAAGAACGGGCGTGCTGAACCTGTACCTTACGCTGGGTGTTTCGATAGCGGCGGCGCTTGCCGCACTGCTGAGCGTGAACGTATTTTTCGGGCTTAACGCGCAGAACATACAGGTCAGCGGCACCGACCTCTACACCGCCGAGCAGATACAGTTCGTCGGCGGAATGGCAGATGGGCAGAACCTCATAAGGCTAAATACCGACTTCATAGCAAACAGGCTGAAAAAAAGCTTAGTGTATGTTGACGACGTTACGGTAGAAAAGCACTACCCCGACTCGCTCAGCGTGACGATAACGCAGGCGAAGGAAGCGGCGGATATAAAGACTAAGAGCGGCTGGTGCACGGTATCGCAGTCGGGCAGGGTGCTTTCGGCAAACCCCGAGCGCGTGAATACGAAGCTGCCCGAGGTAGTGGGCTACGAGCTGAAAAGCGAAACGGCGGGCGACAAAGCCGAGTCAACCGACGCGCAAAAGACCGAGATACTCGGCGACCTTTTCGACCGCATGAACAGCCTCGGCATGAAAAATATCAAAAAGATCGACATCACCGACCGCACGGATATAAAGCTGAATTACGACAATAGGATAGAGATACAGCTCGGCAGCTCGGTAGACCTTGACATAAAGCTGACATACATAAAGACGGTGCTGGATAAGGGGCTGCCCGAAAGCTACGAGGGCACGCTGCGCTACAACGGTATCGACAGCGGTATCTCGGCTATACCTAAGCAGGCAGACGTTCCCAGCAAGACCTCGAGCAAGGCGGACAGCTCAAGCAGCGCAGACAGCTCGGCAGCAGAAGCTTACGCCGACGGTACTGCAAGCGCGGCGGACAGCAGCACCGATACCACTACCGACAATGGCTGGGGTTACGGCGACCAGTACGATCAGAACTACGATACCGGCTACGATCAGGGCTATCAGGACTACACCGATCAGAACTGGGGCTACGACAACGGCGACGGATATTCCTTCGATTACGACGACGGCGGTTACAGCGACGATACGGGCGTAAATTACGGATATTGACGATGAAAAAATGCACAATTGGCAGTTAGAAAATCGGCGGTGAATTGTGAGAAACGTAAAAATTTTGCGACATTGTACTTTTGCGCTTTACATTTATCAGAATTTGTGATAATATAAAAGTATAACTATTATTGTGCTCATTTTTGGACAGTTGCGTCCACATAAAGCGCGGAGATAAAGCTTTTCGGCGCACAATACAAAGTAAAAATGCAGTTGGCAGGAGGATGTTGAACATGGCATACGAATATGTTGAAGCACCTATCGAGGGTGCAAAGATCAAAGTGATCGGCGTTGGCGGCGGCGGCGGAAACGCGCTAAACTGCATTGCCGATACAGGTATAGTTGGAAACGTTGATTACATAGCGATCAACACCGATATACAGGCTCTGAAAAATTCCAAAGCTCCCGAGAAGATACAGATAGGCTCGAAGCTTACTCACGGTCTGGGCGCAGGCGCAAAGCCCGAAGTTGGCGAAGCGAGCGCTAAGGAGAGCCAGGACGAGATAACCGAAGCTATCAAGGACGCAGACATGGTATTCATCACCGCAGGCATGGGCGGCGGTACCGGCACAGGCGCAGCCCCCGTAGTTGCACAGATAGCTCACGATATGGATAAGCTTACCATAGCGGTAGTTACCAAGCCTTTCAAATTTGAAGGCGCTAAGAAGATGGAAAAGGCCGAAAAGGGTATTGCTCAGCTGCTCGAAAACGTTGACGCGCTCATCGTTATCCCTAACCAGAACCTGCTTGCAAGCGGTCAGAAGCTCACCATGCGCCAGTCGTATGCGCTTGCTGATGAGGTGCTCAAGACCGATGTTATCTCCATTGCCGAGATAATCACAAGACACGACGATATAAATGTTGACTTTGCCGACATTACTACTATTATAAAGAACGCAGGCTACGCTCACATGGCTATCGGCCACGCACAGGGCAAGGATAAGGTAGCCGAGGTTGTAGCTCAGGTTATCAAGAGCGACCTGCTCGAGACTGCTATCGCCGGCGCTAAGAGATTGCTCGTAAACATCACTATGAGCGAGGACATCGTAGTAGACGAGATCGACGAGCTGACCAACGCTATCACTGAGGCTGTTGACGAGGACGCTGAGATCATCTTCGGTAACGGCTATGACAGCGAGATGAAGGACGAGGTTTACGTTACCGTTATCGCTGCTGATTTCGACGGCGCTGCTTCCAAAAAGGCTGCTGCACAGAATGCTGCTAAGGCTGCCGCACCTGCTGAGAACGCTGCTGACGACAAGAAGGCGAACGCTGAGGCTATGAGCAGAGCAGGCGTGAAGGCTGCTGATAATCCTACTTACTACGACGATATTTTCAATATCTTCAAGAATAAGTAATATTTATCAAAAAAATTATTATGATGAGAAGCGTTTCGAAAATATTTCGGAACGCTTCTATTTTATGAATATTTTGTTATTTGATTTTGTACATTTTCACAAAAACGTTTGAAATATATTTAACATCTTTACAATAGTTACAACCATAGTTGATTTAAACAAAAATATTTGCATGGATTTGTGTAAAGCGATGAAGTTTCGTAAATTTAAGTTTTATGGTTGAAAAAAATAGCAAAGTATAGTATAATTAAAGTATGTAATCTACTACTTTCTTAGGAGGAATACAAAATGGCTAACAATGGTTATTTAAGAACCGTCCGTATGGGCGGATTTGACAAGCAGGACGTACTTGCTTATGTAGATGATCTTAACTCGAAGATCTACAACCTCGAGAACAAGGTCAAAGATCTGGAAGAAACTAACGAGCGCCTCGAGCTGGCTAGCGAAAACGGCGGTTCAAGCAATTTTGAGGGCAAGGAAGAGCTCGAGAAAAAGGTAGAAGAGGCTAAGAATAAGGTAGCAGAGCTGATGGCTTCCACCGATTCTATGACTATGCGTATAGCCGACTATGAGCAGCAGATCACCGAAAAGGACGCTACCATAGCTGAGCAGAAAGAGCAGATAGAAGACCTCAAAGAAAAGCTTGAAAAGGCTGAGAAGGAAGCTGCAAGCGCAGGCGGAGCAGCACCCGCATTTGACCTCGGAAGCGTATTCATCGAGGCTCAGAACACCGCTAATAAGGTAGTTACCGAGGCTAAGAAGGCTGCTAAGCAGATGACCGACGAGGCCGAAGTACAGGCTAACCAGATAATCGACGACGCTAACGCACAGGCTGAGGCTGCTGTATCCAAGGCTCAGAACGAGGCTACTCAGACTCTCCAGACCGCTGCTGCTAGCGCTGAATCTATGACCGCTGCCGCTAAGGCTGAGGTAGACGCTATCACTTCTTCCGCCAGAAAGGAAGCTGACGATGTAACATCTACCGCTAAGGCTGAGGCTGAGAAGATGACATCTGACGCAAGCGCTAAGGCTTACAAGGTTACCACCGAGGCTGAGGCTAAGGCTGCTAAGATGATCGAGGACGCTAAGAACGAGACCGCTAACATCCGTGCTAAGTCTGAAGACCTCAGAAACGGCGTAAAGACCGAGTTCGAGAGCCTCAACGGCACTGTTTCGAAACTTCTCTCGCAGCTTAACGAGCTCAGCACTGAGAGCATGAGAATGGCTTCCGCCGCAAGAGATCTCGTAGACGAGGGTCTTGATCTGGTAGACGGCGAATAATTACATATGAGCGAGATCATAAAACTGCGCACCGAACAGCTGAGGGAGTACGCTCCCAAGCTGCACGCGGGCGATAAGATACTGCTGACGGGTACAGTGTACACCTCGCGCGACGCGGCTCATAAGCGTATAATGGCTCTGCTGGACAGCGGCGAACCGGTACCTTATGACCTGAAAGACGCGGTGATATACTACGCCGGCCCTACCCCCTCGCCGGAGGGCAAGCCGATAGGCTCGTGCGGGCCGACCACCAGCGGCAGAATGGATAGATTTGCACCCCGCTTTCTCGACCTCGGTCTTGTTGCGATGATCGGCAAGGGCGAGCGCTCAGAAGAGGTCTGCGAGGCTATCGTGAGAAACGGCGCGGTGTACCTCTGCGCTGTAGGCGGTTGCGGCGCGCTGGCGGCAAGCAGGATAAAGTCCTGCGAGGTCATAGCTTTTGAAGACCTGGGCTGCGAGTCGGTAAAGCGCCTTTACGTCGAAGATTTTCCGTTGGTAGTCACTATTGATTGCAGCGGCGGAAATGTCTTTAAGACAGGCAGAGCGGAATACGCCGAAATATAAGCAAATACTGAGGAATATGGGCAGGCAGCCTGTATTCCTCTTTTTGTATTGCCTTTTTGTACAAATTTCGCGCGGCAATCTGTAAAATGTTACAAAAATACTGACTTTTTAAATAAATATTGAAATTTGCTTGACTTTTTTTCTCGCTTGTGTTATTCTATTATTATGGCATTTTATAATGCGTTGGTTACGGAGGCGTTGGTTTGAGTTCAGAGCAGCAGAAAACACAGTTCGGCGAGTACAGCGATGAAGAGCTTGCCGCGCTCGCGAAGCAGAGCACTGAGGCGGCGGGCGAACTGACAAAGAGGTTTTTTGTGCCGATACGCGCGGCTGCGGTCGCGATAGACCAGCAGATCTCTGACGACCTGCTGCAAGAGGGTCTGCTGGCTATGCTCTCAGCCGTTGGCAGTTTTGACGAAAAGCGCGGCAGTCTGCGGGCGTATGTTATGACCTGCGCGCGAAACCGTATGCTTTCAGCCGTGCGCCGAAACAAACCGCTGGGCGGCGATTACGATGGCTCTGAAGAGCTTGAGGACAAGACCGAGCCTGCTGCGGACGATGGCGCTATGGAGCTTTTTCGTGAGCTGTATGAGGCTATGGAGCGGCAGCTTACCGAGCGCGAGAGGGGCGTGCTGACCGCGTATATGACGGGTATGAGCTACGCCGAGATAGCGCAGTCGCTCGAGATAACGGAAAAAGCAGTCGATAACGCAATGCAGAGGGCGCGCCGCAAGCTCAGAAAAGAATTTGGCAGGCAGCCGTAAATGTCACGAAATATGCGCTTTTGCTTAGTAAGCGCGGCGACAGCCGTAGAGCCGGTGCAATTCCGGCGTGGCGCAAAGCTATTTATTTACGTTGGGCTAGGGGTACGCCCTAATTGCCGGAAAGGTTAGGTTTATCATGTACGAAGACAAGACATTAGTATGCAAGGACTGCGGAAACGAGTTCGTATTCACAGCAGGCGAGCAGGAATTTTACGCTGAAAAAGGTTTTGTGAACGAGCCGCAGAGATGCAAGGCTTGCCGCGACGCTCGCAAGCAGGGCGGAGCAAGGGGAGAAAAGCAGATGTTTACCGCTGTATGCGCTTCCTGCGGCGGCGAAGCTAAAGTTCCTTTCAAGCCCAGAGAGGACAGACCTGTATATTGCAGCGAGTGCTTTGCAAAAATGAGAGAAAATTGATCCGACTAAAACACGCTTTGTGCCGCTTGGTATAAACTATATTTTATTTGAGATGAATTTGCTAAAAAAGACAGACCTTTTTGCGGGTCTGTCTTTTTGTTTATGCAATAATTCTGTTTTACTTTTTTGCGTTCGCGAGCATAAGCTTTATGCGGTTCTCTTGGTTTACCTTCGTAGCGCCGGGGTCGTAGTCGATGGCGACTATGTTTGCGTTGGGGTAAGCTTCTTTGATAACGCGGCTCATGCCCTTTGCCACAATGTGGTTCGGCAGGCAGCCAAAGGGCTGGGTGCAAATTATATTCTCCGTTCCGGTCTCGGCGAGCGCTGCCATTTCGGCGGTTATCAGCCAGCCTTCGCCCATCTTCACGCCCTGATTCATGTACTTGTCGGCGCAGGCGCGCAGGTGCTCGAAATCGTGCGGCGGGAAAAATTCGCCCTGCTCTTCGATCATCTTGATCTGCTCGCGCTGGAATTTGTAAAGCACATCGTAGCCGATCTTGTATGCGGCGGTGCGGGGTGTCTGCTTATCGTAAAGGCGCGCGTCGTTTATGAGGTCAGAAGCGCAGTACAGCACGAAATCCAGCAGCCCCGGCACGTTCGGCTCGCAGCCCTCAGACATAAGGAAGTTGTTGAGGTCGTTGTTCGCGAGCGGCGAATATTTAACGTATATCTCGCCGACAATGCCCACGCGCGGCTTTTTCTCCTTAGTGCGCGGCAGTGCGGCGAAATCTTTCAGCATAGCGCGGTAGATGGACTTTGTGTTCATAAACTGCGTTTTCGTGCCCATAAGCTTGCCTATGCGGTGCTGCCAGCGCGCGAGAAGCTGGTCGGTGCTGTTTTTGTTGATCTCGTAAGGCTTGCACTGATTGTACAGCAGCATCAGCATATCGCCGTAAAGCACGCAGTAGATCAGCCTTGTGATTATCGGTATGGTCATGGGGAACGCGGGGTTCGGCTCCAGTCCGCTGAAATTCAGCGAGAGCACGGGCACCTGCGGGAACTGCGTCGATATAGCCTTGCGGATAAGGTATATGTAGTTTGAAGCACGGCAGCCGCCGCCCGTCTGGGAGATGAGCAGGGCGACCTTGTTCACGTCGTACTTGCCGCTTTTCAGCGCGTCCATGTATTGGCCGATGACGAGCAGCGCGGGGTAGCAGGTGTCGTTGTGGGTGTTTTTCAGTCCCTCGTCTACTACATTGCGGCTGGTATTTGTCAGCAGCTCCATTTTGTAGCCGAAGTGCTCGTATGCCTTGATTATAAGGTTAAAGTGTATCGGCAGCATATCGGGTATGAGTATCGTGTAGTCTTTCTTCATATCCTCGGTAAAGGTAGTGCGCTTTACGCGGTCGGAATACTGCTTCTGCTGTTTTGGCTGTTTGCTCATTATGCTTACACTTCCTTTCCGTTTTTCGCGGCGTCTTTTTCTTCAAGCGCCGCCGCGAGCGAGCGCAGGCGTATCTTAGCCGCGCCCAGATTGGTTATCTCGTCGATCTTTAGCTGAGTGTAAAGCTTTCCGTGCTCCTCGAGTATAGCGCGAACTTCGTCGGTGGTAACGGCGTCGATGCCGCAGCCGAATGATACGAGCTGTACTAGCTGCATATCGTCGTTTTCGCAAACGTACTCCGCTGCGCGGTAAAGTCTTGCGTGGTATGTCCACTGGTTGAGTACGTCGAGAGGCGGGCAGTCTACCAGATTTGCCACGCTGTCCTCGGTGACTACCGCGAAGCCCAGCGAGGCTATCAGCTTGTGTATTCCATGGTTTATCTCGCGGTCGATGTGGTAAGGTCTGCCCGCGAGCACGATTATTTTCTGACCCTTGCTGCGCGCATCGGCGATTATCTCTAGGGCTTTCTGCTCGTTAGCGCGCTTGTAGCGTAGCTGCTCGGAGTAAGCTTTGTTCAGCACGCCGAGCACCTGCTTTTCTTTTATGCCGTATGAGCGCAGCGCCGCGGCTACGTTCTTGGCTGTATTTTTCTTGAAGTTAATATCGAGGTAGGGGGTTATGAAATTGCTGCTGTTTAGGTCGGGGATATTCGCTTTCAGCAACTCGGGGTAGTAGGCTACTACGGGGCAGTTGTAGTGGTTATCCGCCTGACCCTCGTCGATATTGTAGCTCATGCAGGGGTAGAAGATAAAGTCTACGCCCTTATCGAGCAGGTTGAGTATATGTCCGTGCGCGAGCTTAGCGGGGTAGCATACGGTGTCAGAGGGTATGGTCTGCTGACCGCGGTAGTATGTATCGCGCGAGGATTCGTCTGAGAGAACTACTTCAAAGCCCAGCTCGGTGAGCATGGTGTGGAAGAAAGGCAGCATATCGTAATAGCTCAGCGCCATAGGTATGCCTACCCGCGCGATGGGCTTGCCGTGCGGCTTTTTCTCGCCGTAGGCTTTCAGCTGCTCTAGCTTGTATTCGTACATATTCTCCGTCTTGTTGGCAAGCTTTATGCCCGCGCCCTTTTCGCAGCGGTTGCCCGAAACGAAGCGGTGGCCGTCGCTGAAACGGATTATAGTGAGGTTGCAGTGGGCTGTACAGCCGCCGCACTGCGCCGACATAGAGTTGTACGCAAAATCGCGAAGCTGGTCGAGGGTAAGTATAGAAGAAGTGCGCTGCGGCTCGGCTTTGGTCTTTTCCATAGCGAAGATCGCGCAGCCGAAAGCGCCCATCAGTCCTGCTATCGCAGGGCGGATAACGTTTCTGCCAAGCTCCATCTCAAACGAGCGCAATACGGCGTCGTTTAAGAACGTACCGCCCTGTACTACTATGTTCTTGCCCAGCTCGTCGATGGATTTAGCGCGGATAACTTTGTACACCGCGTTCTTGATTATCGAGGAGGAAAGTCCCGCCGATATGTCTTCTACCGAAGCGCCGTCCTTCTGCGCCTGTTTTACAGAAGAGTTCATGAATACCGTGCAGCGCGAGCCTAGCTCTACGGGGGCTTTTGCGAAAAGTCCGAGGTTCGCGAAGTCGGCTATCTCGTAGCCCATAGCCTGCGCGAATGTCTGTATGAAAGAGCCGCAGCCCGAGGAGCATGCCTCGTTCAGCATGATGCTGTCTATCGCGTTGTTCTTTATCTTGAAGCACTTTATGTCCTGACCGCCGATGTCGATGATGAAGTCAACGTCGGGACAGAAGAAAGCCGCCGCCTTGTAGTGCGCTACTGTTTCTACTATGCCGAAGTCTACGCCCAAGCCCGCCTTTATGAGGTCTTCGCCGTAGCCCGTTACCGCCGAAGCTTTTATGTTCAGTCCGGGGTTCGCTATGCGGTAGATGTCCTCCAGCTTCGAGGCTATGATGTCGAGCGGCTGACCCTTGCTTGAGCAGTAGTGCTGATAAAGCAGCCTGCCGTCCGGCGTGATGAGGACCAGCTTCGTGGTGGTAGAGCCTGCGTCGATACCGAGGTACGCGTCGCCCGAGTAGGTCTTTATATCGGCGTACTTTAGGTCTGACTGCTTGTGGCGCGCCACAAATTCCTCGTACTCAGCGCGGTCTTTAAAGAGGGGAGTGCCCGTAACTATATTGTCCGCGGTCTTTGCGTTTATTATCTTATCCAGCGTTTCGTCGATGGTCATGGCTTCTGAAATGTCGTGCGCCTGAAGCGCGCAGCCGTAAGCCATGAAGCAGGGTGCGAGGTCGGGGAACACCGCGTGCTCAGCGTCGAGGTGCAGTGTTTCTGTAAACGCCTTTCTCAGACCCTTTAAGAACGAGAGAGGGCCGCCGAGGAAGAGCACGTTGCCTGCTATCTTTCTGCCCTGCGCCAGTCCCGAAACGGTCTGGTCTACTACCGCTTGGAAAATCGAAGCGGCTATGTCCTCTTTCTTAGCGCCCTGATTGAGCAGCGGCTGAATATCGCTCTTCGCGAAAACGCCGCAGCGCGAAGCTATCGGGTAAAGGCGTGTGCTTTTCAGCGAGAGCCTATCCAGTTCGTCGGCGGTAACGCCTAAAAGCTGCGCCATCTGGTCGATGAAAGCGCCCGTACCGCCCGCGCAAGAGCCGTTCATGCGCTGTTCCACGCCGCCGGTGAGGAAGATTATTTTAGCGTCCTCGCCGCCCAGCTCTACCACTACGTCTGTAAGCGGGTAGCTCTTATTTACGGCGACGAAAGCGGAGTATACCTCCTGCACGAACTCTATTCCGCTTGCCTGCGCTATGCCCAGACCTGCCGAGCCTGTGATGGCTGTGCGGAAGCGCTCGCCCTTGTACTTTTCGTTTATTATACGCAGCTGCTCGGCAACTGTTTCGCGCACTTTAGAGAAGTGGCGTTCGTATTTTGAATATATTATCTCGCCCTCTTTTAGTATCACGGTCTTTACCGTAGTAGAGCCTACGTCGATACCGAGGTCATATATAATGCTCATCTGTTTTTCTACCGATCCTTTCGCTGTATTTAAGGCAATACCGCACAACTATTGTGTGCACAAAGCCGCTAGGCGGTAGTTGTGCGGTGTTGCCTTAAAACATTTATTCACATACTTATACTCAATAATTATAGCATATTTCACTCAAAAAGAAAAGCACTTTTTTGTGAAAAAAGTGCCGCATATTTTGAATTGTGTGCAAAAACATTTATACAATATCTCGTCAGAAAATGTCTTTTTTCTTTTTGATCTGCCGTCTTATCAGTACGAATATCGTCACGCCCAGGCAGAGTATCAGGAATATAGGCACGAGCCATGTGTTTTCGTTTTCAGCCTGCGCCGATTTCATCTCTGTCCAGAGGTCTTGCATCTGCTTGTTCGCTTTGTCGGAAAGATTTACGAACACGGTGGTGTGCTCGCTGATAAAATCTTGGTCGGGGTAGGATACGGGGTTATTCTTCACGTCCTCGTCCAGCATATCGTAAGCCGCTTGGTGCGGGGTGGAGTAGCAGATGTAGTCGATGTTCGCGTAGGCGACGTCCGGCTCGCACATGAAGTTTATATACATCTCGGCGGCTTCCTTCTGCTTCGCGCCCGCGGGTATGCACATAGCGTCGATGAAAAGGTTAGTGCCGCTCTTCGGTATCACGAAGCCTAAGTCCTCGTTCTCGTCGAGTATGGTCAGCGCGTCGCCCGCGTAGTAGGGGGCTATCAGCGCGTCGCCCGCGCCCATTTTGTCGAATGTCTCGTCCATAACATAGCCCTGCACTACGTTTTTCTGCTCGGTAAGCTTTCTCGCCGCGTCGGCAAGCTCGTCGCTGTCCTCAGTGTTTATCGAGTAGCCCTGCATTATCTCGGCTATCGCGAAAGCGTCGCGCGGGTTGTCGAACATCAGTATTTGGTCTGAGTAGTCTTTGTTCCAAAGCAGATCCCAGTCTATCTCGTCCTTGGGCAGGTCTATCATAGTCTTGTCGTAGATTATGCCGACCGTTCCCCATGTATACGGTACAGAGTAGCTGTTTTCGGGGTCGTAAGCCATGTTGCGGAAATTATCCATGATGTACTTGAAATTCGGGATATTCTCGAAATCAAGCGGCTGCACCATGTTTTCCTTTATCATCTTGCTTATCATGTAGTCTGAGGGGATTATCACGTCGTAAGAAGCTCCGCCGCCTTTCAGCTTGGCGTAAAGCTCTTCGTTGGTGGCGTAGTTGGTGTAATTAACCTTTATGCCCGTGAGCTTTGTAAACTCTGAGTTTACGTCCAGCGTGCCCGCCTCAGCGCCCGTAGAGATGTATTCTCCCCAGTTGTAAACGTTGATGGAAATGCCCGCGTCTTTAAATTTTGTGTAATATTCGGGGTCGGAAACGGTGAGCGTCTGCGCTTCGGCAGTTTTCTCTTCTTCCTCAGTATCGGCAGAAGTATCCGCGCTGCCTCCGCAGCCCGAAAATGCGCTCGCCGCCAGCGCGGCAGCCATTATCAGCGCCGCGTATTTTGATATGCGTTTAAGTATCATAAAAAAGTCACTCCCCCCGCTCACGCTTTTTTAGCCTGCTTATTCTCAACGAAATTCTTGATGAGCAGGATTATCACAACTACCGCGAAGATTATCGCCGAAAGCGCGTTTATCTCGGGCGATACCTTGCGCCGCGTCATAGAGTAGATGGTTATGGGCAGCGTCTGCGAGGTAGAGCCGCTGGTGAAGTAGCTGATTACGAAATCGTCCAGCGAGTAGGTGAAAGCCATGAGAAAGCCGCTAACTACGCCCGGCATTATCTCGGGTAGCACTACTTTAAAGAATGCTTTCGCAGGCCCGCAGCCGAGGTCTTGCGCCGCTTCGTAAAGGTGGGGGTCCATCTGGCGGAATTTCGGCATGATGTTTAGTATAACGTAGGGCACGTCGAATGTGATGTGCGCTATTACCAGCGTCTGAAAGCCGAACTCTAAATTCATGCGCGCCGCGAAGAATACGAAGAGCAGCATAAGCGATACGCCCGTAACTATCTCGGGGTTGATTATCGGCATATTTGTGATGTTCATTACCATAGCTTTCGGCACACGGCGCATATTGTTTATGCCGATGGCGGCGAGTGTGCCGAGTATCGTGGAAACTATGCTCGCTATTACGGCTATTATTATAGTGTTTATCAGCGAGGAGATTATAATGTCGTTGTGTATCAGCTTGCGGTACCAGTCTAGCGTGAACCCGCTGAATACCGAGCGGCTCTTAGTTTCATTAAAAGAGAAAACTATCAGCACGAATATGGGAACGTAGAGGAACATAAGCACTGCGCCCAAGTAAATTTTTCCAAGTTTTTTCATCATATCCCGCCTGCCTTTACATAAGCACCTGATCGTCAGGGCTGAACTGGTTCATTATCGTCATTATCATAAGTATTATGACCATGAGCACCAGTGAGATAGCCGCGCCGAGGTTGGGGTTGTAGGAGTTTCCGAGAAACTGCATCTCTATAAGGTCGCCGATGAGCAGGTTAGAGCCGCCGCCCAGCATACGCGAGATTATGAAAGTAGATATAGCGGGCACGAAGACCATAGTAATGCCCGAGGTTATTCCAGGCAGGCTCAGCGGAACTATTACTTTAAAAAGCACGTTCATAGAGCTGCAGCCGAGGTCTGAGGCTGCTTCCAGCACGCTTTTGTCTATCTTCTCCATTACCGAGTAGAGCGGCAGTATCATGAAAGGCAGGTAGTTGTACACCATGCCCAGCACCACCGCGCCGGAGGTGTTTATGAGCTTGTAAGGCCCTAAGCCGATAAGCCCCAGCAGGTGGTTGATTATGCCGTTGTTGCCCAGCAGGGTCATCCATGCGTATGTTCTCAGCAAAAAGTTCATCCACATAGGCAGCATTACTATCATCAGCATAGTGCCCTGCTTGTGTTTTTCCATGCGCGAGAGCAGGAAAGACACGGGGTAGGCCACCACTAAGCATATCGCCGTCGCGATCACCGAGAGCCATATCGAGCGCACGAATATATTTGCGTACTGTCCTACGTCTGAGATGTTTTTTATAGTAAACTTGCCCGCGTTGTCGGTAAGTGCGAAGTATGCTACCATTATAAGCGGTACTACTATGAAAACCGCCATCCATACTAAGTATGGCGCGGCGAGTATTTTTTTCTTCATGATATTATCAGTCTTCCTCCGCCGCAGTTTTTTTCATTATGTGTATATCGAATGGGTCGAAGGTCATGCCGACCATAGTGCCTACCTGTTCCGCTTTTGTAGAGTGTATCATCCACTTGTGGTCTACGCCGTCTACTATCATCTCGTAGTGCACGCCCTTGAATACTACCGATTCTACTATGCCCGTGAGCTTCGCGCCCTCGGCGGGGATAATCTTCACGTCCTCGGGGCGGATAACTACGTCTACCGTTTCGTTCGGCGAAAAGCCGTTGTCCACGCACTCAAAGCGCCTGCCGGTAAACTCTACCTCGCAGTCGCGCGGCATACAGCCGTTTATAATGTTGCTCTCGCCGATGAAGTCGGCTACGAAAGCGTTTATCGGCTCGTTGTAAATATCAGTCGGCGAGCCTATCTGCTGAATATGGCCGTTGTTCATTACAACAACCGTGTCGCTCATCGTCAGCGCTTCTTCCTGATCGTGGGTAACGTAAACGAAGGTAAGCTCCAGCGCCTGCTGTATACGGCGAAGCTCGGTCTGCATACCCTTGCGCAGCTTTAAGTCCAGCGCGCCGAGAGGCTCGTCCAGCAGCAGTACCTTCGGGTGATTTACCAGCGCACGCGCTATCGCCACGCGCTGCTGCTGACCGCCCGAAAGACGGTTTATAGAGCGCTTTTCAAAGCCCTTGAGGTTCACCAGCTCGAGCATTTCGCCCACGCGCTTTACTATCTCTTTCTGCGGCAGCTTTTTCACTCGCAGACCGAAAGCGATGTTTTCGTAAACGTTCAGGTGCGGGAAGAGGGCGTACCTCTGGAAAACGGTGTTTACGTTGCGCTTGTGCGGCGGCACGCCGTTTATCCTCTTGCCCTCAAACAAAACGTCGCCTTCGGTGGGGTCTAAAAATCCTGCGATTATGCGCAGGGTAGTGGTCTTGCCGCAGCCTGAAGGGCCGAGCAGCGTCACGAATTCCTTGTCCTTTATATCAAGGCTGATATTTTTGAGTATCCGCTCGCCGTCCTCAAAATCGACCACGATATTTTTTAAGCTGATAATATTCTCCATTAGGCATACATACCTTTCAACAAAATTCGGCAAAAAACGCCGACATTTCAATTATATATTAACTATCCAAAAAAGTCAATAGAACTTGCCCTTGTAATATATTATTATGCACACTAATTTTAAAAAAACGGCTTTTTCGACGGTATTTTTGAGCAAAAAAAGAGCCTCACACGGTGTGAGGCGAAAAATGAAATAAAATAAAACTATGTGTAGAACAAAAGAAAGGAGACAACAAAACGGATGTTAGTATCAAACATTGCTGTATGATTATCTTAACATCATGTATATTATATATCAAAAAACAAGATTCGTCAAGCGAATTACAGAATTTATATTTTTTATTCATACATTTTGGCGTTTTGCACAATTGGAGTGCGCTCCGGTTTAGCGATATTTCACCGATAAAATTAAAAATAACTTAAATAAGCGAAATATTAAACCATTAGCCGAAAAAGCGCGGAAAACGTTGATGATCGGCGGCATGATAGAAAATTATAAAATATAAAGATCTGAACTATTTTTCGCTCTGCGCTTGAAAAATCGACGAAAATATGATATACTTATGTTTATAGGGATATAGTAAAAAACAAGAAAGGAAAGCAGAAAATGATAAACAGCGAAGTGTTTTGGCAGGTGGTACGCGACCGTGCCCCGCGTTGGACCGGCGAGATATTCCTGATATTCGCCCTCACGGCGGTGCTGCTGATAATGGTCTGCTCGCTGCGGCGGCTGAGCCTGCGGCGCTCGGCGCTGGCGGTGGGCGTTTACACATACGTCTACAACGTCTTGGTGACAACGCTTTTCATGCGTGAGCAGTACCCATACTACCGCTATACGCTGCGGGTGGATTTTATTCGGCAGATATTCGTGGAGCACAGTGCTTTCGCGGCGGCGGAGGGCTTGCTGAATTTCCTTATGCTGCTGCCGCTGGGGCTTGCGCTGCCGTTTTTCTTCAAGCGCTACGCCGTAGCAAAGACCTGCGCGATAGGCGGCGGGCTGACGGTCTTCATAGAGGTTACTCAGCTCGCGGCGCGGCTGGGCGAGCTACAGGCGGACGACCTTATACTAAACTACGCGGGCTGTATGGTTGGGGCGTACATCTATGCCGCAGTTTCGGCTATATACAAGCACCGCAGGAAAAAAAGAACAGCAGAAAAAACCAATTGTTATAAAACACAGCAATAAGATAGGAATAATTTATTAAATATTCAGATTTGCTCTTGCATTTTATAGAAAAATGGTATATAATAAAGAGTGCAGAAGAAACAGATGGATATCTGTTCAACTGTAACAAGGTGATGCGCTTGAAAAAAGCGCTGTTGCCATAGAGAAAACTGAAAGGAATGATATAAATTATGGAAAAACGTTTTGTGTATGCTGATAACGCCGCTACCACCCGCGTTACCAAGAATGTACTTGACGTAATGCTGCCTTACTTTACAGAGGGCTACGGCAACGCTTCGAGCATTTACCAGCTCGGTATGAACGCTGCTAAGGCTGTGCTGGCTGCAAGAGAAAAAGTAGCCGCCGCTCTGGGCGCTAAGGTAAATGAGATATACTTTACGGCCGGCGGCTCTGAGTCGGACAACTGGGCTATAAAGGGCGCGGCTGAGCTGGGCGCTAAAAAGGGCAAGAAGCACATCATAACCACCGCGATAGAGCACCACGCTGTGCTGCATACCTGCGAGTACCTGGAAAAGCATGGCTTTGAGGTAACATATCTGCCCGTAGACGAATACGGCAGAGTTACCGCGCAGCAGGTGGCTGATGCTATCCGCGAGGATACCTGCCTGGTAACTATAATGTTCGCGAACAACGAGATCGGTACTATAATGCCTATCCCCGAGATCGGCGCTGTGTGCAAGGAAAAGAAGGTAATGTTCCACACCGACGCAGTACAGGCGGTAGGTCATGTAGAGATCGACGTAAAGGCTATGGATATAGATATGCTCTCGCTTTCGGGTCACAAGATCCACGCACCAAAGGGCATCGGCGCACTTTATATCAGAAACGGCATAGCTCTGCCTAACCTCATCGCGGGCGGTGCACAGGAGCGCGGCAAGAGAGCGGGCACGGAGAACGTTCCCGGAATAGTAGGTCTGGCTGAGGCTATCACAACTGCCTGCGCCGATATTCCTGAAAAGACCGTTAGGATCTCCGCTCTGCGTGACAAGCTGATAGAGGGCATACTCAAGATACCGCAGACCCGTCTGAACGGCGACGCTAAGCAGCGTCTTGCGGGAAACGTGAACGTTTCTATCCGCGGAATAGAGGGCGAGAGCCTGCTGCTCATGCTCGACCTTAACGGCATATGCGCTTCTTCCGGCTCTGCCTGCACCTCCGGCTCGCTCGACCCATCGCACGTTCTGCTCGCGATAGGTCTGCCGCACGAGATAGCTCACGGCAGCCTGCGCCTTTCGCTCGGCGAGGACGCTACCGAAGAGGACGTTGACTATATCCTTTCGGTGCTGCCAGGCATAGTTGCCCGTCTGCGCTCTATGTCGCCCCTTTGGGAAAGAGTTTGCAAGAACGAAAATCTTAACCCCGACGGCACGCCTAAGGCATAACGGCGCTGCCGCAGGATAAAGCAACCATAAAAAAATCCGTAAGTAAGGAGATCGTGAAATATGATTTACAGCGAAAAAGTTATGGATCACTTTGCCAACCCGAGAAACGTTGGCGAGATCGAAAATGCCGACGGCATTGGCGAAGTAGGCAATGCTAAGTGCGGCGACATCATGAAGATGTACCTTAAAATAGACAACGGCATAATTACCGACGCTAAGTTCAAGACCTTTGGCTGCGGCGCTGCCGTTGCTACCTCCTCTATGGCTACCGAGCTGATAAAGGGCAAGCCCGTAGAGGACGCGGTAAAGCTTACCAACAAGGCGGTTATAGAGGCCCTCGACGGACTTCCCCCTGCAAAGCTGCACTGCTCGGTGCTGGCTGAGCAGGCTACCAAGGCTGCACTTGCCGATTATTACCGCAAGAACGGCATCGACCCCGAGCCTATACTCGGTAAATTTGCCGACTGCGAAGACTGCGAGAACTGCGGAGTTTAAGGGCGCATGAAGCAGGTAGAGATATTCACCGACGGTGCTTGCTCGGGAAATCCCGGGCCGGGCGGCTGGGGCGCTGTGCTGCGTTACGGCAGCGCTGAAAAAGAGCTTTCGGGCGGGGCGGCGGATACCACCAACAACCGCATGGAGCTTTCGGCGGTGATAGCCGCGCTTTCGGCGCTCAAAGAGCCTTGTAAGGTCACCCTCACCAGCGATTCCAAATACGTTATCGACGCGGTGACTAAGGGCTGGGCGAAAAAGTGGCAGGCGAACGGCTGGGTGAAGTCTGACAAAAAGCCTGCGCTGAACGCTGATCTTTGGGAAAAGCTGCTGGTGCTGCTCGAAAAGCACGATGTGCGCTTCGTGTGGGTAAAAGGCCACGCAGGCCACCCCGAGAACGAGCGCTGCGACCGACTGGCGGTAGAACAGTCGATGAAATACAAGTAATGACAGCCGTGCGGAAATGTTCAGTTTCTGCACGGCTTTTTTTACAAATTTGTATTGATTTTTTCGCCGCTTTGTGTTATAATGTACCTGATATTTTTTAAGCGGAGGTATTATACTCTATGTCAGTTTTTTTTGATGAAAAAAATATGAGTTTCAAGCTTACTGCGAGCGAGAGCTGCTATATGCTCAAAGTGGCTCCCGGCGGCTATCTGGCTCACGTTTATTACGGCAAGGACCTGCCCGACGAAGACCTTTCTTATCTGCTTCGTCTGGACGAAAACCCTTTTACGCCTGAAACAAACGACCGCGATAAGGCTTGCTATATGGATACTCTGCCCTTTGAGTACCCCTGTTTCGGGCTGGGCGATTACCGCGAGCACGCTTTCTCGATAATGGATAAGAACGGCGCTTCTACCTGCGACCTGCGTTATAAGTCTCACAAGATCTATAAGGGCAAGCCCGCGCTGGAGGGTCTGCCTGCTACTTTCGCAAACACCCCCGAAGAGGCTGAAACGCTCGAGATAACTATGGAGGATAAGCCTGCGGGTCTTGAAGCAGACCTTATCTACACCGCGTTTGCGGGTCTGAACGCCATCGCGCGCTCGGTAGTTATCCGCAACGTCGGCGGCGATAACGTAAAGCTTACCCGCGTTTACTCCGCCTGCGTAGAGTTCGACGACGAGAAAATGGATATGATAACCCTAAACGGCTCTTGGGCACGCGAGCGCGCTATGGAACGCTGCCGCCTGCACGTCGGCAAGCAGATAATCGACTCTATGCGCGGCGAATCTTCACACCAGAACAATCCTTTTACCGCTCTTTGCAGACACAATGCCGACGAGGACAGCGGCGAGGTTTACGGCTTTAACTTCGTATACTCGGGCAACTTCGTTTCCGAAGCGGAAGTTACTCAGCACAGAAAGACCCGCTACCTGATGGGTATAAATTCCTGCGACTTTGAATGGCTGCTCGAGCCGGGCGAGAAATTCACCGCCCCCGAGGTCATCATGGTATACTCCGACGAAGGTCTGGGCAAGATGAGCCGCACCTTCCACGATCTTTACAGAAACAACCTTATCCGCGGCGAATACAAGGATAAGCGCCGCCCGATACTGATAAACAACTGGGAAGCTACCTACTTCAACTTCTCAGCTGAAAAGCTGGTGCAGATAGCTGAGCAGGCTTCTAAGCTGGGCATCGAGATGCTCGTAATGGACGACGGCTGGTTCGGTCACCGCGACGCCGATAACTCCTCGCTGGGCGACTGGTTCGTTTACGAAAAGAAGCTCGAGGGCGGTCTGAAAGCGCTCGTTGACAAAGTAAACGCGCTGGGCATGAAGTTCGGCATTTGGTTCGAGCCTGAGATGATCTCGCCCGACTCTGAGCTTTACAAGACCCACCCCGATTGGGCTATACAGGTAAAGGGAAGAGAGCTTACACTCTGCCGCGAGCAGTATGTTCTCGACTATTCGCGCGAGGACGTTCGCGACTACGTTTACGGCATGATGAAGAAGATACTCGACAGCGCGAATATCGAGTACATAAAGTGGGATATGAACCGCCAGCTTACAGAAGTGGCCTCAAACAGCCTGCCTAAGGAGCGACAGAGAGAGCTTTGGCACAGATACGTTCTCGGAGTTTACGACCTTATGAACAGACTTACTACCGATTATCCGCACCTGCTGCTTGAGAACTGCTCTGGCGGCGGCGCAAGATTTGACGCGGGTATGCTTTACTACTCGCCGCAGATCTGGTGCTCGGACGATACCGACGCCATCGAAAGACTGAAAATACAGTACGGCACATCTATGTGCTACCCCTGCTCGGCTATGGGCGCGCACGTTTCCGACTGCCCGAACCACACCGTTGGCAGAACTACGCCTTTCACCACCCGCGGCCATGTAGCTATGGTAGGTACTTTCGGCTACGAGCTTGACGTTACTAAGATACCCGTGGAGGACAGAAACGCTATCCCCGGTCAGATCGCCGAGTTCAACAAGTACAACAAGCTGGTGCGCACCGGCGACCACTACCGCATAGGCAATATGTTCGAGGACAACACTTGGGACGCTTGGATGTTCGTAGCTAAGGACAAGGGCGAGGCGCTCTTCGAGTTCGTACAGGTGCTCTCCCGTCCGAACGAGCGCTCGCGCAGGATAAAGCTCAAGGGCTTAGAGCCGAACGCTTACTACTACGAGGAATCCAACCCCGAAGTTAAGCTTTCGGGCGCGGCTCTTATGCAGTGCGGTATAAACATCACCTCGCTTTGGGGCGATTATCAGTCGAAGATACTGCACTTCATCAAGGCGTGATATACTGAATTAAAATTTCGCTGCATCTGTCAGAAAGGGCGGGCTGCGGCGAATTTTAAGGATAAAAATGTAAACGTTATCATTAAAGCAGGAGGGTAACGGAAATGGATAATAATTACTTCAAAAGCGTTATCGACGCTGACGAAGCGCCCGTAGTTATCTGCGATCTAAGCCACACGGTGGTCTACATGAACCCCACGGCTGTAAAGAGGTACGAAAAACGCGGCGGCGCGGCGCTGATAGGCAGGTCGCTGATGGGCTGCCACAATGCCGACTCTAAAGACAAGATAGAGCGCGTGATAGCGTGGTTCAAAAAAGACCCCGCCAACAACAAGGTATACACCTTTCGCAATGAAAAGGAAAACAAGGACGTGTACATGATAGCCCTAAGAAACGACGGCGGTGAGCTGATAGGCTATTACGAAAAGCACGAGTACAGAAATATCGAGAGCATGGCGCTTTACGATATTGACTGATACAGACAAGGAGATTTTTAGCATATGAAGATGAAAAAGCTTGCGGCGCTGGTATGCGCTGCGGTGTTCGCGGCGGGCGTGCTTGGCGGCTGCGCGGGCAAGGATAAAAAGACCGACTCGGTTGCCGACGCTAAGATCATAAGCGCCGACGAATATTACAACGCTCAGCACGTAGATACGGGCTGGGAATGGGGCAATGCCACTATAATGGCGGGCGGATTTATCCCGAACATTATCTACAACCCCACCGAAGAGGACGTAGTTTACGCGCGTACAGATATGGGCGGCGCTTACAAGATCGACAAGGAAACGGGCAAGTGGAAGTGCATGACCGACTTCATCGGCGGCGACGACTGGAACTTGAACGGCGCCGAGAGCATCGCCACCGACCCCGTAGAGCCTAACCGCGTTTATATGGCGGCGGGCACATACACAAATTCGGCGGGCGCTATAATGGTTTCCGACGACTACGGCGAGAACTGGCTGAAGGTAGACGTAGATTTCCGCATGGGCGCGAACGAGGTCGGCAGAGGTTGTGGCGAAAGACTTCAGGTAGATCCCTGCGACAACAGCATTCTCTACTACGGCTCGCGCTCGGACGGACTTTTCAGATCCACCGATTACGGCAGAAGCTGGAGCAAGGTCGAGAGTTTCCCGACCACGGGCGGCTACGTCGAGGACGGCTACTCTATCGGCATAACATGGGTGGCTTTCGATAAAAGCTCGGGCAGCAAGGGCAAAGCCTGCCAGACGATATTCGCGGGCGCGGCAAGACCTACGGGCAACGTCATCTTCCGCTCAGACGACGGCGGCGAGAGCTGGAGCGAGGTAGAGAACCCCTATTACGAAAAGCTGAAAAAGAACGAGGGCATGAAGCCTGTACAGGGCGAAGTTTCCTCCGACGGCTACCTCTACTGCACGTTCGGCGACAAGGCCGGTCCGAATAACGTAATGCGCGGCTCGGTGCAGAAATACTCCATCAAGGATAAAACTTGGGAAGAGATAACCCCCGACCTCAAATACACCTGCGGTTACAGCGGACTAAGCGTAAACCCCAACGACCCGAACATGATAGTAGTGACCACTCTCGACCTCTGGGCAGTAGTGGACAACATCTACACCAGCTTCGACGGCGGCAAGACTTGGACGGGCATATGGGACCCCGAAACGCAGAAAACCAATTACAACCTCGACATCTCAGAGTGCAAATGGCTCGACTGGCAGGGTCAGCTAAAGCCGGGCTGGTGGATGACGGGCGTTTCGATAAACCCCTTCAATCCCGACGAGATAATGTACGGCACTGGCGCGACGGTATTCAAGACGGATAACCTCACAAAGTGCCAGAGCGAGCCGATAAACATTTCCGTGGCGGCTGAGGGCATAGAGCAGACGGCGATTTTCGACATAGTAGCGCCAAACGCCAACGATGAGAACGCCCCCGAGCTTTACTCTATCCTCGGCGACCTTTACGGCTTTAAGCACATGGACGTAAACAAAGCGCCCGAAGAGCATTTCGGCGACTTTAAGTCCACCTCCATCGACTGCGCTATGCTGGACTACAACATAGTCGTCCGCGCGACAGAGGAGGGCGACGCTACGCTTTATTACTCCACCGACGCCGCCGACACTTGGAACGAGATAAAGGGTCTGCCTGACGATAGCCTGAAAAAGACGGGCGGTCAGGTGAAGCTTTCGGCAGACGGCAAAACGCTGCTTTGGCAGCCGGGAGTTACCGGCGCGAACGCGTATATGACTAAGGACTGGGGCAAGACCTGGACGGAGCTTACCGACCTGCCGGGCGGCTGCACTATCGAAACCGATAAGGTCAACCCCGACCGCTACTACGCAGTATACGACGGCAGATTTTACATGACAGCCGACGGCGGAAAGAGCTGGAGCACCATCACGGAATTCCTGCTTTCAAACTTCACGCTAGAGGCTGCGGCGGATACCGAGGGCGACCTTTGGATAGGCGCGGGCAACGGCGGAGTTTACTATCTCGACGCTGACGGCGACGCGCAGCTTACACGCGTATCTGACGCAGTGCAGGATTGCTCGGTTGTAACGCTCGGCAAGGCGGCTGACGGCGCGGACTACATGACTCTTTACATGATAGGCGAAGCAAACAACGAGGGTCACGGCGTGTATATGTCCACCGACAAGGGCGTTTCATGGAAGCGCATAAACGACGATACTGAAAAGTGGGGCAACGTAAAGAACGTTATGTCGGGCGACCCGAAGGTCTTTGGCAGAGTTTACATCGTTACCGACGGCAGAGGTATCATAATGGGAAATATCAAGAGCGAATAATTCGCCGCGATAAGCAAAAAATAAGGCTGACGTTTAATGGCGTCAGCCTTTTTGTGTTCTTAAATTTTTTTGCGGTAGATAAGCCCTTTGCCGTGCAGGTAGTCGAACCGCAGAACTATCGTCATCATACAGAAAAGCTCGCTTATCAGAAAGAATATCAGCGTCGCGAAAGGCACTGAGTAGCCGCTCGGCTCAGTTATCATGCCGCGCAGCTCGGAGAACATCAGCGAGGGGTGGACAAGCATATAGCCGAAAGTCTTTGCGTGCAGCCCGCGGTACTTGAACGTAAATTCGTAAGCGTTCATCTCGTGCGCCTTTTTCATCGATTTTTCGACCTCCTGCGGGGTGCTGCCGAGTATGTCGGAAAATCCACAGTAGTCCCAAAGGCTCTCGCTGTTGATAGTTTTCAGTTCTTCGGCGGAGAGCTGCGAAAGCTTTTCGTCGCTCATGCCATCGAGCACTATCGAAGCGGGCGCGGCTTTCATCTGCCGCATAAAGTCCTCAGCGCCGCTGTAATCCTCAAGGTAGCTTTCGTACCCCGCGAAGTAGTAAACGTCCGCCTCGGTCTTTTTCATGTAGCGGTAAACGCTGAGCGCGTAATCATGGCTGACGTAGTAGCTGAAAACAGCGGGCATCGCGAGCACAAAGCCTGCTGCGCAGAGTATAGCGGCGGCACGCAGGTCGCGCACGCGGCGCAGCACGGCGTAAAGCTTTACCAGCGAGCCGGGCAGCAGGCAAAGCACCGCCGCGCATAGCAGCGAGATGACCGCCGCCACGTCAGAGCCGCATATCAGCGCGAGCAGCATACCCGCCGCCGAGCAGAGCAGCGCCGAGAATATCAGCACCGCGCCGAACTGCACCGTGAATATCGGGCGGCGCGGCTTTGGCAGAGGTTTGCCCTCGGTATTATTTTTTTTCTGCATAAATTTTCGCTTCCCCTTTCGCAAAATGTGTGAAGGTCAAAGTGGTTATCTGTGCAAATAGTGAGTATCAGTTCTGTTTGTAGTCGGCGAGGAATTCTTTCAGCCCCTGCATCGAAGCGCTGAGGGTATCCATATCGGGCAGATAAACTATGCGGAAATGGTCGGGAGCGCCCCAGTGGAAGCCGCCGCCGTGTACCAGCAGTATCTTTTTCTCGCGCAGGAAGTCGAGCACGAACTGCTCGTCGTTGGTAATGCCGAACTTCTTGATATCCATTTTCGGGAATATGTAGAAAGCCGCCTTGGGCTTTACCGCCGAGATCCCGTCGATGCTGTTGAGCGCATTGTAGATAAACTCGCGCTGATCGTAGATCCTGCCGCCGGGGAGGAGAAGCGGGTCTTTTTTGCCGAAGCTGGCGGGGTCTAGGGCGGTGGCTACCATGTGCTGCGCGGGCACATTTGAGCAAAGGCGCATGGAGGAGAGCATATTCAGCCCCTCGATATAGCCGCGCGCCGCCTTTTTGTTGCCCGAAAGGCTCATCCAGCCGATGCGGAAGCCCGCCGACATATGCGATTTTGAAAGTCCGCTGAATGTGATGCAGAAAACATCGTCCCCAGCTAGGGAAGCGATAGAGGTGTGCACCGCGTCGTCCATCAGCAGGCGGTCGTAGATCTCGTCGGAGAAGATTATCAGCCCGTTTTCGCGCGCAACTTCCACTATCTGCATGAGCAGGTCTTTTTCGTATACCGCGCCCGTAGGGTTGTTCGGGTTTATGATAACTATAGCCTTGGTGTTCGGCGTTATCTTTTTCTTTATGTCCTCGATGTCGGGGTTCCAGTCGGCGCTTTCGTCGCAGACGTAGTGTACGGCCGTGCCGCCCGCGAGGGTAACTGAAGCTGTCCAGAGCGGGTAGTCGGGCGAAGGCACGAGCACTTCGTCGCCGCTGTCGAGCAGGCCTTGCATAGACATGGTGATAAGCTCGGAAACGCCGTTGCCGGTGTAAATATCGGCGGGGGTAACGCCCTTAATGCCGCGGTATTCGTCGTAGCGGATTATCGCTTCGCGCGCGGCGATTATGCCGTGAGAATCGCTGTAACCCTGCGCAAGGGGCAGCGAGGAGGACATTACCTGCATAACGTCATCAGGCGCGTTGAAGCCGAAAGTGGCGGGGTTGCCGATATTTAGCTTTAATATCTTTTCGCCCGCGGCTTCCATCATATTGGCCTCGTCCATAACAGGACCTCTTATATCGTAGCAAACATGGTCAAGCTTGTGTGATTTTGCAAATTCTCTCATTTTCATGATACCTCCTAAGCCGAAAAAATTCGGCAGATAATATTATTATACACCCGCGGCGGAAGATTGTCAAGCGCGGCGATCTTGTGATCTTCAAATATGCAAAATTAGCACTTTACAAAGCTTCAAAAATGTGATATATTAAAGGTATAAAATACGGCAGGGAGGTGCAGATATGAAAAAACGATCATCGGTGGATAAGAAAACGCTGAGAAAAGACGCGGCTACGCTTGCGGCAGTAACGGCGGCGGCTTTCATCATGGCGCTGAATACCAAAACTTTTGTAAACACGGGCGGGCTGTACCCCGGCGGCATAACGGGGCTGACGATACTGATACAGCGCGCCGTGCAGGAGCTTGCGGGATTTACGCTGCCTTTCAGCGCGGTGAATATTTTGCTCAACGTTTTCCCCGTGTACATCGGCTTTAGGCACATCGGCAAGAAATTCACGGCTTTTTCCTGTGTAATGATACTGCTGAACAGCTTTTTCACCGACCTTATCCCGAACCATATCATCACAGAGGACGTGCTTCTCATCGCGATATTCGGCGGCATTATCAACGGCGTGGCGATAAGCCTTTGCCTGAACACGGGCGCGACTTCGGGCGGCACGGATTTCATCTCGATATACCTTTCGGAAAAGAGAGGTATGGATTCTTTTGATCTGATACTCGGCTTCAATTCCGTGATACTTTGCACCGCGGGACTGATGTTCGGCTGGGACAAAGCGCTGTACTCTATAATTTTCCAGTACGCTTCGACGGCTGTACTTCATATGCTGTACAAAAAATTTCAGCAGAGCACCATGCTCATCGTGACCACAAAGCCGCACGAGGTCGCGCAGGCGATATACGACGTAAGCCGCCACGGCGCGACTATACTGGAGGGCGAAGGCTCTTACGAACACTGCGAGCGGCAGGTGGTGTACTCGGTGGTATCGGCGGCGCAGAGCAAGCGCGTGATACGCGCGGTGAAACAGACCGACCAGAGCGCTTTCATAAACGAGGTGAAAACGCAGAAGCTTTCGGGACGTTTTTATCAGCCGAAAGAAAATTGAATTTTTGCGCGAAAGCTATTGCAAAATGTGAACCAATATGGTATAATATCAATAAAGATAAAGTATAACTGGAGGTAGAAAATGATGGAAGTTACAAAGGACATAATTTACATCGGCGTGAATGACCATAAGGTCGATCTTTTTGAGGGACAGTACGTTGTTCCGAACGGAATGGCTTACAATTCTTATGTTATCCTCGACGAAAAGACCGCCGTTATGGATACGGTAGACGCGCATTTCGGCGAAGAGTGGCTCGCGAACCTCGAGCAGGCGCTGGGCGGCAGAAAGCCGGATTATCTCGTAGTTCAGCACATGGAGCCTGACCATTCGGCAAACATCGCGAAATTCGCCGAAAAGTACCCCGAAGCGCAGATAGTCGGCAACGCCAAGACTTTCACAATGGTAAAGAACTTTTTTGGCACTGATTACGCCGACCGCCGCGTAGTAGTAAAGGACGGCGAGAGCCTTTCGCTCGGCGCGCACGAGCTGACATTCGTTTTCGCGCCTATGGTGCACTGGCCCGAGGTAATGGTTACCTATGACGCTAAGGACAAGGTGCTTTTCTCGGCAGACGGCTTCGGCAAATTCGGCGCGCTGGACGTTGAGGAGGACTGGGCTTGCGAGGCTCGCAGATATTATTTCGGCATCGTCGGCAAGTACGGTATGCAGGTGCAGAATCTGCTGAAAAAGGCCGCAGCGCTTGATATTCAGATCATCTGCCCGCTGCACGGCCCTGTGCTGACCGAAAACCTCGGCTACTATATTGGTCTGTATGATACATGGTCGGCTTACAAGCCCGAGAGCGAGGGCGTTTTCGTAGCCTACGCTTCCGTTTACGGCAATACCAAGGCTGCCGCCGAGCTGCTGGCTGAAAAGCTGCGCGAAAAGGGCTGCCCGAAGGTTACCGTCGCTGACCTTGCGCGCGAGGACATGGCGGAGTGCGTTGAGGACGCTTTCCGCTACGACACGCTGGTGCTGGCTTCCTGCACATACAATGGCGGCGTTTTCCCGCCGATGCGCGAGTTTATCCTCGACCTCACCGAACGCGGCTACCGTAACAGACGCGTTGCGCTGATAGAGAACGGCTCGTGGGCTGCTACTGCTGCTAAGGTGATGGAGAAAATGCTCGAGGGCAGCAAGGACATCACTTTCGCCGAGAACCGCGTTTCGATAAAGTCGGCGCTGGACGCTGCCTCCACTGCGCAGGTAGAGGCTCTGGCTGACGAACTTACCAAGTAATTTCACGCAAATATAGCGATACCCCGCAGACGTTCGTATCTGCGGGGTATTTTTATATTATGGAAAATATTTGGAACATAGCTATCGCGCTGACGCACATCAGGCTGCCGAGCAGATTTTTCGCCGTGAACCGCTCGCGCTTCGCTATCGTGATGAAGAAAAGCGTTACGAGTATCAGCGGCTGAACGAACGAGTAGAGGGTAAGGCTCATGCCGATCAGCGCGTTTTCCGCAAGCAGCCCCGCGATGTTCGGCAGGCGGGTGAGGAAAACTATCAGGAGCATTTTTTTGAAGACCGCGTAGTCGCAGGGGCGCTCGTTTGCGAGGTAGAGCCGTTTTAGTATGCCTCCCTCCGCGCGCTTCGGGAATATCGCGACCGCCATTATCGCCGTGAGCGCCAGCATCGAGATGAAAAGCCCCGTGTTTTTTGAAAGGTAAGGCTCGCCCGCGCGCATTATCAGCCCGTAGGAAAATTTTGCGAATATGTACAGCGCCATTGCGGGAATAAGCCGCAGCAGTTCGCCGCGCGTGAGCTTTCGTCCGTTGCCCGAGCCGTTCATATCTCCCGAACCGCTCGCTATCAGTGCTAATCCCGCCAGCGCGAAAGGCAGACAAGCCAGCTTCGCCGCCGAGGGCGCTTCGCCGAAGATCGCGCAGTCAGCGCCGTATGAAAGAAACATCGCCAGCCCCAGCCATGCTTTTACCTCAAAAGCGCTCAGCACGCTCAGGCAGACCGCCGCCGTGTAAAATTCGCAGAGCTTGTTCGCTACCAGCAGCGCCGAAATGCCGAAAGTCTGCGGGCAGAGCGCGGCGCGAAGGTGCAGGAACGGCAGGCAGGGCAGCATGAAAGCCGCCGTGGAAGCCGATATGAAAAAAGTAAATTCGCTGCCCGAAAGCCCCCCGCGCGAAACGGTCTTTTTATCGTTCAGCGTACATATGGTATAGCTGGCAACATTTATCAGTAAAAATATCAACTGCAATAGTTTTCACTCCATAAAAAACGGGGCGCATTTTCCGCAAACGCCGCCCCGTGTGGATGATCTAAAATTAGTAAGCCTTGCCCCAAAGCACCATGCACTTTGCTTCCTTGCCGCAGCAAACGCACTTATCGCCGAGGTTTTCCTGATGGAAAGGTATGCAGCGCGAGCCTACACCCGTAACTTCCTTTATCTTATCCTCGCAGGCTTCGTCGCCGCACCACATAGCTTCAACAAAGCCGTCGCCGTTCTTTTCCAGCGCTTCGGTGATCTCTTCCATAGAGTGGCAGCGGTAAGTTCTCTTAGTGCGGTTGGCAAGAGCCTTTTCGTACATACCGGCGGGAATGGTCTTTTCCAGCATCTCGATAACGGTATCTTTGAAAGTTTCAAGCTCGTTTTCGAGGGAAACGGTGGTCTTTTCGCCGTTGTATCTTGCAGCTACTACGCACTGGCAGTTCTCGATGTCCTTCGGGCCTATCTCTACTCTTACAGGCACGCCCTTCATCTCGTACTCGGCGAATTTCCAGCCGGGCGAATTATCGCTGTCGTCGAGCTTTACGCGCACGCCGCAGGCTTTGAGCTTTTCATAAAGCTTTTTCGCTTCGTCGAGCACGCCCTCTTTGAACTGCGCGATTGGCACGATAACCACCTGAACGGGAGCTACCGCAGGCGGCAGAACAAGTCCGCTGTCGTCGCCGTGAGTCATGATAACTGCGCCGATAAGGCGGGTGGTAACGCCCCAAGAGGTCTGGTGGGGGTACTGCTTCTGATTGTCTTTATTGGTGAACTGAATGTCGAAAGCTTTAGCAAATCCGTCGCCGAAATAGTGCGAAGTACCTGCCTGAAGCGCCTTGCCGTCGTGCATAAGAGCCTCTATCGCGTAGGTGGATTCAGCGCCGGCGAACTTATCGCTCTCGGTCTTTTTGCCCTTTACAACGGGCATTGCCAGCGACTGCTCGCAGAAATCAGCGTAAACGTTGAGCATCTGCTCGGTCTCGGCGATTGCTTCCTCAGCGGTCGCGTGAATGGTGTGGCCCTCCTGCCAGAGAAATTCTCTCGAGCGCAGGAACGGACGGGTGGTCTTTTCCCAGCGCACTACCGATACCCACTGGTTGTAAAGCTTTGGCAGGTCGCGGTAAGAGTGAACTATGTTCGCGTAGTGCTCGCAGAAAAGCGTTTCAGAGGTGGGGCGAACGCAAAGGCGCTCTTCAAGCTTCTCGCTGCCGCCGTGGGTTACCCAAGCGACTTCGGGAGCGAAGCCCTCAACGTGGTCTTTTTCCTTATTGAGCAGGCTTTCGGGAATGAACATAGGCATACAAACATTTTCGTGACCCAGCGCCTTAAAGCGTGCATCGAGGTCTTTCTGGATATTTTCCCAGATGGCGTAGCCGTAGGGGCGGATAACCATGCAGCCCTTTACGCTGGTGTACTCTACCAGCTCAGCCTTTTTGCAGATGTCGGTATACCATTTTGCGAAATCTTCGTCCATAGAGGTGATAGCCTCTACCATTTTATTATTGCTTTTTTTTGCCATGCTTAAAATCAACTCCATAAATATCTTTATTATAAATTTTGTAATTCAGATCGTATTCAGGCTCGGACGAAGCGTCGTAAGGGCCTTTTACCTGCGGTTCGTCAGGGTCGGGCTTTGGCACTTCGTCCTTAGTAGGTCGGTGCTCGTCGATCTTTTTTGCCAGCCGCGGCGTTATAACGCAGCAGAGCATTATCACAGCCATAATGACCATAGTAGTGCCCAGCACCCGCAGCAGCAGGTGTACCAGCTCGCTGTTCATATGCTCGCCCCTTTCTTTCGCGTAATATCATACCTTAATATTATACCATCTTTCGCGGCGATTTGCAAGTAGTTATGAAAAAATTTAAAATATTTCGTTTAGTGCTTGACAAACAATATTATATGATGTATAATATTATACAGATAAAGAACACGGGCGTTAGTCCGACCCGTGTGAGAAGAAAGGAGTTGCTATCAGCATTATGAGTGTTTTTCCGATAAGTGCAGCGCTGCTGGACGCTATGGTGCTCGCCGTTACCGAAAATGAGGACGGCTACGGGTATAAGATCACTAAGGATATTCAGGAGCGCGTGAGCGTTTCAGAGTCCACCCTCTACCCCGTGCTGCGGCGCTTGCAGAAAAATGGTTCGCTCGAAACATACGATATGCCTTATATGGGCAGAAACCGCAGATATTACCGCATTACAGAAAGCGGCAGAGAGCTGCTGAAAGATTACCGCGCAGAGTGGCGCGAGTATAAAGGGCAGATCGACCACTTTTTAAGCGAGGAGGATAATTATGACTATTAAAGAATACATCAGCCGTCTTTCAGCTGCGCTGAGTAATATCGACAGCGAGGAAGCGGCGAACGTTTTGCAGTATTACACCGAGATACTTGAGGACGCCGAAGATCCGCAGGCGGAAATGGCGAAGTTTGGCTCGCCCGAGCAGCTCGCTGCGCAGATAATGCAGGAAAACGGCTGGCAGCCCGCGCCCGATATGAGCGCGATGTTCCCGAATATGCAGCCGAAGCCGCGCAGGGGCATGACTACGGGCAGGGCGATAGCGCTGGTGCTCACCTCGCCTTTTTGGCTTACGGTATATGTTCTTATCGCCTGCCTTTTCATCACGGTAGTTTCGGTCTATATAACTTTCCCCGCAACAGCGATAGGCGGACTTGTCGCCTGCGCACTTACGGCGGGCGAATATGCGCCACTAACAGTTGCACTGCTCACACTTGCAGCGGCATGCGCCGGCTTGACTATGATGCTTTACCGCCCGCTTAAATACGCGCTGAAAGGCTGCGTTCAGCTCACTTTGATATTCAGCCGCTTCATTTTCGGCATGGAGCAGAAGAGATCCACCATTGCTCTGAAAAAGCCCGTCAACCGCGTGGTGCTTGTAACAGGCGCGGTGATGACGGTGATCGGAGCGGCGGTATGCGGCGTTTGCGTTGTAAAGCATATCAATAAGATAGATTATGCAAAAGCGCTCGGCATGACCGACCGCACATATGAGCTTTCGGGCGATATTACCGAGCTTACGGCCGACCTCGACGGCGCGGCAGTGCTCAGCGTAAAGCCCTCCGACGGCGATACGGCAAAACTGGAATGTAAATACATTATTGAAAAAGATATGAAGATAACCGACGGCTCGGCAGCCGAGATAAAGTATGACGCGAAGAGCAACAGGATAACGCGCTATGGCATAAATTTCGGAACTATCTCTTACCCCGCCGCTGAGATCACACTCTATCTGCCGCAAAAGGCTTACGATAAGCTTACGCTCGATTCCACGTTCGGCGATATTTCGCTGAAAGATATTTCGGTCACCGAACTGAATATCGCTGCCGATGCGGGCGGCGTGAAGCTGGATAACGTGCTGGCAAAGAACGCTTCGATGGATATTGATTACGGCGATGTTGATATGAACGGCTGCAAGTTCGATTCTTTCACGATAGATTCTGCAAGCGGCGATCTCGACATGAACGGCTGCGAGGTCGGAAAGACCGTCAGCATCAATATGGATTACGGCGATATGGAGCTGGAAAACGTTACCGCGGGCAGCCTCAGCGCGAAAATGAGCGCGGGAGATCTCGAGTTCAAGGGCGTTATAACAGGCGCGGCGGATGCTGACAGCGTTATAAACTGCGAATACGGCGACGTGGATATGCAGCTCGGCGGAAGTAATTATACGATAGCCGCTTTCACCGACCTCGGCGAAGTCACCATAAACGGCGAGTCCCCCGCGTACAACGACCTTAAAGGAAGCGTGGTACTGCGCATAGAGAACAGCTGCGGCGATGTAAATGTAGATACAGACTGATACAAAAAGAAAAAGTCAGACAGACATACAAAACGGATATTAAATGGGGAAAAAGCGCACATTTTGTGAACATTATATTTTCAGTATGTTATCATACAGTTATCACATAAGGGCTGTATTATATATACATAAGGTTACAGGGCACCTGATCCGGACATAAAAAGAGCAGAGGTTCACATATGTTCAGTGATGTAAAGACCCGACCACATATTATTTTTCTCCATCATATTTACTGTAAAGGCAGAGAGAGCTTATAAGATCCCTACATCTTGAAGCTCTCTTTGCTTTTGTCTTTTTTTATTTTTTGCAATAAAAATGCCCCGCGTACTTTCGGCGTACACGGGGCATTTTCTGTATGTAAATTACAATACTTTCGAGAGGAAGTCGCGCAGGCGGGGATTGCGCGGGTTTGAGAAAAATTCGTCGGGGCGGTTTTGCTCCAGTATATTTCCGTCCGCCATGAACATCACGCGTGAGGCTACCTCGCGTGCAAAGCCCATCTCGTGGGTAACTACCACCATCGTCATTCCGTCGTCCGCAAGCTTTTTCATAAGCTCGAGCACTTCGCCTACCATCTCGGGGTCTAGGGCGGAGGTCGGCTCATCGAAAAGCATAACTTCGGGATTCATCGCGAGGGAGCGGGCTATCGCTATACGCTGCTTCTGACCGCCGGAAAGGCGCGAGGGGTACTCGTCTGCCTTGTCGGGCAGACCTACCTGCTCAAGCAGTTCTTCGGCGCGCGCGTTCGCTTCATCGGCTGTCATAAGTCCCAGCTTTACGGGCGCGAGCGTGATGTTTTTGCGTATGGTGAGGTGAGGGAAGAGGTTGAAGTGCTGGAAAACCATGCCCATTCTCTGGCGCAGGCGGTTCATTTCAGACTCGCTGATGCGGGTGATGTCTGTACCCTCAAAGAATATCTCGCCCGAAGTGGGATGCTCCATAAGGTTCAGGCAGCGCAGAAAGGTAGATTTTCCCGAGCCGGAAGGGCCTACTATTACTACCTTTTCGCCCTTATCTATCGTTTCGCTGATGTTTTTGAGAACTTCTACATCGCCGAATGATTTGCAGAGGTTTTTAACGTCTATCACTTTGCGAGAGCCTCCTTTCAAGCTTGCTTACAAGGTGGGTCAGCAGCATTACCATAAGCAGGTAGATCACCGCGACAGTTATCAGCGGCATGAAAGCCGAGAAGGTCTGCGAGCGGATAATGTCGCCGCCCTTTGTGAGGTCCTGTATGGCTATGTAGCCCGCTACCGAGGTTTCTTTCAGCAGCACTATGCACTCGTTCGCGAGCGCGGGGAGCACTGTTTTGAAAGCCTGCGGCAGCACTATCGAGATCATAGTTTCGCGGTAGCTGAGTCCTAAGCTTCTGCCTGCCTCAAACTGGCCGTTGTCTATCGACATTATGCCCGAGCGGACTATCTCAGCCACATAAGCGCCCGAGTTTATGCCGAAAGCCAATATAGCTACTACCAGCTTGCTGATATTCACGCTGCTGAAAATAACGAAGTAGGTTATCAGCAGCTGTACTACCATAGGCGTACCGCGGATAACAGTAAGGTATACTCTGCAAATGAAATTCAGTATCTTCATCTTGCCCGTGCGCTCGTAGGTAGAGCGAATTATCGCTACCACAAAGCCCAGCACCGCGCCTATCATCACGGCGAAAAGCGTGATGAGCAGGGTGGTCTTTAAGCCGTTGGTGAGGTATTTCCAGCGGTCTTGTTCAATAAAATTCTGCTTGAAAGCGTCTATCAGTCCGTTCAATCCTGCACGTCCTCTCTTAAAATAATTCGGCTGCCGCTGATTTTGCCGACAGCCGAACTTTAGTTATTTCTTTCTAACGATTATTACCTGAGTAGAGGTAGCGTATCCGTCGGAGAAGAGCACGTTCTTCTCGCGGTCGGGGGTAACGGTCATTCCCGCAACGCCTACGTCAGCCTTGCCAGACTGTACCGCAGAGATTATGGAGTCGAAAGCCATATCGTCGATCTGAAGCTCGTAACCCAGCTTGTCGCAAACTGCCTGCATCATATCAGCGTCAAGACCTACTATCTTGTCGCCCTCTTTGTACTCGTAGGGAGGGAACTCCGCGTTGGTAGCCATTATAAGCTTGCCCTTGCTGCGGTCTACTCCGTCGGGCGAGGTGTACTTGTTCTTGCCCTTGGTTTCGCCCTGGTAGTTGCTCTTTATTTTGTCGAGAGTGCCTTCGTCTTTCAGCTCTTTCAGAGCGCCGTTTATCTCGGTCTGGAGGTCTTTGTTATCCAGCTTCATTGCGATAGCGTATTCCTCGTCGGCGAAGGGGTCGTCGAGTATCTTGAGGTCGTCGTTTTTGTCAACGAATTCCTTGGCAGGCTCAGAGTCGATGATAACTGCGTCGATCTTGCCCTGCTTCAGCGCCTGAACTGCGTCAGCGCCCTTGCTGTATTTTTCTACCTTAGCGTCCTTAACGTCGCTGGCGTAGGTGTCGCCCGTAGTGCCGAGCTGCACGCCTATTGTCTTTCCCTCGAGGTCGTCGGCGCTGAAAACTGTGTTGTCGGGCACGCCGCAGCTTGTGAGCATTGCTGCGCAGAGTGCTGCTGAGATAAGCCCTGCTGTAAATTTCTTCATGATTTGAACATATCCTTTCATTGAAGGCAATATCGCGGTATTGCCTTTGTTATAAGCTTTATTATACCGCACATTACTCGGTTTTGCAAGCTTTTTTATCTGCAAATTGGTATATAATTTATGAATTTTTTAAAAGTTGACGGGTTTTACGCTCCAGATATTCTCAGCGTAGTCCTTGATAGTTCTGTCGGAGGAGAACTTTCCTGCGTGGGCGATATTCAGCCAGCATTTGCGGGCGAAAGCAAGCTCTTCCTTGTAGTCGGCGTTTGCTTTCAGCTTCGCTTCAACATAGCTGTTGAGGTCGCCGAGAACGTAGTAGTGGTCGGGAACGTGCCAGCTCGCTCCGTCGGTGAGCGCCTTGTAAAGCTCCTTGAAAGAGCCCTCCTCGTTTGAGGGCACGCCGCCGTCGCTGAAAGTGCCGTCTATCAGCTTGTCGAGCACGCGGCGTATCTTTTCGTCGGCGTAAGCCACCTTGCGGGGGTCGTACTCGGGCATTATCTTCTCCAGCTCTTCAACTCTCGCGCCGAAGATGTAGTTGTTCTCCTCGCCCGCTTCTTCCGCTATCTCGATGTTTGCGCCGTCGTATGTGCCGAGGGTGACCGCGCCGTTCAGCATCATTTTCATGTTGCCGGTGCCCGAAGCCTCAGTGCCCGCGGTGGAGATCTGCTCGGAAATATCGCTGCCCGCTACCAGTTTTTCGGCGTAGGAAACGTTGTAGTTCTGTACGAATACCACTTTCAGCAGTCCGTTCACTTCGGGGTCGGCGTCTACCATATCGGCTATCTCGTTTATCAGCTTGATTATCGCCTTAGCGCGGCGGTAGCCGGGTGCGGATTTCGCGCCGAAGATGTATGTGGTAGGCGTGAAGTCCTTTATGCTGCCGTCTTTTATACCATAATAAATATACAGTATCGAGAGCGCGTTGAGAAGCTGGCGCTTGTACTCGTGCAGACGCTTTATCTGCGTATCGAATATAGTGTTCGGGTCGATGTCCTTGCCGTCCTGCATTTTTACATATTCTGCAAGCTGGCGCTTTTTCTCTTTCTTTATGCCGATAAATTCGCGCAGTACGCTTTCGTCGTCGGCATATTTCGCCAGACCCTCAAGCTTCGAGAGGTCTTTTATCCATTCCTCGCTGCCCAGCAGACGTGTTATCAGCGCGGAAAGTTCGCTGTTGCAAAGGCGCAGCCAGCGGCGCTGAGTTATGCCGTTCGTTTCGTTGAGAAAGCGCTCGGGGTACAGCGCGTACCAGTCTTTCAGCGTTTCGCTCTTTAGTATCTCGGTGTGTATAGCGGCAACGCCGTTGGTGTGAGAGGATACATATACAGCCATATTAGCCATTTTAAGCTGTCCGCCGCCAATCATAGCCAGTTCGTCGATCTTCTTGCGGTCAAAGCCCTCTTTGTTCAGCGCGTACATCTCAGCCTTGAAGTTTTCCGAGATCATCAGGCATATCTCGTAAACGCGCGGCAGCAGTTTTTCTACTATCGAGCAGTCCCACTTCTCCAGCGCTTCCTGCATTATGGTGTGGTTGGTGTAATTGAATGTGCGCCTTGCTATGTCGATGGCTTTTGCAAAATCGCAGCCCTCTTCGTCGATGAGTATGCGTATCAGCTCGGGTATAGAGATGACGGGGTGGGTGTCGTTTAGCTGTATCTGCACCATATCGGGCAGGGTGTCTACGCTGCCGAAGCGCGCCTTGTGCTTTTTCACGATGTCTGCGAGTGAAGCCGCCGAGAAGAAATATTCCTGACGCAGGCGCAGTATCTTGCCCTCGGTGAAATTGTCGTTCGGGTAAAGCACGCGCGAGATGTCCTCAGCCGCGTTTTTAGCAGCCGAAGCGCCCGCGAAATCGCCGTCGTTGAATGCGGCAAAGTCAAATTCCTGCGCGGCTTCCGCCTGCCAAAGGCGCAGAGTGCCGATGTTTTTGGTGTCGTAGCCGATCACAGGCATATCGTAAGGCACGGCGTTTACCGTCATATCGGCGTAGCGCACCTGTACAGTTTCTTCGCCGCGGCGCACCGACCAAGGATCGCCGAAGCGCGACCAATCGTCCGCTTCTTCGCGCTGAAAGCCGTCAACTATCTTCTGCTTGAAAAGTCCGTATTTGTAGCGTATACCGTAGCCGTCGAGCGGAAGATCGTGCGCGGCGGCAGAGTCGAGGAAGCAGGCGGCAAGTCTGCCCAGACCGCCGTTTCCCAGCGCGGCGTCCTCTATCTCTTCAAGGTCGCTGAGCGAGCGGCCCGCCTTGTTCAGCGCCGCCTCAGCCGTTTCGGTAAGCCCCGCGCAAAGCAGGTTGTTGTAGATGGCTCTGCCCACCAGAAATTCCATCGAAAGGTAGCAGGCGCGTCTGCCGTTTTTGTGAGCCTCGCGGCTGTTTTCCCAGTTTTCGGCGATGCTGTCCATAACAGCCGAAGAGAGCGCTTCATGAAGCTGTACAGCGCTAGCCTTTTCCGGCAAAACGCCGTACTTCTTTTTCAGGTCGGCTTCAATAGCCGCGTTCATGGCTTCGCAAGTCGTATTCATTTCGATTTCCTCCATTTATCCATTTATGTAAATTCATTTATTATCAGCGGGCAGTCTGCCGTAAATGCGGGTAAGCTCGCGCAGCTCCTCAGCCAGTTCGTCAGTCAGCGCGCCGTCAGCCATGCGCCACTGCCAGTTTCCGCCGAGGGTAGAGGGTATGTTCATGCGCGCCGCCGAGTCGAGACCCAAAAGATCCTGCATCTGCGCGATGGCTGTTTCGGCTATGCTCGCCCAAGCCGCGCGTATCATGCCGCGGGGAATGTCCTTGTTGCGCTTTACGTTCAGGTATTCGCGTGCGAATTTTTTCTCGGCGCGGGTAGCGGACTTCACCCAGCCCGCCGCAGTTTCGTTATCGTGCGTGCCGGTGTAGCAAACGCAGTTCGGCGAGGTGAAATTGTGCGGCAGATAGTTGCTAGTGCCCTCGGGGTCGAAAGCAAACTCCAGCACTTTCATTCCGGGGTAGCCGCTCGCTTTCAGCAGTTTGGCGACCTCCTTTGTGATAAAGCCGAGGTCTTCCGCGATGATGCGGCGCTTGCCCAGCGCGGCTTTTACAGCCTTAAAAAGCTTCATGCCCGGACCTTTGCGCCATTCGCCGATAACTGCGTCCTCGTTGCCGTAGGGGATAGTGTAGTAGCTTTCAAATCCGCGGAAATGGTCTATGCGCACTACGTCGTAGGTGGTGCAGGCGGCGCTCAGGCGGGCTATCCACCAGTCGTAGCCGCGTTCTTCCATAACGTCCCAGCGGTAGAGGGGGTTGCCCCAAAGCTGACCCTTAGCCGAGAAAACGTCGGGCGGGCAGCCCGCTACGTCTATCGGCGTTTTGTCCTCATCGAGCAGGAAAAGCTGCGGCTGAGTCCAAACGTCGGCGCTGTCGTAGGCGACGTATATCGGTATATCGCCGATAAACTCAATGCCCAGTCCGTTGACGTAGGCTTTAAGCGCCTGCCACTGCTTCGCGTACTCGTACTGGAGAAATGTCCAAAAAGCTATGTCGTCGGCGTACTCCGCGCGCGCTTGTTCTATCGCTTTCGGCTCGTACATTCTCAGCGGGCGCTCCCACTCGTACCAAGCTTTGCCTCCGTGCGCGTCTTTCAGCGCCATGAAAAGTCCGTAGTCAGCCGTCCAGGGGTTCGCCGCCGCAAATTCAGCCGCCGCGCCATCGCCCGTAAGCTTGTAATTTTCGTAAGCCTTGCGCAGTACGGGGAATATCTTCTGATATATCCTGCCGTAATCGACCTCGCCTGCGCTTTCGCCCCACTCGATATCTTCGTAGTCGGCAGCCGTCAGCAGACCCTCTTGCGTGAGCGTTTCAAAGTCTATGAAGTAGGGGTTGCCCGCGTACACCGAAAAGCTCTGGTAGGGTGAGTCGCCGTAGCTGGTCGGCGAAACAGGCAGTATCTGCCAGTATTTCTGTCCCGCCTTTTTCAGAAAATCGGCGAAAGCGTAAGCCTCTTTGCCAAGCTTGCCGATACCGTGATCGCCCGGCAGGGAGGATATGTGCATAAGTAAGCCGCTTGCACGCATCATCTATCAGCTCCTTTTAATGGAAAAAGTGATTTCTCGTATACATTATAAATAATATTATACCATAGCTTGCCGCTAAAATCAAGTGCGGCGGGGCGCATATCGCAGATTTTGTTGACAAAGAATACACTATGTGCTATAATTAAATTGGATAATTGTGTGCTGATAGTGCGCCTATTTCAGCGTACTGTTTGCTTTTTAACATATAATACTCACAATTTCGGGGTAAAATTATAGTTGGATAAATATAGGCTTTATTCTCAGAAAGGCGGCGATGTGAAAAATGTTCGGATATGTAAAGGCTTACCGCCCGTGGCTGCGCGTCTGCGAGCTTGATCTGTATAAGGGCGTTTACTGCGGACTTTGCAAGACCATCACCGAGCGAAGCGGGTTCGTACCCTCGCTGCTGCTCAGCTACGACCTTGTTTTCCTCACCATTGCCGCACTGGGGTATGATAAGTCGGCAGTAGCCGCCGAAAAGCGCCGCTGTCCGCTGCACCCGATAAAAAAGACCCCCTGCGTTTACTGTAGGCAGGCGGGCGCGGAAAACGCGGCTTTTGAGTACGCCGCCGACGCCGCCATAATGCTAGATTACCATAATCTGCGGGACGATCTGCATGACAAGGGCTTTAAAAAGCGCCTTGCAGCCGCGGCTATGCTGCCGTTTTTTGCTAAGCCTTACAAGCAGGCGGCGGCGCGTCAGCCGTATATCTCGCAGCAGATAGAGCAGGCCATGGCTTTTCAGCGCGAGATAGAGGACATGAATATCCGCTCGGTAGACGCCGCCGCAGAGCCTACCGCGCGCATGATGAAAGCGGTATTTCGCGGAGTTTGCCGCTACGACCCCGACGACCGCGAGGTGATGGGCGAGTTCGGCTACCTGCTGGGCAGGTTCGTGTACATCTGCGACGCGCTGGACGATCTGAAAGACGATTTCAAAAAGCGCGCCTACAACCCGCTGGTCACCAAAAGCACGGCTATGACCACGGCGGGGGAGATCACCCGCGAAAGCTTTGAACACGCCGCAGAATATGCACGCCGCAGTGCCTACCTCACTTTGGGGCAGCTTGCGGATAGGTATGTTCAGCTCAACTTCGGCGATATGCAGCCCATAACGGACAACGTAGTTTACATGGGGCTGAAAAGCTCACTGGAAGCTGCGGCAAAATTTGATAAAAAAGAAAAGAAGGACACGAAAGGTAAAAGGATATGAACGACCCCTACAAAATACTGGGCGTAGAGCCTACCGCTACTGATAAAGAGATAAAGACCGCGTACAAAGGCTTGGTGCGCAAGTACCACCCTGATAGATTTCAGGACGAATCTATGGCTGAAATGGCGAACGAAAAAATGACCGAGATAAACGCCGCTTACGATAAGATAATGGACGACAGAAAAAACGGCAGATCGGGCTTTACTTCGTACACCGCGGGCGGCGCTTCGGGCGGATACCGCAGATACAGCCGCGATAGCTACGAGCAGGCTTCGGGCGGCAGCGCTGGCGTTGACTATTACCAGATACGCAATATGATACACTCGGGCAGGCTTGCCGAAGCGGATAATATGCTCGATAATGTGGCGCAGCCGAACCGCGTGGCGGAGTGGTACTTCCTCAAGGGCACTATCTGCTATCAGCGCGGCTGGCTGAACGAGGCTTACCACTACATCGCGCAGGCGACGCAGATGGTGCCAGGCAACGCCGAGTATTCGCAGGCGCTTCAGCAGATGAACCGTCAGCGAGGCGGCTTTATGAGCGGCGGCAGCAGATATAATACTGGCAATTCCGCAAACGATACCTGCAACTGCCTTTCAGACCTCTGCGTGGCTGACTGCTGCTGCGAGATGATGGGCGGAGATCTGATACCATGCTGCTAAACGGCGGTGAAAGCTGCCGACAGTCCGAGGGCGCGGAATGCGGAAAGTGCAGACCATCTACTGCTTTCTGCGTGGCGCTGGGCGGCATAATCACGGCGCTTGTCATGCTGCTGATGTTTTGCGCGACAATGTTTCCCATGCTGGATTACGCGATACCCGCCTATGCGGGTTTTCTGATGGTGGTTGTGATAGAAGAGGCGGGAAGCCGCTGGGCACTGCTGACCTACTGCTCATGCGCGGTGCTTTGTCCGCTGATGACGCCCGACTATCAGGCAAATCTGCTTTTCATACTTTTCATGGGCTACTACCCCGTGCTGTATGTGGCATTGCAGGGGGTGAAGCGGGTCGGCGCGCGGATAGCGATAAAGTTCGCGGTCTTCAATGCGGCGATCATCTGCTACGCGGCGCTTTTCCAGTACATATTCACCTCGGTAGACCTGCTTGAGGGTCTGGAGGAGCTTGGCAAGTGGGCAGCGCCCGCTATGCTCGGCATGGCGAACCTGTTTTTTGTGCTGTACGACCATCTGCTTGGGCAGCTGATAGAGATATATACAAGGTGGTTTAGGCGCAGGATATTGTGTCTGCGGACGGCGAACAAGTCCGGCAGAAGATGATTTTAAAAAAAGAAAAAGACAACTAAAGGCGATGAGATGACAAAATGAAGAAAAGAGAATTAAAGCTGTTTTCTAAAGAGCTTACCCCCGAACAGCAGGAGAAACGCAAGAAGATAGAGATGTGTTTCCGCGCGATAAGCTGTGTGGTATTTCTGCTTGCGATGATCGGCATAGGATATTTGGTGTTCCCGATATTCAGCGGCGTGGGTCAAAAGGGCTGGCTCGACGGAGTGCAGAAGCGGATAAGCGGCTACGGCGGCATACACGGCGTGCTGATGTTTTTGGCGATACAGGCTTTGCAGGTGCTTGTGGCGGTGATACCCGCGATACAGGTGGTCGGGGGAGTGCTTTACGGCCCGTTTTTCGGCTCGCTGATCTCGTTTCTCGGCATAGTGCTGGGCAGCCTAGCGGTATGGGGGATAGTGAAAAAGCTGGGCGCGCCGCTGGTGCAGGCGATAGTCAGCGAGAAGCATCTGAAAAAATTCAGCTTTCTCGAGGACGACCACAAGCTTTTGCTGATACTGATAATCCTCTATATAATCCCTGGAATACCAAAAGATGTCGTAACGTATCTGGTGCCGCTGACGAAGATAAAAATGCGCGAATTTTTTCTGTATGTACTGCCTTGGCGCATACCCGCGATAGTGCTTTCGACAGCTTTCGGCAGCAGCGCGACGAATGGCAACATGGCGGCGACGATAATCCTTGGCGCAGTAACGCTCGTCATCGCGATATTGGGGCTGGTATTCAAGGACAAGATAGTAGCCGCGATGAGCCGTATAAGCCGCCGCCGCAGGCACAAAACTGATAAAACCGACAATCAGGCACAGAAATGAGCGGCGGGATTTGTGCAGATATACAAAAGAGAAAAAGTTGATAAAAACTGCTTGACAATCGCACATCGTTGTGATATAATATATTACGTTGATTGAGGCTGAAATGAAGTGAAGCTGATAAAAACGTAATTTGCGGGTGTAGTTCAATGGTAGAACTCCAGCCTTCCAAGCTGGCCACGTGAGTTCGATTCTCATCACCCGCTCCAATTTTTCTCGGAGCTATCTGAGATATTACAGAAAAGCACCGCTCATGCAGCGGCGGTTTTTTTGTATGAATGGTGGGTATAGCGTAGCTGGTTAACGCGTCAGTTTGTGGCACTGAAGACCGAGAGTTCGAATCTCTCTATCCACCCTATGCACCTTTAGCTCAGCTGGATAGAGCAACTGCCTTCTAAGCAGTAGGCCAATGGTTCGAGTCCATTAAGGTGCGTTTTAAATGACCCTATCTCTTTTTGAGGTAGGGTTTTGTTTTTGGGTTAGGAAATGCGGCAGAGTATTATTTGATCCTTTTTACGGTCACTTTTACTTTGCTGTTTTTTTATGCACTTTTTTGTGGTTGGCTTCTCTTTTATTTAGCTCTTTTTCGATTAGATCTAATTCGTATTGGTTGATTTCTGTTGTTATATAGTCAGATTTAGTAGGCATAGTTATTTTATTGAGAAAATAAAGAATTACTACACTAATAACTATGAGCACTGCTAAAATAAACCCAATATATGGCTTATCCCCTAATGATTGCACGATAGAAATAAATAATTGTATCAAAATAGTCATAATAAGAGAGTCCGCAAATGAATGAGCTTTTGCTTCAAATACTGGAAGATTGTATTTTATTTCTTGAATTCTATCTATTAGTACATAATCTTTTATCTTATCAATATCCTTCGACGAATAAAATTTTTCTAAATCTAATTTTATCAAAGCTATTTTCTCAGTTTCTGAATATTTAGAGTTATTTTTATTAATGTTAATTATTCTATTGACTTTTTTTTTAAAACGTTTGAATTTTTTCTTTCTAATCTTATTCATCCTAATATTTATGATTGAATTTTTGATGTTGATCATTATGGTTATTTCTCCTATAATGTTTAATTACTCTAATTCTACCATAAATCAATTATTTTGTCAATAAAAATTTTCCACCCACAAAAAAATCCCCCGCAGCCATCAAGACCGCAGGGGATACCAAATAAATATCAAGCGTCCCAGAAGGGATTTGAACCCCCGACCTTACGCTTAGGAGGCGCACGCTCTATCCAGCTGAGCTACTGAGACGTTCGCAACGCAGCTATTGCCGCATTGCCTATCTATTATACCATATTTTTATGCGCTTGTCAAGCTTGCCCGCTACGATTTTTCCCGACAAAAATTCTGATTGACAAACGCGCTTTCATATGTTAATATATTATATAGTATACAAACAAATCCACATCAGAAAGGATACTTGACAAATGGAGAATTCGCAGGAAAATATCGTTCTGCGCGTGGAGGAGCTTTCTAAGGCGTACAAAAAAGGCGTTTTCGCCAGCAAAGACGTAAGCTTCTCGGTCAAAAAGGGCGAGATATTCGCGCTTATCGGGCCAAACGGCGCGGGCAAAACTACCACTATCCGCATGATAGCTACACTGCTGAAACCCACCGAGGGCGACGCGCTGGTAGACGGCAACTCTATCATCTCAGCGCCCGAAAAGGTTCGCCGCTGCCTTACATACCTGCCTGATGAAGCAGGCGCATACAAAAATATGAAAGGCAGACAGTATCTGCGCTTTATGGCGGATATGTACGCCGATAATAAACAGCAGTCGGCGGAGTTCGTAAAGCGTGCCGAGGAGATATGCAGGCTGGGCGAAAGGCTGGACGATAAGGTCGAAAGCTACTCGCGCGGCATGATACGCAAGCTGCTTCTCGCGAGAACGATAATGTCCCGCCCCGAGCTTGCCATTCTCGATGAGCCGACTTCGGGTCTTGACATCATAAACGCGCTCGATATTCGCCGCATGATACGCTCGCTGGCGGAGCAGGGCATGAGCTTTCTGCTCTCCTCGCACAATATGCTCGAGATAGAGTACGTTTCCGATAGGGTCGGAATTATCGCAAAAGGCAACCTGCTCGAGGTCGGCACGCCAGCCGAGCTGCTTGAAAAATACGGTGCGGAAAACCTTGAGGAAGTATTTGAAAGGGTGGTGAGCAGCCGATGAAATTCGCAAGTTTGTTTAAAAAAGAGCTGCGCGAAATGCTCTCGCCGCAAACCATCATAATGCTCGTGTTCGTGCTGATAGTCATGGTAGGATTGAGCGGCATGGTAAACGGCGCTATGGACGAGGCGCAGGAGGAAAGCTCGAAAATAACCATCTGCGACCTTGACGATACCGACTTTTCGCGCTCGGTGATAAAGTTCCTAAAAACGCCTACCGCCGATATGAAAAATGATGTAAAAATAATCAAACTCGAAAGCGACGATTACGCTAAAGAAATCAACCGTCTGGGGCTGAAAAGCTTCATAGTAGTGCCCGAGGGCTTTACTGAAAGCGTGAACAAAGGCGAGCAGGCAAAGCTTATCTACGTTAGTAAGATGACCTCGCTCTCTACCATGTCGAACGTAAATTCCGGCTCTGAAACAGCCGTTACGCTCATCGAAGCCGCCGTTAAGAGCGCACTTTACACCGATAAAGTATCGAAAGGGCAGCTTACCGAAGACGAAGTTACTCAGCTCAATTCGCCCGTTGACGTGCAGGAGCAGACGATAGTCGGCGGGAAGTCGGCGAATATCTCGCAGCTTATACTTTACAGCGCTTCTTACAGCCAAACTATGCTGATGCCGCTGGTAGTGTATATGCTGATACTTCTCGGCTCGCAGACCATGATAAACGCCGTAGCCGCCGAAAAGCTCGACAAAACGCTTGAAACGCTGCTCTCCGCGCCCGTTTCGCGCATAAGCGTGCTGAGCGCAAAAATGCTCGCCGCCGCGGTAGTAGCGCTGCTCAACGCCGTGGTCTACATGGTCGGCATGAACAATATGACAAGCGGCGTAAGCTCTTCGCTGCCCGATAATTATACCGAGATGGCGAAACAGCTCGGACTGAATTTCACTACGACTACCTACGTCATGATAGGCGCGCAGATGTTGGTATCCACGCTGATAGCGCTTTCCGTTTCGATAATCCTCGGCGCGTTCGCAAAGAGCGTAAAAAGCTCGCAGATGCTCTCGATGCCGATTCTTTTCATCACGGTAGTGCCTTTTATGGTCTCGATGTTCATGGATATAAGCAGCCTGCCCGGCGCGGTGAGATACCTGCTTTACGCTATACCTTTCACCCACACATTCATGGCGAGCGACTGCATACTTTTCGGCAAGACCTCGCTATACATCGGCGGACTTATCTACCAGATAATTTTCCTGATAGTCTGCATGGCGATAGCGCTGAAAATATTTACGAGTGATAAGATATTTACCGCTTCGGAAACGCGCATTTTCGGCAAAAAGAAAAAGCACGCCGAGGCTGACTGATAACTGATCGCTGAGCTTAGAAAGGACATTTTGATGACATACAATTTCAAGAAGATAGCCGCAGCCTGCACCGCCGCAGTTCTCGCGCTTGCGCTGGCAGCCTGCGGAAATTCGGCTAATTCGGATAAAGACAGCAAAGCCGCCTCGCAGACCGAGCAGACTGAGCAAACCGTTCCGCAGGTGACTTTGCAGCCAAGTTCGGAAGCGGAAAGCGCGGCGGACAGCTCCGGCGAAAGCGAGCCGACCTCGGAAGGGGAGTACGCCCCCGCAATGTGGCTCGTCACTTCGCCAAACGGCGGCAAGATGTACATGATGGGCAGTATGCACTATCTGCGCGATGAATGTTACCCGCTGCCCGACTATGTGCAAAAGGCTTACGACGAGGCGGATACGCTCGCGGTGGAGTGCGACATCACCGACCGCACAGCTTCTTTCGCGGCTACGCTCGATAAGGCTGACCAGATGTACTATTCCGACGGCACGACCTTGCGCGACCACCTGGGCGACGAGATCTACGACAACCTCGAGGGCTACATGGCGGCGCACGACGAAAAGCTTTCGCTTTACGACCAGTACCGGCTTTGGTATCTCGATCAGGTGGTCAGCGGTATGGCGGTGGAGGACGCTCAGCTTAAATCAAGCAAGGGTCTTGACATGAACCTGCTGCAATGGGCGCACGATGACGGCAAAGAGATATACGAGGTAGAGTCGATAACTTTTCAGATGGACTTGCTCGCGAATTTCTCTGAGGATATTTACAAGATAATGCTTTCGAGCTACTCCGCCGATTCGCAGGAGGAGCTTACGCAGAGCTACGAAGATCTTTATCAGGCGTGGCGCACGGGCGATACCGAAGCGATACTTGCTCTGAGCGACGGCGAAACCGAGCAGCTCGATAAAGACCAGCAGGCGGCTATGGACGATTACAACGACCAAATGCTTTACAGCCGCAACAAGGGCATGGCGGCTAAGGCGGAAGAGCTTATAGACGGCGAAAAGCGCACATTTTTCGTAGTGGGTGCGGCGCATTTCGTGGGCGACGGCGGAATAATCGACCTGCTTACGAAAGACGGCTACACCTGCGAGCGCGTTACAGAAGCAGAATAATGCAAGATACCGTTTCGATGATAATATCGGAACGGTACTTTTTTGTGCAAAAAAGCTCCCTCTGAAATTTCTCTCAGAGGGAGCGCTTTTTTTTATCTGCCTATATTATCAGATGATAAGATCATCAGATGGACTCGTGGAAGGTTCTGGAGATAACGTCGTCCTGCTGCTCTTTAGTCAGCTTGATGAAGTTTACAGCGTAGCCCGAAACTCTGATAGTGAGCTGGGGGTACTTCTCAGGATGCTTCTGCGCGTCGATAAGTGTTTCGCGGTTGAAAACATTTACGTTCAGGTGGTGTCCGCCCTTTTCTACATAGCCGTCGAGCAGTCCTACAAGATTATCTACTTGGTTCTTGGTTGCACTCATTTCTAAGCAACTCCTTTCATTATTATAAAAGCTCATCGTCCTCTTCTTCGGGCGAGGGCTCGTTCGGCTGCGCACACGCGCCGAGCTTTCCGCAATCGGTGGAATTTACCGTGGTAAAGGTTATACCCTCGTCCATATTGCTGAGGTCTACGGTTATCCTGCCTGTGCCGTCTGCTATCAGCTTATCTATTACCGATACCAGATCTTCCGGCTCGCCTATGCCGTTGTCCTCTTTTTTAAGAATATATCCCATTTTATCTCACCTCTTGCCCCGCCGCGTATTTCAGCCTGCGTTTATGCGAAAATGTGTTTTTTATTACTTATCCTCTGCCATAGCGTCAGCGATGCTCTGTATGTCGATGTCGCCCATGAATACCTGATCGTCCTTGCCGAGGGCGTCGGGGATGATGGAGAAGGTGTTGGAGATACCGTCCTGTGCGTGGCGGAAAGGCAGCTTAGCTACGCTGGAGAGCGAAGCGGCAGCGCCGTGAGTATCTCTGCCGTGCATCGGGTTAGCTCCGGGTGCGAGAGGCACGCCGATCTTTCTTCCGTCAGGGGTCGAGCCGGTCTTTTTGCCGTATACGACGTTGGAAGTGATGGTGAGTATAGACATGGTGGGAACACCGTCGCGGTAGGTGTGGTGCTTTCTGATCTTGTTCATGAAGGTGCGTACCAGATCTACTGCTATCTTGTCAACTCTGTCATCGTTGTTGCCGTACTTAGGATAATCGCCTTCTACCTCGTAGTCGGTAACTATTCCGTTTTCATCGCGGATGCACTTTACCTTAGCGTACTTGATAGCGGAGAGCGAGTCTGCTACTACCGAAAGGCCTGCGATACCTGTTGCGAAGTATCTCTTTACATCTCTGTCGTGCAGAGCCATCTGCGCTCTTTCGTAGCAGTACTTATCGTGCATATAGTGGATAACGTTCAGGGTGTTTACATACAGACCTGCCAGCCATTCCATCATATCGTCGTAGCGCTCCATTACCTCATCGTAGTCGAGGTATTCGCTTGTGATCGGGCGGTACTTAGGGCCGACCTGTATCTTGAGCTTTTCGTCAACGCCGCCGTTGATAGCGTAAAGCATGCACTTAGCGAGGTTAGCGCGTGCGCCGAAGAACTGCATTTCCTTGCCTATTCTCATAGAGGATACGCAGCAGGCGATAGCGTAGTCGTCGCCGTGTGTAGCTCTCATCATATCGTCGTTCTCATACTGGATGGAAGAGGTATTGATAGAGATCTTAGCGCAGTAATTCTTGAAGTTGATAGGCAGCTTTCTGCTCCAGAGTACGGTCATGTTAGGCTCGGGAGCAGGGCCGAGGTTCTCAAGGGTGTGCAGGTATCTGAACGAGTTCTTGGTGACCATGTGATCGCCGTCGATGGTAACGCCGCCGATCGACTCGGTTACCCATGTCGGGTCGCCGGAGAAGAGGGAGTTGTACTCGGGGGTACGAGCGAATTTTACCATTCTCAGCTTCATGATGAACTGGTCGATAAGCTCCTGCGCCTCTTCCTCAGTGAGTATGCCCTTTTCAAGGTCGCGCTGGATGTAGATGTCGAGGAAGGTAGAGGTTCTGCCGAGCGACATAGCCGCGCCGTTCTGCTCCTTAACAGCGGCGAGGTAGCCGAAGTACAGCCACTGTACAGCTTCCTTAGCGTTAGCAGCAGGCTTTGTGATGTCGCAGCCGTAGATCCTGCCCAGCTCAGCGATGTCGTCGAGAGCTCTCATCTGCTCAGCCAGCTCCTCGCGCAGACGAATGTTCTTAGATGTCATTCTAACGAGCGAGGTGTCGATCTGGTCCTGCTTGTCCTCTTTAAGGAGGTCGATACCGTAAAGAGCAATTCTGCGGTAGTCGCCGATGATCCTTCCTCTGCCGTAAGCGTCAGGCAGACCGGTGATTATGCCGGCGTGTCTTGCAGCCTTCATCTCAGGGGTGTAAGCGTCGAAAACGCCCTGGTTATGGGTCTTGCGGTATTTGGTGAATATTTCAACTATTTCGGGGTCTACTTCGTAGCCGTTCTGCTTGCAGGCGTTTACAGCCATTCTGATACCGCCGAAAGGCTGCAGCGAGCGCTTCAGGGGCTTGTCAGTCTGAAGACCTACTATCTTCTCAAGGTCTTTGTCGATGTAGCCTGCGGGGTGGGAGGTGATGGTGGAAACGATCTTGGTATCCATGTCGAGAACGCCGCCCTTGGCGCGCTCCTGTTCAAAAAGGTCGAGCACTTCTGCCCACAGCTTCTTGGTGTCCTCGCTGGGGGGCGCCAGAAAGCTTTCATCGCCGTCGTAGGGGGTATAGTTCTTCTTAATAAAGTCGCGAACGTTTACCGAGCCGTTGCTCCATCTTCCCGGGGCAAAGCCCTCCCACTGCGCGCAAAACTTTTCTGTCAAATCAATCATTCCTTTCTTGATCGTATATGACCAACGTGCGGTTAGATATGGCTAACCCCACATGAATCATATAAAAATCCATATGCGGTATACATACACCCGCATATCATACATTTATAATAACACAATAAACTTGATATGTCAAGGGCGGGGAAAATTTTCTCATGTTAATTTATTTTGAACTATAAAAAAACACTTTTTTTGTGCATTTTGATGGCTGAGAAAAAAGCCTGTCGAAGCGCTGACGCATTATATAAGTCGATATTTTCGCCGCGTTTATAAATTTATGAAATCAGCGTTCGCTTTCCCGATATTGTACATATTACGCATTATATTTCCAATAACCGCGCGATTTATACAAAAAACTGATTTAATATATTTTTGTTTCATTAAATTATTATAATTCCTATTGACTTTTTTTCGGCAATGTGCTATAATCTTATTGTAAGATATGAATTTATGAACCAAAACGAGGGGGCTTTTCTCTTGCTTTGGTCGCACCATATACATTTATATATTTATTATATATTTACCCTCTGGAGGATATTGTCATGACGGATTTTTACTATCCCGTGCTAAATGACGAGGTCAATCTGCCGCTGTACGTTTTAGGGATCGGCGCGCGCGACCGCGAATTTCATTTTATAAGAGAAGATGGCTACCCGAACCACCAGATAATCTACTGCGTGCGCGGAAGCGGCGTGCTGGTGCTGGATGGCGAAGAATACCCGATAAACGCGGGCGACGCTTTTTACCTGCCGCCGAATGTGCCGCACGAATATTACCCTACCGAAGAGATATGGGAAACTCACTGGATAACCTTTGAGGGCAGGGAAGTAGAATCTGTAATGGAGTACATAAAGCTTGAAAAAGCTAAGGTCTTTCATATACACGACCTTAATTCGCTCGACGCTATCTTCAAGAAAATGCTCTACCTCATGCGCACCAATTACTACTACTGCGGTCAGCAGTGCTCGGCGCATCTGTACCAGTTTTTCATCGAGCTGAACCGCGTTGTAAATCTGCAAAACGGTTCTCACGACGGCGCTAAGCAAAATCAGCTTCAGCCTGTCATTGATTACATCAATAAGAATTACCGAAAGGATATTACCCTTACCGAGCTTTCAGTGCTGATAGATCTTTCGCCGCAGTATCTATGCAGGCTTTTTAAAGAGTGCTTAAATCTGCGTCCGTTTGAATATCTTGCCAGAAAGCGCATACAGCAGGCAAAGATGCTTCTGCTGGAGGATAAGAAAAACATCAACGAGATAGCGGCGGAGGTAGGCTATAACGACTGCTCATACTTCTGCGCGGTGTTCAAGCGCCACGAGATGCTCTCGCCCGCCGAGTTTAGAAATCTGCATAAGAAATCTTCGTGAGCAGGTTTTGGCAGGTTAAATTATTCAATATCAAAGTAAGCCCCAGCGCTTGACGGCTTTATAAAGCAAAAATTTCCCCCGAACCAAAAGCTCGGGGGAATTTCTTATTTCAGTTTGTTTTTGCTCTTGTTTCTTATCCACACGATCAGTATGATTACTGCGAGTACTATCACGATCATCGCGACGTACATTGCAGGCATTATCTTGTCGCGAAGCTCCTGCACGCCTGTTTCGTCGGATGGCGGCTTTGTCGCGCGGGAAGCGGTGCTGCTGCTCGCCTGCTGAGAAGTTATCTGCTCCTGCGGATCCTGCGAATCGTCAGGGTCATCGGTGTAGTCGGCGTCGTTGTCGCCGTCGGCAGTTTCGCGGTAGATGGTTACGGTGTAAACGTTCTGTGTGCCGTCGGGGGCTGTGACGGTTATCGTCTGCTGATTTACGCCGTCGGCGAGATATTTCGCGCCCTCGTACCATATGCTGTCGTTCTCGCTCATGGTAACGCCCTCCAGCTCCAGCAGGTCAACTTCGTGCGGAACTGTTACGGTGTAGTCATATATGCCGGGCGAAAACTCGGGACGAAGCTCGCCTGTTTCAAGCGTAAGCGATTTGAGCAGAGCCTTGCCCGAAGTGTCAACGCTCTCGGTAGTATCCGCCGCCGATGAATCGCTCTCGCCGTTAGAATCGTTAGCCGCGGCAGAGCCTACCGTGATCGTGGCGTATGCGGTGATGGCGGTGCTGAGCGCCGTGCCATCGGGGGTGAATACCGAGCCGTTAGTAAGATTTATCTGCGAGCTTCCCTCGGTCAGCGCTTTGAACCTCAGCGAAACTGTAAGGCTCTGCGCGGCGCTGTCGGGAAAGCCTTTTATATTTACTATACCGCCGCCGCCCGAAGCGGAATCGCCGCTGATAAATTCTATCGAATCTTCGCTGTACGTCATTGCCGCCTGCACCGTGCCTATCGTATCGTCGGCAGTAAATTCCACGCTTATTTCAAACTCGCTGCCTGCGGGCACAGCGCCGTCGGGAATGTAGAAATTTCCGTGCGCCTCAGCCGAAGCGTGCAGCGGCGCGAGGAAGAGCGCCGTTATCATCATGAGCACAGCGGCGGCTAAAGATATACCGCGCGTACTTTTTATCGTCATAATTTGATCTCCTTTTTAAGGTGCATAGGTAGTGTATCTTACTATATTATAATATATTTTCATCTTCAAGTCAACAGCTCTTGATTTGTGCGGAAGATACTGACAGCATATTTGTGAAAACAGGACTAATCACGGCGGCGGAATATGTGCATATCGCCGAAAATCATAGAGATATACAAAAACCCTTGACAAATTGAACGAGCGGAAGTATAATATAACTGTACTATTACAGATAATACACTTAGTACACCTGATACACTGTACAGTTAGGGACAAAAAAGGACAACAAAAAAGACGGATCAAGTATCGAGTATGATAAGAAAGGAGCGGAGAACGTGATAACGCTGGATATTACAGGCAGAACGCCGATATACGAACAGATCTGCAAGTGCGTTTGTGCAGATATTTCGCTCGGCACGCTGAAAAAAGACGATAAGCTGCCCGGCGCGAGGTCGCTTGCGAAAGAGCTGGGGCTGAACCCGAACACCGTCGCAAAGGCGTATGCGCGGCTGGAGCACGACGGCATAATCTACTCCGTGCCGGGCAAAGGGTGCTTTGTGGCAGAGCAGAAGGGCCACGCCGAAACGGCGCTCACACGCGGCTTTGAGGAGAAAACGCGCGAGGCTCTCGCGGCGGGCGTTCCGCAGCAAACGCTTATAGATATAGTAAAAAGCGTTGGCAGCGAGCTTATTGATGAAGTTAAGGAGGACGGAGCGAAATGATAGAGATAAAAAACGTATCGCTGACTTTTAAAGGCGGCGCTCTGGATAAGAAAAAAGATTTCACAGCGCTGGACGATGTTTCGATAACCGTGCCCGAAGGCTGCATATACGGCTTTCTCGGCTCTAACGGCGCGGGAAAATCTACCCTTATGCGCATGATCTGCGGCATTTACAAGACCGAGCAGGGAAGCATAACCATCGACGGCGAAGAGGTGTACAACAACCCAGAGGCTAAGAAAAAGATATTTTTCGTGAACGATGAAACGGTGCAGTATGCCGATTTCACGCTGGAGGGGCTGAGAAAATATTACCGCATCTACTACCCCGATTTTTCCGACGAGGTGTACGAGCGGCTGACGGCTAAGCTGGGTCTGCCGACAAACAAGCGCATGGCTGAGTTTTCAAAGGGAATGAAGCGGCAGGCGGTAGTGATAATCGGGCTTTCCTGCATGACAAAGTGCCTTATGCTCGACGAAGCTTTCGACGGACTCGACCCCGCTATGAGAAAAGTAGTAAAGGCAATGATAGTTGACGAAATGCTCGACCGCGGCGCTACTATGATAGTTTCCTCGCACAACGTTGCCGAGATAAACGAGCTTTGCGACCGCGCTATGCTGATACACAAGGGCAAGCTTATCTTCGCCGACGAGATCGACGAGATACGCAGCGGATTCAGAAAAGTACAGCTGGTGGACAAAAAGCGCGTTGTTCCGCGCGGCGAGCTGGAGCTTATGGGTCTGCGCGTAATGGAATACAGCGCTACGGGCAGAGTAGCGCAGGCTATTATAAAAGGTACGGAAACTGATATAGACGAGAAAATATCTTCCCTCGGCATAGATATTGCGGAAACTATACCGCTTACGCTGGAAGAGATATTTATTTACGAATTGCAGGCAAGGGGGTACGGAAATGTCATTTCAGAGAATTAAAAACGCGGCGTTTGCCGAAGTGCGCGTGCAGCGAAAAATGCTGCTGATAATAAACATACTTATGGGCGCGGGCGCGCTGACATATGGTCTGAACGGCATAGTTACCGCTATGCAAGACGGCGAGTTTTTTCCTTACGGCCTCTCGATAGTGCTTTTCCTTGCGGCGGCAGGCTGCGGATATTTCATTTGCAGCTCGCTTTTCAGCGATATGCACAACAGACAGCAGTGCGACATTACCCTCTCGCTGCCGATGACGGCGAACGAGCGTTACTTCTCTAAATTGATGGCGCTGACATTCATACAGATAATACCAGCGATATTCTGGACGGTACTGGCGAACGTTATGGTGATAGCGGGCTTTGCGGGCTACCACCGCGGAGTGGGCAATGCTGCGGAATACGCACTGCCGCTGACGCTGCTTTACCTTAGCGTTACCCTCTTTACCGCGGCTGTTTCGATATTTTGGAACTGCTGCTGCGGCTCGGCGGCGGAAAGCATATATTTCCCGATAATCACCGCGGGCATAATCACCGCGCTGCCCTCTACCATGATATACACTATGGTAGAGAACTACGCCAGAGTATCTACCGGCTACATAAACGAGCGTTTTCTTTCACTTTGGTCGTATATGCCGCTTATTATGGTTGAGGAATACGACGCTAAGTGGTACAGCGTTTACACGTTTATAAACTGCCTTATCTCGCTGGCTGTGATATTCGCCTGCCTGCTGATATACAGAAAGCGCGACGGCAAGACAGTCGGCAGCCCGATAGTTTTCAGAAGCGCTTACTCGCTGATGATGCTTCTCGGTGTGTTCACGGTACTGGTGATATTCTACATGACCGGCATTTTCGGAATGGGTCTGGTAGTTGCCGCGCTGGTATATACTATTATAAATATAATAGTCAGCCGCGCTAAACTATCAGTCAAGAGCGTTTTGGTATGGCTGCTGAGATACGCCGCCGACTGCGTGTGCTTCATAGCGGTGCTGGCGCTGGGCTATATTACCAACGGCTTCGGCTACAACGGTCTGGTAGCTAATCTGAAAAACGACGGCAGCCTTTATATCGACGTTTCGATGAACTACAACTATTTTGATGAAGATTACGGAAATGAAGTTTGGGGCGATTATAAGATAAGCGCCGATGCGAGCAAAAATGACATCGAAAAGGTATTCGACATAATATATGAAGCGAAAAGGCAGGATAAAAAGAGCATAAGCGGCTTTATGAAGAACTTCGGCAATGTTTATTTCGATCCTTTCGATGAGTATGGCGATACGCTCGAGATATACGTAAACTCGCGAAAGTATGAAGGCGATGATATGTACTACTCCGACACGGTTTACGGTCAGACGATTTTCTACGAATCAGTGGACGATGTGAAAAAGGTCATCAGCAAGCTGAATGCTCTGCCATACCTCGAAAGACAGAATTACGATGATCTCGATGAATATTTGAATGACGACGGATATTACATCGACGAAAACGAGGACTACGAAGAGATAGACGACAGCGAAGACAACGCCGATACCGAGGATACTATTACGGGATCGGAAACGGCAGAATAATTTTTAAGCGCTCTCCGCTGCGGGGGGCGCTTTTTTTGTAAAGAACGTTGACAAATTTCAACACTAGTGATATAATTATTTTGACAGAATATTATAGGAGGAAAATGATATGAAAACAACGATAAAAAAACTGATAGCCCTGCCCGCAGCGGCGGCGATAATGTGCAGTACGGCGGCAATGCTGCCGAGCGCGGAGGTATACGGCGCGCCCGTTCAGACCGCGGCGGTGCTCGTCGAAGCGAACAACGGCTTGAACCCGCCCGCTCTGCGCGAGTACAAGGTCACCGTAAACAGCGCTACTATCTCATGGAAGCCCGTAAGCGGCGCGATAGGTTATAGGATATACAGAAAAGTCGGCAGCAACTGGGTAAAGGTCAAGACCCTCTCGAGCACCAGCTATACCGAAAAAGGTCTTGCGCCTTACAGCACTTACCAGTACAAAGTAAAGGCTTACAAGAAAAAGTCGGGCAAGACTTTTTGGGGCAAAGCGAGCCGCGTACAGAGCGTAACGACCCTGCCCGAAGCGCCGAAATTCAAGGCATTTTCCTCCACTAAAGACTCTATCAGAGTGAATTGGCAGGGCGTAAAGTGCGACGGCTATCAGCTCTACATGAGCGAAAACAGCGGCGCTTACACCAAAGTAGCCACGATAAAGGGCGCTAGCGCAGGCACTTACAAGGTCAAGAATTTGAAGAGCGGTACGAAATATACTTTCAAGCTTAGGGCTTACGGCAGACGTGCGGACAACAACCGCGTTATAACGGGCGCGGCGATAATCAAGGCAAAAACTACCGTGAAAGATAACAACGTTCAGCCTGAGTACGGCACTGTTTCCACTGAATACAAGGGCGGACAAGCCGGCTGGGTAGTCTGCAACGGCATATCGGTATGGAAAAACGGTAAATGGGAAACCACAACTACCTCATCTGAGGAAGCTTTTAAATTCGCTGAACCGTACCTTACTCCGCAAAAACCCGGAACATATGAGGGCGAAAGTATAGAAGGAATAGTTTGGGTATACCTCGGAAAATAATATCTTGCGCTTCCTGTCTGCAAAATAAGCGGGCGGGGGCGCTTTTTTCTTGACAAATGCGGCGGCTTGTGATATAATTTAGAAAAAAATCAAAACGAAACGAACAAAAGGGAGGGGAAAGATTTTATGATATGCCCTGAATGTAAAAACGAGATAGAAGAGGGCGCAAAGACCTGCCCCGCCTGCGGAAAAGCCCTATCGCCCGAGCAGCCCGAGGTGAAAAGCGTGCGCGTAAAGCCCGCCGCGCCTACCCCCGAAGAGCGCCGCGAGGTGCGCGTCAACGCAGGCATCTACAAACTGATATGTATAGCCATGGGGCTTTGCCTTATAGCAGGCTCGGTGGTCTGGGCAACGCTTATGCTAAAAGACCGCACCCGCCGCGACGACCCCCCGCCCGCTTCCTCAGCCACCGCGCAGTCGCAGGAGCAGAGCGCGGCTGTTACCACAAAGCGGACTGAAACCACCACGACTACCACCACCGCCGACCCATACAAGCAAGAGGTAGCGCCGAAATTTGAGGAAGATTACGGCACTATGTACGTCACTACCGACAGCCTTGTCATGCGCATAGGTCCGGGGTATGATTACTCGAAGTGCGAGGGCGAGCCGCTGGCTTCGGGCACGGCGCTGAACGTCACCGCTGAGCAGGAGGACGCTAAGTCTGAGGAAACGTGGTGCTATGTGACCTCTGACGGCGTGAGCGGCTGGGTCTGCAAGACCTATCTTTCTTCCACCGCGCCTACGGTAACGGTGGTAAAGCCCGACGATTACTACTCTTCCTCCACCGATATTAGCGTTATCAGATACGGCGGAGTAAAGCTCTACACCGGCCCCGACACCACCTACGACGTGATAGCCGAGCTGCCGCAGGGAACTGAGCTGGAAAAAGTAGGCTACAACTACCTCAGCGTAAAGTGGACGTATGTAAAATACGGCGAGCAGTACGGCTGGATAGAAACTTACGACGGCGACTGGTTCAACCCGACCATTGAATGATTAAGGCAACACCGCACAACTACCGCCTAGCGGCTTTGTGCACATCTTGCTTGCATATTTTCCGTCATATCACCCAAAACCTCCTAGCTTAACGCGAGTTAAGCGTCGTCGGCTTTAGGCAATCTGACGAAAAATCTGACGACGCAATCTGCACACAATAGTTGTGCGGTATTGCCTTGAACAATATCAAGTATAAAAGCCTTTGCGGAAAATGCAGAGGCTTTTTTCACGCCTGCCTCGAAATTCGGTTGAAATCTTCACCGAAATGTGTTATAATTATAGTGTATTTTATTTTGAAATTGGAGCTGTTTTTATGAAAGACGGATTTATAAAAGTAGCCGCCTGCACGCCCGAGATACGCGTTGCGGATACGGCTTTCAACGCTGAAAAAATAATCGAGCAGATGGATAAATGCCGCGCGGCTGGCGTGAAGATAGCGGTCTTCCCCGAGCTTTGCATTACGGGCTACACTTGTCAAGACCTTTTCTATCAAGATACCCTGCTTGACGGCGCGATGCGTGCGCTGGCGAATATCGCGAAGCACACGGCGGGCAGCGATATGCTCGTGGCGGTGGGCTGCCCCGTTCGCGCTAAGGGCAAGCTTTACAACTGCGCCGCAGTTCTCCAAAACGGCGAGGTTCTGCGTTTTATCCCAAAGACTCACCTGCCGAACTACAATGAATTTTACGAAGCGCGCCACTTTGCGCCATACCGCGGCGGCTCGGTGCAGGTGGAGCTTACGCAGTATTTTTTCGACGATATAATGCACTCCGCCGAGATGGGTCAGTGCGTTTTCGAGCTGGATAACTGGGAAACGCAAGGCTCTCAGCCCGCCGACTGCGTGAAGATAGGCTTCGAGATCTGCGAAGACCTCTGGGTAGCCGACCCCGTTTCAAACTACCTCGCGAAAGCGGGCGCTGCGCTTATCTGCAACCTCTCCGCTTCGGACGAGGTCATCGGCAAGGACAGCTACCGCCGTCAGCTAGTGTCGAACCAGTCGGCGCGGCTGGTAGCGGGCTATATCTACTGCTCGGCGGGCGACGGCGAATCCACGCAGGATATGGTGTTCTCGGGACACAACCTGATAGCGGAAAACGGCTCGCTGCTGGCGGAAAGCAAGCTTTTTGAAAACGGTATAACTATCTCTGAGATAGATTTCAAGCGGCTGGCTTTCGAGCGCCGCAAGATCTCGACATACCCCGCCGCCGTCACAAGCTGGGGTGCGCCCGCTGAGAATTATCAGCCGTACTTCCTTGATAACCTGCCGACGGAGTTCATATCGCTCGACATGGCGGACACCGCGCTTACCCGCGGCTATTCCAAAACGCCTTTTATCCCCGCCGACCGCGCAGAGCGCAACGAGCGCTGCCATCTGATACTGCAAATGCAGTCGCACGGCTTGATGAAGCGCATCGCCCACACCCACGCGCAGAGCGTTGTGATAGGCATATCCGGCGGGCTTGATTCCACCCTCGCGCTGCTGGTCTGCGTTATGGCGATGGACTTGCTGAAACGCCCGCATACCGACATCGTGGCGGTGACTATGCCCTGCTTCGGCACTACAAAGCGCACCCACTCGAATGCCGAGATACTTTGCGAAGCGCTGGGGGTAACCTTCCGCGAGGTGAATATCTCAAAAGCCGTGCTTCAGCATTTTGAGGACATCGGTCACGATTACGATAATCACAACGTGGTATTTGAAAACGGTCAGGCGCGTGAGCGCACGAAGGTGCTTATGAACATCGCCAATCAGGTGAACGGACTTGTTATCGGCACAGGCGACCTTTCAGAGCTGGCGCTGGGCTGGGCAACGTACAACGGCGACCATATGTCGATGTACGGCGTGAACGCGAGCGTGCCGAAAACGCTTGTGCGCCACATAGTTTGCTACTACGCCGATACCTGCGGCTACGCCCCCCTCGCCGAGGTGCTGCTGGATATTCTCGATACCCCCGTATCGCCCGAGCTGCTGCCTACCGACGAGAGCGGCACTGAGATGACTCAAAAGACTGAGGACTTGGTAGGCCCTTACGAGCTGCACGATTTCTTCCTATACCACGCCGTGCGCTGGGGCTGCGAGCCGAAAAAGGTGAAGCGGCTGGCAATGTACGCTTTCGGCGACGATTACAGCGAGGAGGTCATCACCCACTGGCTAAAGACTTTCTACCGTAGATTTTTCTCGCAGCAGTTCAAGCGCAGCTGTCTGCCCGACGGCGCAAAGATAGGCTCGGTAACGCTTTCACCGCGCGGCGATTGGAGAATGCCTAGCGACGCTGTGAACGCTCTTTGGCAGGAACAATTGTAATAAATTCGGCAATAATGAATAAAGCGAAAACAAAACAAATAAATAAAAAATAAATAATTTGCTTTTGCCGTATTGCAATCGCGCATAAAATGTGCTATAATATGGTGTGAATGTTTCGCCGCAGTACCGCGGCTTTGAATAATGAATAAAGAACATTGGATCTATATATAATAAGGTATAAGGGGATGTAAGACGGAATGGCGCTGAAGAAGAGGAAGATCATTGGCGTGCTTCTTGCGCAGGCTGAAAGAGAATATCAGTCGAAGCTGATGAGCGGTATCGCCGAACGCGCTTTTGAATTAGGATATGACTGCTTCACTTTCTCAGATCCGATAAAAACTGAGTCGGGCGAAAACGTGCGCCGCGGCGCTGAGAATATTTTTGATCTTATAAGTTTCGATATGCTCGATGGAGTTATCATAGTGCCTGATACTTTTAATAACAAAAAGACAGCTGAGTTTGCCGAGCGCTTAGTGCGCCGCAAATTCAAGGGGGCTGTGGTATCGGTCGATCACCGCGCGGGGGATATGCCCGTTATTATGGGCGACGACGCTGCCGCCATCGAATCGCTGACAGACCATCTTATAGAAGAGCACGGCTGCCGCATCATCGACTTTTTCAGCGGCACGCCGGGGCACGAACACTCAGCTAGGCGGCTGGAAGGCTATTTGCGTTCGCTCAAAAAGCACGGCATAGCTTACGAGCCTGCCCGTGTGCATGACGGCGATTTTTGGTACAACATGGGTGAAAAAACTGCGGAGGATATATTATCTTCTCCGCTGCCCAGACCGCAGGCGGTAGTATGCGCCTGCGACACTCAGGCTATAAGCCTTTGCGACGCATTTGCGCATCGCGGGATAAAAGTTCCCGAAGATATAAAGATAACGGGCTACGACAGAATAAAGGCGGGCACCAACCATGTGCCCTCGATAACCTCTGCCGAGATACCCGCGAAGCAGACGGGCGCGAACGCGGTGGAATATCTGCACAGCGTTATAGAAAACAAGCCATTTGAGCCCGGAGCTTACTCGACGGATATAGTGCTGGCGCAGACCTGCGGCTGCGAGGTGGACGCTTCGGCAATTTACAGGTCGAAGAATTTCAATTACTCTGACGACAACCACCTTAGCAATTTTCTTTCGGCTTCAAACGATATGATGAGCGACCTTATCTCCGCCGAAAACCTCAACAGCCTTATCGGCAGGGTAAATTGGTACAGCTTTCAAGTACGGCCATTCGATGCGCTGTATCTCTGTTTAAATCAAAACTGGGAGGGCAGCGAGAAAGGTTATATAGCGCGCGGTTACAGCGAAAACGTGCAGCTGCGTCTCGCGCACCGTACTGGAGAGGATAAGCAGGAGTACGATATAAGCTTTCCCTCAGCGGATATGCTGCCCGAAATGGCTTGGCAGCGCGAGAAGCCTGCGGTGTTTTACCTCGCGCCGCTCTACTTCGGCGACCGCGCTTTCGGCTATATCGTTATGCAGTATGATACGCCGCACTCTATGGTGGACGATTTCTGCGGCTGGCTGAAAAATGTCTGCAACGGCTTTGAATGTATGCGCAGACAAATACACATTCGCCGTATGTACTTTGAGTTGGAAAAGGCGGCGCTGACCGACAGCCTTACGGGGCTTTACAACCGTTACGCTTTCAACCGCCGCGCGGAAAAACTTATAGCTGACGGCGAGCGCGGGGTAAAGACGATGTTTATGATGGCTGATCTGAACTACCTAAAGCTGATAAACGATAATTTCGGACACCTCGCGGGCGATAAGGCGCTCAACGCCATAGGGCAGGCTATAAGCAGCGCCTGCGGCGAGAACGAACGCTGCTACCGCTTCGGCGGCGATGAATTTATGCTCATCGGCGTAGGCGATTACAGCGAAGAGCGTATAGACGACCTCAAACTGCGCATACGCAGAAGTTTGGAGGATTTCAACGCGCATTCGGGGCTGCCTTACATGGTAAAGGTCAGCTTAGGCGCGGTCTGCGAGATAGCGGATTCGGCAGAAAAGCTGGACAGAATGGTAAAGCTTGCCGACGAAAAAATGTATCAGGATAAGCAGATAAATAAGAAGCATTCGGCAAGCCCTTTCAGATAAAGCGGGAGGCGGCACATTTGAAGATAAGCGTGATATTTACAGGCGGAACTATCGGCAGCAAGCTAAGCGGCGGATACATCGGCGTTTCGGGATGCCCTTACACGCTGATAGAGAACTGGCGGCGTGAGCACGGCGGCTGCGAATTTGATACCTGCGAGCCGTACACTATTCTCAGCGAAAACAGCAGCTTTGAGCATCTTTGCAAGCTGGCTGCCTGCGCGCGGGAAAGATCTGCCGCGGCGGAAGCCGTTATCATCACGCACGGTACAGACACGCTCTGCTACACTGCGGCTTTCTTAGGACTGGCGCTTTCCGACATCAAAAAGCCGATCGTGCTGGTGTCCTCGGGCTGCCCGCTGGAGGACGAGCGCGCAAACGGTCAGCAGAATTTCGCGGCGGCGGTGGAGCTTGCAAAAAGCGGCGAAGCGGGCGTTTTCGCTGTGTGGTATGCCGATGGCGAAGCGCGGGCGCACAGGGGCGTGCGTTTGCTGCCGCACGCGCCGTACAGCGATATGCTCGTGAGCCTGCCGAATTTTAGCGAAACGGCGGGCGGCTTTTGCGGCGAGAGCGAGATCACCCGCCGCTTTAAGGGCGACCCGCATGGCTTTGACCAAACGCGCAGAGTACTGACGCTGACCTGCCGACCCGATATGTATTACCCGCAGCTTACGGCGGACGTTTCGGCGGTGATGTTTGAAAGCTATCATTCGGGCACTATGTGCGCCGACGAGCGCTTGGCGGAATTTGCCGAAAGAGCCGCGGCCGAGGACGTGCCGATATTTGTAGCGGGCGCAGGCGGCAGGGAAGCGGATTACGAAAGCGTGAAGCAGTACCGCGCGCTGGGGATAATCACTCTGCCCGCAGTTTCGCCGATAGCCGCGTATGTGAAGCTCAGCATAGCGGCGGCGTACCGCATGGAGATACCCGCCGTGATGGCGAAAAACTGCGCGGGCGAGTACGCGGAATAAGACATTTTTAGAGATAACAGAAGGGACGCAAGATGGAAATTGTAGAAATTATCAAGGTAATAGTGCTCGGCATAGTGGAGGGCATAACCGAATGGCTGCCGGTGAGCAGTACGGGACATCTGATACTGGTCGATGAATTTATGAAGCTCAAAGCCAGCGAAGATTTTAAGGAAATGTTCGACGTAGTTATACAGCTCGGAGCGATAATCGCGGTAGTTGTGCTGTACTGGCACCAGCTTTTCCCGTTCGGCAAAAAGGACAATAAATACCCGCTGAGCGATCACGGAGCGGGCTCTTACATAAAGACCGATATTTTCAAGATGTGGTTCAAGGTGCTGGCGGCGTGCGTGCCCGCGGCGGTGATAGGTCTGCTTTTCGACGACCTTTTCCACGCGATGTTCTACAACTGGCAGACGGTAGCCGTTATGCTGATACTCTTCGGTATAGCATTCATCGTTATAGAAAAGCACAATAAGGGCAAAAAGCCGACGATAAATTCGATAGAGCAGATGCCCTACTGCGTAGCGGTCATGATAGGTGCTTTTCAGCTCATCGCGGCGGTATTTCCCGGTACATCGCGCAGCGGCGCTACGATAGTCGGCGCGCTGCTTATAGGCGTTTCGCGCACGGTGGCGGCTGAGTTTACATTCTACCTCGCAGTGCCCGTAATGTTTGGTGCGAGCCTGCTGAAACTTGTGAAATTCGGCTTGGCTTTCCAGACGGCGGAGCTTGTGTACCTGATACTCGGCATGGCGGTATCTTTTATAGTTTCGATAGTTGTCATCAGATTCCTGATGGGCTACATCAAGAAGCATGATTTCACGGTTTTCGGCTGGTACAGAATTATCCTCGGCGTGCTCGTAATACTCTATTTCGGGCTTGTAAGATAATAAATATCACACACAAAAGCGTTTCCCGCAGCAGGGAAGCGCTTTTCTTTTTGCGCTGGAAGGCAACAATGTTAACGAAAAAGTTACTATTTTCTAACACAATGGTAATTATAGAACTTTCCGCTTTTTTGGAAATGAAAATTGTGCAAAGCTACAAAATGAGCATGAGAAATGAAAAAAATTCAGCTATTCTATTGACTTTTACGGGAGTTTGAAGTATAATAATATACTGTATCATAATGGCTTTTCATACCTTTTTTGTCCGCACAAAGCGGCTGAAAACGGGCTGAAACCGACAGAAAAAAACGCTTATCCGCGGCGGGCATATATAAAAGGTATACCCAAAAGCGGGGACGTTTGGCAATAAATTAAGGAGTGATCAGTGCGAATGGTGAATGTCAATGTCAAAGACGTAAAGCTTGGTAAAAACACCAGAAAAAGCTTTGCCAAGATTCATGAGGTCCGCGAGATGCCGAACCTTATCGAAGTACAGAAAAACTCGTATCAGTGGTTCTTAGACGAAGGTCTGCGCGAGGTGTTTAAAGAGGTATCCTCTATCACCGATTACAACGGAAACTTAGAGCTTTCCTTCATCGACTACCGAATTGACGACACGCCTAAATACACCGTAGCAGAGTGCAAAGAGCGCGACGTTACCTACGCGGCGCCCCTGCGCGTTACAGCCCGCCTTATAAATAAGGAAACGGGCGAGATCAAAGAATCCGAAGTTTTCATGGGCGATTTCCCGAAAATGACCGACAGCGGTACTTTCGTTATCAACGGCGCGGAGCGCGTTATAGTATCGCAGCTGGTACGTTCGCCCGGCGTTTACTACTCTTTTGATAAGGACAAGACAGGTAAAGACCTTTTCAAATCAACCATCATACCCAACCGCGGCGCGTGGCTGGAGTACGAGATGGACTCGAACGACGTAGTTTACGTTCGTATAGATAAAAACCGCAAGATACCTCTCACTACCTTTATCCGTGCGCTGGGCATAGGCACTAACGACGAGATAACCGAGGTATTCGGCGTTGACGAAAGACTTAATCAGACTATACTGCAGAAAGACGCTACCGCTAATAAGGAAGAGGCGCTGCTCGAAGTTTACAAGAAGCTTCGTCCCGGCGAGCCCCCCACAGTAGACGGTTCGCAGACCCTTATCCACAACCTTTTCTTCGACGATAAGAGATACGACCTCTGCAAGTTCGGAAGATATAAGTACAACAAGAAGCTTGGTATAGCTTCGCGCCTTTCGGGCCACACCCTTTCCCGCGCGATAGTTAATCCGCTTACCGGCGAGATAATGGCAGAGCCGGGCGAGGTATGCAAGTTCGACAAGGCTATGGAGATCGAGAACGCGGGCGTTATGGAAGCCTACGTTACCACCGAAGTTAAAGAGTACTACACTTCTGAAACTACCGGCGAAACGCTCACCAGAATGGAAGAGCGCGAGGTAAAGATCATCGGCAGCGGCATGGTAGACCTTTCGGGCTACATCTCGAAAGATCCTAAGGAGCTCGGCATAAACGAGAAAGTTTACTTCCCCGTACTGCGCGAGATACTTGAAGAGAGCGACGACGAAGAAGCAATCTTCACCGCTATCAAAGAGCGCGCGGGCGAGCTTGTTCCCAAGCACATCATTCTCGACGATATAATCGCTACCATCTCCTACTTCCTCAACCTCTGCGAGGGCGTGGGCACTGTTGATGATATAGACCATCTCGGCAACAGAAGAATACGTTCGGTAGGCGAGCTGCTCCAGAACCAGTTCCGCATCGGCTTCACCAGAATGGAGCGCGTTATCCGCGAGAGAATGAACATCCAGTCGCAGGATATAGAAGTCATCACCCCTGCCGCGCTCATCAATATCAGACCTATCACCGCAGCTATAAAGGAATTCTTCGGTTCATCGCCGCTTTCGCAGTTCATGGACCAGAACAACCCGCTGGCTGAGCTTACTCATAAAAGACGTCTTTCCGCGCTGGGTCCCGGAGGTCTTTCGCGTGACCGCGCAGGATTTGAAGTCCGCGACGTACACTACACACATTACGGAAGAATGTGTCCTATAGAAACTCCTGAAGGTCCTAACATCGGTCTGATCTCTTACCTCGCATCTTTCGCGAAGATAAACGAGTACGGCTTTATCGAAGCTCCTTACAGAAGAGTAGATAAGGAAACGGGCGTAGTTACCGACGAAGTAGTTTACATGACCGCTGACGTTGAGGATAACTACATGGTAGCTCAGGCGAACGAGCCCCTTACCGAGGAAAACAAGTTCGCAAGAGCTAAGGTAAACGGCAGATACCGTGACCAAATACTTGAAATAGACCGCGAAAATATCGACTTCATGGATATTTCGCCTAAGATGGTAGTTTCAGTAGCTACCGCCTGCATACCTTTCCTTGAAAACGACGACGCGAACCGCGCGCTGATGGGCTCTAACATGCAACGTCAGGCAGTTCCTCTGCTCAAGACCGAGTCGCCTATCGTAGGTACAGGTATGGAGTACAAGGCTTGCCTCGACTCGGGCGTTGCGGTAGTTACCGACAAGGCAGGCGTTGTTGAGAAGGTAGACGCAGACAAGATAGTTATCCGCGAGGACGACGGCAACCTGCGCACCTACGAGCTTATCAAGTTCAAGCGCTCTAACGCGGGCACCTGCACCAACCAGCGCCCGATAGTAGAAAAGGGCGAGCGTGTAGAGGCTCATCAGATAATCGGCGACGGCCCCGCTACCTCAAACGGCGAGCTTTCGCTCGGTAAAAACGCCCTCATAGGCTTCATGACATGGGAAGGCTACAACTACGAGGACGCCGTACTGCTCAACGAAAACCTTGTAAGACAGGATAAATACACATCTATACACATCGAAGAGTACGAGATAGAAGCAAGAGAAACAAAGCTCGGCCCTGAGGAGATCACAAGAGATATTCCGCAGGTAAAGGAAGAATACCTCGCTAACCTCGACGAAAACGGTATAATCCGCATAGGCGCAGACGTTCGCCCGGGCGATATACTGGTAGGTAAGGTAACGCCTAAGGGCGAGACCGAGGTCTGCCCCGAGCAGCGCCTGCTGAGAGCTATATTCGGCGATAAGGAGCGCGACGTTCGCGACAACTCGCTGAAAGTACCTCACGGCGAATCGGGTACTATAATTGACGTAAAGGTGTTCACAAGAGAGAACTGCGACGAGCTCGCACCCGGCGTAAATATGCTGGTACGCTGCTACATCGCGCAGAAGAGAAAGATCTCGGTCGGCGATAAGATGGCGGGCCGCCACGGAAACAAGGGTGTTGTTTCCCGCATACTGCCGCCTGAGGATATGCCTTTCCTCGAGGACGGCACACCGCTCGACATCGTGCTGAACCCCCTCGGCGTACCTTCGCGTATGAATATCGGTCAGGTACTGGAAGTACACCTCGGTATGGCTTCCAAGGCGCTCGGCTGGAAGATAATGACCCCTGTATTCGACGGCGCACACGAAGAGGACATCAGAGCCTGCTTCAGAGCCGCTCAGGAAAATTACCTCGAGCACAAGGACGATGATTTTGTGCTGCACACTATGGACGAAGTTATCAATCCTAACGCCCTCAGCATGAGCGAGGACGGAAAGTTCACCGTATACGACGGACGTACAGGCGAAAAGTTCGATAACAGAGTAACCGTAGGATATATGTATTACCTCAAGCTGCACCATCTGGTAGATGATAAGATCCACGCAAGATCTACCGGCCCGTACTCGCTGGTAACTCAGCAGCCTCTCGGCGGTAAAGCCCAGTTCGGCGGTCAGAGATTCGGTGAGATGGAAGTTTGGGCGCTCGAAGCTTACGGCGCTGCTTACACCCTTCAGGAAATACTCACCGTCAAGTCTGACGATAAGGACGGAAGAGATAAGACCTACCACGCTATCAGCGACGGACAGAACGTACCTACTCCGGGCATACCCGAAGCTTTCAAGGTACTTGTCAAAGAGCTGCAGTCGCTCGGTCTGGATCTTGAGATCTACGGCAAGGACGGCGATAAGGTAGAGCTTCGTCAGAATTACACTGAGGAAGAGCCGGCTAACTTCAAGCATCTCGACGAAGGCACTGATTTCAGCATGCTGCCCGACGACGATGAATTTGAGGACGCAGGATTTGTTATAAACGACGCAGAAAGCGCTGACGGCGAAGACAGCGTATCGCTGGGCGACGACGATAACGGTGGAGATCTTTTTGCCGATAACGACGACTATGTCAGCGACTACGACGATAACTACTCAGAGGACGAAAACGACGAATTCTGATGCGTTTTATACGAGCAATGCAAAAGCAATAAGGGCAGGCGCTGCCGCGCGGCGGCGCTGAAAACGCCCGATCAACAATAGAGGAAGAGGGTACAATATTGGAATCTAATGTTTTTGAATCAATAAAAATCTCGCTCGCTTCGCCCGAAAAGATCAGAGAATGGTCTTACGGTGAGGTGACCCGCCCTGAAACTATAAATTACCGCACCCAGAAGCCTGAAAAGGACGGTCTTTTCTGCGAAAGGATCTTTGGACCTACTAAGGACTGGACCTGCCACTGCGGAAAGTACAAGCAGCAGAAGTACCTTAAAGGCAAGGTATGCGAGCGCTGCGGCGTAGTTATCGCGAAGAAGGACGTAAGACGCGAGAGAATGGGCCATATCGAGCTTGCAGCACCCGTATCGCACATCTGGTACTTCAAGGGTACTCCCTCGAGAATAGGTCAGATGATAGAAGTCAGCCAGAAAAGGCTGGAGGAAGTTCTCTACTTCACCAAGTATATAGTTATCGACCCCGGCAACACCGAGCTTACCAAGTGCCAGCTTCTCAGCGAGAAAGACTACGTTGAGATGCGCGAAAAGTACGACGACGCATTCAAGGCAGGCATGGGCGCTGAGGCTATAAAAGAGCTGCTTGAAGAGATCGACCTTGAAAAGCTCTCTGCCGAGCTGAAAGCAGAGCTTGAAGATCTGCCCGCCGGCCAGAAGAAGATAAAGCTGCTCAAAAGACTGGAAGTAGTAGAAGCTTTCAGAACTTCGGGAAACAGACCCGAATGGATGATACTCGACGTAGTACCCGTTATCCCGCCCGAACTTCGCCCTATGGTAATGCTCGACGGCGGCAGATACGCTACCAGCGACCTGAACGACCTGTACAGAAGAGTTATCAACAGAAATAACCGACTCAAGAGAATGCTCGAGCTGAAAGCTCCCGACATCATCATAAGAAACGAAAAGAGAATGCTGCAGGAAGCGGTAGACGCCCTTATCGACAACGGCCGCCACGGCAGACCTGTAACAGGCCCGAACAACCGCGCTTTCAAGTCGCTTTCGGATATGCTGAAAGGTAAGCAGGGACGTTTCCGTCAGAACCTGCTCGGTAAACGTGTTGACTACTCCGGCCGTTCCGTTATCGTAGTAGGCCCTGAGCTGAAAATGTATCAGTGCGGTCTGCCTAAGGAAATGGCTCTCGAGCTTTTCAAGCCTTTCGTCATCAAGCGCCTTACCGATATAAGCACAAACCCGCAGCTCAACATCAACGGCGCGAAGAACGCCATCGAGCGCATGGAGCCCATCGTTTGGGACGCGCTTGAGAACGTTATTCAGGGTCACCCCGTACTGCTGAACCGTGCGCCTACCCTCCACCGCCTCGGTATCCAGGCATTCGAGCCTGTACTGGTAGAGGGCAGAGCTATAAAGCTCCACCCGCTGGTCTGCACGGCTTACAACGCTGACTTCGACGGCGACCAGATGGCGGTGCATCTGCCTATCTCCCCCGAAGCGCAGGCTGAGGCGAGATTCCTTATGCTCGCTGCGAACAACCTGCTGAAGCCTTCCGACGGACGCCCCGTTGCAGTACCTACGCAGGATATGATCCTTGGTTCTTACTACCTCACCCTTCAGAAAGAGGGCGAGCCGGGCGAGGGCAAGGTCTTCCGCGACGTGAACGAAGCTCTTATGGCTTACGATCAGGGCGTAGTTTCCCTGCACGCTGCCATCAAGGTAAAGATCACAAAGCAGCTCGGCGACAGACAGGTATCGAAGATAATCGACGCTACCGTCGGCAGACTGATATTCAACGAAAATATCCCGCAGGATCTGGGATACGTTGACAGAACTAATTCCGACAAGCAGTTCGACCTCGAGGTAAGCTTCCTCGTAAAGAAGGGTCAGCTTTCGGACATCGTAGAAAGATGTATACACCAGCACGGCACGACATACACTTCGGAAGTGCTGGATAAGATAAAGGCTCTCGGCTTCAAGTACTCCACCAAGGCGGCTATCACCGTTGCGGTATGCGACGCTGAGATACCTGAGGCTAAGAAGGACATTCTCGCGCACGCCGACTCGCTGGTAGACGTTATCGACCGCCAGTACAAGCGCGGCTACATCTCGCGCGAAGAGAAGTCGAAGCGCTTCATCGAGATCTGGAACAACGCGACAGACGAAGTTACCGACGCGCTGAAAGCGGGTCTTGACCCGTACAACCCCATCAACATGATGGCGGACTCCGGTGCGCGTGGTTCGATAAACCAGATACGTCAGCTCGCAGGTATGCGCGGACTTATCGCGAACACCTCGGGTTCGACCATCGAGATGCCTATCAGAGCTAACTACCGTGAAGGTCTTAACATTCTGGAATACTTCATCTCCTCTAGAGGAGCACGAAAGGGTCTGGCAGATACCGCGCTGCGTACCGCTGACTCGGGTTACCTGACCAGACGTCTGGTAGACGTTTCGCAGGACGTTATTATCCGCGAGGAGGACTGCGGAACTACCGACGGTATCGACGTATTCGAGATCAGAAACGGCAGAGAGAAGATCGAGCCGCTGGCTGAAAGACTTGTCGGCAGATACCTCGTTGAAGACCTCAAAGATCCTAAGACGGGCGAGATCGCGGTTTCGCACCACAAGCTGATGACCGAGCACGACGCAGAAAGAGTAGTACAGATACTCGACGATACGGGCAGAGATCGCATAAAGATCCGCTCGGTACTCGCCTGCAAGGCAAGAAACGGCGTATGCGCTAAGTGCTACGGCGCTAACCTCGCAAACGGCAAGGTAGTAAGAGTCGGCGAAGCGGTCGGCGTAATCTCGGCACAGTCGATAGGCGAGCCGGGTACACAGCTTACCATGAGAACGTTCCATACGGGCGGTATCGCATCGGCGGAAGATATTACACAGGGTCTTCCCCGCGTAGAGGAACTTTTCGAGAGCAGACGTCCGAAGGGCGCGGCTATAATCACAAGAATAGACGGTACTGTACGCATCGAGGAAGTTAAGAAGATGCGTCAGGTCATCGTTACCAGCGAGGATCTCGAGAACCCCGCTCAGGAAACTTACTCGATACCTTACGGCTACAAGCTCAAGGTAAAGGAGGGCGACACCGTAAGCGCGGGAGATCCCCTTACCGAAGGCTCGATCAACCCGGGCGATATACTTGCAGTAAACGGCGTAGAAGCTGTACAGAACTACATCATCACCGAAGTACAGAAGGTTTACCGCCTGCAGGGTGTTGACATCAACGATAAGCACATTGAAGTTATCGTTCGTCAGATGATGAAGAAGGTAAAGATAGACGACAGCGGCTCGAGCTACCTGCTGCCCGGCAGCCTTGTAGAAAAGACCGAGATCGCGGCTGTAAACGAAGAGATACAGAAGAAGATCGACGAGGGCGACATCAGCGCAAGACTGGTCACCACCGTTCCCGTACTTCAGGGTATCACAAAGGCTTCCAGCTACTCTGATTCGTTCCTTTCGGCAGCATCCTTCCAGGAGACCACAAAGGCTCTTACCGACGCCGCCATCAAGGGCAAGACCGACCACCTGCTTGGTCTTAAAGAGAACGTTATTATCGGTAAGCTCATACCCGCAGGTACAGGTATGGACGTTTACAACAACGTTCAGATCGTCAAGAACGAGAGCGCCGGCGCTCATACTTCTGAGGGTTTTACCAATATCTGAGCTAAATAACGCACGATATACAGAAAAGACCGTTCCGAAAGGGGAGCGGTCTTTTTGTATGATTAAAAAACGGTAAAAAAAATGTATTAAATATGTGAATGGGTATTGACAAGCAGTGATACATGGTGTATAATAGGAAAGTATGCTGACGTAGTACGGCGGCATATGTAAATTTGCAGAAAGGAGAGATATTATGCCAACTTTTAACCAGTTAGTTAAAAAAGGAAGAGACAGCTTTGACTCTAAGTCTACTGCACCTGCACTTCAGAAGGGTTACAACTCTAAGAAGAAAAAGGTGATCGACCAGAGCTGCCCCCAGAAGAGAGGCGTTTGCACCGCAGTAAGAACTGCTACACCTAAGAAGCCTAACTCCGCTATGAGAAAGATCGCCAGAGTTAAGCTTACAAACGGAACTGAAGTAACAGCTTACATCCCCGGTATCGGACACAATCTTCAGGAGCACAGCGTTGTTCTCATCAGAGGCGGCCGTGTAAAGGACCTCCCTGGTACTCGTTACCACATCATCAGAGGTACTCTTGACGCACAGGGCGTAGCTAAGAGAATGCAGGCTCGTTCCAAGTACGGTGCCAAAAGACCTAAGGCAGGAAAGTAATTTAAAGGCTGCCTAAAAAGACTTATTCAAAAAGGTTAAAACTCATTGTCGCAACACTGCGAAGACCACAGTAAAGCGGAGTGATTCATTTTATAGATTCACCTTGCCGCAGTACTGGTCGGGGCCGCAGGGCAAGCCTGCGGAGCGAGTACCTGTGAATTCATTATTGTGAAGGAGGGAATTACAGTGCCAAGAAGAGGTAAGGTTTCAAAGAGAGACGTTCTTGAGGATCCTGTATACAAGTCCAAGCTTGTTACCAGACTCGTAAACAACATCATGCTCGACGGAAAGAAGGGCGTAGCCCAGAAGATCGTTTACGGAGCATTTGAGATTGTTGAGGAAAAGACCGGACGTCCCGCTCTTGAGGTATTTGAAGAGGCTATGGATAACATTATGCCTGAGCTGGAGGTAAAGGCTCGCCGTGTGGGCGGTGCTACCTACCAGGTTCCTATGGAGGTTCGTCCTGACAGACGTCAGACTCTCGGACTTCGTTGGATAACTAAGTTCTCGCGCGAGAGAAACGAAGACACCATGAAGGAAAGACTCGCAGCAGAGATCCTCGACGCTCTTAACGGAGTGGGCGGATCCTGCAAGAAGCGCGATGAAACACACAGAATGGCTGAAGCTAACAAGGCTTTCGCACATTTCAGATGGTAATAAGGTAAACAGGAGGGTATTATGCCAAGAGATTGTTCATTGCAGGATACCAGAAATATTGGTATCATGGCTCATATTGACGCCGGTAAAACAACCACGACCGAGCGTATCCTGTTTTATACCGGTGTAAACCATAAAATTGGAGAAACTCACGAGGGTGCAGCTACGATGGACTGGATGGCACAGGAGCAGGAGAGAGGTATCACAATCACCTCCGCTGCTACTACTTGCTACTGGAAGGGTCACAGACTCAACATCATCGACACCCCGGGACACGTTGACTTCACCGTAGAGGTTGAAAGATCTCTCCGTGTACTCGACGGATCCGTAACCGTTCTCTGTGCTAAGGGAGGCGTTGAGCCTCAGACCGAAACAGTTTGGCGTCAGGCTGATAACTACAAGGTCCCCAGAATGGTTTATGTAAACAAGATGGATATTATGGGCGCTGACTTCTACAACGTTCTTGATATGCTTCATAACAGACTTAAAACTAACGCTGTTCCTATCCAGCTGCCTATCGGCGCTGAGGAAGATTTCCAGGGCATCATCGACCTGCTGGAAATGAAGGCATATATCTACACTAACGACCTCGGTACTGACATCAACGTCACCGATGTACCTGAGGACATGGTGGAGAAGGCTGAGGAATATCGCAACGACCTTATCGAGCACCTCGCTGAGGTAGACGACGATATTGCTGAGAAGTTCTTTGCAGACGAAGAGATCACTATTGATGAGATGAAGGCTGTTATCAGAAAGTCTACCATCGCTAACACAATGGTTCCCGTAACCTGCGGTACTTCCTATAAAAACAAGGGCGTACAGAAGCTGCTCGACGCTATCGTTGACTATATGCCTGCACCTATCGACGTTCCCCACATCAAGGGCGTTAATCCCGAGACCGGCGAAGAAGTTGAAAGACCTTCGAGCGATGAAGAGCCTTTTGCAGCTCTCGCGTTCAAGATCGCTACCGACCCCTTCGTAGGAAAGCTCTGCTTCTTCAGAGTATATTCGGGCGTTCTTCAGGCAGGTTCCAGCGTTTATAACGCTTCTAAGGACAAGAACGAGAGAATCGGACGTATAGTTCAGATGCACTCGAACCACAGAAAAGACATCGAGACCGTTTACGCAGGCGACATCGCCGCGGCTATCGGTCTGAAAAATACCACTACGGGTGACACTCTCTGCGACGAGAAGTTCCCCGTAATACTCGAATCCATGGAATTCCCTGAGCCTGTTATCCAGCTCGCTATCGAGCCTAAGACTAAGGCAGGTCAGGAAAAGATGGGTATTGCGCTGGCTAAGCTGGCTGAAGAAGACCCGACTTTCAGAACATGGACTTCCGAGGAGACCGGACAGACCATCATCGCCGGAATGGGCGAGCTTCACCTCGAGATCATCGTAGACAGACTTCTCCGTGAGTTCAAGGTAGAGGCAAACGTAGGCGCACCTCAGGTATCCTACAAAGAGACCATCAGAAGCAAAGCAAACGTTGATTACAAGTATGCTAAGCAGTCGGGTGGTAAGGGTCAGTACGGTCACGTTAAGATCAATGTTGAACCTAACGAGTCCGGTAAGGGCTATGAATTTATCAACAACGTTGTCGGCGGTGCTATTCCCAAGGAATACATCCCCGCAGTTGACGCCGGTATCAAGGGCGCTATGGAAGCAGGCGTACTCGCAGGCTACCCCGTAGTTGACGTTAAGGTAGAGCTTTACGATGGATCTTACCACGAAGTAGACTCTTCCGAAATGGCATTCAAGCTCGCCGGTTCGATGGCATTCAAGGAAGCTATGCGCAAGGCAGACCCCGTTATCCTTGAGCCTATCATGAAGGTAACCGTAATCGCTCCCGATGATTATCTCGGAACCGTTATCGGCGACCTCAACTCGAGAAGAGGACAGATCCTCGGTCAGGAAACAAGACCCGGCGCCGTTCAGGTAGACAGCCTTGTTCCGCTTTCCGAAATGTTCGGCTACTCGAACGACCTGCGTTCTAAGACTCAGGGCCGCGGACAGTACACCATGGAGCCTCACAGCTACATCGAAGTACCGAAGTCCATCTCTGAGAAGATCATGAACGCACGCAAGAAGGGCGAATAATTCTGCAAAAAAATTCAATATTTTTTCGCAAAACCCCTTGCAAAACAGATGCATTTCTGTTATAATGAAAATATACAAACGTGTATTTTATATGCAATCTATATTTAAGGAGGAAATTTCCAATGGCTAAGGCTAAATTTGAAAGAACCAAACCGCACGTAAACATCGGAACCATCGGCCACGTTGACCACGGCAAGACCACTCTTACCGCTGCTATCACCAAGACCCTCGCACTTAAGGGTCAGGCTCAGTACGAGGCTTACGATATGATCGATAAGGCTCCTGAAGAGAGAGAAAGAGGAATCACAATCAACACCGCTCACGTTGAGTACGAGACTGACAAGCGTCACTATGCTCACGTTGACTGCCCGGGTCACGCTGACTACGTTAAGAACATGATCACCGGTGCTGCTCAGATGGACGGCGCTATCCTCGTTGTTGCTGCTTCTGACGGCCCTATGGCTCAGACCAGAGAGCACATCCTGCTTGCTCGTCAGGTAGGCGTTCCTGCTATCGTTGTTTTCATGAACAAGGCTGACCAGGTTGATGACCCTGAGCTGCTCGAGCTCGTTGAAATGGACATCAGAGATCTGCTTTCTTCTTATGATTTCCCTGGCGACGACACTCCTATCATCATCGGTTCTGCACTTGCTGCACTCGAAGCTCCCGATGATCTTTCTGATCCCGCTTACAAGCCTATCCTCGACCTCATGGACGCTGTAGATGAGTACATCCCTAGCCCTGAGAGAGACGATGCTAAACCTTTCCTGATGCCTATCGAGGATACTATGACCATTTCCGGCCGTGGTACCGTTGTAACCGGTAGAGTTGAGCGTGGACGTCTGAACGTAAACGAGCAGGTTGAGATCGTTGGTCTTTCCGATGAGAAGCAGACCACCGTTGTAACCGGTATCGAGATGTTCAGAAAGACTCTTGACTACGCTGAGGCTGGCGACAACATCGGTGCACTTCTCCGTGGTATCACCAGAGACCAGGTTGAAAGAGGACAGGTTCTCTGCAAGCCCGGTTCCATTCATCCGCACACCAAGTTTTCCGGTCAGGTTTACGTTCTGAAGAAGGACGAAGGCGGCCGTCATACTCCTTTCTTCAACAACTACAGACCTCAGTTCTATTTCAGAACTACCGACGTTACCGGCGTTATCACTCTTCCTGCTGACAAGGAAATGTGCATGCCTGGCGATAACGTTTCGATGGACGTTGAGCTTATCACTCCTATCGCTATCGAAGAGGGACTTCGTTTCGCTATCCGTGAGGGCGGCAGAACTGTTGGTTCCGGCGTTGTTACCAAGATCAACGAGTAATTTCTTACTTTTAATAAAAGGCGAGTCTGCTTCGGCAGGCTCGTTTTTTTGTTAAAAAAATTTTAATTCATGCGTATTTGGTGGACAAAAGGCACTAAATATGTTATAATAGTATGTGAAATATTGCAAGCGAGGTGGATCTGATGGCAGAAAAGAACAAAAATGATAATGCAGACTATTTTATAGACGTTGCCAGAGATCATATCTACCAAAATCAGGGTAAAGAGTATACAAAAGCGTTCACTGAATGGCGTAACGATGAGAAAAATCCGTATGGCTACGCTTTTATCCATGATTCGCGCGAGCATACATACGTTGATGGTGAGGGTTATGCAGACGAATTTGCCGTGACTTCTGAAAAAGAAACGCTTCACCGCTGTTTCAAAGTTGCAGGCATTGCGATGCTGATTTTGATCGCATTTCAGACGGCACTTTCAATTTCTATGAAATGGATATTTGGTGCGCAAATGGACGGCTGGGTGTACTATTCTGAGCGTTCGTCGCTGAGAAAATACAGCTTCGAGCAGATCACGTTCTATTGTGCAATCAAAATCATAGCTTATCTGAGTGTGATACTTTTCTGTGCACTTAAACTTCGTCTCCCGAGAAAAGTTTATATACCGAATGAGCAAGTATCGCGAAAGAAGATCACATATGCAGTGTGTGTGTCACTTATCTTCATGGTGATCGCTCGGCTTTTTGATTTTCTTTTGGTAAAAATGTTTTATTCTGTTAACATTGATATGTGTTTTTACAGATATGTTGTCAGTAATTCACCATCAGGACAGTATTTCTACATAGCAACTGAACTCCTGATAGTGCCTATTTTGTCAGAAATTATATTCAGAGGATTTTTCTTGCAGTTATTCAGACAATTTGGCGACACATTTGCGGTGATTTTTTCATCTATACTTGCATCATGCTGCTTTCACGATGTATCCAAACTAATGTATATGTTCTTTTTCTCGGTAATACTGGCAACTGCGACCATTAAGACCGGCAACATATTCACTTCAATGATCGCTCGGATAATCATGGTTGATGTTACCTACGTTTTGAATGACTTTTCGGTCGGCGTACTGGATTACGAACTGCGCTTTCGCGAGATAATTGTCTGCATTTTCCTGCTTGTGGTCTGCACCTGCATCATCACATACCTGCAAGAGTACATCATCACTCCAAAAAATCGACCCAATTCGTCAGAAATAACACTTGCGGATAAACTTAGGCTTGTGCTGAATTCCAATTATATGATAATTTGGCTGTTACTATCTTTATTTGAAACAATTCTTGCAGTGAGGATAGTTTGATAGATGTATAGTGATGAATATTATATGCGAAAATGTATAGCTCTGGCGAAACTGGCGGAGCAGGCGACCGACGTTCCTGTCGGCGCGATAGTAGTTAAAAAGACTACGGGCGAGGTCATCGGCGAGGGTTACAACCGCCGCGAGGCTGACCGCTCGTCGCTGGCACACGCCGAACTCGCCGCGATCGCGCAGGCTTCCCAAAAGTTGGGCGGCTGGCGCTTGATCGACTGTGAGCTTTTCGTGACGCTTGAACCATGCGCTATGTGCGCGGGCGCTATAGTCAACAGCAGGGTAGAGCGCGTTGTTTTCGGCGCATTCGATCATAGGTTTGGGGCTTGCGGATCATGCTTCGACCTCTTTTCGCAGGGGCTGAACCATAAGCCCGAGGTCGTTAGCGGCGTTTTGCAGGAAGAATGTTCGCAGCTTATGAAGGATTTCTTCCGAAAATTGCGTGAGGAGAAAAAAGCCGCAAGGAAAGGATAATGGTAAAATGGCTGAATTCTGGGATCTGTTTAACGATGACCGCAAACCGCTTGGGCGGACGATACGCCGTGGAAAAATGACTCCGCTGAGCGGCGAGTACCATATCGTTGTGATGATCGTGACGATGAACAGCCATGGCGAGATATTGTGCACCCTGCGTTCGCCCAAAAAGTCAAAGTATCCTAATTTGTGGGAGGTTACTGCCGGCTCGGTCATCGCGGGCGAAGAGAGCCGCCACGCTGCCGCACGCGAGCTTTTTGAAGAAACTGGCATCAAGACGGACGAAAATGAGCTGACGTTTATAAAATCCGTTAAGGAAAATACTGCATTTATAGACTGCTATTTCCTGCGGCGCGACGTTGATATAAAAGACATTGTTTTCCAAGAGGGCGAAACTGTCAACGCGAAATGGGTCGGCAAAGCGGAGTTTGAAAACATGATAACGCAGAAAAAAATGGCGTTCCCCGTGGCGCGGCGATATGCCCAGCTCTACGATTTCCTGATGCAGGAAGGATTTATATAAAAAAACCGCAGGCGTTTGATGAGCGTCTGCGGTTTCGTTTATATTTCGTTGCGATTTTCGAGAGCTTTGTAAAGCGTGATCTCGTCGGCATATTCTAGGATTCCGCCGACGGGCAGTCCGAAAGCCAGCCGTGTGACCTTTACGCCGAGCGGCTTGATGAGCTTCGAGATGTACATCGCCGTCGCCTCGCCCTCAACTGTCGGGTTCGTCGCCATGATGACCTCTGAAACGTCGCCGTTCATGCGCGCCAACAGCTCTTTGATCTTTAGCTTGTCGGGCGTAACGTTGTCGATCGGCGAAATCAGCCCGTGCAGAACGTGGTAAACGCCTTTGTACTCGCGGGTGCGCTCGAAAGCGGAAATGTCTTTCGGCGTTTCCACCACGCAAATAGTCGACTTATCGCGCGCGGGGTCGGAACATATGTAACAAAGTTCGTTTTCAGTAAGGTTCTGGCATATCGCGCAGGTGTGCACCTTAGTGTGAGCGTTGACGAGCGCTTCGGCAAATTCGTGCACCTGCTCGTCGCTCATGCTCATGACGTGGTAAGCCAGCCTTTCGGCAGATTTCCTGCCGATACCGGGGAGTTTTGCAAACTGCTCAGCCAGCAAGACCAGCGGCAGCGCATTGCTGTTATCCATATTTTAGAAAAGACCGGGGAAGGAAACGCCGCCGGTAAGCTCGCTCATCTCAGCGTCGCTGACTTCGTCGAGGTTGTGAACAGCTTCGTTGAAAGCGCTCATGATGAGATCCTGAAGCATTTCAACATCTTCGGGGTCAACTACTTCGGGCTTGATGTTGAGCGAGAGCACCTCGCGCTTGCCATTGATCTTGATCTCTACTGCGCCGCCGCCTACGGAAGCGGTAAATTCTCTCTGCTCGAGGTCAGCCTGAAGCGCGGTGATCTTATCCTGCATCTGCTGTGCCTGCTTGAGCATCTGGTTCATATTTCCTGCGGGGCCTTTGCCCATACCCTGTGGTAATCTTGCTTTCATTTTAAAAAACTCCTTGTTATTTTTTTATTTCAACTTCTACATCCATGCTCTCGGCGCGCTTTAAAAGCTCGCTTATCGGGTTTTCCTTGTCGGCAATATCGACATTTTTGGAAGAATAAAGCATGAAGCCAAAGTCTTTGCCATAATAGTCATGCACCACCTGTTTCAGCAGTGCTTTGTCGTCGGAAGCCTTAAACTTTTTGAGGAAAAAGTCGCTCGAAACTACCACGCAGAAGGTGTCGCCCTCTATGCAGGCGAGCGAATTTTTCAAAAATGCCCAAAGCGCAGGTGCACGCTCCTTGATTATCTCGAGAATGTCCTGCCATTCTTTCAGCGGCGTAAAATTGTTCGGGTCGAACTTTTTCAGCGGCGCGGCGGGCTTCTTCGGCTGTTTCGGCGGCTGTGCCGCGTTCGGCACTATCTTCGCACCCTCGGCGAGCGCCTTCGTCAGCGCATTGACCTGCGCGCGCAGCTCGTTCAGCTCCTGCTGATCGGCGGCGGGGGCGGTGTTCTGCACGGCGCGCTTTTTCGGAGCGGCAGAGCAGAGGCGCACCATGCACATCTCTAGCTCTATGCGCTTGTCCGCGGCGCGCGCAAACCTCTCGGAGGACTGCTGGAGCAGCGTTATGCACTCAAATATCCTGTCGAGCGTAACAGTTTTCGCGATTTTTTCGAGCCGCTCGTACTCCTCGGGCAGGCAGGCGATAAGCTCGCGGCTGTTGTCCGAAGATTTTATCAGCATAAGATTTCGCATCATCATGAGCAGCTCGGAGCAGAGAACTTTTAGGTCTTTAGCCTTGCCGTGCAGTTCGTCAACGGCCTTAACAGCGCCCGCAGTGTCGCACTCGGCGATCTTTTCCAGCAGGTCGAGCAGATAATCTCGTCCCGCGATGCCCGCCGCGCCTGAAACTACTTCGAGCGTGATGTCGTCCGAAAAAGCGGAGCATCTGTCTAGAAGCGAGAGCGCGTCGCGCATACCGCCGTCGGAAAGCCGCGCTATCATGGCGGCGGCGTCCTCGTGAAGTGTAAATTCCTCGTGTTCGGAAATGTACATTATGCGCGAAACTATGTCTTCGCTGCGTATGCGGTTGAAATCGAAATGCTGGCAGCGCGAAACTATCGTTTCGGGAACTTTGTGTATCTCGGTGGTCGCGAGAATGAACTTGACGTGCGGGGGCGGCTCTTCCATAGTTTTCAGCAGCGCATTGAAAGCGCCGGGGGAGAGCATATGCACTTCGTCGATGATGTAGATCTTGTACTTGCAAAGCTCTGGGGTGTAGATAACGCCCTCACGCAGCTCGCGAATGTCGTCCACGCGCGAGTTTGAAGCCGCGTCGATCTCGATGATGTCGGCGAGCGAGCCGTTTTCCGCCGCGCGGCAAATGTCGCATTCTAAGCATGGTTCGCCGTCGTGCGAATTTGGGCAGTTGATAGCCTTTGCAAAAATACGCGCGCAGGTGGTCTTGCCGGTTCCGCGCGAGCCCGTAAAAAGGTAGGCGTGGGCGGTGCGGCCGCTGGCGATCTGATTTTTCAGTGTGGCGGTTATCTGCGGCTGCGAAACCACGTCGTCGAAAGATTTCGGACGCCATTTACGATACAAAGCCTGATACAAACTGCCACCTCCAATAAAAAATCAATCCGACATACAGGCGTGCAGGCGTAACTGCGTCACACGAAACAAACTGCTTAATGCTGCTCGGTTCCCCGCCTGACATGGTTCACAGTGTTTCATTGCGCAGGACCCGCACACCTGTATCTCGGATTGATCTGAAAAAAAATATAGATCTACCGCGGCAGCGCAAGCCGCCTTAGTACTACATTATTATAACACAACTCACGAAAAAATGCAAGCCCTTTTTGAAATTTTTTTCGCAATTTATAAAGAGTAAGCGCGGGGCTTGACAAACGAGGAAAAATGTGATAAAATAATAAAAGCGAGTCGGCTATGCGGCAGCGGCGCGGCTATACGCGCTGAGGAAAGTCCGAGCATCATAGAGCAGGGTAGTTGATAACGTCAACCGAGGGTGACCTCCGAGCTAGTGCAACAGAAATATACCGCCGCTTTCGGGCGGCAAGGGTGGAAAGGCGAGGTAAGAGCTCACCGGGGCAGTCGTGAGGCTGCCGCCATGTAAACCTTACCCGATGCAACGCCAATGGCAGCAAGCAGACCAATGGCTGCTCGTCAGGGCTGCGGCTGTAGGCGGCTGGAGGCGTATGGCAACATGCGTCCAAGATAGATTGCCGCACACGACAAAACTCGGCTTACAGGTCGGCTCGCGCTCTTTTGCGCATATGGCTGCCGCAAAAACGGCAGCGCGTTTGCAGCATTTTTTATGATAATTGTAAATCGTTTTTGTTAAATGCGCCGTATAAATTGCGATGTTTGTTATAATTGGGTATCAAAATGCACAATCTTTTCGGCGATTTAACTAAAACACTTGCATTTTTATCTTTGGTGTGGTATAATGTAAAAGAAATAAAAAATATATTATTTCTGAATAGGAAATAGATGGAGGGATAACTAATGAAAATGTTAAAGACAATTTCCGCGATCGCGGCGGCAACCGTTGCAGCTTCTGCTCTGGCGGTATCCGCGTCTGCTACAACATATAAGGACGCAGTACAGGCAGCTAAGGACGCAGGCGTACAGGCTACCAACGTACAGGAGCTTTCCAACTTTTTAGAGCCCAACGCAGATTATTTTTCGTCTGACGATTATGATTACATGATCAGCGTGCTCAACAACGTTCGCGATACTTATGTTGCTCCTAAGGCACAGGAACTTTTTGGCAAGACCCCTGCTGAGCTTACCGAAGATGAAAAGGTAGAGGTAGGCAAGAGCTGGTCTGCTGAGGACAGAGCCGCTATAAAGAGCACTCTCGTAGACCTCGGCGCTAAGTACGATGTAGAAGTTGACGTAGAGAAGCTCGGTCAGGAAAACTTCACCGTAGAAGCTAAGATCAAGCCTAAGGACAGCAGCAGCTCTGACAGCAATTCCAGCAGCAGCGGCTCCAACTCCAGCAATGGCGGCGGAACGCAGACCGTTATCACCGACCCCGTAGCTCCCACCGGCGGAGAAGTTGAGGGCGGCGTAAGCGCAGGCGTTGTTGCAGGCGCAGGTCTTGCAGTTGTACTTGCAGCTACCGGAATCATCGTAGTTGCTAGAAAGAACAAGGAATAATTCCTTGACAAAAGAGAATATTTCGGAGTGTTGAGTAATGAAAAAACGCAGTCTTGATGCTGAGAGATCAGCAGAAAAGCGCGGCAAAGGCACTTCGTCGAACAGGGTGCTGAGGACGATAACTTTTGTTCTCACACCTTTTTTGATGTCTGCTCTGCTTTTCGGCGTTGTCGCGCTGGCAGCCGCGAAGCCTTTTGCCGCCGCGAAACCGTATGTCAACATCGTTTTTAATAACGATGACAACAGCATAAAAAATGCCAGAACTATAAATAAATACCGTGACGATAACGCACCTGTTCAGAAAAAAGAGGTCGAGGACGGCGCTACGGGCGAGAAGCACACTATGGTTTATCCATATTATGGTGACAAATATGCCACGCTGAACTGCGAAGCGGCGGGTATGAACGATATTCCCGTTTACAGCGGCACTACAAACGACATTCTTGCCGAAGGCGCGGGCTGGTACAACGGCTCAGTCTATATCGGCCATGTCGGAAATGTCGTGTTGGCGGGTCATAACCACACATATTTTTACAATCTGCCTAAATGCAAGAAGGGCGACGAGGTAACGCTGGAAACGTCTTATGTCAAGCAGACCTATATGGTCACCGACATCGAGATTTTCCACGAGGACGACCAGACCTATGTTCGCCCGACCGACGATGACAGGCTGACGATGTACACCTGCTGGAACAACGGTATGCTCGGAATGTCGGAGTACCGCATTGCCGTGATCTGCGAGCTGACCGACCGTGAATGGAAAGAGGTGGAGGAATGAAAAGACTTTACCACTACCCTGCGATGATAGTGTTGGCGCTGTTTGCGGCGCTTTTTGCCGTGATCTTCGAGGTCTGCACTTTTTTCTCTTTGGTGCTGATTAAGCCCGAGATCTACTCTGAGGCGATGGGCAGCAAGGGCGTTTCTGACGCGATCTATGAGGACTTGAACACATATTTCGAGCACTACGCCGCGCCGACGGGCATACCGAAAGAGGTATTTACCAAAAGCCTTGATAAAAGTGAACTCTCTAAGGCGGCTTACCAGCTTCTTTCCGACTCGCTGGCGTATTTATCTGACCCAAACGCTGCGAAACCAGAGCCGCAGTACGATTTCACGCAGCTTGATAAGGACATTACCGACTACATCGAGGCAAACACCGATCACGATAAGGTCGAGGACAAGGACGAGTATAACAAACTGGTCGAGAACACCATATCTACCGCTGAGGGGCAAATAAAGAGCAGACTGGACGTAATGATGCTATACACCCTCTCAAAAACAGGCTTCGCGGCGAAAGTTCACACCTGCGCGGGCTACATCAGATTTGGCGCGTTCGCGAGCGCCGCAGCTGCCGTGATATTCCTCGCGGCAATGGTGATAGTTGACCGCCGCCACCCGCGCGATCTGCCCTACTGGTTCGGCTGCACGATATTTTCGGCTTCGACTTTGGTACTGGTACCAAGCCTTTATCTGCAAAAAATGCATTTCTTTGACAGATTTTTCGTAAAGAGCGACTATATTTATCGCACGGTAACGGGACTTTGCGACACCGCGCTTGACCGCATCATCACCGCGCAGACAATAGCGCTGATGGTCGGCATTTTCCTGATACTGCTGACTCTCGTTATCCACGCTATATACCTAAAATACCTGCGCAGACGTTCGCGCATCAGCTGATACAAAACCCACACGCCGCAGAGCTTTAGGTCGGTACTAATATAGAAGTTTTTCAACAACTATTATGTAAAGACCTATACAGCAGGCTATGAAACAAAAACAGGCGGATACTTCGTATAAGGTATCTGCCTGTTTTTCGTATGTATAGCAGATTTTCATCAAAACACGGAGAAAGGCTCTATTGATTTTCTGTCAATTGACTTTTTCACTTCTATCTGATATAATTGGAGAAACAACGAACGCTTTATGGGAGTGAGCACAGATGTTAACAATAGCAATATGTGACGATGATAAAAGTCAGACCAACTATTTGAAAAATATGCTGAGAGAATGGAACAATCAGATTATTATTACGGAATACAATTCGGCAGAACAATTTCTGTTCAGCTATCCCGACAAACATTGTGACCTTCTTCTGCTTGATATTGAAATGGGTAATATGAACGGTATGGAACTTGCCAGAAACCTGAGAGCAAAAGGTGATATGCTGCCGATTATATTCATCACTGGCTACTCTGAGTTTATGCAGGACGGCTATGATGTGGAAGCTCTTCATTATCTGCTGAAGCCTGTGGACAAGAATAAACTTTTTGCTGTGCTTGACCGGTATGCAGACCGTCACAAAGCATACCGCAGAGTTATTCTGCCTGTTGGTGATGAGTCTGTTTGTGTAAACTACGATGATATAGTATATCTTGAAGCATTCGGGAAGAAAACGCAAGTTACACTTTGGGACGGTAAAGAAGTTATCTGCACCTGTGGATTAAGCACTACTGCTGAAAAGCTTGGAAAAGACTTTGTGCCCTGTCACCGTTCCTATATAGTGAACATTGGATACATCAGCAGTATTTCCAAAACTGAGGTCACAATGGACAGCGGAAAAAAGATACCTGTTTCACGCAGATTATACGACAGCGTAAACAGAGCATTTATTGCATATTACAAGGAGAACCGGGAATGAAAACAGCTATTACTATCGCCTGTATCGCACTGCTGATTTCTGCATTTTTCTTACTTCGCAAACTGTTTTATCATCTGGTGGATAAGCGTATTGCCCGGTTTCAGAGTGACCTTATCAGCAAGCAGACTGTGGAAATACAGAATATGTACCGTCAGATGCAGGAATGGCGGCACGATTACCGCAATCATATTCAAAATATGAAAAACCGCCTCGACGGTGACCAAGGCGAGCTGGAACAGTATCTTGATGAACTTGCCGATGATCTGACTCAAACTGATACTTCCATTCAGACAGGTAATGTCATGGCGGATGCTGTGCTGAACAGCAAGCTGTCTGTTGCGGAGCAAAAAAGCATTCAGCTCAATGTCAAGGCACACATTCCAAAAGGTATTGAAATGACAGATGTGGAAATGTGTTCCGTGCTCGGAAATCTCCTTGATAACGCTATAGAAGCGTGTGAGAAACTGCCCTGTGACAAGCGTTTTCTTCGTGTGTACATTGACAAGTTCAAAGGACAGTTTTATCTCTCAGTACAGAACTCCTCTCCCTCCATTCAGCGTGACAAGGGTATTTTTCGCACTACAAAGGCAGGCACTCACGGTTTTGGACTGTTTCGTATCGACCGTATTGCAAAGAAGTATGGCGGATATGTCAACCGTCAGTATGAAGAAGGAGTGTTTGCAACGGAGTTATTATTACCATTAAGCGGATAAATCTTACCTTTCGTTCCGTATATTGACCGTTCGTTCCGAAATCAACACAAACGGTCAATTTTGTGATATGCTGTGTTGTAAGGAAGTGAGAAAAATGAAACGTGTTAAGATCACAAAATATACTAAGGAAAAACGAAAAAAGGTCTGGGATAATTACAATAAGGAACAGGCGAAGATAAAATACAAAACGTGGGAGAATATGCGGTATATTCTTTTGGAACTTTGGAAAAGTCAGCCTGTTATGTTTTTGCTGCTTATCGTGGAACTGATCTCGGCTGTGGTGAACTCGCTGCTTGGAACATTTATCAGCAAATATGTGGTAGAGCTTGCGCTAGGTACTTCGGAGAGAACAAAGCTTGCGGTTATATGCCTACTGCTTATCACAGGTGAGCGCATATCAAAATACATATGGAATGAAACAGCATCTTATCAAAATTATGTTGGCGATTATAAATTCCTTTGTCATATGATGCGAAAAATCATCCGAAAAAATATGTCAACAGATTACGAAAACAACGAAAGCTGTGACAAAAATGACGCTCTGAAAAAAGCGGAAACCGGGTCTGATTATATTACATGGCAGACCATAAGTACCATAGAATATTTTTTGATGGCGGTATTGCAGGCAGTAGCGTACGGCTCTATCCTGTCAATGCTTGATCCTATAATGCTGCTTATCGTCGGCGTACCTGCGATCGCAAGCTTTTACATTGAGCGGCACAAAATGAAGTGGATATGGAATATGTCAGATAACTGGCAGAAATACGACAGGGAGCTTGACTATATCCAACACGCAGGAGGCGGCTTTTCTACTGCAAAGGACGTTCGTGTTTACGGTATGGATAAGTGGTTTAATAAGCTGTTTGCACGGTCATATGCTAACCGCCTTAACTGGTATGAACAGCAGGACGAATGGTCGTTCAGGCATGACCTCGCCCGTGTTCTTATGATATATTTATCAAATTTCGCCGCATACGCCTATGTGATCTATATGATAGTGAAAGGCAATATCGGTGCAGGAGATTTTGTTCTTTATTTTGGCTCTATTTCTGAGTTCAGCTCTGCTGTCAGAAATGTTTTTGATAAATATTCGGGATTTAATTGGCTGTCAAATAACATTTCATATTCAAGGGAGTATCTTGATATAACAGACAAGGCTAATCGCAGCAAGGGTGAAAAACTGCCCACTGGTGAATGTGAAATAGAATTCAGAAACGTAAGCTATAAATACAGCGGTGCTGAAAAGCCTACTATACAGAACATCTCGTTCACTCTCCACAAGGGTGAAAAGCTTGCTTTGGTGGGACTTAACGGAGCAGGAAAAACAACACTGATAAAGCTAATGTGTGGGCTTTATGACCCGACCGAGGGCAAGATCTTACTAAATGGCAAGTCTGTGAACAGCTATAACAGAGATGAATATTTCAGCCTTTTTGGGGCAGTATTTCAGGATGTTTCGGTGTTGCCTGTTACAATAGCAGAAAATGTTGCAGGAGCGGAAATTGACAATATTGATATGGACAGGGTGCATGATTGTCTGAAAAAGGCTGGATTATATGATAAGGTCATGAGCCTGCCTGAAAAGGAAAACACCCGTCTTGTGAAATCAGTTTTTGAGAATGCAACGGAGCTTTCCGGCGGACAGACCCAAAAGCTGGCGTTGGCAAGGGCATTGTATAAGGGCGGTTCTGTTTTACTCCTTGACGAGCCGACAGCTGCGCTTGACCCTATTGCCGAACAGCAAATGTATCTGAATTATGCAGACTTTTCAAAGGGAAAGTCGAGCGTGTTTATTTCACACAGGCTTGCATCAACACGTTTTTGTGACAGGATAATAATGATAGAAAATGGTGCTATGATCGAAGAAGGCACACACTCTGAGCTTATGAAGTATGGTGGAAAGTATGCTGAACTTTATGAACTTCAAAGCTCATATTACAACGGCGAGGAGGTGCAGACAAATGAGTGAGAATACAGAAACGAAACTTACGGCAAAAGAGAAACGTGAAATGATCAGACAAACGCTAAAAGCTGTAAATGCCGCAGACAAAGGCTTTGTGGCAAGAGATACATTTAAATACTGTATTGATCTTTCGGAGCAGTTTATATCCATTTATCTGTCTGCACTTGTTATTGACGGAATAGCGCAGGCTAAGCCCGTTGAAACCTTGCTGCTGTATGCAGTGATAGTGGTTGGTGTTCAGGCTTTACTTTCTGTAATACAGAGATTCCTATTCAGACGTAAGGATTCTCATAAATTTGCACGGGACACAAATCTACAAAAGAACCTTTGGCAGAAAGTAATGACAATGGATTATATTCATCTTGAAAGCACCGACACTCAGAACAGGTTTGCAAACGCACAGCGTCAGCCAAATAATAATAACGCAGGTATCAGTGCAGTCTGCAATTGTTTTAAACTTACCATAGGCGGACTTTTTATGGTGGTAACGGGCGTTCTGCTTATTATCCCAACAGCGTTCAGAAGTCCCACAGCGACAGCAGGTCTTGAGGGCTTTATTCAATCTGTATGGGGATTTATTGCAGTGGCGGTCATAACGGCGGTTCTGGAACTTATAAAATCGCTGGTGATAATTCCGAAATCGATACTTGGTTTTGAGGAGGTACAAAACGATAAAAACATAATTGCGGCAAAACGTGTTGAGATTTTTTTTAATCAGTATGTGCTAAACAATTATCGTACCGGAAAAGAGATAAGAATGTACTCTCAGCAGAGACTTATTGAAAAAGAGCTTGATATTGCACAGAAAACGAATTTTGACGGTTGGCTAAAAGGCTATAAAAAGGAACTGTTACCGAATTTTGTTTTTCAACTTGTAAATATTCTTACAAAGGTACTGATGTACGGCTTTGCAGTCATGAGGGCAGCAAGCGGAATGTTAACACCGGGCGAGGTTATTGCTTTTGCATTGTATTTTGAAAACATTTCGGCAGGCATTTCCGAAATATCCAACGGGTACGGACTGCTGAAAATAACACCCACATTCTGCAGAAAATATTTCGACTTTCTCGACATTCCCGACGAAAAATACAAGGGCACTATTCCCACCGAAAAGCGGAATGACAACGAATATGAGTTTGAATTCAGACACGTTTGGTTCAAATATCCCGACAGCCAAGAATATGTGTTGAAAGACATAAATCTAAAATGGCGTATTGGTGAGAAAATGGCTCTTGTGGGTAAGAACGGCTGCGGAAAATCCACGCTTGTGAAGCTGCTTTGCAGGCTGTATGACCCTACCGAAGGTGAGATAACACTCAACGGAATTGACATCAGAAAATACAAATACGAAGAGTATATGGCGTTGTTTGCTGTGGTGTTTCAGGACTCAAAGCTGTTTTCCTTCAGCCTTGCGGAGAATGTTGCCGCCGATACCGATTATGACAGCGAGCGTGTAAAGGACTGTGTTATTCGTGCAGGATTGGGTGAACGGCTCAAAGCTATGGATAACGGCATTGAGACCTGTATTTACAAGGATTTTGACGAAAGCGGTGTAGAAATTTCTGGCGGAGAGACCCAGAAATTATGTCTTGCAAGGGCGATATACAAAGGCTCGCCTTTTATAGTTCTTGATGAGCCGACAGCGGCGCTTGACCCTATCTCAGAGCATGACATTTACACCAAATTTAACGGAATAGTTGGTACAAGAACGGCTATATACATTTCTCACCGTCTTTCATCCTGCCGTTTCTGTGATGAGATAACTGTTATGGATAACGGGCGAATTATTGAACGAGGGACACACGATAGTCTGATCGCCGAGCATAAAATTTATGCGGCTTTGTGGGCAGCTCAGGCGGAGTATTATAAGGATACGGCGGGAGAGCTGTTCGCTTAAAGCAGTATATAAACCTAAAGAAAATACCGCTGACATAATTGATCTTGTCTGCGGTATTTCTTTAATTTGGCAGGTAGATTGTAAATGTTCAGTCCGTGCAGTAACTCAGCCCATGTATGAGCTGGATATAAACGCACTCCGCACGATCCCGTTCCTCTTCCTCGGTAGACATCATGAGTTCGAGGAAATATGCCTTTGCTTCTTCGTAGTCCTCCCATACCTCTCGTTTGCTGTTGCATATGGTAGTGACCTTGCGTGTTCTCGGCATCGCTAATTCAGGTGTTTTCAACATAGCTATTACTTCCAAAAGTTTTATTGTGAATCTATTATAGCGGATAATCTCTCCAGAGTCCAGCTTTGCAGGATGATTGTAACCATTTTGGTGAAATGTGCACATATCAGATTTAGTGCTGTCAGGAAAACTCCTGGCAGCACTTTTGTTTTACGATCAATGCTTCAACTGCAAAACTTTACCTTGCAGAAAGATTAACGGCTGCCAAAGCTTGTTTACTCCGTCTTTGATCTCGGCAATATCATTATTATAAATATTTTCCGTGCTGTTTACACGGACAGCGATCTGATTGATATTGTTGGCAATATTTGTGGCGAGCTTATAAATCTTGTGAAGCTCGTTTTCGTCCATGTGGACGATGTATCCCTCAAAGATCATCGCACGAACAAATCCACTCAGACTGCTCATGCCACTGTTCTCAAACTTCTTCTTGATGGCATCAATTTCTGCCTGACTTACTCTTACCTTAAGGCATAGATCACGCTTGTTCTCGTCTTTCATCTTTTCAGTTTTCCTTTCTCTGTTTTTGTTAATTCGGGGTCGTAGGGGCAGCGCCCTCTGCCAAGCTTTGTATCATGTGAAAGTCGCTGTGTGCGCCCACATGATACCGAGCTTGCTGGGAGTCATTTGCCCCTGCGGGTCAAGATCTCATTTCCGAGCTTTTCAGCTCGGATTTTTTCTCGCTTATCGAGAATTGGAGCTGTGCGACTTCTTCTGTTTCTCTATCATCGTCGCTACTGCGATTCCCCATATTCACTATAACAAAGATTTCGAAATCCGTCAATGGCTATCCGAAAAATTTTTTAGGCAGTCAGAAGCGGCTTCGTCAAAATGACCGGGTGGAAATATTAGCGTAATAGCGTCATTTCATAATTTCGAATCGCAAATTTCCCCGGTTGATTGTTAATAGGCTATGAACAAAAGTTTGTGCGCATTGCGGCTTGTTTTGATACGGCAGCGCGCGATATAATGTGATCGTGGTCAGATCATTTGACCGCAAATATGCGTTTCATAAATATGTTGAAACAGAAAGTGAGGTGAATGCGATGGGGCTGTATCTTGAAAAGATCGAGGAGAATGAGAAGAGAATCAAGAAGCTGAAGGCGACGATCGAGACCAGCAAGGCAAAGCTCAAAAAGTTGTTAGACGAGAATGCTCACCTGAGCTATCTTGAGATCAAAGCAGAATACAACTGCGAAGGTCGTGAGTTGCTCGAAGTTCTTGCAAGAGAACGTGAGCAGTCGGCAAAGCTGAAAGAAAACGGTCTGACCGATTCGGGTATTGATGCTACTGCGAAGTCCGTTGATGAGAAAGACGGCGACACCGATAACAGCGATGATAAATTCGGTCAGCAGATGAGCTTTATGGATAAGAAGAATCCTTACGAGGATTAACATATATCCGACAACAAGACGTGAGCTGTGTATGGGGCGGCAGCGATGCCGTTCCGCACGGCTATATCAAAAACAGAAAGAGGGGCTGATAGAGAAAGCGCCCCCTCGCTCTAAAAGCATAGAGAAAGAGAAGCTAAGGAGTACAAGCTATGAATAATAACAATATTGACGTAGATAAAGAAAAGGCAGACAACCCTTTTACCACAAAGTCCGAATACAAAATTGGGCATACCTTTTATACAGTGACAACTGTATTCAGCCCTGCTTCAAATGAAAGTCTTTCGGAAATAATGAAAAGGCTGATTATCCGAGAAAGTGAAAAACTCCTCGGTGAATCCGGACAAGAACCAGAGAAGCAGGCTGTGTAACTTTGGAATATCGGCGCATTGAATCATGTGAAAATGCGCGCTATAATGATAACATAGCTTGCTGTATCTGTCGGAAAGGAAGGTTTAATATGACAGACAAGATAACAGCATTATATTGTCGTCTTTCGCAGGACGATATGTTACAGGGTGAAAGCAACAGTATCACCAATCAGAAGGCTATCCTCAAAAAGTATGCAGAGGATAATGGCTTTAGTAATACCGTTTACTATGTCGATGACGGAGTTTCGGGTACGACATTTGAGCGTGACGGCTTTAAAGCAATGATGGCTGACGTAGAAGCTGGTAAGGTCAGCACGGTCATTACCAAAGATCTTTCAAGGCTTGGTCGTGATTATCTGAAAACTGGCGAGTACATCGAGATTATTTTTCCCGATTATGATGTTCGCTACATTGCGATCAATGACGGAGTTGATACTTTAAAAAGCGAGAACGAGCTGATGGCGTTCAAGAACATTTTTAATGACTGGTACGCTCGTGATACAAGTAAGAAGATTCGAGCTGTTTTCAAGGCAAAGGGTCAGTCGGGCAAACCGCTTTCCTATCCGATTTACGGTTACAAAAGATCGGAAACGGATAAGAACCTGTGGGTGATTGACGATGAGACTGCCGAAGTAGTTCGTAAGATTTTTCGTCTTTGTATTGACGGCTACGGTCCGGCACAGATTGCCCGTATTCTCACGGAGGAGGGTATACCGACTCCTACGGCTTACGCATTATCGCAGGGCAGGGATAACGGTCACAAGAATGTTAAGCTTGATCGCTGGGGCAGTGAAACTATTTCAGGAATACTTGAGAAACCAGAATATTGCGGACACACGGTCAACTTTCGCACTCATGTAAAATCCTACAAAAACAAGAAGCGTGTGAATAATCCGAAAGAGGATTGGCTGATATTTGAGAATACCCATGAACCTATTATCACACAACAGGAGTTTGATCTGGTGCAGGAGCTTCGCAAGAACAAGCGCAGACCGACTAAACACGAAGAAGTCAATCCGTTTTCGGGTATGGTTTACTGCGCTGACTGCGGAAAGAAAATGTATCTGTGCCGTGCAACAAGTCTGACCGCCGATCAGGAGCATTTGAAGTGTTCAACATACTCCTTAGATAAGGATGCTTGCTCAGCTCACTTCATCAGGACGATTGTGATGAAAGAAATCGTACTGAGTGAGCTGAACAAACTGCTTGTGAATGTCAGGGAAAACGAGGAGAAATTCGTGCAGGCGGCTATGAATAACTCCGTTCAGAATCAGTCCTCGGAACTTTCTAAGGCAAAGAAAGCTCTGAAACAGTCTGAGAAGCGTATCGCTGAACTTGACAGACTTTTCACAAGGCTCTATGAGGATAATGTATCTGGCAAAATTTCTGACGAACGCTTTGAGATGATGTCCGCAGGATATGAGGACGAACAGAAAAAGTTAAAGGCTACTGCTTCAAAGTTGACCGCCTATATTGATACTGCGAAACAGAAGTCTACCGATGTAAACGATTTCATCAAAGTGGTACAGAAGTATGAGCACATAACGGAGCTTAGCCCAGAGATTATGCACGAGCTTATCGAGAAGATCATAGTTCATGCGCCTGACAAGAGCAGCGGTCATCGCACACAGGAGATCGAGATTTACTATCGTTTCAACGTTGCCGTAGCGACTGCTGTCGCTGACAGTATGAAGTACGACAAAAAGAGAAAGGCTGCGTAGGATATTCTACGCAACCTTTCATTCAAATCATTAAAACTTCTTTATGAGTACCCGCTTTTATCTGCGGCGTTTTTGCATTTTTAGCCGCCGATAAATTCACATCAGTTTTCTGCACTGTCAAATCCATTGTAAAAACTGCATAATACACGCCGATTTGCAGATGATATACTGTTTAATGTGATGATTTTCTGCAAGTTCACAAAAAATACTTGCAAAATCAGCACGGCGGGAGTATAATATAATGTAGATCAATTGATGTTTGTATGGAGGTTTTTTGTGATGAAACTTACGGATATGAGCGCGCAGGAGCTTGCCGCTTTTAAGCAGGACGTTCAGAAGGAATATGAAGCTTACAAGGCGCTGGGTCTTAAACTCAACATGGCGCGCGGTAAGCCGGGCGCTGAGCAGCTCGCGCTTTCTATGCCCATGCTCGACTGTCTTACTTCTAAGGACGCGGCGGAGCTTTCGGGCGATTATTTCAATTACGGCGGACTTGACGGCATTGCCGAGGCTAAGGAGCTTTTTGCGCCGATGCTGGGCGTTGACCCCAAAAACGTTATCGTTTTCGGCAACTCGAGCCTTAATATAATGTACGATACCGTTTCGCGCTGCTATAATTTCGGCGCTTCCAAAGATTCTAAGCCTTGGAAAGACTGCGGCAAGATCAAGTGGCTCTGCCCCGTTCCCGGTTACGACAGACATTTCGCCATAACCGAGCTTTTCGGTATCGAGATGATAAATATTCCCATGACCGCCGAAGGCCCCGACATGGATATGATCGAGAAACTGGTGGCTGAGGACGAGAGCATAAAGGGTATGTGGTGCGTGCCGATGTATGCTAACCCGACAGGCATAACCTACTCGGACGATACCGTTCGCCGCATTGCCGCTCTTGACCCCGCGGCCGGTGACTTCCGCATTTTCTGGGACAATGCTTACTGCATACACCATCTCACCGACACCCCCGACACCCTGCTCAACCTTTTCGACGAGCTGAAAAAGAACGGCAAGGAGGACATGGTGTATATGTTCGCTTCGACCTCTAAGGTAACTTTCCCCGGAAGCGGAGTTGCTATAATGGCGGCTTCTGAAGCGAACCTTGCTCATATAAGATCTACCATGACTATCCAGACCATCGGTCACGATAAACTGAATATGCTGCGCCATGTGAAGTTCTTCGGCAACTTCGAGAACGTAAAGGCGCATATGCAGAAGCACCGCGCGATACTCGAGCCGCGCTTCAACGCAGTTATCGAGGCACTTGAAACTGAGATCGCGCCGCTCGGCATCGGCAGCTGGGTAAAGCCTAACGGCGGCTACTTTATCAGCTTCGACAGCGTTCCCGGCTGCGCTAAGAGGATAGTTGAGCTTTGCAAAGAGGCGGGCGTTGTGCTCACGGGCGCAGGCGCTACCTACCCCTACGGCAAAGACCCCGAGGACAAGAATATCCGCATAGCCCCCAGCTACCCCAGTATCGAAGAGCTGAAAAAGGCTATGGAAATATTCGTATCGGCAGTAAAACTTGCTACCGCCGAAAAGCTTTCAAAATAAAGCATTTTAGATATTTGAACACGCAAATACATTAAAATATGAAACATTACAAGCGGCGATATTCTTCGCCGTTTTGTTTTGTGAAAAGTGCTTTTTTTCATGCGCAATAATTGTGGATAAACACTATTGACAAACGCGCGGAAATGTGTGATAATTATAGTATGGATAAGTGGGCAAAGTGTGCCCGCAAGTTTGCAAAGAAAGGAAATTTTGATATGAAGATACTTAAAAGATCTCTCGCGGCTCTCTCGGCAGCGGCAGTAGCGGCAGGCGTATGCGGCTCTGTTTCGGCTTCCGCAGCAAGCGCTAAAGAGATGACTATGGCTGATATAATCAAAGACATGGGCGTAGGCATAAACCTCGGAAACACTTTCGAGTCCTGCGGCGTTGAAACGGGAGTAGGAAGCTGGACTTACAAGGCGGCTTTTGAAACAGGCTGGGGCAGCCCTAAGGTAACTCAGGCAATGATACAGGGCATGGCTGACGAGGGCTTCGGCTCGGTCAGAATACCCGTGGCTTGGTCTAATACATTTAAAAAGGGCGACACTACTTACACTATCGATCAGGACGCTCTCGACAGAGTTAAGGAAGTTGCTCAGTGGGCGGTAGACGCCGATATGTACGTTATCGTAAATATCCACTGGGACGGCGGCTGGTGGGCTAAGGCCTTCGGCACCGATAAGGACGAGGCTATGAAGCGCTATACCAGAATGTGGGAACAGATAGCTGACGAATTCAAGGACTTCGACCAGCACCTTATTTTCGAGTCGCTCAACGAAGAGGGCGGCAGCTGGGAAGAATATGTTTCGAAGGACGAGTCTTACAAGATACTCAACGAAGTAAACCAGACTTTCACCGACCTTGTAAGAAATTCCGGCGGAAATAACGCCGACAGACCTCTGCTCATCGCGGGTTACAACACCGACATCGCTAAGACCTGCGACGAAAGATTTGAAATGCCTAAGGACGACAAGAACCTCAGCGCGGTTTCCGTACACTACTACTCGCCGCAGCCTTTCGCTCTTGTTACCGACCCTGTAAGCTGGTGCCCGACCCCCCGCAAAGACTGGGGTACTGAGGAAGACTACATTGACCTCAACAACAGCATGGACACTCTGAAAAAGAGATTTGTTGACAACGGCGTGCCCGTTATCATGGGCGAGTGCGGCATGGGCTCTGAGATAATCACCAAGAACGAGGGCGATGCTACCAAGCTTATTCTCGCTGAGATCGAAGCTATGCGCACCAGAGGAATTGCCCCCGTACTTTGGGACATCAACTACACCGAGCCCAACAAGCAGGGCAACATTATCTACAACAGAAATACCTGCAAGCTTACCGACCCTGACATCAAGGCAGGCATCGCGGCACTTACTGACCTCGACCTCAAGAAAGACACCGTTATCTCGGGCGACACCGAGGCTGAGCTGACATACAAGGGCGACTCGAAGAAGCTTACCCTCACCGCTGACAGCGGCGCGGGAGTTAAGTACCTCTCGGGCAACGAGGACGTAGTTACAGTTGCGGCTGACGGCACTATCACCCCTGTTGCTGTCGGAACTACCGTTATAAAGGTATACACCGGAGCTACCGACGAATACTTGCCCGGCTACACCGAAGTTACCGTAAAGGTAGTAGCAGCCGAGAACCCGCCCGTAGTGCCCGACAGCAAAATGACTGTTGATAATTCTGTAAAGAATACTTCGCAGATCAAGCTGCCCGAAGGCTGGAAGTGGGTAAAGAACGTTGCTCTCGCAGAGGGTGAGACCACTACCGCTAAGGCTATCTACTCTGACAAAAACTACAAGAACCGTACAGTAGAGGTAGAAATATACAGGCAGAAGGTCGGAGAGACTGACAGCAGCTCTGACAGCGACACTTCAAGCACCGAAGATACTTCTTCAAACAGCAGCTCCGCTTCTTCGAGCAGCTCTTCAAGCAGTTCGTCTGCAAGCTCCGGCTCTTCGTCAAGCAAAAGCAGCGCGGCGTCTTCGTCCGGCTCTTCGGCTGTAAACAACGATAAGAATGCGGCGACCGGTATCGGCGGCGGCATTGCAGGCTTCGCTATCCTCGGCGCGGCTGCTATGGTAGTTGCTAAGAAAAAGGGCGAATAAGTCTGAAACCAACTGAATAAAACAAAAATCGGACGTTTAGCGGCGTCCGATTTTTTTATGTTTATTTGATCTTGCCGATCACAAAGGCGGGAAGTGCCCCAGCCCCGCAAGCTCGGAATTGTTGAAGCGTCTATCGCCCGTGACGTCTTTCACAAGCTCGATCTGCGGCGGCAGGTCTACGCGCGCGGAAATGTCGGGCAGCTCGATCTCCAGCGTGGCAAATTCCCGCGAAAATGGGTATATGTCAAGCTCAAAGACTTGCCCGCGCCAGCGGAAAACCACGCGCTCTTTCTCTATCGGCGAGCGGTTCGGCGCAGCTTCGGCACGCAGCCGCTCAAATTCTTCGTCGCTGATCTCGCGCTCCTCCTCGGTGCGCACGCCGAACGATACGTCGCTTTTCTCGGTGTATGTGCAGACGTACCCGCGCTCGGGCGTGCCGCGGCGGCGTATCCTGCGGCGCACGCCGTCCTGCTTTATCACAAGGTAGATCTGGAGTATCTCGGTGCGCTCGCACTCGGGCAGCTCTGCCAGCAGCTTTTCACTCGGCATTTTGATAAGATATTTCCGCTCGATCTCAAGCGGCTTGCCTGTTTCTAACATATTTATCCCTCACAAACTTATCTTTTCGCCGTCCGCGCTCACCACTACGCCTTCGCATATGCGCGACAGCTCTTTCTTGAAATTCTGCGGGTACTTCTCCGCGGGGCTGTAATGTGTCAGCCAAAGCCGCTTTGCGCCTGCGCTTTTCGCGAGTCGGCAAGCGTCCTGCATCAGCATATGCCCCTTTTTGTTCATGCTCTGCTTTTTGTCAAGCTCGCCGTACATACCCTCGCAGATGAAGAGGTCAGCATTTTCGGCGAATTTCGCTATCCCGCTGAAAGGCAGCGTATCGGTGACGTAGCAGAGCTTCACGGCGGGGCGGCTCTCGCCCGTTACCATCTCGGCGGTGATACGCTCGCCGCTTTCGAGTGTTACGCTTCCGCCTGCGTGTAGTTTGCGCCATTCTCTGACGGGCACGCCGATCGCTTTTGCCTTTTCGGGCAGGAAAACAGGCTTGCGGCGGAAGGTCAGCGAGTAGCCAAGACAGCGGGTGCTGTGGCGCAGGGGCAGTGTGCATATCTCAAGCATCGGGTCGATCTTTTCGGCGATGAAGCTTGTCGGCTCGGCGGTCGGCAGCTCGTGGAAAAATATCTCAAACGGGAGCCTGTCGCAAATGCCCAACAACCCGCGAACAGCCGTCAGCGTGCCCTGCGGCAGGTAAATATCCAGCGGTTCGGTGCGCGAGGCGTTGCCCAACGAGAGCAGAAAGCCGGGTAGACCCGAAATGTGGTCGGCGTGTATGTGCGTGATGAGCAGTACGTCGATGCGGCTGATCTTGCAGTCGGCGCAGGTCAGCGCTATCTGCGTGCCCTCGCCGCAGTCGATGAGCACCGCTTTCCCCTCGTGCTCGATGTAGCAGGAGGTCAGCCAGCGCTCTTTCAGCGGCATCATTCCTCCCGTTCCGATAAGGCAAATGTCAGTCATTTTCCCGCTCCTTTCGCTTTTTGTCACTAAAATGCAGAACAGCCGCGCCTGCCGCCCATGTCAGCGCCAGCCCGCAGAGCGCTCCGCAGCTATCTATCAAAACGTCGCGTACCTGCGCGCTTCGTCCCGCCACGAAAAGCTGATGAAATTCGTCGCTCGCGGCGTAGGCGGTCGTGAATATCCATGCCGCGGCGTAGGCTTTTAACGGCTTGCGAACGCCCTCATTCGCGAGCTTTTTGAACGTCACGAAAAATTGTGACGAGATCACCGCAAGCACAAGATACGCCGTGAAATGCGCACATTTGCGCACGATGAATTGCAGGTTCTCGACAAATTCCGCGCGCCCGGCCCCGCTGAATCCGGAAAAATCGGGCACTATCAGCTCGCAGAAAAAGTTTATAAATCCGCCGCTCGTCCGGCTCGACTCGTCGCCCGGCTGTGAGGAGAGGTAGAATATCAGCCCGCACCATGCCGCCGCAAGCACTGCAAAAATCAGCCTTTTTAGCGTTCGGCGGTCGATGTATCTCAGAAATCCCAAACTGCTCATTCGTCCGCGCACCCGCTTTCAGCCGCGCAGTTTTCGCGGATAAATCCCAGCAGTGCGCCGCGCTCGTTCGGCACGCGCTCTTCCACCACGGCGGCGAGGGTCTGCTTCAGCGCGTCGCCGATAGCCTTGCCATTCAGCCCAAGCGCCGCTGCGTCGCGCCCGTTTATCGCGAGGTCGCTGAGCTTCAGGCAGGCGTTCTCTTCCTCAAGCTGTATCGCAATCTTCGCCATCTCGTCCAGCGCCGCCAGCTTCTCCGCGCGTTTGTAGTTCGACTGCGCGAGGGTGTCGGCACGGCGTATCTCGAGGTAGTCCATGAAAAACTGCATATCGTACTTCGAGATGAATTTCGCGACGCATTTACGCTTGGGTGGGAAGCGCGTGTCGTGCTCGGCGATAAGGGCGCAGGCGCGCTCACGCGTGTAATTGTCAGATTTCATGCGGCGCAGTATCTCGTCGGCGTACTCCGCGCTCTTGAATTGGTGCTTTTTGAAGTGCGCCATGCCGCTCTCGTCGGTGAAAAACATATCCGGTTTGCCGATGTCGTGCAGAAGCATTACCAGCCTCAGCAGCGGGTCAGGGCGTATATTATCTATGCTGTGTGTGATGTGTTCCCACACGTCGTAGCAGTGATGCGGGTTGTTCTGCGGAAAATCGAAGCAGGGGCGTACCTCTGGTATCACCTGCGCGATTATCTCGCGAAACCGCCGCAAGACCTCGCCAGCGTGGGGCTGTACCAGCAGCGACCTCAGCTCGGCGTAAATGCGCTCCGCCGAAACGCCGTCCAGCAGACCACGCATCTCCATAGCGGCGCGCGCCGTGTTTTCCTCGACCTCGAAGCCCGTTTTCGCCGCGAACCGCACCGCCCGCAGTATGCGCAGAGCGTCCTCGTCGAAGCGCTTTTTCGGGTCGCCGACGCACCTCAGCACACCGCGCTGAATGTCCTCCTCGCCGCCGAACGGGTCGAAAAGCTCGCCGCGCAGGCTCAGGCACATCGCGTTTATAGTGAAATCGCGCCGCTCGAGGTCGCTTCTGATGTCGCGCACGAACTGCACGCTTTCGGGGCGGCGGTGGTCTAGGTAGTCGCCGTCGGTGCGGTAGGTGGTTATCTCTACCTGCTCGCCGTCGATGATGACGGTCACTGTGCCGTGTTTCAGCCCTGTTGGTATCGTCCGCAGACCGTCAAACACCGCGAGGGTCTGCTCGGGCAAGGCGCTTGTGCAGATGTCCCAGTCGTGCACCTGCGCTCCGCGTATCGAGTCGCGCACGCACCCACCCACGCACCACGCTTCAAAGCCCGCATTTTCAAGCATTTTCAGCGCTTGCGCGGCGTATTTCGGTATTTTTATATCCAAAATTTTCATTCTATCATTCCTTTTAATTTTGCCCTTGTTTGGAAATAATAACGTAATAACGATCAGAAAGGGCGGCAAGATCATGGCAGTTGCAGACAATTTTACAAACATATATCGCGACCGCCGCGGTTTTTTCGCACTTCTGTTGAAGCTTTGCTGGGGCGTTTTTGCTGGGCTGCTCGAAAGCCGCGGTTTGCCGAAAATTTTCTGTCTTATCTCGATGCTGCCGATCTTCAGCGCGATGGAGTGCCGCACCCGCCGCGCGCTCGTGCTGAAGATCCTGCCGTTCCTAGCCTCCTACTGTATCACGAAAAGCTCGTTTTTGCTAACTATCCGCGATATTTCGGGTCTGCCGTTCGGCAAATATTCAGGCGCGTTCGCGCTGCTGGCGGTGCTCGCGGCGGCGGGGATAATGCTGCTCCCGCTCGCCGGTGCGCTCAGCTTTTACGTCGGCGTGCGCCCCTCAGATGTCGGCAAACTGCGCGGCGCGGCGTACCTCTCGGCGCTCTGGGCGGGCGGGGAGTACCTCAGCGGGTGTCTTGGTTTTTTCTCGTTCCCGTGGCTGGGCGTGTGGGCGCAGGCGGACGGCGCGCTGCCGCTCACCCTCACCGCGAACCTGCTCGGCTGCCGATTTACCAGTTTCATCATCATGTATTTTAATGGCTTGGTGTACATCTTCTGCCGCTCGGTAAAGCTGCGCCGCCGGAAGCCTATGGTGAAGTGCGTGGCGGCTTTCATCGCGGTCGGCGGGCTGGTCGGCATCTATGGCAATTCTGAGATCTCGGCGCTGAAAGCTGAGTCTGCCGATTGCGAAAAGCTCACCGCCGCCGCTTTGCAGCTCGACTGCGAGGGCAGGGAAAAGTCCGCGATGAAGCCCGCGCAGTCGGCGCGCGAGTATATGAGCCTTGCCGAAAAGTGCACCTCCGCCGATGTGATATTCCTGCCCGAAACCGCTGTAAACGCCGCTTTTTCCGCCACCCACTCCGCATTTTCTCAGCTAGTCGAGTTCGCCGAAAAAAGCGGCAAAACGGTCGTGACGGGCTGCTTTTATAAGGACGAAACGCGCGGCGAAAAGTACAACGCCGTTATCGCCGTAATGCCCGACGGCGCGGCGGACAGCCGCTATTGCAAGAGCCGCCTTGTGCCTTTCGGCGAGTTCGTGCCGTTCGCGAAAAACAGCCTTGCCGCCTGCACCGCGCCATGTAAGCCGATAGATGTCGGCGGGGTGCGGATAGCCTGCGGCGTCTGCGTCGAGTCGATATACGGCGATATTTTTCGCGGGCAGGTGCGTCAGGGCGCGCAGCTTATTTTTATCCCGACCAACGATTCGTGGTTCGGCAGCTCGTTCGCGCGGCGGGCGCACTACGTTCACGCCAAAATGCGCGCGGTGGAAAATTCGCGTTACACCGTTCGCGCGGGCAACTGCGGTATATCTGCGATAATAACGCCGTGGGGCGAGGAAGCCGCCGCCGACCGCAGCCGCGAAAAGGGCGGTGTGTGCGCCGAAACGGCTTTGCTCAGCTCGAAAAGTCTGTACACCACCCTAGGCGATGTTTTCATGCTGCTGCCGCTCACCCTTGCGGCGATGAGCGGTGCGGCGAGCGCGAAAGCGCGGTTCAGTCGGCGAATGTGATCTTGAAAAGCCTTGCCGTGCATGGGTTTCTGAGCTGTACCGCCAGCTTGCCGCTCTCCTTGTGCCACTCGAAACGCTCTTCGTTGAAGCTCGGGTAGACGCAGCTTACCTCGGCGTTTTTGCCCGCGAGGAATTTTATCGGCAGTTCGGCAACGTCCTCCGCCGACTCTCTGCGCCATACCGCTATGTACGCGCACTTTTCGCAGCGCAGACCCAGCGACACCCATTCGTCCGAAAAACTCGATGTGCCCAAGCTCCAGAAGGGCAGGGCGGTCTTGATGTCGCGGCGTATCTTCTTGTAAACGGCTATGCCCTCTTTCACCAGCGCGCCGCTCTGCTCGTCGATGTTGGCAAGGTGGCCGCTCTGGTGTATGCGCAGCAGCATCGCGTTTATCATGTTGAATACCGTCTGCTCGCGGTCGCCGCCGTACATCGGGTAGCTCCATACCGCAGCCTGCTCGGGGGTGAGCGCCAGGGGCGCGTTTGCCGCTATCGTGCAGTATTTTCTATAATCGTCCTGATCTGAGGTGGACTGTATCGAGTAGCGCGAGAGCATCGCGTAATCCATACGCAGCCCGCCGCTCGAGCAGTTTTCAATGATGAGGTCGGGGTAGCGCGCGAAAACGCCGTCGAGCCACGCGGTGTACGCACGCTCGTGCCCCAGCAGACCATCGCCCGCATTTTCCGCGTTCTGTTCAGTGCCTATTCCCGGCTCTATGTTATAATCCATTTTGATATAGCCCACGCCGTAGTCTTTTACAAGTCGGTCGATGACCGAATCGGCGTATGCGCGCACCTTTTCGCTGCGGAAGTCGAGCTGATAGCGCGAGCGGTCGAAAACGCGCTTGCCGTGCCGCATGAAGAACCAGCTGTCGTCGGCGGTGTCCTTCAGCAGCGGGCAGTGTATGCCCATTACTTCTATCTCAAGCCACACGCCGGGTATCATTCCGCGCTCGCGTATGCGGTCGGTTATCTCTTTCAGTCCGTTCGGGAAGCGGCGGCGGCTCTCGCGCCATTCGCCTACTTCGTCCCACCAGCCGCCGTCGGCGTACCAGCCTGCGTCGATGCAGAAATATCCGCAGCCCGCCTTAGCCGCCGCGTCGATGAGCGGAAACTCTTTTTCGGCGGTGGGGTCGCCCCAAAGGCAGTTCATGTAGTCGTTAAAAATCACGGGCAGATTTTCGTTGTCGCGGTTTCTGCGGCGTATAGCGCGGCGGTATTTCGTCAGCTCGCCCACCGCTTCGTCAAAGCCCTCGCTGCTCACGCATACCGCGCATGGCACGCTCGTAAAGCTCTCGCCCACCGCCAGCGTCTTGCTCCAGTGCGATTCTATCTCGCTCGGCCCTGAAAGCTGCAAGTAGAGGTGACCCTCGCGGTCTGAGATCTCCCAGTGCCACGAGCCGTTGTGCTCTATCTGCCATAGCATAACGCTGCCGACCTCGGTGTTTTCAAGGCAGCCCATAGGTATGTACTCCTTAGCCGACCAGTTGCCGACATTCGTGCAGGCGAATACTTTGGAGGAGTGCTGATAGTCGAGCGGCTGAGCCATTTCAAGACCTACCTGCGGCAGGGTGTATGTTTTCCATTGAAGCTCGCGCTGCCAAGAGTTGTGGCAAACGCCTATGCGCATTTTCTCGTCCTGCGTGCGCAGACCCTCTTTCTCTATGCCCGTCAGACAGAATGAAGATACATATTCAAGCGTCTGCGGCTCGCTGCCCTGATTTTCTACCACCGTCCAGCAGCGCACGGCGGATATGCCATTGTAGAACTGAAAGTGCGAGGTGACGAGCGTGCCCGTGCCTTCGTCGAACTGCGCTATCTCGAGCTTTCTGCCCGTCTGATTGCAGGTGTCGGTGAAGTCTTTGAATTTCAGCGTGTATCCCGGCGCGGTTACGATGTACTTGTTGCCGTGGCGCTCGCCCGCGCGGTCGATGCCCGACATCTGCACTTCGCAGAGGTTAAAGCCGTAAGTCCCGCTGCGCGAAGTCAGCGTTTTTTCGTCAAATGGCAGCGCCGAAAAATGCAGCAGCCGTGCGCGGTTTTCATCGTCTATCTCCAACACGAAATATATGCCGTTTTCAAAAATCTCTATCCTATTCATGTTATTTTCCTCTCATTTCCATAAGCCGGTCAAGTATCATATCCGCCGCCTGCAATTTGCTCATCTTTTCAAGCTCTTCTGTGCCGTCGGCAGTGATGAGCGTGAGCACGTTGGTATCAGTGCCGAAGCCCGCTCCCTCGGTGCGCAGCGAGTTCGCGCATATCATATCGCAGTTTTTCGCTTTCAGCTTGCGGCTCGAGTTTTCAAGCAGGTTGCGCGTTTCCATCGAAAATCCGCAGATAAGCTGACCTGCGCGCTTGTTCTCGCCCAGCGCTTTGAGAATATCTTTGGTGCGGCGCAGCGGTATAGCCATCTCGCCGTCTGATTTTTTTATCTTGTCCTCAGCCGTGTGCTCGGGGGTGTAGTCGGCTACGGCCGCGGCTTTTACTATAATGTCCTGCTCGGGTGCGCGGGCTGTCACCACGCGGTACATATCCTCGGCGGTGCGCACGTTCACTATCTCGGCAAAAGGCGGCATCTCGGCGGTGCAGCTTCCCGCGACCAGCGTAACGTCAGCGCCGCGCAGCGAAGCCGCCCGCGCTATGGCAGCGCCCATCTTGCCCGTAGAGTGGTTTGTGATAAAGCGCACGGGGTCGATAGGCTCGCAGGTAGCGCCCGCGGTAACAAGCAGCTTCACGCCCGCCATGTCCTTCGGCTTTGCTATCTCCTGCAATACCCGGTCAATGAGTATTTTCACGTCCGGCAGCTTGCCGTCGCCGATGTCGCGGTTGGCGAGCATACCGCGTGCCGGCTCGATTATTCCGTAGCCGTAACGGCGCAGTTTTTCTATATTCTCCTGCACTATCGGGTTGTGCAGCATATTGTGGTTCATGGCGGGGGCGATAAGCTTTTTGCAGGTGCACGCCATAACGGTAGTGGTCAGCATATCGTCCGCGATGCCGCAGGCTATCTTGCCGATGACGTTCGCCGAAGCGGGGGCTATCAGCACCACGTCGGCAGCTTTAGCGAGGGCGACGTGCTCTACGCTGTACTGGAAATTGCGGTCGAATGTATCTATAAGGCATTTGTGCTGAGTGAGCGTTTCAAAGGTTATGGGGTTTATAAACTGCGTGGCGTTCTGGGTCATGAGAACGTGCACGTCTGCGTGGAGCTTTGTAAGCTCGCGCGCGCAGTCTGCCATTTTGTAGGCGGCGATGCTGCCTGTAACGGCTATAACTACGGTCTTTCCTGTTAGCATGGCTATATCCTCCATCTAAAATCATTTATAATAAAGTATACACTATTATTATAACACATTTTCGGCGCGAATGGTAGGGGTAAGCGCAAACTTTTTTTCAAAAGTAAAAATAAAGTAATTGCGCGCTGAAAATCTTGACTATTACGATAAAATGAAGTATAATAGAGGAAGCATAGTTTGTTTTTTTTATTCAAGGAAAGGACAGATAGTTTATGAGAAAGACAAAAATAGTATGTACCGTAGGCCCTGCTACCGAGGACGAAAACACCCTGCGCGAGCTTATGAGATCGGGTATGGACGTAGCGCGCTTCAACTTTTCGCACTGCAATTATGAGATGGACGAAAAGCGTTTTCATATGGTGCGCAAGCTTTCTGACGAGCTGGGTCTGCACGTTGCTACCATGCTGGATACAAAAGGTCCTGAGATACGCTTGAAAGAGTTTGAAGAGCACAAGCCAGTGATGCTCGCAGACGGTGATACTTTTACCCTTACCACCCGCGAGGTAGTCGGCAATAAGGATATATGCTCGGTGAGCTTTGAGGGTCTGCCGAAAGACGTTTCCGCGGGCACGCGCATTCTCATAAACGACGGACTTATAGAAATGTCGGTAGAGTCGGTGACAAAGACCGACGTTGTATGTAAAGTAGTTCACGGCGGCGAGGTAAAAGACCACAAGGGCATAAACGTCCCCGGCGTAAAGCTTTCCATGCCCTACATCTCCGACGCCGATATGAGCGACCTGCAGTTCGGCGCAAAGCTGGGATTTGACTTTATCGCGGCTTCTTTCGTGCGCTCGGGCGCTGATGTTATCTACCTGCGCAAGTTCACTCAGGCACTGGGCTGGAACCATGTACGCATTATCGCGAAGATAGAAAACAGCGACGGAGTAGAGAATATCGACGAGATACTCGAGGCGGCTGACGGCATTATGGTAGCGCGCGGCGATATGGGCGTAGAGATACCCTTTGAGCAGATACCCGCTATACAGAAAGAGCTGATACATAAGGCTTACAACGCCGGCAAACAGGTAATAACCGCTACCCAGATGCTTGAGTCGATGATACTAAACCCCCGTCCCACCCGCGCTGAGATAACCGACGTTGCCAACGCTATCTACGACGGCACATCGGCGATAATGCTTTCGGGCGAAACTGCCGCGGGCAAGTATCCGATAGACGCTGTAAAGACAATGGCGCTGATAGCGGAAACTACCGAGAAGAACACCAACTACAAGAAGCTTTTTGAGATACATTCTGAAAACGACGAGTATTTCTGCCACGAAGTTACCGAGGCTATATCGCACGCTACCGTTACCACCGCCCACGACCTTGACGCGGCGGCGATAATCACCGTTACTAAGGGCGGCACTACCGCGCGCAGGCTCTCGAAATTCCGTCCGGAGTGCCCGATAATCGCGCTGACCACCAGCGAGCTTACCGCCCGCCAGATGAATATGTCTTGGGGTCTTGTTCCCGGGATAGTAGAGGAAGAGTCGGACACTGATAAGCTGATCGAAGTCGCTATCAAGAAGTCGGTAAATATGGGTCTGCTGAAGCACGGCGACCTAGTGGTAGTTACCGCAGGCGTGCCGCTCGGCGTAAGCGGAAACACCAATATGATGAGAGTAGAAACAGTTGACTAATATCATATGGCATAAAGCGAGCGGCAGACTTTTGGCAGGCGGGAAGTCCTGCGCGGGGGTCTGCCGCTTTTGTATTACGTTTCGTGGAAAGGCAGGTTTTGAAATATCATGCAGCAGATACTTGAACGCAGCGTGGTGTATGTGAAAGGGGTAGGGCCAAAGCGCGCCGAGCTTTTTGAAAAGGTGGGCGTATCCACCGTTTACGACCTGCTGCAATATTGCCCGCGCGACTACATCGACCTATCAGCGCCGTGCGAGATAAAAAACGCGCAGGGCGAAGACCCGCTTGTGATACGCGCACGCGTTGTGAAAAAAATGCCGCCCGCCCGCATACGCAAGGGGCTGACGGTCTGCAAAGCCGTATTTACCGACGATACTGATGATATTACCGTCACCCTCTATAATCAGGAGTACCTTTTTGCGAGCCTGAAAGAGGGCGAGGACTACATACTTTACGGCAAGGTGGCGGGCAATATGGTGCGCCGCGAGATGAATTCACCGATGGTGTTTTCTGCTGCATCTCCCGACCTTATCCTGCCCGTTTACCCGCTTACCGAGGGGCTTTCGCAGAACATTATCCGCAAAGCAGTCCGCGGCGCGCTCGATCTGGTGCTCGGCGAGGTGGAGGACATAATGCCGCAGTATGTGCGCGACAGCTGCCATATGTGCAGCTTAGCCTGCGCTTGGGAAAACATACATTTTCCGAAAAGCCTTTACGGCGCTCACGAAGCCCGCAGGCGGCTGATATTTGACGAACTGCTGATACATTCGCTGGCGATAGCCTATCAGCGGCAGAACGAAGATTCTGACTCGAATTACATTATGCAGGCTCAGCCGCTGGAGGAATTTACTTCAGCGCTGCCTTTCACGCTTACAAAAACGCAGCTTCGCTCGCTTAACGACTGCACGGTGGCTATGCGCGGCGCTCACCGCATGAACAGGCTGATACAGGGCGACGTAGGCTGCGGAAAGACGGTAGTAGCGGCGGGCGCGGCGTGGTTCGCTTACAAAAACGGCTACCAGTCATGCGTTATGGCACCTACCGAGATACTCGCGGCGCAGCATTACAAGACTTTCAAGAGCCTGCTGGAGCCGCTCGGCGTAAGGGTGGCGCTGCTGACAGGTTCGCTTACGCCGAAAAATAAGCGCGTGCTGAAAGAGCAGATAGCCGCGGGCGAATTTGACGTGATAGTCGGCACACACGCACTTTTCTCCGAGAGCACCCATTTCAGCGATTTAGCGCTTGTCATCACCGACGAGCAGCACCGCTTCGGCGTTGAACAGCGCGCGGCGCTTTCGGCTAAGGGGCGCAATCCCCACCGCCTTGTAATGAGCGCTACGCCTATACCCCGCACCCTCGCGCTGATACTTTACGGCGACCTCGATATTTCCGTGATAAACGAGCTGCCCGCGGGCAGAAAGCCTATCTCGACCTACGCCGTTACGGGCAAAATGCGCGAGCGGGCTTTCGGCTTCGTGAAAAAACAGCTGGAGATGGGGCGGCAGGGCTACGTCGTATGCCCGATGATAGACGAGAGCGAGAGCGACTTGAACGACGTTACAAGCTATTCGCAAAAGCTCGCGCAGGGGGCGTTTGCTGATTACAAAGTCGGCTTGCTGCACGGCAGGATGTCGGCGGCGGAGAAGGAAGAGGTAATGAACGGCTTTAAGCGCGGCGAGATAGACCTGCTTGTCGCGACCACGGTGGTAGAGGTAGGCGTAGACGTGCCGAATGCTGCCGTTATGGTGATAGAGAACGCCGATAGGTTCGGGCTTTCGCAGCTTCACCAGCTTCGCGGCAGAGTCGGCAGAGGCGAGTGGGAGTCTTTCTGCATACTGATAACCGACAACACCTCGCCAGAATGTGTGCAGCGAATGAAGATAATCAGCAAGACCTCAGACGGCTTTAAGATAGCTGAAGAGGACTTGAAGCTGCGCGGCCCCGGCGACTTTTTCGGCACTCACCAGCACGGTCTGCCCGCATTCAAGCTCGCTGACCTAACGCGCGATATGCAGCTTCTTCAGACCGCTCAGCAGATGTCGAAGAGCATAATCGAGAGCGACCCGCAGCTAAAGCGCGCCGATCACCGCATAATGCGCGAACTTACTCAGCGGCTGATGCAGCGCGGCGCAGAGATGACCTGATGACCTGATGACCTGATGACCTGACGATATAAATTACAGCACAAAAAAGCGCATGGCTTGCGAAAAAGTCATGCGCTTTAGTTTTTTTATCAGTCGAGCTTTATAGCTTTGAGTATCTCTATCAGCGAATTGCTGCGCAGGTCTACGCCCGTAAGCGGCTTCTGCTCGGCGGTGTAGCCCGCCTTGCCGCCGTCGGTGAACACTACTAGACACTCGGCGTTTGAAAACATATGCTCTATATGGTCTATGTCGCTCTTGGCTTCAAACATGAATATCGGGTACTGCTGGCTGCGCACAGTTTCGGTCTTGTAGTCGAAAACAAGTTTCTGCGCCGCTTTGTCTACCCACGGCGGGGCGTAAAGTATAGCGGCTATCGCGCCCGTTTCAGCCATTTCGTCCACCGCGCTGCCGGAGAGTATTTGGTTGAGATTATTTGGGCCGTACTCGTAATGCAGGCAGGTTATGCAGCCCGCCGCGCGCATCTCCGCTACCTTTTCTCGGCTGAGGTCGGTGCTGGGGTCGAAGCGTACAGAGGTAACAAGATTGTTCAGCTCACTTGTGCGGCTTATCACCTCTCGCGTAAGGCGGCGCGGGTTGACGAAGTACACGAATGCGCACTCGCTGAACTGCTCCGCCATATCAAGCAGGTCGGGGTAATTATCGCTCGAGCATATCAGAACGTAGATGTATATGCCCAGCTCCATGCCCTGACGAATGGTCTTTGAGATGTCCTCTACCGTCAGCGCGTCAGGCGCGGAACTTACGTTGAAAGCGAGAAGGAAAGGTATGTGGCAGCCCAGCCGCGCCTGATTTTCGCGAATCTTGCGTGCGCCGTATGTGCAGCCGTTATAGCCGAAATTTATACCGTAAGCAGCGAGCTTTTCGTGGTCTATCTCGTTGACTATATTTTCAGCCAAGCGGAAATAGGCGCTGTTGTCGCTGGAAAGATACGACTGGGTTATCTGCAAAAAATACTGCTGATTGCTGCCGTCGGCAAAATTCAGCCCCAGATCTACCAGATTTCTAACGCTGCGCTTAGGGTCGCGCTGAACGTCTGCCAGCGCTTTTTTTATAGTTGTTCGTATAAGAGCTTTTGTTATCTTATCGTTATTAAAGCCAAATTCCACGGTTCGGATACCTCCTGAAAAAACGGAACGGTTTTTTTATCGCTTACATTTATTATAACAGATATTCACCGTCAATGCAAATCACACTTGACGGTTTTTGTCCGAAAACACTTTATTCATAATACCACACATATCACATTATGTCAACAATGATACGACATTTTTTTCGCGCGGGGCATTATATAATTAAATTACCAAGCTTTGTTTCACAAGTTACAGTATTTTAATTCTAAGGAAGTGTAAGGTCATGCTCAAATTCAAGTCAAAACAAGCGGCTGTCTGCGACGATGCAGCGCCGCGCTCCGCCCGCTCTTTCCTGCTGAGGTGCGCCGCCGCGGCAGGGGTCTGCTTTCTCGCCTCGTTCGGAAATATGGTGGGCTTTCCAAGCTTTATGAATGTCGCCTGCGCCGTTATCGCGGGCAGGTTCAGCCCCGCGGCATTCATTGGCGCGCTGCTCTCATACTCCGTGCAGGGCAGGCTTGCGGAGTCGGCTATACAGATAGCCGCGATAGCCGTGTGCTCCGCCGTAAATTTCTTTTTCCCCGCCTACTCTAAAAACGGCGACCCGATACGCCTTTCGCTCTTCACCGCCGCCGTAACGCTTTTGCTCAGCGGGGTAAGCAGCGCCGTCAGCCCCGATGGTTTCCTCGTTTCCATGCGTATTATCAGCTCGCTGATGTGCGCCTGCGTGGTGTACGCCGCGGCTTTCGTTATCGAGCGTGCGCGCAGCGGCGAACCTGTGCGCCTTTGCGGGCTGACCGCCGTCTACTGCGCCATGCTCTACATAGCCGCGATAGCCACTCTCTCCTCCTGCCAGCTCGGTATTTTTAACATCGGCAGAGTGTGCGCCTGCGCAGCCATACCCGCCGCGGCGAAAAAGCGCAGGGCTGCGGGCGGTGCGGTTATGGGCGCGCTCACCGCCGTTTCGGTAACGCTTTGCAGCTCTGCGCTTTCGGTGAACACTATGCTGCTCGCCGCCGCAGGGCTTATCTGCTCGGCTTTCTGCGACCTCGGCTGCGTTGCCGCCGCGCTCTCGTTCATGATCTCCGCAAGCGCCGCCCTTGCCGCCGCGGGGCTGAACAGCGATACTTTCCATATGCTCGCCGATATAATCGCAGGCTCGGTGATATTCGCCGCTATGCCGCGCTCGCTGCCGTACACGCTTATGTCGCGCTTTGTTATACTGAACAGCCCGTCTGACACGGCGGGACAGACCGCTTCATCGCGGCTGGCTTTTGCCTCTATGACGATAAACGATATTCGGGACAAGCTCGCGGCGGTATCGCATACGGTGGAGAACCGCTCGGAAAGCATAACGCTGGAAGACCGCGTTGCCGAAGCCGCCTGCCGCCGCTGCCGGCTTTGCGACGAGTGCCGCAGGAACGGCTGCATGAACAATATGCTGAGTTACTGCCGCGGAGAACTGCCCGAAGCGGTGGGCTGTGTGCGCGCCGCCGAGCTTCCCGAAATCATTACACGCTGCCGCGAAGAGCAGCTTGCCGACCGTGCCGAGGCGGTTCGGCTGAAAGAGATGCGCGAATTTTTGCAGGAGCAGTTAGGCTCTATGACCGATATTCTCGGCGACCTCTCATGCCGTCTGTCCCGCCGCCGCGAGGTGGACGCGCGCCTTTCCGCCGCGGCGAAGAGCTATTTCGAACGGCAGGGATTTAAGGGCGTGCGCGCCTGCGTTTACACTGATGAGAACTGCTGCTGCCACGCCGAGATATACCTCACGGGAAAATTTGAGAAAGACGCTTTGCAGATAACGGCGGGGCTTTGCCGCGCGCTCGACTGCGATCTTGACCTGCCCGGCGTGACTTCTGCCGATAGGATAACAAAGCTGGAGTTTGACGAAACGCCGCCTTTCAAGGCTGAATTCGGCTGCTATACGGCGCTCGGCAGCGGCTCATGCTGTTCGGGCGATACGCTCGAAACGGTGGATTGCTCGGCGGGGGAGCGGTATGTGCTGCTCTCAGACGGCATGGGCTCGGGCAAGCGCGCGCGGCTCGATTCGGCGATGTCGGTGAACTTAGCGGCGCATATGCTGCGCTCGGGGCTTTCGATGTCCACCGCCCAGCGCATGATAAATTCCGTTATGCGAGTAAAAGATTGGGAAGAGAGCTTCGCCACGCTCGATTTCCTGCGGCTCGACCTCTTTTCGGGCAGGGCTGAGTTTCTCAAATCGGGCGCAGCGCCCGCCTACCTCTGCCGCGACGGCAGCATGGTGAAGATCGACTGCGACTCTTTCCCCGCGGGCATACTGCCTAGCTGCGACCCTAACGTTTCGTCATGCAAGCTTTTCGACGGCGATGTACTTCTGCTGGCGTCAGACGGCGCGCCCGAAAAAACGCTCATGCGCTTCAGCGAGCTGGCTGAGGATACCCGCACCGAAGCCGACGACCTTGCTTACAGCATAGGTTCGCTCTGCACTGCGGCTTCCTGCGGGGTAAAAAGCGACGATATAACAGTCGCGGTCGTAAAGATCTCGTATAAAAAAGAAAGGGTTTGTATGTGAAATTCACATTCCATAAATATTGTGTAAAATAATTCGTCAACTTGCACAATAGCGAGGGTTGAAATATGTATGAAACTGAAAAGTATAACTAAAACTATTGCTTTTTTGTTTAAAATCGGTTAAAATATACATAGGGCAATTCATACGCGCGACCAGCATGACCGCACCGCCGCAGCAAATGGATTCGTCCCGACTTGATATATAAAAGGAGGATCGGATCAAATGGCTCTGAATATACCTAAGGAATACGAGCTGCCGCTGTATCTTTTCCACGAAGGCTCGCTGCATACCGCTTACGATTTCTTCGGTTCGCACCCCTGCAAGAGGGAAGGCGCAGAAGGAAGAGTTTTCAGAGTATGGGCGGCTAAGGCTCAGGGCGTTTCGCTGGTGGGCGATTTCAATAACTGGAACGCTGAGGCGAATCGAATGGAGCAGCTGGGCGATACGGGCGTATGGGAAGTATTCGTTACAGGTCTGAAAACTTTTGATTCTTACAAATACGCAGTTACAGGCTGCGACGGAGTTACCAGAATGAAAGCCGACCCCTACGGCACGCATATGGGTGTAGCGCCCGAAACGGTGTCGAAGGTGTTTGATATAGATGACTACCTCTGGAGCGATAAGAAATATCTCGCCGAGAAGAAAAAGAAAGATATTTACAACAGTCCCATGAATATATATGAGGTGCACCTCAATTCATGGAAGACCTGCGAAACCGGCAAGTATTACAGCTACACAGATTTTGCACGCGAGATAATACCGTATATGCTGGATATGGGCTATACGCATATAGAGTTCATGCCGCTGGCGGAATATCCTTTCGACGGCTCTTGGGGCTATCAGGGAATAGGCTACTACGCCCCGACCTCGCGCTTCGGCACGCCTAAGGATTTCATGATGATGGTAGACCTCTTCCACGCGGCGGGCATAGCAGTTATACTCGACTGGGTGCCTGCGCATTTCCCGCGCGACGAGGCAGGCCTTTTTGAATTTGACGGCTCGGCTTCATACGAGTACGCCGACCCGAAAAAACGCGACCACTTAGCATGGGGCACGCGCGTTTTCGATTACGGCAGACCCGAAGTTCGCAGCTTCCTTATTTCTAACGCGCTGTACTGGCTCGAAAAATACCATATCGACGGTCTTAGAGTAGACGCTGTGGCTTCTATGCTGTATCTCGATTACGACAGACGCGACGGCGAGTGGACGCCTAACGAATTCGGCGGTCATGAGAATCTCGAAGCGATAGAATTTTTCCACAAGCTGAACGAAGCGGTCTTCGCAAAAGACCCGCACACGCTGATGATAGCTGAGGAATCTACCGCATGGCCGATGGTGACCAAGCCTGTTTCGGACGGCGGACTGGGCTTTAACTTCAAGTGGAACATGGGCTGGATGAACGATATGCTGAAATATATGCAGCTCGACCCGATACACAGGGCGTTTCACCACGATATGCTTACGTTCTCGTTCTTCTACGCATTCTCTGAAAATTACATACTGCCTATCTCGCACGACGAGGTAGTTCACGGCAAGGCTTCGCTGATAAACAAAATGTTCGGCGGAGATGCCGATATGAAGTTCGCGCAGGCGCGCCTTTTCATGGCTTACATGATGGCGCACCCCGGAAAGAAGCTGCTTTTCATGGGCAGCGAGTTCGCGCAGTTCAGAGAGTGGGATTACGAAAACGGTCTGGAATGGTTCATGATAGAGGAATATGACAGCCATAGGAATTATCAGAAATATATCCGCAGGCTGAATAATTTCTACAAAGACACTCCTGCGCTTTGGGAGCGCGACTTCACATGGGAGGGCTTCTCGTGGATCTCTAACGACGATTACCGCCAGAGCATAATAATCTTCCGCAGATTTGATAAGAGCGGAAACGAGGTGATAATCGTCTGCAACTTCGTGCCCGTAGCGCGCACAAGCTACTGCTTCGGCGTGCCCTACGACGGCGAATACACCGAGGTGCTCAACTGTACCTCTGAGGACGGCGCGCCGCTTACCAACGGCACGGTACATTCAAAGCCCGTACCTATGCACGGTCTGGAACATTCTATATGTATAGATATTCCCGCATACGGCTGCTTGTACTTTACCGTGAAGAAGGACGAGCCGAAGAAGAAAAAGTCGGCGGCTAAGCCTAAGACCGCTAAAACTGCGAAGAGCACAAAGACGGCTAAGACGACCAAGACTGCTAAGGCTGAGAAACCTGCGGCTAAGACGACCAAGACTGCTAAGGCTGAGAAACCTACGGCTAAGACGACTAAGACCTCTAAAACGACTAAGACCTCTAAAACGTCTAAAAGCACAAAGCCCGCAGCGAAAAAGAACGCGGCGGATAAAAAATAAGACATCAGCGGCAGGCAAAACTGCCATTGATAGATAGATGAACAATATTTAAGAAATTGGTGGGTGAATTATTATGTTCAACAAAAAAGAATGCGTAGCAATGCTGCTCGCAGGCGGACAGGGAAGCCGCTTGTACGCACTGACGCAGACCGTGGCTAAGCCTGCGGTGCCTTTCGGTGCAAAGTATCGTATAATCGACTTTCCGCTTTCAAACTGCATCAACTCGGGCATAGATACCGTAGGCGTGCTTACTCAGTACCAGCCCCTTGTGCTCAACGAGTACATCGGAAACGGCCAGCCTTGGGACCTCGATAGGATCCACGGCGGAGTACACGTTCTGCCCCCGTACCAGAAGGCTTCGGGCGCAGACTGGTATTCGGGCACTGCTAACGCTATTTATCAGAATATCGGCTTCATCGAAAGATACGACCCTGAGTACGTTATAATCCTCTCGGGCGACCATATCTACAAGATGGATTACAACAAGATGCTCTCTTTCCACAAGGAAAAGGGCGCGGACGCCACCATCGCGGTACTCGACGTGCCTAAGGAAGAGGCTTCGCGCTTCGGCATCATGATAACCGACGATGAGGACAACATCATAGACTTTGAGGAAAAGCCGAAGAACCCGCGCTCTACCCTCGCTTCTATGGGTATCTACATATTCACATGGAAAAAGCTGCGCGCTTACCTCATCGCAAACGAAAACGATAAGGAAGCCAGCAAGGACTTCGGAAAGAACATAATCCCCGATATGAGAGAAGCAGGCGAAAAGCTGGTAGCTTACCGCTTCGATGGCTACTGGAAGGACGTAGGAACTATCGACTCTCTTTGGGAAGCCAACATGGATCTTATCAACCCCAATATCCCCATCGACCTTTACGACCAGAGCTGGAAGATCTACTCGAGAAACCCCGTACTGCCTCCGCAGAGCATCGGCAAAAACGCCAGCGTGCAGAACTCTATGGTGACCGAGGGCTGCGTGATCGACGGCTCGGTAGAATTCTCGATGATCTCTGAGGGCGTTACCGTAGAAGAGGGCGCAGTTATCTACGACTCTATACTGATGCCCGGCTGCGTGGTAAAGAAGGGCGCGCACGTAGAGTACGCGATAGTAGGTGAAGACTCCGTTATAGGCGAGAACGCGCAGATAGGCGCAAGACCTGAAACGATAGAGGATAAGGACACCTGGGGCGTAGCAGTAGTAGGCCATAAGCTGAACATCTCAGACGGCGCTGCCGTAGCACCCAAGGCTATCATTTACGAAGATATGTAAGGAAGGAAGATCTGCAATGAGTGTAAATATGGGTAATGTCCTCGGTCTTGTTTTCGCCAATATGCACGATATGACCGTAGGAGATCTGACTAAAAACAGAACTATGGGATCTGTACTCTTCGGAGGCAGATACCGCTTGATCGATTTTCCGCTTTCCAATATGGTAAACAGCGGTATAAACGCAGTAGGCGTAATCACTAAGGATAACTACCAGTCGCTGCTCGACCACCTCGGCTCGGCAAGAGAGTGGGATCTCGCGCGCAAAAAGGGCGGTCTTTACATACTCCCGCCTTTCGGCAACGCAGGGGCTTCGCTCTACACGGGCAGAATTGAGGCGCTCAACGGCGCTATGAGCTTCATTCGCCACTCTATGTGCGAATACGTCGTAATGTCTGACTGCGACGTAGTTACCAACATCGACTACAAGCCGATAGTAGAGCGACATGCAGAGAGCGGCGCTGATATAACCATCGTGGCTCACACCGGTCAGTATTCAAATGATGATATAAAGATGTCCACCGTGCTCAATACCGATGAAAACGGCAAGGTACAGAGCGTGCTCATTCGCCCCGACATCAGCGGCACCTGCACCACCAGCCTTAACGTTTTCGTGATGAAGAGAGACTTCCTCATCGAGTTGGTAACAGACCTTATCGCGCGCGGACAGGTAAGCTTTGAGACCGACGTGCTTCAGGCTAAGTGCGGCGAGCTGAACATTCAGGCTTACGAGTACAACAACTACTTCTCTAAGATAACCAGCGTGAACTCTTACTTCAAGGCAAATATGGAGCTGCTCGACCCCGCGAACGCTTCGCAGCTTTACCTGCCTAAGCGCTCTATCTACACCAAGGTAAGCGACAACGCTCCCGCTAAGTACGACCTCAACTGCTCGGTAAAGAACTCCCTTATCGCAGACGGCTGCATAATCGAGGGCGAAGTTGAGAACTCTGTTATCTTCCGCGGAGTAAAGATAGGCAAGAACGCAAGAGTAAGAAACTGCATACTGATGCAGGGCACGGTAGTAGGCGACGGAGCTGAGTGCAACTACCTTATCACCGATAAGAACGTTACCATCGGCAGCGGCCACATACTCACCAGCGCGCCTACATACCCGATGTACGTTGCAAAGGGCGCAGGCGTTTAAAAAAACCTTTTCAGCCACATAACGAAAGAAGGTACGAAACATTGAATATTTTATATACAGCCAGCGAGGCTCTGCCTTTTATAGCTTCGGGCGGACTTGCAGACGTAGCAGGCTCGCTGCCCCGCGCTATCAATGAAGAGGGCAACGACTGCCGCGTGGTAATACCCTACTACGGACAAATAAAGCAGGAGCTGAAAGATAAGTGCAGCTACCTCACCAATTTCACCGTGCCTGTTGCATGGAGAAATCAGTACTGCGGCGTATTTACCGCGGTGGTAAACGGCGTTACATATTACCTGCTTGATAACGAATACTACTTCGCAAGAAACGGTCTTTACGGCTTTTACGATGATGCTGAGAGATACATATTCTTCTCGCGCGCGGTGCTCGAGCTGCTGAGATACATTGACTTCAAGCCGCAGGTGATCAACGCTAACGACTGGCAGACAGCCCTCGTTCCCGTTTACTACGATATTTTCTACCGTTATCAGGGCGGCTATGAGGATATCAAGACAGTATTTACCATTCACAATATACAGTATCAGGGCAGATACGGTCTGGAGATCATAAACGACCTCATGGGCATACCCCTATACCACACCGACCTGCTGGAGTACGACGGCGACGTAAACTTTATGAAGGCGGCTATCGAGTGCGCCGACAAGGTGACCACCGTTTCGCCCAGCTACGCTTGGGAGATACTCGACCCCTGGTATTCCTACGGTCTGGACAGGATACTTGTGAAGAAGCAGTACAAGCTCTGCGGATTCCTCAACGGTATAGATCAGGACGTTTACAATCCTGAGACCGACCCGAACATTCCCGTACACTACTCCTACATGAACCGCGGCGGCAAGAAGATCTGCAAGGAAAAGCTGCTGGAGGAGTTTGGTCTGGCTAAGGGCGACGAGCCTGTAATAGGCATAGTTACCAGATTTGTAAGCCACAAGGGTCTTGACCTCGTGAAATACGTTTTTGAGGACATGGTACGCCTCGGCTGCAAGTTCACCATACTCGGCTCGGGCGAGAAGATCTACGAAGATTTCTTCCGCGAGATGGCTTACCGCTATCCCGACAGAGTAGGCGTTACCATCGGCTTCGTGCCCCCGCTCTCGAAGCGCATTTATGCGGGCGCAGATATGTTCCTCATGCCCTCTCAGAGCGAGCCTTGCGGACTTGCACAGATGATCTCGCTGAGATACGGCACTATACCGATAGTAAGAGAAACCGGCGGTCTGCGCGACTCTATCAAGGACGCGGGCGGCGAGAACGGCAACGGCTTTACATTCAAGACCTATAATGCCAACGATATGCTCGACGCAGTAACGCGCGCAAGAGTAGCATACGACAACAAGGAAAGATGGAACGCGCTGGTAGGACACGCTATGCGCGAGGACTTTAGCTGGAAGCGTTCGGCCAAGCTCTACATCGGACTTTACAAAGATATTCACTGATTTATTTCATCTATCAGAAAACTGGCGGCGCCGGGCATTTTCGCTTCGGCACCGCCTTTTTCATTTGCGCAAAATGACCGAAATTGCTGCAAAACGCTTGACACTCATTTGGCGATATGGTATAATAAAATTAACTGAAATTAAATGCGACATATTAAAATTGTTGCATATTCAATTTAGAATACTTGAACGAAAGGATATGATATTTCAGATGGCTATTTTTAAACTAGAGCCTGCATTTAAGGACTATATATGGGGCGGCACAAGACTTCGCGACGAGTACGGCAAAAAGTGCGATTACGATAAGGTGGCTGAGAGCTGGGAGCTTTCCTGCCATAAAGACGGCGCTTCTACCGTGGCGGACGGCGAGGACAAGGGTCTTACCCTCGAGCAGTACATCGAAAAGCACGGTAAAAAGGTGCTGGGCAGCGACTGCGAAAAGTTTGAGAATTTTCCGATACTGATAAAGTTAATCGACGCTAAGGATAATCTTTCAGTGCAGGTGCACCCCGATAACGAGTACGCTATGCGCGTAGAGGGCGAGTACGGCAAGACCGAGATGTGGTACGTTGTAGACGCAGACCCCGGCGCTACCCTGCTTTACGGCTTTAAGCATGAGATAAGCAAGGATGAATTTGCAAAACGCATCGCCGATAACACCCTGCTGGAAGTTACCAACGCTGTTCCTGTAAAGAAGGGCGACGTTTTCTTCATTCAGGCGGGAACTCTTCACGCTATCGGCAAGGGCATACTCATAGCTGAGATACAGCAGAACTCCAACACCACCTACCGCATTTACGATTACGGCAGAGTGGGCAAAGACGGCAAGCCCAGAGAGCTGCACGTTGAAAAGGCTAAGGACGTTACTAAGCTCGCGCCCGCGCAGCAGTATCCCGATACGCCCGTTGAAAAATTCGAGGGCTACACCGGCAAGCTGCTCGCTTCCTGCGATTACTTCACTACATACGCGCTCGACATCAACGGCAGCGCTAAGCTAAACGCGGACGAAAAGTCTTTCAACAGCATTCTTGTGCTCGATGGCGAGTGCACGATAGGCGGCGTGAAAGCTGCTAAGGGCGACAGCGTTTTCGTAAGCGCAGGTACGGGAGAATATGCGGTAGAGGGCTGCTGCAAAGCGGTGCTCACCAAAGTTTGATAAAGGGGTATAAACATGAAATATTATATAGGTATAGATCTCGGCGGTACTAACATAAAGGCAGGCGTGGTATCTGAGGATTTTGAGATAGTTTCAAAGGCGACCTGCAAGACAAACCTGCCCCGCCCCGCGGAAGAGATATGCGCGGACATGGCAAAGGTAGCGCTCGAGGCGGTAGAAAAAGCAGGCCTTACCCTCGAAAACATCGAGAGCGTAGGCATCGGCACGCCGGGTACTGCGAACTCTGAGAGCGGCGTTATAGAGTATTCAAACAATCTGGGCTTTTTGAATTTCCCCGTAGTGAAGCTCATGCGCACTCATATAGATAAGCCCTGTTTCGTGGAAAACGACGCTAACGCTGCGGCTTACGGCGAATTTGTAGCGGGCGCGGCTAAGGGCGCGAACGACGCGGTATGTATCACACTCGGCACGGGCGTAGGCGGCGGAATAATCATCAACGGCAAGATCTACTCGGGCTTCAACTTCGCGGGCGCAGAGATAGGTCACACTGTGGTAGACCCCAACGGCCCTGAGTGCACCTGCGGCAGAAAGGGCTGCTTCGAGGTATTCTCTTCGGCAACGGGTCTGGTAAGAATGACTAAGGAAGCCATGCTCGCCGACAAGAGCTCGATAATGTGGAAGATGAACGAAGATGACGGCAAGGTATCTGCCAGAACCGCTTTCAACGCTATGCGCGCGGGCGATAAGGCTGGCAAGGAAGTAGTTGAAAAGTACATCAAGTACCTGGCGCTCGGCATCACGAACACCATCAACATTTTCCAGCCCGACATACTCTGCATAGGCGGAGGCGTTTGCAACGAGGGCGACCCGCTGCTGCTGCCGCTGAAAGAGCTTGTGGCTAAGGAAGTTTACACCAAAAACTCGGCTAAGAACACCGAGATAGTTATAGCTAAGCTCGGCAACGACGCGGGCATAATCGGCGCGGCTTTCTTGGGTCTGAACAAAAACTAAAACGCAGTTTATAAGGAGAACAGCAATGGGGTTATTTGATAAAATATTAAAAGAAGCGGCAAAAGCTATCGACAACGCGATAGTGAATAACGGCGGCTCTACCGCGAACGGCAACAGCTTTGCCGAAGCGGTGGATAAGGCTATGGGCGTAAAGCATGAAGCTACCCACGTTTCAGCGCCATCGCCAGCACCTGCGAGCATCTCAAACGCGCCTTGCACGCCGCCCGAGGTACTGGCAAGCGGCAGCGAGCCGACAGCGCCTTACAAGATCGTGAAAAACGAGTATTACGAGCCGATCTCGAGCTTTGAGCTGCCTGAGGATTTCACCGAATTCAGAAGCCACGCCGAGCCTATGATGTGCCATCTCTACAAGTATGATGAAAAAGATGACGCCGATATAGACCTCAACAAGCCCTGTATCAGCCTTGACTGCGCTAACTTCATCTACAAGGCGGTAGAGAGCTACCTGAGCAGCGGCACAGTGAGCGGGCTTTCGCAGTTTCAGCCGATAGACCGCGGCCACATACTTTTCAAGGCGAAAAACGTAAACTATTACGGCAAGATAGTCGCTTTTTACGGGCTGTATCTCGGCGATAGATCTGAGAAGAATTACTGGGGACTCTGCATGACTTACTGTCGCGACGCAGTAGGCACGCCGCTCGAGAAAAAGCTGACGGCTATACTCGACCACGCTGCCGAAACTTACAACGAAGAATAAATTTTATTCATATATGCAAAAGAGGTAATCTAAAATGTCAGAATGTAAAGAATGTAACTTTTTCTGCGAAGGCTCGGACAAAGCTCCGCAGCGTTCGCTCTTCAACGCACTGGGCATGACCGAAGAGGAAATGAGAAGACCGCTGGTAGGTATAGTTTCCTCATATAACGAGATCGTACCGGGCCATATGAACATCGACAAGATAGTAGAGGCTGTAAAGCTGGGAGTAGCTATGAACGGCGGTACGCCGGTAGTTTTCCCCGCGATAGCCGTTTGCGACGGTATAGCTATGGGTCATCAGGGCATGAAGTACTCGCTCGTTACCCGCGACCTTATCGCTGACAGCACCGAGTGCATGGCGCTCGCACATCATTTCGACGCGCTGGTAATGGTGCCTAACTGCGATAAGAACGTGCCCGGTCTGCTGATGGCGGCGGCAAGAGTAAACGTGCCGACGATATTCGTTTCGGGCGGTCCTATGCTCGCAGGCCATGTTCAGGGCAAAAAGACCTCGCTTTCAAGTATGTTTGAGGCGGTAGGCTCTTTCGCGGCAGGCAAGCTCGATCAGGAAGGCCTTGACGAATTTGAGAACAAGGCTTGCCCCACCTGCGGAAGCTGCTCGGGTATGTACACCGCAAACTCTATGAACTGCCTTACTGAGGTACTGGGCATGGGTCTGCGCGGAAACGGCACTATCCCCGCCGTTTACTCCGAGAGAATAAAGCTCGCTAAGAAAGCTGGTATGCAGGTAATGGAGCTTTACAGAAAGAATATTCGCCCGCGCGACATCATGACCGAAAAGGCTTTCATGAACGCCCTCACGGTAGATATGGCTCTCGGCTGCTCCACAAACTCTATGCTCCACCTGCCCGCCATCGCGCACGAGTGCGGCATAGACCTCAACCTTGACGAAGCGAACCACATCTCCTCCAAGACCCCGAACCTCTGCCACCTCGCACCCGCAGGAAAGACCTATATGGAAGACCTCAACGAAGCGGGCGGCGTATACGCGGTAATGAAAGAGCTGACCAAGAAAGACCTGCTCAATACTGATATAATCACCTGCACCGGCAAGACGGTAGGCGAAAACATAGCGCCCGCCGTAAACAAGAACCCCGAGATAATCAGACCTATCGACAACCCGTACTCCGTAACCGGCGGCATCGCGGTACTGAGGGGCAACCTTGCGCCCGACAGCTGCGTAGTAAAGAGAAGCGCGGTAGCTCCCGAAATGCTCGTTCACGAAGGCCCTGCCAAGTGCTTTGACTGCGAAGAGGACGCCATCGACGCTATAAAGGGCGGCAAGATCAGCGAGGGCGATGTAGTAGTTATCCGCTACGAAGGCCCTAAGGGCGGCCCCGGAATGAGAGAGATGCTCAACCCGACCTCCGCTATAATGGGCATGGGTCTCGGCTCGTCGGTAGCGCTCATTACCGACGGACGTTTCAGCGGCGCTACACGCGGTGCGGCTATCGGCCATGTTTCCCCCGAAGCGGCGGTAGGCGGCCCTATCGGACTCGTTAAGGACGGCGACATGATCTCGATAAACATTCCCGAAAATACCATAAACGTAAAGCTCAGCGACGAAGAGCTCGCCGCAAGAAAGGCGCAGTGGCAGCCGAGAGAGCCTAAGATAACTACCGGTTACCTCGCAAGATACGCTTCGCTCGTAACTTCGGGCAACACCGGCGCTATACTCAAAAACAACTAACGTTAACGACATAAAAGGAAGGTCATTCTTATGAAAGCACTAAAGATCATCGGACGCATTTTCCTTACGATATTTTTTATCGTACTCATTTTCTGCATCGTACTTGTAATGACATACACGCTGGGTCAACCTGAACGCGTGGGCGTTTCGCGCCAGATAATCACCGGCCCGTGGGTAGAGCGCGGCGACGGAGATATGACGTTCACCTTCGACCAAGAGGGCAGATTTACCATCAAAAAGGGCAGCACACAGCTCGCAGAAGGCTACTTCAAGCTCAACGAGGACGCTAAGAAGATAAAGCTGCTCATGATACCCGGTCACTATACCAAGGAGTTTGAAAAGTATGTAAAGCTCAAGGTTTTCGCCGAAGTATCTTTCGATAACCTCGATTTCCCAGAGCCTGAGAATAAGGAAGACGAGATAGACGTGGAAAATCCGCCTACGATAACTTTCCTTATCCGTGCGAATGACGGCAGCGGCGCGCAGACATATAAGTGCAAGTGCCCTGAAGCCACCATCGACCTCTACGGTTCTGAACACGACCTTACTAAGGATTGATAAGAACGGAGAAATACATGGATCTTATCTTAAAAAACGTACACGCCGCCGACCCGCAGACAGGGCTTGACTGCGTTACTGACATAGCCGTTAAAGACGGTAAGATAGTGAAGATAGGCGATTGCGGCGGGTCTGCCGAGCGGGTGATAGACTGCACGGGGCTTTACGCCGTGCCGGGGCTTTTCGATATGCACGTTCATTTCCGCGACCCCGGACTTACCTATAAGGAAGATATTTTCACGGGGGCTGCCGCGGCGAAAGCGGGCGGCGTTACGGGCGTGCTGCTTATGCCGAACTCAAAGCCTGCCTGCGATACCCCCGAAACTGTAAAATATATCCTCAATAAAGGCGCGCAGACGGGCATAAACGTCTACACCTCAGCCTGCATAACCGAGGGTATGAGCGGCGGCGGACTTTGCGATTACGAAGCGCTGAAAAATGCGGGAGTTTTCGCGATAACCGACGACGGCAGACCCGTTGAGAACGCCGAGCTTATGCGTCAGGCGCTGGAGCTTTCGGTGACTAACGGCATGACCGTCCTCTCGCACTGCGAAGATCTGAAGATCATCAACGGCGGCATAATCAACAAGGGTGAAGTGTCGAAAGCGCTGGGCGTTAAGGGCATGGACAGAGCGAGCGAGGACTACATCACCGCGCGCGAGATAGCGCTGGCGGCTTCCTGCGGCGCGCACATACATATCTGCCATGTTTCTACATACGGCTCGGTGAACATAATTCGCGCGGCTAAGCGCGACGGCGTGAACGTCACCTGCGAAACTGCGCCGCACTACTTCACTTACACCGATGAAAAGCTCTATTCGCGTGACGCCGATTACAGAATGTCGCCGCCGCTGCGCACCGAAAAGGACAGGGCTGCGATAGAAGAAGCGCTGCTCGACGGCACTATCGACTGCATAATCACCGACCATGCCCCGCACGCCGCGGAGGAAAAGGCAGACTTTCTCAAAGCGCCGAACGGCGTAGTAGGTCTGGAAACTTCGCTTGCAGCAACGCTCACGAAGCTTTACCACGGCGGGAAATGCGGCATCGGCAAGATAGCAGAGCTTATGAGCGTCAACCCGCGCAGAGTGCTGGGTCTGCCGCCCGTGAAGATAGAAGAAGGCGCGGAGTGCGAGCTTTGCATTTTCGACCCCGAAGCCGAGTGGACGGTAGAGCCTGAAAAGCTGCACTCAAAATCGAAAAACACTGTTTTCAAGGGCGAAACGTTCAAGGGCAGGGCGGTGTACACCATCTGCCGCGGAAAGATAGTTTTTGACCGAAAGGAAGATGAAAATGTCACTTGACAGACTGATAGAAAATATTGTAAAAACGCAAAACCCCTCGGTAGTAGGCTTAGACCCCAAACTGGAGTACGTTCCGCAGTACATCGTTGAAAAAAAGATAGCGAAGTACGGCGCTAACTGCAAGGCGGCGGCTAAGGCTGTTTTGGAATTCAACAAGGCGATAATCGACGAGATACACGACATCTGCCCCGCGATAAAGCCACAGGCGGCATACTACGAAATGTACGGCTACGAGGGCGTAAAGACCCTTTACAAAACTATCCGCTACGCACAGGAAAAGGGTATGTTCGTGATCACTGACGGCAAGCGCAACGACATCGGCGCTACTATGGAAGCATATGCGGCGGCGCATCTCGGCAGCGTTACCATTGGCGGAGTAGAGGACATTGCCCCATTCGGCGCGGACGCGCTCACTGTAAACGGCTACCTCGGCACAGACGGTATAGCGCCGCTGATAAAGGTATGCACCGAAAAGGACGCGGGCATTTTTGTGCTGGTAAAGACCTCTAACAAATCTTCGGGCGAGCTTCAGGACTTAAAACTCGAGTCGGGCAAAACAGTATACGCCACAATGGGCGATATGTGCGAAAAGTGGGGCGAAGAGCTTCCCGGCAAGTACGGTTACAGCGGAGTAGGCGCGGTAGTTGGCGCTACATATCCCGAGCAGCTTGCTGAGATGAGAGCCGCTCTTCCGCACACATTCTTCCTCGTACCCGGCTACGGCGCTCAGGGCGGCGGAGCTGAGGGCGTATCGAAGGGCTTTGACAAAAACGGCCTGGGCGCTATCGTAAACTCCTCCCGCGGCGTAATGTGCGCTTACAAAAAGGAAGAGAACTGCGACGAGCACGATTTTGCAAAAGCGGCAAGGCGCGAAGTTATCCGCATGAAAGAGGACATAATCTCTTACCTGCCTAAGATAAGCCTTGATATTTGATAGCTTTTAAGGCAACACCGCACAACTACCGCCTAGCGGCTTTGTGCACATCTTGCTTGCGTTTTTGCGAAGCCAAAACAATTTTCCGTCATATCACCCAAAACCTCCTAGCTTAACGCGAGTTAAGCGTCGTCGGCTTTAGGCAATCTGACGAAAAATCTGACGACGCAATCTGCACACAATAGTTGTGCGGTATTGCCTTAATTTACACATCACGCAGGCGGATGCTGCTCCGCCTGTGTTTTTGCATAGTAATAGACCCCGAAAGGATTGAGAAAATGTACAGACAGGGCAAGTACCCCGTAGTCGCGAAAAAGGCGATAGCTAAGGGTATTTTTGACATAACGGTTTACTGTCCGCACATCGCGAAGCTCGCGAAAGCGGGGCAGTTCGCGCAGGTGGCGGCAGAGGGCTACTTCCTCCGTAGACCAATATCCATCTGCGATATAGACAAGGAAAACGGCACGCTGAGAATGGTTTTTGAGGTGCGCGGCAAGGGCACTGAAAAGATAGCCGAGCTGAACGTTGGCTCGCTTATAGATATTATCGCGCCGCTGGGCAACGGCTTTACCGTGCTTGAGGGCAAAAAGGCTGTGTGCGTAGGCGGCGGCATCGGCACGCCCCCAATGCTCGGCATAGCTAAGCAGTACGGCGAAAACGCGCAGGTGATAAGCGGCTTTCGCACGGCGGGCATAGCTATACTGCAAGATGACTTCAAGGCGGCGGGCTGTGAGACTACTCTTTGCACCGACGACGGCACTGCCGGCATACACGGCTTTGTTACCGAGCCGCTGAAAGCGCGCCTTGAAAGCGATAAGCCCGATATAATCTACGCCTGCGGCCCTGCGCCCATGCTGAAAAACATAGTAGCGCTGGCTAAGGAATACGGCGTGAGGTCGGAAGTTTCGCTGGAGCAGAGAATGGCCTGCGGCGTAGGCGCTTGTCTGGTCTGCGTCTGCAAAACGGTCAAGGACGGCGAGCAGTTTCTTTCGCACGTCTGCAAGGACGGCCCTGTATTTGACGGAGAGGAGGTCGATTTCTCGTGAGCGAACGCTTAAAAGTAAACGTCTGCGGCGTGGAATTTAAAAACCCCGTTATCCCCGCCAGCGGCACATACGGCTACGGCAGAGAGTACGAGTGCCTTTACCCCCTCTCGAAACTTGGCGGAATTTCCGTAAAGGGCACTACGCTGAAACCGCGTCAGGGCAACCAAGGCCCGCGCGTAGCGGAGACCCCTGCGGGAATGCTAAACTCGGTAGGTCTGCAAAACGGCGGCGCGGAGAAGTTCCTAAATTACGAGCTGCCTAACCTGCTGACTAAGGACACGCGCATAATCGCGAACATCGCGGGTGCTTCGATAGAAGAGTGCGCCGAGCTGGCTTCGCTTATAAACCCCTCGGCCGTTGATATGGTAGAGCTGAACATCAGCTGCCCGAACGTAAAGCAGGGCGGAGCGGCTTTCGGCACGGACTGTAACGTAGCGGCGGCGGTAACGGCGGCTGTGAAAAAAGAGCTGCCCGATAAACCGCTGATGGTGAAGCTTTCGCCAAACGTTACCAGCATCACCGACATCGCTAAGGCGGTAGAGGCTGCCGGCGCGGACGCGCTCTCGCTCATCAATACGCTGCTGGGTATGCGCATCGACATAAAGACCCGCCGCCCGATACTGAGAAACAACGTCGGCGGACTTTCCGGCCCTGCGGTATTCCCCGTGGCGGTGAGAATGGTTTGGCAGACTGCCAACGCGGTAAAGATACCCGTTGTCGGCATGGGCGGTATATCCACCTGGGAGGACGCGGTAGAGATGATGATGGCGGGCGCTTCCGCAGTGCAGGTGGGCGCGGCGATATTTGCCGACCCCTACGCCCCCGTGAAGATGATCGACGGGCTGGAGAAATATTGCGAGGATAACGGAATTGCCAATATCTCTGAGATAGTGGGCACTGTGCAGCCTTGGTAAAATATACAGATATTGCGGCGTATGCTTCGGCGTGCGCCGTTTTTGTATAATAAAAATAGAAATCATCATAGACTACCAAGCAACAGCCCTGCCAAGATCAGCGCAGACTAGACAAAGCAGAAACTCTGAAATTCGGAGAGAAATACTTCATCTGCTGATATGTGCAATAAAAAAGTCCGAGGATCTGTAAAAAGATCTTCGGACTTTTGCTGTGTCTGAAAGTTTTAGTACTCGGCGGGAACGTCGGGTATTACGGGATCTGTAACAGGATCCGTGATTATCGGATCGGTGATAGTGGGGTCTGTTACGGGGTCGGTAACGGGATCGGTAACAGGGTCGGTAACGGGGTCGGTCACAGGGTCGGTGTATGTCGGCTCGGTAGCCTTGGTCTTTTTAGTGCTTGCCGATGTTTCAGAGGTCGCCGAGCTGCCTGTCGTAGACCACGGCTTGGTCGTCGTGGTGGTAGAGGTGGTGGTCATAGTTATGCCTTCCTCTTCCTCAGCCGCGCCGAATCTGATAACGCCCCATTTGCCGCCGCTGCACACCCAGGCTTTGCCGTTGTGCACGGGGCGCGCCTGCTCAAATTCGTTGGTCTTTACCATGCAGCTTCCGTCGATATTGTAGTAGCCGAACGAGTAATTCATGCTCACAGCCACAAATTCCTCAGAGAAGAGGTAGGGGTGACCCGACTCTTGCGAATCAGCAAGCTCGCCGTTGTAGGAACTGAATATCTCATCGCACTTGAATGAAACTATCTCATCTCCGCCGGAGTTTACATAGCCCCACTTGCCGTCCTTTTTCAGCGCGATGCCCGTGATGCCTGCGCCGACGTAGGCGGGCGCGTAGTAATCGTCATACTGGAAGTCGAGGACTATCTCGTCCTGCTTTACCACGCCGTATTTCGGGGTTTCGGGAACTACTGCGTCATACTCGCCGTTGCCGAGCGAATCTACCGTAGCTTCGGCGGCTACCACCGTTTTTTTATCGGTGTATTCGTGCACCGCCCACTCTTCCGCTTCGCGAGCGTAATATATCTTTCCGTCGTCGTAATAATACTCTATCTTCGGGCTTTCATGCTCGTTGACGTAGTCTACCACCGTGCCGTCATCGTCCAGCGTGCAGTACTCGCGGGTATCGTTTTTCTGGTCGGTGATGTTGTAAAGCACTATCTGTCCGCATGAGCAGATGTAGTAATACTTGTACTGCGGCTGCACCACTATGTTGCCCTTGTAGTCGATAAAGCCGTAAAGACCGTTTTGGCAAAGCACCGCGATGGTCTGGTACATGGTGTTCACATCGCCGTCGGTATTTACCTGGCTGCCATCGAAAACTATGATATTTTCCGCAGAAATGCTGGGCTCTATGACCCAGTGATAATTTACTTTTTCCTCAACGTCAGTAACTTCCGCATCTGCGTATGAATCGCTTGGGGCGAAATCATCGTCCTGCTGCTGCTCGCCCGGAAGTGAACAGCCGCCCAGCGTAAGCGCCGCGGCGAAAGCCGTGATGAGAGCAAGATACCTTTTCATAAAGGCCCTCCTTAAAAAAATACATTTTCTGTCTGATGTATGCGCCTATATGTTTTTCGGCGCGCAGTTCTACAATACAATATTATACTACAATTTTCGATGTAAGTCAATGTTTATTTAGATGAAATTAAGGAATGTAACCATTACATTTTAGTAATAATTCTAATAATAAATGCAGGGAAACCGCGCCATTTACTATTATACTATCTTTCCGCCGATACATTCCATTATTATGGTAAAAGGCCCGTCGTTGAGCAGGTCTACTTTCATATCCGCGCCGAAAATTCCCGTCTGCACATTGCCCTCGAGCTTTGCGGCGAGCTGCGCTTTGAAATATTCGTAAAGCTGCTCGGCGCGCTTCGGCTCGCCCGCGTTTATAAAGCTGGGGCGGTTGCCGTGCGAGCAGTCGGCGTACAGCGTGAACTGCGAGACCGCCAGTATGTCGCCGTGAACGTCGTTTACCGAAAGATTTGTTTTGTCGTTTTCGTCGGAGAATATGCGCAGCTTCACTATCTTGTCAGCCAGCTTTTCGCAGTCCGCCTCGGTGTCGTCAGCGCCCGCGCCCATCAGCACGAGCAGTCCGCCGCCTATCTTGCCAACGCTCTCGCCGTCTACTTTGACTTCTGCGCGGGTGACTCTTTGAATTACAGCTCTCATTTGTTATATCTTTCCAATCTCGATAAAATATTTGTAGATGTATGCCGATTCGGGCGAAAGCTTTATCGCGTGAGGCTTTTCTTCAATGTTTGCGTACTCGTCGTCCGCGTATGCAGGCACGCTCGTCCAAGGCTCCAGGCAGATGAACTGCGCCGCGGGGTCGGCAGCCGTCCATACGGCTATGCATTCGCTGTTCGGGAAGCTGAGCTTTACATATCCGCCGTCCTCTTTTTTCAGCGTTATAGCCTTAGAAGCGGGGTGGTCTTTCATGATAACGTCGTACTTGAACATCTCGCGGGTGAGGTGCAGGGTGGTCTTGCCGTCAAGCACAGTGCGTTCGCCTTCGGGAATGGGCTGGATTATGGTTTCAGGTTTTTCGTAAACGGCAACGCTCTCACCGCCCTCGATGTCGCAGATGAAAGCGGGGTGTCCACCGAGATAGAAGTACATATCTTCCTTGCCGGTATTCTGCACGGTGCTGCGTACTTCGAGTACGCCGTTATTTATGATGTAGCTCACCAGCAGTTTGAAATCATAAGGATACCACTCTTTGGTAGCTGCCGAAGATTCCAGACAGAAGGTCGCCGAGCTTTCAGAGTCGCCGACAAGCTTGAATTTGCTGTCGCGCGCGAAGCCGTGGTTGCCGGGCATAGTGTATTCCTTGCCGCCCGCGCGGTAAGTTCTGTCCTTAGGCGAGCATATGAAAGGGAAGAGAACGGGTGCGTAGCGCTTCCAAGCATCTCCGCACTGCCAGAGAAATTCCTCTCCCTTATATTTCAGCGAGTGAAGCTCAGCGCCATTTTCATCAGCCGCAAAGCTCAAATTTCCTACTTTCTTTTCTATCAGCATTTTTATCTGCTCCTTTCGGGTAAAATGAGTCTGTATGAAAATGGCAGAGTGTGCAATAATTAGCTTCTCTGCCGATAATCAGTTTGTCAGTTTTATTATTCTTTTGCCGATGAAGAATATTCGTAGCCGTAACTGTAGCCGTAACCGTACTTGTAGCCATACTTATAGCTGTATCTGCCCTTGCCGCTCTTGCCGGTGGATACGGGGCAGCAGGTTATTACCGAGCCGAGCACGCTGCCGTGCGCGAAGTTGATGGCGTCAAGCGCGAGCTGGTAGGACTCGTATGTGGTAACGCCGGACATCGCCGCAAGCACTACGCCCGCGATGCTGTCGAGCAGCGAGATGGTGTCGCTGACTATGTTTACCGGCGGCGTGTCGATGATTATGTAATCGTAGTAATCCGCCAGCTCTTTTATAAGCTGCTTCATGTTGTCTGAAGCGAGCATTTCCGAGGGGTTGGGCGGTATGGGGCCGCTCACCAGCACGTCCAGTCCGGGGATAACGTTTTCGCATACTACGTCCTTGAAAGCCGTCATGCCCGCCAGCAGGGTGGAAAGCCCCGCCTTGTTCTTCTGCTTGAACATCTTATGCTGTACAGGCTTGCGCAGGTCGGCGTCGATGACGAGCACCTTAGCTTCCATCTGCGCGAACGTTATGGCAAGGTTTGCCGCCACGGTGGATTTTCCCTCGTGCTGCATAGCGCTCGTAACGGCAAACACCTTGTTGGGTCTTGTGGAAAGGCTGAATATCAGGTTCGCTCTCAGCGATTTGAAAGCTTCGGTAGTCTGAAACGGGAATTCTCTGTCAAGCAGGGTAACGTATTTTCTCGAGCTTTTCTTGCGTTTCTTTTCGTTGCTCATTACTTTTTACCTCCCTTATCAAGATTGTAAACATCGGGTATCTCTGCCAAAACGGGCACATCGGGAAATCTCTTCTTGAAATCTTCGCCAATGTTGATCCTGTTGTCGATAAGGTGCGCGATTATAACAGCCGCTGCCGCGATGACGAAGCCCGCCAACATTCCGATGAGCGTTATCTTCTTCACGTTCGGCGAAGAGGGCGTGCTTGGAACTTTAGCGTTGCCGATAGATTCTACCGAACCTGCGTGGGTGGTGCGGGTGAGCAGGTCGGGCGCGATGTTGGCTATGTATGTGCATATATCGGCGGAAAGCTGGGGGTTCTGCGTGGTCGCCGAGATGGATATTACTTCCGTTTCGTTTACCGAAGCGATTGTTACGAGCGACTTTATCTGGCTCGCCGAGATGTAAGGCTCGCCGTTTTCATACGAAACGTTGAAGACCTTTTGCAGGTCTGAGATCTCGTAATCCTGCACGAGCAGTTCTGAAACCTTGTCGTAAACTATATCGTCCTCAAGAATGACGATGTATGTGGCGGCGAGACTTTTCGCCGCGGTAAGATCGGCGTTGTCCGCTTTGCCATCGGTAGTGTTTTGGTTTTCGCCCGCCGCGTTTACAAATATCGAGATTGACGAGGTGTATTTTACAGGCAGCACAAATTTAGCAACGGCGAAAGCGCAGAGCGCGCCGAATACCGCCACAAGTATTATGATGTGCAGCTTTGAGAGCAAGACGTAAAACAGCTCTCTGAGGTCGATTTCCTGTTCCTGATTTTCCATTCAAATTCTCCTATAATTGATATTTAAACCATTGTTCTGTTCCAAAGCTTATTATACAACATTTTTTGCGGGTTGTCAATTGACGTTTATTCCATGTTAAGATGCAGCAGCCGCGCGGCGTTTTTACCCATTATCGCTTCGCGCTCGGTGTCGCCGAGGTCTAGGCGCAGCAGCTTTTCTATCATCTTCTGCGTGCTCTCCCACGGGCAGTCGCTCGCGAGAAGTATGCGCTCAGCGCCGTGCTTCCTGATTATTTTCAGCATCAGCTCGTCGGGGCAGTTCGCCGTGAACGATGTGTCGAAATACACCTCGCCGTCAGTACCCGCGAGCAGATCGTAAACGTCCTGCCAGTATTCGTTCGCGCCTAAGTGTGCGAGGATGACTTTCATCTTCGGGTGGCGTTTCAGCATATTAGCCGAGCGCTCGGGCGGGCAGTGTATCAGCTCGGGCGACATACAGTCGTACCCTGCGTGGAATATCACGGGCAGCTCCGCTTCCGTAATGCACTCGTATATCTCGTCGAGCCGCGGGTCGTCCACCATGAAATTTTGGTAGTCGGGGTGCAGCTTTATGCCGTAAAGTCCCAGTTCTTTTATGCGCTGTATCTCGTCCGGCGCGTCCTCCGCGTCGGGGTGCACGCTGCCGAAGGCGAGTATGCGGCTGTTAGTATCGTTTATCTCAGCCGCCCAGTCGTTTATCACCTGCTGCTGGGTAGGTTTTGTGGCGATGGAGAGCATTACGCCTGCGTCCACGCCCCATTCGTCAAAGCGGTTTATCAGCCCGTCTACCGAGCCGCGGGTGTACGCTTTCAGCCCGCTTATCTTCTCAAGCTTTTCGATAGCCCTTTCGGCGACCTTTGGGTTAAAGGCGTGAGTATGAAAATCTATTATCATAAATCAAGTGTTCATCTCCGTATAAAAAGTGCGAGTTCGCTGGGTCTCGGCGGCTTTTTGCCGCAAAGACCCACACAAAATATTATATCACAATTTTCGTCAATTTTCAATAGTTTGTTTATAGTTTATTGAATTTTTGTATTATTACACAAATGTGCGCTGTTTGGCGGGCGGGTTTTGATACAAAAAAAGCCGACTGCGGTGAAAAAAGTCCGCAGTCGGTTGATTATTATCAAATCAGCTTATTTCGTACAGCAGGTCTTGATAAAGTCCGTTGTAGTCGGTCTTGTGTTCTTTGATGAAAGCTATCGCCGCTCTCGGGTGGCGGTTGAGCGCGCCTGTCAGCATATAGGGTACGTCGTAGCCCCATACCGAGCCTTTCTCGCGCTCTTCAGCGATGTACTTTTCGATGAATTTCAGCGTCGGGTCAAGCTTGTAATTCGGGTTTCTGAGGAAGCTGAGCATCTGCTCCATAAAGCAGTTTCCCGCGCCTCTGCCCATGCCGCTCATAGTAGCGTCGGCAAGGCTTGCGCCGTGTGCAATGCCCTCTATCGTATTTGCGAAAGCTAGCTGCTGGTTGTTGTGCATATGCACGCCCACCTTTTTGCCGACCGCTTCGGCAGCGTCGCAGTAGCGCTGAGTAAGCTCGCGCACCTGCTCCGGGTAGAGCGAGCCGTAGCTGTCTACCAGATAGATAGCGTCTACGGGGCTTTCACAGACGAGCTTGAGCGCCATTTCGATGTCATCTTCCGGGCTGGCGGATATTGCCATGATGTTTACGGTAGTTTCGTAGCCGAGGTCGTGGCAGTGCTTTATCATCTCGAGCGCCGCGGGCATCTGGTGGGTGTATGTCGCTATGCGTATCATGTCGATAACGCTCTCGCTCTTCGGCAGAATGTCCTTTTTGTAGTCGCATCTGCCTACGTCAGCCATTACGGAGATTTTCAGCTGGCTGTCGTTTTCGCCGACTATCGCGCGTATGTCGGCCTCGTCGCAGAACTTCCATTTGCCGAAAGCGTTTACGTCGAAAAGTTCTTTAGAAGCCTTGTAGCCGAATTCCATATATTCCACGCCCGACTTGATATTGGTGCGGTAAAGCTCTTTTACGAATTCGTCGGAAAAACGAAAATCGTTTACGAGTCCGCCATCTCTGATAGTAGCGTCGAGCAGCTTGATGTCAGGTCTGTATGAGATAAGATCTCCTCTTTTTGGTGCCATTTTTACTTTACTTCCTTTCACAAACAGTTACATGTACTTTAGCAATTTTATGATTTTAAGCTTTAATGTTTTTATGCTTTTAAGCTTTTACTTACTAAAGCGATGTTACTATTATAGCACCATAAAAGAGCTTTGTCAAGTATTTTGAGGGCATTTATGAAAACTTTTTATGAACGCTGCCGCCTGTGTTTAACAAAAAAAGCCCGCCGCAGCATACGCAGATAAACTGCGCGGGGCGCTGCGGCGGACTAAAAGGGGAAGTGTATTGAGGCAATCTATTATTTTATTGCCGTGTTTTTTGCTTGCCTTATCTCTTTAGGCGTATCTCCTTTCGCGTGATGATTTTGTCGATATATGAATTTACTGTATCTATATTATACACCGCGCGGGCGGGGAAGTCTACAAATCGGGGGTTGCTTTTGCGCAACGGTGGGTTGCATACGGTGCGATTTATTGATGAAAAATTTCTAAATCATGAATTGCTGATTACTAAAAGCCCTCAACTCCCTTTTTCACAAAATTTACATTGACATCTTTTCAAAATATGTTATAATAAATATAGCCGTACTGCTTCGCAAAAGCGGCGGCTGTATCGCAGGGAACAAGGGGGTTCACGGAGAATGGCGGATTCAAACGTTACAAAGCGCGCGCTTGCCGAGGGGCTGAAACAGCTTATGGAGCGCCGCCCTTTCGCAAAGATAAGCGTAGGCGACATCTGCGAAAGCTGCAATATGAACCGCAAGAGCTTTTACTACCATTTCCGCGATAAGTACGACCTTGTAAACTGGATATTCTATACAGAATTTGTACACACGCTCAATTATGTGCCGGGCGACGACGGCTGGCAGCATCTGCTTTCGGTCTGCCGATATTTTTACGATAACAAAAAGTTTTACTCAAAGGCGCTGCAAATAGAGGGGCAAAATTCTTTCCGCGATTATTTTCACGATATTCTCGAGTCGATATTGCTGGAGTATTTCAAACAGTATTTCAAGGCGGATAAAGAGAGCACCTTTGCGGCGGAGTTTTATTCCGACGCGCTGATATGCTCGCTGGTGCGCTGGCTGGTGTCGAAAAATTCCGCATCGCCCGAAGAGTATACCGAGGGTCTGCGAAGCTGCATAAAGCTTATGCGCCAGCAGTTTTGATGTAAGTATAACAAAGGGGACGCGCTTCTTTGCGGAGCACGTCCCTGTTTTTATGCGTATAGATTTTTCAGATCACGAAAGACCTTTCGCTTTTTTCAGCGTTATGCCGTTTTTGCCGAGCGAGATCTCGTGGTCAAGTCCTACGAATTTGCCGTCCTCCTGCCAGAGAACTTTCTTGACGAATTTGTATTTTTCTTCGTCCCATGTGGTGAAGTCATCGAGCACAAGTCCGCCCGTGTCGCCCGAATTTGCGTTGTAGCACCAGAATGTGTGGTGCAGGTGGTACTTCTCGATTAGTGTGCGCATATGCGTCATCCAGGTGAGGTTCGGCTCGGTCATAAAGCCGCCCCATTCGCCTATCAGCAGCGGCGCGGTGTTTTCCTCGTAGATGTAGAACCAGTTGTCGTGCCAGCAGTCTTTCATCAGCGAATCGTAATTATAGCTGCCCTTGAACCACGGCTGTTCGTAAACGGTAGGGCCGTAATCGTGCGGCGAATACACCAGTTTATCCTGATATTTGCCGAGGTCTATCGGGTAATCTTTTACGCCGCGCAGATTTCCGCCCCACCAGTTGAAGTAAAAATCATCGCTGTTGGTCGAGTCGGCGTTGCCCTTTTTCTTGGGGTAAACTTCCGTGCCCTCTACCATTATGAGCACGTTCGGGTTCTTCGCGAGCACCTTGCCCGCCGCCGTTTCGGCAACGTATTTCCAGTTGTTCTCGTCCTTCGAGTTATCCCACTTCGCGGCAGATTTGCCCTCGTTCGGCTTGCCATGCGGCTCGTTTTTGAGGTCGTAGGCGATTATCGTGTCGTTATCCTTGTAGCGCTCAGCCATCCACTCCAGCGCCGCGTAATAATCTTTGGTCTTGACTTTATCGGTGTACCAGAGGTTCACGGTGTGGCCCGAGGCGTTTGTTTCGGCGCAGTGTATGTCTATCATCACTTTCAGACCGTTCTCCTCAGCCAGCTTTAGGAAATAGTCGAATATTTGCAGGCTGTTCATCGAGTTCATCTCGGGATTATAGGCGTTGTTGTAATTCGCCTGCGGGTACTCGCCTGCCGCCCACTGGTTTATCAGCTCGGCGGAGAAGGGCACGCGGATAAGGTTAAAGCCGTGGTCGGCTATGCCCTTTACCGAGTCGGTCATAACGCTGTTCCAAAGTCCATCGAAAGTGTTCGTACCCGTGTTGTAGCCGAACCAGTTCACGCCCGTTATCCAGACCTCTTTGCCGTTTTTATCGTATATCTTGTTGCCGTCGGTGTGCAGCCAATCGTCGCCCTGCTTGGCTTTAGACGTGCGTTTCAGCAGCTTGTCGACGTCAACGCTTTCGCCCGAATTTGCGTTCTGCGAATTATTGTTATTATTGTTGTTCGCTTTCGGAACGCTGCCTTTTTTTACGGTGCAGTCTTTGCCGTTGAGCTTAGCCGATTTGACGTTCAGCGCTCCCTTTGTGCCAATGTTGCAGCCCAGCTCTACAGTGCCGCCCGCAGCAACCTCCTTATTATAGTCGGCGGGAGTGATGGTGAGGGTGTCGCCCTTGCATTTGTATGTGCCGTTCCAGCCGTCGCAGCGGTCAAGTCCCTCTACCTCTAGGGCCAGCTTCCAGTCGGAAAGCGCTTCGCCGCCGTTTTTGAAAGACATCTCCATGCCCGTCATGGTAACGCCGCTGTCCTCCCATGTATTGCTGCCGTTGTAATAAAATACATAACCTTCGGCGGCTTCATCGTCTTTAGTATCTTCCTCAGCCTGCGAGTCCTCCGCTTCGCTCTCCTCAGCCTCGCTCTCGTCCTGCGGCTCTTCCTCAGAGTTTTCGTCGGCAGGGGAGTCATCGGCTTCGCTCGCGGCAGACTTGGCGGCGCTGCTCACGGCGGAGCTTTCGGCGCTGCTTTCGTCCTTATCCCGACCCGAAGCCAGCACCGCAACGGCTATCACCAGCGCGATTATCACCGCCGCCATAGCCGCAAACGCCGCGATTATCTTCTTTGAAACGCGCGGCTCAGCCTTAGCTGTGGTGTCGTCCGTTTTCTTTGAATTGGTATCTTCTGACATAGCTTCCTCCTATAAAATTATTTTATACATATAATTATACATTAAAATTTTCACAATTGCAATAGTTTTTATAAAAAAAGCAGACGAAAATTTTCTTTCGCCTGCCAATGTGCACGATGTTCAAATATCTAAATTGCGTTACTCCTCCGCTTCCTGCTCTTGGTCATCGTCGTCTGAGGTGAGAACGTTCACGCCGTAGGTCAGCGTCAGCAGGCTGTCGCCGAGATGGACGTTTTCTACAATTATGTCATCGTAGCCTATCGAGAGATCGTAGTGGGAAAAGTTCCAGAAAGCTTTCAGCCCCATGCCGACTAGCGTGTCAGCTATCTGCTGGGTCGCGGCTTTCGGTATGCAGAGCACCGCGACTATCGGGTGATTCTCGCGGCAGAAGCTTTCCAGTGTTTTGATGTTCATAATTTTAAGGTTGCCGACCGTTTTGCCGGTAAGCTGCTCGTTGCTGTCGAAAATGCCTATCAGTTCGCAGCCGCGCGTGTCAAAATTTATGTGCGTCGCTATGGCTCTGCCGAGGTTGCCCGCGCCGATGAGTATGGTGCGAAACTGCTTGTCCACGCCGAGTATCTTGCCGATCTCCGCGCGCAGCTCGTCAACGTGGTAGCCGTAGCCCTGCTGACCGAAGCCGCCGAAGCAGTTGAGATCCTGCCGTATCTGCGAGGCGGTGAGTTTCATTCTCTGCGAAAGCTCGCGCGAGGAGATGCGGTCTACCCCCTGCTTGCTCAGCTCGCCGAGAAATCTGTAATACCGCGGCAGACGTTTGATGACTGACGCCGATATTGAACCGTTTTTAGACATATTTACATCTTCTTTCTGATTTTTACAGCTTGATAAATTCCGCACGGCGCGCCTTAAAGTATGCGGTGTACCTAAATCCCGCCTGCCGCGCTATCTCCGCGCCCTGCGCTATGCCCTTGCCGAGGTCGGCGGAGCAGTGCGCGTCTGAGCCGAGGGTTATAATCTCGCCGCCAAGCTCGCGGTAAAGCTTTACAAAGCCGAGGTCGGGCAGCGCCCTGCCGTACTTCTGCCGCAGTCCAGAGGTGTTTATCTCTATGCCCATGCCCCCGCCGATGAGTGTGCGGAATATCTCGGCGATGATGTCGTCGAAGCGGCGCAGGTCTATCTGAATGCCGTATTCGCCGCAAATGTAGCGCAGCGGGTAAGTGAGGTGGCCCAGCACGTCGAAACCGCCGCGGCGGCACATCTCGTACATCTGCGTGAAGTAGTCCTCGAGCAGCGCGGAGATCTCATAACTGTCCAATTTATTGTACTCTATCCAGTAGAAATCGTCCTGCCCCGCGTTTTGGTGGTGCGAGCCTATTATGAAGTCGAGCCGCTTGTCAGCCATTATCTGCTCGGCTTTTTCTATGTTTTGCAGCGGCTGTCCCAGCTCTATTCCGCAGAGCAGATCCAGCCTGCCGGCGTACTTTTCTTTAAGCGCGGTCTGCGCGGTGATGCTTGCGGGCGCGTACTTGCCGCTGCCGTACATATCGAAATCTCGCACGCCGTCGCCCTCTGCGCGCTCCCAAAAATTCACGTCGCAGTGGTCGGTGATGGCGTATTTTGCCAAACCAAGCTCTATCGCGCGCTCGCACATTTCCTCGGGCGCAGACTTCGCGTCGGGCGAAAAATTCGTGTGCGTGTGCAGGTCGCAAAGCCCGCGTATGCTGTTCTGCTCCATAAATATCCTCCGTCAAAAGAAAGGGGCGGGTAAATATCCGCCCCTTGTCATATCAGATCTTGAACTCAAAGCCCGCTTCGTCGCCAGCGTAATCGTAAGCGCAGTCGGTATCGGTCTGCGCCCTCAGCCAAAGTTCTGCGTCGCCCTCAGACCAGCCCTCTTCCAGCGTTCTCTCCACCGTGGACTGCGCAGTCTCGCCCGCGTTTATCTTAGTGCCCTGATATTCGGCGGTGAAAGCGAAGATGGTGTCGGGGTCGGTGAGGTCGGTGTAAACTTTCAGGCGTGGACGTATATCAAGCACAGCCGTTTCGTCCGAATTATTGGTAACGCTTTCGGTAACTGTAAGTGTGCTTCTGTCCGCAGAAAGTTCGGCTTCATACGAGATGGTGAATTTGCCGTCGGCAGTGGTGATCTCGTTATCGGCGGTGCGCTCGAAACCTATCGTTTCCCTCTCGCCGTTCGCCGTATCTTCGATGATCGGCTGCGTTTCCTGCTCGGTCTTAGCGCTCTGCGTGGTGGCAACGCTCTGCTTTTCCTCAGCGTTTTTGGGCGCTTCGGTACTGCCGCATGAGGTCATTGCCGCGAACAGCGCTGCCGCCGAGATGACGGCTGTTGTCTTTTTGATTTTTCTGTTTTTTTTCATGATAGATCGCTCCTTTCTGATCTTTTGTTCTGTAATAATTATACAATATTTCCTTGCATAAGTCAACAGAAACTCAGCAGAACAAAGCGATTCTACATATTATCCAAATCCGCGAGCCGCGCTTTGGTCAGTTTTTCAGCGAGTGCAGGGGAGCGGGTATCTGACCGCCGCGGTTGATGAATTTCGAGGGCGATTCCTTGTGAAGCGGCATTACAGGGCCTTTTCCGAAAAGTCCGCCCCAGTCGAGAACTTCGCCGACCTTTTTGCCGATGGCGGGGATAACTCTTACCGCCGTGGTCTTTGTATTTACCATGCCGATAGCGGCTTCGTCCGCGATGATAGCGGCTATGGTGTCGGGCTCGGTGTCGCCGGGAACTACTATCATGTCAAGACCTACCGAGCATACGGCCGTCATAGCTTCGAGCTTCTCGATGGTGAGCGTGCCCGCTACCGCCGCGTCGATCATGCCGGCGTCCTCAGATACGGGGATGAATGCGCCCGAAAGTCCGCCGATGCGCGAGCATGCCATTACGCCGCCCTTCTTAACAGCGTCGTTGAGCATGGCGAGGCAGGCGGTAGTGCCGTGAGTACCGCAGCGCTCAAGGCCTATCTCTTCCAGAATGTGCGCTACCGAGTCGCCTACCGCGGGGGTCGGCGCGAGCGAGAGGTCTACTATGCCGAAAGGCACGCCTAATCTCTTAGAAGCGGTAACGCCTACCAGCTGACCAATCCTAGTAATCTTGTACGAGATCTCTTTTATAACGTCAGAGATCTTGGTGATGTCGGCGTCGGGGTACTTGCGCAGAGCGGCGCGTACAACTCCGGGGCCCGATACACCTACGTTTATCATGCAGTCAGGCTCGCCTACGCCGTGGTATGCGCCCGCCATAAAGGGGTTATCCTCTACCGAGTTGCAGAAAACTACCAGCTTTGCAGCACCGAAGCAGGCGCTGTCAACCGTTTTTTTCGCGCACTCTTTTACTATCCTGCCCATAAGTCCGCAGGCGTCAAGGTTTATACCGGTCTTTGTAGAGCCTATGTTTACGGAAGAGCAAACTCTTTCGGTAGAAGCCAGCGCTTCTGGTATCGACTCGATAAGCTCACGGTCGCCCTCAGAGAAGCCCTTTTGTACCAGTGCGGTGTATCCGCCGATGAGGTTTACGCCCACCGCCTTAGCCGCTTCGTCCATAGCCTTAGCGAAAGGCACTGGCGAGCACTTGCAGGCTGCCGATATTATTGCTATCGGCGTTACGGATATACGCTTGTTGATTATCGGTATGCCGTATTCTTTCTCTATCTGCTCGCCTACTTTTACCAGGTCGCGGGCTTTCAGAGTTATTTTATCGTAAACTTTCTTGCAGGCTTTGTCGATGTCGGGGTCGATGCAGTCGAGCAGCGAAATTCCCATAGTTATAGTGCGTATGTCAAGACAATCGTCCTGTATCATGCGTATGGTCTCGAGTATATCATACTGATTTATCATTATGCTTTCTTACCTTTCTCAAAAAATGCAGAATATCAGATGTGGTGCATACAATTAAAGATGTCCTCGTGCATAGCCAGCACTTTCAGACCCCACTCGTTCTCGCCCTTAGCGGCAAGCTTTTCAGCCATCTCGGCGAAGTCAATGTTGAGCTTGGAAATATCTACCAGCATTATCATAGCAAAGAGATCCTCGATGACCGACTGTGTAACTTCGATAACGTTAGCGTTATAATTTGCGCACTCGGTGCTTACTTTTGCGAGTATGCCTACTGCGTCCTTTCCAATTACGGTAACTACTGCTCTCATGTTTATATACCATCCTTTCAGAATTTTGCTTGTTATTTGTTTGTCAAAAAAACTACAAAGTTATTATAACACACATTTGCCGAAATTGCAAGCGATTTTGCCGCCGCCGCCAAAAGATAAATTAACAAATTGTAAAATATCCCGCGCGTATATACGCCCGCAATTGCTCTAAACCCCTTTTTTTGCTGACTTTGCGCGGTGTAAAGAACTTGAAAAGGGCGCGTTAAATTTTGAAAAAGCTATTGACATCGGCGCGCGGGCGTGATAAAATAAAGAAAATTGCAATAGGCGATGTTTCAGAAAGTCATCGTACAGCAAATTTATTGACCACTTCGCCGCAGGGCGGAGAGTTGTGGAAACGGACAGCCCGGTCAAATGCCGAACGCTGCTTTTGGATAAAAGCGGCTGGCAACTTCTGTTGCCTTATTGAAATTCATTTTATAAGTACGCCATATTATCGGCGGTCTTGAAAAAAAGCCCGCCCTTACTTGTGAAACGGTCAATAAGAGTAGTAAAAGTGTTTGCTATATAGACTCTTCTGAAAACCAATATGCAGAAAAATAACAGGCTTTCGCTTGTGCGCTTCGGGAGTATACAAAAAGCGGCGGGCGGGGGGCTTCATGCACGCAGGTAAAAAAAGCAATGTGGCTTTTTACCTGCTTTTTTTATTTTTACAAGGGGTGACGATAAGATCATGGAAAATAAGCTAAAGCTTTACGGCTTCAACAACCTTACAAAATCGCTCAGCTTCAATATCTACGATGTCTGTTACGCCAAAACTCAGCGCGAACAGCATAAGTACATCGAGTATATCGACGAGCAGTATAATTCCGAGCGAATTACCGATATAATGACCCACCTTACCGAAATGATAGGCGCGCAGGTGCTGAGCGTATCGAAGCAGGATTACGATCCGCAGGGGGCTTCGGCTACTTTCCTGATAGCGGACGACACCATGATACCCATGGGCGGCAACGAGATAGCGGCGCACTTAGATAAAAGCCACGTTACCGTGCACACCTACCCCGAGTTTCACCCGCACAACAGCATAGCTACCTTTCGCGTAGATATTGACGTGGCTACCTGCGGCAAGATAACGCCGCTTACCGCGCTGGATTATCTTATAGGCAGCTTCGAATCTGACATTATAACTATGGATTACCGCGTACGCGGCTTTACCCGCAACATCGACGGCGAGAAAATATTCATCGACCACAATATAACGTCTATACAGGACTACATCAACGAGGAAACTTTGCAGCGGTACGACGCGCTGGATATAAACGTGTATCAGGCGAATATCTTTCACACAAAGATGCTGATAAAAGATCTGTACCTGCAAAATTATCTTTTCAATATCGACGCCGACGAACTGCCGCCGCGCGCACGGCTGGAAATAAGCGACGCACTGCGCCGCGAGATGATAGAGATATTCAGCGGAAGGAACGTGTATTAAAAGATGAAAGATCAAAACACCGCGCCGCTTTACGAGGCGCTGCAAAAATTCAGACGTATGCGCGTAGTGCCTTTCGACGTGCCGGGGCACAAGCGCGGCAGGGGAAACGCTGAGCTTTGCGAGTTTTTAGGGCAGAAGTGCATGGATGCCGACGTAAATTCCATGAAACCGCTGGATAACCTCTGCCACCCCGTTTCGGTGATACGCGAGGCGGAAGACACCGCGGCTGAGGCTTTCGGCGCGGCGCACGCTTTCTTCATGGTGGGCGGCACTACCTCCGCCGTACAGAGCATGATAATGTACGCCTGCAAGAGCGGCGATAAGATAATACTTCCGCGAAACGTGCACCGAAGCGCTATAAATTCGCTGATACTCTGCGACGCCGTGCCCGTGTATGTCAATCCCGAAGTGAACGACAAGCTGGGCATAGCGCTTGGCATGAGCGTGGCGCAGGTGGAAAAAGCAATAGAGGAGAACCCCGACGCTAAAGCTGTACTGGTCAACAATCCCACATACTACGGCGTATGTTCAGACCTAAAGCGAATAACCGAACTGGCGCACTCTAAGGGTATGCTGGTTCTGGTGGACGAGGCGCACGGTACGCATTTTTACTTCGGCGAGAATTTCCCAATATCGGCAATGGCGGCGGGCGCGGACGCGGCTTCGGTAAGTATGCACAAATCGGGCGGCAGCCTTACGCAAAGCTCGTTTTTGCTGATGGGCAAGGCTATAAACAGCGACTATATGCGGCAGATAGTAAATCTTACGCAGACCACGAGCGCCTCATACCTGCTGCTCTCGAGCCTCGATATATCGCGCAAAAGGCTCGCGCTGCACGGCAAAGAGATTTTTGCAAAAACGGTAGAGCTTGCCGAATACGCGCGCAGCGAGATAAACGATATAGGCGGCTACTACGCATTTTCAAAAGAGCTGATAAACGGCGACAGCGTTTTCGACTTCGATATTTCAAAGCTTTCCGTACACACCCTCTCGGTAGGGCTGGCGGGCATAGAGGTCTACGACCTGCTGCGCGACGAGTACGATATACAGATAGAGTTCGGCGATATAGGCAATATACTCGCTTACCTCTCGGTAGGCGACAGAAAGCAGGACGTAGAGCGGCTGATAAGCGCGCTGGCTGAGATACGCCGCCGCTTCGGCAAGTCGGGCGCGGGAATGCTCTCGCACGAGTACATAAACCCCACCGTGGCGCTAAGCCCCCGCCGAGCTTTTTACGCCGAGAAAGAATCGCTGCCGCTGGAGCAGACCTGCGGCAGGATATGCAGCGAATTTGTAATGTGCTATCCGCCCGGGATACCCATACTCGCCCCCGGCGAGCTTATCACGGCGGAGATAATAGAATACATAAAGTACGCAAAGGAAAAGGGCTGCTCGATGACGGGCACAGAGGATATAAACATCGAGCGGCTGAATGTTCTGAAAGGAGTGTAACGGAAAATGGAATTATGGTTTACCGAGCGGCACACGCCGAACGTTAAGTTTTCCATCAAGGTAGACAGGCAGCTTTACAGCGGGTTCAGCGAATTTCAGCGTATCGACATCTTCGACTCGAAAGAATTCGGCAGATTTTTAACGCTCGACGGCTACATGATGCTTACAGAAAAGGACGAATTTATCTACCACGAGATGATAACTCACACGCCTATGGCGGTGCACCCTAACCCGAAGAACATACTCGTCATCGGCGCGGGCGACGGCGGCGTAGTGCGCGAGCTTACCCGCTACCCCGCGGTAGAGCGCATAGATTTGGTTGAGATAGACGAGCTGGTGGTAGAGGTATGCAAGCAGTACCTGCCGACCACCGCCTGCCGCTTCGACGACCCGCGCGTACACATCTACTACGAGGACGGCGTGAAGTTCATACGCCGCTGCGAAGACCTTTACGACGTTATAATAGTAGACTCAACCGACCCGTTCGGGCCGGGCGAGGGTCTTTTTACCAAAGAATTTTACGGAAGCTGCTTTAAGGCTCTGCATGAGGACGGCATAATGGTAAATCAGCACGAAAGCCCGTTTTACGCCGAGGACGCGGCGGCTATGCAGCGTTCGCACAAGCGCATAGTAGAAAGCTTCCCGATAAGCAAAGTGTATCAGGCGCATATACCCACATACCCCTCGGGACACTGGCTCTTCGGCTTCGCTTCAAAGAAATACCACCCCACCAACGATTACAACGGCACGCGCTGGAGCATGCTGGGTCTGAAAACGCGCTACTACAACCCCCGCCTGCACGCGGGTGCGTTCGCGCTGCCTAATTATGTAGAGGAGCTGCTGAGAGATGTTGAGTAAAAATATTAGCACATTCATAGCCTGCGACTGCGAATACGAGGACGCGCAGACGGTGCTTTTCGGCGCGCCTTTCGACGGCACTACAAGCTTTCGCCCCGGAACGCGCTTCGCTTCCTCAGCCATGCGCAGCGAGAGCTTCGGAATAGAAACATACTCGCCGTATCAGGATAAAGACTTAGAGGACATCTGCGTTTTCGACAGCGGCGACCTAGAGCTGCCTTTCGGCAGCCCCGAGCGTGCGCTCGAGATGATAGAAGAGCGGGCGGCGGAGATACTGGCAGACGGAAAGCGCCCCTGCATGATAGGCGGCGAACACCTCGTTACGCTGGGCGCGGTGAGGGCTGCGGCTAAAAAGTACCCAGATCTGCACATTATCCATTTTGACGCTCACGCCGACCTGCGCGACGATTACCTGGGCGAGCAGCTTTCGCACGCCTGCGTACTGCACCGCTGCTGGGACATACTCGGCGACGGCAGGATATATCAGTTCGGCATACGCAGCGGCGAGCGGGCGGAGTTCCGCTTTGCGGCTGAGCACACATACATGAACAAATTCAACTTCGACGGCATAGACGAAGCTGTACGAAAAATTGGACAGCAGCCCGTATACTTTACCCTAGACCTCGACGTTATAGACCCCTCGGAATTTCCCGGCACGGGCACTCCCGAAGCGGGCGGAGTAAGCTTTAAAGAGCTGATGGGCGCGATAAAAGAGGTCGCTAAGCTGAATATCGTGGGCTTTGACGTCAACGAGCTTTCGCCCGTGTACGATCAAACGGGGCGCTCTACGGCGCTCGCCTGCAAGCTGCTGAGAGAGATACTGCTGTATTTCAGCAAGTAATGAGGGGATATTATGGGGCTGTTTGATTTTTTCAAGAAGAAAGATAAAGCCGCGGCTGATACGGCGGCAGATACATCGGCTGAAACGTCGAAACGCGAAGCCGAGCTGAGAGCCGCGCGGGCGGCTATAGATGAGATTAGGAAAAATACTTTGACGGACTGCGCTAGGCTTGAACTGACGGATACGAAGCCCGCGATATTTGAGAGCAAAGTCGGCGGTGCGGGCTATGTTCCGCACGAGGGCGATATACCGCAGGACAAAAACGGCAGACAGCTAAGGCTTTTGGCGCAGATAGACTGCTCGCAGGTAAAGCTGAAAGATCTCCCCGAAAGCGGGCTTTTGCAGTTCTGGATACTGAACGATGACCTATGGGGGCTTTCGTTCGAGGACAACACCCGTCAGGATTCTTTTCGGGTGATCTATCACAAAGACGTTGACAAAAGCGTTACCGAGGACGAGGTAAAGGCTAAGTTTAAAAAGAACGAATTTGACGATAAAAACATTATGCCCGTGAAAGGCGAATACGGCTTGAAATTTACTTTGGAAAGCAACGCTATGAGCTCGTATGACGCGCGGTTCGAGAAGATCTTCTGCGAATATTATAACGCCGCTCAGCCGCCGAAGCAGATAGGATCTTTCGCAGATCTGGATATAGACCCTTACGAGATAGCGGGGTATGAAAAGCTTTGCGAGGAAGCTTTTGGTCACAAGATCGGCGGATACCCCGCATTTACGCAGTATGACCCCCGCGAAGCGGACACCGGCCATGACTTTCTGCTTTTGCAGCTCGACAGCGAGGAAATCAGGAGGATAATGTGGGGAGATTCGGGCATCTGCGGATTTTTCATAAACAGAGAAAAGCTCAAAGAGCTTGATTTTAGTGATGTTATTTACAACTGGGATTGTTATTAAAAATCGTATAAATCTTATAGATCGTATGATCGGAAAGGAATGATCGAAAATGTCAAAAGCATTGATAATCGGCTGCGGCGGCGTTGCCTCGGTAGCTATCCACAAGTGCTGTCAGAACAGCGAGGTATTTGAGGGGATAATGATAGCCAGCCGCACGAAATCTAAGTGCGACGCGCTGAAAGAAAAGCTCGCCCCCACCACTAAGACCGTTATAGAAACGGCGCAGGTGAACGCGGACAACGTTGACGAGCTGATAGCGCTGATAGAGAGCTACAAGCCCGCGGTAGTGCTCAACCTCGCCCTGCCGTATCAGGACCTCACGATAATGGATGCCTGCCTTGCTACCAAGACCCACTACGTCGATACCGCGAATTACGAGCCTGAGGACACCGCCAAGTTTGAGTACAAGTGGCAGTGGGCTTACCGCGAGAAGTTTGAAAAAGCGGGCATCACAGCGCTGCTGGGAAGCGGCTTTGACCCCGGCGTTACAGGCGTTTTCTCGGCATACGCCATGAAGCACCAGTTCGACGAGATAAACTACATCGACATTCTCGACTGCAACGGCGGCGACCACGGCTACCCATTCGCGACCAACTTCAACCCTGAGATAAACATACGCGAAGTTTCGGCAAAGGGCAGCTACATCGAGGACGGCAAGTGGGTAGAGACCGAGCCGATGGAGATAAAGCGCGTTTACAACTTCAAGGGCGTGGGCGAAAAGGATATGTATCTGCTGCACCACGAAGAGCTGGAGTCGCTGGCGCTCAACATCAAGGGCATAAAGCGCATACGCTTTTTCATGACTTTCGGTCAGAGCTACCTCAACCATCTGAAATGCCTCGAGGACGTAGGCATGACCTCTATCGAGCCGATAATGTACGAGGGCAGACCGATAGTGCCCCTCCAGTTCCTCAAAGCCGTATTGCCCGACCCCGCTTCGCTCGGCCCGCGCACCGTCGGCAAGACGAACATCGGCTGCATTTTCCGCGGCAAAAAGGACGGCAAGGATAAAAATTACTATCTTTACAATATTTGCGACCATCAGGAGTGCTACCGCGAGGTAGGCTCGCAGGCAGTATCTTACACCACGGGCGTTCCCGCGATGATCGGCGCTATGATGATAATGACGGGCAAGTGGTCTAAGCCGGGCGTTTACAACATCGAGGAGTTTGACCCGGATCCTTTCATGGAAGCGCTGAACCAGTGGGGTCTGCCATGGGAAGAGGACTTCGACCCCGTGCTGGTGGACTAAAACATGGCGGAAATATCAAATTCAGTCGGCAAGATACTTGCGGAAAGCGGCTTGAAAACGCCATGCTACATCATCGACGAAGCGGCGCTTATCCGCAATTTGGAGATACTGGCGGGCGTTGAGAAGCGCACCGGCTGCAAGATATTGCTGGCGCAGAAGGCTTTTTCCTGCTATTCGCTCTACCCGCTGATAGGCAAATATGTCAGCGGAACGGCTTGCAGTGGACTGTTTGAAGCGCGGCTGGGCGCGGAGGAGATGGGCAAGGAGAACCACGTTTTTTCCGCCGCCTACCGCGAAAGCGAGATCGACGAGATAATCGCGAACTGCGGGCACATCATCTTCAATTCGTTCACACAACTCGACAGATACCGCGGCAGAGTGCTCGCGGCGGGGAAGAAGATAGGTCTGCGCGTGAACCCCGAGCTTTCCACGCAGGAGGGGCACGAGATCTACGACCCATGCTCGGCGCGCTCACGGCTGGGTATACGTCTGCGCGATTTTCGTGCGGAGGATCTGGAGGGCGTTTCGGGACTGCATTTTCACACCCTCTGCGAACAAAATTCCGACGACTTAGAGCGCACGATTGCGGCTTTTGAGCAGAAATTCGGCGTTTATCTAAAAGGCATGGAGTGGGTGAATTTCGGCGGCGGACACCATATCACGCGCGAAGATTACGATATTCCGCGGCTGGAACGGTGTATTTTGCATATGCAGGAAAAATACGGTGTTCAGGTATACCTAGAGCCTGGCGAAGCTTTCGCGCTCAACGCGGGCTGGCTGGCGACTGAGGTGCTCGACATCGTAAACTGCGATATGCCGACGGCGATACTCGATACATCGGCGGCCTGCCATATGCCCGACGTGCTCGAAATGCCATACCGACCGCCGCTTGCGGGCGCGGGCGAGCTGCACGAAAAGGCGCACGATTACCGCCTAGGCTCGCAGACATGCCTTTCGGGCGACTTCATCGGCGAATACTCGTTTGACGAGCCGCTGACGGTCGGCAGCAGGCTGGTTTTCGGCGATATGGCGATATACTCAATGGTAAAAAACAACACATTCAACGGTATGCCGCTGCCCGATATACTGCTTCTGAAAACGGACGGCAGCTTTGAAACGCTAAAAACTTTCGGCTACGAAAATTTCAAATGCAGGCTATAAATTATACGGCGCGGCTTCGGCTGCGCTGTTTTTTTTGCAGATTTTTCCGTTAATCAAAATCAGGACGATGGCGAATAATAAGCGTAACACCATCGAAAGGAATGATAAAATATGAAACAGAAGATCTGCCTGCTCATGACAGCTGCGGTGATGCTCGCAGCGGGCTGTGCGGCGGCCGATAACGATACCGCCGACCGCAGCGGCAACACGGCGGAGAGCACCTATGCCGCGAAAAAAACTGCCCGCACAACTATGGACAGCGCGGCGGTAGAGCCGGTGCAGGGCGGCGCGCTCTCGACCGAAAAACACGGCTACGGTCAGGGCGTTCAGCTGGACGATAAGAACCGTCCGACGGGTGCGCTGGATTTCAACGCAAACTACGGAAAATACGGGGCTGAGGCGCTGCGCGAGGACAAGAAAAATATACTGCTTACATTCGACCAAGGGTACGAAAACGGCTACACCGCGCAGATACTCGACACGCTGAAAGAGAAGAAAGTAAAGGCGGTATTTTTCCTGCTGCAAGACTACGCCGAGCGCAACCCTGAGTTGGTACAGCGCATGATAGACGAGGGGCACATCGTCGGCAACCATTCGGTAAGCCACTACTCTATGCCCGACTTGTCGGTAGAGGAATGTCGGCAGGAGATAGAGGGATTACAGGAATATATGAAACAGAATTTCGGCGTTACGATGAAGCTCTTCCGCCCGCCGATGGGCGAATTTTCGGAGCAGTCGCTCAGCGTGACGAAGGACTGCGGGCTGAGCACGATGCTCTGGAGCTTCGCCTACGCCGACTGGGATGTGAACGCCCAGCCCAACCCCGCGCAGGCTAAGGAAAAGCTGATAGGCGCGGCGCACGAGGGCGCTGTTTACCTCCTGCATTCGGTATCGCAGACCAACGCCGAGGTGCTGGGCGAGGTCATCGACGGCATACGCGACGAGGGCTTTGAATTTGAGAAATTGAAGTGAGCGAATATCCCGTGCTGCGTTCGGCGGCGCGGGATATTTTTTTTGATTACAGTTTGGTAAAAGCGGCAGTTTGCGCGCCAAAACGCTTGACAAACTCGGGAAAGTGTGGTATATTTAAAATGGTAGATTGTATGAACTCTTTTTGTCGATATTTTTACTGTTTTGGTGAACTTTCGTGCAGTCTGTCAGACCTCAAAGAAAATAACAGGAACAAAAGTATATAACTTCATTTAAGGAGGACACTTACTATGATGAAAAAATCTTTTCTTACCCCCGTGCTTTCAGGCGTTCTTGCGCTTACGGTAGTAGGCTCGGGCGCGGCATATTACTTTGAATTTGTAAAGGACAGCGGCGACGGCAAGGCAAAGACGGCTGACGAAAGCAGCCAGTCGGGCGCAGTTACCATCGACGAAGCGGCTAAGAATATCGAAGCCCAGCTCAATAAGGCTCAGCAGCTCGCAAAGGGCGAGTACAACGGCGCTTACACCGCACAGGTGACCTACAAGCCCTCACAGAGCGTCAGCGATACCGTAGGCCTCAGCACCCCGCTTTCCGATGTTTCCGTTTCGGTAGAGGCTAAGCAGAAGGACAAAATGACTTCCGTAAACTACGGCTTCAACTACGGCGCAAATTCCGTTATCTCGGCTAATATGGTCATCGACAACGCCAACGAAACTGCTTATTTCCAGATCCCTGAGTTCTCCGACGCTTACCTTACGGGCAATGCTGACGACCTCGCGGCGCTGGTGCAGGAGTACGCTTCCGCGGCGGGCACCGGCACTGCTTTTGACGAAGATTACAGCAGCTATGATTTTGACGATTACGATTCCGACGATTCTTACGAGGCTTCGTCTTACACTGCCGACATGATGGCTTCTCCCGCGGCGGGTCTTTCAGATCTGAACGTAGACGCGCTTTCGGATATAGATTTCGACGCGCTGCTCACCGACCTCGAAACTTACGGCGACACCATCAAGGAAAACGCTCCCGAAGCGACCGACGGCGCTGACAAGACCGGCGAGATCGACGGAAAATCTTACACCCTTACCACCAAGACCTACACCATCACCAAAGAGGACGGCAAGAAGATAGCGCAGGCGGTGGCTGACAAGGCTAAGGCTGACGAAACGCTCAAGGGCGCTATGACAAGCGCGGGTCTTTCCGAGGACGACTACAACTCTATGTGGGATGGACTGCTGACAAGCATCGACGAGGGCGACGACAGCGCTCTTACTTTCGACGTTTACTACAACGGCGACGAAGTTCAAGGCTTTAAAGCCGAGGGCGGCGACGACAGCTATCAGATAGTTAATTACTCGACTGATAAGCAGATGATACTCGACTGGAAGTTCACTTCCGACGGCACAGACGAATTCGTTGCGGCGGGCGCAGTTGACATCGACGGCGATACCATCAACGGCTCTGTAAAGATGACCATGAACGATTCGGACGAAACTACTAACGTTACCGCTACATATGATAACCTCACCGCCGCCGAAGATTCGCTGACAGGTAAAATTACCATAAATGTGACCGATTCCAGCGACAATATCAGCATGGTATACGACTTCAACAACAGCGGCACGAACATCGACACCAACATTGCTCTGAGCGCTAACGATACCGACCTCGGCACTATCGCGATCACCGCGCAGGAGACCGACGCTTCGGACATCACAGTTCCGAGCGGCACGATGTACAACATCAGCGACGACGACCAGCTCGACCAGTACGTTTCTTCGATGAATGGCGACGCATGGCTCGAATCGCTAAAGACTACTCTCGGCGAAGAGCTTTACAACCTTATTTTCAACGCTCAGATAGCAGGCACTGACAACAGCGACTTTTCGGCAACTGCTTCTGCTTCCCCTGCAAACAGCTACCTTGACGCTTGATGATCGACAATTGAAAAATTCTTAAAGGGCGGCGCTTTGCCGCTCTTTTTTTGCGCATTTTTATCCGCCCAGCCCTTGCAATCGCGGCGAATATGTGCTATAATTATATTGTATAATTTTTTGAAAGGAAGAAAATATCATGGAATTTAAGTTTTCAGAAAAAGTATCTCACTTACAGGCTTCCGCTATAAGAGAGATATTGAAATATTCGGCAGACCCGCAGGTGATTTCCTTTGCCGCAGGTTCGCCTGCACCCGAGGCTCTGCCCGCTAAGGAACTGGAAGAACTTTCTAAAGAGCTGCTCGCAGAAGAGCCTTCCGTAGCTTTTCAGTACGGCCTTACCGAGGGCTACACCCCTCTGCGCGACGAGGTAAAGAAGATACTCAAAGACCGCGGCGTTTTTAACCCCGAGTACGATGAAGTTATCATAACAAGCGGCGCGCAGCAGGCCAACGAGCTTTCCGCCAAGGTGCTCTGCAACGAGGGCGACGTTATTTTGGCTGAGAAGCCCAGTTTCATCGGCTCGCTCAACGCTTTCAAATCTTACCGCGTAGACCTCAAGGGCGTTACCCTTGAAACCGACGGCGTGAACATTGCCGAACTGGAGGAAAAGCTGAAAGAGGGCGGCGTAAAGCTGGTTTACCTTATCCCGAACTTCCAGAACCCGACAGGAAACACCATGTCTTGGAAAAAGCGCAAGGCAGCTTTTGAGCTTTGCAAGAAGTACGGCGCTGTTATCCTCGAGGACAACCCCTACGGCGATCTCCGCTTTGCGGGCGAGGACGTTAAGAGCATAAAGACCCTCGATACCGAAGGCAGCGTTATCTACTCGGGCACTTTCTCTAAGATACTCTCACCCGGAATCAGAGTAGGCTACGTTTGCGCGCACAAGGACATTGTGCAGAAGATAGTAGTCTGCAAGCAGGTAGCCGACGTTCACTCTACTATGTGGTCGCAGATGCTGGCTTACCGCTTCCTCAAAAAATACGACCTCGATGAGCATCTGGCTAAGCTGCGCCGCGTTTACGAGCACAAGACCAACCTTATGCTCAGCGAGATAGATAAGAATTTCTCTTCCAAGATCACCCATACTAACCCGCAGGGCGGACTCTTCATCTGGTGCACTCTTCCCGAGGGCGTTACTACTCAGCAGATGGTAGATTTCTGCACCACCGCGGTAAAGGACTACAAGGTGGCGATAGTTCCCGGCACGGCTTTCAATATCAATGACGATGACGAGAGCCGCTCGTTCAGAATGAACTTCTCTACGCCTACCGATGAGAACATCATAAAGGGCTGCGAGATACTCGGCAAGCTCTCAAAAGAGATGTTCGGCGAATAACGCGCTTTTATGACGGCGCTTTTTAAAGACGCGCTGCGCGAGATAAGGCGTTCGTTCGGCAGATTTATGTCGGTATTCCTTATAATCGCGCTGGGCTGCGGCTTTTTTACGGGCATAAAAGCCTCCTGCCCCGATATGATACTCACCGCTTCAAACTACTTTGAGCAGAGCAGACTTATGGATCTGCGCCTGCGCTCAAACATCGGCGTCAAGTCGAAAGACATAGCGGCGGTGCGCTCGGCGGAGGGAGTAGAGGGCGCGTGCGCGGGGTATTCTAAGGAATTTTATTACAATTACGATCAGCGCAACGTTGTTCTCAAAGCCATCTCGATAAATTCAAACGTCGAGAGCGGAGGCGTGAACGACCTGAACGCGCCCGTTTTGCAGGAGGGCAGACTGCCGACTGCGAAGAACGAGTGTGCGGTTGAAGTGAAGATCGGCGCGCCAGATACGTTTAAAATAGGCGAAAAGATAACGCTGAAAGCCCCGAACAGCTCGGAAAAGGTGACCGATACGCTGGCTTGCGACACTTTCGAGATAGTCGGCGTGGTTATCTCGCCGCTGTACATCGGCTTTGAGCGAGACCATGCGTCCATCGGCAGTGGCAGCGTAAACAGCAATATTTTCCTGCCGGAAGAGAGCTTTGTGTGCGATTATTACACCGATCTGTACGTTCGGCTCGATGGCATGAGCGGGTACGAACCTTTTTCGGAGGAGTACAAAAAGCAGACGGGAAAGCGCGGAGCGGCGGCAGAAAAAGCATTTGAAGAGAGCGTTTCGCAGCGGTACGAGAGCATGAAAAACTCGGCTCAGCAAAAGATCGACTATGCGCAGGGCGAGATAGAAACGCTGGAAAGCGTGCTCTCCACCGACGTGGACAGCCTTTCGGCGCTGCATGAAAAGGCGCTCGCGGCGGCCGCTGAGCTGCAAAAAAAATACGCTCAGCAGGAAAAGAGCTTTCAGAAAGTGCTGATAAAATCGCAGCTCATGCAGACCAACGAAAAGGCGGATATGCTGGCGGCGCTTATCGGCGATACAGACGGCAGCGTGCGCGAAGGCTATTCTGAGCAGCTGGAGCAGGCGAAAACCGAGCTTGCGGCGGCGAAAGAGCAGCTTGAAAATGCGTCGGAGCTGAAATTTTACAACCAAACGCGTTTTGACCTCAGCGATTACGAGGGCTACCGCGACGACGCCGAAAAGATAAACAACGTTTCCAAAGTATTCCCGATGTTCTTCATACTGATAGCAGCGCTGGTCTGCCTAACGACCATGACGCGAATGGTGGAGGAACAGCGGACGGTCATAGGCGTTTACAAGGCGCTGGGATATGGTGAGATACATATTCTGGCAAAATACATGATATACGGCGCACTGGCTTCGTTGACGGGAAGCTGTATCGGCGCGGCGGCTGGGTTGCAGATATTTCCAAGACTGATAATCCGCACCTACCGCATAATGTACAATATCCCCGGCGCGGCAACGCCTTTCCGACATGCGTATATGCTGGCGGCAGCGTGCGTTTCGGTGCTGCTGACCTGCGCGGCGGCGGCGTATTCATGCCGCAGAGAACTGCGCGCGCAGCCCGCTGAGATAATGCGCCCGAAAGCCCCCGCGGCAGGCAGGCGAGTGCTGCTGGAAAGAGCGCCCGCAATCTGGAACAAATTGAGCTTTCTTATGAAAGTAACGGTGCGAAATCTGCTGAGGTACAAAAAGCGCTTTTTCATGACGGTGATAGGCGTGTCGGGGTGCACGGCGCTGATAATAACAGGCTTCGGCTTGAAAAATTCGGTATCGGCGATAATCGACAAGCAGTTTGGCGAGATATTCCGCTATTCGGCGATAGTGGCGCTGAATACGGATTTTGACAACTCATACAAGGCTGTGGAGGATTGCAATGGTGTGAAATACAGCAAAGCGGCGTTTTCCATGGCGGTAGAAGCGGACGGCGGCGACGGTTACTCGGCGACGATAATCGCGGCGGACGGTCTGAAAGACAGATATGTGCAGATGAAGCGCCCCGACGGCAGCGACATCGACCCAGAAAAGGGCGTTGTGATAACACAAAAACTGGCAGATATGTGCGACCTATCCGAGGGCGACAGCATAAGCTTTACAGACCCAGACGGCGACAGATACGAAGCGGAGATCGGCGGGATAATGCAGAATTACGCGCTGAATTACATATTTATGACAGACGCGCAGTACGAAAAGGCGTTTGGCAAAAAGCCGCAGGATAACATTGCACTGCTGAATACGGATAATTCTGCAAGCAACGAGAGCGTGAAAAGCGAGCTGATCTCAGACGAACGGGTACTTGGCGTGACTTTCAAGGACGACTCGGCGAAAAGCTTTATGCGCTCGATCAAAAGCATGAACGCGATAGTGCTGCTGCTGATAGTCTGCGCGGCGTTCCTCGCGGCGACGGTACTGTACAATTTGGCAAACATTAACATTACAGAGCGCATGCGCGAGCTGGCAACGGTGAAGGTGTTGGGCTTTTACGACGACGAAACTGCGGCGTACATCTACCGCGAAAGCGTTATCTCGACGGCGATAGGCATAATCATCGGGCTGGGGCTTGGCAAACTTCTTCATTATTTCGTGGTCGTTACGGTGGAGGTCGAGGCGGTGATGTTCATTCGCGAACTGAACGCGGCTTCGTACATCATCGGCGCGCTGTTGACAGCGGGTTTTGCCTGCATAGTGAACGGAGCGCTGTATTTCAGGCTGCGGAATATTGATATGGCGCAGTCCTTGAAATCCATAGAATGAAATAACTGTATAATACAGTAACAATAAATAAGCTTATAGGAGGAAATTACCATGGAAAAATTTGAAATGATTACCACAAAACTGAGTGAAAACATCGGAACGATCAAGAAAAAACTGGATACTTTTGTATCTAAGGACGAGGCATTTTGGATGTCGATCTCGATGTTCCTTTTCGGCGTGATCGTCGGAATGCTAATCTCTCCGCGCAAGAACAAGACCACGACCATCGGCAGCAACAATGTCAGCTACGAGGGCGAGGACTATCTTGACGACTGCTGCGACGACGAGTGCGAATGCTGCGAATGTGAATAATTTACAAAAAAAGCGTTCGAAGGCGGCGTGTGACCGCCTTTGCGTTTTTTTGAAAGGAAGATATAAATGAAATTAGGAATGGTAGGTCTGCCGAATGTTGGCAAATCGACACTTTTTAACGCGCTTACTAACGCCGGTGCTGAGAGCGCGAACTACCCTTTTTGCACAATTGAACCAAATGTTGGCATAGTTAGCGTGCCCGATGTCCGCCTGGAAAAGCTGCGCGATATGTATGATCCCGAGAAGTTTACACCTGCCACGCTGGAATTTGTTGACATTGCGGGGCTGGTAAAGGGCGCTTCAAAGGGCGAGGGACTTGGCAACAAGTTTTTGGCAAATATCCGTGAAGTGGACGCTATCGTGCACGTTGTTCGCTGCTTTGAAAATGACAATATTATCCACGTTGACGGCAGCATCAACCCACGTCGCGACATTGAGACCATCGACCTCGAGCTGATATTCTCAGACGTTGAGCTGATCGAGCGCAAGCTTGACCGCACTAAAAAGGCGATGAAGGGCGACAAATCGCTCGCGCCGCAGGTGGAATTTCTCGAGGAGTTAAAGGCATTCATGGAGGAGGGCAAGGCGGCGCGCGCTTTTGAGATGACCGACGAGCAGCGCGAATGGCTGAAAGAGACCCCGCTGCTCTCGCTGAAACCCGTTATCTACGCGGCGAATCTTTCGGACGAGGATTTCACAAACGGTGTTGAGAAAAACGAGCACTACAACGAGGTCTGCGAGATTGCAAAGGCGGAAGGCTCGGCGGTTTTCCCAATATGTGCGCAGCTCGAAGCGGAAATTTCTGACATGACTGACGAAGAAAAGGAGATATTCCTCTCCGATCTCGGTCTGGAGCAGTCGGGTCTTGACAGGATCATCAAGGCGGGCTACTCGCTGCTGGGACTTATTTCCTATCTTACCGCCGGTCAGCCCGAAGTTAGGGCTTGGACGATCAAAAAGGGCACGAAAGCTCCGCAGGCGGCGGGCAAGATACACTCTGATTTCGAGAAGGGCTTTATCCGCGCGGAAGTAGTGTCCTTCGACGACTTGATGGCTTGCGGCTCGATGACGGCAGCTAAGGAAAAGGGTCTGGTGCGCTCTGAGGGCAAGGAGTACGTTATGCAGGACGGCGACATAGTTCTGTTCCGTTTTAACGTCTGAAAATATAAAAATATGAAACTGAAAATATAGAGAAGTAAAAGGCGAGGAAGATAAACAAATAGGAAAGTTTGTTTATGAATGGATTGATTATTTTATGCAAAAAACAAAACTGACTGCCGCATTATGCGCTCTCTGTTTTGCTGCTTCCGCGCTGACAGGAGGAGTATCGGCGGAGTCCTCAAAGACGAAAAACGTCGCACCTAGCGGCGTTTTTGAAGTCACGATCGACGGCAACACCTGCGACACGGCGAAAAATGACGCTTACCGCGGTTTCGGCTACATATCGGCGAACAATTCTTCGCGGCTGCTGCTGGACTACATGGACGAGCAGCCCGAGGCGTATCAAAAGCTGCTGAACTGGTTGTTCGACCCGAACGGAGCTGTCAGAATGACCCATTTAAAGATTGAAATGGGCGCAGATGTCAACTCTTCTAGCGGTACTGAGCCGTCCACGATGCGCTCTGAGGAAGATGCTGCCAATGTTAGGCGCGGCGCGGGCTTTAGACTGGCGGCTGACGTTAAGGCTATCAACCCCGACGTTACGCTAGAACTGCTCTCTTGGGGTGCACCTGCTTTTATAAAAAATGGCAAAGGCGTTGACGGCGTCCGCGAGCTGAGGTACAAGTGGTTCAAGCAGACGCTGGACTCAGCTTACGAAACTTACGGGCTGGAATTTGACTACGTTGCGCCGAATTTTAACGAAAAATCTATCGACGCAGGGTGGATAAAATACTTCGCGAACACGCTTCATTCGGAAAAGGGTACGCCGTATGAGTATAAGAATATTAAGATAGTTGCCGCCGACCAAGACGCGCGCTACGACCTCGCTTCGATGATGCTGGAGGACAAAGATCTGATGGACGCGGTCGACGTCATCGGCATCCACTACACCTCGACGGCGGACGAAAACACGCTGAAATGCCGCGTCAAGTACGGCAAGGAGCTTTGGTACAGCGAGGGTCTGCCGCCAGCAGGCGAGGCAAAATATGCCGCTACTGCCGACGGATCGGGCATTTCCGGCGTGAACAGTATGCTCGACGTGGCGGGTCGCATCATAAATATGTACCCCAACGGCGGCTACACGATGTACGAGTTTCAGCCGCCTGTAGCTGCGTATTACAGCGGCGCGACCTACTATCCGAAGCAGCTCATGACGGCAAATCAGCCGTGGTCGGGTGCATTGGAGGCAGGCGCGGGAATGTACCTCTGCGAGCAGTTCAGTCTGTTCACCGAAAAGGGCTGGCAGTTTGTGAAGAGCGCGTGCGCGGGCGATGGTAAAGAGGAAAACCATGTGCTTTCCGAAACGACGAACAACATCGTGACCCTCGCTGATCCGGAAACCGGCGACTACTCGGCGGTACTGGCGAACAACACGTCCATCGAGCGAAACTATACTTTTACGGTGAAAAATCTTGATCATGCTGCTTCCGCAGTGCAGGTATGGGAAACGCGCGGGCCGGACGATGGCGCTTATGACGAGAATTATCTAAAGAATATCATGGCAATAGAGCCCGAAAAGTCCTCTGATGGCTATGTATACCAGTTATCCGTCAAGCCGTATTCGCTGGTTACTATCTCGACGCTGGAAGTCCAGCCCGTTGACCTCACTGACGATACCCCGCAGGAGCGGCTGGCTCTGCCATATTCGGACGATTTTGAGTACGCAGACAAGGCTGAGGATTATTTGGAAGATCGCGGAAATGCGCCGCGCTATACTACCGACTTGGGCGGGGCTTTCGAGGTCGAGCAGACGGACGAGGGCAACGTGCTGACTCAGCAGATCACGGACGATCTGCGCGGGATCGAGTGGGGCATGACTCCCGAGCCGGTCACCACGCTCGGCGACGACACTTGGGCGAATTACACCGTCAGCGCGAAGGTGAAGCTTGACGAAAACGGCGATGAGGAGTGCTACGCGGGCGTGGGTCTGCGGTACATCAACGCTTCGGCGAAACTTTCACGCAGCGGCTATCGGCTGGAACTTGTGCGCACGGGCGACTGGCGGCTTTGCAGCAATTCCGAAACGCTCGCGGAGGGCAAGCTGGACAAATTTGATCCCGCACTATGGCATACTCTGACAGTTACGGCGCAGGGCGATGTGCTCACGGCGGCGGCCAACGGGGTGCAGGTGGCTTCGGTAACGCTGGAAAATGCGGCGGTCTTCTCGGGCAGAGCGGCACTTTTCAGCTCCTACGACCGAAACAGTTTCGACGAGCTTGCGGTGCTGCCCGCCGACATGACGAACTACGTTGTTCGATGCGACGAGCTGGACAGCAGTGTGAAATTTGACGGCGATTGGGAACATAACACAATGGATAGTTTTACCAATCACAACCGCACCGCTTCATACGCTTCTGACGGAAGCACGGCTGAATTTGAATTTGATGGCGACAGCGCTGCGCTAATCGGTACGGCGAGCGAGGCGGTCATCACCGTTGAGCTTGACGGCGAGGTGGTCGCGGATAAGATCACGGTCAACAGCGGCTCGAAGCAGGCGTTTTGGCGGCGCTACGGGCTGGGGATGGGCGACCATAAGCTGAAATTTACGGTACATTCCGGCACGCTCGGCTTCGACGCTTACGAGTACGGCAGTATGACCGTCCTGCAAAACGGCGATCCAGACGGAGGAATGCTGAACGACAGCGGCATGGAAAAGTCGGCGATCTCAAATGAAAAGCAGACCGCGAACAGCCGCTCAACTGCGGCGATAGCGGCGGTTGTAGGTGCGGCGGCGCTTGTGGCGATAATTATCAGCGTGAGAAAAAAGCATAAAAACAAGGCATAACTGAGAAACGGACTTGTGAAAACAAGTCCGCTTTTTTGTACATGTGTGAATTTAACCGCGGCTGAAAAACGTGTATTTCACTATCGCGAACCACTCGCGAACCCAGTAGGTCGGGGCGTAGCGCGGCTCGGTCTTGGCGGAAACGGCGTAGAGCGAAAGCCCCAGCCGTCTGCCGAGCATCGCGGCACGGTACTGGTGAAAGCTGTCGGTCGCGGCGGCGATGGTCTGCGGCAGGTCGGCGGCCTTGATGATCTCGAGCGAAAAGCGCAGGTTCTGCATCGTGTCGCGCGAACTGTCCTCCATGAAAATTCGCGAGGGTTCAAGCCCGAGTTCGACGAGGTAGTCGCGCATCGCCTGCGCCTCGCTGATCTGCTCGTCCGCGCCTTGTCCGCCCGAAACTATGCAGAGGGCGCGCGGGTTTTCGCGCAGGTAATCGTAGGCAGCGGCGAGTCGGCGGCGAAGCATTCGCGTGGGGCGCGTGCCTTTTACGCGGCAGCCGAGCACGATAACGGTGCAGGGCAGGGAAGTCGGCGGTCGGCGGCGCTGAGCAATATACATTTTTATGCTGAGTTTGGTAAAATAGACTATCGCGATCAGCATGAGCGTGCAGGTCAGGACTACCAGCGCGAACTGCGGCGCGCCTTTTTGCGCAAATCGGCAGACGGCGGCGTTCACGTTTTGGAAATATACGGTATATATAAACAGCAGCACACCGCCGAAAATGCCTGCTGCATTGCCTGAGCACACGCGCGGAAGCGGCACACAGAAAATTGATATGATGTATCCTGCAAGCATTATCGCTATATTTTGCAAATTTTAAAACTCCTTTTTGTGGTCATATACGCTATTATACCACAGTTTCGCACGATTTACAAGGTATAAATCGCGGCGGTAAGGGAAAAATATGCTGAAAAGAGAGGAGTTTTAGCGATGAATGATTACAAAGATCTATCCGAATTACTTGAATCTGACAGCAGGGCGATGCTTTTTTACAATTCGCTGCCGCTGAGTTTACAGCAGAAAATGCACCGCGGCGGGGTGGGGGCGTTTGCGGAACTTTACAGCGCGGCGGGCGGCGGCATACCGAAGCACCGCGAAACGCTTGACTCTGCCGCTTCAGCGAACGAGTGTACGGGGCTGATAGCCGCGGGCGGCGAGCTTGGCGAGGACGAATGGGCGAAATACAATAATTTAGAGATTTTCGGCACTGGTGAAAATAATAGCCTTAACTAAATGAAACTTACTTTTTGACGCTGAACTTTCTGCAAGACATTTCGGCGCTTGGCTGCGATAATTAAATCATTTCCGAGGGCTGCGACCCTCACCATCACCACGATAAACGTTGACTCACAGCATATGGCGTAAATCTCCGTCTCTGCGATGATAGAGAGCCTTGACGACACTCCGCGCGCCGCAGGTGCATACTTTACAACAAAAGTTATTTTTCACGGGAATAGTCATCTGCGTAATACCTACGCTGGTGTATTCCTGTTCCTGCAAAAATACATTTACAGCGGTTTGATATCGGGCGCTGTAAAAGAGTAACTCACGGAAATTCTGAAAGGTTTATCAGCAGCAAGTCTTAGCTTTTTCAACCATATAGCTTCCTGATCCGGTAAATGACAGATGTTCGCGCTCACTTTAACAGAATTGCAGGTCGGCAGAGCAGCTGTCGGCAAAGGCTCGGCGAGATACGTCGGGCTTTTTTGCGTTTATGCCGTCAAACCGCCGCGAATGCTTGATTTTTTGTGTATAATATACATTGCAATTTATAAGAATATGTAGTATAATTAAAATGATATGTTTAGTTTAAAGGAGGTCTGCAAAATGGCTGAATTGCCGCAGTACACGGTTTCGATGTCAGTATACTCGGGCGAAAAGGCGGAGTTTCTCCGCGCCAGCTTAGAGAGTATGTTTTCGCAGACCCACCCCTGCCGCAGGCTGATACTGGTCTGCGACGGCGAGCTCGGCAAGGCGCTCGAGGGCGTGGTAGCCGAGTTTGAAAAGCGCTGCCCTCAGCAGCTTTGCGTGCTGAAAATGGATAAAAACAGCGGCGTAGGCGCGTGCGCGAATGCCGCGCTCAAAGCCGCCGATACCGAGTACATCGTGAAGATGGATTCTGACGACATCGCCCTGCCGCAGCGCTGCGAACGTCAGCTGCGGCTGATGGCGGAGCACCCTGAGCTTGATATGTGCGGCGCGTACATCGAGGAATTTGACTCCGAAACGGGCGAGCCCATCGCCGTGAAGAGCACACCCGAAAGCAACGACGAGATACGCGTTTACGCCCGCCGCCGCAATCCTTTTAATAATCAGACGCTGGTCTACAAAAAGTCGGCTGCTGAAAAAGCGGGCGGCTACTCGGAAGTGCGCCGCTGCGAGGACTACGATTTTGTGGTGAAAATGCTGGCTTCGGGGGCAGTAGGTGCGAACATACCCGAGGTGCTGGTGCGCTACCGCGTTACACGCGCAAACCTCAGCCGCCGCCGCAATTGGCGCAACACGCGCTCTTTTATATCGGTGCGCTGGCGGATATTCCGCTCGGGCTACTCGCGGCTGAGCGATTTCATAATTCCCTGCGCGGCGCAGCTTGCGCTTTTCGTGCTGCCGCAGTCGCTGACGGGCAAGATCTACAAGAAATTCTTGAGGAAATAGTTAAGATATGTCAACTAAAAAGAGCGCGCTGAAACAATATCTGAAATACATTTTGCAGAAAACGCTGCTGCCGATTTGGTATGATTCCTGCCGAAGCAAGCCGATAGAGGAAAAACTGGTGCTTTTTGCCGACTCGAACGGCGACCGCCCGCCCGAAAGTATGCTGCCGCTGATGGCGGAACTGGAGAAGCGCGGGTACAGGTGCGAGGCGTGGTGCTGCGATTTCTCGGCGGCGGGGTTTGGCGGGATGCTCAAATTTATGCGCGCTTTCATGAAGCGGTACGCCGTGGCGCGCGGTCTGGTGATCTGCAACTATTTCGTGCCAGCGCACGCCTGCCGAAAGCGCTCCGAAACGCTGGCGGTGCAGCTTTGGCATTCCTGCGGCGCGCTGAAAAAATTCGGCTACTCCACGCCGGACGACATCCCGCCGAGCTACAAGGGCAGCGTTTCGCGCAACATCGACCTCGTTACCGTAAGCTCGCCTGCGTGCGTGCCGGTTTTTGAGGAGGCTTTTCGGCTGAAAAAAGGCGTGGCGCAGGCGCTGGGCGTTTGCCGTACAGACGTTTTTTTCGACGGCGAATATGCTGAAAAATGCCGCAAAAAGCTGCACGCCGCCGCTCCCAAAACGGTCGGCAAAAAAATTCTGATCTACCTGCCGACTTTCCGCGGCGACGCTTCGCACGCTTACACAGTTGGCGTTGAGGAGGTCGAGGGGCTGAAAAAGGCGCTTGGCGAGGGCTGGCAGGTGGTTATCCGCGAGCACCCGCGCGTGAAAAACGGCGTTTGCGATCTGCCGCTGCTTTCGACAAACGAGCTGCTGCCGTGCGCCGATATGCTCATCACCGACTATTCTTCCGTGATATTTGAATTTTCGCTGCTGGATAAACCAATGTTGCTTTGGTGCAAAGACTTGGGAGAATATCTCAGTGATCGCGATTTCTATCTCGATTTCAAGCGCGATATGCCGTGCCCCGTGATTACCGACGGCGAAAAGCTGGCGGCGGCAGTTGCGGACGAGCTTGCGCACTTTGAAAAGGGGCGTTACGCGGGATTTGTTAAGAAATATATGTCTGCCTGCGACGGACACTCGACCGAGTACGTGGCGGACGTTTTTGATAAATGAAAGGAAATTTGTTAGATATGGCTGAAAATACCAATTCAGAATATTTTTATACAACAAAAGGCGAAGAGAAAAGCGGACTTTCGATAATTTTCCGCGAGCACAAAGGGCAGGCGAAAAAGATCTTCCTGCTCTCGGTAAGCCACCTGAAAAAGACGTACAGCGGCTCGCTGCTCGGCCCGCTTTGGGCGGTAATAAAGCCGACATTCACGCTCTTCATACTGTGGTTCGCTTTCGCGGTGGGTCTGCGTCACTCCAATATAGTGTCAGGTTACCCAAGATTTTACTTCATGCTGGTCGGCTATGTGCCGTGGTTTTACATCAGCGAGGCGATACTCGGCGGCGCGCGCTCGATACGCAAAAACAAGCAGTACGTCACGAAACTCAGCTTCCCGATGTCGAACATAATGACTTTCACAAACCTTTCGGCGCTGTATATCCATATTTTGCTGGCTGTGCTGATGTTCATCGTGCTCTGCGTGAGAGGTTACTCGCCGATGATCTACAATCTGCAATTTTTTTACTACTGCCCGCTGATGTTCATTTTCTTCCTTATACTTACATGGACAACTGCGCCGATGTCGGCATTCAGCAAGGATTTTGAGAACCTTATCAGCTCGATAATGACGGGACTTTTCTGGCTGTCCGGAATTTTTTGGAGCACATACGACATTGAGAACCCTTTCATCAGAAAGCTGATGTATCTCAATCCTATCAATTATTTCATAAACGGATATAGGAAGTCATTTTTGTATGGAATATCCATATTTGATGCAAATTACACGACAGAAACGGTGGTATTTTATGCCGAAATGCTGCTGTTGATACTGATGGGCAGCCACTATTACAAGAAGCTGCGCCGCTTGATACCCGACGTGCTGTAAAGGAGTTGACATATTGCAAATGGAAATCGAGGAAAATGTTGTAATAGAGGAAGCTCCCGAGGTCGAAACTCCGAGAGTTATCGATCGCAGCGGCGAGCCTGTGATAGAATTTGAAAACGTTGTAAAAAATTACTATCTCTACAAGAGCGGCAGAGAGCGCTTTAAGGCGATGTTCACGGGCAATAGGGGAGTGCGCCAGCACCCCGCGCTCGGCGGCGTTTCGTTCAAGATCTACGCGGGCGAATCTGTCGGCTTCATCGGCAGGAACGGCGCAGGAAAATCTACTATTTTGAAGATGATAACGGGCGTAAGCTACCCCACCAGCGGCGATGTTACCGTGCGCGGAAAGGTCGCGGCGCTGCTTGAGCTGACGGCGGGTTTTTCGCCCGAGATGACGGGCAGGGAGAACATCACGATGAAAGGCTACCTGCTGGGGCTGACCGACGACGACATCGCCGAGATAGAGGACGACATCATCAATTTTGCCGATCTCGGCGAGTACATCGACCAGCCGGTGCTGACCTACTCGAGCGGCATGAAAATGCGCTTGGGCTTCGCGATAAACATCAATATCCACCCCGACATTCTTGTGGTAGACGAGGCGCTGAGCGTTGGCGACTCCAGATTTAGGAAAAAATGTCGCAAGGCTATCAAGGCGCTGATCGACACGGGCGTTACCGTGCTTTTCGTTTCACATTCGGCGGATGCGCTTAAATCGACTTGCGACCGCGCTATTTATCTGAAAGACGGCGGCGTGGAATTTGACGGCACGGTGGACGACGCGCTGGAGCGTTACAACGCCGACATCGAGGAGATACGCCGCGTGCGCCGTGAGAAAAAGGAAGCGCGCCGCCAGCGTGTACTGGAAAAGCGTGCGAAAAAACAGGCGAAGCTTGCCGCTCAGCAGGCGGAGCAGTCGGGTGAGGTGACTGAAAATGACGTTTGAAAACCTTGAGATACTGCGTTCGGAGATGACGGACGAGGACATCGTGCGCGCCGACGAACTGACCGCGCTGCTCGAGATCGCTGCCGAAAAGCACCCGCACAAACGTCTGCCGCGCTCGTTTAGATTTATCGGGGCTGGGCTGGGCTGTATAGAGGTGCTCTGCATCGCGGGCGTTTACCGCATTTTCCGCAATGACGGCAGCGAACCGATGGAAATTCTGCAATGCAAGGATATGCACGATGCTTTCGTGAAACTTGCGCAGCTCATGTATTCGGGCATCGCCGAGCCGAACAGCGCCGAGGACTTTTTCGCCGAAGCGCAGAGCGCATTTTTGGAGGAGTAATTTGCAAAAATTGCGCCGCAGCTATTGATTTTTTGTGAAAATTAGTGTATAATGATATAGTACATGATTTCAAATTGAAAGGATGGTCAAAAAATGCTTAACAGCGAAAAGAAAATGGACAAAATTGTCGCGCTTTGTAAAAATCGCGGTTTTGTTTACCCGGGAAGCGAAATTTACGGCGGACTTGCCAATACATGGGATTACGGTCCTTACGGCGTTGAGCTGAAAAACAACATCAAAAAAGCTTGGTGGAAAAAGTTTGTTCAGGAAATTCCTTACAACGTAGGACTTGACTCGGCTATACTGATGAACCCCGAAACGTGGGTGGCTTCGGGACACCTCGGCGGATTTTCCGACCCCCTGATGGACTGCAAGGCTTGCAAGACCCGTCACCGCGCCGATAACCTCATCGAGGATTTTGACGGCACAAACCCCGCAGGCTGGACTAACGAGCAGATGATGGACTACATACGCGAAAAGGGAATCACCTGCCCCGAGTGCGGCAAGAGCGATTTTACCGATATTCGCCAGTTTAACCTGATGTTTAAAACTTTCCAGGGCGTTACCGAGGACTCTAAGGCTGAGCTTTATCTGCGTCCCGAAACTGCACAGGGAATATTTGTAAACTTTGCCAACATTCAGAGAACATCGCGGAAGAAAGTACCTTTCGGCGTTGGTCAGATAGGCAAATCTTTCAGAAACGAGATCACCCCCGGCAACTTCATTTTCCGCGTTCGTGAGTTTGAGCAGATGGAGCTTGAATTCTTCTGCAAGCCCGGTACCGACCTCGAGTGGTTCCAGTACTGGAGAAGCTACTGCAAAAACTTCCTGCTCAGCCTGGGCATCAAGGAAGAGAACCTGCGCCTGCGCGACCATGACGCCGAGGAGCTTTGCTTCTATTCCAAGGCGACGACTGACTTCGAGTACCTCTTCCCCTTCGGCTGGGGCGAGCTTTGGGGCATCGCGGACAGAACCGACTACGACCTTACTCAGCACCAGAACCACAGCGGCAAGAGCCTTGAATATTTCGACCCCGATGACAACACCAAGTACATTCCTTACGTTATCGAGCCTTCGCTCGGCGTAGAAAGACTTTTCCTCTCCATCGTTACCGAAGCTTACGATGAAGAGCTTATCGACGCGGAGAAGAACGACGTTCGCACCGTAATGCACATTCACCCCGCGCTCGCGCCTGTAAAGGCTTGCATTCTGCCGCTGGTGAAGAAGCTGAAAGAGCCTGCTGGCGAGCTTTACGCGCAGCTTGCTAAGAAATTCGTGGTAGAATATGACGAGGCAGGAGCGATCGGTAAGCGTTACCGCCGTCAGGACGAGATCGGTACTCCGTTCTGCATCACCTATGATTTCGACACTCTGGAGGACGGCTGCGTTACCGTTCGCGACAGAGATACCATGCAGCAGGAAAGAGTTGCCATCGCTGATCTTGAGAAGTACCTCGAAGAAAAGCTGGCATTCTGATAAAATTGCTAAATATCAATCATCCCCGAGAGATCAAGCGCCTTTCGGGGATTTTTTTGCAAAAAAAGAGCAGCCGTAAAAGCTGCTCAGTATTTTTTATGAATTTGAACTTTTCAGCACGATGCCGACTGTTTTGAGGATTATTGCCGCGTCAGTTATCAGCGAGCGGTCCATTATGTACTTTCTGTCGTAGTAGTCCGACATTTCAGCCGAAAGCGCGTTTTTGCCGTTGATCTGCCAGTAGCAGGAAAGTCCCGGCTTCACAAGCAGACGGTCGCTCGTCATGCGCTCCTGCTCGTCGGGCACGAAAGGCCGCGGGCCGATTATCGACATATCGCCCTTGAGGATATTCACAAGCTGCGGCAGCTCGTCTATCGAACTCTTGCGTATGAAATTGCCGACTTTTCCAAGTATGCGGGGGTCGTTGCGTATCTTAAAGACCGCGCCGTTGCACTCGTTGCTCTCGATAAGCTCTGCCTTGTGCGCCTCAGCGTCTTTATACATTGACCTAAGCTTGTATATCTTGAAAAACTTGCCATTTTTGCCTACTCTGTCCTGCTCGAAAAACGGGTTTCCGGGGTCTTTTATAAATATCGCAGCGATGCAGACGAGCAGTACGGGCGAAAGCACGATAAGCGCGAAAGCCGAAAGCACAATGTCGAAAATGCGCTTGAAAAAGCTGTACACGGGTTTTTCACGGTATTTGAAATCAAGGTGCGGGGGAAGCTCTATCTGCTTGGCTCGCGTTTCGGTCACAAGCACTTCGCCCTCACTTTCAAACGTTAATGCTGCTGTATCATTCACATTTTCCAGCCCCTTTCCTAAAATCTGGGCGTATACGTCTATTCCATTTCACCTATTTTACACTTTTACATTACCATTATAACACAAATTTCGCGGTCTGTCAACGCAGTTTCGTGACATTGTGGAATTTTTATTAAGAGAACCTAAATACAAAGAAAATTGGCTTCGTATATTAAGCATAATATACAAAACCAATTGTTAAACCAATTTACATTTGCATTATGGCAGACATTACGCAAACGCCGTCAGCGCCTGCATTTAGCGCCATTTCGGCGTTGTCTGCGTTTATCCCGCCTATGGCGTAAACGGGCACGTTTGCCCTTTCGCACATATCGCGCAGAAAATCCAGCCCGCGCGGCGGCAGCCCCTTTTTGCAATTTGTAACGAAAATATGCCCCGCCGTGACGTACTTCGCGCCGAGCCGCTCCGCTTGCTCCAACTGCTCCGCGCTATGCACCGAGCTGCCTACTGTTTCAAACTCGGCACAAAGTTCCGCTGTCAGCATCGGCAGCGGCATATGCAGGCGGTCTATCCCCAGCTCGCGCGCCGCGTTCGGGAAATTATGTATCGTCAGTTCAACGCCGCACCGCTCGCACGACCTCAGCACACGCTCCGCCAGCCGCAGATACTCCTCTTCGGCGAGGTCTTTTTCGCGAAGTATCAGCCTGCTGATGCCGTTCTCTGCGATGCGGTACACCTGTTCTTCCAGCGGACGAGGGCAGATATGCCGCTGGCTGATGGCGATGACCTTATTCGGGAATGTAAACATAGTCGTTCAGCACCGGCTGCAAGCCCTTCGCGCGGATAGCGGCGCATACCTCGTCCAGCGAGCGATCGTCGCTTATCTCAAACTGGTTGTCGCCCTTCGACTCCTCTTCGGTGTGGCTGCCGATTCCCGTGCTTACGCCCGCAGAGATCTTTGTCGCGCACATTCCTACCACGTTGTCGCGGAAGCCTGCGCGCTCGCGTGTAGAAATGGTCAGTCCCGCAAACGGCATGAAAATTCTGTAAGCGCACATTACCTGCAAAAGCTGCCGCTCGTGAACGTCCTTCGGATTGATCTTGTCGTTGTTGATGATGGGGCGCAGGCGCGGGCACGAAAACGAGATCTCGGCGTGCGGGTACTTGCGCTGAAGCAGGTAGGCGTGCGTGCCGACAGCGTATGCGTCCTTGCGGAAATCGTCCAGACCCAGCAGCGCCGCGAACGCTACTCCGCGCATACCGCCGCGTATCGCGCGTTCTTGAGCGTTCAGGCGGTAGGGGAATATGCGCTTGTGGCCCGCGAGGTGCAGCGTTTCGTACTTATCGCTGTTATAAGTTTCCTGAAATACCGTAACATAGTCAGCACCGCATTTGTGCAGATAGGCGTACTCGTCAGTATTCATCGGGTAGACCTCTATGCCGACATTTTTGAAATACTCGTGCGCTATCTCGCACGCCTTGCCGATGTACTCAACGTCGCTCATCTTGCGGCTCTCGCCAGTCAGAATAAGTATCTCCTCCATGCCGGTCTTTGCAATTGCTTCCATTTCGCGGCGTATGCCGTCATAGTCGAGCTTGGCGCGGCGTATCTTGTTGTGGCAGTTGAAACCGCAGTAAATGCAGTAGTTTTCGCAGTAGTTCGCGATGTAGAGCGGTGTGAAAAGGCAAACGCTGCTGCCGAAATGTTTGCCTGTTTCAATAGTCGCGCGGCGTGCCATCTGCTCTAGGAATGGCTCGGCGGCGGGGGAGAGCAGCGCTCCGAAATCCTCGGTGCTGAGGTACTCTGCCTCCAGCGCGCGCTTTACGTCGTCCGCCGTGTATTTGTTGTAATCGTAAGCCTTCATGCGGCTGACTACCTGCTCGCCGATGTCTGAATCTTCCAATATCTCCATATCGGGCAGGTATTTCATGTGGTCGATTCTCTGCTGTTCCATTTCGCACGCCCCCTTTAGTCCTGAATGAATCCCGTCAGCGGCGAGGAAGCCGAAGCGCGGTCGAGAACTCTGCCCGTGCCCGCGAGGTAAGCCGTTCTGCCCGCGATGATAGCGTGCTTGAAAGCCTTCGCCATGTCAACGATGTTGCCTGCGGTCGCGATAGCCGTGTTCGCCATTACCGCCGCTGCGCCCATCTCCATAGCTTCGCACGCCTGTGAGGGCTTGCCTATGCCCGCGTCAACGATTATCGGCAGGTCTATCTCCTCGATGAGTATGCGTATGAACTGCTTTGTCGCAAGACCTTGATTTGAGCCGATAGGCGCTGCAAGGGGCATTATGGCAGCCGCGCCCGCATTCACCATGTCGCGTGCCGCGTAGAGGTCGGGGTACATATACGGCAGCGGGATAAAGCCCTCGTTAGCCAGCATTTCGCAGGCTTTCGCAGTTTCGTAGTTGTCGGGCAGCAGATATTTTGAGTCGTGGATGACTTCTATCTTTATAAACTCGCCGCAGCCCGCCGCTCTCGCCAAGCGCGCTATCTTTACCGCTTCCTCGGCGTTGCGCGCGCCCGAAGTATTCGGCAGCAGCGTAATGCCCTGCGGGATATGGTCGAGAATGTTGCCGTTAAAGCTGTTTACGCGGCGCAGCGCCAGCGTGATTATCTCAGCGCCTGCGTGCTCGACTGCCGCGTTTATGAGGTCGAGGTCGAATTTTCCCGAGCCTAAAATGAAGCGGGAGCTGAACTCTCTGCCTGCCAGTACAAATTTATCTTCCATGATATTACACACCTTTCAAAATTATCTCGATTATCTTGCTTGCCTGATGCCCCGCGCATATCGTCACGCGCGCCGCCGTCAGCCCGTCGCCGTCCGCAACGTCGGTAACTCCGTCGCCGCAGATGAAAAAGCGGTCGGTTATCCTGCGGGTGGTTATCTCGTTCGCTCTGCCGCGCCCCGCCATGCCGCTGCCGCAAACCAAATATTTCTGCGGGTACTTCTCAAGTACCGCGTTTACCAGCATAGCTTTCTGCTCGGCGACATCGAAAGCTTCGCAAATTATGTCGCAATCGCCGAAAAGCTCGCCGATGTTGTCCGCCGTGACCCTAATATCGTGCGCCTCAAAGTCGCAGAAAGGGTTTATCTCGGCGATTATCTGCGCCATAGCCTCCGCCTTTTTCATGCCGATGTGCTGCAGCGTGTACATCTGGCGGTTTATGTTTGAAAGCTCTACCGCGTCGAAGTCGGCGGCCACTATCCTGCCTACGCCCGCGCGCGCCAGCGCCGCCGCTATGTTTGAGCCAAGCCCGCCCAGCCCCGCGATGCCTACCTGCGCCCGCTTCATAATGTCGTAAACAGGCACGCTGCTGCGCGAGTCGAGCGCTTCGGCAAAATCGCGCTCGCTGAGATTAAGCTGCGCCATCAGCCGCCCCCCACGAAGCCGACTATCTCTACCGTGTCGCCGTCGGTCAGCACGCGCTCGGCGTATTCGCTTTTCGGCAGTATCTCGCCGTTTACCATAACCGCAACGCGTTCGGGCAGCAGTCCCTCGCTTTTCAGATGCTCGGTCAGCGACAGCTTATCCGTATCAAAATCCTCGCCGTTTATAACTATCATGAGTTTCACCTCTGTGTAAATATTTACCACAAACAAAAAAGACCGTGCCGGGAGTCTGTACCGATGGTGGTACACCCCTGAGCACGGTCTATCGTGATTATTTTTATTATACCATATCCCGCGGCGCTTGTCAATTGCTAAAATATGAACACTCGCTGCGGTACAAAAAAAGCGGCTCATAGCGAACCGCTTTTTGTTATATCGAATTTATCAGCCGAGAACTACTACTACTTCGTTCTGCTCCTTCATCTTGTCAGCGCTGATGAAGTTGCCCTCAAGCTTTTCGCCGTTGATGGTGATGCTCTTTACACCGCTCTCAACGTGGTCGGGGTTCTGAATGTCGATGGAAAGGTGCTTGCCGCGGAAGTTCTTTTCGATCTGGAAGCCGTCCCACTCGTGAGGAATGGAGGGGCTGATGACAAGTCCGTCAGCGTTCGGGCGCATACCGCAGATACCCTCTACGCAGCCTACCATTACGGTAGAGCCTGTACCTGTCAGCCAGTGAACGTGCGAACGTCCTGCGAAAGGCGAGCGGGTAGACTCGGTAAACTGACCGTGAACGTACGGCTCGAGCACGCGTATCTCAGCCTTGTCATTCAGGGTAGCGGGCGAGGATTCGAGGAAGTACTCGAAAGCTCTGTCGCCGTGGCCAAGCAGAGATTCTGCCAGTATAGCCCAACCCTGAGTCTGCGAGAAGATACCGCCGTTTTCCTTAGTGTCGGGGTTGAAGATGTGCATGAGCGCACCGTCGAAATAGTGGTCAACGTAAGGAGGCTCGAGAAGCTTTACGCCGTAAGGAGTGTTAAGTATTCTGTGTACGCTCTCCATTGCGGTGTCAGCCTGCTCTTTGCTTGCAAAGCCCGAGATCACCGACCAAGACTGCGGGTTGAGCCACATATTAGCTTCGGGGTCTTTCTTAGCGCCTACTACAACGCCGTCCTCGCGGATACCGCGGATAAATCTGTCCTCGTCCCAGCAAGCAGTAAGGCTCTCGCCCAGCTCAGCCTGTACCTTTTCTATGTATGCAACATATTCGCTGTCGTTTCTCTCAGCAGCCATGTCCTTGATAACGCTCATAGCGTAGTAGAGCTGGAATGCTACGAAGGTGGATTCACCCTTCTTGCCCATTCTCAGGCAGTCATTCCAGTCTGCGTGCAGACCTGCGGGCATCTTGTGGTCGCCAAGACGCTCCATAGAGAAGCGGATAGCGTTCTTCAGATGGTCGTAAACAGTGTCCTCGCCGCCGTTTGCGTATACGATAACTTCGTCGAGGAACGCCTTGTTGCCGGTCTCGCCGATGTACTTAACGATGGTCGGGAAGAGCCAAAGCGCGTCGTCAGCTCTGTAAGAGGGGTGACCCGTTTCCTTAGCGTATACCGAGTTTTCGTCGTTCTCATCGGGGCAGGTCTCGTGACCCGCGTTGTGGTCGAACTTAACGAGGGGCAGACCGCCGCCGTTGTCAACCTGCGCAGAGATCATGAAGCGGATCTTCTCAGCAGCCAGCTCAGGATTGATGTGGATGATACCCTGAATATCCTGAACGGTATCGCGGTAGCCGTAGCCGTTTCTCAGACCGCAGTAGATGAAAGAAGCAGCTCTCGACCAAATAAAGGTGATGAAGCACTGGTATGCGTTCCATACGCTTACCATGTTGTTGAATTCTTCAGAAGGTGTGGTTACCTGGAAGTTGTTCAGCTGACCGTGCCAGTAGTCTACCAGCTCCTTGATCTCAGCATCGCACTTGCCGGGCTCTTCATATGCAGCGAGTATAGCGTCAGCCTCAGTGGGGTTCTTCTGACCGAGAACGTAGATGATCTCAGCGGTTTCGCCGGGGTCGAGCATTATTTCGGACTGAAGTGCGCCGCAGGCGTTGCCGTTGTAGTTGCACTTGTTGTCGCAGAATCCGCGCTCTACCGCAATGGGGTCGCCGTAGGTTCTGTAAGGTCCGATAAAGCTGTCGAGGTTGCCGTTGTAAGCGGAAACGCGCGCGCCCGCTACGCCGAAGAATCTCTCTCTCCAGTTAGAGCCGTTAGCGTCCTTGCCGCTGTTTTCGTTGATGTGCTGTACTATCTTGTTGCCCTCAAAAGATGTTCTGGTGATGAAGAGGGTGTACTGTAAGTTTACCTGATCCTGCTCGTAGTTGTTTTCGTTGGTGAACTCGATGAAGCCGAAGAGCGAGAGGTTTCTTACTTTGTCAGAAGTATTGGTGACCTTAGTTCTCCAAACCTCGTAGGTCTTGTTAAGGGGAACGTAGTAGGTAACTTCCGAGTGGATGTCGGCGTAATCAGCCTCGAGGCGGGTGTAAGCGGTGCCGTGGTGGCATACCGACTTGTATTCGTCGAGGGGCTTGCCAACGGGCTGCCAGGAAGCAGACCAGTAGTCGTAGGTATCGTTATCACGAATGTAAACATATCTGCCGGGGAGGGAGATATTGGTGTTGAAACGGTATCTCGCGATTCTTCCGTTAGCGCCGCTCTTTACAAAGCTGTAACCGCCTGCGTTGTTGGAAATAATAGCACCGTATTCGGGAGAGCCGAGGTAATTAGCCCAAGGCGCCGGGGTATCCGGGCGGGTAATCACGTACTCTTTGTTTTTCAGGTCAAAATAACCGTACTTCATAGAAATAAATACTCCTTTAAAATAATATTCGCAAGGATATTTTATCCGCGTCCGTTACACCGCGGTAAGTTTTGCAGTACGCATAAAAAAGCGCAGTTCTGCCTTTAAGGCAATACCGCACAAAGCCGCTAGGCGGTAGTTGTGCGGTGTTGCCTTAATAATGATAACATAAAATCACCCGCTTTTCAAGGGGGTACGCGATATTTTTTCTATAAATTTATTATCTTATGAGAAATTTTGCAGATACACAGCGAAAATCATTTTGCTATCTGCTGTAATATATGTCTGCATATGGCGCAATTTGTGATAAAATAGGTCTATTTTCCGCCTTTTTGCGCTTTGTATCTTGAAAATACTTGATTATTTTTTTAAAATGTGCTATACTTAACTTCAAGACATTTTTGGCAGCATATTTGAAAGGTTAGGTCGGATAAATGAAAAATAAAGAACAGTTCAAAAGACTGCTTACGTTTCTGGCTTCTTTTATAATAATCGGCGCATTCGCCTACGCGTTTTCTAAAATGTGGTACACGCAGTATAACCGCGAAATGCGCGACCCCTATTGGTTTAACGGCAATATACTCATGGTGATACTATATATAATAGTATACGTCATCAGCGCCAACTGTTTCAGCGCTTTTCGCCTTGGCTATTTCAAGACGGGCAGCCTTATCGGCTCGCAGGTGCTGGGCATACTAATGACCAACGCCATCACGTTTTTAGAGATAAGCCTTATCGGCAGAGGCAGGCTCTCGGTAGTGCCTATGCTTTGGCTCACCCTCGGCGAGCTTATCGGCGCGGCTGTTTGGTGCATACTGTTTACCAAAATTTTTTCCAGCATATACCCGCCGCGCAAAATGCTCATAATCTATGGCAATTCCAGCGCCAGCGCGCTAGTGAAAAAAATGAGCACACGCGTAGATAAGTACATCATAAACGATTCGATAAGCTGCGACGATGACATCGACATTATAAAAGAGAAAATTCTCGCGCACGACGCCGTGATAATCTGCGATATTCCCAGCATAATGAAAAACCAGCTCGTGAAATTCACGTTCGCAAATAATATCCGCACATATATCAACCCGAAGCTTTCTGACATCATAATCCGCTCGGCTGACGAGTGCAATCTTTTCGATACCCCGCTGCTGCTTTGCCGCAACGAGGGCACGCCTTTCGAGCAGCAGATAATAAAGCGCGCGGCGGATATACTTTTCTCGCTGATAGCGCTGGTGATAGCTTCGCCATTCATGCTGATAACGGCGGCGGCTATAAAGATTTACGATGGCGGCCCGGTGCTCTATTCGCAGGAGCGCCTTACGCTGAACGGCAAGAAATTCAAGGTGCATAAGTTCCGCAGCATGATAGTAAACGCCGAAAAGCACGGCGCGCAGCTCGCGGGCAAAAACGACGACCGTATAACGCCGATAGGAAAGCTTATCCGCAAGATACGTTTCGACGAGCTGCCGCAGCTTATAAATATTTTAAAGGGCGATATGTCATTCGTAGGCCCGCGCCCCGAGCGACCTGAGCTTGCGGCGGAGTACGAAAAGGATATGCCCGAGTTCCACTACCGCCTGAAAGTAAAGGCTGGTCTTACAGGATACGCGCAGGTAATGGGCAAGTACAACACAACGCCGTATGACAAGCTCAAGCTCGACCTCATGTACATAGAGCGTCAGTCGCTTGCGCTTGATATAAAGCTGATACTTATGACGATAAAAATATGCTTCGTGCCCGACGCCACCGAGGGTGTGGACGGCGAGATGGTAACTACCAAGCGCGAAGAGCACAGCGGCCACACTTCGGAAGAGCTTGAAAAGCTCACCCGCTGACTTGCTGGATTTTACAGAAATAATAAAAGCGCATGGCTTTCAGATTTGAAGTCATGCGCTTGTTTTTTTGTTGGATCTTATTCCTTGCCGTTCCAGCAGTAAGTGCAAAGACAGCAGGGGTCTATGCCGATTGATTCCAGCATATCGTCCAGACGGTGGTATCTCAGCGAAGTGAATTTAAGCTGTTTTCTTATCTCCTCTATCATCTCGCAGTAGTTCTTGCTTTCGGGGTCGGCGTAGTCCTGAAGCACCTCTTCGCTTACGTTGTCGCCCTCGCGCTCGGCTATGACTCTGCGCGTTATCAAATCCATCTCGGAATTTGAGCGCGAAAAATTCAGATATTTGCAGCCGTATAGCAGCGGCGGACAGGCGGGGCGGATATGTACTTCGCGCGCACCGCTGTTAAAGAGATACTCGGTAGTTTCGCGAAGCTGAGTTCCGCGTACTATAGAGTCGTCGATGAGCAGCAGGCTTTTGTCTTTTATAAGGCTCTCTACCGGCAGCAGCTTCATCTTAGCTATGCGGTTTCTCATCGACTGGTTCGGCGGCATAAAGGAGCGCGGCCAGGTGGGGGTGTATTTGATGAAAGGTCTTGCAAAAGGTATCTTTGAGTAATTTGAGTAGCCGACGGCGTGCGCTATTCCCGAGTCGGGTACGCCTGCTACTAAGTCGGGCTGTGCGTCGTCGCGCTGCGCCAACAGCCTGCCGCAGTTGTAGCGCATCTCCTCTACTCCTACGCCCTCGTATGACGAAGCGGGGTAGCCGTAGTATACCCAGAGGAACGAGCATATCTTCATCTTTTTCTGCGGAGCGCTCAGCGTTTCAACACCCTCGGGCGTTATCAGCGCTATCTCGGCAGGTCCAAGCTCGCGGTAGTGCGAGTAGCCGAGGTTCAGGTACGAAAAGCTCTCGAAAGCCGCGCAGTAGCCGTCCTCGCGCTTGCCGATGGAGATAGGCGTTCTGCCCAGTCTGTCGCGGGCGGCGTATATGCCATCTTTCGTCAGCAGCAGCATTGTCATAGAGCCGTCTATAAGCTCCTGCGCGTACTTTATGCCCTCCAGCAGGCTGTCTTTTTGATTGATTATCGCCGCTACCAGCTCGGTCGCGTTGACCTCGCCGCCGCTCATCTCAAAGAAATGCAGGTGGCTGTTTGAGAATACTTTTTCCAGTATCTCTTCCTCGTTATTTATCTTTCCTACGGTGGTTATGCCGTATGTGCCCAGTTTCGAGCGTATCAGCAGCGGCTGCGCCTCGTAGTCTGATATACAGCCTATTCCCATGCTGCCGACCATTGTGTTTACGTCGTCGGCGAACTTGGTGCGGAAAGGCGAGTTTTGAATGTTGTGAATAGAGCGCTGAAAGCCCTTTTCGCCATCGTATATCACCATGCCCGCGCGGCGCGTGCCGAGATGCGAATGATAATCAGTACCGTAGAAAACATCGAATACGCAGTTTTCTTTGGTAACTGCCCCGAAAAATCCACCCATAAATCCATTGACCTCCTGAAAAATTGTCAGATCTTGTATGTGGCGCGTTTGAGCCGCCATACTTTAATTATATAATAAACGCCTGCTTATTGCAATAGCCGTTAGTTTATTTTAATGATTTGTTTATACTTCGGCAAATATTTATTTCGTTCGCAGCACCCCTACCACCTCGGTGATAAGCTCCGCCGTGGTTTTTTTGGCGCTCAGGTCTATCGAAAAGCCGGGTTTATCGCCCTGTATGAATTTCAGCCGCGAGCCGTATTTGTCGTAAAGCCGCGGAGCGCACTCGGGCGAAAGGCTCTTCATGTAGAATATCGCCTTTTCGCCGCGCTGAGTTATCTCGCGTATGCCAAGCGCCGCCGCCGAATTTCTCACCAGCGCGATGTTTACCAGACCCATCACGGGTTTTGGCGGGTCGCCGTAGCGGTCGATAAATTCGTCCACCACGTCGCGCGAATCCTCTTCCGTCTGTATCGAGGCTATCTTGCGGTATGCGTCGATGCGCAGGGAAGAGCTTTCGATATACGTTTCGGGAATGTAAGCGTCCGCCATGATGTCGATAAGGCAGTCCTCGGGCGAGGGCGGGGGAGTTTCGCCCTTTTGCTCGGCGATGGCCTCGTTCAGCATTTGCAGGTACAGGTCGTAGCCGACTGCCTCCATGTGGCCGTGCTGCCTGCCGCTGAGGATAGACCCCGCGCCGCGTATCTCAAGGTCGCGCATGGCGATATGGAAGCCCGAGCCGAATTTGGTGAATTCCTTTATAGCCTCCAGCCGCTTTGAAGCCGTTTCCGAAAGCACCTTGCCGCGGCGGAATGTGAAGTATGCGTATGCGCGCCTGCTGGATCTGCCGACGCGTCCTCTGAGCTGATAAAGCTGCGAAAGCCCCAGTCTGTCGGCGTCCTCGATTATGAGCGTGTTCACGTTTGAAACGTCTACGCCCGTTTCGATAAGCGTTGTGCAGACCAGCACGTCTATCTCGCCCTCTATAAGCTGCCGCCATATCTCGCTGAGCTCCTGCTCGGTTATCTTGCCGTGCGCCACGCCTATGCGCGCTTCGGGCACGAGTTTCGCCAGCTTCTGCGCGCAGGTGTATATCGTGTCTATTCGGTTGTGGATATAGTATACCTGCCCGCCGCGGCGCAGTTCTTTGCTTATAGCTTGCGCGATAACGCCCTCGTTGTGCTCTATGACGTAGGTCTGTATAGGCCGTCTGTCCTGCGGGGCTTCCTCTATTACCGACATATCGCGTATTCCCGAAAGCGCCATGTTCAGCGTGCGGGGGATTGGCGTAGCCGAAAGGGTGAGCACGTCCACGCCTTTAAAGAGGTCTTTCAGCCGCTCTTTCGCCGCCACGCCGAAGCGCTGTTCTTCGTCTACGATAACAAGCCCGAGGTCTTTGAAGTCAACGTCTTTTTGCACAAGCCTGTGCGTGCCGATAACTATGTCAGCCGTGCCGCGCTTTAGCTCGCGTATAGCCGCCTGCTGCTGCGCCGCCGTTCTGAATCGCGAGAGCAGCTCTATTTTCACGGGAAAATGCTCAAAGCGTTTTATAGCCGTCTGATAATGCTGCCATGCGAGCACTGTGGTCGGCACGAGTATAGCCACCTGCTTTGAATCCAGCACGCATTTGAATGCCGCGCGCAGGGCTACCTCCGTTTTGCCGAAGCCTACGTCGCCGCAGAGCAGCCTGTCCATCGGCGAGGGCTTCATCATGTCCTCTTTTATCTCGCTTATGCAGCGCAATTGGTCGTCAGTTTCCTGATAGTCGAAGCGTTCTTCAAAGTCGTTCTGCCAGTCGTTATCGGGCGAGAATGCAAAGCCTTTTGCCTGCTGTCGCTCGGCGTAAAGCTTAGTCAGTTCCTCCGCCATATCCCTTACGGCGCGGCGGACGCGTGTGCGCGTTTTCTGCCATTCTGCCGAGCCCAGCTTGTGCAGTTTTATATTTGAATCGTCCGAGCCGCCGACGTAGCGCGATACCAGGTCTAGCTGCGTAACGGGCACATACAGCACGTCAGTGCCCGCGTATTTTATCGTGATGTAGTCTTTTTTCACGCCGTTTGTTTCCAAACTGCGTATGCCGACGAATTTGCCTATGCCGTGCATTGCGTGTACTACGGGGTCGCCGGGCTTTAGGTCTGAAAGGGTGCGTATCTCCTCGCCCTTTTTGTGTTTCGGCTTCTTTCGCTTCGCCGTCATCGCTTTCATCTGCGTTATCAGCGCGCAGCAGGCTTCGGGGTAGTCGAATCCGCCCGAGAGCGAGCCTGTGTGGACGTATATCTTGCCCGCCGCCAGCGGCGCTTCCTGCTCGCCGCCATCTATCAGCTCTTCCGCGTCAAATCCGTCGGAGCGCAGGTCGCTGACTATTATCGGCAGCGTTTTTTCAGAGCCTGCCAGCAGCACTACCGTGTACCCGCCGTCTACATATTCACGCAGCTCTTCGCCCAGCGCCACCATTCCGCCGCCCCAGCCCGAGGTCTGGCGGCAGTCGGTATTTATCAGCTTTTTAAAGCGCACGCCCTCGTTCTGCCGCATGAATGTGTCGAGAAAAACGCAGGGCAGGGCGGTCGCGCGCGCTGCTATCTCAGCGCCCTCGAGGTAAAAGCCGTCCAGCTTTTTAAACATTACTCCCGACTCGTAAAGCAGTTTCAAGTCCTCCGAAAGCTGCGAGATGAAAGAGCGCATATTCTCGTTCACCGCCGAGTATTCCGATACCGCGCATATGCCCTCGCCAAAATAATCGAAAACGTAAGCGGGCTTTTCGTACGCCAGCTTGTAATATTTATCCAGATTAGAAAGGCTCAGACCCGCTTCGGCGTACTCGCGGTCGGTGTATATCAGCGCGCGAATTTTGTCGGTAAGCTTTCCGCGCACGCCTGCCGCCAGCTTATCCAGCCGCTCGCAAAGCTCCTCGCGCGAGCTGAATATCACCTCTAGCGCCGGGAATATCTCCGCTTCGTCAAGCGGCTCGGTGCGGCGCTGACTTTCAGTGTCGAAGCGTGCGATGCTGTCTACCTCGTCGCCCCAAAGCTCTATTCTTACGGGCGCTTGCTCGGAAACGGGAAAAATATCCACTACCGAGCCGCGCACGGAAAACTGCGCCGCGCCCTCTACCAGTTCGCACCGTGTGTAGCCGCCCGCCGTCAGCCGCGCCGAAAGCTCTTCGAGCGAGATCTCGTCGCCCATAGATATTCTGAATGAATATTTTTCCAGAATGTCGGGCGGTACGGTAGCCTGCGCCGCTGCCGCCGCCGATGCGCAAAGCACACGCCTTTTTCCGCGCGAGATGAGTGAGAGCGCCTCTATGCGCTTGTGCTCGTACTCGTGCGAAACGCCCTCCATAGCGGCAAAAACGTACTCTTTCTCGGGGAAAAGGCAAGCCGCCGCGCCGCCCGCAAATGTGTTTATATCCTGCACGGCGCGGGTAGCCGCGGCTTCATCGGCGCATATCAGCAGCAGAGGAGCGTGCTGCGAAAGGCAAAACGCCGTGTGCGCCTTGTGCACGCCCGAAACGCCCGTTACCGATATGGGATAATACCCGCTGAGCAGCGTCTTTTCCAGATCTTGATAAAAAGGCTCGGCTTGTAGTATGCGTTTGAAAATATCGTTCATATGCTGCACCTTATTTATTGTACTTGTTCATAGCTTCGTCAGTTTTGCCGCTAACTATCAGCTCGGCGGCGGAGCATACGTCGTCCATGCGGCTCATGAAAAGCTTGCTCTGCTCTTCGGTGAATTTGCCGAGTACCCAGTCCGCTAGGTCGTAATCGGGGCGAGGCTTTTTGCCTACACCTATTTTTATGCGCGGAAAATCCTCGCCGCCGCAGAGGGCTATTATGCTCTTTATGCCGTTGTGCCCGCCCGCCGAGCCGCGCCTGCGTATGCGCAAATGCCCCGGCTCCAGCGAAATGTCATCGTAGATGACGAGCACGTTTTCAAGAGGTATTTTGTAAAAAGCGCGCGCCTGCTCTATCGCCTCGCCGCTGTTGTTCATGAAAGTTTCGGGCTTCATGATAAGGCAGCTTTTGCCGCCTATCTGCGCTGTGGTCACGAGCGCCTTGTACTTGTGGTTCTGCACGGCGAAACCGTACTTTTCTTCCATCGCCGCTATCGCCATAAAGCCCGCGTTGTGGCGGGTGCGCTCGTACTGTATGCCGGGGTTGCCCAGCCCCGCTATGATAAATTCGGGCTTCTGCGAGCCGCCTTTTTCAGCAGATATTTTGTCAAATACGTCCCATATGCTCATTCTTTTTCATATCCTTTCCGTTCGTACAATTTCATCAGTTTCGTATATTTTTCGGCAGTATGCGCATATTTTGCATAACGCCGAAACGGACGAATACCGCGGTGGGGCAGTGTTCGTCCTGTAAATTTCAGCTTGTGTGATGTATTTTTACCTGCAAAGCCTTGCGATGGCGTTTGCATACATATTCAGATTTATTTTCAGCGTTTCTATCGAGATGTGCTCGTCAGCGCCGTGCATATTGTTGTTTTCCCATGGAAATTCCGCGCCGAAAGCCACGCCGCCCTCAGTGTTGTGCACATAGGTTATGCCGCCCTCGGCTATCGGCTCGCCTTTTTCGCCCTTTACGTCGGCGTAGACCGCAAGAAGCGTCTGCACCAGCGGGGTGTCGGCGGAAACGTAGTGCGGCTCCATGCCCGAGCACTCGTCTATCTCAAAGCCGTTCTCTTTCAGCACATTCGTGATAATGCCGCTGACTTCGGCGTAATTTCTGTCGATGGGGTAGCGTATGTCGATGCCGCCGCAAAGCCTGCCGCCGCGCGTGTTGAGCATAGTCAGCGCGCAGGTCATGCTGCCCGTAAGCTCGTCGGAAAAGCCCATCTTGCATGAAGCGCCGTCGTATTCGCCGACGGGAAAGAGCTTCGCCAGCGCTTTCAGCAGCGCGTTTTCGCCATTGTAGTCCGCCAAGAATCTTACAGCCGCGTTGTCGCCGTTTTCGGGACGCGAGCCGTGCGCCGATTTGCCGCAGTAAAGCTTCTCAGCCCCGCCCGCGGTAACTCTGCACTTGTCGGGTATCGCGTTTATAACGCTTCCGCAGGCTATCTCGCTTATCTCATCGTCGGCGAAAGGCGCGGAAAACGTGAGGTGCACCATGCCCTTTTCGCAGTTGAGCACGGGGAATGAGCCGTCTGGCGTGAAAACCATCGGCGGGAAAGCCTCCAGCTTTTCGTAATGCTCAATGTCTTCGCAGCCGCCCTCTTCGTTGCCGCCGAATATCACGCGGAAGCCTTTGCTCAGCGGCACGTTCAGTTCCTGCAAAGCCTTTATCGCCCAAAGCACCGCCACCGAAGGGCCTTTGTCGTCGATAGCGCCCCTGCCGTATATCACGCCGTCCTTCACGGTCGCGGCGTGCGGCTCAAAGCTCCATCCCTCGCCCGCGGGAACTACGTCTAAGTGGCTGAGTATGCCCAGCACGGGGTCGTCGCCGTATGTCATCGAAACGGCGTAGTTGTCGAAATTTTTCACTTTCAGCCCCAGCTTTTCGCCCTGCGACGCGCCCCATGCGAGCGCCGCTGCCGAACCCTCGCCGAAAGGCTTGCCCTCGGCAGGCTGAGAGTACGCTGAATCTATCGACATGATCTCGTTCATGTCGGCTATCACGTCGCCGATGTGCTCGTCGAAATACGCCGCGAGCTTTTCGGCGAGGTCTTTATTGCTTAGAGTCATTGCTGCTGTGCCTCCTTAAAATGCACATTGATACCATCTCGGGATTATTTATCCTAAGTTTGCCGAGTCCCGCGGAAACTTCCATTACAGATTTTCCCGAGTCGGTCTCGCAGAGGTAAAGCCCCTTGGTGTATTTCGGGAAAAATTTGCGTTCGGGCGAAAGCAGACCTATACCGCCCGGCAGACGTATCATACCGCCGTGGCAGTGGCCGGACATGGTGAAATCAGCGCCCCAGTTTGCGTACTCTGCGAAAGGCATAGGCGTGTGCGCCAGCAGTACGTTGAAATTGGCGGGGTCAGGCTCGCCGAGCAGCTCGCGAAGCATATCCTGCGTTACTGGGGTGAGGTCTTTGTAGCCGCCCTCCGCATTTTTGTAGCAGCTCTCGTCAAGCTCTAGGCCGTAAAGCTCTATAAAGCTTTCGCCGCTGTAAATGCGCACTTTTTCGTTGCGCAGTATGGTTATGCCCTCTTCGCTTAGGCGGCTGTTCATTAGGCGCGCTTTGTCAGGCACGTCCGCCTCGTGGTTGCCCCATACATAGTAGAGCGGGGCGAGCTGGTTGAGCTTTTTCATCATCGGCACTTTGCGCTTTATGGTGAATATGTTCTCGCTGCGGCTGAAAAGGTCGCCCGTGAAAACTATAATGTCGGGATTGAACTCCTCGCAGGCCTCTACCAGATATTCGCCGTCGTTTCCGTAGCTTTTTGAGTGCAGGTCGGAAAGATGCAGTATGCGAAAGCCCTCGAAAGCTTCGGGTATTTTAGAATTTACTATCTCGTAGTGATAAAATCTCAGTTCGTTTTTGCGCTTTATGAGATACGCGCCCAGCGCGCCCGCGATAACGGCAGCGCCTGCGCCCTTGGATTTTACAGACATGGTCGAAGATCATTCCTTTCAGATATGTGTGGTTTTATTTGACTAAATTATTTGCTCAGATATTTTTGCAGGCTCTCTGCCGCCCACTGCGCGTGGCGGTAGCCGTGATCGTACAGCCGCATAAGCTTTGCGGGGTCATTTTCGGTGCGGTGTATCAAAAGCTCTTTTTTGGGGTAGAATACGAAAGCTTTTCCGCTCGCGCGAAGCTGTTCCAGCTTTTCGGCGTCTTTATTATAACGTTCGGCACGGCTCTCCATCATCTCACAAAACTGCGTATATTTGCCGTAAGCCATTTTTATAAGCTTCTGCGCAGGCTCGGGCTTTTTGCGGTAGCCGCGTTCGCGCGTTGAGATAATTATCAGCTTGTCGCAGCCGTCGGCAATGGCTCTTTCAAAAGGCAGCGAGTCGGCAATGCCGCCGTCCATATACTTTCTGCCGTTTATCTCGATAGGCGGAAAGAGCAGCGGCAGAGCGCAGCTTGCGCGCAGGTATGTGAAGTTTATATCGTCGCGCGGGGTGTCGGGGTAGCAGGCTTCGCCCGTTTCGAGGTCGGTCATTACCGAAATGCACTTGCCCTTGAAATTCGCGAAAGCATCAAAGTCAAAAGGCAGCAGCTTCTGCGGAACTTCGCCGTAAACGTAATCGAGGTTGTAGAAGCTTTTGTTATTTCTATCCAGCATATGCCGCACGCCCGAATATTCGGGCGTCCACATATATTTGCTGATAAGCTCGCGGTTTCTGCCCTCTTGCAGCGAGCAGTATGATACTCCGAAAGCTATGCCCGCCGAAACGCCGATGAAGTAATCGGCAACAACGCCTTGGTTCAGCAGCGCGTCGAGCACGCCCGCCGAGTAAACTGTACGGCTCGCGCCGCCCTCGGCAATTATACCTAACATACAGATATTTCCTGCCTTTCTTATTAAACTACATTAAAAATATTATAACACATTTCTGTACAAAATGCAATAATGAATTTAATTTATTTTACACGCTTTTCGCAATTTGTCAAAAAAGTTCGCGCGGCGAGGGAATGTGGAGCAAATGTCGAAAAAAATTGCCGCCAGCTACTTGATTTACTTTGTAAAATGTGTTATGATAGTGTATGAATAATGTATTCACGGCTATAATTCGATGAAAAATACAAATAATACTTTTACAAAAGAATTTGAAAGATGCATTTGAAAGGATTGATAATTATATGCAGCCCGAAAAGACAAGGATAAGGCAAAAGCGTTTGCAGATACAGCAGGGGGTCATCTCGATAGCGTGTCTGGCGCTGATAGTTTTCGTTTTCTCATGGCTCATAAATACCGCAGTTACCGGCAGAAAGCACGGTCTGCTGCCCGCTTCGGCAGGCAAAAGCTCTTCCTCGCAGGCTGAGGTGACCATGAAGAAAAAGAACACCTCTTCCGCGGCTTCAAGCTCGGCGGCTGAGAGCAAGGCTGATACCTCCTCGCAGGATAACTCTTCGGCGGACGACAGCGCGGCTGTTTACGACGGCGCCGCTATGAAAGACGATTTCTCCGACGCCTGCTTCATTGGCGACTCGCGCACGCTGGGTCTTGGGCTGAACTGCGATAAGGCAAAGGCTGATTTCTACGCCTCACAAGGTCTGAACATCAGCTCGGCGCTCACCGATCAGGTGATAGAGCTGCAAAACGGCAACATGGGCACGGTGCTCGAAGCCGTAGCGCAGAAAGAATATAAGCGCATATTCGTTATGTTCGGCATAAACGAGCTCGGCTGGCCTTACCCCGAAAACTTCGTTGAAAAGTACGAGGAGCTTATCGAGGGCATAAAGGCGGCTCAGCCGAACGCCTCGATATACGTTCAGTCGATACTGCCCGTGGCGGCTTCGGCTGTAAATAACGACGCGGTCTTCACAAACGAAAATATCAACGCTTTCAACGCGTATGTTGAGCAGGCGGCGAACGAAACGGGCGTGAATTACCTAGATATAAACGGCTATTTCAAGGACGACAGCGGTATGCTGCCCGAGGATGCGGCGGCTGACGGTATACATTTCGTAAGAGCTTACTGCCTGAAGTGGATAGACCTGCTGGCATACCTCGTTCCCCAGCCCGCTAACGGTTAAGTCAATGATCAAACGCATATAACGCATACAGAGAAAGGAAAAGTATCATGAAATTCAGAAAAAGTATCTGCATATTCGCGGCTGCCGTAATGGCGGCTTCAATGCTTACCGCCTGCGGCGGCGACGATAAGGACAGCGGTAGCAAGAGCGCTGATTCCGCAGCGGCCGTACAGGCTGACCCCGCTGCTTCTGCCGAGGACGTTGCGGCTAATCTGCGCAGCGGCATAACCTACGTTGACGACCTCAACACCATCTCGGCTGATATGATAGAAAAGCTTTACGGCATTTCGGCGGACAAGTATTCCAGCGCCGCAGTTTATGTCGGCGGAGTTTCTACCGCTGAGGAGATCGCCTGCTTCGACGCAGTTGACGAAAGCGCCGCTTCCGACATCCTCGCCGCCTGCGAAAAGCGCATAGAGGATCTCAAAACGCAGGTAGAAAGCTATAATCCTGACGAGCTGCCGAAGCTAAATACGCCCGTTCTGCTCACTAAAGGCAACAGCGTTTATATGTGCCTGAGCAATGATAACGACAAGGCGGAAGAGATAATCGGCTGATAAAATTTAAGCCTTAAAACGCACGCGCGCCCGCTACGGCAGTTTACGCGTGCGTATTTATGTATAGGAGTATAGGAGAAACTCAAATATGGTATTTTCTAGTATGGTATTTCTCTTCGCCTTTCTCCCCGCTGTGCTGGTGCTGTATTTCATAGCGCCGAAAAAACTGAAAAACACCGTGCTTTTTGTAACGAGCCTGTTTTTCTACGCGTGGGGAGAGCCGAAGTATATACTGCTGATGCTCGCTTCGATAACGGCGGCTTACGTCACGGGAATTTTCGCCGATAAGCAGAAATACGGCAAGAGCAAGGCTTTCGCCGCCACCCTCGCGGCGGTGATCTGGAACATCGGTCTGCTCGCGATATTCAAGTATTCCGACTTTTTCGTTACCAACGTAAACTCGCTCTTCGGCGCGCAGATAAAGCTGCCGGGGCTGGCGCTGCCGATAGGCATTTCGTTTTACAGCTTCCAGTCGCTCTCTTACGTTATCGACGTTTACCGCGGCGAGGTAAAGCCGCAGAAAAATTTCATCACGCTGGGCACATACGTCGCGCTGTTCCCGCAGCTTGTTGCAGGCCCTATCGTGCGGTATATCGACATCGAAAAACAGCTCGGCGAGCGCAACTTTTCGGCAGATCAGTTCACGGCGGGCGTAAAGCGTTTTGCCGTAGGTCTTGCGAAAAAGGCGCTGCTTGCGAACAACATCTACGCGCTATTTAACGAGATTGCGGCGGCGGACAGCTCGCAGCTGAGCGTTGCGGCGGCTTGGATTAGCGCGCTGGCTTACACTTTCCAGATCTATTTCGACTTCTCGGGCTACTCGGATATGGCGATAGGCCTCGGAAAAATGTTCGGCTTCGACTTCCTCGAAAACTTCAATTACCCGTATATCTCAAAGTCGATAACCGAGTTTTGGCGGCGCTGGCATATGTCGCTCTCGGGCTGGTTCCGCGACTACGTTTATATCCCGCTGGGCGGCAACCGCAAAGGCAGGGTGCGTCAGTGCGTGAATATCATGATAGTTTGGTGTTTGACGGGCTTTTGGCACGGCGCTAACTGGAACTTTATCCTTTGGGGACTGTATTTCGGCGTGCTGCTGCTGATAGAAAAGCTGCTGCTGAAAAAGGTGCTCGATAAGCTGCCCGCGGCGGTGAGCCATATCTACGCACTGCTGCTGATAGTTATAGGCTGGGGAATTTTCGCATACGAAGATACCGCGCAGCTAACGGCTAATTTCAAGAATATGTTCGGCTTCGGCGGACTTCCGCTATGGAGCGCGCAGACGGGTATGTGGCTGATGCAGTACCTGCCGCTCATCGCGGTGCTGGTGCTCGGCTCTACGCCCGTGATAAAGCAGCTCGGCGCTTACCTCAACGAAAAGTGCCCGCGCGTGTACCAGCTCGCGCTAGAGCCTGTAAGCGTGGCGGCTATGCTGATAGCTTCCACAGCGTACCTCGCTTCCGGCTCGTTCAATCCGTTTCTGTATTTCAGATTTTAAGCAGGGAGGAGTTTTAAGCTATGAAAAATAAAGAAAACAAGCGCTCAAAAGCCTCCTGCATACTGCTCTCGGCAATATTCATCGGCTACGTCGCGGCGTACACGCTGGGAACTTTTCTCATAAAAGACCGCGATTTTTCCGAGATGGAGAACCGCACCTTGGCGCAGAAGCCAGAGCTTACCACCGAAAAGGTTTTTTCGGGCGAGTTTGAGAGCGGTTTTGAGAGCTATATGTCTGACCAAATATTTGTAAAAGACGCAATGATGTCGTTAAAGACCTGTTGCGATTATTTCTCGGGCAAGACTTATCAGAACGGCGTTTACTTCGGCAAAGACGGCTATATGCTCCAGCGTTATACGCAGAACACCGCGCAGGTGGAGAAAAATATCTCGTATATCAATACTTTTGCCGATAAGCTGGGCAAGCCCGTGGACTTTATCCTAGCGCCGAACGCCATCGACCTCAACGCCGATAAGCTGCCCGCAGGCGCTGTTACCGACGATCAGGACGAAACAATCGCGCTGGTGCAGAGCAAGCTTTCGCAAAACGTTACGCTTTTCAGCGCCCGCGATACGCTCGCTGACCTGCAAAAGCAGGGCGTTCAGGCATACTACCGCACCGACCACCACTGGACCTCCTCGGCGGCGCGCGCGGTCTGCGACGCTTGGCTGAACACCATCGGCTACGCGGGTACGGGCGATGAGTACGAGTACCGCGCAGTGCCCGATTTTTACGGCACACTCTACTCGAAAGCACCCGCCTCGTTCGTAAAGCCCGATACTTTCGGCTACTTCGCGAACAAGTCGGCGAAATATACCGTGAAATATGAGAAGGAAAACAAATTCGCCTACGATATTACAGATACGAGCTATCTTACCAAAAAGGATAAATACGCTTCCTACTTCGGCGGCAATTTCGCCCAGCTCAAGATAACTTCCGACTCGGCGGAGCGCAGCAAAGAGAAAATACTGGTTCTCAAGGACTCTTACGCCAACTCGATGGTGCAGTATCTCGCCGATAAATTCGACGAGGTGTACATGGTCGATCTGCGCTACTCGCACTTCGACGCGGTGAGCGAGATGGTCGAGAAGTACGGCATAGACCGCGTTCTGCTCGTCTACAACGTCGATTTCATCAACGAGGACACAAATTTCATTTGGCTGGAGTAATTCTGACGGACGATATTTGAACAAAATAACGCAAATTTATCCCCCGTGCGGCGGTTTTTCAGACCTGCGCGGGGGATTTTTTGCGCGTTTTTATGCAGATTTGCGGTTTGGAAAATATTACGAATGCAGAACTATCAGCAAATTTCGTTTACCCTGCCGATTGACATTTTGTGCCGCGCAAAGTATGATTAAAGTTGGGGAAAGCCCAGTTTCAGACTGCATTTCGCGCGGTACGGCTTAGCCGCGTTGGCAGAAAAACAGGGAGATGAATATACTGATAATGACAAAATTCGGCAGAAAGGCGGGCGAAAAATGCTTATGCCAAGCGAAGTCATAATAGCGCTGCTGAGCCTTTGCGGCACGTTTCTCGGCACATTTTCGGGAATACGGCTGATGAGCTACCGCATCGAGCAGCTTGAAAAGCGCGTGAATGAGTACAACAACACAAAACTGAGAATGTACGAAACTGAGAAAAAACAGGCAATAGATGAGAATCGTCTCGCCGTGTGCGAGCGCAGGCTCGATACTCTCGAGCACGATAAGGAGTGTGAGCATTGAAGCAGAAATTAGCAAAACTGGTAGACGTGAAGTCGCTTGTAACACTCGCGCTGACGGGTGTTTTCTGCACGCTTGCATGGCGCGGAACGGTTTCGGCGGCGCAGTTCGTTACGATATTCACCACGGTGATCGCGTTCTATTTCGGCACGCAGCACACAAAATCGCAGAGAGGGGAGGGCGGGGATGAAAAGGGGCATTGACATTTCGCATTATCAAGGCTCGCCCGACTTCGCGAAAGTGCGCAGCGCGGTCGATTTTGTAATAATGCAGATAGGCTACGGGCGTTACGCGGGGCAGATAGACAAGACTTTCGCGCGCAACTATTCGGAGTGCAAAAAGCACGGCATACCCTGCGGCGGGTACTGGTTCAGCTATGCGACCACCGTTGACGAGGCGCGCGCCGAAGCTAAATGCTGTATCGCCGCGATAAAGGGCAAGCAGTTTGAGTACCCGATATATTTCGATGTCGAGGGCAAGTCGCTAGTCGGCAAGACGGGCGTTTCTGCGATGTGCAAGGCGTTCTGCGAGGAGCTCGAAAAGGCGGGATATTTCGCAGGAATTTACATGAGCCGCAGCCCCGCGCAGACCATGCTGACGAGCGAGGTCGCGAAACGTTACGCCCTTTGGCTGGCGGAGTACGGCGGCAAGCTCAACTGGTCGGGCGAGGTCGGAATGTGGCAGTACACGGACGGCGGCGCTGTCGCGGGCATAGGCTCGGCGGTCGACTGCAACTACTGTTATGTGGACTATCCCGCGAAGATAAAGGCCGCGGGGCTGAACGGCTTCACCGCTCCGAAAGCCTTGAAAGCGCTGGACAGCGAGGGCTTCAAGCGCGGCGACAAGGGCGTAGGCGTGTACGCATACAAGCAACTCCTGCGGCTCGCTTGCGCGGCGCTCGGCGTGGCTGAGAACCTCGCGGACGACGGCGGCTTCGGCGGTGGTACGGAAGCGGCTACTAATGCGGTGCTCGGGGAGCTGGGGTACAAGCAGAACGGGGTCGCGGGTAAAAAGCTGATGAAGAAGTTGGCAGAAGCAGTGAAGAAAATGATGTAAAAAAACGGCAGAGCACAAAAACTCTGCCGTATTTTTTATCCCTTGCAGGCAAGCTTGACTATCAGCTCGGCGGCAAGCTCCATCGACTCGGCGCAGACGTACTCGTAAACGCCGTGGTAATTGTGCCCGCCTGTGAAAAGATTAGGGCAGGGCAGTCCGCGGAACGAGAGGTTCGCGCCGTCCGTGCCGCCGCGTATCGGCTGTATTTTCGGCTGTACGCCCAGCTCTTTCATGCACTCCGCCGCGTTTTCGATGAGGAACATATTCTGCGGCTCTATCTTCTCACGCATATTGTAATATGTGTCAGAAATTTCTATTTGCACTCTGCCCTCGCCGTACTTCGCGTTCAGCAGGTCGGCGGTGCGGCGCATAAGCTCTTTGCGCGACTCGAATTTCGCGCGGTCGTGGTCGCGGATAAGGTATTTCAGTTCGGCGCGAGAGGTGTCGCCCGAAATGCTCAGCAGGTGGAAAAATCCCTCGTAACCTTCGGTGTGCTCGGGCTTTTCGGCGGCGGGCAGAAGCATCTCGTACTCTGCGGCGAGCTGCGCGGCGTTGACCATCTTGCCTTTAGCCTCGCCCGTGTGCACGTTCAGACCGGTGATAGTGATGCGCGCGGAGGCGGCGTTGAAATTTTCAAACTCCAGCTCGCCCAATCCGCCGCCGTCTACCGTGTAAGCCGCGTCCGCGCCGAAACGCTCGATGTCGAATTTGTCGATACCGCCGCCTATCTCTTCGTCCGGCGTGAAAGCTATGCAGATCTCGCCGTGCGGCAGACCGCTCGTCAGCAGTCGCTGGGCCGCCGCCATTATTTCGGCAACGCCCGCCTTGTCATCCGCGCCGAGCAGGGTAGTGCCGTCGGTTACTATCAGCGTTTTGCCGCGGTAAGCCGCCAACTCGGGAAACTGCGCGGGCGAAAGCGTGATGTTTTTCTCGGCGTTCAGCAGAATATCGCCGCCGTCGTAATTTTCAACGAACCGCGCTTTCACCCCGCTTCCCGAAGCTTCGGGCGAGGTATCCATGTGCGCAATGAAGCCGAGTCTGCGCGCCGACTCTCCGCCGTCGGCAGCGGGTATCTTCGCGTAAACGAAGCAGTCGCGCTCGTTGAAATAAACGTCCGCCGCGCCCATCTCGCGCAGCTCGTTATAAAGCATACGCGCCAGATTTTTCTGCTTTTCGGTGCTGGGAAAAGTTTCGCTTTCTTCGCTTGACTGCGTGTCCACCGCGATGTAGCGCAGGAATTTTTCTATAACGTCTGTCATAATTATCCACCTTCATTACTTTAATTAGTACTATTATAATTATACCACAATTCAGCTAACGTATCAACCCCGAAAATACAACATAAGATGATTTTTTCTCTTGACATTTACAACAAAAAGTAGTATAATAAAAAGACGAATTGACTTTTGGCTGTAATGGCGCTTGCCGTGCCTGCCGCCGAAATGATATGACTGATTTTGCTTTTAGGAGGAAAAAAAGTGCGACGTGCAAAAAAAACGGTGTTTTTTATAGTTTTTGCCCTTATTCTTGCATTTGCCTACTTTACATTCTTTGGATTTCACACTAAGTACGGCGATATAGAAAACACTATAATCAAAGGCGTTGACGAAATACGCTGGGGTATCGACATTCAGGGCGGCGTAAACGCTACCTTCGGCCCCGAGGGTGATTATGACGCTTCAAAACAAGATATGGATTCCGCTAAGGCTGTTATCGAACAGCGTCTGCTGAACCTCAATATCACTGACAGCGAGGTATACGTTGACTATACCAAAAATAAGGTAATAGTTTCGTTCCCTTGGCAGGCGGGCGAGACCGACTTCGACCCTGAGTCGGCGGTCGGCGAGCTTGGCGAGACCGCTATACTTACCTTCGTCAAAGGCTCTGAGCAGACCGGCGAGAAGGTAATGACCGGCGAAAACGTTACTAAGGCTGAGGCTATGGGCTATACCGATAATAACGGCGAAACTCAGTATGTAGTAAGCCTCGAGCTCGATAAAGACGGCAAAAAGGCTTTCGGCGCGGCTACTACCGAGCTGGCTTCGAGCAAGGGCTCTATCTCGATATGGATGGACGATACCTGTATCTCTAACGCTACCGTAAACTCCGCCATCACCGACGGCAAATGCCAGATAGAGGGCAGCTTCACCTACGATGAAGCGCAGGCGCTTGCAGATAAGATAAACGCAGGCTCGCTGCCCTTTAAGCTTACCGCTACCAGCACCAATATCATCTCGCCTACCCTCGGTACAGGCGCCAGAACGGCTATGCTGCTCGCGGGTATCATCGCTTTTGCATTCGTTGCATTGTACCTTATCATTACATACAGACTTCCCGGCGCAGTTGCTACCATCGCGCTTATAGGTCAGGTGGTAGGCTCTATCGCCTGCGTATCGGGCTTCTTCGCGGCATTCGACAGCTTCACGCTCACCATTCCCGGTATCGCGGGTATCATACTCTCTATCGGTATGGGCGTTGACGCGAACATCATCGTGGCAGAGCGTATAAAGGAAGAGCTGAGGCTCGGCAAAACGCTCGGCGGAGCTATCGAGCAGGGCTACAAGCGCGCTTGGGCCGCCGTATTCGATTCAAACATCACGGTAATTTTCGTTGCCGTTATCCTCATGGGCTCGTTCGGCTCTACTGACAGCATTTTCGGCACGCTGCTCAAGCCTATATTCTCGTTCTTCGGCGCTTCCATGGCAGGCACTATCTACTCGCTGGGCTTCACCCTGTTGGTAGGTATAATAACGAACTTCATCTTCGGCATCTTCTGCTCGCGCCTTATGCTCGAGTCGCTCGCGAAATTCAAGTGCTTTAGAAAACGCAGCTTCTTCGGCGTAAAGGACGAGGTAGACGCTACACCCGTTCTCGAGAGAAAGCGCATAAAGATAGTACAGCACACAAAGGTCTACGCTATCATCTCCTCCGTGCTCATCATCATATTCGCGGCACTCACCATCGCGGGAATACCGAATATCGCCATCGAGTTCAAGGGCGGTACGCTGCTTTCATACAGCTACAACGGCAGTGTTGACGATAGCAACGTCAAGAAGATAGTTAAAGACGCCTGCGGCGAGGACTGCACCGTTACCATAGGTGAGGACTTCTCCAGCGGAAAGAAATCGCTGCAGCTCTCATTCGCTTCCAAAAACGGCATCAGCGATGCTGAGCAGCAGAGCATAAAGGAAGAACTTCAGAAAGCTTATCCCGATAACGAAGTAGACACGCTGGAATCTACCAACGTTTCTCCTACCAACGGCAAGACCTTCTTTGCTAAGAGCCTTGTAGCGCTGCTTCTCGCGGTAGTAGTAATGATAATCTACATCGGCATCAGGTTTAGAAATATCGGCGGTATCTCGGCAGGCGCTTTCGCGGTGCTGGGTCTGCTGCACGATATGGTAATGGTTTACGGCTCGTTCATAATCTTCGGCTTCGATATAAACTCGAACTTCATCGCGGTACTGCTCACCATCATGGGATACTCAATAAACTCGACCATAATAATCTACGACCGTATCCGCGAAAACAAGCGCCTTTACGGCAAGAAGCTGGATATTCAGGAACTTACGAACCTCTCTGTAACGCAGACCGTTACGAGAAATATCCACACCAACGTTACCACCGTAAGCGTTATGATAATCGTTTGCATAGTCTGCGCGCTGAGAGGCGTTACCTCGATAATGAGCTTTGCGCTGCCTATGATCGTCGGCATAGTTTCGGGCGTTTACACCTCGATGTTCCTTGCTCCTTCGCTTTGGACTAAGTGGCAGCAGCATCAGATCAAGAAACACCCCGACAGACAGAATAACAATTACGGCAAAAAGAAGAAAAAGAGCGGCTATAAGGACTCCGGTTACGGTTACGGCGCTCAGGTATAAAAAAATCATCCGCAGCAGATAATCTCCGCTGCGGATTTTTTTTGTCCATTTACGCCTTGTGCCCGCCGATCTGCCCGTTTCGGGCGATGGTGGTAGCGCCCTCCTGCAAATTCATGCCCTTGAAAATGGCGTTTTTGCCAAAGCGTTTTTGTATTTTTAATATCGCCTGCTGACGGCGCTTCTCGCGTTCCTCGGCGGCGGACTGCCTGCGGCGGCGCTCTTCCTCGGCGGCGTCGGTGAAAAAGTCGAGCTGTTCGCACTCCTCGCTTTCGGGAATATCCTCCTCGCGCAGCACTCTGCCCGCGACGACGCAGATACGGCGGGTCAGCAGCGTAGGGTCGATTATGCGGTCGAAAAGCGCGAGCGCGGCATCGGTAATGGCGCGCGTGGAGGCGGTGTGCCTGCCGAGCGAAAGTGTGCCGTGCGCCTGTTTCGGCAGTTTGCGACCGTAAGCGTCGGTGACTATCTCGCCGCGAAAGCTGCCGCCCAGCGCGTCGCACCGCAAGTTCTGCACGTCGTACCCCACGGTCAGCACTATCTGGTCGGTGGTCAGTCCCTTGTCAACGAGGTCGAGCGAGAGCATATCCGCCATTTCGCGTACTATCAGCCGCGTTTTCTCGCAATCGTAGGGGGTGTGCAGCACCTGCCCCGTGCTAACGCTCTTGCTCTCGGGAACGTATGCTTTCACGTCGGCGATGGTGCAAGGCTCCCAGCCCCACGCATGGTCGATGAGCAGCTCGGCATTGACCCCGAAAAGGCGGTAGAGGTGCTCCTCGTTCGTCAGCGAAAACCGCGCGATGTCGCCCATCGTGTTCAGCCCTATCGACTCCAGCTTTTTCGCGTAGCCGCGCCCCAGCCGCCAAAAATCAGTGAGCGGGCGGTGGTTCCAAAGCAGGCGGCGATAGCTGCGCTCGTCCAGCTCGGCTATGCGCACACCGTTGGCGTCGGCGGGCATATGTTTGGCAACAATATCCATCGCGACCTTGCAAAGGTACATATTTGTGCCGATGCCGGCGGTGGCGGTAATGCCCGTTTCGCGCAACACATCGCGTATCATTTTCATCGCCAGTTCGTGCGCCGTGCCGCCGTAGACCGCGAGGTAGCCCGTAGCGTCGATGAAGATCTCGTCGATCGAGTAGACGAGAATGTCCGCTGCCGAAACGTAGCGCAGGTAGATCTTGAAGATCTGCGTGCTGACCGCCATGTAACGCGCCATTTGCGGCGGGGCGGTGATGTAGCCCAGCTCTAGAGAGGGGTCGGCGGCGACCTCGGGGTTGACGAACGAACTGCCCCTGAATTTTTCGATTTTTGCCGAACTTTTCCTCAGCGCGTTGATCTCCGCAACACGCTCGATGACCTCGAAAAGCCGCGCCCGCCCGCTTATACCGTAAGATTTCAGCGAGGGCGACACCGCAAGACAGATAGTTTTTTCAGTTCGGCCGCCGTCTGCGACAACGAGGTTGGTGGTCATCGGGTTCAGCCCGCGGGCAACGCACTCCACGCTCGCGTAAAAACTTTTCAGGTCGATAGCAATGTAAACTATGTTAATATTCTCCATAATACACAAAAATCAGTTAAATATCTGTACGAACAAATGTTCTCTAAAACTATTATAGCACATATGTTCGCGTTTGTAAAGTGCTTTTTGCAAAAAAAATCGTCCCGATCAGTAATCGGGACGGAATTCACTTAAACGTTTTCGCAATTATTTTAATTCAAAGAAGCAGCTTTGCACGGTCAGCTTTTCGAGAAGCTCGTCGGCGCTTGCAAAAGGCGCGGAAACGCGGGATTTGCAGAGGTTTACGCGTACTTCACCGCCGTGAATGTCGAACCAGTTGTCGTCGAAAACGGCGTCGCGGTCTGTAAGATCAAGGCAGACAGACTTGGTAAAAACGTCGCTTTTAAGCGTGATTTCCCAGCTATCGCCAATATCTTTGGCAGAAATTTCAATATTCGGACGGATAAACTCAAACGTTTTCGGTCGAGTGAACAGCGTGCTTCCGCGGCTGAGGGTCTTTCCGCCGATCTCCAATCTGTATTCGATATAGCGCGTGCGCTTGTAATGCTCGGTGGAGAGCAGTTTGCTAAGGTCTACGGGCGCGAAACCGCAGGCAGACATAGCGTTTACGTTTGCCACAAAATGTCCGCTGTCCAGAATTTCGGACTTGTTATCGCGCAGGTTCCAATACACTTCGCCCGAAACCGACGAGAGAGTTTCATTGGAAATGTTGAATTTCAACGCAGAAATGTCAGAATCATTCAGCGAGATCAGAACGGGCGCGTAAAAGCGTTTCGCATAATAATGAAGCGCTTTCCAGCGACCGAAATAATCAACACTCGACCAAGAAATTACAGGATTGGAGTCATTGACCTGCCAATACAGCGAACCCATGCACCGTCCGCGTGCCCGCCGCATATGCTCGACACTTGAACGAATGCAGTCCGCCTGCAAAAGCTGCGACGAGTAGATGAGCTGCGCAAAATCGTAGGGGTAGCGCACCATTTGCGCGAGGTAAAACATGAGTTTTTCGTTGCCCTGCACGCATTTTTGGTGCGCCTCCATCACGGGCGACATGAGGTCGAGGTCGCCGCGCGCAGGGTCGGCAATGGTCAGCATCGTTTTCAGCGCCGGCACCGACTCAAAGCCGTATTCCGAGCAAAAACGATAGTAATATTTTCTAAAATCCTCGATAGGTTTCAAATTATGCCAAATATCCCAGTAATGCATGTCGCCAGCGTGGTTGGAGGACGACTGCTTGAAACCTCCGCCCGATGATGGTGACGAAGGGTGATACGAAGTTTCGGGATCTGTTTCGGCGAGAATTTGCGGAATGATCTCCTCAAAAATGGTCAGATAATCAGCTTTTGCCTGCGGATCGTCGGGCAGACCCCAGCCCTCCCACGCTGATTCGATCTCGTTGTTGCCGCACCACAGACCCAGCGAGGCGTGATTTCTCAGGCGAAGAACGTTCTGACGTACCTCCTCGCGCACCGATTTTTCAAACGTTTTCGTAAGGAGATAAGCCGAGCAGGCGAACATAAAATCCTGCCAAACTATCAGACCGAGCTCGTCGCAGATGTCGTAAAACCAATCGTCAGGGTAAAAACCGCCGCCCCACACGCGTATCGTGTTGTAATTTGCCGCCGCACAGTCCTCAAGAAGCCGGCGAGTGCGCTTTTCGGAGCGTCGCGCGATCAGCTGATCTTCGGGAATGTAGTTCGCACCCATAGCGAAAACCTTTTCGCCGTTGAGCTTAAAGCAAAATTCTTCGCCCCATTCGTCCTTGTCGCGGCTGATAATGAGCGTTCGCAGACCGATACGCTCGCGCTTTTCGTCAGTTTTAACGCCATTTTTATCGAAAATTTCGGTAACTACGTTATAAAGCGGTTGTTTGCCAAGACCGTTCGCCCACCAAATCTGCGGATCGGAAATACCTATTGAAACGCTTGCAGATGCTGCATTTGCGTTGCTTTCGGCGGTGAATGTTTCTCTATCCGGCGATGTGATAGTAACTTTACATCTGCCAAATTCAAAATCTGAATTAACGAAAATATCAACGTTCACGAAACTTTCGCTGTGCTGTTGAGAAATGCGTGTATCGGTGATGAGTGCGCCGTTGACAGCCGTCAGTTCAACGCTTCTCCAAATGCCCATGTCGGGCAGCTTCGGGCCCCAATCCCAGCCGAACATACAGTGCGCTTTGCGCATATGCGGGTAACCCGCCATCGTCGATGCAACGCCCCAAAGTGGGCGGTTTTGCTGCATTTGTGCGATTATTTTCGTCGGCGAGGTGATTTTTACAGTTATCATATTGTGCTTTTTTATCACGCCCGATATGTCAATTTTCAGCGCGCAGTGCATATTGTCGCTCTTGCCGACTTTAACGCCGTTTACGAAAATCTCCGAAATTGTGTCGATGCCGCCGAAGCTGAGTATCTTCCTCTCGGCGGCTAGCAGCTCGTCGGAGCATTCAAACTCGGTCGTAAACTTGCAGTCCATGTCGCTCAGCGGCGTGGAGATGTACTCGTTCTCGCGGTAGTACGGGTCGGGGATCTTTTTGTTGTCGAGCAGCACTGAGTACAGCGAACACGGCACTTTGCAGGGGAGCGTGCCGTATTTTTCTGTCCGCATCGTCCATTTGTTATCCAGATTTTGTGTGATCTTCATTATATCCTATCCTTTCGGGAACGCCGCTTTCACGCGGCTGCTTTTATTATACCTTAATTAGCCGCGAGTGTCAATACAAATGCTGCCAAATTTACATCGAAAACGATTTCGTTTGTAAAAAGACTTGAAAAAATTTTTGCCATGTGATATAATAATAATGTGTTTCGACATGAAAGAAAAGGTGGTTTTATGATAAATTTTAAGCGAAAGGCGGCGCTGGTTGCGGCAGCAGCGGTGATGGCTCTCGGCGCGGCGGGCTGTAATGGCAGCGGCAAGGGTGATTCCTCGCTGGGGGGCACTTCGCGTGCGGAAAGTGCGGCTCATCAGAATGACGATATTCAACTAAAGTCATATAAATATCCTGAATTTCTCAACCAATACGGCGATTCGGATATGCTTGCAAAGCCCGTTTACACGAGTTTTGATGCGGCTGCTACCCTCGTTGAGCCGAAAGATCAGCCGTTTTCCGACTACAAATGCACCGCTTGCTTCAATGATATTTACTATATTTATACAGATGATTCACATTATGGCTTGCTTGACCGGTCGGGCAACGTTCTTCTTGACGCGGCAAATATCAAGAATATCTCGGCAGTTTCACCCGGTATTTTGCAATTGAAGTACGAAAGCGGCGAAACGGCGTATTTTCAGGCGGACGCGAACGGCGCTCAGCTCGTTGACATCGGCGATTTCGATGGCTCGCGCATAACTTTTGCTCCGCAGGCCGCCGATGAAAGCAGTGGATCCGATGCGAAAAGCACTTATATAATGCAGCTCGACGGCGCGCCGATCTATGATACCGTGTGGACATCCGCGAAACCTGCCGATAAGTCTGAGATCAAGACTTCGCGCAAGTTTGAGGCAGTGTACAAGGCTGTTTCGGCGGCGGGCACATATTATATCACTTTTGATAAATATTACAACTTTTGCGTGTACGAGGCGGCTTACGGATTCGTCAGCTTGAAGATCGGCGGCGAGTACGGCGAAAGCTACATTTTCGGCTCTAAAGATTACTCTGAGTTGGAAACGCTCATAGCTTCGTTTGGCAGAGAAAATTCCGCTTCTGTGCCAACAAAAGACGATAATGCCGACTATATCCAATTCACGCTGGGTCTGCAAAGCGGTCAGCCGCGCACCATGACTCTCTCGTCAGACGGCTACTGCTTCACCGATTTTCAGCTCGATAAAGACGGCGGCGGCAACAAATATTTCTCTGTGCTCAGCCGAGAAACGTTCGTAGACCTCGTAAACTGGGTAAACGTTACTCTCAATAAATAACAAAAAAGGCAGTGCCGCTCATTGAACGGTACTGCCTTTAATATTCGATTCAGATCAAAGTCCATTAGGATTGTTCTTGGTGAAATTCCAGCCGTCGGCCGCCATTTCGTCAAGGTCGTACTGCGCCGTCCAGCCGAAAAGCTCCTTCGCCTTGTCGGTGTTGGCGTAGCACCATGCGATGTCGCCTGCGCGGCGGGGCATGATCTTGTAGGGCAGCTCCTTGCCGCAAGCCTTTTCAAACGCGTGCAGCACGTCGAAAACGCTCGAGCCCTTGCCGGTGCCGAGGTTTACCGCCTCAACGCCCTTGTGCGCCAGAACGTAGTCTACCGCGCAGAGATGTCCCTTCGCAAGGTCCATAACGTGGATGTAGTCGCGCACGCCCGTTCCGTCGGGGGTGTCATAGTCGTTGCCGAAAACGCCGAGGTACTCGCGCTTGCCGACAGCCACCTGCGCGATGTAGGGGAAGAGGTTGTTCGGTATTCCGTTGGGGTCTTCGCCCAGCAGACCGCTCTTGTGCGCGCCGATGGGGTTGAAATATCTCAGCAGCGAAACCGCCCACTCGTCGTCCGCAACGCAAACGTCCTTGAGTATCTGCTCTATCATGACTTTGGTGTAGCCGTATGGGTTGGTCGAGGAGTTTGTCGGCATAGTTTCAACGTAGGGCACGGGGTTGTTCACGCCGTAAACCGTCGCCGAGGAGGAGAAAACTATCTTCTTGCAGCCGTTTTCGCGCATCGCCTTTATCAGCATCAGCGTGCCTGTGATGTTGTTGTGGTAGTACTCCACGGGCTTCTGCACCGATTCGCCGACAGCTTTCAGACCCGCGAAATGTATAACTGCGTCGATCTTGTTTTCCTTGAAAACCTTATCGAGCGCTTCCAGATCGAGAATGTCGAGCTGGTAGAATTTAAAATCTTTTCCTGTAATTTTCTTTATTCTTTTGAGCGCCTCGGGCTTCGAGTTAGAGAAATTGTCCACTACTACTATGCTGTGGCCTGCCTCGAGCAGCTCTACGCAGGTGTGGCTTCCGATGAATCCTGCGCCGCCAGTTACCAGAATATTTGCCATAATAAGCCTTCCTTTCTTGACCCGTGCGTTTTGTTTCGGCGGGTCGGTAGGTCATGATCCTTTTACTGTACTCATTATACCACACATTTCCGCCGATTTCAAGCTTGATTTGTTTCAAAATATATGGATTTTTGTTTCACACATCAAAAACAGCGTTTTTCGCGTGCCTAAATTGTGACGAATTTCTGAGAATTGCGGCAAAGAGTTTGACATTTCGCCGATTTCGTACTATAATATAAAGAGCAGGGTCTTTTTGCGCACCCGCGAGCCTTCGAGCCTGCTTACTTGTGAAAAAATTTTAAGGATGTATTTTTTTATGAAGAAAAAGAAAAACGGCCAAAGCGATGTATATCAGCAGATGTACGAGCAGCAGCTAAAAAAATACCAGAGCATGGATAATACAAATTACGATGACGCTGATGGCGAAGATCTGCGCTTTTATTCTGAGGAAGAGCTTGCCGCGATAGAGCAGGCAAAGCGCGACGCCGCCCGTCAGGCGTATCAAGACGCATATCTGCGGCAGTACAGCGAATCGCAGCAGGAGTACGGCAGGCAGGCACATTCTCAGCCGCGGCAGGGAAGTCAGCGCGCACCCCGCCGTCAGCCGCAGGGTAAGCCGCAGTACCGCCGCGTTCAGGCAGACCCTAAGCGCTATGAGCCTGCTGCTAAGAAAAAGCGCGAGAGCGAGAACATCGAGTTCGGCAAAAAGAACAGCTACGCCAATTCCAAAAAGGGCAAAAAAGAGCTTTCGGGCGGCAGCGCCGTAAAGAAGTTTTTCAAGGGCGTGTTTGTGGTACTGCTCGTGCTTGTGCTGCTTTTGCAGCTGCTTATCTTCCGCTACATTTGGCTTGTGAACTCGGTAGATACCGGCGAGCGGCTGGTCACGAACGCTTCCATGTCCGACAAAAACGTTACGAATATACTGCTCATCGGCAGCGACACGCGCGATGAGAACGAGCGCGGCAGAACTGACTCGATGATACTGCTTTCGATAAACAAGCAGACAAAGCAGATGACGATGACCTCGCTGATGCGTGACTGCTATGTCGAGATACCTGACCACGGCTGGGCTAAGCTGAACGCGGCGTACTCCTACGGCGGCGCGGAGCTGCTGATGGATACCATCGAGCAGAATTTTGACGTTGCGGTAGATAAATTCGTTTACGTCAGCTTTTTCTCGTTCATCGACATAGTTGACGCGGTGGGCGGAATTAACATTGACCTTTCCGATGACGAGGCGCAGTACATGACCGACCCTATGGCGGAGCAGAACAAGTACCTCGGCAACAAAAAAGGCACTGATTACCTCAGCCACGGCGGCGACGATATGCTGCTAAACGGCAATCAGGCGCTCGCTTACGCGCGTTTGAGATACGTCGGCAACGCTGATTTTGAGCGAACCCAGCGCCAGCGCACCGTTATCACAAAAATAATCTCGCAGGCAAAAACGCTCAGCCCGCTAAAGCTGGATAATTTTATGAAAGTTTGCTGCTCTGAGCTGACCACTAATATGACCAAGGGCGAGATGTACATTATGTTCTACAAGCTGCTTTTCTCGATGAATTACGATATGCAGCAGCTTCGCATACCGCAGGAGGGCGCGTATTATTACGGCACTCACGACGAGCAGAGCACCCTCGACCTCGATTTCGATGCTTGTCAGCGCGAGATCAAAAAGAAGATCTACAATTGACCCTCAGCAGAATATTTACGGGCGTACTCTTTCGGGGATACGCCCATGTATTTTTTAAACACGCGAGAGAAGTACAGCCTGTCGTCAAAGCCGACCGAGTAGGCGACTGACGTAACGTTCATTGCCGTTTCGCGCAGCAGCCGCGCCGCCTGCGTTATGCGAAACCGCGCTAAGTACTCTATCGGCGGCAGACCCTCGCACTCGGTAAACGCGCGGAAAAGCGTTACGCGGCTCACCCCGACGAACGCGGCGATGTCCTCCACAGTGATGGCGATGGAGTAGTTGTAGCTGATGTACTTGCGCGCCTCATCAACGTACCTGCGGGCGGGGCTGCGCTCGGACTTTGCGGCGGAACGCTCGACTATCAGCGAGAGCGCCAGGTAAAGCTGCCCCGTCATCTTCATGTTCGCGGCGGCGGGGGAAGAGCTGTAAAGGCAGATCTGCTCCAGCGAGCGGGCAAGCTCTTTGCCAAAAACGGCGTGCATCACAGGCTGCTCCGGCGTGAAGTCGGTCTGCCCGATTATCAGCCCCGCGTCCGCCCCCGCGAAGCCCACCCAGTAGTACTCCCACGGCTGCTGCTCGTCGGCGGCGTAGCTGATCTGCGTGTTCGGGTAGATGAGGAAAGTGTCGCCCGCGCCGAGGACAAATTCGCCGTGCGGTGTGCGGTAACCGCCCTTGCCCGAGATTATGTGGTGGATAAGGTAGCAGCTGCGAACTCCCACGCCCCAGCTATGCGATGGCGCGCATTTCTCATGACCGACGTTGTACACCGCGAGAGAAGTCGCGTCGTGCTTCTCGGTCTTGTATGAATACTTTATTTTGTCAGAAATATCATTCTGCGGCATAAATAACAACTCCTGAAAGGCGGTTTTTACGATGATAAAAGGCATTTTGTTTGATATGGACGGGCTTATGGTGGATACCGAAAAGCTGCTGAGCCGTTTTTGGTGCGAATCGGCGCGCTCTTTCGGCTACCCCATGACCCCCGAGCACGTTCTCGGCATACGCTCGCTGGCGGCGAAGTATTCCGAGCCGCACCTTAAAGGCATTTTCGGCGAGGATTTCGACTACAAAGCCGTTCGCGCGAAACGCATCGAGCTGATGAACGCTTTTATCGCGGAAAACGGCATTGAAAAGAAAAAGGGGCTTGACGAGCTGCTGGAGTACATCGCGGCGAGCGGGCTGAAATGCGCCGTCTGCACCGCCACCGACCGCGAGCGCACCGCGCGGTATCTCAAAAGCGTGGGCGTTTACGATTATTTTGATGAGTTCGTCTGCGGCGATATGATCGCCAACGGCAAGCCGGAGCCTGATACATATTTGGTCGGCGCACAGAAGCTGGGTCTTGACCCCGCCGAGTGCATAGCGCTGGAGGATTCGCCAAACGGCGTTACATCGGCGTACCGCGCAGGCTGCAAGCCCGTGATGATACCCGACCTCTCGCAGCCCGACGATGAAACGCGCGCGAAGCTTTTCGGCGTCTGCGACGACCTATCGGGCGTTATCGCGATACTTGAGCGCGAGTGCAAGTGACGAAAAATATGCCTTAAACCAAAACGAGGGACTTTTTACAGCCCCTCGCTTTTTTATGTGTGTGAAAAAATTATTTAGCTTCAGCGGGCTGCGCGGTTTCCTCAGCCTTTTCCTCAGCAGCTTCAGCGGGTGCTTCCTTGGGCGCGTTGAGCTTTTCAACTGCTTCGATGGTCGCTACTACGTCGCGGAGGTTCTTCTCCAGCACATTCTTTGCGTCTGAAAGGGAAGTGTTCACGCTGTCGGAAAGCGCGCGGCGGATCTCTGCGTCCTTGTCCTTAGCGCTCGCAACTATCTCGTCAGCCTGTTCCTGCGCCTGACGGATCATCTGCGCGGCGTACTCCTTAGCCTGACGGATTATCTCAGTCTCGCTGACGATCTCGCGCGCCTTGTCCTTAGCGGCTTCCACAAGCTCGTCCGCCTGCTTCTTTATGTTCTCAGCCTCTTTCTTGGCGTCGGCGATTATGGCGTCTTTATTGCTCTGCGTTTCCTTAGCTTTCTTGATCTCGCCGGGCAGGTTGAGGCGCAGAGTGTCGATGTAATCTCTCATCTGTTCGCAGTCGATAACTTTTTTGTTCGAGAAAGGCACTGCCGAAGAATTATCCAGCAGATCTTCCATCATCTCAATGATCTCGTCAAAGTTCATTTTATAAACATCCTTTCATATGTAAATTTATTTGTGATCTTTTAAAAACAGCCGCTCTTTTATGTCGTCCAGTATCTCAGGCGGCACAAATCCCGAAATATCTCCGCCCAAGCTGGCTATCTCTTTTACAACGCTTGAGGAAAGATACATATTTTCGGTGCTGGTGGTCAAAAATACTGTTTCCGCTTTCGGGTAAAGCTTTTTGTTTGCGAGCGCCATCTGAAATTCGTACTCGAAGTCCGAGACCGCGCGCAGACCCTTTACTATCGCGCAAGCCCCCGTCTGTTCGAGGTAGTCCGCCAGCAGACCAGAGTTGCAGTCGACGAGCACGTTTTCCATGCCATCGGTAACGCGCATTATCAGCTTCATTCGTTCTTCTATCGTGAAAGCCGCCGTGGTGCGCTTGCTGGGGTTGAATGAAACGAGCACGATGACCTTGTCGAAAAGTCGCGAGGCGCGCTCGATTATGTCGAGGTGTCCTTTAGTTACCGGGTCGAAGCTGCCCGGGCAAACCGCTATTCTCATCTTCCGCACCCCGCACTCAAAGCTCTTCTTCCGCAGGCGAGCGGTATACCGTCACCGCAACCTTGCCGTAGCGGTATCTCTTGTGAAGCGTCAGCCCGTCGAACTCGTCGGGCAGGGTAAGCTCGCTCTCGTGCTCGCAGATAACGAACGCGCCCGCGTTGAGCTTTTTGCCGATGAGCGGCAGAGCCTTTTCCAGCAGACCATTGCGGTAAGGCGGGTCCATTAGCACGATGTCCAGTCCCGATTTCGCGACTTGCAGGTACTCCAAACTATCCATATGCAGAACGCGCGTGTTTGCGGCGAGCTTGCAGGCGGCAAGATTTTCTTTTATCACGCCGATAGCCTCGCTGCTTTTGTCAACGAAAACGCAGTGTGCCGCGCCGCGGCTCAGCGCCTCTATTCCAAGCTGACCGCTGCCGCCGAAAAGGTCGAGCACCGCAGCGCCCTGTACGTCAAACTGTATAATTGAAAAAATAGCTTCTTTTACCGCGTCAGGCGTTGGGCGAATGTCCAGCGAATCGAGCGTTTTAAGCTTTCTGCCCCTCGCGGAGCCTGTTATAACTCTCATATTTTTATTCCTTTGATAAATTTATTTGCATACAATAATTATACAATAATTTTAAGCTTTTGTCTATACCTATTTGAAATTTTTTTCGTCGGCTCAGGTCGAAATATGTATTTTTGTGCATAATGCAACAAAAGGAACTCCTGAATAGAAGTTCCTTTTGCGAAATATCTAAATTGTGTTAGATGTTGAAATTACTTCTTGCGGGATACTACAACAGCAGCGCCTGCTACTGCGGCAAGTGCAAGAGCGATTCCTGCAGGTGCGCCGGCCTCAGCGTTTGCAGTCTTGTCGCTTTCAGCAGCGGAAGAAGTGGTGGTGCTGGTGGTCGAAGCCTTAGAGGTCGAACCGCTGCCGCCTTTGCTACCGCCCTTAGTGCTGGAGGTCGATCCGCTGGAGGTAGAAGAGGTGTTGGAGCTGTTTCCGCCCTCAGAAGAGCTGTCGCCGCCCTTGTTAGGATCTTCGCCGAGTCCCTTTACGGTGAAGGTTACGGTGATAGTGCCATCAGAAGCAGGCATAGCCGCAGGGTCGATGGTGCTGTCGCCATAGGTGTTGATAAGAGCAACTGTAAGGGTGTCAACGTCAGACTTGTACTTAACGTCGTCGCCGGTAGCAGTGTACTGAGTGCCGCACATATCAACAGTGATGTCGCTTACTTCAACAACAGTGCCGTTGATCTCGGGCTTGTCATCGTCATTGTATTCGCAGGGAATATCGGTGGTGATGGAGAGCATGTTGAACTTATCGGTCTTTCCGCCCTCTACCCACTCGATCTGATCCTGAGTTAGGTCGCTGTTGTCAGACTCAGCAGCCTCATAGTTGCAGAGCATAGACCAAGGAGAGTCTTTTCTAGTAAGGGTCTTTTCCTCGTTGAGGTAGAAGCCCTTTTCGTTGTCAGCCTTATCGGTGTTAGCTTCTTCGATCTTACCGCTGGTAGCGATAGATACGGTGTAAGTACCATCATACTGAATGGTGGTATCGCTGCACTCGATCGAACCGTTACCATAAGCGCCGCCCTGTACGCCTACCTTAGCAGCAGGGAATACGTCGGTGCCGTCGGTGCCGAAAAGGTCGCGGAAGTTCCAGGTAGTGTTGGTCTGGAACGCGATGCCTGCGTGACCCTCAGTATCGAGAGCAGAAGCAGTAGTTGCAGATGTCATTGCACAAACGGACATGGCGATCGCAGAAGCAGCCATTCCGGCAAAAACTTTCTTAAGTTTCATAAGTAGTTACTTCCTTTCCAAAATAATTACTGATATAAGATATTTGTTTTCTACGCATAGTTATGGCTATACGTTTTCCATATTACTATTTTACTTTATTTCCGCCTTTTTTTCAATCGTATTATTGCACAAACTTTGTAATCGTTTTATGGTTATTTGTGATAAATATTAAACAAAATTATGCCTGTTAGGTGAAAATATTTGCATTTTGCATTTTGCTTATATAATTTCATATTTTACGCTTCTGCTGCCATCCCGTTACCGCCACGGTCAGGCGGCGGGGTGCAAAGCGGGTCGCGAAGCTCAGCAGGCGTATCTTTTCCTCCGGTATGATGATAACTTCGCCGTTGTCCAATCCGCGCGCTGCGCATTTTGCGCAGTAGGCGGAGGTGATGCCTTTAAGCGAGAATTTCACGCCCGCCACGTCGTTGAACTCGGTGTTTACGGGACCGGGGCAGAGGGCGGCTATCTTCACGCTGCTTCCGCCGGCGCGCAGTTCTTCCGCGATGGCGCTCGTGAGCGATGTGAGGTACGCTTTGCTGGCGTAGTAGACCGCCATATTAGGTCCGCCCGGCAGCAGTCCCGCCGAGGACGCTACATTTAAAATAGCGCCCTTGTCGCGGTACTTGAAGTCTTTCAAAAACATATGCGTCAGTATCAGCGGGGCTACGCAATTTATGTCCGTCATCTGTATCTGTCTGTCGAGATCCAAAGTTTCAAATTTTCCTACCGCGCCGAATCCCGCGCAGTTTACGAGCAGCTCGATGTTCAGATCTGAAACATCGTCGTAGAGCGCCTCGCACTCTTCGCGGTCGGCGAGGTCGTGCACCAGTATGCGCGTTTTGGCGGGAAGCTTCATAGCGAGGTCTGCGAGCCTATCCGCACGTCTGGCAGTTAACGCTATGTTGTATCCGCGGCTTGCGTAAAGCTTTGCAAGCTCAGCGCCGATGCCCGAACTTGCGCCTGTAATAAGTGCCCATTTTTCCATGTATATCACACTTCTTTCAATTCTTTGCACCAATCAGAGTATCCGTTTTTCACTCTATTGATTATACATCATAAAACTCACTCTGTCAATCAAAAATTGTGACGTTTTCTGCATATTTAATAAAAATCATGTTAGATGTTACAATGAAAACGTTTTGATTATCTGAATTTTTGATTTTGGTGTAAAATTTTGTGCGTTCGTTACATTTTTTGCGCAGAACTGTTGACAATTGCTCGAAAATATGCGATAATAATTGTTACAGGATTATTATTAAATTCACGAAAATTCGTAAAAATTTGAACAAATAAAACTCAAGGGAGATCGTAAAAATGAAAAATACAACTTTGGTAATAATGGCTGCGGGTCTGGGTACTCGCTACGGCGAGGGTAAGATAAAGCAGCTCGACCCCATAGGCCCTAACGGCGAGATAATCATGGATTACTCCATATTCGACGCTAAGGCTGCGGGCTTTAATAAGGTCGTTTTTATTATCCGTAAAGACATCAAGGCGGCTTTCGATGAAATGATCGGTGACCGCATTTCCGCGCAGATAGATACCGATTACGTTTATCAGGATACCTCCGACGTTCCCGAAAAATACGCTGGCGTTTCGCGCACTAAGCCTTGGGGCACGGGCCACGCCGTGCTCGCCTGCCGCGGAGTTGTAAACGAGCCTTTCGCGGTCATCAATGCCGATGACGTTTACGGCAGACAGGCTTTCGTGAAAATGCACGATTTTCTCGTTGCCGACCACCCTGCGGACGGCAGGCTGCATCTCGCTATGCCCGGCTTCATGGCGGCAAACACGCTCAGCGCAGTGGGCACAGTTACCCGCGGCGTATGCTCGGCTGATGAGAACGCTATGCTTACCGACATCGTTGAAACTTACAAGATACACCGCGAAAACGGCGCTGAGGGCAAGATGGTAGCCGCAGTTTCCAAAGAGTCGGAAGAGATTCAGACCCTTAGCGAGGACACGCACGTTTCTATGAATATGTGGGCTTGCCCGCCCGAATTTATCGGTAAACTGGGCGATGGCTTTGAGAAGTTCCTCGCTGCAAATTCCCAGTCGCCCGACGCGGAATATCTGCTGCCATCGTTCATAAACGAGCTTATCCACAATGGCGAGGCTGACTGCAAGATGTTTGAGACCACCGATAAGTGGTTCGGCGTTACCAATGCGGTCGATAAGGCGGCGGCGCAGGCGGCTGTTAAGGAGCACATAGCGGCGGGCGTTTACCCCGAAAAGCTTTGGGGCTGATACATTTATAATAGTGTGGATTTGAAGCATTAAGAATACAGCAAAAACGGCGTGCAGGTCTTTTACGATCTGCACGCCGTTGGTTTTTATATTGTGTTGTTTACTTAGCCTTGGTAGCAACTTCCTCTACAAGCTTGTTGATGAGGTCGCTTACCGGCATATCGGGCAGCTCGCCCTCTTTGCGCGAACGAACAGTTACCGTGCCGCTCTCCGCTTCCTTTTCGCCGATTATCAGCATATAAGGAATACGCTCGAGTCTGCCGTTCTTTATCTTCGGGCCGATGTTCACGTCGCGGTCGTCTACCGTAACTCTCATGCCGAGGTTGGTGAGCTTTTCGGCGATGGAGCGCGCGTAATCGTTCTGCGCGGCGGTTATCGGCATAAGGCGTACCTGCTCGGGTGCGAGCCAGAGCGGCAGAACGCCTGCAAAATGCTCGATCATGTAAGCGAGCGTGCGCTCGTAGCAGCCCAGCGAAGTTCTGTGAATGATGTAAGGCAGCTTCTTCTGACCGTCCTTATCGACATAGTACATACCGAAGCGCTGAGCCAGCAGCATATCTATCTGAATAGTTACCAGCGTGTCCTCTTTGCCGTAAACGTTCTTGTACTGAATGTCGAGCTTAGGGCCGTAGAACGCCGCTTCGTCGATGCCTATATCGTAGTCAACGCCGAGGTCGTCGAGTATCTTCTTCATAGCCGCCTGCGCTTCTTCCCACTGTTCCTTAGTGCCCTCATACTTGTTGTTCGGGTTCGCGGGATCCCACTGCGAGAATCTGAATGTGCAGTCCTGAAGCAGACCTACCGTGTCGAGCATATATTTTGCAAGCTCTAAGCAGCCCGAAAATTCATCTTCCAGCTGGTCGGGGCGCAGGATATAGTGACCCTCAGAGATGGTGAACTGGCGAACGCGGATAAGTCCGTGCATCTCGCCGCTGTCCTCGTTTCTGAAAAGCGTGGAAGTTTCGGTAAGGCGCATAGGCAGGTCGCGGTAAGAACGCGGCTTGTTGAGAAATACCTGATACTGGAAAGGACAAGTCATCGGGCGCAGCGCGAAACATTCCTTCTCCTCGTCATATGGGTCGCCCAGAATGAACATTCCGTCGAGGTAGTGGTCCCAGTGACCAGAGATCTTGTAAAACTCTCTCTTAGCGAAAAGGGGAGTCTTGGTAAGCAGGCAGCCTTTGCTCTGCTCAACGTCCTCTACCCAGCGCTGGAGGAGCTGAACTACTCTTGCGCCCTTAGGCAGCAGTACGGGCAGACCCTGACCGATGGTATCTACCGTGGTGAAATATTCCAGCTCTCTGCCGAGCTTGTTGTGGTCGCGCAGTTTAGCCTCTTCCATAGCCTTGAGGTGTGCTTCCAGCAGCGAAGCTTTCGGGAAAGCCGTGCCGTAGATACGCGAAAGCTGTCTGCCCTCGTCAGCCTTGCCCCAGTAAGCGCCGGTACACGAAAGCAGTTTGAAAGCCTTTACGGGCGCAACGCTCATAAGGTGCGGGCCTGCGCAAAGGTCTACGAAATCGCCCTGTTTGTAAAAGCTGAGCGCTTCGCCGCGGTCGTCGTGCTTGTGGATAAGCTCTACCTTGTAAGTTTCGCCGCGCTCTTCCATCAGCTTTACAGCCTCGTCGGCGGGCAGCTCGAAACGTTCGAGAGCGCAGCCCTCTTTCGCGAGCTTCTTCATCTCAGCCTCTATCTTTTTCAGATCTTCGGGCGAGAAAGGCTTTGCAACTTCAAAATCGTAGTAAAATCCCGTTTCGGTAGCAGGGCCTCTTGCCAGCTTTGCTTCGGGGTAGAGGTTCTTTACAGCCTGCGCCATAAGGTGCGCTGCGGTGTGGCGGAACGTTTCCGCGCCTGCCTTTGAGTCGAAAGTCATTACTTCAAACTTGCAGTCGCTGTCGATAACGGTGCGCAGGTCTTTCACCTCGTCGTTTATCTTTACGCAGCAGGCAGCCTTGTAAAGACCCATTCCGATTCCCTTAACTATCTCGCTGGCGGGCATAGCGTTTTCAATTTCGCGGACGCTGCCGTCTTTGAGCGTAAGTTTTATCATAATTACCATCCTTTCATTTATATACATTATAAGTGGTTATAAGTATTGACATATCTTAAATGCTTCGGGCGCGAGCAGATTTTCGTTCGGCGCGTCGTAAAGCGACTGGGTAACGTAAATGTATCCCCAAAAAGCTATCAGCGCCAGACTAGCGATGCTGCCGATGACGTTGAGCATAGTGCGCAGCCAGCTTGGCATTATCCGCCGCCCGTTTTGTCTGCCGTAGGTAAGCTGCGAAAAGAAAGTCGACATCCAGTATGAAAATATGAATATCGGTATAAAAAGCAGCATACCGTAGTAATATGTTATCCCGCCAGTTACCGAATCGTATATTATGTATGCCGATGCGGCATCAGCGGCGAGCATTGCGGTGTAGCAGAGCGCCGCAAGCGTTCTTCGCAAAGCAAGCATTTTTATTTGTTGCCTCCCTGATATGTTTCGCAGTCTGTAAAAATATGAAACAAAAAGCCCCGAAGCCTTAGAATTTTCTCTAAGAACTTCGGGGCGACATTTCATTATAATGAAAGACCGCGGTTCCACCCGTGTTTTGCCGCAAAAGCAGCACTCAGCGCATTACGAACATAATGCCCGACGGATAACGGCGCCGAACCGGCGTTTATTAAACGCACTCGGAGAACGGTACACGCATTTTCAAGACTCGCGCGCTTTTTTCAGCCGCCGAAAGCGCTCTCTGTTGCAAGTCTGTAAGCGAAAGTGCGAGATTTCTCTTCATCGCATTGATCTTTTATTCTGAAATATATTGTACCACCGCAAAATGCTTTTGTCAAGCATTTCACAAAAAATTCACACTATTAGTCTACGATGGTAACTTTCTTCATCACCTGCGGGGTGGTGGGCTTATCCATGTAGTCGGTAGCTGCTTCGGCTATCTCGTCAACTACGTCCATGCCCTCTACTACCTTGCCGAAAGCGGCGTACTGACCGTTGAGGTGCGGCGAGGTCTTGTGTACTATAAAGAACTGCGAAGAGGCGGAGTTGGGGTCTGCAGAACGCGCCATAGAGATAACGCCGCGCTCGTGTCTTACCATATTGTTCACGCCGTTGATGATAAATTCGCCCTTTATCTTTTCGTCAGCGCCGCCCATGCCTGTACCGGTAGGGTCGCCGCCCTGTATCATGAAGTCTTTGATAACGCGGTGGAAGATCAGCCCGTCGTAAAAGCCTTCTTTTACCAGCTTTTCGAAGTTAGCCACGGTTATGGGCGCAGCATCGGGGTAAAGCTCTATCTTGATCTTCTTGCCGTTTTCCATTTCTATCTGTACCATTGTGATTACCTCGCTTTATTCATCGCTGCTCTTAGGAAGTCTGCCTGCGGCGTTGAATTCCATGAGCTGCTTAAAGTATTTTGATTCTTCCGAAAGCTGTTTTTTGAGCAGCTTGCCTTTAACGTGTTCCTCGGCGTATATAAAGTCGTTCTCGCCGTCTTTGTTTTTAATGCTGTATATCCTGTCGCACACTGCAAATTCGTCGTTTTCATCGTAGCGGTTTTTATCGAAGCAGCAGAAGATGTCGCGCGCGATGAGGTTCGCGAGGTTCATCGTCTTTGTGTGCTGGTCTAGGTCTTTCCAGCTGTCCAGCTCGGTCTTGAAAAACTCAAGCACGGGCACGCCGTTTACTTCCATCTTTTTGTATATTCTCGCAAGGCATCTTGCCGCGTCCTCGTCGGTAAGCTTATCGAGTCTTGCGTTCTTGAACTCTAAAATGTAAGGCTCGATGGTCGCGAAAAGCAGTTTGTCATACGGAAAAGGCTTACCCTTATCGGAATATTTGATTATAGCGTTATCTGTGTTTATCAGCATTTTCTGAAACTCTCCTTACCTTAATATTTTTTACAATAGCATAATAATGGCAATACCGCACGTTTTGCGCGCGGTAACGGTCTACCATATATTGCAGGGCAGGGAAGCCGCCCTTTTTACGCTCACGCTTTGCGCGAACCGTATTTTTCGAGGAACTCGCGCGTCATAGCTTCGGTGTCCTCGGCCGAGATCTCTTCTATGTTCTTGTAGTCGGCGTCGAGGGTAACGTCCTTCGCAACGCCCAGTCCGCTCAGCTTTTCGGCTACTTCGTCGGCGGAAACTTCCTTTATGTTCTTGTAATCAGCGTCGAGGGTAACGTCCTTCGCCACGCCCAGCGAGCTAAGACCGCTTGCTATCTGCTCGGGGTCAGCGCCCTCTATGTTGCCGAGATTGCGTTTAGTTTCTTCCTCGGCGCGGTTGTGTTCTTCCACCATGTGGCTGATCTTGCTGTCAACGTCGGCAGAGTCGGCGGAGTCGATGTCCTGATGGTGGCTCGCGAGGTACTTTTCGTGCTCGATGCGGTACTGCTCCTCGTACTTCGCCTGCGCCGAAACAACTTCGTCGTCCTTTACTGAGGCGATGGGCTCGTAGCTCTGGGCAGGCTTGTTCTTCTGCTCCTCCAGCTCACGCTCCAGCGCTTCCATTTTCTTCTTGATGGTTTCGGGGTCTATTGAAACAGGCTCTGCGAGCCCTTCGGTAGTTTCGTCTGCAAATTTTGATTCTTTTACTTTAGCAGTTTTTTTAGGCGTATTCCAGATCTCATTCGGGTCTAGCGCGGCGGCGGGCTTTTGCGCGGGCTTCGGTGCGGCTGGCTGAGCAGATTTTCTTCTGCTGAATATTCCCATAAAAAACTCCCCTTTCATAAATTTTTATATTATACATCTTAAATAGCGCAGTGTAATGAAGTGCCGCCGTGAGCTTTCTGCATATAGGCGCACTTACTTATTACTATTATACACGATTTTTACGTCAATTGCAATGATTTTCGGCGCATTTAACAAAAATTTAAATTTTAGCAGATGATAGACTTGTGATAAGTTCATTATATGTTCATTACTTGTTAAATATATATTGATAAATAGCACTGGGAAATTTGCTATAATCTATATAGAGTGTTTTTCTGTTGAAAATAAATTAAATATTTGAACTATATTTCAGTTTGCGCTGAATAAACAATATCGTAACAATAAATTTCTTAAAATTCCAAACAGGGGGCTGATCGCAATATGTCAAATATTTCAATAGGCATCACCGCTATGGAGCTTTTCGCCTATAACCCTTTCAGAATACTTGGTGTGGCTGTAAATACGCCAATGCAGGAGATAGAACGCAGCTATCAGAAAATGCTTGATATGTCGGAAAATGGCGAAATATCTAATTACAAGACCGACTTTGATTTCGATTCGCTGCCGCCGTTCTCGCGCTCGGCACAAACGCTTAAGACTGCTTACGCTAAACTTTCTTCAAACGGCTACCGCTGTTTTGCATACTCCGACCCCGAGTTTTCGGTGTCGCTCAATATCGACGATATAGCGCTCAACCTGCGCGACATTACCTGCTACGACTGCTTCCTGCGCTGCTATATGTGGCTCATTATAAATGACCGCGAGATGCAGGAGCGCGACCTCTGGATACAGCTCGCGAAGCATATCGACAGCATGATACTCTCTTCACCCGACCAGTGGTCGAAATTTTTTGACAGCCGCTTCCCGCAGGAGATGATAGACCCCGGCATGGCGGTGTACAAATCATTTTACAGCACATTCTGCCAGATAATCCTGCTGCCCATCAAGGAAATGGTGCGCGGCTCGATGAAGTGCACTACCGCTACCGAGATACTGGAGTGCGCCAAGATCGACGTGAACGAGGAGTTTGAGTACATAGACATTCCGCAGGGCAATCTGCCTAAAGATGGCGAGCCTGCGCCTAAGCTGAAAATAGCGCTGAAAGACGGCGAGGAATATTTCGACATCAAGACGGGCAAGATGATGCACTACTCCACCGATACCGAAGAGGCGGAGAGCAACTCTTTTGCCGAGGCTTCAAACGCGCCGCTCGACGCGGAAGTGCTCAATGCCGAAGAGCCTGCTGAGGAAGCGCCCGAAGAGGTCTGCGAGAAGGACCAGCCCGCTTACGAAGAGCCTGCGCCCGCTCCCGAGCCTGTTTACGAAGAACCCGCGCCGCAGCCCGCTTATGAAGAGCCGCAGCCTGAGCCGGCATATGAAGAGCCTGCGCCCGCAGAGGTGCAGCCCGAAAAGCCTGCCGAGCCGGAGCCTGCTCCCGCACCTGCGGAAGAGCCGAAGCCCGTGCAGCGTCCAGCTCCGCGCAGACGTATGGAACGCCGCGCCGCTGAGCCTGCCGAGGAGAAAAAAGCTCCGCCAAAGCCTACTCAGCCCGTAGCGCCCAAGCCAGAGCCGCTCAAGCTGGATAACGAGAGCGCCGCTCAGCCGCAGCCCTCTGCCCCGAGAAGATCTTTCCGCAGCATGAGGTCGCAGGCGGCCGCCGAAGAGCCGCAGGAGCAGACAGCTCAGACTCAGAGCGATTTCAACAGCATAAATCCTTTTGCGAAAAATAAGTCGGAAGCCGCCGCGCAGAAGCACGAGCGCCGCTCGCCGAACGGCTTTACCAAGCTCGTAAAGGAAGCTGAGAAGAAGGAAGAGGAGCGCGCCGCCGCCATTATGGAGGAGGAAAGCGAGGAAGAGGACGAGAACCTCTACACCAACGCCCTTATCGAAATGCTGCGCTCGAACCAGAGCCGCGGCGAAACGATGAAGAGCGTAGATACCCGCCACGCTATAAAAAACGGCGATTCGCTCGAAGCGCCCGCGAAGAACAACGTTTCTATGGACGCTATTAACATGGATAAGTACAATGATAAGCTGCTCGCCGCGCCTTACGAAATGACGCCGAGAAAGCTCACCCGCGAGGAGAGATACCGCAACGTAAAGATCGACGATATGCTCAATCCCGGCGGCGCGGGCAAGAACTACGCTTTCAGCGCGATAGAGCAGTTCAAGAAAAACAAGGAAAAGGAAAAGCAGAACCGCAAGGCTATCTTCGCGCTGCTCGGCGTGCTGGCAGTCTGCCTGGCGGTGTTTGCAGTAATGTTCCTTTACGGTCTGTTATAAGCCAACAAGCATTGATTTTTTATAGATATGAATAGGGGAAGAAAGATCGCCGAAAATGCGGTCTTTCTTTTTTTGCTTATATTGTCGATATGTTAAAAAAAGCTGAATTTAAAGCGCGGCGCTTGCATACGGCTGATTTTTGTGGTATAATAATCTAATATAATAAAGAACAGAAAATATGAAAAAAGAAGTGATAGAAATATGCCTATTCAGATACCCGATAATCTTCCCGCGTTCGCTACGCTGGAGGACGAAAACATATTCGTAATACCGGAAAACCGCGCCGAGCATCAGGATATTCGCGCGCTGAAGATAGCGATACTAAACCTCATGCCCGATAAGATAGTTACCGAAACGCAGCTTCTGCGACTGCTTTCAAACACCCCTCTGCACGTCGACATCGACCTGGTGCAGACAAGCCATGTGCCGAAAAATACCCCGCAGGAGCATATGCTGAAATTCTATAAATCTTTCGACGAGGTAAAGGATAACCGCTACGACGGCTTCATCATCACGGGCGCGCCCGTAGAGCAGATGGAGTTTGAGGAAGTTGACTACTGGGATGAGCTTTGCCGCGTTTTTGAATGGACGAAAACGCACGTTTACTCCACTATACACATTTGCTGGGGCGCGCAGGCGGGGCTTTATTACCACTACGGCGTGCCGAAATATCTGCTTGAAAACAAGATCTCTGGCGTTTTTCTGCATAAGGCTCTCGATAAGAACCACCCTCTGCTCAAAGGCTTTGGCGATACATTTTTCTGTCCCCATTCGCGCCATACCGAGATACGCAAGGAAGACGTGCAGAAAGTGGAAGAGCTGGAGATACTTTGCGAATCTGAAGAAGCGGGCGTGCACATAATCTCCGACCTCTCTCAGCGGCAGATATTTATTTTGGGTCACTGCGAGTACGACCGCGACACCCTCGCGAAAGAGTATCAGCGCGATATACAGCGCGGGCTGAACCCGAAAAAGCCGCGCCACTATTTCCCCTACGGCGATGTAAACGCCGTGCCGCGCTTCAACTGGTGCTGTTCGGCGAACCTGCTTTACGCAAACTGGCTAAACCACTGCGTTTATCAGAAAACGCCGTATGATCTGGGCAAGCTTGAGCCTATCAACATCTGACAGAAATTTAACATCAAAAAGATCAGCCGCACAGGTTTTCACGCCCGTGCGGCTGTTGTATTTGCTTGATATTTAATCTGCTATTTCGGCAAGACCGTCCTCGTCAAAGCCGTCGTCGGTAAATGCGCCGTCATAGTATGTGATAGTTCCGTACACTACAAATTCTTTCGTAGAGCTGTTTTGTATCACAACGTAGTATTCAGCGCTGCCCAGTACCTTGATGTCGAAGCTGATGTCGGTATTGCTGGTCTGCTCGCCGTTTTTCATCACAAATCCGTTCTGCGTTTTCACCTCGTAAGCGGGCTTGTCGCTGTTCGGGTCGATGTCGTCTTCATAGTATGTATTTGCGTCAAAGAGCATTATCCTGTAATTGCCGTTTTTTAGATATTGGCTCTCGGGCAGGGTATAGGTCTTAGTTTCCGCTTTGCCCGCCGCGATGGTCAGCGTTACGGCAGAGCCTTCTCTTACTCTCTCGCCGCCCGAAGGGTCTTGCGAAAGCACGCCCTTGCTCTTATCTACGGTGTAGTCGTAGTTGATGTCGGGGTCAAGCTCCAGTTTCAGCAGCTTTTCCGTAGCCTTTTCCTCGCTCAGACCGATAACGTTCGGCACGGTGACGAATTTGTACTGCGAACCCTTGCTGACGTAGATGGTTACGGTAGAGCCTGCTTCCACCTTAGTGCCCTCTTTCGGGTCGGTGCGGGTGGCAGTGCCCTTGTCGTAAGCTTCGTCGTAAACGTCCTTGCGCTTTACTTTCAGCCCCACTTTGGTAAGGCGGCTCTTTGCGGTGTTGTAGTCCGTGCCCTCTACCGAGGGGATAGTCACCTTAGTGTTTTTCTTGCCCTTGCTGACGGTTATGGTAACGCTCTTGCCCGCCGTGAGCGCAGTGCCCGCTTTCGGGTCGGTGCTTATTACCTTGCCCTTAGCGACGGAATTGCTGTATTTCTCTTTCTTGTTGACTTTGTAGCCCGCCGCCTTTACGGCTTTCTCCGCTTCGGAGTAGCTTTTGCCTATAACGTTCGGCACGGCGGCTGATGTAGTGCCGCCCTTTGGCCCAAGGCTCACGGTAACTTCTATCGTTGTGCCCTGCGCGACTGTTTCGCCAACGCGCGCATTATAGATTATTATGCCCTTGCTCACGCTGTCGGAGTAGATGGATTTTTTCACGAAGCTAAGTTTGTCGCCGTAGCTGTTTACCGCCGTGTTGTAATCCCAGCCCTTTAGGTCGGGCACTTTCACGTTTGTAGCGGCGGGCGCTTCGCTGTCCTCGTCGTCATCATCGTCCTCGCTGTCTGCGGGCGGGGCTTCCGTCTGCGCGGTAGTTGACGGGGTGGTCTGCGTCTGCGAGATAGTTATCTCGCCGCCCTTGTCCTTTTTGCTGTTGTCCTCAGTTTTGCGCGGCGCGGCAAGCAGGAATATCAGGCATACCGCCGTAGCGCATATCATGCAGATGACCAGTACGATTATAGGTATAGGGCTGCGCGCCTGACGCATCTCGCCGCTGTTGTCGTAGTAGCCCTGAGGCTCGTCCTGCGGAGCACCGTAAGGCTGACCGTATCCGCCCTGCTGATAGCCGCTCTGCTGATAATCGTTCTGATATTGCTGATCCTGCTGATACTGCGTATCGTTAAAGCTTTCGCCGCCCGCGTACATGGTGCTGTAATCGTCGGCGGGCTGGCGGTATTGGTCGTACTGACCATACTGACTGTACTGACCGTAATTCTCCTGCTCCTGCTGAGTGAACTGCTCGGGTACTTCTTCGCCGCAGGCTCGGCAGAAGCGCGCGCCGTCTTCCAATTTCGCGCCGCATTTCCTGCAATATAATGCCATATCTGCCGCCTCCTTTACCAGTACATTATTACGGGCGTGTTAAGCTCTACGTTATCGTAAACGAACTTCGCGGCGTCGTAAGGCATATTTATACAGCCGTGCGAGCCGTAGTTGACGTATCTCGAGCCGCCGAACGAGGTGTGCCATGTGGCGTCGTGCAGACCTACGCCGAATGTCGAGATGTTGTTCCAGAATGTTACAGGCGTAGACCATGTTTCGCCCGCCGAGGTCGAGCCGCTGAGAACTTTGTTCAGCTCTTTGTACCATAGCTTGTAAACTCCGCCCGGCGTGTTGCGCTCGGGGGTTGGCTTGCCCGAAACTATGTCGCACTCGTACTCCAGCTTGCCTTTTTTGTAGTACCAGAAATGCTGCTTCTTGAGGTCTACCTCGCAGTATGTGTCGCCGATGTCGTCGTCAGCGGTGCGTACTTTAGGGTTGCAGGTGTATGTGTACTGCGAATCGGGGTTGGTGTAGTAGTAAGGCTCGGTGGTAACGCTTACGCCGTCCTCTATCAGGTCTACCAGCAGATTGCAGGTCTTTTTCTGGTCTATCCACCAGCCGTAATCGCCCTCGCCCTGCTCGATGGTCATTTTTCCGCGCGAGGTAGAGTTGAAAGTGCGGTCTTTGCCGTAGGTGTCGTACTTGCCCGCAAGCTCTTCCACATACGCCATAGCTTTCTTTTTGTCAACGGTGTATCCGTCGAGCGGGTTGTCGTTCTCAAAAGTTATCCAGTCGATAACTTGGCTGCCCGAAAGCGTTTCTGTGGTGTATATGAAGTCGAAAGTAAACTCGGTATCGTAAAGCGAATTGAGCTGATTTAGCTGTTCTTTAAGGTCTGAGCTTCGTACTTTTGGCGTATCGTAGCAGTTGCAGTTTGAAAGATTTATCGAGTACTCGCCGCGCTCTAAGAAGCCGTCGATGTAATCGTAAAGCACCTGCACCTTGTCTTCGTCGATGCCGTTGCCCACTACCTCTGGCACTATCTCGAAGCCGTCGCCCGTGCGCTGTATATACGCGTCCTCAGGCTCTACGCTCGCCTGACCCTCTACTATTTTGCGGTTTATCTCTTTATCCAGCTTCTTTTCATCGTAGCTGAAATCTAGCTTGAAGCTGTACTCGCTCTTCTGCGATTTTGCGGTGAACCACTGCGAATGGTTCTGCTCCTTGTAGAAATTATCCACCGAGCTTTGCAGATTGTCTTTCAGACCGATGTCGCTGAGCGGTATGCGCACGTCGCTTCCGTCGGGGCGGGTAAGGGTTATCACATCGGGCATATCCGAGTCCTGCTTTACCAGCTCGGCAGCCTCTTTCGGCGTTTTCCTGCTTACCTCAGTGCCGTTTATAAATGTGTTGTCCAGGAACACGCCATCATATTTCGCCTTGCCGTGGGTGTACCAAAAAGCACCGCCGCCGCCAACAGCCGCGAGCATCACGGTAAGGGTTATCACCGCCGATAGTACGCGGCGCTGCTTGTTTTTCTTTTTCTTCTTTTTGCGCGCGTTTTTAGAGCCGCCCTTGGCGGAAGAGCTTTTCTTCCTGCCGCCCGCCGACTTGCCCGACTTTGAAGATTTTCCAGACTTTGAAGATCTTCCGCCCGCGGGTCTGCCTGACGAAGAGCCTTGCCTGCGCTCATTTGAAAAATTGAGATACGGATTGTTCACCGGCGCGCACTCGCCCGCAAATTCAGTGTGCACCGCCGCGCGCCGTCTGGCGTCCTCACGGTACTGCACATCGTCGGCGGAATATGAAGAAAGGTTTCCCGCTATCTTTCTGGCCATTTCTTCCTTGCTCATGCCGCCCTTTACGCCGTGCTGTGCGTTTTGTATATTATCGTTTCTTTCGCTCATTTTTATATATCACACTCCTGTGGTAATCGTTCGCGCCGAAGCGGCGCATTTTGCTGTCATACCTTATTATAACACAAGGCTTTAAAAAAAGCAACAATTTCCGAATTTATTTCATTTAAAAAACGGTAACAATGTTTGACTTGCGGCGCGATATGTGTTATAATGGTTACGATATAAATACAAATAAAAACGAAAGGTGTCCGCGCTTATGCAGAACGGTCAGTTCAACCAATATAATCAATTCAACCAAAATGGACAGTTCAATCAGTATAACCAATACAATAACGGCTTTGATTTTTCCCGTCGGCAAGCCCCGCGCTATGATAATTCGCGCGTGTGGTTCGCGGTGGCTGTGCCTATCATCGCGCTGTTTATCGAGGCTTTCTCGGCTACTTCTTTCAAGCTGGGCGTTATCGTCTGGGTTACGGCCGTAGCGGCGCTTTACCTCGCCTGTATTGCCGACTGGCGCTATCTCAAAAAGGCGGGCGCGGGCGATATGCGCTTAGGCGGCTCGCTGATACTTCCGCACCTATACATTTATAAACGCGGCAAAAATACGGGTATGGGCGCAGCGCCGTTTGTGATACTTGTTATCCTCACCATCTACGCCGCCGTCAATAACGGATTTGTGCAGGTGCGTATGATGGATGACGATGATAAGCTGGCGTATGTGCAGGACAGCAGCGTGGCTGCGGTAAGCGGGCTTGAGGACATAGGCGGCTCGGCGGCGCTGGAAAACATAAAAGACAGACTTGAAGCTTACGCGGACGGCGATGAGATAAAGTGGAGCGAGAGCGAAAGCTCCGGCAGGATAACCGTGGTGGCGGAGTGCAAGAAATTCCGTCTGGTGTTCGTGGTATCGCTTGACGGCTTCGCGCTCAGCGACCTGAAAGTTACCGAGTGCACGGTGGACGGCAAAAGCTATACGGGCGAAGATATGACGGCTGAGCTGAAAAATATCTTCGGCGGCGAGAGCAGTTCTTCAGCTGAAAGCGGGCAGGAAAGCGCCGCGGGAAGCTCTTCCTCAGAAAACGATAATGTAAAAACTGCCTGATATTTCCGTTCATATTGACGAAATATTAAGAAAAATTAGACAAGATCAATTTTATATAAAACGGGTTAGGTTATTCTAACCCGTTTTTGTTTAATGTTACGAAAATGAAAAACGTGCGAAAAAAGGGGTTGACAAATTGGTTAGCTTGTGCTAATCTTATATATGGTAAAGAGTTAGACTATGTAAACCCATAAGAACATACAATTTTGTAACATAGTAACTCTAAAAACAAATGAAAAGAGGCGTGGGATATGCTTCCATTAACAATGGCGAACGTAGGCGAAGAACACAGCATAAAAAGAGTCGGCGGAAACGCGGCTACAAGAAAGTTTCTTGAAAATCTGGGCTTCGTGCCCGGTGCTGACGTAATGGTCATCAGCGAGATGGGCGGCAACGTTATCGTAAACGTTAAAGAGACCAGAGTGGCTGTTTCTAAGGAAATGGCTGTTAAAATAATGGTGTAAATTTATCAGCGTTTTTGCGCTGTATCTTATGTATGAGGAGGTAAACGATAGATGGCAACATTGAGAGATGCTAAGATCGGACAGACCGTTAAGGTGAAAAAGCTTGGCGGCGAGGGCGCTGTAAAGCGCAGGATCATGGACATGGGCATTACTAAGGGAGTGGATATTTATATCCGCAAGGTAGCGCCTTTGGGAGATCCTATCGAGATCACTGTACGCGGCTATGAGCTTTCGCTCAGAAAGGCTGACGCAGAGTTCGTCGAGATAGTTTGATGCGGGTCTTCCTCGTATCATGTCAAATAGTTAGACTAGGCTAACATTTTTGAAAGGATTGGATCAGATGGAGATTAAGATCGCGCTTGCGGGAAATCCGAACGCAGGCAAAACCACACTGTTCAACGCTCTTACGGGCTCAAATCAGTTCGTAGGCAACTGGCCCGGCGTTACGGTAGAAAAAAAGGAAGGCAAGCTGAAAGGCAATAAAGAAGTTACCATCACCGACCTTCCCGGTATTTATTCGCTTTCGCCCTACACCCTTGAGGAAGTAGTTGCGAGAAATTACCTTATCAGCGAGCGTCCCGACGCTATACTGAACATCATCGACGGTACTAACCTCGAAAGAAACCTTTACCTCACCACTCAGTTGGTAGAGCTGGGCATACCCGTTGTAGCGGCTGTAAACATGATGGACGTTGTAAAGAAAAACGGCGACGTTATCAACTTTGCGCAGCTCGAAAAAGAACTCGGCTGCAAGGTAGTAGAGATCTCGGCGCTGAAGGGTACCGGTATAAAGGAAGCTGCTGCGGCTGCTGTTGAAGCTGCTAAGAGCGGCGAAAAGATGATACCTCAGCACTCATTCTGCGGCTGTGTAGAGCACGCTATCGCACATATCGAGGAAGTTTGCGTTCACAATATGCCCGAGGAGCAGCAGAGATGGTACGCTATCAAGATCTTTGAGCGCGACGAAAAGGTCATTGAAAAGCTCGGACTTGCTCAGTCGGTAAGAGATCACGTTGAAAAGGACATCGAGGCTGCCGAGGCTGAGATGGACGACGACGCTGAGTCTATCATCACCAACGAGCGCTACGTTTACATAGCTTCCATCATCGGCGGCTGCTTGAAGAAGAAAAATCAGGGCGGACTTACCACCTCTGATAAGATCGATAAGATCGTTACAAACCGCTGGCTGGGTCTTCCCATCTTCGCAGTTGTAATGTTCATCGTATACTACATTTCGATGGTGACTGTCGGCTCTGCCGCTACCGACTGGGCTAACGACGGTCTGTTTGGCGACGGCTGGCACCTCTTCGGCATCGGCTCTTCCGACGCTGAGGCTGCCGCGGAAGATTACGGCGATACTAACGCTATCATAGAAGGCTATGTTGCTTATCTGGCTGACCAGGGCGTTGACACCGCAGACCTCGAAGCTCTAATCGACACCGAGGCTGACGATTTCGACGGCGCTGCCGCTAAGGAAGCTATCATGGCGGAAACTGCTGAATACAGCTCGGATTTCAAGTACGACGTAGAAGACGAAGAAACTCTTGAAGTTACTACTGAAACTGCTTCTATGGCAGACCTGACCGAAGCCTGCGATAAGTTTGCTGAGGGCGAGCCTGACCCCGCTGATTACGGCGTATGGGTCCCCGGTATACCTGTACTTATCCAGAAGGGCCTTGACGCAGTTAACTGCGCTGACTGGCTGAATGGTCTTATCATCGACGGTATCGTAGCCGGTGTAGGCGCGGTACTCGGATTTGTACCTCAGATGCTGGTACTCTTTATCCTCCTTGCATTCCTCGAGGCTTGCGGCTACATGGCTCGTATAGCTTTCGTAATGGACAGGATTTTCAGAAAGTTCGGTCTTTCGGGTAAATCCTTTATCCCGATACTTATCGGTACGGGCTGTGGTATCCCCGGAATAATGGCTTCCAGAACTATCGAGAACGAGCGCGACAGACGTATGACCATAATGACTACTACGTTCATCCCCTGCGGCGCTAAGACTCCTTTCATCGCTATGATCGCAGGCGCTATCTTCGGCGGCTCGGCATTCGTAGCAGTAGGCGCATACTTCATCGGTATCGCGGCTATCATAATCTCGGGTATCATGCTCAAGAAAACTAAGATGTTCGCGGGCGATCCCGCACCTTTCGTAATGGAGCTTCCTGCATACCATATGCCTACCGTAGGCAACGTACTTCGCTCGATGTGGGAGCGCGGCTGGTCGTTCATCAAGAAGGCGGGTACTATCATCCTGCTTTCGACTATCGTAGTTTGGTTCACCTCTTACTTCGGCTGGGTAGACGGCAGCTTCGGAATGCTGACCGAAGACCAGATGGACGCAAGCATACTTGCTAAGATCGGCAAGGGCATCTGCTGGATATTCGCACCTCTCGGCTGGGGCAACTGGCAGGCTACTGTTGCGGCAGTTACCGGACTTGTTGCTAAGGAAAACATCGTTGGTACTATGGGTATCCTCTATGGCGGCGGCGACGGCACCGTTTACAGCGCTATCGCAGCGGCGTTCACCAGCGTAAGCGGCATGAGCTTCCTTATCTTCAACCTGCTCTGCGCACCCTGCTTTGCAGCGATGGGCGCTATCAAGCGTGAGATGAACAACATCAAGTGGTTCTGGTTCGCTATCGGCTATGAGTGCGGCTTTGCTTACCTCATCGCTCTTATCGTAAACCAGCTCGGCCTGCTCTTCACCGGCAGCGTCAACGTTATAGGACTTATCTTCGCTGTCGCAGCTATCGCTCTTATCATCTATATGCTGGCAAGACCTTACAAGGAAGCGACCAAGTTCAAGGGCAGCGTTAAGGTAAACGCTTGATAAAAACCGAAAATAAAGTGTGACATTTACATACTGACATTTTTGTATAAAAAAGACCCCGTCGGCCTCGGAAGATCGAAGTCGGCGGGGTTTTTGTATTTGCGCAAAAAAATTCAGCCCCCCGCCGAAGCGAAAGGCTGACACAAAAGTCGGGATGACAGGACTTGAACCTGCGGCATCTTGCTCCCAAAGCAAGCACTCTACCAAACTGAGTTACATCCCGTTTTTTGACTATAATATTATAGCATAGTTTTTCGCTCGTGTCAAGGGCTTTGGAAGAAAAAATTCCACATAAAAATTCTGTAAATTGCCCGCCGACTATTGCAATTTCGTAAACTTTGTGTTATAATTGTAAAAAGGTTCGGCGCAAATGGCGCTCGCAGACCTTGGAAAGGAGAGAAAGGCTTTGAAAGAGATAATAGATTCGTTCGTTTCAAACACGCAGGTGCTTGGCTGGGCGATAGCTTTTCTGGTTTTCGCTGTGGCTGAGGCGGTAACGTTAAACGCGCTCGTGTCCATTTGGTTCGCGATAGCCGCGCTGCTCGCAATGTTCGCCGCGCTCGCGGGGCTGAGCTTCATTTGGCAGCTCGTTATCTTCGTGGTAGGCAGTACGCTGCTTCTCGCCGCGACCCGCGCGCTCGTTAAACGCATGAAAAAGAACAAAGCACCCGACCCGAACGAGGATTACGACATCGGCAAATCTGCCGTAGTTATCGAGGCTCTTTGCAGCCGTACCGGCGAAGGCAGGGTAAAGCTCGACGGAGTTGACTGGGCAGCGCGCTCGGAAAACGGCGACGACATAGCGAAGGGCGAAGTAGTTACCGTCAAAAAGGTCGAAGGCGCTAAGCTCATCGTGGCTAAGTAAACACTCGGCGAGAGCCGTTTATATTAAGGAGGAAAACAGCAAATGGATCCATTATATGTAATTCTGATAATCGTGCTGGTGCTGCTGGTGATCATCATCTCGAATATCAAGATCGTTCCGCAGTCGTATGTGTATGTAGTTGAGCGTCTGGGCGCTTACCACGCTTCGTGGGGCACAGGCCTGCACATCAAGATACCTTTTATCGACACTATCGCAAAGCGCGTGAACCTAAAGGAACAGGTGATCGACTTCCCGCCGCAGGACGTTATCACTAAGGATAACGTAACTATGAAGATCGACACCGTAATTTTCTTCATGATAACTAACGCTATGCAGTTCACCTACGGCGTTGAGCGTCCCATCAAGGCGATAGAGAACCTCACAGCTACCACGCTGAGAAATATCGTCGGCGACCTCGACCTCGAAGCTACTCTTACTTCGCGCGATTATATCAACGGCAACATCACCCGCGAGCTTGACGAAGCTACCGACCGCTGGGGCATAAAGGTACAGCGCGTAGAGCTGAAAAATATCATCCCGCCCCCTGAGATACAGGATTCGATGGAAAAGCAGATGAAGGCTGACCGTGAGCGCCGCGAAAAGGTAATTCAGGCTGAGGCTGAGAAGAAGTCGCAGGTGCTCGTTGCAGAGGGCGAAAAGGAGTCGAAGATACTCCGCGCGCAGGCTGAAAAGGAAGCTAAGATACTTCAGGCAGACGCTATAAAGCAGCAGAAGATACTCGAGGCAGAGGGTGAAGCGCAGGCTATCGAAATGGTACAGCAGGCTCTTGCCGATAGTATCAGAAAGCTGAATGAGGCTAACCCGAACGAGGCGGTCATCCAGCTCAAGAGCCTTGAGGCTTTTGAAAAGGCTGCCGATGGTCAGGCTACCAAGATCATCATACCCAGCGAGATACAGGGTCTTGCAGGTCTTGCGGCCGGTCTTAAAGGCGTTATCACCGACGATAAGGACGTTACCGCTGTAAAGCCTAAGAGATTTACTCAGAACTGATCTTTAGAATTTTATCCCCGTGCAGAGCAAAAATGCGCGGGGATATTTTTATGCACATTCGCCGAGTGAGCCAATGCAAACTTTTTAGCACTCTCGAAATGTGAGTGCTAAATTTCATCAAACTTTCACATATCGGTAACTTATTTTTCAAACAAGAGCCGTATCATATAGTTAAAGAAAGAGGAAAGGAAATGGTACCGATGGAACGAATGAAACAAAAGATATTCAGATAGTTCACATCAAACATCAACAATCAAACATCATACAAATTGGTCAATTAAAAAGAAATATAGAAATTGGAGGCATGACTTATGTATGGACTTACACCTTTTGAGAGAAAAAGCTTTGACTTATTCAACGCATTTCACGATTTTGAGAACGACTTCTTCGGCGGCATGGCTCCCGCAGCCTTCAAGACCGACATCAAGGACGAGGGCGATAAATATTTGATGGAGGCTGAGCTGCCCGGCTTTGAGAAGAGCGACATCAAGCTCGATATTTCGGGCAATACGCTTACTTTGAGCGCCGAGCACAGCGATTCCTCAGAGAAAAAGGACGGCGATAATTACGTTTGCCGCGAGCGCAGCTACGGCTCTTACCAGCGCAGCTTCGACATCAGCGGTATCGACGCCGACAAGATCGACGCTGAGTACAAAAACGGTATTCTCTACATGACTATGCCGAAAAAGCAGAAGGCTCAGCCCGAGGTCAAGCGCCTTGAAGTCAGATGATAACGTCCGACTTAAAGCTTGCTAAATTGATCGATCATTCCTGCGGCTTTTCCGAACGCGGTTTCGGGAGAGCCGCTCCTTTTTTGTGAAATTACATTATAAATCTAATGAAAACGATTACACAGTTGTTTAAATCGTGGAATGTGCAATGCTGACAGCTAAAAGTATTGACAAAATCAATATTTTGGTATAAAATATAATTGGATAAAAAATCGCGAAAGGAAAGACTTTGAAATGATACTGAAAAAATTTGTTTCTGCACTGCTTATCTGCGGCGTGGCTCTCTCGGGCGCTGCCGCGCTTACAACTTCAGCTGATACGAGCGAAGACGCTGCGCCTACCCTCGCTTTCGACGGCGATGACTGGAGCAAGTACATCGACGTTTTCGATGATACGGGCAGCGGCGCTTATTCGCTGAAGAGCGAGCGCGACGTAGTCTATCAGGGCGCTTCGGCAAAGCTGACGGCAAACCTTACCAACCCTCCCGATTACGCGGGCGGCTCTGAGGACAGCATGGGCATAATGCTCAGCGCTGAGAAATTCGGGCTGGATAATTTCGACGGCTACACCCTCAGCTTCTACACAAGATTTAATGTGAATATCGAGGGCCTGCTGAACGAGGATAAGGTATACGTTTTCGGTCAGAACGCCGATAAGGAGCTTACCACCCCGACGATAAAGACGATAGCTTACTCTGCCGCTTCAAATGTAAACAATTACGAGAAGCAGTTTATCACTATCCCCACCGACACAAAGACTACTGAGATACTGATAAAAGTTCCGCTGGCGCAGGCTTACACCGGCGACGTTATGTATCTCGACAACCTCTCTCTGCTGTACGCTACCGATGGCGACGCGAACCCTGTTGTTACTCTCGACACCTACAACGCCAACGCACCTATCTCTGACAAGGGCGACGTTATAAAGCAGAACAAAAAGCAGACTACCGTAGACACCAGCGAGGTGGAGAAGTCCAGCGAGGGCGGCTCGGTAGGAATAGTCATCGTGATAGCAGCCGCAGTTCTCGTAGTAGGCGGCGCGGTAGCATTCGCGATAGTAAAGGCTAAGAAGAGATTTTATTAAATTGAAATTTTGGAAAATTTGCAGGCGGGCTGAAAAAACGGCTCGCCTGTTTTCGTATATTTGGTGATTTATTGCAGATAATATTTTCAGCCGTAAAGTTCTGGCAAATCAAATTCAGAAAGGATCAACGCAGATATGAAAAAAATGTTTGCATTCATTCTCTCGGCGCTCACCGCCGCTGCAATGCTCACCGCCTGCGGCGATAACGACGGCGATGTTTCGTCGAACGCTTCGTCTGATGGCAAGGTCTCTTCCTCAGCCGATAAGGACGAGATGACCGACACTTCAAAGGCTGCCACCTCTAAGAAGAGCGAGTCCTCCTCGAGCAGTTCGCGCAGCGAGAGCGGCGATACGCTGATGTCTAAAGCCGACCGCGTAGGCGACGATGTTGCCGATGGTATCGACGACGGGCTTGACGCTGCTGAAAGTATAGTAGACGACATACTTCGCTGATGAGCCGAGAAAATGCCGCCCTGCGTGCTGCTGCGCGGGGCGCTTTTTTTGTACTCAAAAATATCCCGTGTGTATCAAATATGAATGAAATGTAAAAAGTATATGCCGAAAGGGCGTTATCCCTTTTCAAAACGAGAAAAAAATGTTATAATAATTAAGGCAGCACCGCACAACTACCGCCTAGCGGCTTTGTGCACGCCTTGCTTGAGTTTTTGCGTAGCTAAAACAGTTTTCCGCCATATCACCAAAAACCTCCTTGACTAACGCGAGTTAGCCTGCGTCGGCTTTTGGCAATCTGACGAAAAATCTGACGGTTCAATTATAAATTGAACCACGCAATCTCGTACACAATAGTTGTGCGGTGCTGCCTTTAAGCTTATGACTGCGTATTATTTTACCTCGCAGTAAGAGCTTTTTATGAATGATAATGACCGCGCGGAAAGATCCACCGCAGCGGATCTCTGAATTGGAGGAGCATATATGAAACTGCTTGTTGTTGTTGATTACCAGAACGATTTTGTAAACGGTTCTCTGGGATTTGAGGGCGCAGAGGCGCTCGACAGAAAGATAGCGCATAAGATCCGCGATTACCGCAAAGAGGGCGGAGATGTTATCTACACTATGGATACTCATCAGGAAGATTACCTTACTACTCAGGAGGGCAGAAAGCTGCCCGTAGAGCACTGCATAGAGGACACTCCCGGCCACCGTCTTTACGGCTTTACCGCTAAAGAGCGCACCGATAAGGATAAGGTATTTTATAAGGATACCTTCGGCTCGCTCGAGCTTGCAGACTACCTGAAATTTAAGTCTTACGATACCGTAGAGCTGGTAGGCGTAGTTACCAATATGTGCGTTCTTGCAAACGCCGTAATGATAAAGACCGCGCTGCCCGAGACCGAGGTCATCGTAAATACCGAGTACACCGCCGCTCCCGACGCCGAGCTTGAGGCTAAGGCTTACGACGTTATGGAGGGTCTTCAGATAACCGTAGTTCGCCCCGAATAAGGCGCTGCGGATAAAAGCAGGGAGGTCTACGCTATGAACGCATATAATTACACCATGCTTTGCGATTACTACGAGCTTACTATGGGCAACGGCTATTTCGTCAGCGGTATGAAGGATAAGATCTCATACTTCGATCTCTTTTTCCGCGACGTGCCCGACGAGGGCGGCTTTGCCATCTGCTGCGGACTTTCGCAGGTGATCGAGTATATCAAAGACCTGCATTTTTCCGATGAGGATATAGAGTTTTTGCGCTCGAAAAATACTTTCGACGAGGGCTTTCTCGAATACCTCCGCGATTTCAAATTTACGGGCGACATTTACGCAGTTCCCGAGGGCACGGTAGTTTTCCCGCGCGAGCCGCTGATAACCGTCCGCGCGCCGTCTATACAGGCGCAGCTTGTGGAAACGTATCTGCTGCTGATGATAAATCACCAGTCGCTCATAGCTACTAAGGCTAACAGGATCGTCCGCGCTTCGCAGGGCAGGGCGGTGTCTGAGTTCGGTTCTCGCCGCGCACATGGCGCTGACGCCGCTATCTACGGCGCTAGGGCTGCGGGCATTGGCGGCTGCGCTGCTACCGCCTGCACTATAACCGATCAGCTTTTCGGCTTTCCCGCTACGGGCACTATGGCGCACTCTTGGGTGCAGATGTTCGACGACGAGTATGAGGCTTTTAAGACCTACTGCAAGTGCTATCCGAACGATGTCACACTGCTGGTAGATACTTACAACGTGCTTGAGAGCGGCATACCGAACGCTATCCGCGCTTTCAATACCGTGCTGAAGCCTATGGGCTGCCGGCCTAAGGGCGTGCGGATCGATTCGGGCGATATTACTTACCTCTCGCAAAAAGCCCGCAAGATGCTCGACGACGCCGGCTACCCCGACTGCAAGATAGTTGCTTCAAACTCGCTGGACGAATACATCATTCGCGATATGATATATCAGGGCGCTAAGGTAGACCTTTTCGGCGTAGGCGAAAGGCTGATAACCTCGCGCTCGTACCCCGTATTCGGCGGAGTTTACAAGCTCTGTGCCGTTGAGGAAAACGGCAAGGTAGTGCCGAAGATAAAGATCTCTGAAAACGTTAGCAAGGTCACTACGCCGCACTATAAAAAGGTGTACCGCCTTTACGACCGCGACAGCGGAAAGGCGATAGCCGATCAGCTCTGCGTGTTCGACGAAAAGATCGACGACAGCCGCGATCTCGTCATTTTCGACCCCGATTACACTTGGAAAAAGAAAATGGTGAGAAATTTCACCGCGAAAGAGCTGTTGCAGCCGATATTCATAAACGGCAAGCAGGTCTACAAAGAGCCGACGTACAAGGAGATATGCGAGTACTGCGCGGCGCAGGTAGATACCCTCTGGGACGAGATAAAGCGCTTCGAGAACCCGCATAAGTACTATGTAGATCTCTCAAAAAAGCTTTGGAGCATAAAAAATCAGCTTCTTGCGGAAAAGCTCTGAGCCTGCAAAAAGCTGCTGATAAAACGTATAAAGCGGATAAAAGCTGCTACGGCTCAGAAATGCCGCGGCAGCTTTTTTATCTTCGCTATAAATTTTGCCATAAAAAAATTAACGCTCACTACAATTTCGGCGTGGTAATGAGCATTAATTTTTTATAGAATTATGAAAGGGATAAGGTTAATTCAAAAGTTACGCTTGTCGGTTTGGGTTAAAGTTCAGAAAACTCTATCTGCGATCTTTGCAGACCGGTGAGAGGGGGGAAGATAACATCTTCTGAACTCTAACCTAAACCGACAGGCGGGAAGTTTTCGGCACATCTGCGTCTTATCCTTCCGACATCTATATATTAACACCCCTGTGTGAACCGAATATGAATTATCGGGTCACAAAAGGGCGATTTTGATTAAAACGCAAGAGTTTACAAAAACTTAACAATTAGCTTTTTAAGAAAGGAAAAAAAGAATGTTTTCGATTCTTGTAGCAGAGGACGACGACAGCCTGCGCAAGCTGATGTGCGCGGCGCTCAAGCAAAACGGCTATATGCCTTACCCCGCGGTAGACGGCGAGGACGCGCTTGACGTTATGGAGCGCATATCGGTAGACCTCGTGATCTCGGACATAATGATGCCGAAGATCGATGGGTACGAGCTGGTAAAACAGCTTCGCGCCGCACGGTACGAAATGCCCGTGCTGATGGTGACGGCGAAGGACAGCTTTACCGATAAGCAAAAGGGCTTTATGGCGGGCACGGACGATTACATGGTAAAGCCTATCAATATCGACGAGATGATACTGCGCGTGGGCGCGCTGCTGCGCCGCGCAAAAATGGCTTCCGACCACGCCCTTACCGTCGGAAGCTGCACCCTGAATTACGACGCGCTTACAGTCACGTTTGAGGGCAAGCCGCCCGAAACTATACCAAACAAAGAGTTTATGCTGCTCTTCAAGCTGCTCTCGTACCCGAACAAGATCTTCACACGCCGCCAGCTTCTCGACGAACTTTGGGGGCTGGAGAGCGAAGTAGACGAACGCACGGTAGACGTTCACATAAAGCGTCTGCGCGAACGCTATACGCCTAATGATGATTTCGACATCGTGACGGTGCGCGGGCTTGGATACAAAGCTGTAAAGAAAAAGTAGGACATTACGAAACGGACGTGAACTGATGAAAAAAGCGACCAAGATCAAAACGGGCAAGACCACCCTGCAATTCAAATTTGCGCTGATGTTCCTTGTAGTAATGCTGGTGTCATCCATCATTTCGCTGGCGGCGCTTATGCTTATAATGCGCCCCTCGCTGGTAGGCAACATCGAAAATCAGATAGTTACCCTCGCAAACTCGATGAAGCGGCTTGAAAGCGTGGAAAAGTATACCACTAGCGAGATAATCTCGATATGCAATAACGACACCTCGGAAGTTACCGTCATAAAGCCGAAAAGCACCGAGTATTACCGCGTTAAGATCGAGGCTTCCGAGCACAACTGCTACGTCGAGGTAAGGGGCTTTGTGCCTACGGTGGTGGGCTATACCGTTATAAACGGCGAGTATCTCAGCATTACATCGTTTGCCAAAGACAACTACTACTGGATGACGATAATGGCTATGCTGATAGCGCTTATGGTCAGCATAATCTTAGGCTCGGTGCTTACTGTATTTCTCACCCGCCGCATACTCCGCCCCGTCCGCAACCTCACGGGCGCTACGGCTATGGTATCCCGCGGACATTTCAACGTTACCGTACCGCTAAGCAAAGACGCCGAGCTGAACGTGCTCATCAATAACTTCAACAAAATGGCGCAGGAGCTTTCGGGCATAGAGTCGCTGCGCGGCGACTTTATCAGCAACGTTTCGCACGAATTCAAAACGCCGCTAGCCTCTATACAGGGCTTCGCAAAGCTTTTGCAGGACGATAACTTATCCGACGCCGACCGCCGCGATTACACGCAGATAATCGTGAACGAAACGGGCAGGCTCTCGAAGCTGACGACCGATATACTGCGCCTTTCAAAACTGGAAAATCAGACCACGGTAAGCAACAAAACGCGCTTTTCCATCGACGAGCAGATACGCAGGATCTTGCTTGTGCTAGAGCCAGAGTGGACGAAGAAAAACATCGAGCTGAATATAGAGCTGGACAGCGTTTACTACTTCGGCAGCGAGGAACTCATGGCGCAGATATGGCAGAATATCATCAACAACGCGATAAAATTCACGCCCGAAAACGGTCACATAGGCGTGCGCCTTTTCCGCACCGATAAGAACATAACCGTTCGCATATCCGACGACGGCCCGCAGATACCGCCGGAGGTCGCCGAGAAGATATTCGACAAATTCTATCAGGGCGACAATTCGCGCAAGACCGAGGGCAACGGTTTGGGCTTAGCGCTGGTGCGCCGCGTGGTAGACCTCTGCGGCGGCAAGATATTCGTGGAAAACCTCTACGATGGCGGCGTGTGCTTTGTGATAGAGCTGCCTTACGTTATCTCAGATATGCAGTAGATGTTAAAAAAATGTTAAATGTAATGTGAAATGCTTGACAAAGGCATAAAAGTCTGATAAAATATATAAGGTCGTGTTGATACGGCTTTTATATTTATTGAATGCTGCATAGAACTACTGTCTGAACATAAATTGATGGGCTTCTATGAGTTCATAATTTTCGTTTGGAAGGAGGAAGTTTGTAATGAAGGAAGGAATCCATCCCGTATACGAGGAGACCACCATCACCTGCGCTTGCGGCAATGTCATCAAGACTCGCTCGACCAAGAAGGATATTAAGGTGGAAATCTGCTCTAAGTGCCATCCGTTCTACACCGGCAAGCAGAAGCTTGTTGATACCGGCGGACGTGTTGACAGATTTAAGAAGAGATTTAATCTCGACTAATTCACGATTTGAAGGGGCGGCTGATATGCCGCCCTTTTTTTACACTCTGCACACGCAGTTTTTGTTGAAATATCACGAAAGGGGCGTATAATATGTCAGATGAATACATGACGCTGCGCTCGCCATGCAGCGGCGAGATAGAGGAAAAGCGCTCGCGCTTCATAGCCTCGGCTGCGCCCGTAGAAACGGAAGAGCAGGCGGTGGAGTTTATAAATTCTGTAAAAGCTGCTAACCGTAAGGCTCGGCATAACGTTTACGCCTATATCCTGCGCGATGGCAATATATCGCGTTACAGCGACGACGGCGAGCCGCAGGGCACGGGCGGAGTGCCGGTGCTGGAAACTATAAAAAAGGAAGGGCTTACAGATATTTGCGTTGTGGTAACGCGCTACTTCGGCGGAATACTGCTCGGCACGGGCGGTCTGGCGCGGGCGTACTCGGCAAGCTGCCGCGAGGCGCTTTCGGCGGCGGATATTATGATAATGCGCCGCTGCTCGAAGATAACCGTGCGCTGCAACTATAATCTTTACGGCAGATTAGCGCGGCTGATGCCCGAATTTGAGGTCAAAACGCTGGAAGAAAATTTCGGCAGCGATGTCGAAATTGTAATGCTCGTAAAAAAAGACCTTGTCGAAAAATTTAAAGAAAAGCTTATAAACGCCGCCAACGGCAAACTGAAATTAGATGAAACGCCTGATATTATGGAGGATTTCTCTTGATATTTTGTGCAAGTCTACAAAAATACACAAATTTAGTTTGAAATAAAGGGATTTTCGGCGCGAAATTTGTATAATATATAGGCGGGAAATTTTGCGCTTGTACAAGTGTACAAGTTTCGGCGCACGCCCGCCGCTTTTTAGCTGACATTTTTTCTGACGGATATTATCCGCTTTGCGATCACGGAGGTGCTGACAAATGCTTCCAAGAGAATTTCACGAACAGTTTGAAACAAAATACCTTTGCGACGCCGCCTGCCTTTCTTCAAAGACTCGCGGCAGGGAACGCCCCGCGCCCCTCTGCGACCTGCGCACCGAGTTCCAGCGCGACCGCGACAAGATAATACACTGCAATTCATTCAGACGGCTGAAGCTGAAAACGCAGGTCTTTCTCAGCCCCACCGGCGACCACTACCGCACCCGCCTTACCCACACGCTCGAGGTTGGGCAGATAGCGAGAACCATCGCGAGGGCTATGCGGCTGAATGAAGACCTTACCGAAGCTATAGCCATGGGGCACGATCTGGGGCACACGCCCTTCGGCCACGCGGGCGAGCGCGCGCTCAACCGCATAAATCCCAACGGCTTCAAGCACTACGAGCAGGGCGTGCGCGTGGTGAAGCTGATAGAAAATAACGGCAAAGGCCTGAACCTTACTTACGAGGTGCGCGACGGCATACTGAAACATACGAACCAGTTCGCCGAAACGAAAGAGGGCATAGTAGTGCGCTTCGCCGACGTTATCGCTTATCTTAATCACGATATTGATGACGCTATCCGCGCGGATATTCTTACCGAAGAGGATATTCCCGAGGAAATAACGGGCGTGCTGGGCCACTCGAAATCTCAGCGCATAACCACCCTCGTCAGCGACCTTGTGAACAACGGCGTTTACCGTATGGAGATGTCGCCGAATATTCGCCGCGCATACGACGCACTAAAGGATTTTATGTTCGATAACGTCTACTGCAACCCGACCTGCAAATCAGAGGAGAAAAAGACTTACTCTATGCTCGATGGGCTTTACAGCTACTATTATAAATTCCCCGATAAGCTGCCCGAGCTTTACCGCTCGCTCGCCGAGCATTACGGCAGAGAAACGGCAGTATGCGATTACATAGCGGGAATGTCTGACAAATACGCGGTAGACAGATTTGTAGAGATATATGTGCCCGCTTCGTGGAACGTGCGCTGAGCGGGAAGTTTTCTGAAAGGAAATGATATATTGGCATTTTCGGCTGAGTTTCTCGAAAGGCTGAAAGCGGCGAACCCGATAGCCGAGGTGATGGGCGAGTATGTTTCGACCAAGCGCGCAGGCAGGGATTACGTTTGTCTTTGCCCTTTTCACAACGAAAAAACGCCCAGCTGCTATATACACCCCGACCGCGAATTTTTCCACTGTTTCGGCTGCGGCGCGGGCGGAGATGTTATCAGCTTTATAATGAAATACCACAACCTCGATTATGTTGAGGCGATAAAAATGCTCGCCGAGCGCGCAAATATGGAGATGCCCGAGGACGATTTCCGCCAAAGAGGCAGCGGCAATACAGCTGAGCGGCGAAAGAAGATATACGATATGAACCGCGACGCGGCGAAGTTCTTTTACCACCAGCTCTCAAAGCCCGAAGGCGCTAAGTGCGTGCGCTACCTTATGCAGACTCGCCGCCTTTCGCCGCAGACGATAAAGCGCTATGGCATGGGCTGCGCGCCGAATAGCTGGAGCGCGCTGAAACAGCATATGCTCGGGCTGGGCTATACCGAGCGCGAGCTGGAGGACGCGGGGCTGATCTCGCGCTCAAAAAACAACACAAAAAAGACCTTTGACTTTTTCGTAGACCGCGCGATGTTCCCCTTCATAGACCTTACGGGACATATAGTCGGCTTCGGCGGGCGCACGCTGGGGGACGATAAGCGCAAGTACCTAAACTCGCGCGATAGTTTGGTCTACAATAAAAATAAATTTCTGTTCTCTATGAACATCGCCAAAAATTCCGCCGTGAAAAGCGGCAGGGTGCTGCTCTGCGAGGGCAATCTCGACGTTATCTCGCTGACGCAGGCGGGCTTTGACAACGCTGTAGCTTCATGCGGCACGGCGCTCACCCCCGAGCAGGCGAAGCTTATCTCCAACTACGCTAAAGAGGTAGTCATATGCTACGACGCCGACGAGGCGGGTCAAAAGGCTACGCAGAAAGCGATAGGCATACTATCATCGGCGGGGCTGAAAACTACCGTTATACAGATGCGCGGCGCGAAAGACCCCGATGAATTTATCGGCAAATTCGGCGCGGCGGCTTTTGAACAGCTATTGGAAAAGGCGGCGGGCGCTGTTACATTTCGTCTGCAAAAGGCGAAAAACGGGCTTGACCTCGCCACCGACGCGGGCAAGCTGGAGTATAAGGACGCCGCGGTGAAGATACTCGCCGCACTTGGATCACCCGTAGAGCGCGACCTTTACGGCCACCGCGTCGCGGAAGAGCTGGGCGTGCAGTATCAGCTTTTAGAGCAGGAGATAAAAAACTCCGCGCGGCGTGAATATTACCGCAAGCAAAAAAAGCAGACGCAGGAAATGCTGCGTTTCGCTGATAGGCGTGACCCCTTAAACCCGCAGGCGGCGGCGCACCCCGGCGAAGCCAACGCCGAAGAGCTGCTGATCTGCTATCTGTACAATAATCCGGACTATTACCCTGAGATAGTGAAGATATGCCCGCCTGAGAAATTCGTAACGGAGTTCAATCGGCGCGTGTATGAGTTCATATGCAGCTCGATGGAAGCCATGCGCGACCACTCGGTAAGCTCAATGAACGAGCAGTTCACCCCCGAGGAGATAGGCGCGGTGACGCGGATACTCGAGCGCGGCAGGCGCGAGGGCATAACCCGCGAGGTGGCGGACGACTGCGCGCAGCGGCTGCTGGCATACCGCCCGAAGCTGAGCGGCGGCGAACTTTCAGACGACGATTTCGCCGCTAAGGTAGAAAACATGAGGAAGAATAAGATGTGAGCGCGCAAGCGGCACGAATATAAAAGGAGAGATAGATGATGGATAAGAAAAGCATTATGGATAACCTGATGGAGCAGGGCAAGGCTAACGGCAAGCTTACTACTAAGGAGATAACCGATGCTCTCGAAAAGCTAGACTTTGACGTAGAGCAGATGGACGCTTTTTACGAAGCGTGCGAGCAGTACCATATCGAGATAATAGACGATATAGTGCCCGACGATTCGCTCAGCCTTATCAATCCCGAGGACGAGATCGCCCCCGAGGAGATAGACATCGGGCTCTCTACCGACGGCATAGCCATCGACGACCCCGTAAAGATCTACCTTAAAGAGATAGGAAGAGTGCCGCTGCTGACCCCCGAGGAGGAGATACAGCTAGCCGAAAAGATGTCTGGCGGCAACGAGGAAGAAGCGGCTAAGGCGAGAAAGCGCCTTGCAGAAGCTAACCTGCGACTTGTAGTTTCCATCGCGAAAAAGTACGTCGGCAGAGGAATGAGCTTCCTCGACCTTATCCAAGAGGGCAACATGGGTCTGATAAAGGCGGTAGAGAAGTACGACTACACCAAGGGCTTCAAATTCTCGACCTACGCCACATGGTGGATACGCCAGGCTATAACCCGCGCCATCGCAGATCAGGCAAGAACTATAAGAATACCCGTGCACATGGTAGAAACTATCACTAAGGTAAAGAAGGCTTCGAGCCAGCTGCTGCACCAGAACGGCCACGACCCCTCGCCCGAGGACATAGCCGAGTACCTCGATATGCCCGTAGAGCGCGTTCGCGAGATAATGCGTATAGCGCAGGACCCCGTTTCGCTTGAAACGCCTATCGGCGAAGAGGAAGACTCTCACCTAGGCGACTTTATCCCCGACGAGGACGCGCCCGCACCGCAGGAAGCCGCTTCGCAGGTAGCTCTGAAAGAGCAGATAAACCAAGTTCTCTCCACCCTTACCGAGCGCGAAGAGATGGTGCTGCGCCTGCGTTTTGGTCTGATAGACGGCAGATCGCGCACGCTGGAGGAAGTAGGTCAGCAGTTTAAGGTAACGCGCGAGCGCATAAGACAGATAGAGGCGAAAGCGCTGAGAAAGCTGCGTCACCCGAATAGAAGCAACAAAGTAAAAGATTACCTCGATTAAATCCCCTTTCGGAAGGAGATCATACCATGTATATCACACTGGAGACCGACTACGCAGTAAGGATAGTATCGGTGCTCTGCTTAGACGGCGGCAGGGTAGACGCTGCCACGATAGCGGGCAGGGCGAACGTTACGCTGCGCTTTGCGCTGAAGATACTGCGTAAGCTGGTGGCTGCGGATATTATAAGATCGTATAAAGGCACGCAGGGCGGATACCAGATAAAAATGCAGCCCGCGGACATTACGCTCAAGACCGTTATCGAGGCGATAGAGGGTACATACTATTTTTCAAGATGTCTTTCCGCCGAGCACGAATGCAGCCGCGGAGCGGACGGTATATGCTGCTATCAGAAAGCTTTCGGCGAGATCACGGATATGGTGAGAGAAAAGCTGGAAAGCTACAATTTTGCAGACCTGATAGCCGGCTCTGACGAATATCGGGAGCGATGCGATGAATGCAATGAACGAACAAAAGAAAAACTTCAAGCTGAATGAAGAAGCAAAACACAAGATAAACGACGAATATGTAAACCCTACTCACGGCGCGCCGCAGGGCTATCCGCAGGGGCAGGGAAGCGGGCATGGTCAGTATGGCAGACCGGCTAGACCTGTCAGACCTGTCGGACCGACAAATCAGCCGCGTCCTGCAGATTCCGCACCGCCGCCGAGGAGAGTTCCCCCGCGCGACCCGCAGTGCATACCTGCCTACGCCGAGCCGCAGTATTATCCCCCCGAGGAGGACTACGGATACGGCAAAGAACCGCAGCCGCCGAAAAAGAAAAAGCACCGTCTGCGAAAGCTGATGGTAGGGCTGACGATACTGAGCGTTTTCGTTATACTGCTGAACATAGCGTTCTTTTTCTTCCGCGGGCAGATATGGTTCAACGAGCCGCGAAAGCGCGATTACCCCGTGCGCGGCGCTGCGATAGACCAAAGCTTAGGCAAGATAAACTGGGAGATAATGTCGCAGCAGACGATAAGCTTCGTGTATGTCCGCGCGACGAAAGGCACGTCATTCGTTGACGAGCAGTACGAGCAGAACCGCAAAAACGCCCGCAAGCAGGATTTGCTGGTAGGCTGCTGGCACGAGTTCGATTTCCGCACCGACGGTCAGAAGCAGGCGGAGCATTTCATAGAGGAATGCGGCGATATGCACGGTATGCTGCGCCCGATGGTGAAGCTGACGAAGTACGGCGTCTACAATCTGAAAATGAAAGACGCGGAAGCTGTGCGCGATAATCTGACGGCGTTTCTCGACACGCTGGAGGACTACTACGGCAGAAAGCCCGTGATAATGTGCGACGCGGCGTGCTATAAAAAGTACGTTCAGCCGTATTTTAGCAAATACACCCTCTGGACGATAGACCATTTCGGCAAGCCCGACGAAGAGGGCTGGGCTATGTGGGAATTCAACCCCCGCGTAAGGACAGAGGGCTACGAAAACAGCAAAGAGTACTTCGCGATGTCAGTATACCGCGAGGGAAAAGAGCTGGATAATTTCAAGAAAAATCTGCTTATGATATGAGTAAAAAACAACGGCTGTTCAACCCAAAAAGCGAACAGCCGTTGTTTTTGGACAAAAAGATGAAAATGTATAGCTTTTAGTTGACAATGTATGTACTATTGTGGTATAATGTATATAGAAAGGAGCGTGGAATATATGACACAGGTAAATTTTAGAATTGATGAAGAAGTAAAGGCTGACGCAGAAAAGGCTCTAAAGGATATGGGTCTTAATATGTCGACCGCTATAACGATGTTCCTTGTTAAAGTAGGCAGAGAAAGACGTATTCCGTTTGAGATAAACGCCGACCCGTTCTACAGCACCGAAAATATGGCAGAACTGGAAAGACGTATCGCCAGCGTAAAAAACGGAGCGAGCACCCTCAAAGAACATGAATTGATAGAGGTTGACGACGAATGATAAAAATGTGGCATGATCTTGCTTGGGAAGAATATCTCTACTGGCAGACACAGGACAAGAAAACTCTAAAAAAGATAAATCGCCTGCTTAAAGATATAGATAGGAACGGTTATGAGTGTTCAGGCAAGCCCGAACCTCTCAGAGGCAATCTTTCATGATATTGGAGCGTGAGGATAGACGAACAAAACCGCATCGTATTTCGTATAATCGGCGAGCAACTTGAAATAATGCAATGCGGAACACATTACGGCGATAAATAATCAAAACGGCTGTTCACCCCAAAAAGCGAACAGCCGTTGTTTTTATGCAGTTGTCAGCGCCGTCAAAGCACGGCGTTTATGATAAGTCCCGAGATGACCGCGGCGGCGTACATGACGCCCATTATCGCAAAGTTTTCTTTGTACCTGCGGTTGGTGCGGAAAAGTATCAGCAGGCCTACGCCCGCGCCTGTGCAAAGCCCCGCTATGCATGAACCAAACGATAGCGCACCCTCGATGTAGAGCTGTGTTATCACTACGGACGAAGCGCAGTTTGGTATAAAGCCGAAAAGCGCTGTGATGAAAGGCTGAAAAATCGAGCCTTGCATGAGAAAATGCGAGATCTTCTCAGCGCCCGCAAGCTCTATAGCGCCGCCGAGGATAAGGCTGACTATGAAGATGAAAAGCGAGATCTTCACGGTGTGTATCAGCGCGCTGGTGAAGATGTTGTGGTGGTCGCAGTGGCAGTCGCGGCAGATGTCCTCGTAGTCGGGCTGCTCGTCGTTTTTGTGCAGCATTTTCAGTACGATGTCAACTATAAAGCCGACTATCAGCGCGATGATTATTTTTATCACGATAAGCTTCCAAAGCGCCGACGCGAATTTCGGGTTCGAGATAAGCATAGGTATAGCCTCGTCGCTGGTGGCGATGTATACCGAGATAAGCGTGCCCGCGCTTATCAGCCGCCCTGTGTAGAGATTTGAAGCCGCGGCGGAAAATCCGCACTGCGGTATGCTGCCCAGCAGCGCGCCGCCTACCGAGCCGAAAGGCCCCAGCTTTCGCAGCGCAGCGGAAAGCTTGTCAGCGTGGCTGTGCTCAGTGTACTCTATCAGCAGGTATACCAAATATAAAAAAGGTATTATCTTTAGCGTGTCTATAAGTGCGTCTAAAAAGATCTCTGTCATTTATTTCCTCCGTATCTATAACAGAACTGTTTTCAACTTTTTTTATGCTTGAAGTTTTATTATATATCAGCTTTAGGGCAATGTCAAGCGGTATTTTGTGAATTTTAGGCGGCACAAATTTTGCAAAACTATGCGACGATAATGCTGGATGTAATAATTTATTCGCAAATTACACATATTTAAACGTGACGGTTTGTACAATCCTACAAAGCTTCATTATTCGGTTGACTTTATTTTAGCAATAGATTATAATATATATGAATGGTTTGTGTCACTTTTAAAACAAGCCGGTGACGCGCCGTTTTTATATTGAATCTACGGAGGATAGTGTATGAATATTAAAGAAGCAAAAATTCAGATAGAAAACGCTATACGCTCTTATCTGCTGAAAGATGAGTACGGCGATTACCTTATACCGCTGGAGAAACAGCGCCCTGTGTTCCTTATGGGCCCTCCGGGTATCGGTAAAACTGCCATCATGGACCAGATAGCGCAGGAGATGCAGGTAAACCTCGTTTCTTATGCTATGACTCACCAGACCCGTGAATCTGCTATCGGTCAGCCCATGATAGTTGAGAAAAACTTCATCGGTAAAGACGTTAAGGTATCAGAGAGCACGATGTCGGAAGTTATCGCGAATATCTATGAAACCATGGAAGAAACAGGCATCAAGGAAGGCATACTCTTCCTCGATGAAATTAACTGCGTAGACCAGTCGATAGCTCCTATGATGCTCCAGTTCTTGCAGTACAAGATCTTCGGCAAACACCAGATACCCGAAGGCTGGGTAGTTACCACCGCAGGTAACCCGCCCGAGTTCAACCACGCCGTTACCGATTTCGATATCGCTACCCTCGACCGTCTGAAAAAGGTAGACTGCGTTGCCGACTTTAACTGCTGGAAAGAGTTCGCGCTGAAAGCGCAGGTACATACCGCTATCATCACCTATCTTACCGAGTTCCCCGACCACTTCTACGGCATCGACTCGACCGAATCGGGCAAGCAGAGCTTCGTTACCGCCCGTGCTTGGGAAGATATGTCGGATATGATGCTGCTTCACGAAGAGGGCGGCGTACCCGTAGACCTTATCCTTATAGAACAGTATATACAGAACCACGATATAGCCGTTGATTTCAACGATTTCTACAACTACTTCTGCGAAATAAAGGAGCAGTATCAGATAGAAAATATTATTTCTGGCAATGCGTCTGCTGAGATAAAGGAAATGGCGAAGTCTGCTGGTGCAGAAGAGAAGGCTATTCTCCTCGATATTATAACCGCCGAGGCTTCGGGCGCTATGCAGTACAGCCGCGAAATGACCCGCCTGCTCGAGCAGATACTTCCTCTGCTTCAGGATTCGGTAGAGCGTCTGGCTGAGGGCTTCTCTAACCGCGAGATCTTCTCGCAGCATATCCTGCGCCGTCAGCGCGAGCTGGAAAAGAAGATCACCGCGCGCGTTATCAGCGCTTCCAAGAAAAAGGTAGAGCGCTGGGTGATCCACCACCTTGAGAATTATCTCGACGCTACCACTCAGGCTAGGGACAACCGCCGCGCTATACTCACCGTAATGCAGATGTACGACGAGAACGTGAATAAGGCTAAGGCTATAACTCAGAGCGCGGTAGATATATTCTTCAATACCATTCGATTCGTTATAGAAGTTTACGGTATCGGCAACGAGCTGCTCACCGTTTTCAATAACCTCTCTATAAACGCTAACTCGGCTAAGTTCATCGAAACTTACGGCTTTGAGGACTATATGTGCAACCCCGGCGGCCCCGAGCCGCAGGCTGATTACAGCAGATTCGACCAGTTCAAGATCAATTTCACGGTAGAAGAGCCGCAGCAGCGCTTCCGCAGGGGAATGTGAACGGCTGACTGTTTGCACGAAGTCATAAAAAGTTTACAATTAACACTGTTGACAAATCGGCGGCGGTGGTGTATAATATATTAGAAATGAAAGCAGGGCAGTTTCCGCTCTCACCTTAAGCGCTTTTACGGCTGCGAAAAGGTAACCGTTTTGATATTTACGCCACGCGCTTTTTAAGAAGCGTTTTTATGTGCGATATTTTACGGACGCGGAAAGCTTTTCTGCGTCCGTTTTATTTTCTGATGGAGGTGTACTGTTATTAACAACAAAGACTACAAGATCAACGAGGATATACGCGAAAAAGAGATCAGAGTAGTGGATTCCGAGGGTAATCAGCTCGGACTAATGTCCTCAAGAGACGCACTCGAGAAGGCTTACAGCGAAGATAAGGATCTTGTTATGATCGCCGCGAATGCAAAGCCGCCTGTTTGTAAGATCATGGATTATCGCAAGTTCTGCTTTGAGCAGTCAAAGCGTGAGAAGGAAGCGAAGAAAAATCAGAAGGTCATGGAAGTTAAGGGAATAAGACTTTCCTCTAACATCGATACTCATGACTTTAACACAAAGGTCAATCAGGCTCGCAAGTTTCTGGAAAATGGTGACAGACTTAAAGTAGAAGTTCGCTTCTACAAGAGAAGCTTTGCACATCCGGAATACGGCGAAGAGCTGCTCAAAAAGTTTGCAGAGGCAGTTTCAGAATCGGGCGTTGTTGATAAGCAGCCTAAAATGGAGGGACGCAGATATGTCATGTTCGTCGCTCCTAAGTCAGCAAAGTGATCAAAATTTAAGGAGGATAAATTTATGCCTAAGATCAAAACTCATTCCGGCGCCAAGAAGCGTTTCAACGTTACCGGCAGCGGAAAGGTAAAATTCCAGCACACAAATAAGAGACATAGACTCACGCAGAAGGATCACAAGCGCAAGAGAATCCTGCGCGGTGCAGCTATCGCTGATGACTCTAATGTAAAGAACATTAAGGCGCTCATTCCTTACAAGAAGTAATAACACGGGCCTTTAGGCTTATTAAATGAGAATTTCAGAAAATTTCAGGAGGTAATTTACTATGGCTCGTATTAAGGGCGCAATGATGACTCGTAAGAGAAGAAATAAAACTCTTAAGCTTGCAAAGGGCTATTTCGGCGCTAAGAGCAAGCATTTCAAGATGGCTAAGCAGGCGGTAATGAAGTCCGGCCAGTACGCTTACATCGGAAGAAAGCAGAAGAAGAGAGATTTCAGAAGACTCTGGATCACCAGAATCTCCGCAGCAGCTAAGCTCAACGGAATGAATTATTCCACTTTCATGAACGGCTGCAAGAAGGCCGGCATCGGTCTTAACAGAAAGATGCTCTCCGAGATCGCTATCAACGATCCCGCAGGCTTCACAGCTATCGCTGAACAGGCTAAGGCTGCTCTTTAATCCATACAAATGACGCGCAAGCCGATAAAAGCCTGCGCGTTTTTCGTATTTTTGGAGGACATTTATAATGCTCATTTCAGGCAAGGATAACCCGAAGGTAAAGCTTTACCGCAAGCTTTACGAAAGCAAAAAGGCACGCGGCGAAACGGGGCTTTTCGTCGCTGAGGGTATAATAAACTGTATAGATCTCGCTCAGCTTGCCGAAAAAGGGCTTTTCGGGATAGAGGCGGTGTTTTATACCCGCGAGGCTGTTGAAAAATACCGCGGTCAGCTCGATACCGCCGCGCTTGAGGATTTCGACCCCCGCCGCAGATTTGAAATAACGCCCGAGGTCGCCGAGAAGATGGGCGGCGTGGAAAAAACTCAGGGCGTTTTCGCGATAGCTAAAAAGCTCGACCGTAAGCTTACCGCCGAAGGAATCTCGCCGCGCGGAAAATACCTTGTGCTCGACAGCGTGCAAGACCCCGGCAACCTCGGCACTATGATACGCACCTCCGCCGCAGTGGGCATAGAGGGGCTTATAATGACGGGAAATACAGTCGATCTTTATAATCCTAAGGTCGTGCGCTCGGCTATGGCGAGTATGCCGCGCGTCAAGCTTTACATCGAAAAGGACTACGCTAAGGCGGTCGGACTGCTGAACGCCGCGGGCATAAAGACTTGCGCGGCGGTGGTGCACGGCGGTGAGTCGGCGCGGGAATTTGACTTCTCGGGCGGGTGCGCGGTTGTCATCGGCAATGAAGCCCGCGGGCTTTCGCAAGAGGACGCCGCGCTTTGCACACGCGCGGTGACTATCCCGATGAAAGGTGATATGGACTCGCTCAACGCCGCCATCGCGGGAACTATACTGCTTTGGGAGATGAGCTGCCATGAGTAACGCGGGCGAAACGGCGCTTTGGGTGTGGCTGAGCCTTGTTTTCGGCACGGCGAACGAGCGTATGTGGCAGCTCAGCGACAGCTACGATAACGTGCTTGATTTCTGCAAAGCGGCGGCTCGCGGCGCGGTAGAGGGCATGACGGCGAACGAGCGGCAGGCGGCGCACACGGTAAAGCCTTCCGAAGCGCGCGCGCTTATCGCAAAGTGGGCTGAAAAAGGCGTGCAGACGGTCGGCTTCGGCGACGAGTTTTACCCGAAGCGGCTGAAATGGATACCCGACCCGCCGCCCGTACTGTATGCGCGGGGCGATATCTCGGTGCTGGGCTCGCAGACCGCTATCGCGATAGTCGGCACGCGCACGCCTTGCGAATATTCGGTGAGCGCGATGAATATGATATGTTCGCAGCTCGTGGAAGCGGGCGCGCTGGTGATAAGCGGCTTTGAGCAGGGGCTTGACTGCGCGGCGAACAAGGCGGCTCTTGCGGCGGGCGGCAAAACGGCAGCCGTCTGCGGACGCGGCATACTCTGCAAATCGCCGATAGATAAGCTGGACGAGGGCATAGTCGGCAGCGGAGTTTTAGTGTCCGAATTTACGGACAGTAACGATTACCGAGCGCCTACGTTCGGTTCGCGCAACCGCATACTCTGCGCGCTGGCGGACGGCGTGATCTTCATCGAATGTTCCGATGTCAGCCGCGGTTTGGATAACGCCGAAAAGGCGCGCGCGCTGGGCAGACCGATATTCGCCCTGCCGCCCACTGATATAACCGACCGCAAATTTTACGGTCAGCGTGACCTGCTGCGGGCGGGGGCAGTGCCGATATTCGGGGCGTACGACGTGATACGCGCTCTGAAAAATTCTGGCAAGGCTGAGGATATGATACTGCCTGACATTTTTGAGAATAAAAAGCAGACAAAGACCGTATCAGCCAAAAAGAAAACAAAAAATACAAAAAAAATCAAAGAAAAACAGGCGGAGGACTTGCACAAAAGCGAAAACTCTGCTACAATAGATATGAGCGGCCTTTCGCCGCGCCAGCAGGAGATCTGCAAGGCGCTGGAGAAGGGCGAGCTGCATATGAATCTGCTGGCGGAAAGGCTTTCGCTGCCCGTCAGCGTTCTTATAAACGAACTCATGACATTGCAGATAAAAAAGATAATAGATGAGCTGCCGGGCAAACGTTACAGATTGAAACGTTAAGGTGAGTTCGGAAAGGAGAAATCACACTTGTCAAATCTGATAATAGTAGAGTCACCTACAAAAATCAAGACTATAAAAAGGTATCTTAGCGGCGACTACGAGGTCATAGCCTCGCGCGGACACCTGCGCGACCTGCCGAAATCAAAGCTGGGCGTAGACATCGAAAACAATTTCGAGCCGCATTATATAAATATCAAGGACAAAGAGCCGATAATCAAAGAGATAAAAAAGAAAGCCAAAAAGTGCGACCACGTTTATCTCGCGGGAGACCCTGACCGCGAGGGAGAAGCTATTTCGTGGCATTTGGCACAGATATTGGGGCTTGACCTAAACGATGCCAACCGCGTAACTTTCAAGGAGCTTACCGCTTCGGGAATAAAGGCGGGAATGGAGCACCCGCGGCAGATAGATATGAATTTGGTAGACGCTCAGCAGGCGCGCCGCGTGCTCGACAGGATAGTGGGCTACAAGCTCTCGCCGTTTCTTTGGCGCAAGATACGCCGCGGTCTTTCCGCAGGCAGAGTTCAGTCGGTAGCGGTAAAGATGATATGCGACCGCGAGGAGGAGATACGCAAATTCGTATCGACGGAATATTGGTCGGTAGACGCGGAATTTCTCGCAAAGGGCGCTAAAAAGCCATTCTCCGCAAAGTTGGAGCTGGTAGACGGCAAAAAGCCCGAGCTGCTTTCAAAAGAGCAGACCGACGCTGCACTCGAGCGGCTCGACGGCGCGGTGTTTACGGCGGCGAACGTGAAGAAAAGCGTGCGCAGGAAATCGCCCGCAGCGCCTTTCACCACTTCGACATTACAGCAGGAGGCTTCGCGCAGACTCTCGTTTCAGGCAAGGCGCACGATGAAAGTCGCGCAGGAGCTTTACGAAGGTCTTGAGATACAGGATATGGGCCCCGTGGGTCTTATAACCTATATGCGTACCGACAGCCAGCGTGTATCCGACGAGGCGCGCGCGCAGGCTTACGATTTTATAAAGGAAAAATACGGCGAGGATTATATTCCCGAAACGCCGAATAAATACAAGACTAAGGGCAACGCTCAGGACGCGCACGAGGCTATCCGCCCCACACACCCCGAGCTTACCCCCGATATGGTAAAGCGCAGCGACGTTACAGCCGACCAGTACAAGCTTTACAAGCTTATATGGGAGCGCTTTATAGCCAGCCAGATGGCGAAGTGCATAATGAACACCGTTTCGGTAGATATAGAGGCGGCGGGCTGCATTTTCAAAGCTACGGGCTACTCTGTAAAGTTCGACGGCTTTACTGCGCTGTATGAAGAGAGCCGCGATGACGACGGCGAGCCTAAAAACGACCTTTCGGCGGTGAAAAAGGGCGACGAGCTTCAGCTAAAGAGCCTTTCGGGCAATCAGCATTTCACACAGCCGCCCCCGCGCTACACCGAAGCCACGCTCGTAAAGGCGTTTGAGGAAACGGGCATCGGCAGACCATCTACCTATGTGCCGACGATAACCACCATACTTGCGCGAAATTACGTTGAGCGCGACGGCAAGCAGCTAAAGCCCTCGGTGCTGGGCGAAGTTACCAATCAGCTCATGAGCGAGCATTTCGACAAGATAGTAGACGTGAAATTTACGGCGAATATGGAAAACGACCTCGATAAAGTTGAAAACGGCGAGATGCAGTGGACAGACACGCTGAAAGAATTTTACGGCGAATTTGAGCACGAGCTTGAGGAAGCCGAAGTAGCTATGGAGGGCAAGCGCGTGAAAGTGCCCTGCGAGGAAACAGACCAGGTGTGCGAAGTTTGCGGCAAGCCTATGGTGATAAAAATAGGCAGATTCGGCAAATTCATGGCCTGCTCAGGCTTCCCCGACTGCACTTTTACAAAGCGCATAGTGCAGGAAACGGGCGGAAACTGCCCATACTGCGGCAAAAAGGTGCTGCTGAAAAAATCGAAAAAAGGCAAGAAATATTACGGCTGCGAGGACAACCCGAACTGCCGCTTCATGACGTGGGACGTGCCGATGGAGGACAAGTGCCCCAAGTGCGGCTCTACGCTTTTCCGCAAGGGCGGCAAAAACGGCAAGCTGGTGTGCCACAAAGAGGGCTGCGGCTACGAGAAAGACCTCGGCGAAAGCGATAAGGATATATGAGCGTGAATGACCTGAATAACGTGAACGAAAAAATAAACGTAGTCGGCGCAGGGCTTGCGGGCTGCGAAGCGGCATGGCAGCTTGCCTCGGCGGGCGTGCCGGTGCGGCTTTTTGAGATGAAGCCCGAAAAATACACCCCCGCGCATAAGTACGGCGGCTTCGCCGAGCTGGTGTGCTCAAACTCGCTGAAAGCTGAGCGTATAGGCTCGGCGGCAGGTATGCTGAAAGAAGAGATGCGCCGCTTAGGCTCGCTGACGATGCAGTGTGCCGAGGCAAGCCGCGTTTCGGCGGGCGGGGCGCTTGCGGTAGACCGCAAATCCTTTTCCGACGCCGTGACCGCGAAGATAAAGGCGCACCCGCTGATAGAGATAGTTTCGCGCGAGGTGACCGAGATACCGCAGGGCAGAACGATAATCGCGAGCGGCCCTCTAACCTCGGACGCGCTGGCGCAGAGCATACACGAGCTTATCGGCGAAGATTACCTCTACTTCCACGACGCGGCAGCGCCGATAGTTTCATTCGAGAGCATAGATATGGATCGCGCGTTTTACGCCTCTCGCTACGGCAGGGGAGCGGCGGACTATATCAACTGCCCGATGGAAAAAGAAGAGTACGAGCGCTTTTATAACGAGCTGGTGAACGCCGAGAGCGCCCCGCTGCACGACTTTGAGAAAGAGCATTTCTCGAAAGACGGCTTTAAGGTCTACGAGGGCTGTATACCGATAGAGGTACTGGCGAAGCGCGGCGCGGACACTATGCGCTACGGCCCGCTGAAACCCGTGGGCATATACCACCCCGTCACCAACAAGCGCTACTACGCGGTGGTGCAGCTGCGCGCGGAAGACCCGCAGGGCAGTATGTACAACATCGTGGGCTTTCAGACAAATCTGAGATTCGGCGAGCAGAAGCGCGTGTTCTCTATGATACCGGGGCTTGAAAACGCCGAGTTTCTGCGGTACGGCGTGATGCACCGCAATACTTTTATAGATTCGCCGAAGCTGCTTAGCGAGCAGTTCTTTATGCGCACCCGACCCGAGATATATTTCGCGGGGCAGATGACAGGCGTAGAGGGCTACATAGAGTCGGCGGCGAGCGGAATCATCGCGGGGCTGAACATGGCGCGCGCGGTGCAGGGCAAGCCTTACGTCACACTGCCCGCAACGAGTATGCTCGGCGCGCTGAGCAAGTACATCAGCGACCCCGCAGTAGAAAAATTTCAGCCTATGGGCTGCAATATCGGCATACTGCCGCCGCTGGGCGAGAAGATAAGGGATAAGAAAAAACGCTACGAAGCCGCCGCGCTGCGCGGTCTGGCAGATATGAGCGCTGTTATAGCGGAGCTGTAAAAGCCCGAGCTTGGAGGATAAATATGAACATAGTAATAGACGCTTTCGGCGGAGATAACGCGCCGCTGGAGGTCATAAAGGGCGCTATCGACGCGCACAACGATTTTCAGGTAGACATAACCTTAGTCGGCGACGAGAAGAAGATAAAAGACTGCGCTAATAATAACGGGCTGGATATTTCCGCGCTCGCTATCCGCCACGCCGATACCGTGATAGACGTTTGCGAAGAGCCGACCGCCGTTGTAAAGGTCAAGAAAGACTGCTCGATGGCGGTAGGCATGAAGATGCTGGCTGACGGCGAGGGCGACGCATTCCTCTCGGCAGGCTCTACCGGCGCGCTGGTGGTAGGCGCTACCATGATAGTACGCAGGATAAAGGGCATAAAGCGCCCCGCGCTGGCTACAGTGCTGCCCACCGCAGGCGCGCCCACGATGCTGCTCGACAGCGGTGCGAACGCCGACTGCCGCCCCGAGATGCTGACGCAGTTCGGCATAATGGGCTCGGCTTACATGAACAAGATACTCGGCGTAGATACCCCCCGCGTAGCGCTCGCGAACATTGGCTCGGAAGAGTCGAAGGGCAGAGAGCTGGAGCTTGAAACATACCGCCAGCTTACCGAAGCGCCCGTTAATTTCATCGGCAATATTGAGGCCAGGCAAGTGCCGCTCGGCGACGCCGACGTGGTAGTTACCGACGGCTTTACGGGCAACATAATGCTCAAGCTGTATGAGGGTATGGGCAAATTCTTCTCGGGCGAGCTGAAAAATATCTTCACCGCGGGCACTAAGAACAAGCTCGCCGCGCTGATGATAATGTCGAGCGTGAAGGAATTTAAGAAAAAGGTAGATTACAGCGAGTACGGCGGAGCGCCGCTGCTGGGCACGGCTAAGCCCGTCATAAAAGCGCACGGAAGCTCTGACGCTAAGGCTTTCTACAACGCGGTTCGCCAGGCGAAGCTTTTCACCGAAACAGGCGTTATCGACGAGATAACCGCGGCGCTCGCCGACATGAAAAAAGCAAAGGAAAATGCCTGACCCCCCCTATAAAGCGGAAAGGTCAGGAAAGGCAAGGAGCTGCTAAATGAACGAACAGGAAAAAATGAAGGATCTGCAGCGGCTGATAGGCTACAAGTTCAAGAACGAGAACCTGCTTTACGAGGCGCTTTCGCACTCCTCATTCGCTAACGAAAATAAAAAGACCCGCCGCAGCAACGAGCGGCTGGAATTTTTGGGCGACTCGGTGCTCTCGATAGCCGTGTCGGACTATATATTCAAACATTTCACGCATATCCCAGAGGGCGAGCTGACTAAGCTGCGCGCCTCGCTGGTCTGCGAAAACGCGCTTTTTGAGTTCTCAAAGCGCATAAAGCTGGGCGAGCACATTTTTCTCGGCAAGGGCGAGGAAATGACGGGCGGCAGAGAGCGTCCCTCGATAGTTTCCGACGCATTTGAAGCCGTTATCGCCGCGATCTATCTCGACGGCGGTATGGAAAAAGCGCGCGAGTATGTGCTTTCGTTTATCCCGAAGGACATCACCCCCGCGGGCGGCAAGGCTTTTCACGATTACAAGACGGAATTGCAGGAAGTTATCCAGCGAAATCCCGAAGAGAAGATAGAGTATTTTCTGAAAGGCGAGTCGGGTCCCGACCACGATAAGCATTTTGACGTGCAGGTGCTGCTGAACGGCATGGTCATCGGCGAGGGCAGCGGAAAATCGAAGAAAAACGCCGAGCAGGCGGCGGCGCGCGAAGCACTGCGGCTTATGGGTCTGGAATAATGGCGCACAGCAATATATCTATTTTCGTGCCGCACGCAGGCTGCCCGCACAACTGCGCTTTCTGCGACCAGCGCACGATAACCAGCACCGAAAAGCCGCCCCGCGCGGCGGACGTAGAGCGCATATGCACGGCGGCGCTTAGCGAGGTGCGCGACCCTGCCGATACTGAGATAGCCTTTTTCGGCGGCAGCTTTACAGCCGTGCCGCGCCGCTATATGCTTGAGCTGCTAGAGGCGGCGCAGCCTTTCATCGGCGAGGGCAGGTTCAGCGGCATACGCATATCTACCCGCCCCGACTACATCGACGAAGAGATACTCGACATTCTCAAGGCGCACCACGTTACGGCGATAGAGCTGGGCGCGCAGTCGATGAGCGACGAGGTGCTTGAAGCTAACGAGCGCGGACATTCGGCTAAGGATGCGGCTTACGCGGCAATGCTGATAAAAAGCCGCCGCTGCTTTCAGCTCGGCTTGCAGATGATGGTAGGGCTTTACAAGAGCACACCGCAGGAAGAGCGCAGGTCTTGGCGCAGGATAGCGGCGCTTTCGCCCGACACCGTGCGTATCTACCCCGTTGTTATACTGGAGGGCACGCGGCTGGGCGAGCTTTATAAAAGCGGCGAATATCAGCCTTTCGACTTCGACACGGCGGTAGAGCTTTGCGCGGGATTTCTTGCCGACGCCGAGCAGCGCGGCATAGAGGTCATAAAACTGGGGCTGCACGCCAGCCGAGATGTGGAAGCAAAAAAACTGGGCGGATTTTACCACCCCGCATTTCGCGAACTTTGCGAAGGCAGGCTGTATCTGCGGCAGATGGTAAAAGAGTTGACGGCGGCGGGCGGCGGAAAGCTGCCGAAAAGCGCCGTGATAGCCGTGCCACCAAAACACATGAGCCGTGCGGCGGGTCACAAGCGCTGCAACGCCGAATACCTCCGCACGCTGGGCACGCAGGTGAGATTTATTCCCCGCGAGGGCGCGGAGCATTTTGAGATAGAGCAGGTAGAAAACGCAGATTAAGGAGCGCTGAGAATGTATCTGAGATCGCTGGAGCTGCAAGGCTTCAAATCTTTTCCCGATAAAACAAAGCTGACTTTCAATAAGGGCATCTCGGCGGTAGTAGGGCCGAATGGCAGCGGCAAGAGCAATATTGGCGACGCCATGCGCTGGGTTCTGGGCGAGCAGTCTTCAAAAAGCCTGCGCGGAAAGACCATGGAGGACGTAATATTCTCGGGCACTCTGCACCGCCCGAAGTCGAGCTTCGCGCAGGTGATAATCACCATCGACAACGCCGACGGCGCACTAAAGACCGAGGACGAGGTAGTTTCCGTATCGCGCAAACTCTACCGCAGCGGCGACAGCGAATATCAGATAAACGGAAAAGCCGTGCGCCTGAAAGACGTTACTGAGCTTTTTATGGACACTGGTCTGGGCAAAGACGGCTACTCGATAATCGGGCAGGGTAAGATCGACGAGATAGTTTCGAGCAAGGCGGGCGACCGCAGGCAGATATTCGACGAAGCGGCGGGTATCTCAAAATTCCGCAGCCGCAAGGAGGAAACTGAGCGCAAGCTGCTGGCCGCCGAGGACAACATCAGCCGCCTTACCGACATACTTTCCGAGCTTGAAAACCGCATCGGCCCGCTTAAAAGGCAGTGCGAAAAAGCGAAGCAATTCAAGCTTCTGGACGACGAGCGCTCGCAGCTGGAAGTTTCGCTTTGGGTGAACCGCCTGAGCGAGCTGACGGCGGCGCAGAAGCAGTTCGCCGAAAAACTGCGCACGCAAAAAGCCGAGTACGAGCAGATCTCGCAGACCCTCGACGAGCTGGACGAGAGCATAGAAAAAGGCTTTGCCGACGCGGCGGCGCAGGGCGCGCGGGCTGAGGAGCACCGCGAAAAGATACACGAGATAGAGCTGAGAAATTCGCAGGCGGCGGCTAAAACTGCCGTCATCGAGAACGATATAGAGCATTTGAATTCGCAGATAGCTCAGCTTCGCGAAAGCATCGAGCAGTCGAAGAGCAGCGGGTATTTCCTGCAAACGCGGCTGGAAGAGCGTACCGCGGCGCTGGCAGATTTGCAAAACGACCGAGAACAGGCGGCGGCGCAGGCGGCTGAATGTGAGCAGGCGCTGGGCGGCGCGGCGGAAGATCTTTCGCAGGCGGCCACGCAGACCGAGCGGCTCTCCGCCGAGCTGAACGCGCTTTATCTGAAACGCTCGAACGCGGCATTTCGTCTGGAAACGGCGAAAAATTCAGCCGCGGCGGCTTTGGAAGCACTTGGATCACTCGGCGAGGAGAAGCAGACCTACGGCGAAAAGCTTGATATGTACTCCGCCGAACTGGAAAAACTCACTGCCGCCGAGCAGCGGCTGACTACTGAGCAGACCGAGCTTGCCAACCGCACGGCGGGCTTTGAGAAGCTGTATCAGTCGAAATCGGCAAAGCTGAAAGAGGCGGGCGCGGCGCTGAACGAGGACGAGAGCAGGCTGCGCGGCGCGAACCAGCGGCTAGGCATTCTCCGCGACCTTGAAAACGCTATGGAGGGCTTTTCTTACAGCGTAAAATTTATAATGAAAGCCGCCGCCGCGGGCAGGATCTCGGGCGTTTGCGGCTCGATAGCGCAGCTTATCTCCGTGCCGGACGAATACTCCACCGCTGTGGAAACGGCGCTGGGCGGGGCGCTGCAAAACATCGCCGTTGAAAACGAGGACGGCGCGAAAAGGGCGATACGTCTGCTGAAAGAGGCTAAGGCGGGCAGGGCAACATTCCTGCCGCTGACCTCGGTGAACGGCAGACTGCTGAACGACGCTCCGCAGGGCGAGTTCGGCTACGTCGCCCTCGCCGCCGAGCTGGTTTCCTGCGACGAGAGATACAAGGGGCTGATACGCAGCCTGCTGGGCAGGGTAGCCGTGGCTGAGGACATCGACGCCGCCTCCGCCATCGCCCGCAAATACGGTTACAGATTTAAGATAGTAACGCTTGATGGTCAGGTGGTAAACGCGGGCGGATCGTACACGGGCGGCAGCGTTTCAAAAAGCGCAGGCATACTTACCCGTAAAAACGAGATCAGCGAGCTTGAACGCACCGCGCAAAAGCTGACGGCAGACATCGCTGAGCAAAAGACCCGCTGCGAGAAACTTTCGCAGGAGGCGCAGAAGTTAGCCGCCGAACTGGAGGGCGGCAGGGCGCGCGCGGCTGAGATAAAGAACGATATGCTGCGAAATTCGCTGGAGCAAAAGCGCGTTTCGCAGGCGGCTGACGAGCTGAAAAACGGCGCGGATAAGCTGAATGAGAGCCTTGAAAAACAGCAAAAATTGCTCGCCGATTCGGAAGAACAGTCGCAGCAGGCGGCGCAGGAGATGCAGAAACTCGAGGGCGAGATCGGCGGAATGGAGAGCGAGCTTTCGCAAAGCCGTGAGAAAAACGCGGCGGCGGCGGAGCAGCGAACCAAGCTTTCGCAGCAGCTTTCAGAGCTGAAGATCGCCGAAGCCGAGCTTAGCAAAGATATAGAAGCCTGCAAAGATCAGCTAAAGCAGATAAACGATTCGATAGAGGCGGGCAGGGGCGACGAGAGCCGCCTGCTGGAAGAGATAGCCGCCTGTGAAACGGCGATAGCCGATAAAAAGGCGGAAACTCAGCGCATCGCGGACGAAGCGGCAGGCTCGGGCGACGAAACCGCCGCGCTTGAGGAGCAGATAAACGCTGCCCGCCGCCGACAGTACGAGCTGAACGCCGAAGCCGAAAAACTGCGCGCCGAGCAGAAAAATAAGATGAACGAGCGCGAAACGCTCTCCGCCGATATGACGCGGCTGAGCGAGCGCGACGCTAATTTAAAGAGCGAATTTGATAAACTTGTCGGCAAACTTTGGAACGAGCACGGACTTACGCGGACGGAAGCGGCGGAGCAGTACGAGCCGCCCGAGGACGTATCCGCGGCGGGCATACGCCTAAACGAGCTGAAAACGCAGATAAGATCGCTCGGCAGCGTCAACCTAGGGGCGATAGAGGAGTACGCCGAAGTTTCTGAGAGGTACGAATTTATGACTTCTCAGCTGGGCGACGTGCAGAAGTCAAAGCGCGAGCTGGAAGAGCTTATCGAAAGCTTGACGGAAAACATGAAGTCGATATTTACCGAGAGCTTCGATAGGATAAACAAGCATTTTTCGGATATATTCGTAGAGCTTTTCGGCGGTGGCAAAGCGAGCCTTTCGCTCACCGACCCCGAAAACGTGCTGGAATGCGGCATTGATATAAACGTAGCGCCCCCCGGCAAGGTCATAAAAAACCTTATGGCACTTTCGGGCGGCGAAAAGGCATTCATAGCGGTGTGCATATATTTCGCGATACTCACGGTACGCCCCTCGCCTTTCTGTCTGCTGGACGAGATAGAGGCGGCGCTCGACGACGTGAACGTTGCGAAATACGCGGCTTACCTGCGTAAATTTACCGATAAAACGCAGTTTATTGCCATTACTCACCGCCGAGGTACTATGGAGGAAGCAGACGTGCTTTACGGCGTTACCATGCAGGAGGACGGCGTATCGAAGCTGCTGAAAATGGATATGGACGAAGCTAAAACGGCGGCTTCCGCCGCTGCAAAATGATATAAAAGGAGAGTGTAACGGCTAATGGGATTTTTTGAAAAGCTGAAAGCAGGACTCAAAAAGACGAAAGACTCTATGATGAGCAAGATAGAGCGGCTGCTCGGCTCGTTTACCAAGATAGACGAGGAACTTTTTGAGGAACTGGAGGAAACGCTGATAATGTGCGACATCGGCGTGAACACCTCGGTAAAGATCTGCGAGATGCTGCGCGAGCGTGTTAAGATAAAGGGCATAACCGACCCGCTGCTGATAAAAGACGAGCTGAAAGACGTGATAGTAGAGATGATGGGCGAGGATCAGACGCTCGACCTCTCTACAAACCCCAGCGTTATCCTCGTTATCGGCGTAAACGGCGCTGGCAAGACCACCACCATCGGCAAGCTTGCCTACTCGCTGAAACAGCAGGGCAAGAACGTGATAGTCGCGGCGGGCGATACTTTCCGCGCGGCGGCTATCGACCAGCTGGAGGTCTGGACTGAGCGCGCTGGCTGCGATATTATCAAGCATAACGAAGGCTCTGACCCTGCGGCGGTAGTTTTCGACGCTCTCACGGCGGCTAAGGCTCGCGGCGCAGACGTTGTCCTCTGCGACACGGCGGGCAGACTGCACAATAAGAAAAACCTAATGAACGAGCTGAAAAAGATCTCGCGCATAGTGCACGAGCAGGCTGAGGGCTGCTCGCTGGAGGTGCTGCTTGCGCTCGACGCGACCACGGGGCAGAACGCTGTAAGTCAGGCGAAGCTTTTCAACGAGGCCTGCGACATAACGGGCATAATCCTCACCAAGCTGGACGGCACGGCAAAGGGCGGCATTATCATCACGATAACCGACGACCTGAAAATACCCGTAAAGCTTGTGACCGTCGGCGAAAAGATAGACGACTTGCAGCCTTTCGTAGCGAAAGATTTCGTGAACGCGCTGTTTGAATAATTGTATAACTGTACGGATTTTCGTACTGATTATAGATATATGCAAAAATATTAAATTGATTTGTGGAAAAGAAAACTGAAAAAAAGTTTGGGGGCAGTATTTATGGATAACGTGCTTTTTGTAGTAAATATGCAGGAATTGTATGCAGGCAAAAACAGAAATAAGGAAAAATATTCCTTTGACGCCGATACGCTTACTCAGAATATCAACAAGCGTATTTCAGAATATCAGCCTGAGGAAGTTTTTTACATCAAAAGCATAGGAAAAGGGCTTTTTAAAGGCTCGATGCCGAAGCCGGAATCCCGCGACGCTGATTTTGCCAGGGATATAAAGGTAGTATCGAAGAATATTTACGAGAAGAATAAGGCCGACTGCTTTTCCAACGACGCTCTGGCAGACCTCATGCGCGCCAGAAATGTCAAGGAAATAGAGTTCGTCGGCGTGGACACGGGCACGGATATAGGCACGAGCGCTTACACCGCTACCGAAGATCTGGATATAAAAGTAGTTTACAACGAGCTGTGCATGGTGGTGATGTCGCCCGAAAAGGCGGCGAAATACCGCGATAAGCTGAGGAAAACGCGCGTTACCTTCAAGCACGACTGGAACGAGATAAAGTAAGGATATTAAAATATGAAACTGATAATTGCAAGCGGCAATGCGGGCAAGGTGCGCGAGTACAAAGCGCTTCTCGCGCCGCTGGGATTTACCGAGGTGCTTTCGCTGAAAGACGCGGGCATCGTGAGCGACCACGAGGAAACGGGCGCTACCTTTGAGGAAAACGCCGCGATAAAGGCGCGCGCGCTGAAAGAGCTTTGCGACTGCGCAGTGCTGGCGGACGACAGCGGTCTGGAGGTTGACGCGCTTGGCGGCGAGCCCGGCGTTTACTCGGCGCGGTACAAGGGAATAAAGACCGACGAGGAAAAAAACGAGTACATTCTGGGCAGGCTTGCCGGTCTGCCTGATGAAAAGCGCACGGCGAGATTTGTCTGCGTTATACATTTTATATATCCCGACGGCAAAGAGGTCGCGGCGCGCGGCGTTTGCGAGGGTATCATCGGCAGAGAGCCGCTGGGTGAAAACGGCTTCGGCTACGACCCGATATTTATGTACGGCGAAAAAAGCTTCGCGCAGCTTTCGCAGGAGGAAAAAAGCGCAGTTTCTCACCGCGGCAATGCGCTGAGAGATCTGCTGGAAAAACTTTCAGAGAATAAATGAGGAAAAAAATTATGCTTACACCAAAACAGAGAGCCGAGCTGAAAGCGCTCGCAAATTCGATAGAGCCTGCTTTTCAGGTAGGCAAGGGCGGCGTGAACGACGCTCAGGCGGCGCAGATCGACGATTACCTGCGCGTTCACGAGATCATAAAGATAAAGGTGCTTGATAACTCGCTGCTCACCGCGCGCGAGGCGGCGGAGGATATAGCCGAGCGCATAGGCGCAGAGGTGGTGCAGTGCATCGGCTCAAAGGCTATACTCTACAAGCGCAACCCCAAAGAGCCTAAGATAAGGCTGAAAAATAAGTAATGGATATCGCAGTTTTCGGCGGCACTTTTAATCCCGTGCACAACGGCCACACGCGGCTGCTGCGCGAGGTGTGCGCGCGGTTCGATCTCGGCAAAGTGCTCGTTATCCCCGCAAAGACCCCGCCGCACAAGCAGGCGCACGACCTGGCTTCCGAGCAGGACAGGCTTACGATGTGCCGAATGGCTTTCGCCGAATTTGAAAACGCCGAGATAAGCGATATAGAGCTGCGCCATGAGGGCAAAAGCTACTCGGTGCTGACGCTGCGCAGGCTGAAAGCGCTTTACCCCGCCGATAAGCTGTACTTCATAATGGGCAGCGATATGCTGCTGAGCTTCGAGCAGTGGTACTGCTACCGCGAGATACTTTCGCTGGCGGCGCTGATATGTATATCCCGCAGCCGCGAGGATACTGCCGCGCTGGAGCCTTACGCCGAAAAGCTGCGCGCGCAGGGCGGGGAAGTGCATATCTTGGAATGTGAGCCGCTGGAGCTTTCGTCTACCGAGATACGCACGCTCATCTATAAAAAAAAGTTCACAAAACTCTCTTGCTATTTGAATGAAAATGTAGTAAAATATATAATGGATAAAAATTTATATGACAGGGCTGAATGAGAATTGGGAAGAGAATTGAACGACGTACTGAAAGCTTACCTGAAAGAGCGGCTTTCTAAAAAAAGATTTACACACTCTATGAACGTTGCCGATATGGCGCGCGAGCTTGCGCCCATCTACGGCGCAGACCCCGAACGCGCTTACTTTGCGGGTATGACGCACGATATTGCTAAAGAGCTGCCGAAGGACAAGCAGCTCGCGCTCGCAAAAAAGTGTACGCTCGGCGTAAGCCGCATAGAGCTTGCCTCGCCGCCGCTGCTGCACGCCCCCGCAGGCGCTCAGCTGCTGAAAGAGAGCTTTGGCGTAGAGGACGAGGACATACTTCTTGCTATAAGATACCACACCGTTGCGGCTGCGGATATGTCGCCGCTGGCGCAGGCTGTGTATTTGGCAGATCTTACCTCCGCCGACCGCGATTATAAAGACGTGAAAAAAATGCGCCGCTACGCCCACATTTCCGCCGAAAAGGGAATGTTTGAGGCGCTGAGGTTCTCGGTGGAAGATCTTACCGAAAAAGGCAGCACTATACCGCTTTGCACGATAGAGGCATACAACGAATACGCTGAATATTTCAGAGATAACAAAAAGAACTGAAACAGGAGAAATGCAGATGAATACTGAAAAAAACACCGCCGCGCAGCAGTCGCAGCTAAAGACTATCATCAAGGCGCTGGACTCTAAGCGTGCCGAGGATATACAGCTTATAGGCATACGCGACCTCACGATAGTCGCCGACTATTTCGTGATAGCTAACGGTACTTCAAACACCCACACCAAAGCGCTCGCCGACGAGGTAGAGTTTCAGCTGAAAGAGCAGGGCGTAGAGCCGCTGCGCGTAGAGGGCTACTCGGGCGCTAGCTGGATAATACTCGATTACGGCGATATAGTTGTACACGTTTTCTATAAGGAAACGCGCGAATTCTATAACCTGGAAAAGCTTTGGCGCGACGGCGAATTTATCCCCGCCGAGAATTATTTGGAGGAAGAATAAGATATGGGCAGCGCTGAAAAGGGCAAAAAGCTCTGTATGCTGATAGGCGGGTATATGGTGGTAAAAAGCGCAGTAAACCTGCTGCTGGGCTTCGGGCTGATGAACATAGTCTGGCTGGCGGTAAACGCCGCGCTGGCTTGGGCGCTCTACACCGCTAAGCCTAATTTCCACATCGTAACGGGCGTTTTCCTCGCGCTGATGTTTTTGCTGAACGTAAAGAACAACATCGCGGGTCACCAGTGGTTTTACCTTGCCGAGGGCATAGCCGACGCAGCCTGCGCCGCCGCCCTCTTTATCAACAAGGACATAAAGGCGAGATTTTCATAAGACAAAATTTTACAAACATAAAGGAATGATTAAAATGAAGAATTACGATTTTGCCGCCATAGAGCAAAAGTGGCAGAAGTACTGGGAAGATAACGGTACTTTTAAGGCAAGCGACGATTATTCTAAGAAGAAATTTTACGCGCTGGTAGAGTTTCCCTACCCCTCGGGTCATGGTATGCACGTCGGCCATATCAAGGCGTATTCGGGACTTGAAGTAGTAAGCCGCAAAAGACGTATGCAGGGCTACAATGTGCTCTTCCCCATCGGCTTCGATGCCTACGGTCTGCCTACCGAAAATACCGCTATCAAGACCGGCGTTCACCCCCGTCAGGTAACTGACGAGAACATCGTGAAGTTTACCGGTCAGCTCAAAAAGGTCGGCTTTTCTTTCGACTGGTCGCGCGTTATAGACACTACAGATGAAAAATACTATAAGTGGACGCAGTGGATATTCCTGAAAATGTTTGAAAAAGGCCTTGTTTTCCGCGATAAGACCCTTGTAAACTACTGCCCGAGCTGTAAAGTAGTACTCTCGAACGAGGATTCGCAGGGCGGTCACTGCGACATCTGCCACAGCGAGATAGTTCAGAAGACCAAGGAAGTTTGGTATCTGCGCATAACCGAGTACGCCGATAAGCTGCTTCAGGGCCTTGAAGAGGTAGATTACCTGCCCAACGTAAAGCTTCAGCAGCAGAACTGGATAGGCAAGAGCACGGGCGCTTTCGTAGATTTCAAGATCAAGGAATTTGACGAGAAGCTGCGCATATACACTACCCGCCCCGATACCCTCTACGGCGTAACGTTCATGGTTATCGCCCCCGAGCACCCCGTTATACAGAAGTACCGCGAGAGCATCGCGAATATCGACGCCCTCGACGCTTACAAGACCGAGTGCGCGAAGAAGAGCGAGTTTGAGAGAACTCAGCTCGTAAAGGACAAGACGGGCGTTAAGATCGAGGGACTCACCGCTGTAAACCCCGTTACCGGCAAGGAAATACCTATCTACATCTCCGACTATGTAATGATGGGCTACGGCACAGGCGCTATCATGGCTGTACCTGCGCACGATTCGCGCGACTACGATTTCGCTAAGAAATTCGGCATCGATATAATCGAAGTCATCAAGGGCGGCGACATCTCTAAGGAAGCTTACACCGGCGACGGAGAGATGGTAAATTCGGGCGACCTTAACGGCATCACCAACAAGAAAGACGCTATCGCGAAAATGCTCGGCAAGCTCGAAGAGCTGGGCTGCGGCGAAAAGGGCGTACAGTATAAGATGAAGGACTGGGCTTTCAACCGCCAGAGATACTGGGGCGAGCCTATACCGATAGTACATTGCCCGCACTGCGGAATGGTAGCGGTACCTTACGAGGAGCTGCCGCTGCGCCTGCCGCCCGTCGAGAATTTCGAGCCGGGTACTGACGGCAAGAGCCCGCTGGCTAAGATAGATTCTTTCGTACACTGCAAGTGCCCGAAGTGCGGCGGCGACGCTGAGCGCGAGACCGATACTATGCCCCAGTGGGCAGGCTCTTCGTGGTACTTCCTGCGCTACTGCGACCCGCACAACGACAACGAATTTGCTTCGCAGGAAGCTCTGAAATACTGGATGCCCGTTGACTGGTACAACGGCGGTATGGAGCACGTTACCCGCCACATGATCTACTCGCGCTTCTGGCACAAGTTCCTCTACGACCTCGGTCTCGTACCGACCTCTGAGCCTTACGCCAAGAGAACCGCGCAGGGTCTGATACTCGGCCCCGATGGCGAGAAGATGTCGAAGTCGCGCGGAAATGTAGTAGACCCTAACGACGTAGTAAAGGTCTACGGCGCGGACGTTCTCAGACTTTACGTTCTCTTCATGGGCGACTACGAAAAGGCTGCGCCCTGGAGCGAGAGCAGCGTAAAGGGCTGCAAGCGCTTTGTTGACAGAATATGGGCGCTTCAGGATAAGGTCACCGAGGGCGGCGAGTACAGCGAAGCGCTCAAGGTAGCTATGAATAAGACCATCAAAAAGGTTTCCGAGGATATAGAGAGCATGAAGTTCAACACCGCCATCGCCGCGATGATGAGCCTGCTCAACGAAGTTTACAACGTCGGCAGCATCAACAAGAAAGAGCTACGCGACTTCCTGATTATCCTCTATCCTTTCGCACCGCATATCGCTGAGGAAATGTACCAGCTCATCGGCTGCGAGGGCATTCTCGACCGGCAGGAATGGGTAAGCTGGGACGAAAAGCTCTGCATCGACGCGACTATCGAGATAGTTTGCCAGGTAAACGGCAGAATAAAGTGCAAGCTCAATATCCCGAAGGACTGCCCGAAGGACGAGATGCTCGCGCTCGCAAAAGCCCAGCCCGAAGTAGCCGAACTGCTCGAGGGCAAGAATATCGTGAAAGAGATAGCTGTGCCCAACAAGCTTGTAAATATTGTTGTGAAATAATTTCAGAAAATTTCAAAAAAGCTATTGACAACAAAGAAAAAATATAGTATAATAGAGTTTGTAGTTATGCTGAATAAATAATGGGTGTTTAAATTTGGCAGAGAGGGAGCGAAATAACCGCTCGCCAAGGTATGCGGGCCGCGTCTAATGCAGATGCAGCTTGCAGCCCCTTCACTATCACCGTTGTAAACACCGCGTTAGGCAAAACTATCTCTGTCAATGGCGGCAAAGGGAGGGAAATATTTTGGCAGAAATTCGTGTTGGAAAAAACGAAAGCTTAGATACCGCTCTCAAGCGCTTCAAGAGATCCTGCGCTAAGGACGGCGTTATCGCTGAGGTTCGTAAAAGAGAACACTACGAAAAGCCTTCGGTAAAGCGCAAGAAGAAATCCGAAGCTGCTCGTAAGCGTAAATATTGATCTATGAATTTTAAAGGCGGGCATTTTTATGTCCGCTTTTTCTTTTACAGATATGATGCCGAAACGCGGCTTACGCAGTTTCATATTTTTATAGATACGGGAGATATGTATGTTTAAACCAACATATGTTTTTGATAAGGTGGGGGAGATAACGCCAGAATTTCTGCACAAAAAGCAGATAAAAGGCCTGCTTCTCGACCTCGATAACACGCTTACTACACATAATAACCCCGTTCCGCCGCAGTCGAGTTTGGATTGGCTGGATAAGATGAGAGCGGCGGGGATAAAGCTGATGATAGTTTCAAATAATCATGCTCCACGCGTAACGCCTTTCGCCGAACAGCTCGGGCTGGACTTCGTTTCAGAGGGCAAAAAGCCGCTGACTTTCGGCTACACCCGTGCGATTAAGCGGCTGGGGCTGGAAAAGCGCAACGTTGCGGCAGTTGGCGACCAGATATTTACAGACGTGCTCGGCTCGAACCTAAAGGGCATACGCTCGATTTTTGTTTTCCCCATCGAGCCGGAAACTAGCCTGCCGTTTCGCTTCAAGCGGGCGATCGAGAAAGCTTTTCTGCCGAAAATGCCCGAGGGTGCAAAGCGATGAGCGAAGAGATGAAAGAGATCCGCGTGAGCGCTTCGGCGGTGCGGCGCAGCTTTAACGAACTGGCGATAGCGCTGGCGTGCGTGGTGCTGAGTGGTCTGCTGATCTTCGTGACTAGCAGGACTTCGGCGGGCGCGGCGAATTTTGATAAGATAATTTTCGGCATAAGCTGCGCGGCGGCAGTATGGTGCGGCTGGCTGACTGTAAAAGCGGTGCTGAGTCGTAAAAATGCAAAGATCTGCTACAATGATAACGGCTTTACGCAGGTAAGCTACAACAAGAAAGTTAAAACATACCGCTACGAGGACATCGCGCGGGTGACCTATATCCCCGAGCGCGACCGTGCGGACATCGAGATAAAAAACGGCGAGAAGATACCCCTAACGCTCGACCTTGCGGGCGCGCGCGATTTTTACCGTCTGCTGCGCGAAAAGGCTGACGGCTGCGGGTACGCCGTGATGTGAAAAACGGAGGTGCAAATAAATGTCAGCAAGATTTGGCCCAGCGGGAAATTCTGAGGCTTTTTCCGCGAAATACAAGACCACTCTGCAAGCGCCCGGCTATCTGGAAGCCATGGGGCTCGACCACTACGAATACCAGTGCGGCAGGGGAGTGCGCGTTACTGACAAGACGGCTTTCGCCCTGCGCGAAAAGGCGGCGGAGCACGGCATAACGCTCTCGCTGCACGCCCCCTACTTCATCTCGCTTTCGAGCGTTGAGAAGGAAAAGCGCGACAACAGCATAAATTACATAATTCAGTCCTGCGACGCGGCGAAACGCATGGGCGCGGACAGAATAGTTATCCACAGCGGAAGCTGCGCGAAAATGAGCCGTGAGGCGGCGCTGGAGCTGGCTAAGGAAACGCTCGCCCGCGCGAGAAAGCGCGCCATAGAGGAGGGCTTTGAGGACATTCACTTCTGCCCCGAAACTATGGGCAAGGTCAACCAGCTTGGCAACCTCGCCGAGGTGCTGGAGCTTTGCAAGCTGGACGATACTTTCATTCCCTGCATAGATTTCGGCCACCTCAACGCACGCGAATTCGGCTATATAAAAGGTATGGCGGAGTATGAAAAAATGCTCGGCGACGTGGAAAATGCCCTCGGCGCTGACAGGCTGAAAATTTTTCACAGCCATTTTTCAAAGATAATGTTCACAGTGCCCGGCGGCGAGAAGAAACATTTGACGTTTGATGATAATCAAGGGTTTGGCCCCGACTACGAACCGCTGATGGAGCTTGTGGCGAAGAAAAACCTTTCGCCGATATTCGTTTGCGAGAGCGCGGGCACGCAGGACGCCGACGCGCTGACGATGAAAAAATGCTATCAGAATTTTTGCGGAGAGTGATGTAAAATGAAGAAAATACTGGTGATACACGGCCCTAATCTGAACCTGCTCGGCGAGCGCGAGCCCGGCTATTACGGCAAGGACAGCTTTGAATCTGTCAACCGCGAGATAGCGGAAAAGGCAGCCGCGCTGGGCTTTGAGTGCGAGATATATCAGTCAAACCACGAGGGGGCAATCATCGACAAGCTGCACGCCGCAAGACTCGAGTGCGCGGGCGTTGTGATGAACGCGGGCGCTTACACGCATTACAGCTACGCCATTCGCGACGCCATCGCCGCGATAAAAATACCCGTTGTAGAGGTGCATATGTCGAATATACACGCGCGCGACGAATTTCGCCATACTTCGGTGATCGCGCCCGTATGCGTGGGACAGATCGCGGGTTTCGGCAAAAATTCCTACCTGCTGGGTATCGAAGCGCTAAAAGGCATACTTGAAGCTGACTGACGGAGGTGACAGATCATGACGCCAATTGAATTACTGAAACATCAGATGAAAGGAAGCTGCGAGTGCGCGCTGATAACCTCGGCTGTAAACCGCCGCTACTTTACAGGTATGAAGTCCACCGCGGGAACGGTAGTAGTTTTCCCCGACGCAGCGTACCTGATAATCGACTTCCGCTACATCGAGCGCGCGCGCAAGACCGTCAAGGACTGCGAAGTAGTGCTGCAAAAGTCGGGCGGCGGGCTGTATCAGCAGATAAACGAACTTTGCGCCGAGCGGGGAGTGAGCGAGATAGCCGTAGAGGCCGACACCATGACCCTCGCCGAAGCTGATGAACTGTCCGAAAAACTGGACTGCAAGCTTGACCGAAGCCGCGCGCTCAGCGAACTTATCGGTGAAATAAGAGTCATAAAGACCCCCGAGCAGATCGAAAAGGTGATAGAGGCGCAGCGCATAGCCGAGCGCGGTTTTGAGCATATGCTCGATTTCATACGCGAGGGCGTTACCGAAAAGGAGATACAGCTAGAGCTGGACTATTTCATGCTGCGAAACGGCGCCGAGGGGCTTTCTTTCGACACGATAGCGCTGAGCGGCGCGAACACGGCTATGCCGCACGGTATCCCCACCGACAAGCCTGTAAAGCGCGGCGAATTTGTACTGATGGATTTCGGCGCGCTGGCTGACGGTTGGCACAGCGATATGACCCGAACAGTCGCCCTCGGCGAGCCGAGCGAGAAGATGCGCGAGGTCTACGACATAGTACTGAAAGCGCAGGCGGCGGGCATAAACGCGGCGCGCGCGGGCATAAAGGGCTGCGAACTGGATAAGGTCGCGCGCGACTACATAGCGGCGCACGGCTACGGCGAATATTTCGGTCACTCGCTCGGTCACGGCGTCGGCATGGAGATACACGAAGCCCCGACCGCTTCGCCCACCTGCGAAAACGTGCTGGAGGACGGCATGATAGTTACCGTAGAGCCGGGCATTTATATCGAGGGCGAATTTGGCGTTAGGATTGAGGATTTCGTAGTTATCCGCGAAAACGGCTGCGAAAATATGACCCGCGCCGAAAAGTCGCTGATAATTCTGTAAAAAAAATATTAATACCGCAAAAAAATATTAAAAACCACTTGAAAAAATTATAAAAGTAGGCTATAATATTTATAAGGAGAATTCTCGCCGGAAAAGTGTGCCCGTTTGCGGACAGTTGCCGAGAATGCTCATTTTTTCAAAAAACAACTGGAGGTAAAAATAATGATAACAGCAGGAGATTTCAGAAATGGAATGACTTTCGAGGAAGACGGCAACGTAATGCAGATCGTGGAATTCCAGCACGTTAAACCCGGTAAGGGCGCTGCTTTCGTAAGAACTAAGGTAAGAAACGTTATCACCGGTTCCGTAGTAGAAAAGACCTATAACCCTACCGCTAAGTTCCCCACCGCTTTCGTTGAGAGAAAGGATATGGAATACAGCTATAACGACGGCGATCTTTACTACTTTATGGATCCCGAGACATACGATATGGTACCCGTAAGCTCGAGCGAGCTTTCCGACAACTTCAAGTTCGTTAAGGAAAACGAAGTCTGCAAGATCCTTTCCTATAAGGGCAAGGTTTTCGGCGTAGAGCCTCCTTACTTCGTAGTTCTTGAAGTTACCGACACCGAGCCCGGCATAAAGGGCGATACCGCTACCAACGCTACCAAGCCCGCGACCGTAGAGACCGGCGCTGAGATCAAGGTGCCCCTCTTCATCAACACCGGCGACAAGATCAGGATCGACACCAGAACCTGCGAGTATATGGAGCGCGCATAATTTACAGCGCATATAATGTTGTTCTGAAAGGAGAATGCTTTTATGGAGCTTTCTAAGAAGGTAGGTTACATCAAGGGTCTTATGGCGGGCCTCAAGATCGACGATTCTACACCTGAGGGTCAGGTGCTCGCGGCTATGAGCGACCTGCTCGAAGAAATGGCGGAGGAAGTTGAGATAAACTCTGAGATAATCGACAACGTTACCGCTTACATTGACGATCTCGAATATTGCGATGATGACTGCGAATGCGAGTGCGACGACGATGACTGCGATTGCTGCGGTGATGAGTGCGACTGCTGCGACGATGAGGAAGAGGAAGAAGACGATCTTTCCGACATCAAGGCGGTAGAGTACGACGAAGATCCTATGCCTGAGAATGGCTGCGGATGCTCTGCCTGCGCCGCTGAAGAACCCGCTTCTCAGCCCGCTCAGTCTGCTCCCGAAGCAGAAGTACCTGCGCCCGCGCCCGCGAGCCAGCCTGCGGAAGAGGAAGAAGTTCCCCAGTACGAGTGCGCTTGCCCGATATGCGGCGTGTCCTTCGGACTTACTCAGAGCGACCTCGATAGAGGCTCGGTAAATTGCCCCGGCTGCGGCGAGATACTCGAGTTTGAATAAACGCTTATAACGCAGAAATTTTATACATATGTTTCAAGGGGTGGTGAAATTCCACACCGGCGGTGATAGTCCGCTAACAGACCCGCGCGGTCTGCCGAATCGGTGAAATTCCGATACCGACGGTATAGTCCGGATGAAAGAAACAGGCTATGCAAATTTTTCGCATACAGCAAAAGCTGAAATGCAGATAAGCCGAACTCCCTGTGACGAACGTTGCGGGGGGTTCTTTTTTTGCACAAGATGTTTCTTCCAAATTGATTTTTAGGAGGAATTATAATGAGCAATGAAGCTTTGGCGAGCAAAAGCTCGAAGAAAGTTGATATTAAAAAACTGGCGGTGCTGGCGATTTTTATAGCGTTCGGCTACATCAGCCTTTACGTTTTCAGATTTAAGGTTTCGTTCCTGACGCTTGATTTTAAAGATGTATTCATCACTATGGCGGGCTTTGTTTACGGCCCTGCGGCGGCGGCGCTCGTCGCGGCGGTAGAAACGGTGCTCGAGCTTTTCACGGTAGCTACTACGGGCTTTTGGGGCGCGATAATGAACTTCGCGGGCAGCGCGGCTTTTGCTGTTACCGCCTCGCTGATCTACAAGTACCGCCGCAGCTTTTCAGGCGCGATAATCGGGCTGGTATCGGCAGTTTTTGCAATGACGGCTGTTATGCTCGTGATGAACATGGTGATAACGCCGATCTACACGGGCGCTGACCTCAAGACCGTCATCGGCATGATAATGCCCCTGCTGCTGCCGTTCAATCTGACAAAGGCTATCCTAAACGCCGCGGTGACGTTCATCGTCTACAAGCCGCTTTCGCAGGCGCTCAAAGGCGCGAGCGTTATCCCCGCGAGCGACAGCAATTTTAAGATCGGCAAAAAGACAGTCGCAGGCGTTGTTATCGCCGCGGTGATAGTCGCCGCTTCCATCGCCGTGCTGATAGGTCTTTTCGGCGGCACGTTCGAGTTTGTAAAGAAGTAAAAGACCAAACCACAAAATTTCTGCGTTGTATATAAAAAAAGCAGGCTGCCAGTCAAACAGCCTGCTTTTCTTTATGTTTGTTTGCAAATTTTACTTCACGATGTCGGCGAGAGCAACTTTCAGCTCCTCGGTCTTGTCGGTAAGCTCCCACTTCACGCCGAGGTCTTCTCTGCCCATGTGTCCGTAAGCCGCGAGCTGGCGGTACTGGGGCTTTCTGAGGTCGAGCGCCTTGATGATAGCGGCGGGGCGGAAATCGAAAACGCGGTTTACCGCTTCCGAAATGTCCTTGTCAGCCGCAGCGCCTGTGCCGAATGTGTCAACGCGAACGGATACGGGCGAGGCAACGCCGATAGCGTAAGCGAGCTGTACTTCGCACTTCTTCGCCAGACCTGCCGCTACTACGTTCTTCGCAGCCTTTCTCGCAGCGTATGCCGCCGAGCGGTCTACCTTTGTCGGGTCTTTGCCCGAGAACGCTCCGCCGCCGTGTCTGCCAACGCCGCCGTAGGTGTCTACGATTATCTTTCTGCCCGTCAGACCGCTGTCGCCGTGAGGGCCGCCGATAACGAATCTGCCTGTCGGATTGACGTAAATGGTAGTGTCATCGTCCATCAGCTCGGCGGGGATAACTGCCTTGATGACCTTCTCGATGAGGTCGGCGCGTATCTGCTCGAGCGCAACGTGTTCGTCGTGCTGTGTGGAAACTACCACCGCGTCGATGCGTACAGGCTTGCCGTCCTCGTTGTACTCAACGGTCACCTGAGTTTTGCCGTCGGGACGCAGATAGCTCAGCTCGCCGCTCTTGCGAACGTCGGTAAGCCTCTTGGCCAGCTTGTGCGCCAGCGAGATGGAGAGCGGCATAAGCTCTGGCGTTTCATCGCAGGCGTAGCCGAACATCATGCCCTGGTCGCCCGCGCCGATGTCGCCGATGTTTTCTTCTCGGCCCTCGAGCGCATTGTCAACGCCCATCGCGATGTCGGCAGACTGCTTGTCGATGGTGGTGAATACTGCGCAGGTGTTGCCGTTGAAGCCGTAAGCGTCGTTGTCGTAGCCTATATCGCAGATGACTTTGCGCACGATGGAAGGGATATCCACCTGCGCCTTAGTCGTGATCTCGCCCATGCACATTACCATACCTGTGGTGGTAAGCGTTTCGCAGGCAACGCGCGACTGTGGATCTTGCTCTAGCATAGCGTCGAGTATAGCGTCAGAAATGTTGTCGCAAATTTTGTCGGGGTGACCTTCCGTCACCGATTCAGATGTAAATAGAATTTTAGACATTGGCGTAACTCCTTTTCATGTCGTGGCAATATCGTACAACTAGCTTGCGCGACACCGCCTTAGTTTTCCATAGCGAAAAAAACCGCCCCGGGATACCTCCCGAAGCGTTAGTGAAAGTCTCGTGGATTTTCCTCATCTTCCGGACTGTTATCCGCAGGAATTAGCACCTTTTCGGCTGTTTTACCGTTAGGTTGCCGGGCTTCACAGGACCTGTTCCTCCGCCGCTCTTGATAAGGCAGACTAAATTAGTCTGTTACAGATATTATACATCTTTCGCCGCGCTTTGTCAATAGCCGACAGAGCACGCTTGTAAATTTATTATTAACGTTTGTGAAATTATCAGTCAAGTATGCCCGCCACGCTCTTGTTTCTGAGCACGCTTTCTGAATTTTCTTCTATGGTTTCGATGAGATCTTTTCCGTATTTGCTCTCGAGTATATCGTAAGCTTCGCCGAGCGTGGCGTCGCCGCGGTCTATACGGTGCATATCCGTGCCCAGAAGCTGCACATATCCGTCGTTTATCAGCCGCTGACAGCGTATGCGCGTGCGCAGGTGCATGAGCGATTCGGCGTTTATCTGCCCCAGCACGTCAAGCTCCATCAGCCGCGCGAGCGAGCGGTAAGAGGTGAAATTCAGATAGCGCTCTATGTGCGCAATCATGACTTTTACGTCAAAGTCGCAGATCATCCTCTCCACATCGTCGATCATGTCCTCGGTTATCTTCGCGTAAGGCATCTCCAAAAGCATGAAATCCGTGCCCTGCAATGCCAGTCGTGTAAGCGCGTCCTTGCCAACGAGCGCCTTGTTGTAAAGCACCTCGGCGCCCAGCAGTATCTTCGGGTGCTCTGGCTTCAGCGCGGGCTTCAGCTTTTCGTAAGCTTCGGTACGGCGGTCGAGAAAGCGGTGGATAGAGGTCTTGCTGCAATAGAAATGCGGCGTGGCTGCTACCACCGAAACGCCGTCCTGCGCCATGAGGTCAAGCAGCTTTACCGATTCCTCTACCGAGCGCGATCCGTCGTCTATCTTAGGTAGTATGTGCGAGTGAAAGTCGATCTTCATTGTGATATGTATCCTTTTCTAAATGGTAGGCGGCGTCATTCGCTGACGACCATGTTCCTGCCCATAGATTTTCCTTTGTAAAGTCTGTCATCGGCGATCTTTATCACTGCGTCAGATGTTTGCTCGGCGCTTGTCTTTTCCGAAACGCCGATGGTAACTGTAACGCCGTATGTCGAGCCGCCGCCGTCAAATTCGAGCTGCGAGATCATTACTCGCAGGCGTTCGGCAAGCTCTTTGCCCTGTTTAAGGCTCATGTCGGGCACGATCATAAGTATCTCTTCGCCGCCCCATCTGCAAACGTAGCCCTCTGCGGGAACTTCTTTCAGCAGCAGCGCGGAAATATCGGCAAGCACAATATCGCCCGCGGCGTGGCCGTAGGTGTCGTTTACTTTTTTGAAAAAGTCGATGTCCAGAAGCGCCGCGATGTACGGCAAGCCGCTCTGAACTATTCTGTCGAGGTATCCGCCCATAGCGCGGCGGTTGAAAAGCCCCGTGAGCGCGTCGAGCGAGGCGGTCTCTTTCAGCGCGACGTTTTGCAGCTCGAGATTGTGGTTTATCCAGCTTACCTTTGCGCGGAAAACCAGCACTATCAGCACGAGTATCACCATGCTGAGCACGCCGTTCGTTATGAACCATAATTTATCGAGCGAGTGTATCTTGCGGTCGCCGATGGTAAATCCCAAATATACGCAGGCAATGCGCAGTGTGAAATAAATCGCGATTATGGCTATGGAAAGCGCGAACGAATCAAACTTCTGCCGCAGTGAGAACATAAAGGGCACGGCAACCATGCAGATAAGGTACATTTGAAAGCCGTAATCCCACCCCATAAAAAGCGTGGCGACAGTTGCGTGCGCAACTATCTCGACCAATGCGGCTTTTATCAGCGGCTCGCTCTTGGTTCCGCGGGCTACCGCCACGATGCCGTATGTGTAGAAAACAACGCTGAAAATATTGAAAAAGCCCATAAACGTAACGCTGTTGCAAAAGAAAAAAACGGCATAAGAGAGGTGTGTGAGCATAGTTAGAAACTCAAAGACCAGCATATACACACGCGGTATCTCAAAGTCGTTCAGTTTTTGACCGTATTCTATGTCGAAGTGATCCATATTATCATTATTTCCCCATTTAATATTTATACATTGTAAAATTGATCTGTATAATAAATATGATCTTCCCCACATATGATTATACCACAATTTTAGACAAATTGCAACAGAAAAACTCAGAAAAACAAAAAATGTTGTAGAATATTTATCGTCAATTTTGTATAACTTGCATTTATATATATAAATATTAAACTTAAAATTGGTCTTGAACTTTTGCTGAGTGTGTGCTATAATATAACTATATATATCGTAGAATAACAAAATAACCGAAAGGGAAGATAGATATGAAAATTATGGCAGTAGATTACGGCGACGCCCGCACCGGTCTTGCGGTCTGCGACAGAACAGAATTTCTCGCCTCGCCAATCGGCACGGTGCAGGAGCGCAACGCGCAGATACTCGCGATGAAAGTCGCGCATATGGCTGAGCAGTACGAGGTCGGCGAGATAGTTATAGGTCTGCCGCTGAATATGAACGGTTCGGAAGGCCCGCGCGCGCAGAAGTGCCGCCTTTTCGCCGAAACGGTAGAGTGCGTTACCGAGCTGCCCGTGAAGCTTTGGGACGAGCGCTCGACTACCGTATCCGCGCACCGCATACTCAATGAAACCAATGTCCGCGGCAAAGACCGCAAAAACGTGGTGGATACCGTATCCGCCGTGCTGATACTCGAAAGCTACCTCGAGTACCGCCGCAAGAACAAGGACAAGCTGTGATAGATCACCCCGACCCGCTGATTTTTGAAAAGAGGCTGACAGCATATGGCTATGAAAACCGACGAAATATCATTTAAAGACCCGATAGTTGACCTTTTCTACCCCACCGCCGAAAAACGCGCACAGCTCAAAAAGCGCCGCGTGGTGCTTGAAAGTTACCCGCAGGATTACGTTGCAAATCTGGAGCTTGAGCGCGTGGCGGAGCTTATCTGCCCGCATTACCAGTACCGCATACTGCGAATGTTCGGCGAGATGTGCTGCGACGAAGAGGTAATAGCCTACCGCTGCGACATTCTCGAAGATTTTCTCGAGCACCCCGCGCTGGCTGAAACGGTGCGCAAGGTGATAGAGGTGATAGTGCAGAACGACCGCCGCAGTATCTACGGGCTGAACGAGCCGGATTCTTTCACAAAGCTGGACAGCGCTATCGAGGCTTTCGACGCTTTCGTAAAAGCTATCGACATCATGCACGATTTTTACGAAAAGCATGGCGGAAAATTCAAATCGGCGGGCGTGAAAAAGCTTTTCGACTGCTTTGAGCAGCATCACGCCGATAAGAGCTTCGCTACGCTGAAAAAAGAGCTCGAGCAGCTCAAACAAGCGCTGAAAGACCGCATACGCAGCGTTACCGTAGGCATAAATCTCGACGAGCGCCTCGTGCCCGTTTCGGCAGGCATAGTAGATTATTCCAACCAGCCGTACACGCTGAAACCATCGCTTTTTGATAAGATAATCTACCACGGCGCGAAATTTCCCGAAAAAAACGTCGTCAAAAGCTTGAAGACCAAGTACGCAGATAACGAATATGGCGAAGAAAAACTTGTCAACACCGCCGATGAAGAGCTTTTCAAAGAGCTTTCATCGCTGACGGACGATTACATTCGCCGTATAAATAAGGTGATGGCGCAGTACCAAAAGATAGGCTTTGAGGAAATGTTCGGGCTGGACTATCAGCTAGAATACTACCTCGGCGCGGTGAAGCTGATAGAGCTTTGCCGCTCGGCGGGAATGGGAATGTGCCGCCCGAAGATACTGCCCGCAGGCGAGCGCCGCGCAGATATGAAGGGGCTTTACGACCTGGTGTATTTCTCCGAGAGCCGCCTCTGGAATTTGCGGCACAAGGACGAGCAGAAGAGCGTAGTGCCGAACGACATAGAGCTTGGCGAGGAAACGGGCTTTTATCTGCTCACGGGCGCGAACAACGGCGGCAAGACTACCTTCATTCGCGGACTGGGCATCTGCTATGCGCTGGCGCAGCTCGGAATGTACGTCCCCGCCGAAAGCTGCGAGCTCAGCCCCGCCGATTTTATATTCACGCATTTCCCGAAGGAGGAGCAGACGGGCATAAACACCAGCCGCTTTACCACCGAGATAAAGGAATTTAAGACGATAAGCGACGCCATTACCGACCGCAGCCTGCTGCTGATGAACGAGAGCATACAGAGCACCACACCGCAAGAGTGCGTTGAGATAGCCGAAGAGCTTGTACGGATATTCTGCATAATAGGCGTGCGCGGCGTTTTCGCGACCCACCTCACCGACCTCGCGGAAAAGTGCGACGAGCTTAACGCGGATAAGCGCCTGCGAAGCAAAACGGCGAGCATAGTAGTATGCGCCGACGAGAAAACCGGCGAGCGGCTCTACAAAATAAAGCGCGGACTGCCGCAGAAAACAAGCTGCGCTTACTCGGTATTCAAGCAGTTCGGCATAGATATAGATGCGGTGGCCGAGCGCGCCGCGAAGCATGAAAAAGATTGATCTGAAAGATCTCATACCGGAGGTGGATTTTTATGGATAGATTTGAAAAGAAAGCAAAGGAACTTGTTTCGCAGATGACGGCTGAGGAGAAATGCTCGCAGCTAAAATACGATTCCCCCGCGATAGAGCGGCTTGGCATACCTGCATATAACTGGTGGAACGAGGGTCTGCACGGCGTTGCGCGTGCGGGCACGGCTACCATGTTCCCGCAGGCTATCGGCATGGCGGCGGCCTTCGATACCGAAATGATGCACCGTATCGGTACGGCTGTCTCGCTCGAAGCGCGCGCAAAGTACAATTACGCCTCCGCAGAGGGCGACCGCGATATTTACAAGGGGCTGACTCTTTGGTCGCCGAATGTGAATATCTTCCGCGACCCGCGCTGGGGCAGAGGTCACGAAACTTACGGCGAAGACCCATACTTAGCCGCCGAGCTGGGCGTGAATTTTGTGAAAGGCATACAGGGCGATGGCGAACATCTGCGCGCCGCCGCCTGCGCGAAACATTTCGCCGTGCACAGCGGCCCTGAGGCACTGCGGCATGAGTTCAACGCCGAAGTCAATCAAAAAGACCTTGCCGAAACGTACCTCTACGCCTTTGAAAAGCTGGTGAAAAGCGGCGTGGCGGGCGTTATGGGCGCTTACAACCGCGTAAACGGCGAGCCTGCCTGCGCCAACAAAAAGCTGATGAAAAAGCTTTACGGCGAGTGGGAGTTCGGCGGATATTTTGTTTCCGACTGCTGGGCGATAAGTGATTTCCACACACATCATATGGTAACAGGCACTGCCGCAGAGTCTGCCGCTATGGCGGTGAAAGCGGGCTGCGACATCAATTGCGGCAACACATATATCCATTTAATGGCAGCACTCGAACAGGGGCTTATTGAAGAAGCCGACATCGACCGCGCGGTAGAAAAGGCTATGGAGATACGCCTGCGGCTGGGTATGCTGGAAGAAACTGAGTATGACAATATCCCGTTCGACGTTATCGACTGCCCCGAGCACAACGCGCTTTCGCTCGAAGCGGCTGAAAAGTCGATGGTGCTGCTGAAAAACCGCGCTTTTCTGCCGCTCGATAAGCACAGGGTCAAGAGCATAGCGGTGATAGGCCCGAACGCCGACAGCCGCGCTGCGCTTTACGGAAATTATCAGGGCACTGCTTCGCGGTACGTTACGTTTTTAGAGGGCATCGAGGACGCTTTCGGCGGCAGAGTTTATTATGCCGAGGGCTGTCACCTTTTCAAAGACCGCGTTGAGGGTCTTGCGCTGCCCGCCGACAGGATCTCGGAAGCGGTCGCGGCGGCGAAAAATGCAGACGTAAGCGTGCTTTGCTTGGGTCTTGACGCTTCGCTGGAGGGCGAGGAGGGCGACGCTGGCAACGCTTACGCTTCGGGCGATAAGACCGACCTGCGCCTGCCAGAACCCCAGCGTTTGCTGCTTAAAAGCGTGCTCGACGTCGGCAAGCCGGTGGTGGTAGTGCTGGCGGCAGGAAGCTCGCTCAACATCGAGGACGACCGCCCCGCCGCGCTGATACAGGCTTGGTACCCCGGCTCGAAAGGCGGAAAGGCGCTCGCGGAGATACTCTTCGGCGAGGTCTCGCCAAGCGGCAAATTGCCCGTTACCTTCTACGAAAGCGCCGAAGCCCTGCCCGATTTCTGCGATTATTCGATGGCTCAGCGCACCTATAAAAATGTCAAGGGCAACGTGCTTTACCCGTTCGGCTTCGGTTTGACCTACTCGTCGATGTATGTTAAAAGCGCGCGCTATGAGGGCGGTGAAGTGGTCTGCACGGCGGAAAATATAGGCGATACCGACACGGGCGAGGTGCTTGAGGTTTACAGCCGCAGCATGAGCGCTTTTGCACCGAAAAATCCTGCGCTTTGCGGATTTGCGCGCATTTTCCTAAAGGCAGGCGAGAGCGCGGAATTTCATGTCAAGCTCAGCGAGGACGCCTTTACCGATGTTGACGACAACGGCGTGCGCGGCGTACATTCTGAGGAATATCTGCTGTATGTTGGATTTTCCCAGCCGGACGAAAAGAGCGAGGCTCTGGGCGCGGGAAGAGGCATCTGGATACGCAGGAGATAAGAGTACAGATAATTGGATAGTTGATATTAGCAGTACAAGTTATCGTACAGATATAATAGTACAGAAAACCGTATAATAAATATTTGCAGTACGTTTTATAGTACACATAAAAGGGAGGTGCGGCGAGATGAGGATAGCCGCTATGGGCGACATCCACTCGAACCATATAGCGCTCGAAGCGTGTATGCGGTGGGTGTATCAGAACGATATTGACGGCATAGCGTTTTTGGGCGACTACGTTTCCGACTGCCCGTATCCGCAGAAAACCATGCGGATACTGCGCAATATCCCGCCCGCGTACAAGACATGGTTCGTGCGCGGCAACCGCGAGGACTATATGCTTGAGCACCGCCGAAATCTCACCGAGGGGTGGGAGTACAACTCGCAAAGCGGCTCGTTGCTTTACACTTTCGAGAACTTGACGGGCGGCGACCTGCGATTTTTAGAGGATATGCCCATCGGCATGGAGATAAAGCTCGACGGATACCCGCCGCTTTCGATATGCCACGGCTCGATGCAGAACGCGCGCGAGCTTTTCTGCGGCGATTCGCCAAAAACGCGCGAGGTGATGGACGAAATGACTACCGAGCTGCTCATTTGCGCGCACTGCCACCGGCCGTATGAATTTACGCGCGGGCGAAAGACCATCGTAAACGGCGGAACTGTCGGCATACCCTGCAACGGGCAGACGGCGGCGCAGTTCATATTGGCGGAGTCGGCGGGCGGCGGCTGGAAAACGCAGCTTATCAGCGTGCCTTATGATAACGAGGCGGTGGTCGCCGAATTTTACGAAAGCGGGCTGATTGACCTCGCAAACGTTTGGAGCCGCACGATCATCGCCATGCTTAAAACGGGCAGGCACTATAACAAGGAATGTTTGCAGCTGATACGCCGCCTTTGCGAAGAGCGCGGCGAGGACTTCGGCTGCGAGGAGATATGGCGCGAAGCCGCCGAAACACTCGGGATATAAGGAAAGATACTATGGAAAATGAAAAGAAAAAAAGAGTGCTCGTCGCTATGAGCGGCGGCGTGGACAGCTCGGCGGCGGTGAAGCTGCTGCTGGAGCAGGGCTATGAGTGCGCGGGCGCGACCATGCACCTTTACAATAACGAGGACATCGGGCTGGAGCGCAGCAAGACCTGCTGTTCGCTCAACGACGTCGAGGACGCGCGGTTCGTCGCTTTCAAGCTGGGGATAGATTTTCACGTCTTTAACCTTTCCGACCGTTTCAAAGAAATGGTGATAGATAATTTTGTCAACACATATCTCGAGGGCGGCACGCCAAACCCGTGTATCGAGTGCAACAAGCACCTAAAATTCGGCAGCTTTCTCGACCGCGCCCGTCTGCTGGATTTTGATTACATCGCTACGGGGCACTACGTTCAGCGCGAATACTGCGAGGAAAGCGGCAGATGGCTGCTGAAACGCTCGCCCGACCGCTCTAAAGATCAGAGCTATGTGCTCTACGGCATGACGCAGGATCAGCTCGCGCACACGCTTTTTCCCTGCGGCGGTATGCGCAAGGAGGCGATACGCGTGAAGGCTGAGGCGAACGGGCTGATAAACGCCAAAAAGCCCGACAGTCAGGACATCTGCTTTATCCCCGACGGCGACTACGCAAAGTTCATCACCGAGCGCGAGGGCGAGCAGAAACACGGCGAGATACGCCTTACTGACGGCACGCTGCTCGGCGAGCACCGCGGACTGATAAATTACACGATAGGTCAGCGCAGGGGAGTGGGCGTTTCCTACTCGCAGCCGCTTTTCGTTGTCGAGAAAAACACGGCGGATAATGTGCTGGTGCTCGGCACGGCGGAACAGCTCGCGCGAAAAGAGCTTACGGCGGGCGATGTGAATTTCATCATGTTCGACGAGCTGAAAGAGCCTTACCGCTGTACCGCGCAGACGCGCTACCATCAGCAGGATGTGCCATGTACACTCTACCCCGACGAGCGCGGAGTGCGCGTTGTTTTCGACACCCCGCACAAGGCCATCTCAAAGGGGCAGGCGGTAGTATTTTACAGCGGTGAATACGTAGTAGGCGGCGGAACTATACTTTAAGACCACCAAACGAAAGTCCATTGGCGAATTTGCACTAATGGACTTTCATTTTTTTATAATTGATATAAAATCACTCTTGCAACCCGCGCTTTTGTGTGATATAATAAATGTGAATATATTAGTACATACAGAAAGGATTTATTCATATGACAGACCGTATAGACCTTTCGGGCGAGTGGCGGCTGGCGCTCGATAAAAAATGCAGGGGAGTGCTGCCGCAGTTCGACGACACCATAACTCTGCCTGACACTACCTCGCATGCGGGCAAGGGCGAGGATAACCCCGCGCGCGAAGAGGGCTTTCTCACCGATACCAAGCTTTTCGAGGGCGACGCGTGGTTTACCCGCAAAGCCGACCTCAGCGCGGCGGTCGGCAAGACCGCGAAGCTCGTTTTCGAGCGCACCCGCATAACCAAACTTTACATCGACGGCGAGTATGTCGGAACGCAAAACAGCCTAGTTTCTCCGCACGTTTACGACATCACGAAGTACGTCAAGGGCGGCGAGCAGGAGATAACCGTTTGCGTTTCAAACGTCGGCTACCCGACCAAGGGCGGCCACCTCACCTCGCCCGACACGCAGACCAACTGGAACGGCATCACGGGCGAGATGGCTGTAAAGATCTACGGCGCGGCTTACGCCGACGAGGTGAAGATCTACCCGCTGTTTGAGGAAAAAGCGTTCCGCGTGGTCGCGAAGATCAAGGGCGCGGAGAGCGGCAAGGCGGTGATCTCTGCCGAAAGCTTCAACGCTCCCGAGGGCAAGGCGGTGCACAGACCCTCGGCGGTAAACGCAATTTTCACGGGCGGCGAGCTTATCGCGACCCTGCCCCTAGGCGAGGACGCGCGCACATGGGACGAGTACAGCCCTGAGCTTTACAACATCAAGATCGACATAGGCGGCGACGTTTACGAGATCATAGCGGGTCTGCGCGAGTTTAAGGCTGTTAAGGATAAATTTTACATCAACGGCAGAAAGACATTCCTGCGCGGCAAGCATGACGGCATGATCTTCCCGCTGACCGGCTACGCGCCCACCACCGTTGACGAGTGGCTGCGCGTGCTGAAAATTTCCAGATCATACGGCATGAATCATTACAGATTCCACACCTGCTGCCCGCCCGAAGCGGCTTTCATCGCGGCGGATATGCTCGGCATCTACATGGAGCCGCAGCTTCCTTTTTGGGGCACGATACAAGCGCCGGGCGAGGAGGGCTTTAACGAAGAGGAGCAGAATTTCCTGATAGCCGAGGGCTTCCGTATGCTCGACGCTTTCGGCAGCCACCCATCGTACTGCATGATGTCGATGGGCAACGAGCTTTGGGGCAGCAAGGAGCGGCTGAACGAGATTATCGGCGCGTACAAATCGCGCGACAGCCGCCATCTTTACACGCAGGGTTCTAACAATTTCCAGTGGTTCCCGAACGTCATCGAGAACGACGATTTCTTCGTAGGCGTGCGCCTTGCGAACGACAGACTTATTCGCGGCTCGTACGCCATGTGCGACGCTCCGCTCGGCCATATCCAGATCGATAAGCCCGCGACTACGCACAATTATGACAGCATAGTCCACCCCACCCGCGCGGCTTCGGCGACCGAGGTCAGCGAGGACGGCACGGTGCAGATACAGTACGGAACTACGATGAAAACGGTCAAGGCTTCGGAAGCGGACGCCGACTTCGTGCCCGATGTGCCGATAGTTACCCACGAGATAGGTCAGTACGAAACTTATCCGAATTTTGACGAGATAGAGAAGTACACAGGCTCGCTCAAAGCGCGTAATTTCGAGGTTTTCAGAGAACGGCTCGATGAAAAGGGTCTGCTGCCGCTGGCTCACGATTATTTCGAGGCCTCGGGTGCGCTCGCGGTGCAGTGCTATAAAGAGGAAATGGAGTCGATCTTCCGCTCGCAGTCGCTCGGTGGCTTCCAAGTTCTGGACATTCAAGACTTTAGCGGACAGGGTACGGCGCTGGTCGGCGTGCTGGATGCTTTCATGGACGAAAAGGGCATCTGCTCGCCCGAAGAGTGGCGCGAGTTTTGCAACGATGCGGTAATATTGGCTGAATTTGAAGACTATAATTTGGAAAGCGGCGAGGGATTTGCGGCGGAAATTCGCTTTGCCAACTACCGCCCGAGCGGCGTTTGCGGCAAGAAATTCACCGCTGTGCTGACCTGCGAGTGCGGCACTGAGCTTGCAAGACTGAGCGGGGAAGTGCCCAAGACCGTGGAAAATTACATCGCGTTGGGCAGGCTCGCGGCGCAGATACCAGAGTTTGAAGCGCCGAAAAAGCTGACCCTCGCCCTAGCCGTCGAGGACACCGACATTCGCAACCACTACACGCTGATGGCGTACCCGAAGCGCGAAAGCGTTGACACGGCGGGCGCGTATATGTTCGAGAAGCTGGACGCCGAGGCGGAAAAGCTGCTTGCGGCGGGCAAAACGGTGCTCATCGTGCCGCAGCTAGGCGACATTGCGAACTCGATCGAGGGCTATTACTGTCAGGATTTCTGGTGCTACCATATGTTCCGTCTGATCTCGGAAATGATGAAAAAGCCCGAGCCGGTCGGCACGATGGGTCTGCTGATCGACGCACAGCATCCCGCGCTCGCGGATTTCCCGAGCGAGAAATTCTCAACGCCGCAGTGGTGGGAGATAGTTTCAAATTCGCGCAGCGAGATACTTGACGGCAGCGCCGAGGGCAAGCGCGTAATCGTCCGCACCATCGACAATTTCGAGCGCAACCACGACCTCGCTCTGATGTACGAGTACAATTATTTGGACGGCAAAGTTGTTGTCTGCAACTGCGACTTTGAAAAGCTGGCGGCTTCGCCAGAGGGCAGGCAGTTCATATGCTCGGTAGTCGGCTATGTTAAAAAATGCAATGTGAGATAATTTATAGCGAACCAGACCGCTGCGGGTGCGCGCCCTCGGCGGTCTTTTTATTGTGAAAGATGTACAAAATATTAAATAAATCTTATGATTTGCCTGCAGGTATTCACATTTGCGGCGGAATGTGATATAATAGATTTGTGTAGAAATTTTTCAGAAAGTGAGGCAGCCTTGATGGCAAAAAATACAGATAATAGAAATAGACCCACGCGCGTGAAAGTTCGCCCTGCAAATGCCGCGGCAGAGCGCCCCGAAAGACGTCAGCCGCCTAAAAAACAAGGCGGCAGAGCGGCTACGCTACTGCTGATCCTGTTGGTGGTGCTGATGTTTGCGGCGCTGGCTGGCTGGCTGGTAAAAGTCGCGCTCGGCAACGACCGCAAAGAGATAAAGCCGCAGACTTCGGCGGTAAGCTCTGAGGAATCGCTCGCGCCCGCAGAAAGCGTAGACGTTGGCGCACTAACGCAGAATTTTACATACGTTACGGTAAATTCCAAACAGATGAACTACGGCCCGCTCGGACTTTACAGTGAAGATCTCGGCTATCCCGCACCGCAGCTCGAGAGCGTTTACAGCAGTCTTTTTAACAGCGAGGGCTTGCAGATCGCATCGGCGGCGGACTCGAAAATGAAGGCGGACAAGGCTCTGCTCCAGCCGCTGAATCAGATGCTCAGCGATTTTTATGACAAAACGGGTCTGCGGACGATCATGCTCACGCAGGCGTACACCGCGCCGCAGGCGGAAAAAGATCCGCAGTACACCGAGGGCTACTATGACGATTACGGCAATTGGGTCGAGCCGCAGTTGATCGAGCAGCCAGCGGAGGAAAAGACCTGCGCCGACCACGAGGACGGTCTGGAGATCGACCTCGGGCTGTATCTCGACGACATCGGCGGGGTGACGGCTTTTGACGGCAGCGGCGATTACGCATGGTTCGCGGAAAATGCTTACAAATATGGATTTGTGCTTCGCTATCCCGAGGGCGCGGACAAGCAGACTGGTTACGCCTATAACGCAGCGCATTTTCGCTACGTCGGCAGGGCTGCGGCGGCAGTGATGCAGGAGCAGGGGCTGACTTTTGAAGAGTTCCAAGAGTACATAAAATCGTACAGTTTCGATTCACCACTGAGCGTGCAGACCAGCGTTGGATGTCAAGTGCTGTACTATATAGCAGATTCAGGAACGGAAACTACCGATGTTCAGATACCCGCCGACGGCGAGGGCAATGAGTGCCCATACATAATTTCCGGAAATAATTCCGACGGATATATCGTAACCGTCGCGCCGACCGAGGAGTTCGTGCTTTCGGTAGGTGCGCAGGGTGACGGCTCGTCAGAGATTTCAAATGATACAAATGCAGAATGAGAGTGACAGATATGGAAATAGTTGATATTAAAGTTGATTACGCAAAAGCAGGACTTGAAGACCCGAATTACCAGCCGACGCTGAGCTGTTTCGTGCCGAAGGTGTACGAGGAGACAGGCTCGCGCAAGCGGGGAGCGGTAGTGATCTGTCCGGGCGGCGGCTACGATTGGTGCTCCGAGCGCGAGGCTGACCCGGTGGCTTACCGCTTTTTGGGTGCAGGATTTGCGGCGTTCGTGCTTCGTTATTCCTGCTGCGGTAAAAAATTCCCTACCGACCTGCTCGAATGTGCGGCGGCGGTGAAGTACGTTCGCGAAAACGCCGAAAATTTCGACATCGACCCCGACAAGATCTTCGTAATGGGTTTCTCGGCGGGCGGTCACCTCGCGGCGAGCATGGCGAACCTTTGGAATATGCCACTGCTGGCGGAAACGCTCGGCTGTGACAGTGAAACTCTGCGCGTGAACGGCTCGGTGCTCTGCTATCCCGTTATCCTTTCAGACCCAAAACTGACTCATGAAGGCTCGATTGCCAACCTGCTCCAGCACAAAGACGACCCCGAACTTCGCGAATTTATCTCTATGGATAAGCGCGTCGGCGAGCATACCCCGCGCACGTTCATTTGGCACTGCGCCGACGATGGCTGTGTGCCCGTCGAGAACACGCTTTATTACACGACCGCGCTTTCGGCGAACAAAATTCCGTTCGAGGCGCACATTTACCCCTCGGGCGGCCACGGACTTTCGCTTTGCGACGACACCACCGCGACTTGGGAGGGTCACAATCAGCCGAAAGCCGCCGAATGGGTGCAGGACTGCATCGACTGGATGAAGAGCTGAAAATTTACCGATCAAAAGCAAAAGGCAGCGCCGCATTTTTCGCGGTACTGCCTTTTTTTAGTCAGAATAATTGATTTGCTCAGTTTAATATTTTTATATGAGCGCCGCAACGTCCTCAGCAATCTGCTCAGGCGTTAGGTGGTTCTCCTTGAGAATATCCTCAACGTTGTAGCGGTCAAGGAACTCTTTCTTTAAGCCAAAATTCAGCGTTTTAACGTCGCTGCTGCCGTAGAAGCGCGAGATCTTTTCGCCAAATCCGCCGTCGAGAATACCGTCCTCCAGCGTGATAACTACCTTGTGGTCGGCTTTCATATTTTCCAAAAGCTCTTCGTCGATTCCGGTGATGAAGCGAGGATTTATTAGCGTCGGCTTTACGCCGATCTTTTGCTCGATCGCCGCCGCAGCCTGCTCACCAAGCCGGTAGAAAGAGCCGAGCGCGATAACTGCGACATCTTTGCCCTGCCGGGTCACCTCGTACTTGTTCAGCTCGCTGTAATCGGTCGGCGCGGGCTTGCCGTCGATGCACTCGCTCGGTACGCGTATCGCCACGGGGTGCTCGTTTTGCTCCATCGCCCAGTCGAGCATGGCAAGATATTCCTGCTTTGTTGTCGGCGCAAGGTAAACGAGGTTCGGAATATTTGAAAGCATAGGTATGTCAAATATGCCAAGATGTGTAATGTCGCTCATGCCTTTTATAGAAGCCGCAAATACCGCGACCGTCACAGGGCTGTTGTTAATGCAGACATCTTGCGAAAGCTGGTCGTAAGTTCTTTGTATAAATGTGCTGTAAACACCATAAAAAGGTTTTCCACCGTTTGCCGCAATGCCGGAAGCCAGTGCAACGGCGTGCTCCTCTGCGATTCCAACGTCCATAAACTGCTTGCCCGCCTGTTTGCGGACGTCCTCAGTGAAGCCGAAAACGGTCGGGGTCGCAGAAGTTATCGCGCAAACGCTCTTGTCTGCCGCCATTTTCTTCAGCAGGTAATCTTTGGTCAGGCTGTCAAAGCTCTCGCCGCTGAAATCGAAAATGCTCTTGCCGGTTTCGGGGTCAAACGGCATACACCAGTGCCAGTTCTCCTTGTGCTCCTCGGCGGGCTTGTAACCCTTGCCCTTCTGAGTCACGATGTGTACCGCAATGGGGCGCTCGCTGTCCTTTACACTCTTGAATGCGTCGATAAGCTGTTCGAGGTCGTTGCCGTCTTTCACGAAAACGTAGTCAAGCCCCATTGATTTAAAAATGTTGCATTCCGCCTTGCCATTGGTATCTCTCAGCAGTTTCAAATTCTTATACATTCCACCGTGATTTTCTGCGATTGACATATCGTTGTCGTTGACTACTACGATTAGATTTGTGTTCATTTCTCCCGCGAAGTCAAGTCCCTCCAGCGCTTCGCCGCCCGAAAGCGAACCGTCGCCGATGACGGCTATAACGTTGCCGCTTTCGCCCTTGAGGTCGCGCGCTTTCGCAAGTCCGCAGGCAAGGCTTACCGATGTCGAGGTGTGTCCTACCGTGAAGAAATCGTGCTCGCTCTCCTCGGGGTCCGAGTAGCCGGAAATGTCGTCAAAATGCTCCTCATAGAGGTATCCGTCCTTTCTGCCGGTCAGCATTTTGTGCGGATATGTCTGGTGCGAAACGTCGTAAACTATCTTGTCGATAGGGGATTTAAAAACGTAGTGCATTGCGATGGTAGCTTCCACCATACCGAAATTCGGGCCAAAATGTCCGCCGTGCTTGCTGAGCCTGAAAAGCAGCGCTTTTCTCATTTCCTCTGCAAGTTTTTTCATCTCGCCAATGTTCAATTTCTTAACGTCCTCAGGTGAATTTATATTCTCTAAATACATATTTTCAGCCTCCAACTTAGTTTAATATTCTACTCCCATGTAAGTTTGCTTGTTTCAACGGCTCTTTCATATCTTGATATTTTGTAGTTCAACCGCTTTAGTGTTGAGTCTATCTGCGCTTGCTGTTCGATAAGCGCTTCACGCTGGTCAAGCAGCAGTTGCAGCCTCGCGGGGATGGTTTCGTCGCCCTCTTGGAAAAGCCTTACATATTCGATCATGGCTTCGATGGGCAGTCCCGCGCTCCTCATGCAAAGCGCCATTTCCACCCAGCCAATGTCGCTCTCCTGATAATTTCGTATGCCGCCTGCCGTGCGTGTAACGTGCGGTATCATGCCTACGCGCTCGTAGTAGCGCAGTGTGTCCTGCGAAATACCGAATTTCTCGCTGACTTCATTAATGGTCATTCGCTCGCCTCCTTTGATCTCGCTAAAAATATTGTACCACTTGAAGTGTACTCTAAGTCAAGGGCTTCTGCGATATTTTACATTTTTTTAATAATTAAAGACCGCCCGAGCTGCTCCGAGCGGTCTTGCTTTTTAGTTTATAACGCGGTAGTTTTCCGCCGCATTTTCTTTCGTGGCGTACTCGCTGACGTTCAGTACTTCCACTTTCAGCGGCCGCTGACCCATGTTCACAGCAATAACGTCGCCGACTTTCACATCGTAAGAAGCGCGAGCAGGCTTGCCGTTTACCTCTATCTTGCCCGCGTCGCAGGCCTCGTTCGCAACGGTGCGCCGCTTGATTATGCGCGTGACTTTCAAATATTTGTCTAATCTCATACTTTTCTCCTTAAAAAATAAGGGCGGCGGAAAGTTCTCCCGCTCGCCCGATGCTTTCGCAGCAAATTACTTGTTTACAGCGTCCTTAAGAGCCTGACCTGCCTTGAATACAGGTACGTTCTTAGCCTCGATGAGCTTGGGCTCCTGTGTCTGGGGATTTCTGCCCATTCTTTCAGGATTGTTCTTTACCTTAAAAGTACCAAAGCCTACGAGGGTGATCTTTTCGCCTGCAACGAGTGCGTCGGTGATGGAATCAATTACGGCAGAAAGTGCCTTTTCTGCGTCCTTCTTAGAATATCCGCCTTTTTCAGAGATCGCGTTGATAAGTTCAGCCTTTTTCATTTTTACTATACCTCCATAAATTTTGTATTATCAAGCCGCTTTTGCTTAATCTTTCAAATAAAGTTTCTCAGCGCTCGCATTTCCGAGTTGTCCGCTTTTCTCCAAAGCTTCAAACTTTTCGGTAAAAGCGTCGCACTTGTGAGCCAAGTCCTCCTCGGCGTCGCCGCCCTCAAGCCTTGCCAGATTAGCGCAAAGCATCAGCAGATCCGCCGTGTTCGGCTCTTCCTTTTCAAGCTCGCCGCGCATCGCCGCCAGCAGCTGCGCCTTGCTCTCAAAGTCAACGCCCGCCCGCGAAGCTCTCTTGCCAAGCTTCTGTGCGCGCATCAGCGAGGGGAACACCTTAGGTACGCTTTTGAGCGTATCGGTGTACGTTTCCTGCTTTTTTTCGTCCTTCTTGATGGCATCCCAGTTGGTAAGTACTTTGTCAACGGTGTCAGCCTGAACGTTGCCGAAAACGTGCGGGTGGCGCAATATCAGCTTTTTGCAGACCTCGTCCGCCACAGCGTCAAGGTCGAAAGCGCCCTTGTCCTTTTCAATATCGGTGTGGAAAATAACCTGCAAAAGCACGTCGCCCAGCTCTTCGCGCATCATTTCCGCCGAGCCGCAGTCGATAGCCTCGAGCACCTCGTAAGTTTCCTCGAGAAAATCGCGGCGTATGCTCTCGTGAGTCTGAACTTTGTCCCAAGGACAGCCTTTTTCACTGCGCAGCAGAGAAACTATCTCCGCCAGATCGTAAACATTGTAGTCCTCTTTTTCGAGCAGTTTGCTCACTCTTTCGTCAAAATTCAAATCATCACTTCCGTTTCTGAGATGTGCGCTTATATTTATTTTACCCTATATTTCGCATAATTTCAAGTGGTTTGCGAAATTTTTTTTGAAAAAATCCCCTTTATTTGATTTTTCGGAGAAATGCACAATAAACTAAAGGAAATCAAGCAAATTATTGCACCAATTGCAATTGAAATCAGCACTCCGAACCGTTCAAAACGTCCGCCAAGCCGCGGTATCAGCGCGTCTTGCATTAGTTTTGCCGCCGCGGTGCAGAGCAGTGCGGGCAATATCGGCGTCAGTGCGGCTTTTATCGTGCTTCGTTCGGCGTGCGAAGCTTTTAACAGTATCGCCAACGCCCATACGCACATCACCGCCTGCGAGATCGCCGTTGAGAGCGCGGCGCCGCTGATGTTCAGCGCGGGGATAGGTATGAGCAGTATGTTCAGCGTGAGTTTCAGCCCCGCTCCCGAAATGCTTATCACTGCCGCCGTGCCTTGCTTTTCGCATGCCTGCAACGCCGTCAGGCAAGGCACCGCCACGCCCATGAACGCCGCGCCAATGCCGAGTATCGCGAGCGGTCGCGCCGATACCGAGATCTCAGCCGCCGCACCGCCGAAAAAGAGCCGCAGTATCGGTTCGGCAAGCGCGCATATCCCCAGACCGCCCGGCAGACTAAGCCCCGCCGATAGCAGAAGCATCGACCGCAGACATTTCGTCATTCCGCGCTTATCCCGCCGCGCAAACGCCGTGCTGAGGGTCGGCAGGGCGCTCTTGCCCAGCATCGCTGTAAAGGTCGGCAGCAGCCCGAATATCATCAGCGCCAGTCCGGAGTATGAGCCGTACACAAATCCCGCACGCTCGTCCGCCGCTATCCCGTATTCGCCGAGATGTTCAAATATCTCAGATCCTCGGCTCATCGCACGTTCCAGTTGCGGCGAGATGGTAACGAGGTCTGCCGTTGCCGAAAGGGTCGCGACCACCGCCGTCATCGCGATGGGCAGGGTGAACTGCCGAAGCTTTCTGCAAGCCGCCCGCAGTCCCATATCACGCGGCAGACCTGTGTGCTCAAACTCCCGCGCGCAACGTCTGCTGAGCCCCCGCGTGCGTATAAACACCCATATGCAGGCGGCAAATGAAGCCAGCGAAACGCCCAGCGCAGAAGCCGCGGCGGCGTATGGGGCGGCGGTCATCATAGCCTCGCGCATATCTGCGCAGTAGTGCCCGAAACAGCCGTGGTACGCCTCAAAACTCGCCCGCGCGGCGCTTATCACCTTGTAGGGCAGTGCCAGCCCGAAAACCGCTTTGAAGATAGTTTCCGCGATCTCTGAGGAAGCCGTAGGGGTCATGCTGCCGATGCCCTCAGCCCAGCCGCGCTCGACATTCATCACGGCGGCGGGAAAGAGCGAGAGCGAAACGCCGATGAGCGCCCATTTCGCCTGCGGAACGTGTATAACCCGCGCCGCGAGAATGTGCGCCGAAAGTATCAGCGCAAGGCTCATCGCTATCGAAACGGCGGAGAATATCAGCAGGGCGGCGCGCTTTATTTTTACCGCGTTCGCGTACCGCCCCAGCGCCAATTGCTCGGAGACCAGCCTGCTCATAGCGCTCGGCACGCCCGCCGCAGCCGCCGCGAATACCGGCGCGAATATCGCGAAAGCCCCCGAATAGCAGCTCATTCCCGTGCCGCCGAGCATATTCGTCAGCGGCACTTTGTAGATCATACCGATGAGCTTTGTTACCAGCACCATCGCCATCAGTACAGCCGAGCCTTTTAAAAAGCTTTGTCTTTTCAAAGCGCCATCTCCTTTTCTAAAAAGTTCCTGTCCTGATTATAATATGTACAAGCCGCGAATTTCAGAACTTTTACACGCCGCGCCGCCGCTTTTTGTTGACTTTTTTCGTCATATGTGATATAATGTATCAAAGGCATACGCCAAAATTTGTTGGCAAAGTCATATTCAAAAAACAAATATTTATGGGAGGCAACATTATGGACTTTATGGAATTTGTATCCTCGCACATCCCGCAGCTAGGCATCGCGGCGGGCGTAGTCCTGCTGATAATCATTATCATTTCGGGCTACTGCAAAGCCCCGCCCGACGAAGCGTACATAATCTCGGGTCTGCGAAAAAAAGTGCTGATAGGCAAGGCGGGTATCAAGATACCTTTCTTAGAGCGTCTTGACAAGCTCAGTCTGAAGCTTATTTCAGTAGATGTCAAGACCGCTACCAGCGTGCCGACCGCCGATTATATCAACGTTCGCGTTGACTCGGTGGTAAACGTCAAGATCTCAGATCAAGAGAATAAGCTCGCGCTCGCCGCGCAGAACTTCCTTAATCAAAATTCCGCTTACATTTGCAGCGTTGCGCGCGAAGTGCTCGAGGGCAACGTCCGCGAGATCGTGGGTCAGATGTCGCTGCAGGATATGGTGAACGACCGCAAAAAGTTCGCCGAAAAGGTGCAGGATAACGCCGCGCCCGACCTCGCGAATATGGGTCTGGAGATAGTTTCTTTCAACGTTCAGAACCTTACCGACGAGCAGGGCTTGATAGAAAACCTCGGTATCGACAACACCACCAAGATCCAAAAGACCGCTGCTATAACTAAGGCTGAGGCGGAGCGCGATATTCAGATAGCGCAGGCGCGCGCAAGCAAAGAGTCGAACGACGCCCGCGTGCAGGCTGAGACCGAGATCGCGCAGAGAAATAACGAGCTGGCTATCCGCAAGGCGGAGCTGAAAAAGCAGTCTGACATCAAGCAGGCTGAGGCTGACGCGGCTTACGATATTCAGCAGCAGGAACAGCGCAAGACTATCGAGGTAACAAGCTCGATGGCTGATATTGCCAAGACCGAGCAGGACGTACTTCTGCACGCCAAGCAGGCAGAGGTGCAGGAGCAATCGCTCAATGCCGAGGTAAAGAAAAAGGCTGACGCTGAGCGCTACCGCAAGGAGCAGGAAGCGCAGGCGGCGCTTTTCCAGCGCTCGAAACAGGCGGAAGCCGAACTTTATGAACAGCAGAAGGACGCCGAAGCGCAGAAAGCCCGCGCCGAAGCGATGAAATACGCTAAATTGCAGGAGGCCGAGGGTATCCGCGCCGTCGGCGAGGCGGAGGCGAACGCTATCCGCGCAAAGGCTCTCGCTGAGGCAGAGGGTCTGAACAAAAAGGCTGAGGCTATGCAGAAAATGCAGGAGGCCGCGGTGTTGCAGATGTATTTCGACGTTCTGCCGCAGGTCGCGAAAGCCGTTTCCGAGCCGCTCGCGAAGGTCGGCAGTATAACGATGTACGGCGAGGGCAACAGCGCCAAGATGATAGAGGACATCACCCGCTCGACCAACCAAGTTTCCTCCGGTATGCTCGAGGGCATCGGCATCGACCTCAAGTCGATGATAAATTCGTTCGTTACCGGCAGGGCTATCGGTCAGGGCATTTCGGCTAATTCGGACGATACGCCAAAAGGTGACGATACCGACCACCCCGCCCAGCCCGAAAATAAAGAAAAGCCCGCGGATAACGATACTCCACAGGCTTGATAAAATTCAAATATCAACACAAAAAGACCGTGCGGCGAAAACTGCACGGTCTGATTTTTTACTTAGATGAGCTGCCCTCGGGAACTGGCTCGGTGTACTCAACGCGCACCTCTTTCGAGTAGACCTCGGTGTCGCCGTTGTACCAGCTAATGGTAACATTTCCGCTTCGGTTTATCGAGTAGGTGTTCTTCTCGTCGTTGAATGAAAGGACGTCGGGGTCGCTCGACCTCCGCTGCGGCGCTGAGCCTTTCACGGTGACGTATATCCGCCGCATCGTGCGCGGGTCGCTGCCGCTGAACGTTATGAATGTGCTGCCCTCGCGCTTGCCAGTTATGGTGAATGTGTAAACGCCGCCCTGCTGTTCTTCCAGCCCGTAGACCTCGGCGATGCTGTAATCGTCGCTTGCGACCTCTGGCTTTTCGTCCGCGCCGAGGTTGACCCGCAGCGTCATTTGACCGCTCTCGGCGGGCGCGAATTTGTACGAGCAGGTGCCCAACTCTTCGGTGTCGTCGTTGATAACGTCGGGAAGGTCGGCGGAAAAGTCGGTGATGCCGAGCTGTATCTCAACGGTTTCGGTCGAAAGCTGTATCTCGCTTATCGCCGTGCCGCCGCTTTCGTTCGCGCTTTCAGAGCTTTCGGCAGACGCGCTTTCGCTGACAGCCGCGCCGCCCGCAAAGGTCTTTACCGCGTACCGTGCGCCGAAAGCTCCTGCGGCCAGCGCCAGCAGTGCAAAGACGATGAATACCGCCAGTCCCGCGCCGCCTCTTTCGGGCTTTTCCTCGGCAGATGTGTTTTTCATGGTTTTATTTCAGTCTGTTTCCGCAATTGATGCAGAAGAGCGAGTTTGGCGAAACTTCGGTGCCGCACTTCGGGCAGACGTTTACCGCGGGTGCGGGCTGGTTCAGACGAGTGCCGCAGTTCATGCAAAAGCTGTCGCCCTCGGCGCACTCAGTTCCGCACTTCGGACAGCGGTTCGCGGGCGCGGGTTCAGGTTTAGGCTCGGGCTTCGGTTGGTTTAGACGAGTGCCGCAGGCAATGCAGAAAGCGTCGCCCTCGGGACACATCTTGCCGCAGTTCGGGCAGGCGATCCCCGCCGCGCCGACCTCAGCCATGGCGGGCTTAGCGCTCGGCTCAGCGTTTATGACAGGTTCAATTTCTTCCGCTGTTTCCTCAGTTTCGATCTGTTCCGCAGGCTCTTCGATAGGCTCGTTTGCAGGCTCTTCCTCGACCTCTTTTGCCGCCTCTTCAATGGGTTCAGCAGGCTCAGCCGCTTCCTCGGCCTCTTCAACTTCCGCGGTTTCAGCTACTTCCGCAACGTCCGAAGTGTTATCCTCAACAGCAGGCTCGGCGGGCTGTTCGACGGGCGTTTCAACGGTCTGCTCGGTCTGCACGACCGGCTCTGCAGGCGCTTCCGCTGGCTTTTCTTCAGCCGCGGGCTTGCCAACTGCGCGCACCTTGACCTTTATAACGCGGGATCTTTCGTTTTCCATATGTAATACCTCCGCTCAAAGCGGCATTTTCGCCGCAAATTTTCCTACTTTTATTATAGTACAAGTTGGCGAAGATGTCAATATTGCCGCCGAAATTAGCGCGGAAAATGTGAAAAATTTCGCCGCAAACGCGCAGAATGTAACCAGTCGTGCTAAAATGTATCGAATTTTTAGGTCTGAATACTTGCATTTTGTCAGCAGTTGTGCTATAATAAAGCGATAAATGCATTTTTGCACATATGTTTATGGAGGAAGATATATGGATAAGGTTTTTTGTACCAAATGCGGCAGTCAGATGAATGCCGGCAGCAAATTTTGTCCCGTGTGCGGCGCTCCGCAGGAAGAAAGCCTGCCACGCCGCAGTGTCCCGCAGTATCAGCCGCGCCCCGCGAAGCAAAAGTCAGCCAAGCCCGTGCCCGTTAAAAAGCTGGTGACTTTTGCGATAGTTCTGGCGGTGTGTGTTTCCGCCGCGAAGATCTGCGAGCGCATTTTCGCGACCCCTTACCTCGGAGCGGTCTCCGATTACGTCAAAGCGCTGAGTGCGGAAGATTTTGAAGATTTTGCCGAGATCTATAAGTATTCGGCACTTTCGGGCGACGAAGATCTTGATGATTATTTAGACGAAAACGATTATCTCGAAGACAGTTTCGATGAATTTTTCGACGCCAGAGAGGATAAGTACGGCAAAAATGCTAAATATTCCTACAAATTCAAGTCGGTAAAGCCGCTTCTCAAATCCAAACAGCGCCTTACTGAGGGCAGTCTGAAAAACGGCGAGACCGTTGAGGAAGGCGTTCTCGTTACCGTAGATCTGAAAGTCAAGGGCGATAAGCGCAGTAAGGACTGCGAAGCGAATTTCGTGGTCTATAAGATAGATGGCGAGTGGTACGTTACCGCAGTAGCTGATGATAAAATGGAGAGCACGCCTAAGGTGCTCGACGTATATTAAGAGGGAAGTGGTGAAAAATGGCTAAGATATTATGCAGAAAATGCGGTACAGTTTCCGACGACAGCCTGGGCGGCTGCCCGAATTGCGGCGAGCCTTTCCTGATGGCAGGTGCTCAGCCCCGCTGCATCCGACCCGCACCAGCTGTTCAGCCCGTCAAGAAAAAGAAGAGCAAGCTGCTGAATTTCGTGCTGTTCCTGATAGGATTCGGCGCGGCGCTGTCGGTGCTCGTTCCTGCGGGAATAAAGGTTTACGGCTACCTCACTTCGCCCGAATTTTTCTACAATATGGGCGAGTATCAGATGGCTTACGACGCCGCCCCGAAAAAAGAGCGCGACGATCTTATCGAAGCTATGCTCTCAGAGGGCAAGTACGGCAAGGCTTATGACTGCGTGAAAAAGAGCGACAGAGCGGATATTTATCAGGAGTCGAAGTACGCTGAGTATGCAAAGTATGCTTTTGAAGACCTCGCTGAAATTACAGGTTTGAGCAAAAGTGAATGCTATAAAAGATTTGAGCTGGGCAATGTTTATAGAAACAACAGCTCTGACCCTGAAATGTATGTTGTGTCTATTGACAGAGCAGATACAGATGAAAATGAGGATTTTTGGGATAACCATTGGGAGCTTGAGTATAAATACGTTTTCTTTTATGCATATGACTACGGCGCGAAAAAACTTACTAAGGCTTCTGCAAATTCGATAGATGAACTTTGTGAAGATTACGGCATAATTGTTGACGGTGAGAAGAGTTATAAAAATTTCACCGACGGTGAATATGTCGGCAAAAGCCTTTCAATTTATTACTCTTATTCGAACGATAATTTGATGTATTACAGAGTACAGGCTCTTGCTTTTTCCGGTCTGCTTGACGACGCTGAGATCCTCGGCGACGATAAAAGACCCTAACATTTTCTGAATAACAAATAACGGCGGCCCGCTGAACGTAACGGGTCGCCGCTTTTTTATGTTTGCGATGCTGTCAGAGCATTAGAGCATCGCTTTCAGTCTTTCGTCAACTGCTTTGAGGAAGTCCTCGGTATTTACCTTCTGCTTGTTCTCCAACTTGGAAAGCAGGTAGAGGTCGCCGGTCATTACGCCGTCTTCGATGGTCTTGATGGTCGCCTTTTCGAGCTTGTCGGCAAATGCCATAAGCTCGGGCAGCTCATCAAGCTCGCCTCTCTTGCGCAGCGCGCCTGTCCATGCAAAGAGGGTAGCTACCGAGTTGGTAGAGGTCTCTTCGCCCTTGAGGTGCTTGTAGTAGTGGCGCTGTACCGTGCCGTGCGCCGCTTCGTACTCGTAAATGCCGTCGGGCGAAACGAGTACCGAGGTCATCATAGCGAGCGAGCCGTAGGCGGTAGCCACCATGTCGCTCATAACGTCGCCGTCGTAGTTCTTGCATGCCCATATGTAGCCGCCGTTTGAGCGGATAACTCTTGCAACAGCGTCGTCGATAAGGGTGTAGAAATATTCGATTCCCGCCGCCGCGAATTTCTCCTTGTACTCTTTCTCAAAGATCTCAGCGAAAACGTCCTTAAAGGTGTGGTCGTACTTCTTCGAGATGGTGTCTTTGGTAGCGAACCAAACGTCCTGCTTGGTGTCGAGCGCGTAGTTGAAGCAGGCTCTTGCGAACGAAGCTATCGAGCTTTCCTTGTTGTGCAGACCCTGTATGATACCCGCCGAGTCCTTGAAATCGTAGATAGTTTCCTTAGAAACGTTGCCGTCCTTGTCGGTCAGCACCAGCTCAGCCTTAGAGTCCTTCGGGCACTTCATCTCTACGTTCTTGTAAACATCGCCGTAAGCGTGACGCGCGATGGTGATGGGCTTTGTCCATGTCGGAATGTACGGGGTGATGCCCTTTACCAGTATCGGTGCGCGGAAAACAGTTCCGTCGAGCATAGCGCGGATAGTGCCGTTCGGCGACTTCCACATCTGCGAAAGGTTGTACTCGGGCATTCTTGCCGCGTTCGGCGTGATGGTAGCGCATTTTACAGCTACACCGTACTTCTTGGTAGCGTTCGCCGAGTCGATGGTCACCTGGTCTTTAGTCTTTTCGCGGTACTCCAGACCGAGGTCGTAGTACTCGGTCTTCAGGTCAACGTAGGGCAGGATAAGTATATCCTTGATCTCTTTCCAGATAATTCTGGTCATTTCGTCGCCGTCCATTTCAACGAGCGGTGTTTTCATCTGTATCTTTGCCATTGATGATCCTCCTTTTAAAATATATGAAAAAGGGCAAAGCGGCGGAGCAAACCTGCTCCAGCCATGCCTTGCCCCTTTGCAAATTCAGTTTTATATCGACTTTACGCAAAGCGCTATAAATATCGCGATCATTATTATCCCAGCGACTGCCGTTATGCAGAGCTGGAATCTGCCGATGTCAAAGCCTTTGCCGCCTTTCGGCTTGGTAAGCTTGTACATCGTCGCTGAGATGATGAGCAGTATCACGACAAATGCCGCGAATACAGCCTTGTCGTGCGCGTCGTAGCCGCCTACGGTGCGCCCCATGCGGATAAGCTTTCTCACAGAATTTACAGCGTATGCCGCCAGCACGCCAACCGCAAACGCCAGCAGGATAATGTTCAGCACAAGCCTTTTCATAAACGTCAGCTTTTTCTTAGGCTCGTTCGCCTTTTCGCAGGCTTCTATCTCGCGTAGCTCTTTGCTTAGGTCGTCAATGCGTCGCATTATTCAGCCAGCGACTCTCTTGTGTAGTCGAGCAGACCGCCCGCGAGGATTATGTCCTTTGTGCGTCCCGTCAGTTCGCAGAGCACGGGTATCTCAGCGCCCGTGGTCTTGTTGACGAGGGTAAGCTCGCTCTTGTCAGCCAGCACGCTTTCCTTTACGTTCTCGATGGCTATCTCGTCGCCCTGACCGATCTTATCGTAATCGGCTTCGTTGACGAATGTCAGCGGCAGTATGCCTGCGTTGATGAGGTTAGCGCGGTGTATTCTCGCAAAGCTCTTTACCAGTACAGCCTTTACGCCGAGGTAGAGGGGCGCGAGCGCCGCGTGCTCTCTCGACGAGCCCTGACCGTAGTTAGAGCCGCCGACGATTATCGACTTGCCCATGTTCTTCGCTCTTCTGGGGAACTCTTCGTCGCATACGGTGAAGCAGTGCTGCGAGATCTTCGGTATATTCGAGCGCAGGGGCAGTATCTTAGCGCCTGCGGGCATGATGTGGTCGGTGGTGATGTTGTCGCCGACTTTCAGCGATACCGCGCACTCTATGCTCTCGTCAAGCGGCGAGGTCTCGGGGAAAGGCTTTATGTTCGGGCCTCTGAGTACCTCTACGCTGTCCATTTCCTCTGCGGGTGCAGGCGGTACTATCATGTTGTCGTTGATAACGAAGTGCTCGGGCAGCTTGAACTCGGGCATATCGCCGAGGTAGTCGCGCGGGTCGGTGAGGTAGCCCGTCAGCGCCGATACAGCCGCCATTTCGGGCGATACGAGGTAGATCTGTCCGTCCTTAGTGCCGGAACGTCCCTCAAAGTTTCTGTTGAATGTTCTCAGCGAAACGCCGCCCGAGTTAGGCGACTGACCCATGCCTATGCAGGGACCGCAGGCGGATTCGAGTATTCTTGCGCCCGCGTCTATCATGTCTGAGAGAGCGCCGTTCTGCGCGATCATGTTGAGCACCTGCTTCGAGCCGGGGGCGATAGCGAGCGAAACGCTGGGGTCTACCGTCTTGCCCTTCAGAATGTACGCAACTTTCATCATATCTACGAAAGAAGAGTTGGTGCAAGAGCCGATACATACCTGGTCGATCTTGAGCTTGCCGATCTCCTCGACTGTCTTAACGTTGTCGGGCGAGTGGGGACATGCTGCCTGCGGTACGAGCGCGGAAAGGTCGATGTCGATCTGCTCGTCGTACTCTGCGTCCTCGTCAGCCGCGAGGGGTACCCATACGTCCGCTCTGTCCTGCGCCTTGAGGAACTCGAGGGTTATCTCGTCAGAGGGGAATATAGAGGTAGTAGCGCCCAGCTCAGCGCCCATGTTGGTAATGGTGGCTCTCTCGGGTACAGAAAGGGTCTTTACGCCCTCGCCGCAGTACTCGATGACCTTGCCGACGCCGCCTTTAACGCTCATAACTCTCAGCACTTGCAGTATAACGTCTTTAGCCGATACCCAGGGGGAAAGCTTGCCCGTAAGGTTTACTTTTACTACCTTGGGGCAGGTGATGTAGTAAGCGCCGCCGCCCATAGCTACGGCTACGTCCTGTCCGCCTGCGCCTATCGCTATCATGCCGATACCGCCGCCCGTAGGGGTGTGCGAGTCAGAGCCGATAAGGGTCTTGCCGGGCACGCCGAAACGCTCGAGGTGTACCTGATGACAGATACCGTTGCCGGGGCGCGAGAAGTATATGCCGTGCTTCTTGGCAACAGAGCCGATGAAGCGGTGGTCGTCGGCGTTCTCAAAGCCCGACTGGAGGGTGTTGTGGTCGATGTAAGCCACACTGCGCTCAGTCTTTACTCTGGGTATACCGATAGCCTCAAATTCGAGGTAAGCCATAGTGCCCGTAGCGTCCTGCGTAAGGGTCTGGTCGATCTTTATGCCGATCTCTTCGCCCTTGACGTATTCGCCGTCTACAAGGTGCTTTCTTAGTATTTTTTCAGTCAGCGTCATGCCCATTAGAAAAAACAGTCCTTTCTGCGAGCGGCGAAAAAATATCCCGCCGCCTAAATTTATCTATTTAATTATACAACATTCCGCACATTTTGTCAAGCCGCACGGCTTATCTCATATTGTTGCTTTTTTCTTTCAGCACCGAGCCTTCCTCCAGCAGACGGTGCAGTGTTTCGGCGTCGCCCGCGGCTATGCAGTCACGGTAGTCGGTGAGCGCTTTTATAATGTGGTCTACCTCGGTGGCGAGCGCAGTCTTGTTCATAAGGAAAAGCGTAGTCCACATATCGGCGTTCAGCTTCGCCACGCGCGTGAGGTCTTTAAAGCTGCCCGCCGAGAAGCCCGCCTGCTTGCCGAGCGATGGGCTTTTGATGTAAGCGCTCGATACAACGTGCGCAAGCTGCGAGGTGAAAGCGATTATCTCGTCGTGCTCCTTTGGTGAGGATACCACGCACTTCGCAAAGCCCGTGCGGTATGCGAAAGCCGAGATCTCTTTTACCGCGCTCATCTTCGTGTCGTCGGTCGGGGTCATGATAAAGCTTGCCTTTTCAAAAAGGTTGTCCAGCGAGTATGAAAAACCCGAAAATTCGCGGCCCGCCATAGGGTGGCAGCCCAGAAAACGCACGCCTGCGTCGCTCAGCGGCTTTTCCACTGCGCTGACTATCGCGCCCTTTACGCCGCAGCAGTCGATGACTATGCCGTCTTTCTTAAAATTTTCGCGGTTATCTAAAATAAAATCTATCGTTTCGTTCGGGTGCAGAGCCACGATAACGAGGTCGCAGCAGCCCATCTCTTCGGGCTGTATGCTGTAATCTATCGCTTCCTCAGCCATCGCTGCCGAGATCACATCGCGCGAGATGTCGTAGCCGTAGACCGTGTACTCTGTGTTCTTTTTTATAGCCTTGGCGAGCGAGCCGCCGATGAGTCCGAGTCCTGCAATCGCGATCTTCATAATAATCTCCTCCAAATAGTCTGCTGCGTTTTAACCGTTTTAACTGCTAAAGTGCGCGGCATGAAATTTTGCGCCCTTTTCAGACGCATTATATATAGTATAGCAACTTTTGCGCCGCTTGTCAAGCATAAAAAGTTATAAACAATGCTTTAAACTTCGCCTGTTGAAAAAAGTGCCACTCGCAGCATATCTGATTACAGATCGGTTACAAGTAGCCCGAAAAATCGTACTTTTCAACACACGTTTTAAAACCCGCCTGTCCGAAAACGCTTGTATTTGCGATACTTTTTAACAGTTTCAACTGAGTTTTCAACATTTCTGATGTTTAAAAGCCGTTTTCTCAACTGTACAGCTATTTTCCCGTAACCTGTCTGTAACTCTTTTTGCAGCTCTGCGAATTTTCCTTATACAGTGATTTGGGTAAATTTTTGTCTGTAAAATTTATCAAATGTCATGCTTAAATGGTAACGTTAAAAATTACATACCGGTTACAAACTGACCGAAAAAGCGTACTTATCAACAGCTGTTTAAAACCGTGATCTGCAAAACTATCAATATTTGCAGAGGTTCTTAACATTTTCAACTGAGTTTTCAACATTCAACAATGCGTTATGCAAAGTTTTCAACTGTCCAAAAATCCACTTGTAACCAAATTGTAACCTTAGCTGTAATAAAAAAGCGGCATATCTAAGCCGCGATTTTTGTGCATATTTACTTCATCATTTTTTGTACGGATTCGCGGTTTCCCAGCACCAGCAGCTTCTCGTCAGCGGTGAAGAGGTGGTCGGGACCCGGCAGTGCGTCGAAAATGCCGTCGTGCTTTATCGCAAGCACGTTGACATTGAACTTTTGCCTAACGTTTTTTTCCACAATTGTCTTGCCGACCCAGCTCTCCGGAACGGCGATCTCGTAAATGGCGTATTCGTCGTTCAGCTTGAAGTAGTCGGAAATGCCCTTTAGTCCGAACCGCATGGCGAAGCGTTCGGCAGTTTCGCGCTCGGCGTAAATTACCTCGTCAGCGCCGTTGCGAAGCAGGAATTTCTTGTGTATATCGCGGTTCGCGCGGGCGAAAACGTACTTCGCGCCCGACTCTTTCAGCAGGCAGGTAGACTCCAGCGAGCTTTGGAAATTATCGCCTATCGCGACGATGCAGACGTCGAAATTGTTCACACCCAGCTCCGCGATGAACTGCGGGTCGGTCGCGTCGCCTATCTGCGCGTCGGTGACGTACTTCAGCGCCGAATTTACCCTGTCCTCGTTGATGTCGATAGCGAGTACCTCGTTGCCCTGCTTAGTTAGCGATTTCGCCATGTGTTTGCCAAATCTTCCAAGTCCTACTATTAAAAATGACCGTGCCATTTTGTATTTTTCCTTTCGATTTTTATATTCATATTCTTATCCTACAATTATCTTCTCTTCGGGCAGCTGTACCTTTGAAGGCTTAACGTTGTTAGAGAGCGACATGATGAATGATAGTCCGCCGATCCTGCCGAAGAACATGATTATCGTTATCAGCGCGCATGAAATGTCCGAAAGCTTTGCGGTTATGCCCATGGAAAGCCCGCACGAACTTATCGCCGAAACAACCTCAAACATTACGGGAAGTATTTTCACATCTTCGATAGCCGATATAACTATCGAGCTGATTATGACAACGAGTAAATACAGTGTTGTAACACAGCTTGCGTCTTTGATTATTGTATTCTCAAAACGTCTGCCGAAGCATTCTACCGACTTTTTCCTGCGAAAAACGCTCGCGATCGTCAGCACCATTACCGCGAAAGTTGTGGTCTTGATACCGCATGCCGTCGAGCCGGGCGCGCCGCCTATGAACATAAAGCAGATTATCATAAGCAGGGTGGATTCTTTCAATAGGGCAACGTTCAGCGGTGCAAAGCCTGCGTCGCGCCCCGATGTTACCAGCATGGAGCTCATCAGCAGCTTTTGACCTGCGCCGTCCGCACTGCTCAGCGAGGGCGCGTTCCACTCTACCAGTATCATCTCTGCTATTCCAAGTATATAAAAAAGTATCGTGACCATTATTACGATCTTGCTCTGCAAACGGTACTTTTTAAAGTGCCACTTGTGCTCCACAACATCGCCCCAAGTGATGTAGCCGATGCCGCCGATGGTCAGCAGTATTATCAGCGTTACGTTCAGCAGCCAGCTGTCCGCCGCCGTAATTATCGAGCTGCCCGGCTCGAAATAGCCCATTATATCTATGCCCGCCGTGCAGAATGCGGAAATGGAGTGGAAAATGGCGAAGTAGATGCCTTTTCCAACGCCGATCTTCGGGATAAAAAAGACCGAAAGAGCTATCGCACCGGCCGTTTCGCAGTATATTGTACCTTTTAAAATAAAGCGCGTCATTTTGACCACGCCGCCGCCGCTGAATCCCGCGACAGATTCGCGCATGGTAAAGCGCTGTTTCAGCCCTATCTTTCTGCCGGTGTAAGAAAGCGCGAAGATCGCCATCGACATAAAGCCGATACCGCCGATCTGAATTACGATGAGTATAACTATCTGCCCGAAAAGCGACCAGTAAGTGTAGGTGTCGAAGAGCGTAAGCCCCGTGCCGCTGAGGGCGGAAGTGGTGGTGAATATGCAGTCATTCAGTGCCGTGAAAGCGCGCTCGCGCGAACTTATCGGCAGCATGAGCAGCACCGCGCTCACAAGTATGACCATAGTATAGCCAAAGACCAATATCTGGGTGAACGACATATTCGAGAGAAAGCTTCGTATCCTAGACATTTTGTTTTTCCTCTTTTTATTCTATCACATTATTATCATATACATCAAACATTATAGCACCGAGTGTGGGAAATGTCAAGGCTTAAATATTAAATTTCCTACGTTTTGTTTCCAATTTATTTACATCTCCCCCCCCGATTTGCTTGACAATCGTTTGTATATATGTTATAATATATGGTATACAAAGGGAATTTTCCTCTGTAAAAAAAAGAGTAAAAAAATACAAGGAGGTCTACCCAAAATGAAACACACAAAACGCATTCTTTCTTACATAATGGCGCTTTCGATAGTTTGCTCTATGGCTGTTCCCACGTTCGCTGAGGAAAATGACTCCGCTCTGCCTGCCGAGACCGAGGCCGCCGTTACCGAGCTTGACGATACTACCCGCGATAATTTCAAAGTAGGCTCGACTAAAATTACTTCCGCTAAAATGGTGGGAAGCAACTCGCTGAAACTCACTTGGAAAAAGCCTAAGAACGCTTCAGGATACCAGATAGATATAATTGACCCGAATACTCCTAACGGCTATAAAACGCTGAAAGTTATCAACAATGCAAATACCACCAGCTACACTGTTAAGGGCATGAAAGCGGGTAAGGCAAACCGCGTAATGATAACACCTTTTTATAAAGATAAGTATATAAAAGTCTTTGGCGATACCTGCGACGCGTATTTTTACAGAAAGCCCTCTGCGGCTAAGCTGATAGCTGCTTCCGGTACTTCAAATTCCGCTATTATCAGATTTGAGAAAAATGAACGGCAGGATATTTCGGGTATTCGTATCGAAAGATATGACTATAAGAAAAAGAAATGGGTAAAACACATTGAGCTTCGCGGCTCTGACTATTTTGGCAGCAATATAGTTACCTACAAAAACAATGCTGCTTATATCAAACTGAAAGACCTCAAACCGAATACAAAGTACAAGTTCAGAGTACGTCTGAGCGTTGCGGAGTTTGATGGAAATAAGCCTATTCCCGATGTTTTTGGCAAAACTATCAAGTACTCCCCATGGTCAAACAGCAAAGTCATAACCACAAAGAAGTAATTTCTTCTCTATCCCTCGGGCAACGCAGTCCGAGGGATTTTTTTGCTTGACAATATGTGAAAAAATTGTTATAATACTATTGAACAAAATTATAGGGAGGAAAATTGAATATGATATGCAACTTTTGCGGGGCTTTCCTGCGCGATGGGGCAGAGAAGTGCTCCACCTGCGGCAGACCCACCGCCCCTGCCGATACGGCGGATGATAAGCCCTTTTTGCTGGGCAGAGAGTCTACCGATTACGCCGATGTGCCGCCCGCGCCCGAGCCAACCCCCGCGCCCGAGCCGGTGATACCACCCGAGCCGGTGATACCGCCCGAGCCGCCGGTTCCGCCTGCGCCGAACGTGCTCCCTCAGCCTGCGCCTTACGCCGAAGATATTCGCGCTAAGGGCAACGACCTTAAATTTGCCGCCAAAAGCTTCGCGGAAAGCGTTGCGGGCGCGGTGAAGCTAAAGGGAAAAGCGTTCTCGGCGAAAAAACTCGCCGCCTGCGCCGCCGCGCTCGTTGTGGTGATAGCTGCAGCCGCGGGACTTACGAACGCTCTGAAAAAGCACAATATCAGCAAGCCGCTCAAAGCTATCGAAGAGGGGCTGGAGGACTGCGACGTTGAGCGTATGCTCGAAGCCCTGCCCGACGATGTTGCCGATACTGCCGATAGCGACGATATAGACGAAGCCGAGGACGATATGCAGGACGCTGTCGATGAATACTCCGATCAGTCAGGCTTTGGCGGCAGCTTCACCGTTTCGCACAAGATTCTCGATTATAAAAAGGTAAAGGGCGACAGCCTTGACCGCATAAACGAGCTTTATGAGGAAGCCGATTTTGACCTCGATATGAAAAAGTGTTACAGCGCCGACGTGCGCTTTACCGTAGAGGGCGATAACGGCTACGAAGCTTACATCACGATGAATATTTCGGTCGGCAAGACTTCCGACGGCTGGAAACTGGTTGATTTCAACGAGCTTATCAGCGACTATTCGCAGTACAGTCCGCTGGATACCTCTTTTGAGTATCTCGCAAAGTTGGTTGCTTCGTCGAATTATTCCGATGATGACGACTTCGGCGTGCTCGGCGGTTTTGATCCCGACAAAGACGACAGCAGCGATGATTACGATCATTCTGATGATTACCACTACTTTTCCTATTCTAAAAGCTTTTCCGATGCGAAAGGGGGCGCGCTGAGATGAAAATGCAGAACGTTAAGAAGTACATCATCATCGCGGCGGCCGTTATCTTGGTGATGATTGCAGTGATAACAGCAATAAAGCTGCCGATATACCTGCGTCTGAAAACGCCTTTCCGCCATATTATCAACGGCTTTACCGCCGCCGATTCGCGCGAGATGCTCGAAGCTCTGCCCGACGCTTTGGTGGAAAAAATGGAGCTTTCCGACGATGATTACGACGATATGGACGATTCTCTTTCAAGCGCTTCCGAGGACGGCTTGGGCGAGTTTCTGAATGACGATGATTACAAGCTGAAAGTAAAGCTGCTCGGTCATAAAAAGCTGGATAAAAAACAGCGCGAAACGCTCGACGATTTTTACTCCGACATCGGCGTTGATATAGACATAAAGCAGGCGTACTACGCCGATTTCAAGCTTTCGGCGAAAAGCAGCGAGGACGATCTTTCAATGACATACGGCGTTACCATCGCGAAAGCCGACGGCAAATGGTGCATAGTCGGCGGCGATATGCTCACTATGCCTACCGTAGTTTCAAGCGTGCTCGATTACACGGCGAAGGCAAAGCTTTCCTCCGCTAACTCTAACGCCAAGATCGCTTACAGCGTTGTGCAGAGCTACATGTCAGATCAGGAGATACAGGGCAATGCCAGCGCGGTGGTATTTGGCGAGCTGGAGGGCGATATCGACTGCGCTCACCCCGAAAAATACTCGGGAGAAAAGGCCGAGCTTGCGAAGAAGATAAACGAAAGCGGGCTTAACGAGGGCTACGTCAGGATCATCAAGGGCGAACTTGACTATGATTACAGCTACTACGGCAGCTATACGGTGCAGTGGCGCAAATCGCCCGATGAAAAGCTTATGGGGCAGTACCCCGATGTGATCTCTTCCGATACTTTTAATGATAGATATAACGGCGACCTGCGGGAGATGTGGGGCAAAAAGATCGAAGACAGCGATTACGATTATTGATAAGGACTTGATGAAATGATAAGATTTAAAAACGGCAGAGTTCTCACAATGGCTGAGGGCGAGGAGATACGCGAGTGCGAGGTTTGGACTGACGGCCATAAGATAGCTTTTGTCGGTACGCCCGATGATGAAAAGCTGAAAAATACCGCGTTTGAAAAAGAGTATGACCTAAACGGCAATCTGCTCATGCCCTCTTTCAAAAATGCGCATACCCACTCGGCAATGACCTTCCTGCGCTCCTACGCCGATGACTACCCGCTGCAAGAGTGGCTCTTTGAAAAGGTATTCCCGATGGAGGCGAAGCTTACCGGCGACGACATATACTGGCTGAGCAAGCTTGCGATACTCGAGTACCTCACCACCGGCGTAACCGCTTCTTTCGATATGTATTTTGAGCCGGATCATTACGTTCGCGCGAATATCGAGAGCGGTTTCAGAACAGTCCTCTGCGGCTCTGTCTCGGGCGATAAGTCGAACCTCGTGCGGCTGGAGGGCTACATGAAAAAGTTCAACGGTATGCATCCGCTAATCTCGTACCGCTTAGGCTTCCACGCCGAGTACACCGCAGACTTTGAGCTTATGGAGGGCTTGGGCGAAATGGCGCGCAAATACCGCCTGCCCGTATCGGTGCATAATTCCGAAACGGAAAAAGAGGTTCGCGAGTGTATAGAAAAATACGGCAAAACGCCTACTCAGCTTTTTGACAGCTTAGGCATCTACGATTTCGGCGGAGCGGGCTTCCACTGCGTTCATATGGACGACCGCGATATTGAGATATTCCGTGAGAGAGGAGTTTACGCCGTTACCTGCCCCGGCTCGAACTCAAAGCTTGCGAGCGGCATAGCGCCTATCTGCAAAATGGCGGAGAACGGCGTGAAGCTGGCTATCGGTACAGACGGCCCCTCCAGCAACAACTGCTTAGATATGTTCCGCGAGATGTTCTTAATGACGGCGCTGCAAAAGCTCAGCCTGAAAGACGCGGCTGCCTGCCCCGCAGGCATGGTGCTGAAAGCCGCTACGGTAGGCTCGGCGCACGCTATGGGTCTTGAAGACTGCGACATCATCGCCGAGGGCAAGCAGGCTGACCTTATCGTGATAGACCTGCACCGCCCGAATATGCAGCCGCTAAACAGCATCGCAAACAACATAGTTTACAGCGGCAGCAAAGAGAACGTGAAGCTGACGATGTGCGCAGGAAAAGTGCTCTATGAAAACGGCGAATTTTTCGTCGGCGAAGAGGCGGAGCGTATCTATTCGCGCGCGAACGAGATAATCGCTTCGATGAAATGACGAATATCGGCAGTCAAACAAATATTTGAAAATAGTCATACTTGCGCGGTGAAAAAAGCCGCGCATTTTTTATAAAAAAATTTCAATTATGCCTTGCACTCGGCTCGAAAATGTGGTAGAATATATTATGAAGAGTTGTTTTTATAAATCGGAATAATAAGATTTTTAAACAGCTAGTTTTTCAAACCCAAACTTGCAAGGAGCGAATGTACCTATGTTTGATACAATAAAAAGCTTCGGCGATTTTTTAAACGCCATCTGGGGCGTATTTATATCCATCGGAATAAACGACGTTATCGACATCGCGATACTCTCGTTCATAATATACCACGCTATAAAGCTGATCCGCGAGACCCGCGCTCTTCAGCTCGTACAGGGAATTTTCCTGCTGATAATCTTCTACGTGATCTCCATAATTTTCAGTTTGCAGACTATCAGATTTCTGCTGAAAAGCTGTTTCCAGTGGGGTCTGCTCGCGCTTGTTATACTTTTCCAGCCCGAGCTGCGCAGAATGATAGAAAAAATAGGTCGCGCTAAACTTTCCGACCTTAGCTTTATACCATCTTCCGACAGCGGCGACAGCGACGAGATATGGACTCCCGCGATAAACGCCATCTGCGAAGCGGTGCAGAACCTCTCGGCGACCTGTACCGGCGCGCTGATAATCTGCGAGCGCAAAACGCGTCTCGGCGAGCAGATAGATACGGGAACTATTCTCAACTGTACCCCCAGCGCCGCAGTATTCGGCAATATATTTTACCCGAACACACCTCTGCACGACGGCGCAGTAATAATGCGCGACGGCAGGATACTTGCTGCGGGCTGCTTTCTGCCAAAGCCGCAGAAAGAGGAGCTTGTTGCAAAACAGCTCGGCTCGCGCCACCGCGCGGCTATCGGCATGAGCGAAAACAGCGACGCTATCGTAATAGTAGTCAGCGAGGAAACGGGCACTATCTCTGTTGCCGAAAATGGCGAACTTACCCGCGGTTTTTCTAAGGAAAGTTTGGCGAAGCTGCTGAAAAACCGCCTTATCCCCGAAACGCAGTCTGAAAGCGAGCCTACAAACTTTGCGGGAAGGATGATCTCAAAATGGAAAAAATGACCCAAGAGAAAAAGTCCGAAAAACGCAGCGGCGGGCCACGCAAAGAGCTTTCGGATTTTGTGCTGAAAATAACTGCGGTCATCATAGCGATAATAATTTGGTTCGCACTTTCGATAACCCAGTACCCCACTGTAAATAAAACGATAACCAATGTTCCCGTAGATTTCTCGATGCACGGCACTACCGCTGAAACTAAGGGCCTGAGCGCGCTCGGCTATAAGGATATTTCCGTAGACGTCGAGATACAGGGCATGAACTACGAGATAGGCACATACACCGCCAGCGACCTTATCGCGACGGTAAACCTCGACTCGGTAAACAAAGAGGGCACTTACGAGCTGGAGATAGATGTAAAATCTGCACACTCCGCCGATAAATGCAGCGTTATTTCCGTAACGCCCGAAACGGTAGAGGTGAAGTTCGACCGCATCGACTCCGCAAGTTTCGGACTCCAGATCTCCGCGCCGAACGTTTCGGCAGCTGAGGGTTACACCCTTAAAGAGAGCACTACCTCGCCCGAAAATATAGAGGTCAGCGGCCCTGAGAACGAGCTTGAGCGTATCGACAGAGTTGTAGCCGTTTACGCCGAGAGCCGCGTTATCGACGAGGACACCACCGTTTCTACCGACTCGCTGCTCTTCTATGACGCCGATGATAACCTGCTCGACAGCTCAAATTACACGCTTTCGGCGAAAAAGGCGGACATAAATTTCGTGGTCTATAAGAAGGTAACCGCGCAGATCTCGGTAGAGTATACCGACGTTCCGCCCGGCTTTGATACATCGAGCCTTCCGCTGAATATCAATCCCGAGAGCTTGAGCATCATAACGCCTCAGCTGGACGCGGCGAGCACCGAGGACATCAAGCTTAAAGCAGTTTCGCTTTACAAGCTTATCCCCGGTCAGCGCAATAAATTCGATATAGATTCGCTGCTTTCGGCGGGCGAGATAAATCAGTCGGGCGTAGATCAGATAGAGCTGAGCATTGACTCCAGCACCTACGATAAACGCACTTTCCAGATACCGACAAAGAATATCCAGTACAAAAACGTTCCCGAAGGCAAGGAAGTTGCCGCCGAGAGCGACCAGATAACAAACATTACCATGATCGGTCCGAAGGAATACATCGAAAAACTGAAAGTTTCCGACCTCACGGCGGAGATAGACCTCAGCGATATTTCCGCAAACGGCTCGATCTCGCACGAAGTCGTGATCTACTCGGGCAGCTATCACAATATTTGGAATATCGGCACGCACGAGGTAGTTATAAACGTTTCCGACAGCTCGGAAAGCACGAAAAATGATTGATCTAAGCACGGGAATCGCAGCAAAAATGCGGTTCCCAGTGTTTTTGAAAAGGAGAAAAATATGGGTTTTACCGTTAATCAGATAGCAGCTCCCGTCAGCGCCGATAAGCGCGAGGTGATTGAAAAAGCGCGCAGGCTTTGCGGCATTTCGCCCGATAAAATAAAGTCGGCGGAAATTCATAAGACCTCGCTCGACGCCCGCAAACGCAGCAATATCCACTTCGTCCACTCGGTCTATTTCGAGCTTGCCGACCCCGCGGAAGAGCAGCGCCTTTGCGCGAAAAAGGGCTTTTGTCGTATCGCGGACGAACCTGCTCAGCCGAAATTTTCCGATAAAATGCGCGAGGGCAGAACGGTAGTAGCTGGCTTCGGCCCTGCGGGAATGTTCTGCGCGCTGACTTTGGCGCGCTGCGGCTACCGTCCGCTGGTGCTTGAAAAGGGCGCGGAGGTCGATAAGCGCACGCAAAAGGTCGAGGCTTTTTGGGCGGGCGGCGAGCTTGACGAAAACAGCAACGTCCAGTTCGGCGAGGGCGGCGCGGGCACTTTTTCCGACGGCAAGCTGACCACGCGCATAAAAGATCCCCTCTGCCGCAGCATTTTACAGGACTTCGCACGCTTCGGCGCGGACAGCTCGATACTCGCGAAAGCCAAGCCGCACATCGGCACGGACGTGCTCAAAACGGTCGTGAAAAATATACGCCGCGAGATAATCGCGCTCGGCGGCGAGATATGCTTTGAAACTCCACTGACAGATATTACCATGCGCGGCGGCGAGATATGGTCGGTGAAAAGCGCGCGCGGTGAGGAGCGCTGCGCCGCGCTTGTGGTTGCCTGCGGACATTCGGCTCGCGAAACGTTCCATTTGCTGGATAACAGCGGTATAATCATGCAGCCGAAGCCTTTCTCGGTCGGTGTGCGCATCGAGCATAGGCAGACCGCCGTCAACGAGTCGCTTTACGGCGTGCACGCAGGCAATCCGCTGCTGCCCGTCGGCGAATATCAGCTCTCACACCGCAACGCCGAGGGCAGGGGAGTTTACACATTTTGTATGTGCCCCGGCGGAACGGTGGTAGCGGCGGCGAGCGAGCACGACGGCGTGGTAACAAATGGCATGAGCGAGTTTGCGCGAAACGGCGAAAATGCAAACGCGGCGGTCGCTGTCTCGGTCTCGCCGTCCGATTTCGGCAGCGGCGTGTTCGCGGGCTGCGATTTCGCCCGATCAATCGAGCGGCGCGCTTTTGAGATGACTGGCGGTTACGCCGCACCTGCCACCACCATCGGCGGTTTTCTCTCTGGCAAGCCGACGCTGAAAGGCGCTTCCGTCACGCCGACTTACCAGCGCGGGCTTGCCGCCTGCGAACTGCGCGACCTTTTTCCGAGGTTCGTGACTGATATGCTCGAGGTCGGTCTGCGCAATTTTGCAGGCAAAATGCACTGCTACGGCGATATGGGCGCAGTACTGACCGCTCCCGAAACGCGCACAAGCTCGCCGATACGCATACCACGTTTGGAAAATTCTGCAACTGCCGAGGCTGCCAACCTCTACCCCTGCGGCGAGGGCGCGGGCTACGCTGGCGGGATAATGTCTGCGGCGGCGGACGGAATGCGCGTCGCGCGGCAGATAGCCGAAACTTACGCCCCGCAGGAGGTCTGAAATGAAAGAATTGGAAACATATTCCGCAAAAATAATAGCGCATATCGAAACCGATTTTCCCGCGAAATTCGGCATACCGCGCCAAAGCGGGTTGGTGGACGAGCTGCGCGGCAGGGTGGTTTTCGAGCCGCAGTACCGCGACCCCGAAGCGCTTCGCGGCATAGAGGGCTTCTCGCACCTTTGGCTGATATGGCTGTTTTCCGAAGCCGAGCGCGAGGGCTGGTCGCCGACTGTTCGCCCGCCGCGGCTGGGCGGAAACAAGCGCATGGGCGTTTTCGCGACCCGCTCGCCATTTCGCCCGAACGCGATAGGGCTTTCCTGTGTGCGGCTCGTTTCGGTCGAAAAAACGCCGCACGGCATGGTGCTGAATGTTGCGGGCGCTGACCTAATGAACGGCACGCCGATACTCGACGTAAAGCCCTACCTGCCCATCGCCGACTGCCGCCCCGAAGCGCTCGGCGGTTTCGCAAAAGAGCATGAGGGCCACTCGCTGGCGGTCGAAATACCACCGCACCTAGCCGACCGTGTGCCGTCTGAAAAACTCGCGGCGCTGAAAGCCGTTCTCGCGCAAGACCCCCGCCCCGCCTATCAGCACGACCCCGAGCGCGTCTACGGCTTCACTTTCGCTGGTCTGGAAATAAAATTCACCGTCAGCGGCGGCGTGCTCACGGTGAAAAATGTTATATGATGTAAAAAAACGGCAGCTCGCTTTGAACTGCCGTTGATTTTTTATTTGCCCGCGCGTGTGCGGTAGTACGAACGTATCAGCTTGCCGCTTTCTGTAAGCTGCGAAGTGCCTCTCTTGATAGCCTTGAGGTTCGTGCCCGACTTGAATGCCGAAGCCGTTTCGCTCTTGCCGCAAGCCGACCAGTTAATGTAGCCGACGTTTTTGCTGTCGAGCAGTTGGAGCCATGTTTTTGTAGCCGCCGCGTTGAATCCGCCGTTGCCCGAAGCGTCGCATGTGCCGAATTCCGAAACCAGTATAGGCAGCCCCTTAGCATAGCAGTTGCTGAATCTGTTGCGCAGCCAGTCGCCGTGCGTGCCAGCGTAGAAATGCAGCGCGTAAACGGTGTTTTTGTCCGAAAGCCTGTTGTTCGCCGCTTGGTCGATGTCCTGGCTCCATGTGCCCGTGCCGACGATTATTATCGCGTCGCTGTCGTACTTGCGTATCGCCTTAGTTACCGCCTCGGCGTATGGCTTTATGTTCGAGTTCCAGTTTACTTTGCCGTTCGGCTCGTTGCAGATCTCGTAGATCACGTTGTCGTAATTCTTGTATTTCTTTGCCATTTCGGTGAAGAAGGATACCGCCTCGCTCTGGTGGTTCTGCGGATTTTGGTCGTGCAGAACGTGCCAGTCAATGATGACGTACATTCCGAGGTCGGTCGCGTTTTTCACGCCAGTGTTCACCTTCGCCTTAGCCTGCGCCGCGAATGTCGAGCCGGTGGTGTAGCCGCCGTACTCCTCGGTGTACATCGCAATGCGTATCGTGTTCACGCCCCAGTCGTCACGCAGGGTTTTGAGCGAAGCCGTGTTGAGTATGTCGGAAAAATCTTCCCACATTATGCCGTGAGTGCTCATTCCGCGTATCTGAAATCTCTTGCCCGATCTGTTGACGATGTTCGCGCCGCTGACTTTCAGCTTGCCGTTCGCCGCGAGGGGGGTGGAAGCCTTTTTTGTCTTAGCCGTCACCTGCTCCGAGTTTCCTAAGATCACCCTGCCGCCTACGTTCATGTAAGCCTTTACGCGGTAGGTGTACTCTTTGTTCGAGGTCAGCCCCGTGTTGGTGTAGCTGACAGTCGTGCGCGAGCTTATGTTTTTGATTCCCTTGTACTTTTTGGTCGCGGGGTCTAGGCGGTAGATCTTGTAGCCGCTGCTGGTGTGAACTTTTTTCCAGCTCAGCTTTATGCTCGTTTCGCCCGCCTTTGCGCTCAGGTTCTTTACTGATTTCGGTATTATGGTGAAGCTCAGCGTTTTGCTGCCGCTGTAGCTGCCCTTGCCCTTTACGGTAACTTTTCCCGTGCCGACTTTCACGTTGTTCGAGTAGGTGAGCGTGTAGTCGGTGCCGTATGTCAGCTTTTTCGCGCCGTCCGTAACGGTTATCGTCGGCCTTATCGCCTTGCCCGTGTATTTAAATTTCGTCGCTCCGAGCTTAGCCTTGCAGCCGCTCAGCGATTTTCCCGCAACGCGGTAGTATCCGTTAGCCGAAGCGCTTATCGGTGTGAAGCTCTGCGCCAGTCCGCCCGCTCCGCCGGCAGCCAGTACAGCCGCCGCCAGCAGCGCCGCCGCCGCTCCGCGTGCTTTTTTTATTACAGACATTTTTTGATTTCCTCCCTTATCTGCCGAATGTATCAGCTTGTTATCACTATTATAACATATTATTCTCACATTGTAAAGCACTTTTTGTGGATTTGCGATAAAAATTCCCGCCGTGCATTTTTCAGCACAGCGGGAAGCTGTTTTTGTTAAGTTATCAATAGAATCTGTTGCGGAGTTTCTTTATTATGAAGAATACCGCGCCTGCAACTACTACCACCGCAACGCCGATTATTACGAATATCAGCGGGCTGGTCTTGCTGCTCGACTTTTCAGCCTCAGACTCGGTAGAGATGGTGTTGCCCTTCTTGGTTACCTGAAGCTCTTCGATTATCTCGCGCGGCTCAGCGTTTTCGTTGTAGCCGTCGAGGTTCTTGATGTATTTCTTGTCGCCTATATTGTCCGGAAGCTGTATCGTGATGTTGTCGATGTAGAAAACCGTGCCTTTAACAGCACCGGAGGTCGGTATGTCGAATATTATCTTGGTAGCGCTGCGCTCTTCGCCTACGGTAACGAATGCTTTCTGGTACTGCGAGATGTTGTTCTGCGTGGTGGTGTTTACCTTTAGCTGCGTTGCTATGTCGGAAACGCGCACATTGTCCTCGTCAGCAGGGTACACCCAAGCCGATTTGCCCATCAGTGCCTTTTCGTCCGCGTCGGTAAGGCGGTAAGCAAATGTTACCATGCAGCCGTCGAAACAGGTCAGCCCAAAATCTTTCGCTTCAAGCTCAAAACCGATTATGCTGACGCTGCTCGTGTCTTCCGTTTCGGGAGCGTCGGGGAAAAGCAGGTTGTTGTCGTCGTCGCGCGCCATGCCAGAGCAATTGAAGTAGCCGTCTACGCCGTCGGTAGATGCCGAAACTTTCATCGAAGCGCCCTGATAATAGGTGTCCTTGTCTTGCGCCAGCTTTATGCCCGCTTTGTCGGCGTCGCGCGTTAGGTGTACATAGTCTTTGTATTTCTCAGTGTCGAAAGAAATGGCCGGAACATTGTCAGCCGAAAGCATAGTTCCGTCAGCCTCGAATTTTATAACAGGCTTTTCATCTTTGGCGTCGTCGGCAAAAACCGTACCTGCCGAAAATGTCAGCACAGCAGCTGCGGCTGCGAATGCAGAAAGCACTCTTTTAAAAATCATATCATCTAACCCCTTTTATTATATTGCGAATAAATATCTATATTTAATTTTACAATAAAAATTCATATTTGTCAAGCTGATTTTAAAATATTGCTGAAATTGTAACCCTCTCGTAACCCGAAAATGTTCAAATCGTCAATATGCCACGCAGTTAAACGTTTACATAATGCCGAAAAAAGCGGCATGTCTCAGCCGCTCAGTCCGTATATTTTGACGTTAATATTGCTGCGTTACGTTCGCCTTGCTGTCTGACAGCAGCTGCTCGCTTAGTTTTCTCGTGCCGTCCTCGGCGCAAACGCCTAAGTCTATCGCTGTTTTGATTATTCCATCGCCGATGGCTTTTGCGTACTCGGTCTGCTTCGTTTCAAAAAGCTCGTTGTCGGTGTCGTTGGTCATAAACCCCAGTTCTATCAGGCAGCTCGGCATGACCGTGTCCATGTTCACCTGATAATTCTGGTCGCTCCAGCCGCTGTAACCGTACTTTACGCCCCTGTCCTGCGAGATGCCCGCCGTGCCGAGTGCTGTAAGTATGTTCTGCGCCAGCGCCGTGTCGTACTGCGGCTGATTGCTGTTCACCCATATCTCAACGCCCGATTCGCTCGCGTTGTCCGAAACGCTGTTGCGGTGCAGAGATACGAAAAAGTCCGCACTGCCTTGATTTGCAATGGCGCACCGCTCTGAAAGCGATACCTGCACGTCCTCCGAGCGGGTCATTATCACCGAAACTCCGCAGCTCTCGAGATACTCTTTGACTTTCAAACCTATCTCTAGGTCTTGGTCTGATTCGTACTTTTCGTCGCTCGTGACAGCGCCCTTGTCGTAGTCGCCGTGGCCGGGGTCTATGCATACGGTGAAATTCATGTTGCTGTACGCAGGCTCAGCCGCGCTGTCCGCCGTGCTCGATGTGCTGTCCGCCGCCGAGCTTTCATCAGTAACGGCAGGCTCGGCAGCGCTCTCCTCGGCGGAATATGTAGCCGCCAGCGATGAATTTACCTGTATTTCGGTCTTGTCGTTGGCAAAAGCCGTCAGCGCCGCCTTTATAAGCTGCACTATGCCCGCTGCCAGCAGTACGAATATCACCAGCGCGGCGAATATCCTGCCCCAGTATATCTTTCGCTTTTTGTAGCGCGTTATTTTTACTATCCCGTCGTCGTAATATGTGTACTTTGTCCTGCCTTGCCATTGCACAGAAACTACGCGGTGTTCAGCTATCTGCTCAGCCGTTTGTCTTTCAGCCATTTGGTTAAAGTCTGCTCCTTTCAGATAAGCGTGCGGTTGTCGCAGTATTCGCAGGTGAGTATGTCGCCTGAGCCGGCGAAGTAGTGCGGCAGATATGTTTCGCGGTGGGTTATGCAGCCCGGATTAGAGCATTCAACGTGCTTGTGCTCTCTGCCCCTTATCAGCGGCGCAGGCGTGCCGTTCCCGCGCAGTATAGTCAGTATCAGCGCCATGCGTATGTACATTCCGTATTTAGCCTGCTTGAAGTACATAGCGCGCGGGTCGTCGTCTACCTCTATCGCTATCTCGTCTACTCTCGGCAGCGGGTGCAGCACTATCATGCTTTCCTTAGCGCGGCTCATTTTATCCTTGTCGAGAATGTAGTTGCCCTTTTGCTTTAGGTATTCCTCATGGCTCGCGAAGCGCTCCTGCTGTATGCGCGTCATGTAGAGCACGTCCAGTTCGCCGATGGCTTCATCAAGCGAGCTTACCTCGCTGTATTCAAATCCGCCTGCCGCGAGTATGTCCTTTATATAGGCGGGAAGCGCGAGGTCGGGGGTAGAGATCAGCACGAATTTGCTGCCCTTGTAGCAGGTCATAGCCTTTATCAGCGAGTGTACTGTCCTGCCGTTTTTGAGGTCGCCGCAGAAGCCTATCGTCAGCCCCTCCAGCGAGCCTTTCTCTTCTTTTAGCGTAAAGAGATCGGTGAGCGTCTGGGTGGGGTGCAGGTGTCCGCCGTCGCCCGCGTTGACAACGGGGCAGTCGGCCGTCAGCGCCGCCGCTTTTACTGAGCCTTCGGTAGGGTGGCGCATTACCATTATGTCTGCGTAGCCAGAAACTATCTTAGTAGTGTCCTTTATGTTCTCGCCCTTTGCTACCGAGGAGGTCGCGGGGTTGTCAAAGCCTATTATAGTGCCGCCCAGCCGCAGCATAGCCGTCTGGAACGACATCTGCGTTCTGGTGGAAGGCTCGTAAAAAAGCGTACCCATTATTTTTCCGTCGCATACCTTTGCGTAGGCTTCAGGGTTCTCGCGTATCTCGTGCGCAAGCGCCAAAAGTTGGTTCCACCATGAAACGGGGTAATCGTTAAGGTCAATAAGGTTTATCCTCTGCTCGTAGTTCGACATAAACAAACACTGCCTTTCAGTCATTTAGACGATTCGTTTTTTACAAATATCGCCCTAAAAATTCATCATCTCTAATTATATCACAACGTCAGCACAATTGCAAGTGCAAGAGTGTGAGAATTAAATGATATTTCTCTTTTAGAAATATCAACGTTAATATAAACTTAACAGAAAGTTAATCGAAAATATTCGTCTTTTTCGCCTTGTTTTGTCATTATTAAGTGAAAGTAATTTTTTTATGAAAGAGTTTTATATAAAAGTGATATCCATAAAAAATAAAAATTATAAAGATACCCCCGCGAGAGATGATGATATGACCGATATGACCGGACTAAGCGGTTACGCCGAGGGGCTTTTTTGCGTATTCGTGATAATTGCATAAATTTTACGAAAAAATATTGCTTTGATTGAAAATATGTGATATACTATATGTATAGTTGACTTTTGCCGCACGGATCTTTTGCGGGAAACATACGGCAGAACATACAGGGGTGAATTATAATAATGACAAATGAAAGCTGTAAAAAGCTCTGGGATGAAATTTTCGGCACGGCTTGGACGGCAATAACCTCAGCCGTTACAGATATAGGAGCTTTTCTTGTAGAAGGTGAAAATTTCCTTATTGATTCTAACGCAAGGCGTATTTTGGGGCTTGATGCAGACGCTACGGGCACACAGCTTATCGACACTTTACAGGCGTATTTCTCTGACGTTACCACTATTTCTCCGCTGCGGGTGAAACTGCTCGAAGTTTCCGATGGCGTGAAAGCAGGCGTGGTGTACTTTGAAAGCGAAAACGCCGGTATAAAGCCTTCTGGTCTGCTGCCGTCAGTTTCACAGAACGAGCTTATCGACATTATAAATGAAAACATCGGCAGTATACTTCTTGCGCTCATCAATATCGACGGCGTAAATAACAGATACCGCGGTGATATGCGCCTTTCTTCAATAATATATCAGGCTCTCGGCGAATATAAAGATAAGACAGGCATATCCGCATACTCGGGCAATAAATACTGGCTGTTTATTAAAGATTTCCGCGGCGATGCCGATAAGTTCGCGCGCGAGTTCAAAGACACCGTGCGCAGCGGTATAGCCGCTATGCATATCGACGGCAGCACTTTCCAGCGCCAGTCGGTGACCGTGACCATGGGCTACGGCGTGGGCTTTGAAAAAGCCTCGATGTTTATGCACGCCGCGGGCTGCGCGCTTTATGAGGCGCAGGCGAAGGGCGCGGGAAGCTACTGCATCTTCACGCCCGAAAAGTACGAGCACCAGAAAAATGAATTTGTAAATATCCGCGCTTTCTCCGAACTGCTGGACGATAACCTTTTTACATACCACTTCCAGCCGATAGTAAGCGCTTGTACCGGCGATATTCTCGCTTACGAAGCCCTCATGCGCACCCCGCAGGAGATAGGCTTGAATCCTTTTCAGATACTCGATTACGCCGAGCGCTACGGCAGACTTTACGATATTGAAAAGGCTACCATATTTAATACTATGAAATATCTCAGCGAGCACCAGTCGGAATTTGAGGGCAGGTCGCTTTATGTGAACTCCATTACTGCGCATATGCTCAAGGACGATGATTTCGCGGCTATAACGGCTGATTACGGCGAGCTTATGGAAAAGGTGGTAATAGAGCTTACCGAGCAGACCGAGATCACCGATGAGAGCCTTGAGCGCATACACAGAAGAATGAAGGACAACCATATGCACCTCGCCATCGACGATTACGGCACCGGATATTCCAATACATCGAACCTGCTGCGGTACGACCCCGATATAGTAAAGATAGACCGCTCGCTCATAACAAATATCGACTCGAATTTAAAAATGCAGCAGATAGTTTCGGGCATCATCGACTTTCTGCACGCCAGCGGCTATCTGGCTTTGGCAGAGGGAGTAGAAACGCGCGAAGAGCTGCACACTATGATAGCTTTCGGCGCGGATTACATACAGGGCTATTACGTTTCCCGCCCAAAACCCGTGCTGCTCCGCGAGATCTCTTCCAACATAAAGACCGAGATCGTGAAATTCAGTCAGGAAACTGGCAATGGCACGCGCAAGATCTACCATGTTTCAGAAAACGAAATAGTTGACCTCGCAAAGCTGGTATCAAAAAATTATACGCATATTTTCATAGCTGTTTCAAATGCAGTGATAGATGGTTTCGGACTTAAAAAGCCTGCTGCTGTTTCTATAACAGTAAAAGACGGCAAAAAAAGCACTATAGTTATAAACTCTGTAAAACTTATAGCCAGTAATTCGGAACCGCTGGTACAGATCGGAAATAATTCTGAAGTCGAGTTTATTTGTACAGGAAATAACTCCTTTGAACATCGCGGCATATATGTGCCATCAAGCTCTTCCTTACTTATAAAAGGTTCGGGCGATCTGAAAATACTTGCTGAGGCGCGCAGCTGCTACGCTATCGGCAACGACTGCCAGCACAGCGCGGGCAATATCACAATAGAGATGACGGGCAAATTGGATGTTTGCGCTAACGGCGATAAATGTGTGGCGATAGGCGGCGGCAAAAATTCAAAGAATACCAAGATACGCATTATTTCAGGTGCTGTAAGCATAGCCTGCACGGGCGATGTTTGTCTGGGCGTAGGCTGCTTCAATGAGCACGCCGATATTGAGCTGAGCGATTGTAATCTTAATTTCAAAATGTCCGCCGTACATTCGGTCGGCATCGGCTCGGTAAACGGCTCGGCTGACGTGTCGCTCAAAAATTACAGCCTTGAAGCCAATTTCGCAGGCAATATGCAGACGGGAATAGGCGTAGAGAGCGAGGGAAAGGGCAGCGTAGACATCTGCGCCGGCAGAATGAATATGGTGCTGCGCGGCAGAAACCTCGCCTGTATCGGTACTCGCAGCGGCGATATGAAGATCGATGCCGACGACTCAGTTTTTCGGCTGTACTGCGAGGGCGGCATAACCACGGGCATAGGCGACGCAGAGGGCAGCGGCGACGTTGCCATCAGAAACAGCGAACTGAATATCACTTTCCATACTGACAACGGCTTCGGCGCAGGCAGCAAAAACGGCAGCCTTATCTACGATGGCGGCGTACAGTATATCAGTATAAACGAATGAGCACATATCAGTCAGGAGGCTCGGTTCATGGATAACAATAAATCGGTAAAACGCAGAAGAATAAAGGTCGGTCTGCTCGTCAGCCATCTGGAAGAGGACTTTGACGATCAGGTCTGCGAGGGCGCTATGATAGGTGCTGAGCAGGCAGACGTTAACCTTGTTATATTCCCCGGCAGATACGTTGACGGAGTGTATGCCGATAAGCTGCGTACAGAATATGAATATCAATATAACACCCTCTTTGATATGGCGGCGCAGAATAAATTCGATGTTTTGCTTGTGCTGATAGGCACTCTCGGCAGCCATCTTGATAAGGATAGAAAAGCCGAGTTTCTGAAAAAATTCGGCAGCACTCCCGTAATAACCATCACCGCGCGCGTTGACGGCTACCCATGCGTCATGCTGGATAACCGCACAGGTCTTGCTGACGTGATAGAGCACCTTATAACGGTGCACGGCTGCCGCAGGATAGGCTTTATGAGCGGCCCTAAGACAAGCCAGGACGCGCAGGAGCGCCTTAACGTTTATAAAGAAGTGCTGGAAAAACACGGTATTCTCTATGATGATAAGCGTGTGGGATATGGCAATTTTTCAAAGTACGTTGTAAACGAAGTGGGCGAGCTGCTTGATAATAATCCTGACATCGAAGCACTCGTTTTTGCGAACGACCAGATGGCGGCAGCAGGCTATAAAGCTATGGAACAGCGCGGGATACGACCCGGCAAGGATGTTTTCGTTACAGGCTTCGACGATGACCCCGTCGCCGAAGAGCTGATACCCCACCTCACCACCGTTAAAGCCGACCCGGCCGAGCTTGGCTATAACGCCGTTATCGAAGCGGTGAAGTACATTGTAAACGGCGCTATGGAAAATGAAATGGTGCCTTCCTCAATGGTATGCCGCAATTCCTGCGGCTGTCAGGGAAATCCGCGCTTGCGCTCTCTTACGCTTGGCGATATATCGGAAGATTCCGAAGACTTTGACAAACGGATAAGCGCTCTGCTTTTTGATAAATACCGCACCAGCGAGGATACCGCGGTGCTGCGCCGCGGCTTTTCCGCTTGGCTGCACGCTCTGCGCGGTTACTGTAATGCCGAGAATATCTGTGATGAATCTATGCGCGAAAAAGTTCTTGAAAGCTCAGACTCGCTCTCAGACGAAAAGTTTTTCAACTTTATAAACTCTGATACGCTTTTCGCCGTGCTGGAATATGTGAATCAGATATTCATCAAAAAGCTCAGCGACCCTGCTGACCATATGCGGCTAAACAGACTGTTTTTGCAGCTCTACAAAATAATCTCAGAGCGAAACTCTGCTTACTGCAAGGCAAAGCTTGAGGATAACTATTTTCTCACATGGCAGACCAACTCGATAACCCGCGATATGCTCGTTTTTGAAGCTTACGATGACCGCGCCTACGAGTCGGTGGTGGATAAGCTTACCCGCCTTCATATGGACTCCAGCTACCTTTTCAGCTACGATTCCGCCGTTATAAACCTCAAAACAGATAAGTGGACGCCGCCGAAGACCATAAAGCTGAAATCTTACCACAACGGTGCGGAAGCTATAATCCTCCCGCCCGAAGAGCAGGATATCCCCTCAGACCAGATATTCTCAAACATATTTCTCCCGCAAGACCGCCGCTTCTCGATGGTGGTATCGCCGCTTTTCTCAAACGAAGAGCATTACGGCGTGCTGATGTGCGAACTGAAACACGAGTATTTTCACTATATACAGTCTGTAACAGTACAGCTCTGCGCCGCGCTGAAAATAATCATGCTGATGAAACAGCAGGCGGTAACGAGGAAAAATCTGCAAAAGAGCCTTATCGAGATCAAGGAGTATAACCAGCTTCTCAGCGACCTTTCCCGTCAGGATGAGCTTACCGGCTGCTTCAACCGCCGCGGTTTCTTTGAAGAGCTTAGAAAACGCCTCAGCGATGACGCGAACGACGGCGCAGAGGCTATAATGGTATTCGCCGACCTCGACTGCCTAAAAACCATCAACGACCGGTTCGGTCACGAAGAGGGCGATTTCGCTATACGCTCCGCCGCCGAGATACTCAAAGAATCTTTCGGCGATAACGAGATAGTCGGAAGGATAGGCGGCGATGAGTTTGCCGTGTGCGCTTTCCTACACGGAATGGTAGATATACCACGTCTGCGCGACTATATCGAGAGCGTTTCCGAACGCTATAACGCCCTGCACGCCGCCGATAAGCCGTATATCGTGCATATCAGCGTAGGCGTTTATTCATTCGTCTGCACAGGCACGGTGGAGATAACCGAACTGCTCAGCCACGCCGACGCGTTGCTTTACGAGCAGAAGAAACACAAGAAACCTATACTGAAAAGCGAATGTTCATAAAAAATTTACATTTTGCGTCAAAAGCGCCCTTGACAATGGGCGGGTATGGTGGTATAATATATAAGCATTCGTGATCTAAAGACAGTCGGCATAAAGGTAAGCCCGACCGAGGATTGTGGCAATGATATTTATTTTGCTAACTTGTTCCTCTTTTTGGTCTGCGATCAGAAAGAGGATTTTCTTTATTGCGTTTGCTATTTTTAATTTCGTGAGGTGAAATCATAATGGCAAGTGAAAAGATTCTGGCTTCCAAGAAGGAAAAAGTAGCCGCTCTCGCTGAGCTGCTGAAGAACTCCTGCTCGGGCGCTCTCGTAGATTACGAGGGTATCACCGTAGAGGAGGACACCAAGCTCCGCCGCGAAATGCGCGAGAACAACGTGCAGTACTTCGTAGAAAAGAACACCATGCTCCGCCTTGCATTCAAGGAGGCAGGCATCGAAGGTCTTGACGACGTGCTCAACGGCGCTACCGCTATCGCGATCTCTAACGACGACGAGACCGCTCCTGCAAGAATCCTGGGCAAGTTCGCTGACGACTTCGGCGACGCTAAGTTCGAGCTGAAGGCAGGCTTCATCGGTACTACCGTATACGATAAGGCAGGCGTTACCGCTCTTTCCAAGATTCCTTCCAAGGAAACTCTGCTGGCACAGCTGGTCGGCTCCCTCCAGGGACCTCTCACCAAGCTCGCTGCTACGCTCAAGGCTGTTGCGGACAAGAAGTCCGAAGAAGCTGCTTAATAGCTTTCAGCCCAAGTCTGCGGCATGATACAGCCGCGTAAATAACTTAAATTAAATGTTAAAGGAGAAAATTATCATGGCATCTGAAAAAATTACTAACATGATTGAAGAGATCAAGACTATGTCCGTTCTCGAGCTTTCTGAGCTTGTAGACGCTATCCAGGAAGAGTTCGGTGTTACCGCTGCTATCGCTGCTGGCCCTGCTGCCGGCGGTGCTGCTCCTGCGGAGGCAGAGAAGACTGAGTTCGACGTTATCCTCGCTTCCTTCGGCGACGCTAAGATGGGCGTTATCAAGGCTGTTAAGACCATCACCGGTCTGGGTCTGAAAGAGGCTAAGGCTCTCGTTGAAGAGGCTCCTAAGGCTATCAAGGAAGGCGTTTCCAAGGCTGAGGCTGAGGATCTTAAGGCACAGCTCGAGGCTGCCGGCGCTACTGTTGAGCTCAAGTAATTTAAGCTTAAACATAAAGTATTCAATAAAGACCGTTCCGCATGGGACGGTCTTTTTATGTTACAGTAATGTGTATAAAAGATTAAATTTGTGTGAGAAATTGCCCGCGGGTCTTGAAATCCGCCCGGAATGTGTTATAATATAAAGTAGAGAGAAGTACCTCTCGGAAATATTATAAAGGAGGCTAATCACTATGGCTTATAAGATCAGTGACGATTGCATCGCTTGCGGCGCTTGTGCAGACCAGTGCCCCGTTAGCGCTATTTCTGAAGGAGACGGAAAGTACGTTATCGACGCAGATACCTGCATCGACTGCGGCTCTTGCGCAGGCGTATGTCCCGTCGGCGCACCTAACGCTGACTAATAATATTAGGTACATATTGGCAGACCTTTCTTGCTCAGAGCATGAGAGGTCTGCTTTTTTGCGTAGTTTTCACTAAAATTACAAAAATCCCTATTGACAAATATGGTTATATGATATATAATGTATACATACGGTTGAAAACTTTAGGCTATTATGCACATAACTATGCCGCCCTTTAGCCGTGTAATCCATATAATGAGGGAGCGAATCACTTTGAAAAACTACGATAATACACAGATCAAAAATATTGCGATAGCGGGCCACGCAGGTTCGGGCAAGACTACTCTTACCGAAACGCTGCTTTACGCGGCGGGCGTTACCGACCGTTTGGGCAAGGTCGCCGACGGCACTACCGTTTCTGACTATACCGCCGAAGAGATAAAGCGCAAAGGCTCGGTCTACACCTCGCTTTCGTTCTATGAGCGCGACGGCTTTAAGGTAAACCTGCTCGACACCCCAGGCCTTTTTGACTGCGAACAGTCGATGGTAGAGGGTATTTCCGCCTGCGGCTGCTGCATGATAACTGTATCGGGCAAGTCGGGCGTAAAGGTCGGCACGCATAAGGCTTACAATTACGCCAAGAAAATGGGCAAGCCCGCGATGTTCGTAGTTACCAAGCTCGACGATGAAAACGCCAACTTCAATAACGTGCTCACGCAGCTAAAGACCGAGTTCGGCCCCGCCGTGTGCCCCGTTGTTGTTCCCGTCATCGCCGACAGAAAGATAGTTTCGTTCGTAAATCTTATCGAGATGAAAGCTTATAAATACGTTGACGGCAAGGCTGTCGAAACAGATATGCCTACAGCCGAGGTCAGCGAGAAGATGGGCTACCGCATCGACGGTCTTATCGAAGCTGTTTCCGAGGCCGTTGCCGAAACTGACGAGGCGCTATTTGAAAAGTTCTTCTCTGGCGAGGCTTTCACGCAGAAAGAGCTTATCGACGGCATACATAAGGGCGTGAACGAGGGCATAATCCTCCCCGTGACCTGCGTTTCCGCGGCTACTATGGCGGGCGTGGATATGCTGATGAAAGAGATAACCCTCCTCCTGCCTGCCCCCGCTGAAAAAGAGGATAAGCCCGCAATTTCCGCAGACGGCACGCCTTGCAGTATCATCTGCGAAAGCGCCGCACCGCTCAGCGCGATAGTTTTCAAGACAGTGGCCGATCCGTTCGTCGGCAAGCTTTCGTATATCCGCGTGCAGTCGGGCACTCTCAAGAGCAATACCGAGGTCGTGAACGCCGCTACCGGTGCGACGGAAAAGATCGGCAAACTCTTCTTCCTAGAGGGCAAGAAGCAGATCGAAACTGCGGAAGTAGGCTGCGGCGATATTTGCGCCGCCGTGAAGCTTTCGGCGCATACGGGCGATACTCTCTGCGACCCCGCCCGCGTTATCTCATACGCTGTACCGAAATTCCCCGCGCCGACCTACCGCGTAGCGCTAAAGGCAGTTTCGCAGAGCGACGAAAGTAAGATAAGCTCGGCAATATCCCGCCTGCTGGAAGAGGATATGTCGCTGAAATATGAGCAAGAGCCCGATACCCTCGAAATGATACTAACCACTCTCGGCGGTCTGCACCTAGACTCCACCGTTGGCAGATTAAAGCGCGATTTCGGCGTTGACGTCACCACCTCCGTGCCCAAGGTCGCCTATAAGGAAACTATCCGCAAGAAGGTCAAGGCGCAGGGCAGATACAAGAAGCAGTCGGGCGGTCACGGTCAGTTCGGCGATGTTTGGATAGAGTTTGAGCCTTGCATTTCCGATGAGCTGATATTTGAAGAGCGCGTTTTCGGCGGCGCTGTTCCCAAAAACTATTTCCCCGCGGTAGAAAAAGGCTTGCAGGAGTGCGTGAAGCACGGCGTGCTGGCTGGCTTCCCCGTGGTCGGCGTAAAAGCGATTTTGGTCGACGGTTCTTACCACCCCGTTGACTCTTCCGAAATGTCGTTCAAGACGGCGGCGGCTCTCGCTTTCAAAGAGGGTATCCCGCAGGCCGAGCCTATGCTGCTCGAGCCGGTCGGCAACCTCACCGTTACAGTTCCCGATGATAAAACAGGCGACGTTATCGGCGAGCTGAATAAGCGCCGCGGCAGAGTTATGGGCATGATCCCCTCTGAGGAAAAGGGCATGACTGAGGTAACCGCAGAAGTGCCGATGGCTGAGATGAGCGATTTCACTCTCACCCTCCGCCAAATGACTCAGGGTCAGGGCACTTTCACTTTAGAGCAGGCGCGTTACGACCGCCTCCCCGAAAACCTCGTTGCCGAAGTTATTGCAAAGAATTTCGCAGGTTAAAAATCAAAACAGCATAAAAATAACGCAGGAGTTTTGCCGCTCCTGCGTTTTTGTTTGCGTAAATTTATTCAGCGCCGCTTTTTTCGTCAGAGCCTTCGCTTTCCAACTTCGACTCAGCCTCCGTAAAAGCCGCGGGGTATTTCGTCTTTAGGTCGATAGGTTCGGTGGTAAGACCCTTGTCGTCAAGCTCCTCCGCCTGCTCGGCAAGGTCGTTCGCCATTTTCTCGAAAACTTCGTAATAAACGTCGTAGCTTTCCTGCATTTTCTCCAGCGAGTCGCCCAGCGTAGCAACGGGTCGGCGCAGACATAAATGCATGTCGTTCGGCATATCGTCAAAATTCAGCTCTTTAGCGAGGAAGCCGAAGTTCAGCGAAAGTCCGTCGCTGTCGATGTACTTGTTGTCGGGCAGGTCTTTCGTTAGGTCGTCCTTCATCAGCGCCTGCAAGCCGGGGTCGGTGTTCGAGTCGGTGATGACCATTATTATGTCGCCCTCTTGCAGATTTGCGTAAAATTTCGTGCTGTTGGTGCTGTAAGTCGGGTCGTTTGAATAATCGTTCAGAGGTATGTTCATTATGGAAACGTGCACCTCGCCGTCGCCGTTCACATCGGGTGTGTACTTCTCAAAAAGCTTTTTCAGTTCATCGCTGTGCTGACCTATTCCGTCGTCCGCGATTACCATTACCGTGATGTCCGGCTTTTCGCGGGTAACGATGTCCACCACAAGGAACGCCACCACCGCCACGAGAAATATGCCGAAGCATATCCACATCTTGTCGTGGTACCAGAAGTTCACGAGCTTTTCCTTGCCGCTGAGCACTCGCTTTTCCTCGTGTTCCTCCTTTATCTCCTCTTCCTCGCTGGCAACGCCCGCTTTCATTTTCATGAGGTCGAGCTTGTCCTGCGCTATCTTGCGGTCGCGCGCCGCCTTTGCTTCACGCTCACGGCGTATGCGTTCTTTCTGCCGCTCTTCGGCTTTAGCCTGCGCTTCCGCCTGCCTTTCGCGCTCCTCCTCGGCGAGCTTTTTTTCGTATTCAAAATCATCGTCGGGCAGCAGCTTGCCGTTTTCCCCTTCGGTTTCGATTTTTTTCATATTTTTTCATTCTCCCTCTTCGGAATAATATACAAATAAATTATAACACATACATATGTACATTCTATTAACCGAACCGTGAAATTTAGGTGAAAGATCAACTTAGCAATATCCATATTTTGCTCAATGATTTAGAAAAGTTCACAAAACTGTCACTCAAATTTGTGCAGAATAACGTTGACATCGGCTAACAATTCTGATATAATGCTTGTTAGCAGGTTGACAGTCAGCTCTATAACTGTCAACCTAGAAACTGTATAACGGTTGACAATAAATAAGAATTATATGAGGAGATATATGGATAAGATAATAAAACTGGCGCTGCCCGAAGATTGCAGGATAATTGCGGTGAGCGATATCCACACTCATTGGCAGCTTTTGGATGATCTGCTGAAAAAAGCGGGATATGACCCGAAGAGCGATTATCTTGTTATCGTTGGCGATATACTGGAACACGGCAGCGATAATATAAAGACCCTTGAATATGTCAAGGCACTTTGTGATAAAAGCGATAAGGCTGTATGTTTGATGGGCAATAACGATATAATGTGCTCTAGAATGGCTTATCACTATGATTTTAAGCGCTTTCAGCAGCAGTTTTATAGAAATGAACATAATACTTTCAGACAAATGGCTAATACCCTCGGGTATGTTGACTGCTGGGAGGGCAATTGGCTTGAAATAAGAGAAAAAGTTGTTGAGAGATATGAGGAACTGCTGACTTTTGTCAGAGATCTTCCTATATGCCTTGAAACGGAAAAATATGTTTTCGTTCACGCAGGGCTTGAAGACCGTCCTGACTGGAGAAATACAGATGATATTTACGCAATAACTGTTCCGTGGTTTTTGCGTAAAGAAAACCCTACGGGCAAACAGCTTGTGTTCGGACATTATCCTACATACAATTACAGACGCTCAAATGTGACAGATCTGCCGATATTCGACAGCAGGAAGAATATGATCTGTATCGACGGCGGTCTTTCTATCAAAGAGGCTTGCCAAATGAATATGCTTGTGATAAACAAGCGCGGCGACGAATATTCTCATGAGGTAATTTGGGACACCGACGTGCCAAAGAAAACGGTGATAAAAGATCATCACAGCGATAGTCAGCCTGTTTATATCGACTGGGAAAAGCAGGACATATCTATAGTTGAAAAAAAGGGCTATTTTACTAAAGTAAAAGATGAATACACAGGCGGCGAGGGGCTTATCCCCAGCCATGAGATATATTATTTTGATGAAAAGCCGCACGTTTATCAGTTTTTATCCTCTTTTCCTAATGTGAAAATGGGCGAGAAAGTATCGGTCTTTTACGAGGACGAAACTATGGCTTTGGTCATAACTGAGGATTCTACAGTCGGCTGGCTGCCGTCTGAGATAATAGAAAAATAAATAAAGGAGGGTAATACCATGTGCGAAGACTGCAATAACTGCGGCGAGCCAATAGTAAAAGGCCCGCAGGACGGCAAACGCCATATCGGCGCGGAGATGCGAATGATCTCAAACCTCATTCGCCGCCGCTTCAACAGCACGCTCAATAGTGAGGACGAGGCCATCAGCGGCTCAAACGGCTGGATACTCGGCTACTTGGTGCAAAACGACGGCAGAGATGTTTTTCAGCGAGATCTGGAAGAGGAATTTCACGTCCGCCGCGCTACTGTTTCAAAGACCATCTGCCTTATGGTGCAGAAAGGCTTGATCGAGCGGCAGTCAGTTCCCAGCGACGCACGCCTTAAAAAGCTGGTGATAACCGAAAAGGGCAGACGCCTGAACGCCGAAATCATAGAGCGCTTCGACGTGATAGAGCGCGATGTGGTGAAGGATATACCGCCAGATAAGCTCGAAAATTTCTTCGAAGTGTGCGATATGATAGTGAAAAATCTTAGTGAAACGGAGGAAAAAGGAATATGATAAAAAAGCTTGCTTCCTGTATCAGGGAGTATAAGAAAGATTCTATCCTAACGCCAGTTTTCGTAGCCTTAGAGGTAGTGCTTGAATGTATTATCCCTTACGTTATAGCGCTGCTGGTAAATAATATACAGCGCGGCTGCGAACTCGGCGTTATAGTTAAGTACGGTCTGGTAGTTTTCGTTATGGCTTGCCTTTCGCTGCTTTGCGGAGCGCTTTCGGGCTACTTCTGCGCCAGAGCTTCCAGCGGCTTTGCAAAAAATCTGCGCAAAGACCTTTTCTATAAGGTGCAGGGCTTTTCGTTTGCGAATATTGATAAGTTCTCGACCTCCAGCCTTGTTACCCGCCTTACCACCGACGTTACCAACGTGCAGAACGCCTACATGATGATAATCCGTATAGCGGTAAGATGCCCCTTTATGCTGATATTCGCGCTGGTAATGTCGGTGCTCATGAGTCCCTCGCTAGCTATGACATACCTCTTTATAGTTCCTGTACTGGCGATCGGCTTGGGTCTTATGATAAAGATCTCTATGCCGATATTCAACCGCCTTTTCAAAAAGTACGACGCGCTGAATGAATCGGTTCAGGAGAACGTAAACGGTATCCGCGTAGTAAAAGCTTACGTTCGCGAAGATTACGAGATAAACAAGTTCAACGAAGCCTCGCAGGAGCTGAAACGCAGCTTTACCCGCGTAGAGAAGATACTCGCTTTTAACTCTCCGCTGATGCAGTTCTGTATGTACGTCACCATGACTGCCGTTTCGCTCTTCGGCGCGGGTATGATAATCCGCAGCGGCGGCTCGGCTTTCAATGTCGGCGACCTCTCGAGCATGATAACTTACAGTATGCAGATACTCATGTGCCTTATGATGATCTCGATGATCTTCGTTATGGTAACTATGTCGGTAGCTTCCGCAAGACGTATCTGCGAAGTACTTGATGATGAAAGCACCATCAAAGATCCCGAAAACGCCGTTACCGATGTAAAAGACGGCAGCGTAGATTTCGATAACGTAGATTTCGCTTACTCGGCAGACGCTGAGAAAAACGTGCTCGAGGGCATAGACCTGCATATCAAGTCGGGTCAGACGATAGGCATTATCGGCGGAACGGGAAGCTCAAAGTCCTCGCTGATACAGCTTATACCTCGCCTTTATGACGTTACGGGCGGCTCGGTAAAGGTAGGCGGCAGAGATGTACGCGAGTACGATATAAAGACTCTGCGCGATCAGGTGGCAGTAGTTCTACAAAAAAACGTTCTTTTCTCGGGCACTATAAAAGAAAACCTGCGTTGGGGCGATGAAAACGCAAGCGATGAAGAGCTCGAGCGCGTATGCAAACTCGCGCAGGCTGACGAATTCGTTCAGAAGTTCCCCGAAAAGTACGATACTTATATAGAGCAGGGCGGTACTAACGTTTCGGGCGGTCAGAAACAGCGCCTTTGCATAGCCCGCGCACTGCTCAAAAAGCCGAAGATACTTATTCTCGACGACTCCACCAGCGCGGTAGATACAAAGACCGACGCGCTGATAAGAAAAGCTTTCGCCGAAGAGATACCCGATACTACCAAGATAATCATAGCTCAGCGTATCTCCTCAGTGCAGGCGGCAGACCAGATAGTAGTTCTTGAGGGCGGAAAGATAAACGGAGTAGGCACTCACGAAGAGCTGCTTGAGAATAACGAGATCTACCGCGAAGTTTATACCTCGCAGAACAAGAACAGCGGAGAGGAGGATACAAATGCCTAAGAAGCCGTATGTAAAAGCCCCTAATGCGCCGAAGCCGCAGATGGGCAGGATACTGAAAGACCTTTTCAGCAATTATAAAAAGCGCCTTACGCTGGTTATCTTCTGCATAATTATAAGCGCAGTAGCGAGCACCGTATCCTCGCTTTTCATGAACCAGCTTATCTCGGTAATAGAGAAAGCGCTGAAAGTTTACAGCGCTGAAGGTGCGGCCGCCGCTATGGAGTACGCAAAGCCGGGAATTACAAAAGTTATCGGGCTGATGATCGCGATATACGTTATAGGAATACTCGCGACCACCGTTTACACGCTGAACATGGCTGTTGTAACGCAGGGCCACCTCGCTAAAATGCGCGAGAAGATGTTCAAGCGCATGGAAAAGCTGCCGATAAAGTATTTCGATCAGCACCCCCACGGCGATATTATGAGCCACTACACCAACGATATAGACACCCTGCGCCAGCTTATCTCGCAGGCACTGCCGCAGGCGCTCACCGCAGGTCTTACACTGCTGGTACTCTTTTTCGTAATGCTCTACCTCAGCGTTTGGATGACGCTTATCGTGGTAGCGGGCGTTCTGCTCATGCTTTGGGTGACTAAAAACATCGGCGGCAAGAGCGCGAAGCACTTCGTAAAACAACAGAAGTCGCTCGGTAAAGCCGAGGGCTATATCGAAGAAATGATAGAGGGTCAGAAGGTAGTAAAGGTCTTCTGCCACGAGAGCCGCGCGAAGCAGGATTTCGATAAGATAAACGAGCAGCTCTTTAACGACGCGAACAACGCTAACAAGTACGCAAATATCCTCATGCCTATCATGGGCAATATCGGCAATATACTCTATATCCTCGCGGCATTCATCGGCGGCGTGCTGATAACGCTGAATGTGCCGAACCTCTCGATCTCGGGTCAGGCTATGAGCATAGCGGTAGTAGTGCCTTTCCTCGGAATGGTGCGCCAGTTCAGCCAGAACATTTCAAATATCTCTCAGCAGATAAACGCGGTAGCTATGGCTATGGCGGGCGCTTCGAGGATCTACGACCTTATCGACGAGCAGCCCGAAACCGACGAGGGATACGTTACCCTTGTAAACGCTAAGTACGGCGCTGACGATGAGCTTGTAGAGTGCGAAGAGCGCACCAACATCTGGGCTTGGAAGCACCCCCACGAGGACGGCAGCGTAACGCTGACTAAGGTTACGGGCCATGTAGAGTTCGATGACGTAGACTTCGGCTATGTGCCCGAAAAGATAGTTCTGCACGATGTTTCCATCTACGCGAACCCCGGCGAAAAGGTAGCTTTCGTAGGCGCGACGGGCGCAGGAAAGACCACTATCACAAACCTTATCAACCGCTTTTACGACATCGCCGACGGCAAGATACGCTACGACGGCATAAATATCAACAAGATAAAGAAAGACGATCTGCGCCGCTCGCTCGGTATAGTTTTGCAGGACGTAAACCTTTTTACAGGCACGGTAATGGATAATATCCGCTACGGCAACCTCGGCGCCAGTGACGAAGAGTGCATAGCCGCGGCGCGCCTTGCAAACGCCGACGATTTCATCAGACGTTTGCCCGAGGGCTATAATACCATGCTCACGGGCAACGGTGCGAACCTCTCGCAGGGTCAGCGCCAGCTTATCTCGATAGCCCGCGCAGCGGTAGCCGACCCGCCCGTAATGATATTGGACGAAGCTACTTCCTCCATCGACACCCGCACCGAGGCGCTGGTACAGCGCGGCATGGACGGACTGATGTACGGCAGAACGGTTTTCGTAATAGCCCATCGCCTTTCCACCGTGCGCAATTCCGACGTTATCATGGTGCTCGAGCAGGGCAGGATAATCGAGCGCGGCAGCCACGATAAGCTGATAGCCGAAAAGGGCAAGTATTATCAGCTTTATACAGGCGCTTTCGAGCTGGAATGATATTTGCTTAAACACTTATACGCTAAAACGGCAGGCTTTTTATGGCCTGCCGCTTTTTTATTCACAATTCCTTAGCCGTTTTCGCCACCGCCCGTATCAAACTATCCACCTGCCGCGAATTGTTGAAAGCGGCGGGCGAGAAGCGCACCGTGCCCTGCTCCAGCGTGCCGAGCGTGCGGTGCGCCAGCGGAGCGCAGTGCAGCCCACCCCTCAGCGCGAAGCCTTTTTCCGAAAGCGCCGCCGATACCCGCTGCGAATTTTTCTCGCCGATGTTGAATGAAACTATCGGCGCGCGGCGGTCGATGCGGTAAAGTTTCACGTCCTTTATCCGCGAGATACCCTGCTCAAACTGCTCGCAGAGCGAGATCTCGTGCGCCAATATCCGCTGCGGAGTTTTCGTTTTTACAAACTCCAGCCCAGCCCGCAGACCTATTATGCCCGCCGTGTTGACAGTGCCGCTCTCCAGCCGCTCGGGCAGGAAAGGCGTTTGCTCGGGCTGCTCTGAGGTCGCGCCCGTTCCGCCTTCCATTATCGTGCTCAGCTCGTACTCGCCGCTTGAGATCAGCAGACCCGTGCCCGAAGGCCCGTAGAGCGCCTTGTGCCCCGAAGCACATATGAAGCTCACCCCGCCGCCGACTTTTAGGTCGATAAGCCCCGCCGCCTGCGCTGCGTCGGTGATGAAACATATCCCGTAGCTGCGGCAAAGCTCGGCAAGCTCGCGTATCGGCATCAGCCGCCCCGTTACGTTTGAAGCCGCCATGCAGCATATGCACTTCGTGTCGCTGCGTATCAGCCTGCGGAAATTCTCTACCGTTTCCTCGTCGCTGTCGCTGATCTGCGCTACGGAAAATGTCGCCCCGCGCCGCTTGTACAGCGCGTATACGGGGCGGAAAACTGAGTTGTGCTCGTAGTCTGAGATTATGATGTGCCCGCCGTACTGCATCATTCCCTTTATCGCCATATTCAGCGCGGCGGTGCAGTTTGCGGCAAAAACGGCGTTCTGCGGCTGCGCGCCGAACATATCAGCCGCCGCCGCGCGCGTCTTGAATACCTGCTCAGATGTCGCGACCGAAAGCTTGTGACCGCCCCTGCCGGGGTTTCCGCCGTACCGCGTGAAAGCAGTCTGCACCGCCGCCGCAACGCTCGGCGGCTTCGGGAACGTGGTGGCAGAGTTATCAAAATTTACGAAATTCATGGCATTATACCACCCCCTTCATATCAGTGTATGATATTCGGTGCGGCTTCGTGCCGAAAATGTCGTATTCCGCCGCGAACTTATCCCGCCCGCGGTGAATATAATGTCGATATACGGTCTTGTGCCGATGATATAGATAAAGCCTCTCTCTGCGCTGAAATTTGTCAGAGTGAGGCTTTTTTTGCTTTATATCATCTTTTTGAGCTGCTCGGAGAAAGCTATCATCTGCTCCATGCTCATGGCTTCGGGGCGTATCGTCGGGCTAAGGCCTGCCGCTTCCGCCGCGCTTATCACCGCAGATTTCTCCGCGCCGATGGTCGCCGATACCGAGTTGCAGAGTGTCTTGCGCCGCTGCTGAAACGCCGCGCGGACTACCTTGAAGAAAAACTTCTCGTCCGTCACCCCCTCGGGAGTGTGCTCGCGCAGGTCGAATCTAATAACGCAGCTGTCAACGTTCGGCGCAGGGTAAAAGCTGCCGCGCGATACGTCGAAAAGCTTCTTCGGCTCGGAAAAATACCGTACTGCGAAAGTTACCGCGCCGCTTTCGCGCGTGCCTGTTTCGGCGCAAAGCCGCACGCCCGCCTCTTTCTGCACCATCACCGTTACCGACTTTATCGGCAGACGCTCTTCCAGCAGGCGCATTATTATCGGCGATGTGATGTAGTAGGGCAGATTAGCGCACACCGCCACGTTCAGCCCTTGAAATTCTTCGTCGATGAGCTTTTTCAGGTCGGTCTGCATGATGTCGGCGTTTATTATCTTCACGTTGTCGTGCTCCGCCAGCGTTTCCGCCAGCACTGGTATCAGCCGCTCGTCAAGCTCTATCGCGCAAACCTTGTCCGCGCGCTTCGCAAGCTCGTGGGTCAGTACGCCAACGCCCGTTCCTATCTCTATTATCCCCGCGCCCTTTTCCGCGCCGCCCATCTCGGCTATCCGCGGGCATACGGCGGGGTTTATGAGAAAATTCTGCCCCAGCTTTTTTGAAAAAGAAAAGCCGTGGCGCTGCATTATCTCATTTACGGTCTTTATCTGATAAAGTCCTTCCAATACCTGTATCCTCCACTTGTTTCGTAATTGTGATCGTTTTAAGGCAACACCGCACAACTACCGCCTAGCGGCTTTGTGCACATCTTGCTTGCGTTTTTGCGAAGCCAAAACAATTTTCCGTCATATCACCCAAAACCTCCTAGCTTAACGCGAGTTAAGCGTCGTCGGCTTTAGGCAATCTGACGAAAAATCTGACGACGCAATCTGCACACAATAGTTGTGCGGTATTGCCTTAATTTTAACACGTTATCGCCGCAAAGTCAACTTTTTTTAGGCATAAAATTTATTTTTCAGCGGATAATATTTTCAGAGATACATCGCAGGAGGTGAAATTTTATGTGCAGAAAAAGATCCGTCCGCAGCAGCGATATTCCCTTGGGGCTTTCGATGGCTATGGCGCAGAACCCCGCCGCTTTCAAAGTTTTCATGCAGCTTCCGCCCGAGCGCCGCGAAAGTCTTGTGATGGGCGAGGATAAGCACGCCGCCGCCAATATACGCGGTATGCGCAGCTTTTCCGATCACCACTTGTACGACTGACCTCGCCGCTGCATTGTGAAATTGCACAATTATCAGCAATAAATCAGTAACAAATTTTATATCAAATTCTGTTGAATTTCGGACGAAAATATTGTACAATATATAAAGGGTATGCTGCGGCTATTATGCCGGCGGCGTACTGCGGCGGCTGTTTTGAGTAATGCCGCTTTCCCCCCGTGCGAGCTTCTGAAAGGAATGGTTTTCGATATGCAGAATTTTGAGCGCCGATTCTTTTCATATTTATGTAAGGATATTTCCGTTAAAGGCGGATCTACCCTCGGCTTTTCGCACTCTAATTGTAATTTATAGCAGTATTATAACAGCAGTTTGCTTCATATAGCTGCTGTTTTTTTATTATACATGGTAATGATGGAGGAATTTTCTTATGAAAAAGGTTGCAGTTATAATGGGCTCAGACAGCGATTTTCCTATCGTGAAAAATGCGCTTGCCGAGCTTAAAAAGTACGGCGTGCCTTTTGAGTGCCGCGTTATGAGCGCTCACCGCACCCCAGAGCTTGCCGCTGATTTTGCGAAAAACGCTAAGGCTAACGGCTTCGGCATAATAATCTGCGCGGCGGGCATGGCGGCTCATCTGGCGGGCGTGATCGCGGGAAACACCACGCTGCCCGTTATCGGCATCCCGATAAAATCGACTTTTGAGGGTCTTGACGCTCTGCTCGCTACCGTTCAGATGCCAAGCGGCATACCTGTCGCAACAGTGGCTGTAAACGGCGCGAAAAATGCCGCGATTCTCGCGATAGAGATGCTCGCGCTTTCAGACGATACCCTTGCCGAAAAGCTTGAAAAGGCTAAGCAGGAAATGGTAGAGGGCGTAGAGGCGAAGGATAAAGCGCTTCAGGAGCAGATAGCTCAGCTTTGAGGATATAAACATTTGAAACATTACGAACTGATACTTTTCGACCTCGACGGCACTATAACAGACTCGGCTGAGGGCATAATCAACTGCGTAGAGCACGCTCTGCGGCAGATGGGAAGAGATGTTCCGCAGCGCAGCAGTTTGTACCGCTTTATAGGCCCGCCGCTTATGGATTCTTTCCGCGATTTCTGCGGTATGGACAACGAGCAGGCGGCTGAGGCGACGCGCCTTTATCGCGAAAGGTATAAGGATATAGGAATATTTGAAAACGCAGTTTACAGCGGCGCGGCGGAAATGCTCGCGCGCATAAGGGCTGCGGGCAGGCGCACTGCGCTGGCTACATCTAAGCCCGAGGTCTACGCGCGCAGGATAATCTCTCACTTCTGCCTTGACGAATACTTCGATTTTGTCGGCGGGGCGGAGATGACAGGCGAGCGCACCAATAAAGCGGCTGTTATAAGATATGTCATGAAAAGCTGCGGGGCTGAGGCGGATAAAACGCTTATGGTCGGCGACAGACATCATGATATAGAGGGCGCGGCTGCCGAGGGCATCGATAGCTTAGGCGTGCTTTACGGCTACGGAAACAGGGAAGAGCTTGAAAAAGCCGGCGCTGACTATATAGCCGAAACTCCCGCGCAGACTGCGGACATTATACTAGCATAAAATCAAATTTTACATATGATCTTAGGAGGAAATCAACATGGCAAACGTAGTAAAGGGCGAACAGCTTTATGAAGGAAAGGCTAAGAAAGTTTACGCGACTAACGATCCTGATCTCGTTATCGTAGATTACAAGGACGACGCTACTGCTTTCAACGGCGAAAAGAAGGGCACTATCACCGGCAAGGGCGTTATCAATAACAAGATGACGAACTATATGTTCAAGCTGCTGGAGAACGAGGGCGTGCCTACTCACCTCGTTGAAGAGATCAGCGACAGAGAAACGATCGTTAAGAAGGTAGAGATAGTTCCTCTCGAAGTCATCGTAAGAAACGTAGCTGCCGGCAGCTTCTCTAAGAAACTCGGCATTGCTGAGGGCACTAAGCTCAAGCAGCCTACTCTCGAGTTCAGCTACAAGAACGACGATCTGGGCGACCCCTTTATCAATAAGTACTACGCTCTCGGTCTTGACCTCGCTACCGAAGAGGAGATTGCAGACATCACTAAGTACGCTTTCAAGGTAAACGAGTTCATGCTCGGCTTCTTTAAGAAGATGAATATCGACCTCATCGACTTCAAGATCGAGTTCGGCAGATTCCATGGCAAGATAATCCTTGCAGACGAGATCTCTCCCGATACCTGCCGCTTCTGGGACAGCACTACTCACGAGAAGCTGGATAAAGACCGTTTCCGCAGAGATATGGGCGGCGTAGAAGAGGCTTATCAGGAGATCATGAAGCGCCTGATGGGCAGCGAAAAGTAATTTTTCGCCGACAAACACAAACGGATATTTCGTTTAGAATTGCGACGGCAGAGGCGCGTGGGGCGCTCCCTGCCGCTTGCACGTTTTTGTAAATTTTGGCATTGTAGGTCTGCTGGCAGGCTTTCGCCGCCGAAAGACCATTGATAAGATGCCCACGGAGGTAATGAATAAATGTTTGACAATATTCATGAAGAATGTGGGGTATTCGGCATTTACGCCGATAAAAAATGCGATGTAGCCGCGCAGACATATGTGGGATTGTATGCGCTTCAGCACCGTGGACAGGAAAGCTGCGGCATCGTAGTGAACGATGATGGATTGTTCAATTATTATAAAGATCTGGGTCTGGTAAATCAGGTGTTCGATAAAGACCGCCTTCAGGCTCTTGGCGAGGGCAATATGGCGATAGGTCATGTGCGCTACTCTACAACTGGAAGCTGCAACGCTTCAAACGCTCAGCCGTTGGTAGTCCGCCACGGCAAAGGCCCTCTCGCGATAGCGCATAACGGCAACCTTACCAATGCGCGCGAGCTGAGGATGCAGTACGAAAACAAAGGTATGATCTTCCATACCACTAACGATACCGAGGTCATCTCTTATGTGATAACCGAAGAGCGCCTTGCCTGCGGATCTATCGAAAAAGCGGTAGAGCAGATGATGTACAGGGTAAAGGGCGCGTACTCGCTGGTGATAATGTCGCCGCAGAAGCTTATAGCCGCGCGCGACCCCGAGGGCTTCCGTCCTTTATCTATCGGCAAGCTCGGCGAAAGCTGGGTGGTTTCTAGCGAGACTTGCGCTTTCGACAGCATCGGCGCTAAATTCGTAAGAGATCTGAAACCGGGCGAGATAGTAGTTATCGACGAAAGCGGCGTTAGGTCTATCGAAACGCACTGCGGCAGCAAGGGTCATATCTGCGTGTTTGAGTATGTTTACTTCGCACGCCCCGACTCGGTGATAGAGGGTTCCAGCGTACATAAGGCAAGGCTTCGCGCAGGCAAATACCTCTGGCGCGAGCACCCCGTTGACGCGGATATAGTAATAGGCGTTCCCGACTCGGGACTCGACGCGGCGCTCGGCTTTTCGCAGGAGAGCGGCATACCTTACGGCATAGGCTTTATCAAAAACCGCTATATCGGCAGAACGTTTATCCAGCCTACTCAGGCGGAGCGCACTAATTCGGTAAAGATCAAGCTGAACGCTATATCCTCTACCGTAAAGGGCAAGCGCGTTGTCATGATAGACGACTCGATAGTCCGCGGAACTACTTCGGCGCGCATAGTGAAACTGCTGCGCGAGGCGGGGGCTACCGAGGTGCACGTTCGTATATCCAGCCCCGCTTTCGTAGCGCCATGCTACTTTGGCACGGATATTGACAGCAAAGAGAACCTCATAGCCTGCAATATGACTAACGAAGAGATCTGCCGCCACATCGGCGCGGACAGCTTGGGCTACCTCAGCGTAGAGAGCGTGAAAAAGCTTGCGGGCAAGTCAGACTGCGACTTCTGCGTAGGCTGCTTTAACGAGCAGTACCCGATAGAAGTACCCGCAGAAATGCCAAAGGATAAATTTGAGTACAGAATTTCGGACAGTAAATGATTTGATATGAAAGGAATATAACATGAAGAGTTTTTCTGAAAGCTATAAGGAAGCGGGCGTTGACGTTACCGCGGGCTATAAGGCGGTAGAACTTATGAAAAAGCACGTCGCTAAGACTATGACGGCGGGCGCGCTGAGCGGTATCGGCGGCTTTGGCGGACTTTATGAGCTTGACCTTACAGGCATCACCAAGCCCGTACTCGTTTCGGGCACCGACGGCGTAGGCACTAAGCTCAAGATAGCTTTCCTTATGGATAAGCACGATACAGTCGGCATCGACTGCGTAGCTATGTGCGTGAACGATATAATCTGCTGCGGCGCTAAGCCCCAGTTTTTCCTCGACTACATCGCGGTAGGCAAGAACTACCCCGAAAAGGTAGCGCAGATAGTTTCCGGCGTTGCCGAGGGCTGCATACAGTCGGGCGCTGCGCTCATAGGCGGCGAAACTGCCGAAATGCCCGGCTTCTACCCCGTAGATGAGTACGACCTCGCAGGCTTCGCAGTAGGCGTTGTTGATAAGGACAAGATACTCAAGCCCGAAACGCAGAAGGCGGGCGACGTAATGATCGCTATCGCTTCAAGCGGCGTACATTCCAACGGCTTCTCGCTGGTAAGAAAGGTATTTACCGTAAACGAGCAGAACCTCGCAAGACATAATTCCGAGCTGGGCGCGCCCCTCGGCAGCGTGCTGCTCACACCTACCAAGATATATGTAAAGGCTATCATGAGCCTTATCGAAAAGGTGAACGTGAAGGCTATCTCGCACATCACCGGCGGCGGCTTCTACGAGAATATCCCGAGATCTCTGCCCAAGGGTCTTTCTGCTAAGATCGAGCGCAGCGCCGTACAGGTACTGCCGATATTCAACGTTATCGCCGAAACAGGCAAGATACCTGAGAGAGATATGTTCAATACCTTTAACATGGGCGTCGGCATGACGGTGGTAGTAGATAAGAACGACGCCGACAAGGCTGTTGAAACTCTGAAAGCCGCCGGCGAAAACGCTTATATCCTCGGCGAACTGGTAGAGAGCGAAGAGGGCGTTATCATCTGCTGATGACTACTCTGAAAGGAGCAGACGGAGTAATGAAAAATATAGTCGTACTGGTATCGGGCGGCGGCACGAATCTGCAGGCGCTCATCGACGCCGAGAAAAGGGGAGAGATAAAGGGCGGCAAGATAAGCTGCGTCATCTCCTCAAAAGAGGGCGCGTATGCGCTTGAACGTGCGGCAAACGCAGGCATACCGAGCGTTACCCTGCCGAGAAAGAATTACGCCGACAGCAAAGCTTACAGCGAAGCTATACTTGCCGAGCTGAAAAAGCAGCGCGCCGACCTGATAATCCTCGCGGGCTTTATGACGATACTCGATAAATGCGTTACCGAAGCTTACCCGTATCAGATAATAAACGTACACCCCGCACTGATCCCGTCTTTCTGCGGCGAGGGTTATTACGGACTTAAAGTGCACGAAAAAGCGCTGGAGTACGGCGTGAAAGTTTCGGGCGCGACGATACATTTCGTAAACGAGCAGGCTGACGCGGGCGCGATAATCCTTCAAGGCACGGTAGCCGTCGAGAACGGCGACACCCCAGAGATACTTCAGCGCCGCATTATGGAAAACGTAGAGTGGAAGCTGCTGCCGAAAGCTGCCTCGCTTTTCTGCGAGGGAAGGATAACCATTAAGGACGGCAAAGCTTACGTTGACTACGAGGGCTGAGGGTATGCCGACCGAAAACGCGGGCAGGTCAAAATTTTCGGGACTTGCCGATGTGTATTCAAAATACCGCCCGTCCTACCCCGACGAGAAAGATTCGCCCATAGCGGCGGAGATAAGCCGTATCTGCGCGAAATGGTGCGGCGACTACCTTATAAGAAAAGGCTTGAACACGCCGATGCGCAAAAGCGCCGAGGTGCTCAGCGGCTTTTTTGATAATTTTGAAACGAAGATATTCAGAAACGATCTTCATTTCGATAAGCAGGCCTTCATCGGCAACAGACTCTCGCGCTCGTATTCGCTGAAAGAGGGCGACGAGCATTTCGATGAATACAAAGCCGAGCTTGCCGAGATGTTTGAAAGATACGCCGAAAACGGCGTCATAACAATACCGAACGTGACCGAGTGTTACCTCGGGGAAGTAATTAGGCAACAACGCGCAACTACTGCCTAACGGCTTTGTGTACGTCTTGCTTGCATATTTTCCGTCATATTGCACTCAAACTCCTAGGAAAGCGCCAGCTTGCCGTCGTCGTTTTAGTACAATCTGACGAAAAATCTGACTTCGCAATACGCACATAATAGTTGTGCATTATTGCCGTAACGCATGGAGGAAAAAATATGAAAACTCTTGATATTTACGAAGAGCTGAAAAGCAATTCCTACCCCGGCAGAGGCATTATAATAGGCAAGTCTGCCGATGGCAAGAGCGCTGTAACGGCGTACTTCATCATGGGCAGAAGCGTGAACTCGCGCAACCGCGTTTTCACCGAAACGGCTGACGGCATAAAGACCGAAGCTGCCGACCCAAGTAAGCTTTCCGACCCGCACCTTATCATCTACTCGCCCGTTAGAAAGCTTGGCAACAAGACGATAGTTACCAACGGCGACCAGACCGACACTATCTACGAGCTGATGGATAAACAGCAGACCTTTGAGCAATCGCTTCGCACACGCGAGTACGAGGACGACGCGCCAAACTACACTCCCAGAATTTCGGGCATAATGCACGTCGAGAGCGGCTCTTACAACTACGCTATGAGCATACTGAAATCCGCCGACGGCGACCCCACCTGCTGCGAGAGATTTACTTTCACCTACACCAACCCCGCAGACGGCGTGGGCCACTTTATCCACACCTACATGGGCGATGGCAGCCCGCTGCCCAGCTTTGAGGGCGAGCCTAAAAAGATAAATATCCCGAACTGCATCGAGGAATTTACCAACGGTCTTTGGGAAGCGCTCAATGAGGATAACAAGGTATCGCTTTTTGTAAGATACATCGACATCGCTACGGGCGAGGAAAAGACTAAGGTTGTAAACAAGTACACCAAGTGACATCACGATACGGAGGAATTGAAAAATGGCAAATGAAATGCTTTTAAAATACGGCTGCAACCCTAACCAGAAGCCATCGAGAGTATTCATGGCTAACGGCGAGGAGCTGCCTATAACAGTTCTCAACGGCAAACCCGGCTATATAAATCTGCTCGACGCTTTCAACGGCTGGCAGCTTGTGCGCGAGCTGAAAAAGGCTACGGGACTGCCCGCGGCTACCTCTTTCAAGCACGTTTCGCCCGCAGGCGCGGCTGTAGGCAGACCTCTTTCTGATACGCTCAAGAAGATCTACTGGGTAGACGACCTCGGCGAGCTTTCGCCCCTTGCCTGCGCATATGCAAGAGCGCGCGGCGCGGACAGAATGTCCTCTTACGGCGACTTTATCGCGCTTTCAGACGTTTGCGATGTGCCTACCGCTAAGATGATACAGCGCGAGGTTTCAGACGGCATAATCGCCCCCGGCTACACCGACGAAGCGCTCGAGATTTTGAAATCGAAGAGAAAGGGCACTTACAACATCATTCAGATGGACGAGAACTACAAGCCCGACCCCATCGAGCGCAAGCAGGTATACGGCGTAACGTTCGAGCAGGGCAGACAGGAACTGCCTATCGATTTCGATATGCTGAAAAACATCGTTACCGAAAATAAGGATATTCCTAAGGAGAAGCAGGAGGATCTGCTCATCTCGCTTATCACTCTGAAATACACTCAGTCAAACTCCGTTTGCTACGTCAAGGACGGTCAGGCTATCGGCATAGGCGCTGGTCAGCAGTCGAGAATACACTGCACACGCCTTGCGGGACAGAAAGCGGATAACTGGTGGCTGCGCCAGAGCCCGCAGGTAATGGGTCTGGAATTCCTCGATAATATCCGCCGCGCCGACCGCGACAACGCGATAGACGTTTATATGTCGGACGAGTACGAGGACGTTCTCGCAGAGGGCGTATGGCAGAATACCTTTAAGGTAAAGCCCGCGGTATTCACCCGCGAGGAGAAGAAAGCATGGCTGGAAAAGAATACCGACGTATGCTTAGGCTCTGACGCATTCTTCCCCTTCGGCGACAACATCGAAAGAGCACACAAATCAGGCGTAAAATACATTGCCGAGCCGGGTGGATCTATCCGCGACGACAACGTTATCGAAACCTGCAACAAATACGGAATGGCTATGGCATTTACAGGCATCAGACTGTTCCACCACTGATAGAAAAGGAGTAGAAGAGATCATGAAGATCAAAAAGACACTTGCTGCACTGCTTGCAGCTATGACCGTAATGGCAATGGCATCCTGCGGAAGCAGCGATGATTCGTCTAAGGAGGACACTAAGTCTAAGGCTGATACTACTGCGGCTACCACCGCTGCTGAAGAGTCTAAGGCTGAGGAATCTGCTGCTGAGAGCGTTGCCGAAGAGAGCACCGCTGACGAGAGCGCGGCAGTTGAGAGCGCTGCTGACGAAAGCACTGCCGATGAGAGTGCGGCTGACGATTCCGCTTCCAACGCAAATACCGGCTATGCTGACGGCGTTTACACCGGCGAAAAGTACACCATCGAGGCAGACCCCGCTGTTTGGACTTACGGCGAGGGCGCAGGCACTGACTGCCAGTTCACATACGCAGGCGACCTTGATGACGATATGGCAGTTACCGCTAACTTCAATGTAGTTTCCATGTCTGACGAATCGCTCAAGGGCACTTCCGTTTCCGAGTACGCAGAGGATATGCGTTCGGCTTACGAATCTACCGACGGCTACGAAGTAACTGCGGCTGAATCCGGCACCCTCAACGGCATTGAGAGCTACACTTTCACCATCAGCTACAAGCTCAGCGATGACGTTACTATGGAGATACATCAGGTAGTTGTAAACAAGGACGATACTCTTGTTGCCATCAGCTACGGCGCGGCTGACAGCGTAATGAGCAAGCTCGACAGCGAGTTCAATAAGGTACTGGACAGCTTCAAGTTCATCTGATAAAAGCAAAATAAGGCTGGGCGCGGGTGTAAAAGCCTGCGCCGTAAGCTGTATAGAAAGGACCGATACATTATGAAAATACTGGTAGTAGGCGGCGGCGGAAGAGAACACGCAATAATCATGAAGCTCGCAGAATCGCCTAAGGTAGATAAGCTTTACTGCACGCCCGGCAACGGCGGTATATCAAAGTACGCCGAGTGCTTCGACGTTGCGGCGACAGATGTAGAGGGCGTAGTGGCGCTCGCGGAAAAGCTGCACCCCGATATGGTGGTAGTTGCCCCCGACGATCCGCTCGTGCTAGGCATGGTAGACGCTTTGCAGGCTAAGGGCTTCAAAACATTCGGTCCTAAGGCGAACGCCGCGATAATCGAAGGCTCGAAAGTTTTCTCGAAAGAGCTGATGAAAAAGTACAATATCCCGACAGCAGGCTACGAGGTTTTTACCGACAGCGAATCGGCGATAAAGTACATCAAAGAGCAGAACAGCTATCCGACCGTTATAAAGGCGGACGGTCTTGCGCTCGGCAAAGGCGTTATCCTCGCGCAGAATGAGGACGAGGCGGTAGCCGCAGTTCACGAGATGATAGACGAGCTGAAATTCGGCAAGTCAAGCGCCAGGATAGTTGTTGAGGAGTTTCTGACTGGCCCGGAAGTTTCGGTGCTTTCGTTTACCGATGGCAAGACGGTAGTCCCGATGATCTCTTCGATGGATCATAAGCGCGCTCTCGACGGTGACGAGGGTCTGAATACAGGCGGAATGGGCACAGTAGCTCCCAACCCTTACTACACCGACGATGTGGCGAAGCAGTGTATGGAAACTATCTTCAAGCCGACCATCGAGGCTATGAACGCCGAGGGCAGGACTTTTGAGGGCTGCCTGTATTTCGGACTCATGCTCACCCCAAAAGGCCCGAAGGTCATTGAGTACAACTGCCGCTTCGGCGACCCCGAAACGCAGGTAGTTCTCCCCATGCTCGACGCCGACCTCTGCGAGATCTTTGAAGCGATATACGACCACAAGCTCGCTGACATTGACATCAAATGGAAGTCGGGAAGCTGCACCTGCGTTGTAATGGCTTCGGGCGGTTACCCCCTCTCTTACCCCAAGGGTCTTGAGATCAGCGGTCTGAACGAGATGGGTCAGGTAGACGGCGCGTTCGTTTACCACGCGGGCACAAAGCTTGCGGACGGCAAATTCCTTACAAACGGCGGCAGAGTTCTGGGCGTTACCTGCACGGCTCTCACGCTGGCGGAAGCGCTGAAAAAGTCCTACGCGGCTGTTGAAAAGATCAGCTGGGAAAACGTGCATTACCGCCACGATATAGGTCAGCGCGCGCTGAAAGCGGACGTAGACCCCCTAGATCTCAACTATAAAGACGATATGGAGGACTATATCGAATCGAACGGCGTGTATCTCAGACAGTAAAGTAAAGTAGCTTTACTTATATGTAAAAACCCTGCGAATGCAGGCAGTTTGCAATACCAATACTGTAAAGTAAGATGGCTTGAAACACAGCCATCTTTTTTTATGTCAAGTTTTTTTAAAATAACACTTGCAAAAATCAGCGCTATGGTGTATAATATAAGTGGGCGGAAATTTTATAATCGCCGAAAATCAAAAAAGGGTTTGATCGTAAATGGCACAAAAGAAACGCAAAGGCGGATTTAGAATAGATATTATCCTTATTTTCTCAGTTATGGTTCTGCTGATAACGTTTTTCGCGTATATGCTCAACACTTCGCTGGAAGATGTGCTGACAAAACAGCGCGGCGAGGGCGTTGTGATAACGCATACCGAGTCTGAGAACTGAGCGTGCCGCCGCTTCCGTTCCGTCAAAAAAACGGGGCGGATTTTTTTGCGCCCACGCACCGTATTCTAGTTTTACATATATGCCATATAATTTTTATATGGTGCGCCGACATGTAAAGCAAAACGCAAGTACACGGTAAAAACATAACTTGCATGAAATTTCTTACAATGTGCAGAACACGCAGTAATAGTGCGGTTTTTTGTACTTTTAGCGCAGTAGTGGACGGTGGGTAACTGAGATTTGCAGCGTTTAAAGCGAACACTTGCTGTAAAGTAGATTAGCTTTATAACACGCTGGCTGACCACTTGACGGGCATATCTTACACACACGCAAATCGCCTTTTGCCGTAATAGTTAATTTGTTAATCTGCGGTTGTGCAAACTGTACAAAAAGGTTGCTTTCAATTGGTGAAAACGGCACTTGACATAATACGCAAAATACTATATACTTGAATACGGTGGTTTTTGAACCACAAGATATAGTATGTCGTAGCCGCTCAGTAGGGCGGCAGGTACGATTTATTGATAATAAGCGATATTTTGAGATATACGAAAGCGGAGGAAGAGAAATGATAATCAAGATCCAGAAACGCGATGGCAGAAAGGTCACCTTTAATATAGAGAAGATCGCCAACGCTATCTACAAGGCTGCCCAGTCGGTCGGCGGCACGAATTACGAGGAAGCGCTAGAGCTTGCGGGCAAGGTCGGCGATATGCTGATGGAGAAAAAGCTCACTTACCCCACCGTTGAGCAGATACAGGACTGTGTGGAAAAGGTACTGATCGAAGAGGGTCATGCGTCTACCGCCAAGTCTTATATACTTTACCGTTCCGAGAGAACCCGCGCACGCGAGATGAACACCCGCCTTATGAAGGTATACGAGGATCTTACGTTCAAGCCCGCAAAGGAGAACGACCTGAAGCGCGAGAACGCGAACATCGACGGCGATACCGCTATGGGCACGATGCTGAAGTACGGCTCGGTCGGCGCTAAGGAATTTTACGAGATGTATGTGCTCGACCCCAAGCACGCCAAGGCGCACGCTGAGGGCTTTATCCACATCCACGACCTCGACTTCTATACCCTCACCACCACCTGCACGCAGATAGACCTCACTAAGCTTTTCAACAAGGGCTTTTCAACGGGCCACGGCTTCCTGCGCACGCCTAACGATATTTCCAGCTACGCTGCTCTCGCCTGCATCGCGATACAGTCAAACCAGAACGATCAGCACGGCGGTCAGTCGATACCAAAGTTCGATTACGACATGGCTGTCGGCGTAAAGAAGACTTTTGCGCACAGATACCGCGATAATATCCACCGTGCGCTCGCTCTCGAAGCTAATCTTTCCGACTCATTCGAGATCGCTAAGAAGATAAATGAAAAAATAAAGGAAGAAATGGGCATAGAACCTACTCTTGCCAATGATAACGGCTATATGGAAGCTGAAAAGGAATACCTGCTCGCTTTCACCGACGAAAAAACTGCCAATAAGATACAGCAGTTCGCTTACAAGACCTCCGTTAAGGAGACCGACCGCGCTACCTATCAGGCGATGGAAGCACTTATCCACAACCTCAACACCATGAACTCCCGCGCCGGCGCGCAGACCCCGTTCTCCTCTATCAACTACGGTACCGATACCACGATAGAGGGAAGAATGGTCATCAAAAACGTTCTGCTTGCGCAGGAAGCTGGTCTGGGCAACGGCGAAACGCCTATCTTCCCGATACATATTTTCAAGGTCAAAGAGGGCGTGAACTACAACCCCACCGACCCGAACTACGACCTATTCAAACTCGCTTGCCGCGTTTCGGCAAAGCGGCTGTTCCCGAACTTCTCGTTCATCGACGCGCCTTTCAACCTCCAGTACTATAAGCCCGGCAATCCCGATACCGAGATCGCGTACATGGGCTGCCGTACCCGCGTTATAGGCAACGTCTACGACCCCACCCGCGAGATCGTTACGGGCAGAGGCAACCTCTCGTTCACCACGATCAATCTGCCACGCCTCGGCATACTCGCTGACGGCAACGTAGGCGCGTTCTTCGACAGTCTTGACGAATACATGGATCTTTGCATCGACCAGCTTATGCACAGATTTAGGATACAGGCAAGCAAAAAAGTCAAGAATTATCCTTTCCTGATGGGTCAGGGAATTTGGCTCGACAGCGATAAGCTTTCGGCAGATGATGAGGTCGGCGAGGTGCTCAAGCACGGCACTCTCTCGGTCGGCTTTATCGGTCTTGCTGAGTGCCTTGTGGCGCTCACGGGCAAGCACCACGGCGAGTCGGAAGAGTCCCGCCAGCTTGGTCTTGAGATAATCACCCACATGAGGGAGCGCATGGACGAAGAGTCGAAGCGCACTGGTCTGAACTTCTCGCTCCTCGCAACACCCGCCGAGGGTCTTTCGGGACGTTTCGTAAAGATCGACAAGCAGAAATTCGGCGAGATCAAGGGCGTTACCGATAGAAATTACTATACCAACTCCTTCCATGTGCCCGTTTATTACCCGATCGGCGCATATGACAAGATCGCTATCGAAGCCCCCTACCACGCTCTTACAAACGCAGGCCATATCAGCTATATTGAGCTTGACGGCGACCCGATGAACAACCTTGCGGCGTTCGAGAAAGTAGTACGCTTCATGAAAGAGCAGGGTATTGGCTACGGCTCTATCAACCACCCCGTTGACCGCGACCCCGTTTGCGGTTACACAGGCATCATCGGCGATAAGTGCCCCAAGTGCGGCAGAAGCGAAGCTGAGCATACCATGGTGGCGCATGAGCGCATGAAGAGGATAAGCTGCTGCAAATAAACTTCTCCACATAAATTTTGGCGGACAGGTACGCGCGTGCCTGTCCGTTTTTTTGTGCAGTTGAACAAATGGGTACAAAAAAACGGACGGAAATCAGACCCGTCCGTTTGTGTTTTTATTAAGATGTTCAGCGTCTGGAACTTAGATCCTTGCAACGCCGGTATCTCTTGCAGCCTGAGCTACTGCCTTTGCAACTGCCGCAGCTACGTCGCGGTTGAGCGCAGAGGGGATTATGTATTCGGCGGTAAGCTCGTCGTCCTTAACGAAATCTGCGATAGCCTTAGCAGCGGCTATCTTCATCTCGTCGTTGATGTCGCTTGCGCGAACGTCAAGAGCGCCGCGGAAAATTCCGGGGAATGCGAGAACGTTGTTGATCTGGTTCGGGAAGTCGCTTCTGCCGGTGCCGACAACTGCCGCGCCGGACTCTCTTGCGAGGTCGGGCATGATCTCAGGAGTGGGGTTAGCCATAGCGAAGATGATGGGGTCGGGAGCCATGCTCTTTACCATCTCGGGAGTTACACAGCCGGGAGCGGAAACGCCGATGAATACGTCAGCGCCCTTGATAACTTCTTCAAGAGTACCCTTGCGCATCTGCTTGTTGGTGATCTCAGCCATTTCTTCCTTTTCCTTGTTCAAACCATCTCTGCCCTTGTAGATAGCGCCCTTTCTGTCGCAGAGCACTACGTCGTTAAGACCCATAGCGATGAGCAGCTTGATGATAGCTATTCCTGCTGCGCCTGCACCGCTGGTAACTACGCGTATCTCGTCGATCTTCTTGCCGGTGAGCTTGAGAGCGTTCATCATAGCGGCAAGAGTAACTACGGCAGTACCGTGCTGGTCGTCGTGGAATATCGGGATGTCGCAGATCTCTTTGAGTCTTCTCTCTATCTCGAAGCATCTGGGGGCGGATATATCCTCAAGGTTTACGCCGCCGAAAGAGCCTGCGATAAGGCTTACGGTCTTAACGATGTCGTCAACTTCCTTAGAGCGAACGCAGAGCGGTATAGCGTCAACATCGCCGAATGCCTTAAAGAGCGCGCATTTGCCCTCCATAACAGGCATACCTGCCTCAGGGCCAATGTCGCCCAGACCCAGTACCGCAGTACCATCGGTGATAACTGCTACGAGGTTAGAACGTCTGGTGAGGTCGTAGCTCTTGTTTACGTCCTTCTGTATCTCCAGACAGGGCTGTGCAACGCCGGGGGTGTATGCCAGCGAAAGATCGTCGCGGGTCTCAAGAGGTGCGCGTGTGATGACCTCTATCTTACCCTTCCACTGCTCGTGAAGCTTTAATGATTCCTTTGCGTAATCCATGCTTTTCATGTCCTTTCATGATATATTCTTTAAAGCGGCCAACTGCCGCGATAAAAGACTAAGTTGTTAAGGCAGCACCGCAAAACTATTGCGTGCGTTTTGCTCTTATTAGATGTCCAGCTCGTCGATGATGGCTTTCAGCGCCTTAGAGCTGTTTCTCAGCGCTTCGTCCTCGTCGGGGGTGAGGTTTACCTTTATGCGCGAGATTATGCCGTCAGCGCCTACGATGTAGGGCAGGCTGAGGCAAACGTCCTCAGTGCCGTAAATGCCGTCGGTCATCGAGGATACCGTCATTACCGTTTTTGAATCTCTGAGTATGCACTCGCATATGCGCTTAACTGAAAGCGCGATGGCGTAGAATGTAGCGCCCTTTGCGGCAATTACCTGCGCGCCCGCATTTCTTACGTCTACCTCTATCTGCTTGAGCATTTCGGGGTTCACCTGACGGTTGATAGAGCGGTAGTAGTCAAACATACTCATTCCCGCGATGGTGGTCAGCGACCATGGCGCGAAAGATGTGTCGCCGTGCTCGCCGAAAACGTAAGCGTGTATGCTGTCTGCCGAAACGCCCAGTCTGTCGGCTACTATCGAGCGCAGTCTTGCTGAGTCGAGCATAGTGCCCGAACCGATTATCCTTTTTTTGGGTATGCCGCCGTACTTGTGTACAGTGTAGGTGAGTATGTCAACGGGGTTGCTTACTATTACATATACCGCGTCAGGGCAGTACTTTGTGATCTCGGGAAGCACGCTCTTCATTATGTTTACATTGGTCTTTGCAAGGTCTATTCTCGTCTGATTGGGCTTTCTTGCAATGCCTACGGTGATGATAACTATGTCGGAATCCTTGGTGTCCTCATAGTCGCCCGAATATACGTTTACAGAAGGGCAGAAGCTTATACCCTGACGAATGTCCATAGCTTCACCCATAGCTTTGGGCTTGTTGATGTCAACGAGCACCAGCTCAGAGCAAACGCCTTTGAGTGTGAGGGTGTAAGCGATGGTAGCGCCAACGTTGCCCGCACCGAGTATCGTTATCTTTCTGCCTTTCTTTTCACTGCTGTTTTTCAAGATCTATTACCTCCGAAATCTATAATTTTGCGCTGCGGAGCGGCTTTTGGCTGCCCGCATGGTTTTTTGTTTATGCAAATCTGATAAAAAATCAAATTCAAGTTTATTATACTATATTTTTTCGTATTTTACAATACCCAATTGCCATATATTCAGACTTTAATTGTGAAAATTGTGTAAAATATCAGCTAAACTCATGTAAAGTAAACGTTTGAGTCGAATTTATGTGACATTTTTCAAATCTTACATTTAAATATTTGTAATAATGTGTTAATAATGTTTCGCTTCTGCTAATTCCGCTGAGATAATCGAATTCCCCACAAAATTTCACAAAATATCTGTATAAATCTTCGGCGATGAATGATATAATTAGTTAGTAAACTAATTATATCATATGAAAGAAGTGAGATGTGCTTTGAAAGATAAAGACTGCGCTATCGAGCGCCCGAAGCGCCTGCTTGAAATGCCCGACGCTTCCCCCTCAATGTTTATAAACGATATTTCGCACCTCTTTTCGCACATGGTGCGCCGCGAAAACGAGCGCCGCGGCATATCTGAAAGCTACCGCAAGGTGCTGATGTTCCTCTCGCACGACGATGGCGTAAGCCAGCTCACGCTTGTGCAAAAGACTCGCCTTACTGCGCCGACTATCTCCGTTGCGCTCGCGAAAATGGAGAGCGAGGGGCTGGTAGAGCGCCGCTGCGACGACGAAGATATGCGCCGCATGAAGGTCTATATCACCGAAAAGGGCAGGGCAGTGGACGACTCTATGCGCGCCCGCTGCCGCGAGGTAGAGCAGATAATGCAGGAGGGGCTTACCGAGCAGGAGCTTGAGGGGCTTACAGCGGCGCTGCGAAAAATACTCGAAAATATGATAGAAAGTGAGGAGAATAAGTGAAACTTTCCAAATATCTAAAGCCGTATATGCTGTTCGCGCTGCTCACCCCGCTGACTATGGTCGGCGAGGTAATGGTAGACCTGCTTCAGCCAAAGCTGATGTCTAAAATAGTTGACGAGGGCGTGCTCGGGCAGGATATGGGGCTGATAATCCACACAGGCTTGCTCATGATGCTGCTGATAATCATCGGCGGCGCTTGCGGAGTAGGCTCTTCCGCACTGGGCGGCGTGGCTTCGCAAGGCTTCGCGCGCGACCTGCGCAGCGATGTCTTTAAAAAGGTAATGGGTCTTTCTTTTGAGCAGACCGATAAATTCACCACCGGCTCGCTCGTCACCCGCCTTACCACCGACATCACCGCCCTTCAGCAGATGGTAGACTTCATGCTGAGAATGTTGGTGCGCGACGGTATCCTCTTCATCGGCGGTATCATAATGATGCTGACGCTCAACGTAAAGTTCGGCATAGTTATCGCTGTCGCTATGCCTATCGAGATACTTATAGTTGTGCTCGTTATGCGTAAGGCTAACCCGCTTTACAGCATAGTCGCAGCGCGGCTCGACTCGGTAAATACCGTAATGCAGGAAAACGTCAGCGGCGCGCGCGTCGTAAAGGCGTATGTGCGCGAAGACCGCGAGTCGCAGCGCTTCGGCAAGGCGAACGAAGACCTCATGCAGGCAAACCTGCGCGTGCAGAAGATGGTAGCTGTCCTCCAGCCCGCGCTAATGATGATCATGAATATCTCGGTCATCGCCGTAATTCTCATCGGCGGTTTTCAGGTGCAGGCGCGCGATATGAAGGTCGGCGAGGTAATGGCGGCTATAACCTACCTCACGCAGGTGCTCAACGGCATTATGATGCTCTCGATGATGTTCCAAACTATGTCCCGCGCTTCGGCTTCCGCCAAGCGTATCTGCGAGGTGCTCGATTCCGAGCCTGTTATTCAGGACGGTGCAGGCACTAACTGTACAGAAAAAGGTACAGTTTCGTTCCGCGGAGTTTCGTTCTCTTACCCCTCCGCTTCCGGCAGACCTGTTCTCTCAGATATTTCATTTGACGTAAAGCAGGGCGAGAACGTCGCGATACTCGGCGCTACCGGTTCGGGAAAATCCACCCTCGTCAGCATGATACCCCGCTTTTACGACCCCGTTCAGGGCGATATTTTCGTAGACGGTGTAAACGTCAAGGATATGAAGCTATCAGACCTGCGAGGTAAGGTCGGCATTGTGCTGCAAAAAAGCGAGCTTTTCTCGGGCAGCGCGGCTGACAATATCCGCTGGGGCAAAAAGGGCGCTTCGCTCGAAGAAGTAAAGGCCGCCGCCGAGATAGCGCAGGCAGACGAGTTCGTTTCTACCCTGCCCGACGGCTACGATGGTATCATCGCGGAAAAAGGCGCTTCGCTCTCGGGCGGTCAGAAACAGCGCCTTTCTATCTCGCGCGCGGTGCTCAAAAAGCCCGAGATACTTATTTTCGACGACTCTACCAGCGCCCTCGACCTCGGTACTGAGGCAAAGCTGCATAAGGGTCTGCGCGAGGGGCTGAAAGGTACTACCGTCATCACGATAGCCCAGCGCATAGCAAGCGTTAAAAACTGCGACCGTATTTTCGTCCTCGACCACGGCAGGCTCGCGGGCAGCGGTACGCACGAGCAGCTTTTGCAGAGCTGCGGTGTTTATAAAGACATCTGTAATTCGCAGATGAGAAATGCAGGAGGTGAGGAATAATGCCGCCAATGCCGCCAATGGGGCCTAAAGGACCGGGTGGGCCGGGAGGTCCTCCGGGAAGACATTCCCGCATAAACGGTGAGAAGCCGAAAAACGGTAAAAAAACTCTCGCCAAGCTGCTGCGCTATATAGGCAGGAGCAAGTACATATTCTTCGCGCTGATGGCCGTAATGCTCATCATCACGGGGCTGAATCTTGCTGCGCCGTCTATCCAGCAGCGCGCGATAGACTTCATCACGATAACTGAAAAGCGGCTGAACGTTGATCTCGGCGGACTGGGCAGGTCGCTCGTTCTGCTCGGCGTAGTCTACGCCGCTTCCTCAGTGTTCACCTATTTGCAGGGCATACTTTCGGCGAAGCTTTCGCAGTACACGGTAAAGACCATGCGCCGCGACCTTTTCGATAACCTCGTGCACCTGCCGATAAAGTACTTCGACACCCACCGCCACGGCGACCTCATGAGCCGCATGACAAACGATGTCGAGAATATCTCCACCACCATCTCGCAGTCTATAGGCTCGATCATTTCAGGCGTGCTGACGGTGCTCGGCTCGTTCGCGATAATGATGGTCTACTCGCCGCTGCTCACCCTTATCTCGCTTTCCACCATTTTCCTCACGATAATCGTTTCAAGCGTTATGACGAAATTCATGCGCAAATACTTCATGCAGCAGCAAATATTGCTCGGCAGGATAAACGGCCACGTTGAGGAAATGGTTACGGGCTACCGCACGGTAGTCGCCTACTCTAAGGAGCAGGACGCGATAGATGAATTCAGCTCGATGAACGACGAGCTTCGCCGCTGCGGTATACGCGCCCAGATATGCGGCGGCGTTATGGGGCCGCTGATGAACTGTATCTCAAACTTTGGCTTCGTGCTGATAGCTGCTTTCGGCGGCTGGTTCACCATGCGCGGCATGATAACCGTCGGCACTATACAGGCTTTCATTCTCTACTCAAAGCAGTTCTCACGCCCGATAAACGAGATAGCGAACCAGTACGCAAATATCCAGACCGCTATCGCAGGCGCAGAGCGTATCTTTGAGGTAATGGAGGCGGAGCACGAAACTGATAACGGCACTTCCTACTTCACCGCCAAAAACGTCAAGGGCGATATTTGCTTTAAGGACGTAGTTTTCGGCTACGAAGAGGGCAAGACCGTCCTCAAAGGTCTTGATCTTGATGTAAAGCGCGGTCAGAAGATCGCGATAGTCGGCGCTACCGGCTCGGGCAAGACCACCGTAGTGAACCTGCTCACCCGCTTTTACGACATCGACAGCGGCAGCATTACGGTAGACGGCGTGCCGATAACGGATATTCGCATGGCAGAGCTGCGCCGCTCGATAGCGATAGTTTTGCAGGATACCGTGCTTTTCTCGGGCACTATCGAGGATAATATCCGCTACGGCAAAGAAAACGCTTCCCCCGAGGAAGTTAAAGCCGCCGCCGCTCACGCCAACGCTGATGAGTTTATAGAGCGCCTGCCCGAGGGCTACGCTGCTCAGCTCAGCGAGGGCGGCTCTAACCTCTCGCAGGGTCAGCGCCAGCTTCTTGCGATAGCCCGCGCCGTGCTCGCCGAGCCGCCTATACTTATCCTTGACGAGGCGACTTCCAGCGTAGATACCCGCACCGAGATGCACATTCAGTCCGCGATGGTAGCGCTTATGAAAAACCGCACCTCGCTGATAATCGCCCACCGCCTTTCCACTATCCGCGACGCGGACAAGATAGTCGTTATAGACGGCGGCAGGGTAGCCGAGATGGGCAGCCACGATGAGCTTATAGCCCTCGGCGGCTGTTACTACAAGCTTTATCAGACCCAGTTCGCAGGAAATAAGACCTAACATATCAAAGCATAAAGAAACCGCAGAGCTTTTTCGCCCTGCGGTTTTTGCTTTTATAAACTTATCTCGATGCCCTGCGAAAGCCTGAACGAGTAGATGTAGCAGGCCTTTACCGGCAGCGGAAGTATCAGGTCGAGCGCCGCCTTGTACAGCTTTAGCTGCACTTTGTACCTCAGCGCTTCTGAGATCTCCGCGAAATTGTCCGTCTTGTAATCAACGAGTATATACCCCTCACCGTCCTTGAAAATGCAGTCGCAAACGCCTTGTAACATTCCGTCGGGCGCTATCAGCTCGGGAAACTGTTTGTCAAGCCCCGCGTCGTCCGCGCGCACCATAAACTGCATCTCGCGCCGCACGTCCTCCGAAGCTTTCACGCGGCGGTAAAAATCGCTCTCGAAATATTTCTGCACCGCCCCTTTGTAAACGCCCTTGCTCTCGCGCTCGCTGAAAATGCCTTTCTCCACCAGCCGCTCCAGCTCGACGCTAACGCTCTTTTCGGCGTTCTCGTAGTCCGCCAGCTCCATGAAAAGGTGGGTGTACGTTCCCTTTTCCGCCGCCGTCAGCCGCTTCGCTTCCTCGTCAAGCGTGCCTAGCTGCGGGTAAAACATCGGGTCGGCGTCGCCCTCCTTAGCTCGCCGCAGTTCGCTCACTATCTCGGTAACGGTGCGCTTCGCCGCCGCCATTGCCGTGGCGTTCGGGTATACAAATTCGTACTTTTCGCGCAGAGCTGCCGCCGCGGCAGGGTCGCCCTCGGGCGTTTCAAAGCGCTTTTGCGCAGGCGCATCGCCGCTGTCGGCAGAATATTCGCCCCATACCGCTTTCAGCCGCACCCCGCTGCCCATAGAAAGATCGCCCGCAATGTCGCCGAGTTCTAGCTCTTCCAAAAGCGGACGGTTGCGGTCTGAGATCATTATAACAGCCGCCATCCATTCTTGATAGCTCTTGCAGCCGCGCAGCAGCTTCGCCGAAACGCCGCCTTCGCGCATTATCGAAAGCGCCAAGTTGCTCAGCACCGTAGGCGTGTCGTACTGCGAATTCTTGTTGTGCTTTATCGTTATGGGTATGAAAAGCCGCTCTTTCGCACGCGTCAGCGCAACGTAAAGCAGGCGCAGTTCCTCGCTTAGCTGTTCGCCCTCGGTTATCGATTCCAGCGCAGCGTGTGCGATGGTGCGTACTTTCAGCAGCTTGTCGTGCCGCATATAGTTTATGCCCGCGCCCAGCCGCTCGTTCAGCAGTATCTTCTGCGAAAGGTCAGATCTGTTAAACGATCTGTCGATGTTCGTGAGAAATACGAACGGGTACTCCAGACCCTTCGAGCTGTGTATCGTCTTGACCTCTACGCAGCTGCCGTCCGCCGTCACCGTAAGCGCCTGCGCGAAGTCGCCGCCCGCCGCCGAAAGGCTGTCGAGAAATCGCAGAAATCCCGCTATGCCGCCTGTAGAGTCTTTCTCGTACTCCGCTGCTCTCTGCGTCAGCAGTCGCAGATTTGCACGCCGCTGCGCGCTGTTTTCGTAAATGCTCGCTACCGCGAAAAATCCCGTTTCGTCGTATATCGCCGAGATCAGCGCTTCAAGGCTCATGCTTACCGAGTATGACCTCAGCCGCTTTATCAGCGCGGCGGCGCGGCGGCACTTCTCCTCCAGCACCTCGTTGTTCAGCTCTATCCGCTCCGCTTCTTTCGCGTCCGCGCTCTCGGTCTTTGAGGCGGCGAGTATCATTTGGTAAAGGCGCAAGGGCTTGTCGTCCGCGCGGCTGAGCAGGCGCAGCTTCGCCGTTTCCTCCGCCGTGAAGCTGAATATCGGCGACATCATCACCCCCGCCATCGGCAGGTCTTTCATCGGGTCGTCGATTATTTTCAGCAGGTTCACCATTGTGATTATCTCTTTCGCGCCCATGTAGCCGTCCGTCTGCTCGCTCTGCGCTTTCAGCCCGACGTACTCCAGCGCCGCGGCTATCCTGCGGCAACCCTCTTTTCCGCGCGATAGTACGCAGAAATCTCCCGCCGTGCAGGCGCGCGCTTCGTCGCCTTTCCATACCTGCTCGCCGCTCTCGATCATCTGCCGTATCCTCCGCGCTATGCAAAGCTCCTCCTCGCCGAAAATGTAGTATTTCAGCTCCTCGTTCTCCTGCTCAGCCGTGCGTATCAGCATAAGCTCGGTAGGCTTGTCCTCGCCGCCGTAATGCGCGCCGCACCGCAGTTCCTCGTCCTCCGTGTACTCCAATTCGCCAAGCTCTTCGCTCATAAGCGCGCGGAAAACGCTGTTTACAAAGTCGATGACCCCCGCGCGGCTGCGGAAGTTCCTCGTTAGCCGTATCTTGCAGAGCGCGCCCGTTTCGTCTGCGTCAGCCTGCTCGGCAGCTTTTAAAAACAGCCGCGGGTTCGATAGTCTGAAGCGGTATATCGCCTGCTTCACGTCGCCTACCACGAAAATGTTGCTGCCCAGCGCCGCCATGTCCTGCGAGGTCGAAAGCGCGCGGAATATCGTTTCCTGCAAGTTGTTCACGTCTTGGTATTCGTCGATGAGTATGACCTTGTACGCCCCGCTGCGCACTATCTCCTCCGCCAGCGGCGTTCTCCGCGCCTGCCCACTTTCGTTCGTTACCAGCAGCCGCATAGCCATTCGCTCGATGTCCGAAAAGTCAGCTACCCCGCGCTCCAGCTTTATATCGTTCAGTATCCGCTGAAAACGCATGGTCGCTCCGCAGAGCGCTGCGAATATCTCGCCCGCGTGCGCCATAGCCGCGCCGATGTCCCGCCCCATAGCGTGTACGCTCGTCGTCAGCCGTTTTATGCTGTTCTTCATCGTTTCGCGCACCTTTTTTATCTGCTCGAAAACTTCCTGCTGCGCGATAACTTCTTCGGTGGTGAGATTTTTCTCCGAGGGCTTGCGCATAGTCGCGAATTTTATCCCTTCCAGCGCGTCGTAAAGCAGCTCGTAATCGCCCGCGTTCACCGCCGCCCGCACGCTTTCAAGCGAGTCGAGGTCTGCCGCCGCGGCTTTCAGCGCGCTTTCGCTGTTGCCCAGTTTCAGGCATAGCTGTGCCTCCTGCTGCTGGCAGCGCACGGCTTTGTCCACCGCGCCTTGCACCTCGTACATGAATATCTCCACATCGCGCCGCAGCTTCTCGCCGTCGGTAAAGCCCGCCTGCGTTTTCTCTATCCAGTCTTCAGGAAACGGCAGCGAACATAAAAATTTGTAAAAATCATACACCTGTCTGCTAAGCTCGGTGTCGCTGTTGTTCGTCAGCGCGTCGATGAGCAGCTCAGCCCCCTGCGGGTCTTCGCGGCGCGTTTCCTCCAGAGCCGCCGCCATAGCTTCGTCTGTGATGACAGCCGTCTGCGTGTCGTCCGCCACGCGTATCCCCGCGCGGTAGTCAAATTCGTTCAGGTGGCTCTTCACCAGTTCCAGACAAAACGAGTTTATCGTGCTTATCTTCGCTAGCGAGAGCATTTCGCACTGCCGCTCCAGCCAGCGGCGCGCTTCGGGGTCGCTCTCGGCAGCCGTGCGCTCGGTAAGCGCCCCGCGCAGCTTCGTTTTCATTTGGTTCGCCGCGTCTTTTGTGAATGTTACCGCCAGCAGCCGCTCGGCAGGGCAGTCGGTGCTGCTGTCTGCCAGCAGGCGTACCGTGCGCTCTATCAGTACGGCAGTTTTTCCGCTTCCCGCAGCCGCAGGCACTACCACTCCGCGGTCGGTAGTTTCTATCGCCCGCTGCTGCTCGTCAGTCCATTTTACCGCCATCAGTTCTCCTCCTTGCCGCCATTGCCGATCTCTTTTTCTATCTCCTCTAGCGCGCTCTCCAGCTTTTCCTTGTCCGCAGGGCTTACCGCGCGCGGATTTTTCGGGTCAGGCTCGGGGCACATCGACTTGTAATCGCAGTATGTGCAGGGCAGCACGCCGCCTGTTTCAAGCGGGTCTGCCTTTATCTCGCCGCCGTGTATCTTCTCCGCCATCTCGTTGACCTTGTTCAGCGCAAACCGCTCCATAGCTTTCAGCCGCTCTTCGCTTACAGGCTTCGCGGTCGAAGCTCCATGCACCGCGCCTTTCGCCGTCAGTCGGTATATAGTGAAGATGCCCTCGTTGTCCGTGTTCAGCGCGGGCATTATCTCGTCGCCGAGCATTAGTCCGTCCGGCTTGTATTCGCGCGCCCTCGCCAGCGATGTTTTCTCCGCAAGCTTTCCCTCGGCTTCCGCTTTTTCAAGCTCGTAAGGCGTCATTTCCGCTTTCACAAAGCGTATGTGCGAGTACATTATGCCCGCGGGCCGAAGTTCGCCGTATTCGCCGCGCAGACCTGTCGAGGCCGCCAGCAGGTATATCAGCATTTGCAGATCCAGCCCGTGGTATACCTCTTCCGCACGGAAGCTCTGCCTGCCCGTTTTGTAGTCCACTATCCTCAGCCATGTGCCCGCGTCAGACTTGTAAATATCAGCGCGGTCTATCTTTCCGCGTATCTGTATGCGCGTGTCTGCTAGCTGTATCGCCAGCGCCGACCTGCCGTTCTCATCGGTGAGGTCGTACTCAAAAGCTATCGGCAGGAAAAGCGAACGTTTCATCTCCTCGCGGAAATACGCCGCCATGTACGTCACAGATCTTTTCAGCCGCTCGACCGCAAATTTGAAGGTCAGCGTTTTGCCGAAAGCTCCGCCCATTTCTCGCTCGATGTATTCGTCCGCGCATGCCGAAACCTCCGCCGCGAGCTGTTCGTCCGTCTTTTTCGTAAAGTTTTCGTCGTAAACTCTCTTGCCGTTTTCCTCGCGGCTCATTATTTTTTCCAGACATTCGTGCGCTATGTTGCCGAAGTATCTCGCGTCCATCTGCACCTTGTCCGTGCCAAAAAGCTTCAGCCCGTGCTTGCAGAAGTACGAGAACGGGCACTTGTAGTAGTCTGAAACGCGCGTTGCCGAGATGTTCAGGTCTTTCGGGAAAAACAGCGTTTTCGCCGTCTGCTGCGATATTTTGTCCGTCCTCTGCGCTGCCGCCATAGCCGCGTACTCCAGCCGCTCGCTGTACTCCGCCGAGCCTTTCAGCGAAAGCCGCACGTTCGCCGCCGCCTGCGTTTTGTCTTTTGAGTGTTGTAAACAACTGTAAAACGCACTGCGGTACGTCGCGCAGTAAAACTCCTGCCCCAGCGCCGAAGCGTTCACCGAAATGTCGTCCTCAAAAAGCTCCGCCGTCATAGCGAAAAGCTGCGACTTTGCACATGCCGTGCCCGTTCTGTCCGCATTGTGGCAGCAGATGTACAGCCGCTCGCTCGGCGCGGTAACGGCTTCGTAAACGTTCATCCGCTCGCTGTCAAGCTGTACGGCGGGGGAAAAGTCAAGCTCCGCGCCGTCCTTAGCCAGCGCCGCAGTTTCCGCCTCGTTCAGCAGCCCCGAAGCGCTCGCCCCGTGCGGAAAAACGCCGTCGTTCGCTCCGATGATGAAAAGCGCTTTTACTCCCGATATGCGCGATCTTTCTGCGTCCGCGAACCGTACACAGTCCGACCTCTGCGGCGGCGCGGCTATCTTTATGCCGTCCAGCATCAGCCGTATCAGCTCCGAAAATGCTCGCAGGCTTATCTTCTCGCCGCCCATGTTCTCGTATATTGCCTTTATCGCGCCGACTATGCCGAGCCATATCTGCTTGAAAGCGCGCGTTACCTCCAGCTCGTTTTCGTCCGATGCCGCCTTTACCGCCGAGTATATCTGCTTCGACATCTCCATCTCGTCCAACAGCTCGAAAAGCGCGCGGCATATCTCAGCCGCCGTAGCGTCCTTGCAGGCGGCGCGGAATTTCTCCAGCGGCGTGATGAGCGCGGCGCGCGTTTTTTCAATGGCGGGGTTCTGCGTGGCTTCGGCAAAAGGCGTTTTCCACATATTGCCGTCCACGCTCCATTTTATGCAAAATTCTTCCAGATAGTTGGCTTCGTAATCAAATATCGTCGAAAGCGGCGACTTCGCCACCCTCAGCAGATCTTCCGTGCGGTACTCGCGCGTAAGCGCCGCCTCAAGCAGGCTCATAAGGTATTTCGCGGGCACAGATGTCAGCGCCGAGGTCTTTGTGTCGATGTAGTAGGGCAGTTCGTACCGCTCCGCCGCGCCGCTCAGCAGCTGCGAATTTTCCTCCAGCCCGCCGCATATCACCGCGATGTCCGCGTACCGCAGCCCCTCTTCGCGCGTCAGCCTGTGTATCTCGGCGCAGACGTACTCCGCTTCCTCGTAAGGGTCGGCGGCGCTCACAAGTTTCACCACCCCCTGCGAAGCGCGCTTTTCGGGACGGTATTTCCAAAGACTGCCGTTTATGTGCTCCAGCGCGGGCGATCGTCCGCAGCCGCCGCATGGCGTAAGCTTTACCCGCAGATCGCAGTCCCGCGCCGCATCCTCTATCTTCGCGCGCGTGCGCACAGTTTCCGCAAATGGGTCAGAGCCGCCATCGCTTTCGCCGCATACTAGTGAGAACACCGCGCTTTGGCAGCAGCTCAGCACGCTCTTTACCAGCTCAAATTCGTCCGCCGAAAAGCGCGTGAACGCTTCAAAAAACACGTTCTCGCCCGCAAAAAATCTATTCTCCCGAGCAAGCTTCGCCGCCGCAGCCGACTCGGTAACGCTTCCGCGCAGTCCCGCTTCCTCTAGGGCGGCGTTGTACTCGGCAAATATCAGCGCTAAGTCTTTCAGCTTCGGCGAACCGTTCAGCGTACTCTCGGCGGTGATGTGCAGCGTTTCGGGCGTCGCTCCCGCGTGCGTCAGCGAGCCGAAAAGCGATATGCACTCCGAAACGAACGAGGGTCTTAAAAGCGAACGGCTCAGCATTTCCAGCCTGCCCTCGCCGCGCAGTTTGCTCTGCGCTTTGTACATGGCTATCAGTTTGGCGTTGTCGTCGGCGTTTTCAAGCCTGCTGCCGCCCAAAGTACGGCATATCTTCCCGCATAGGCGCGAGATTCCCATAGTCTGCACCGAGTTGAAAAGCCGCGCGCCCATGTATTCGTAAAGTCGCTTGTCCAGCTCAAATGAGTACTGGTCGGGCGTTATCACGAGCGCCCCGCCGCTCTCCGCCGCTGCCTTTACCCGCGAGAAAAATACTTCCTCGCGCAAGCTGTGATTTCTACCGTAAATTATTTCAGGCATAGCGTGTTCTCCTTAATAATGACATAATAACTTTAGAATAATTATATCACGCTGTGCAAAATTTGTCAATCAAAAGTGCCTTCCCGCGCGCATTTTCGTTGACAACCCGCCCGCGTTTGTGGTATACTATTATAAAGACAACACCGAATAATCTCTTGTTGGAGGATCAAATGTTTGAAACTGAAATAAAACTTCCGCGCGTTATCCTCTGCGCAGTGGATACTGGCGAGTACAACGCCGAAGCTTCTATGAACGAGCTTGCCGAACTTGCGCGCACGGCGGGTGCAGAGGTCGCGGCGCGCGTTGTGCAAAAGCGCCCCGTTATAGATAACGCTACCTGCATAGGTTCGGGCAGACTTGCCGAGCTGAAAGAACTTTGCCAAAAAGAAAATGCCGATCAGGTCATCTTCGACTGCGAGCTTACCGCTTCGCAGGTGCGCAATATCGAGGACGTCATCGGCGTTCACACAATAGACCGCACAACGCTGATACTCGATATTTTCGCTCAGCGCGCCGTCACCCGCGAGGGCAGGTTGCAGGTAGAGCTTGCGCAGTATAAATACCGCCTGCCGCGCCTTGCGGGAATGGGCGTTTCGCTCTCGCGTTTGGGCGGCGGTATCGGTACGCGCGGCCCCGGCGAAACCAAGCTCGAAACCGATAAGCGCCATATCCGCTCGCGCATACAAAAGCTCAGCGAGGAGCTTAAAGAGATAGAAAAACGCCGTGGTCTGGCGCGCAGCCACCGTAAGAAAACAGGCGTGCCCGTCTGCGCGGTGGTGGGCTATACAAATGCGGGCAAATCAACGCTTCTCAATACCCTCACCGACGCCGATGTGCTCGCTGAGGACAAGCTTTTCGCTACCCTAGAAACCACATCGCGCGCCGTCACTCTGCCCGACGACCGCGAGATAATAATGGCGGATACCGTAGGGTTTATCAGCCGCCTGCCGCATAATCTCGTCGAAGCGTTCAAGTCTACACTGGAGGAAGCTGCCAACGCCGATGTAATCATCCACCTCTGCGACGCTTCCGACCCCGAGTGCCACGAAAAAAGCAATGTCACTCTTAAACTGCTTGAAGAGCTCGGCTGTTCCGATATTCCCGTGATAACCGCTTTTAATAAGTGCGACCTTGTGCCTGAGCTTTGCGAAGCCCTCTCGCACGAGCCGCAGAGCGTGCTTATCTCCGCAAAAAACGGCGCGGGTACTGATAAGCTGCTCGCCGCCGTTGCCGAAGCGCTTGGCGAGAACTGCGTAAGCGGCCGTTTTCTTTTTCCGTTCGATAAAGGCGGCGTGCTGGCGCGCGTTCGCGAACTGGGCGGCGTGAAAAACGAAGAGTACATCGCCGAGGGCATTGCGGCTGATATTCGTCTGGATAAAAAATACATCGGTCTGCTGGAGCAGGCAGCGAAGCCTCTCAGCGCCGATAAACACGATGAAAAGGTAAGTGAGTAATATGCCGGAACGTCAGCTCAGATGGATGAAGCTGGATAACGCCGCGAAGATATACCCCGCGGCAAGGCGGCGCAATTGGAGCAATATCTTCCGCCTTTCGATAACGCTCGACGAGGATATAGACCCCGTCGTACTGCAAGCCGCGCTCGATGTCACTATAAAGCGCTTTCCCTCGATAGCCGTTCGCGTGCGCACGGGTATGTTTTGGTATTATCTTGAAGAGATAGAAAAAGCGCCGCAGGTGCAGCCCGAGCACGCCTATCCGCTAACGCATATGCCGTTTGACGATATTCGCCGATGCGCTTTCCGCGTGCTGTATTTCCGCGGGCGCATAGCCGTCGAGTTTTTCCACGCGATAGCCGATGGCAACAGCGGTCTGATATTCCTAAAATCCCTTTCCGCCGAGTATTTGGAGCAAAAACGCGGCTTGCAGATACCCTTTGAAAAAGGCGTTTTCGATAGGCGAGAGCCGCCGCGCGAGTGTGAGCTTGCCGACGATTTCCCGAAATACGCAGGCAGGGTCAGCGCGGGCAGGGGAGAGCGCACCGCTTTTCAGCTTACAGGTCTGCCCGAGCAGGGCGGCTATAAGAACATAATAGTCGGCGAGATGAGCGTGAAAGACGTCCTTGACCTCGCGCACGGCTATGGCGTAACGATTACCGAGCTGGTAGTTTCGGTGATGATAGCTTCCTTCGCCCGTCTGCAGGACGAGCGCGTGCCGAAACGCCGCCAAAGACCGCTGAAAGTGCTGATACCTACCAACCTGCGGCGTATGTTCCCGAGCGAAACTCTGCGCAATTTCGTGCTCTATATCACCCCCGGCATAGACCCTCAGCTCGGCGATTACAGCTTTGAAGAGATATTGGCAGAGGTGCATCATCAGATGTCGCTGGAGCTTTCGCCAAAGCGCATGGCGGCTCGCATACGCGCCAACGTCAAGATAGAGCAGATGCCGCTTCTGAAAATACTGCCGCTTTTCGTGAAAAATATCGGCATGAAGATAGCCTACGAGCTTACGGGAGAGAAAAAATCCTGCATCACTATCTCGAACCTCGGCAACATCACCCTGCCCGACGAAATGGCGCGCCACACGCGGCGCTTCGGCTTCACACTCGGCACGCAGGTAACTTCGCCGAACAACTGCGCCGTGCTTTCTTACGGCGGACGGCTGTATATCAGCATGATACGCCGTATAGAAGAGCCTGTGCTTGAGCGCGAATTTTTTACATATCTGCGCAAACTTGGTCTGCATATCACCTTGCGCAGTAATCAGAGAAGGAGCTGAGCAAAATGTATTGTGTAAAATGCGGCGTTGAGCTTGACGACGCTGAGGAGCGCTGCCCGCTCTGCGGAACGCGCGTTTACCATCCCGATATTGAAAGGGGAGAGGGCGAGCCGCTTTTCCCGCGCACTAATGAGAGCGAGGTGCAGACGGTCAGCCGCGGCGGCGCACTTTTTATAATAACGTCTATCTTCGCGCTCGCCGTGCTTCTGTCGCTGGTCTGCAATCTCAGCATAAACCGCGCGGTTACTTGGTCGGGCTTCGTGACGGGCGCTGTCCTGCTCGCGTATATCGTGATAGTCCTGCCGCTCTGGTTCAAAAAGCCGAACCCTGTGATATTCGTTCCCTGCGATTTCGCGGCGGCTGCGGTCTACCTGCTGTATATCGACCTCGCTGTGCATGGCGGCTGGTTCATGACGTTCGCCTTGCCGATAACGTGCGGCGCGGCGCTGATAACTACCGCGGCTGTTACCCTCTGCCGCTGTCTCCGCCGCGGGTATCTGTACATCTTCGGCGGAGTAGTGATACTCAGCGGCGGTTTCGCCGTGCTGGTAGAAAGTATGCTCACGCTGACTTTCGGCGAGCGTATGCGCATAGGCTGGTCGCTCTACCCGCTGGCGGCGTGCACGCTTATAGGCTTGTGGCTGCTGATAGTAGCCATCTGCCCTAACCTGCGGAATTCGCTTAAAAAGAAATTCTTTGTTTGATATTCGATAAAAAACGGAAATGCGCTGATTGTAAAAGTGCATTTCCGTTTTCTTGTTATGCGGTCATTTTGTTGTCTTTATCTTTCAGTTTCTCAAGCTTTTCCTTTGCTTTTTTGCAGGTCAGCGCTACAGTCGTCCCTATGCAGAAAGCCAGAATTATCATAGCGCCGCCGCCGACTACCAGCAGTTTTTTTCTCATTCCGCCATCTCCCTTTCCGATATTATTTTTGTGAGCCTGTTCAGCCGCCGTACTATGTGATCTCCTGTACGGCGGTTTTCTTTTAGAGCCGCGTTCGCGCGGACGATCTCTGCCGAAATGTTTTCGCTTTTTTCAAGCCTTTCCAGTATGCCGCGCCCCTCGCGGTAGCCGTACTCTATCATTTTCGCGACGGAATCTCTCTGAAGGTCAAAGCTGTCTGAGAATATCGGCTTTTCCTGAAGATTGACATACATTATCGGCACGCCGCAATAACTGTTTCTACGGCTGATGTATCCGTCGAATTGCAGAGCCAGTATCATGTCCAGTCCGCGCATTTTTAAGAGCGGGCGTATAGGCGTGTTGTCAGCCGCCGCGCCGTCGTAGTAGCTTTTGCCGTTTACGGTAACAGAGTGCATTATCGGCGGTACTGCTACGCTGGCTTTCAGAAACCCCGCGCGGTATTTGGGCGGTGTTTTGTCCAGCCGTATGTACTGCGCTTTCTTCTCGCCCGCCGACCAGCATACCGTGCTGAGAAAGCATTTCAGCTCGTCAGAGCTCCCGTGTATGCTTTCCGCTATGCTCATTATCCCGCCGCTTTTCAAAAACTTATCATACATTTTCTTACAGCCCTTGAAGTTCAGCGAGCGCCATATCTCCTCCGCCTGCGCTGATCTTCCCGCGGCGAAAGCGTAGCCGTTGAGCGTGCCTATCGAGGCGGCGGATATGGCTTTTACCTCAAAATGCGCGTTCTCGCTGAGCGCTTTGCAAAAGCCTATCTGATACGCGCCCTTCGCCATTCCGCCCGATAAAACTAAGCCTAAACGTATAGGCTTGTCATTTTCCTGCATTATCAGGTTCCTTTACCGCCCATATGAGCGCTACTACCCAGCCTATAAATGACCAGCCGAGAAATAGATTCATGCAGAATATCGCGCCCTTGTTTACCCTGGCGCGCGCAAATGCTACAACAGTAGGGATAAAATACACGATGATACCTACTATTATCATCAAAACCATAAGTGATGAACCGTCCATATTTTCCTCCATTCTAGCGGATTTTCCGCTAAGCTATTGCATAAATAATCTGTTTGCCAAACGGGCAGTGCCGCGCATGGCAAACCGGTTTTATGACCACAATATAATTATAGCGGATTTTCCGCTAAAAGTCAACAGCAAATTACAAAATACCGTATAATAAAATTAACAAATATTAAACACAGATTTTGGGTAAAATGACTAAAAAGGAGCATCAGCAGTATGTATGTAAGAATAAGGGATTTGAGAGAGGATGCGGATATGACGCAGACTGAGATAGCTAAGATCTTAAACTGCAGTCAGCGCGTGTACAGCAATTACGAGAGGGGAGAGCTTGATATTCCTACCGATATTCTAATCAAGCTCGCAAATTTTCACAATGTTTCGGTAGATTATATTCTCGGCAGAACGAATAATAAAAAAACAAACCTCTAAATCAAAAAAACGGAAATGCGCTCACTCGAAGTCCATTTCCGTTTTTTATGTACTGTTTCAGCCCTGCAAAATCACGTCCCCCGCAGCCGCCTCAGCAGTTTTTTCGCCTTTCATGTACTGCTCAAGCTGCACAAAAAAGCTGTTTATCTTCTCAGTATCTTCAAGCCCTTTCGTTATCGGCTGCAGTTCGTTCTGCGAGTCGGCTATCATCTTGCCCGCGCTGTATGCCGTGCCGGTCAGCATTTCCTTGCCGTCCAGCGTTTCCAGCGCCGACCGCGAAAGAGGTATGCCTTTCTCTATGCCCTGTAATTCCGCCATCTCTTCGCCGTTTAGCAGATAGTTCAGCAGGCGCGCCGCGCTTTGCGGGTCGTCGCTGTTCTTGCTGATAGCGTACAGGCTCGTGGGTTTTACATACCAGCCGCTGCGCAGCGGCTCTTCAGTGCTGATGTATTTGCCTATCACCGTAGTTATCTGCGAGTCGTCCGAATATGCGTAGTTCTGCGCGTCGCTCGCCCATAATAGCTGTCCTGCGCATTTGCCGCCAAAATAGTTGGTCTTGTCATAGTTTTCGCCAAGGTGTATCACGCCGCCCTCATTCAGCTCTTTCGCAAATCTCATCATAGAGGCTAGGTTTTCGGTGTCAAAATCCGCAGCCGCCTTGCCCGTTGTCTGCTCCTCATGCGCCGTCAGCATCAGCCATAGGTATATGTTCGCCGTTTCAAAGAGGTACTTTCCCTCAGCCGCAAGCTTGCTGCCGCACTCGAAAATGTCGTCCCATGTTTCGGGTATCTCCTCGCCGATCTCGCGCAGCATATCTTCGTTGTAGTAAAAAGTTATCGCGTTTAGTGAGATAGGTATGGCGTTCAGCTTTCCGTTTATCATGCCGTATGAAAGCTGATCTTCCGTAAAATTGTCCAGCGCTATCTCGTCGCTCAGCGTGTTCAGATCGTAAAACCCTTCGCCGTCGGGCGAATATTCGCTCAGCCATGCGTAGTTCAGCTGTATTATGTCGCTCTCTTTGCCGAAGCTGTAAAGTGCGTCAAGGCTCTCTTTGTAGCCAACGTAGTCGCTGGAGTAGGGCTGTACGTTTATGTCGCTGTTTTCCTTCTCAAATATCTTTATGCCTTTGAATGTGTAATCAGCGCGCGCATCGCCGCCCCACCATGCAAACGATATTTCTGTCGGCACGCTTATCTCCTCGCGGCTCTGGTATTCCTTGAAAATTCCGTTAGAGCAGCCCGTTGCCGTCAGCGTTATCACCGCCGCCGATGCCGCAGCCGTCGCTCTTTTTATAAAGCCGCTCATTTCGCCGCCCCCTCTTTGCTCTTCTCCGGCTTGTAGAAAGCTGCGCTGTTGCCTTCCGCCTGCTCGGCTTCCTTCATCGCCTCAGCCGCCTTGCTTATCAGCGAGCTGAAGTCCTCCGCGTGGTCGGGGTAGCAGCATATGCCTATCGAAACGTAAAGCTTCATATCGCTCTCGCCGCCCAGCGTGAATTCTTCAAATGCTTCCGGCAGCCCGCCGCAAATCGTGTTCATAGCTTCGTGCGCTTTGAATATGTCAAATTCGCTGAAGTTCACAAATGCCGCTATGCGGTCTTCCGAGATCCTGCCGATGTATACTGCCTTTTCGCCAAAGTATTCTTTTATAATGTTTATCGCGTTCACCCGCGTGTCGTTCCAGCAACTGTATGTAACGGTAGACCGTATGCCCGCCGCGTCCTTTATCGAAAGCAGCACCAGCGCGTATGTACTTCCGATGATAGAGGTTTCCATCAGCTCGCTTATCTTTTCGTCCAGTCCGTACTCGTTAAGCACGCCCGTAGCGGGGTCGATGAATTCGCTGTTTGTGTCCGCCAGCTCGCCAGCCATGAATTTCGCAGTCGCGAGCGTGCCTGTCGCTACGGATATAAGCACCAGTATCAGCAGCATAGCCATAGCCGATGGCCCATCTATCGGCGAGATCTTTATCAGAGAAGGCTGTTCCATTATCGTGTATGCCGTCCAGCCGCTGTCAGTTGTCAGCTTTGCGCCCGTCAGCCCGTTTACCGTAACGTGCTCGTTTTCCGCATCGAACATTGATGAGTATTTTTTCGGTATCGCGTCGCCATGCTTCAGTTTTTTCTCGTCAGCAGTCGTGTATATCACCCTCTGCTGTTCGTCAGTGAGTATGAATATCTGTTTTTGTCCGTTTTTCGAGTTGATTATCTTGTCCAGCTCGTCGATGTACTCAGAAAGCAGCAGTACCGAGTGGTCGCTCAGCCGCCTTATGTAGTATATCTTTCTGTTAGCGCCGCTCAGCCCGAAAAGCCAGCATTCGCCGTTTTTCATTTGGTCGTTGAAGTATTCGTAGCTCTCTGTGTTCAGCACCGCTTTCGTGCCCGATGATGCTTTGCCTATAACGCTGCCGTCTGAGTAGAATATCATGAAGTCAACGTATGTCTTGCCAGCTGACATTTTCAGCAGCATCTCTTTTGTGCTGTTTTTCAGCTCGCTCTCATCTGCGGGGGATAGCCCTCCTTTTACGGGGTCGTACTCGGGCAGCTCGTTTACCGTGAAAAGCGCGCTCGTGTCGTTTTCCACGCCTTTGGTAAATCTGTTTACAGCTGTGGCGTACTGTCTGCCCAGCGCCGTTATGTCCTCCTCACATTCTTTGTAAACTATGCTCTTGAGGTTTACGAATGCGTATGTAAAGGCTGCGAAAAACAGCATGGCGGTAACTATCGTGTAGCATATCATCATGCGGTTTCGCACCTTGCGGACTGATACTCTCTTGCCGTTATCTTTTTCCCCCATGGCGTGCGGTCCTTTCTGAATTTATTTTTTGTGGAAAATTTTATCTAAAAGCTCGCATATCCTGAAAGAGTAGGTCACCTTGTCTGCCAGTGCGCCTCGTTGCTTTTCAGCCGCCGCCGAGCTGCTTATCTGCGGAAAGAGAAAAGTATGCTTCTCCGCCTTTGCCTCAGCTTCGCCGCCGCAGGCAGCAAGCATTATCGCCGCTGCGAACCCGCAGCAAAGCGCCCTCTTGGCTCTCTCAGATCTTGCCGATGTGCAAGCTATGTTATTGTTCTGGTATTTCATGCCGATACTTCCTTTCACTGTCTTTAAAGATGTCTGAAAGTATCATTGGCAGTTTTTATCGCGCTAATCACCCGCAGAAATTATTTTCCGAAAACTTCCTTGGCTATGTCGCATGAGCGCTTTGCGTCTTTAGCGTAGTAGTCCGCGCCTATCATCTCGGCGTACTCGGGCGTAAGTACCGCACCGCCTACCATTATCTTGCACTCGTGCCTCTCGCGCAGCAGCTTTATAGTGTCCTCCATGCCTTTCAGCGTGGTGGTCATCAGCGCCGAAAGTCCTACCAGCTTTACGTTGTGCTTTACAGCCGTTTCCGCTACCAGCTCGGGGTCTACGTCCTTGCCGAGGTCGATAACGTCGTAGCCGTAGTTCTCCAGCAGCACTTTTACTATGTTCTTGCCTATATCGTGTATGTCGCCCTTTACCGTGCATATCACGATAGTGCCCTTAGAGGCTTCCTTTTCGCCGCTCTGCGAAAGCTTTTGCTTTATTACTTCAAAGCAGGCCTGCGCCGTGCCCGCCGTAAGTATGAGCTGCGGCAGGAATATCTTGCCTTTTTCAAATTCGTTGCCCGTCTTGTCCAGTTCGGGGATAAGTATGTTGTTCACTATTTCCATAGCGTCGGTAGTTTCCAGCAGCTTTTCCGTTATCTCTGCCGCGTCGCGCTTCAAGCCGTGCGCCATAGCGTAGCCGAGGGTCATGTCCGCCGCCGCGGCTTTCGGCACGGGCGCTTGCTCTGCCCCGTAGTTCTCTATAAATTCCGCAGCATTCTTGTCGATGTTCGCCAGCAGTCTGTAAGCGCGCACCGCAGATGTCATAGAGTCGATGTTCGGGTTCATGATAGGCAGGTCAAGCCCCTGCATAAGCGCCATCGTGAGGAAAGTGCGGTTCACTATCTCGCGCGATGGCAGACCAAAGCTTATGTTCGATACGCCGAGCACCGTCTTTACGCCCAGCTTTTCTTTTACCAGCTTTACCGCCTGCAATGTCTGCATAGCCGCTTCCTGCTCTGCGGAGCATGTGAGTACCAAACAGTCTATACAAATGTCGCTGCGGGGTATTCCGTATTCGTCCGCGCGGCGGCATATTTTTTCTGCTATCTTTAGTCTGCCCTCTACCGTTTTAGGTATGCCGTTTTCGTCAAGGCAGAGTCCTACTACCGCCGTGCCGTATTTCTTTACCAGCGGCAGTACTGAGTTGAGCGATTTTTCCTCGCCGTTTACCGAGTTTACTATCGGCTTTCCGCAGTAAACTCTCAGCGCCGCGTCCAGTACCTCGGGTATAGATGAGTCTATCTGCAAAGGCGTGTCGCATATGCCCTGTATCGCCTTTACCGCGCTTACCATCATCTCTTTTTCGTCTATGCCGGGCAAACCTACGTTTACGTCCAGTATCTCCGCGCCCGCCGAGATCTGCTCTATCGCCTGATTGCAGATGTAGTCCAGGTCGTGCTCAGCAAGCGCCTGCTTAAAGCGCTTCTTGCCCGTCGGGTTTATTCTTTCGCCGATTATCCTCGGGCAGTTTATCGGTACGGCTCTGCTCGCGCTGCATACTCCCGCGCCGAGCTCTTTGTACTTAGCTTCGCACTTCCTGCCGCTGAATTTCTCTGCGGTAGCCCTTATGTAGTCGGGCGTAGTGCCGCAGCAGCCGCCGATTATCTTTATGCCCAGCGGTATCATGTCGGCGAGCAGCTCGGAAAATTCTTCGGGCAGTACGTTGTATTCGTTGGTTATGGGGTCTGGCAGACCTGCGTTCGGCTTTATGATAACGGGCAGATTCGTGTGCGCGCATACCTGCTCTACTACCGGTCGCAGTTCGCGCGGGCCGAGCGAGCAGTTTATGCCTATGGCGTCTGCCCCCAGACCGCCCAGCGTCATCGTCATCGACTCTACTCCGCAGCCCGTGAATGTTCTCATGTTTTCCTCAAAGGTCATGGTGACGAGTACGGGCAGGTCAGAGTTTTCCTTTGCGGCGAGCAGCGCGGCTTTGGCCTCCAGCAGGTCGGTCATGGTTTCTATAACTATAACGTCCGCGTCCTTGCCCGCCAGCACCATCTCTTTGAAAACGTCGTAGGCTTCCTCAAATTTCATAGAGCCGTTCGGCTCGAGAAGCTGACCGGTAGGGCCTATGTCCAGCGCGCAGTATGCGGTTCGGCTCGCGCGCGCTTTCGCCTTCTGCGCTATCTCTACCGCCGCGCCGATTATCTCGTCTACGCTCTTGCCCGTAGCCGCGAGTTTCAGCCTGTTTCCGCCAAAGGTGTTGCAGTAGAAAATGTCCGCGCCCGCTTCGATGTATTTTAGGTTTATCTCCTCTATCTGCTCGGGGTGGGTGAGGTTCAGCAGTTCGGGGTTCTCACCCGCCGCCAAACCCGCTGCCTGCAGCATAGTGCCCATTCCGCCGTCTAAAAATATAAATTCCTTTTCGTTAAGCAGTTTTTTAAGATCCACAGTGTATTCCTCTCTTTCTGAATTCGCACCTGCCCGCCATCTTGCAGATAGCGCAGCCGCGCCGCCCTTTTTCTATAGGCTCGTCTGAAACGCCTATCACCGCCGTTACCGATTTTCTCGGCGTCAGCAGCAGCGAATCGGTGCAGGCTACCCCCGCGCGCTTCTGCGCGTTCAGCGTTTCTATTATCATCGGCTGTATGTCGAGCGGGAAGTCGCCGTATCCCGGCGAGAACCGCCATGTGAACCAGCAGCCCGTAAGTTTTTCGTATATCTCTTTCTCCGCTTCGTCGCAAACGGCTTCCACCGCCGCGCTCGCTAAGCAGTCGGTCATGTAGCCGAGGGTTATGTCCTCAGCCTCCTTGCGGCGAATAAGCTCGTCAGCTTTTGATGAAGCCGTAGCGCATAGCAGTATGCACCGCCTGCACCCGCTGAGGTGTCGGCGTATGTCCTCGCCCTTAAAGATCAGCTTCGTGCCCGCCAGTTTTATCCCATCGTCACATTCCTCGATGTCGAAAGCGCGGTATACCCAAGCGGGCGTTATCGCCTTTACCAGCTCGCGGCGGCAGCTCTCTATCATCTCCATCTGCGGGGCGGGGGGCTGCTCGCGGTAGCCCATGTACCTAATCGCTTCGTTTACATTTATACTTATATTTATCTCCATTTTCAGCTTTCCTTATAATAGTTTTATCTCGATGTTGTCCCATGGGTCGTGAGCGAGTATAACTTCGCCCGCCGCCAGCGACTTTTTCACATCTATGAACCGCTGATTAGAGCTGCCCATGAATTTCAGCTCGTAGCTTTTTTTGTCCATCTCAAATTCGCCGTCTACCAAATAATCCAGCCGTTTCAGCAGCTCGAGATAGCCGTTTTCCGCGTTCGCGTTTTCCATCAGATATTCAAAGGTATAGCCCGTGTACGCCATGACGTTCATCTTAAAGCCTTCGTACCCGAGTATCATGTCGGCAAGCTCGGTCAGCGCGGCGCATTGGCAAAAAGGCTCGCCGCCCGAAAAAGTTACGCCGTCCAGCAGGGGATTTTTGATTATTTCTTCAAATATTTCCTGCGTGCTCTCAGTCCTGCCGCCCTCGAATGTCCATGTCTGTGGATTGTGGCAGCCGCGGCAATGGTGCGGACAGCCCTGCACGAAAACGGTAAATCTCATTCCGGGGCCGTCTACTATCGAGTCATTCACCAGCCCAGCTATTTTAAGTTCCATTTTACAATTATCTCCTGATCATTATTCATTCATACCTACTGTAAATGAGTATACATATTTATTATAGCAGTTATTATGTCTAAAAACAATAATAATCAGAAAAATTAACCTTGATTTAACATTTTAAATGACACCGATTCATCGCTATTTGCCGATTTGTCATATTTGAGATGAAAAAATTATTTTTTTTGTGAGTTATTTTTTGTAAATTTGCTTGATTAAATAACGATTATATGATAGAATAATATGATGAGGTCTGTATGCTCGGTTTTTCGAGCTTGCAGATAAGGGGATTATTTTTACCGCAGGGAGGCAAAAAAATGAAAAATGAAATGTCAGCCGCTCAAGCTATTGCCAGCAAGCAGAGCAGGCGGCTGAGGAACAGGCACATAGGCTTTGCCGTTGCGCTGGGCATCATCTTGATGATAGCGATAGTCAGCATAGTGGCAGTTGCAAAGATACGCGCCAACGACCGCATAATGCTCGCGAAAAACCTTATCTCTCAGTTTGAGATAAATACTACTTACCGCGAGCCTGAGCTGGCTTCTGACGGCGACGAGGACGGCGACGGTATGCTCAACGAAGCTGAAACGCGCGCCAAGACCAATCCGCAGGACGTTGACAGCGATAACGACGGTATAAGCGACGGCGACGAAGTCGCGCTCGGTACTGACCCGCTCAATCCTGATACCGACGGCGACGGACTTCTCGATGGCTTTGAGCTGATGGCGGGTCTTGACCCGAAAAAGACAAGCACCGATGATAAAACGCCCGATAAGGACGTTGTGGTAGATATAAAGCGTGAGTTCGGCGAGATAACTCTTAACGTTACCGGCGACGCAAATATAGCTGATACATCTATCTCTGAGCTTAACGTTTTCGGGATCTCTTCTAACACAGGTATCGTCAGCACCGCTTACGACTTCGTTTCTGACCACAAGTTCCAGACCGCGAAGATCACTTTCAAGCTCGACAGCAAGAAAGTCGCACAAAAGGGCGCAAGCTTCTCTGACCTCTCAGTACTGAAATTCGACGCTTCGACTCAGAGCTACGAGAAAATAAAGAGCAGGGCAGACAGCTCGGCGGGTACTATCTCCGCAGACATCAACACTTACGGCACATATGTAGTCGGCACAGAGAAAAAGGCTAATTCGCCCGCAGTTACCAAAATAGCGTTCCTGCTCGATAACTCCGGCTCTATGTACCCCGTAGAGGAGTGCGAAACTTCTCCCGAAAACGACGTTAATTTCAAGCGCCTTGACTTCACCAAGAGCCTTATCAATAAGATAGAGGGCGAGGGCGACTACCTTTACAGTATAGCGAAATTTACGGGCACATACACCCAGCTCCAGAAATTCACCGACGATACCGAAAAGCTGAATAACGCGCTCGAAAAAATTCGCGTCGGCAAAGAGGTATTCGATGGTTCTCATATCCAGTCAGCGCTCCAAAGCTGCATGAGCACTTTCGATAACGGCTCGACTAATCAGAGAAATATAATAGTGCTGCTTTCCGACGGCGCTTCCGATGAATCAAATCCGAAGAGCATAGAGCAGCTTGCGGAAATCGCAAATAATAACAACATCATCGTTATGACGATAGGTCTGGGCAAAGAGGCTGACCGCGCATGGCTGCAAAACCTCTCGGCGCAGACAGGCGGCAAGTACTACTCGGCTTCCGACGCAGACGCTCTCGAAAGCGTTTACAAGCAGATAGTTACCACTCTGAATTACGATATAGTAGATTATTCCGATTCGGACGAGCAGGCACAGGGCTACTCGCTCTATAACACAGGTTTTGACCCCACCAAAAACGGCTTCTCGTTCAGAAACTTCCGCACCTCTGATACCCCGAGCGTAGACTTCGGTATGGCGGTAATGGCGCGCGACTGGTACGTCGGCAGACTTCAGCTCAAGACCAAGGCCGTTTCTCCCGCGGACGACAGCGAGCAGAAATACGATGCCGAAGGCTATAACCTCAAGGGCAGTGAAGTGGAAGAAAAGTTCGAGGCAAATCAGCCGCTCTCTTCCTACGTTCCGTCCCTTATCACGGGCGACTTCGGCGACGTTAAAAAGTACCTCGATTATTCTTCCTCAGGCTCAGTTCTGAAAGTTGACGCCGACCTTATGGCAAAGGCTCTCCAGCAGGGCTGGTCGGTGAAGAAATATAAGCTTGACGCGAACAACCTCTCGTGGGAAAAGGTAGAGCTTCTCTCGCTCAACGTCAAAGAATGCTCAGACAAGATCGCAAAGGCAAGCTCCGACTCGGAAGCGGAGTTTTATAAGGCTCTCTACCACCTCAACGCTTTGCAGTGGGACGATACGCCAGTTACCTTCGACCTCTTTAACGGCGATGAGGGCTTTGACGAGCTGAAATCGCTTCTCGCTCTCGGCGAACCCGTAGTTACCACCATCGACGGCTCGCATACCGTAAACGCAATCGGTCTTATACAAGACAGCTCCGACCACCGCAAATATGTGCTTCAGGTCTACGACAGCAATTATCCCGGCTCGATCAAAAAGCTGTACATCACCCGCGCCGTAAAGGGCAATTTCGATATTACAGATGGCAAGGGCAAACTGAAAGACGTTTCCTACGAATACACCTGCGAATATGACGGCAAACAGGTAGGCGTAAAATTCTCTGACGTAGCGGCATATTGACCGCGCGGCACTCCAAAAAGATATTTGGAGTGAGCATAAGTAAACGTTTTCTGTAAATACTGCACAAATTCATGGCGGGAATTTCGTAAGAAATTTGACGTATTTTTGAAAACAAATTTCACAAAAGCCCTTGATTTTACGGCGTTTTTCTGTTATAATAAATATTGAATTAGAACGGTGCGCAATGGGCGTACTGTAAATTCTAAATTACACTAATTAATGTGGAGGAGATTTAAAATGAAAATTTCTAAGATTTTCGCAGGAATGTCCGCTGCTGCTATCGTTGCTGCTGCGGTAGCAATGCCTGCATCTGCAGTAGTTCCTACTGAGAAAACATTTAGCTACACCATCACTCTTACCAGTGACGAACTCAAGGCTGCTATGGATGCGGGTGGAACTAAGCCCCAGGTAGCTGAGGAAGAGATCGCTGATCCTAATGGCGCTGAAGGCGATACCATGAAGGCTTACAATATCGGTTTCAACATCCAGTTTGGTCATTTCTGCGGCGGTACATTTAGCGCTACTGCAACTGGCGGAGACCTTTTAACGATGGGTACTGACGAAAACGGCGCTCTTACCTGCACCGGTGAAAAGACTGACAGCCAGAGCATGTGGCTTGTAAACGACTGGGCTGGTACCGTTAAGAATCAGTTCGTTGAAAACGTAGCTATCGCTGATGGAGGCGGAGAGTCTACCGGTAACCCTGGTTGGAATGGTATGTGGATCCAGTGCTACACTGCTGATCTTGATGCAGGTCTTGAGATCACTGTAAACATAGATGCAGCTGATGCTACATGGAAAGATATGGATCCCAAAGATCCTGAGTTCACCGGTTGGTCTGTTCTCGTTCCCGCACTCGATGGTCATGATCCGTTCGTGATTACTGATGTTGAGGGAGATAACTCTTCTGACAGTGGTTCTACTTCTTCTGGCGACAACAGCAATACATCTTCCGGATCTTCCTCCGGAAACGGTTCTAGCTCCAGCTCTGGCTCTTCCAGCTCTAAGGGCGGTTCCAATGGTGGTTCCAACGGCGGCAGCACTTCCAAGGGCAGTGCTTCTACTTCTTCCGCTAAGGATGCCGGTGCTTCCGATAACACTGCTAACGCAGAGTCCGGTGTAGCTGCAGGCGTAGGTCTGGCTATCGCTGCTCTTGCAGGCGCAGCTATCGTAGTTTCCCGCAAGAAGTAATTTTTAGCATAGCTGAATAATTGCAAATAATAAAAGGCATTGCTCTCGGGCAGTGCCTTTTTTGTATATATTGTATGAATATGAAAACGTTATCTGTGCAGTATGAACAAAAGTAAAATGGATAATTGTACATTTAGTATATTGAATATTTTCGGCATTTGTGTTATACTTTAAAAGTAAATGGTTCTGTATGAACAATTATTTTTGGAGGTAATTACTTATGAAAAAGTTTTTAGCTTGCACTGTTGCGACTATTATCGCAGCATCTATGATGACTGCTTGCGGCAGTGATGATTCTAAGGACAGCTCCAGCAAGGCTGCTGAGAGCACCACTACCACCGCGGCCAGCTCTGCTGCTGATGAATCTGCTACCGAGGAATCCGCTGCTGAAGAGTCCGCTGCTGATGAATCTGCTACCGAAGAGTCCGCTGCTGATGAATCCGCTTCTGATGAATCCGCTGCAGAGGGCGATGCCGCTGAGCCTAAGCCTATCTCTGAGATGCCTGCAACTCTTCAGGATCTCGAGACCGCTTCTCTCGTATTCGACACCAGCATGGATCCTGCTGATTTCGTAAAGACTATGAACGAGGCAAACTTTGAGAACGATGAATCTGACGTTGAATTCTCTATTGAAGAGGTCGAGGGCGTTCCTATGCTCCGTTGTCAGGTTCTGACCCTTAAGAATGAAGAAGATCCTTCTTTCGGTTACAAGGTTCCGAAGATCCAGTTCGATATGTCCAAGATCTTTGCCGGCAAGACCGATACTCTTGACAAGGTATTCACCATCGACATCGAGTTCATGACCAAGGCTGTTGGCAACTTCGTAGCTGATGACGGTACTGAGTCGCTCGTTCCCGGCAACTTCATGGGCGCTCTTTGCTCGCAGGCTGGCGAAGATCCTGACAAGCTCGGTTGGAAGGAACTTGACAACCAGATCAGCGAATCTGAGTGGACTTCCGAGTGGGCTACTTACAAATTTAGCGTTCGTCCCGGTCTGCTTGGACCTTTCAACGCTGTTGACACTCCTCAGTACTTTACCTTTATGAGATGGAGCATTCCTAACCAGGCTGATTTCTACGTTGCAGACATCACCTTTAAGGATGAGGACGGCAATGTTCTGCCCGTTTCCATTGGCGCACACGCTGAATAATTCAGTTTACATAATAGACCGCACACACACTGTGCGGTTTATTTTTTTGCAAATTTGCTGAACTTTACACTTATTTCGCCGATCTCAGCGCTTTTCGGTTTGTCGTTTTTCATCTCAACGTCGTAATCCTCACTGCTGATTTTACCGCTGATTTTTCCCGCTGCGCATTTTTCCAACACCCGCGCCGTCAAAAATATCGGCGAATTTGCGGGCAACTCCTCGCGTGAAAAAGTCTGCTCCATTTCCTCAAAACTTATCTTGCAGTCGGCGTCAGTCAGCGAAATTTCCATTCCCGCGAGCGTTTTCGGCTCGCTGATGCTTATCTGCCAGCCGCCCTCTAAACGCTCGAACTGCGCTTTTCCTCCAAAATCGTCACTGGAAATATCGGCGGCAACCGTGTAGCTTTTCGGCAGCGAGATCTCCGCACTGTTTGAACTGCCGCACGCCGAAGCAGTCGAGATCGTGCAGATACACATACACATCATTATAAATCTTTTCATTCAGACCCCTCCATAAAAAAAGTCCCCCAAACCGATGGGGGACTTTTGCATAATCAAGCTTGTCAACTTGCAAATTGTTGACAAGCGTAATTTACAAAATCGTGAGAGTTTCCTTGAAAGCGTTTATAATATCGCTCGCCGTGACTGCAGCAGGTGAGTACTTTTCACACAGTATTTCCGCAGTTTCGCCGCATATGTAATCGCCCAACGCGCAAGCTTCCGACGCCGTAACGCCCTGAGCTAACAGCGATGCGATAACGCCGGCAAGCATATCGCCCGAGCCGCCTTTTGCAAGCGCCGAACAGCCAAAATTCGTAACGGTCGCCTTGCTATTGCTGAACGTCACGGAAGTCGAGTCCTTGCTGTGCAGTGTTACACCGTACTTTTCGCTCAGTTCGCGGCAGATCGCGTACCGCTCAGCCGAAGCCTCTGCCGTCGTCCGACCGCTCAGCCGCGCCAGCTCGCCGATGTGCGGAGTCAGAACTATCTCACAATTCTTGTCCCTCAGTACATCTATATTCAGCGCAAGCTGATTTATTCCGTCCGCGTCGATAAGCAGCGGCACACGCACGTTTTTCACCAGTGCTTCGACAAGCCTGCGCGTGCTTTCGCTCCTGCCGATGCCGCAGCCGACCGCAACTGCGCTGTGCATATTTGCCAGCTCGACCAGTTTATCTATCTCGCGGCTGCTGATCGTGCCGCCTTCGGTTTCGAGCGGTGTGTAAACGCACTCGGGCGCGCTCGACGCAATTATCGAGATCACGCTGCGTGGGGCGGCAAGGTTCACTATCCCGCAGCCGGTGTGAAGCGCCGCACGCGAACATATCGCCGCCGCTCCAATGTAATTCTCGCTCCCGCAGATCAGCAAGACTTTTCCGAACGTTCCCTTGTGTGAGTATTCGGGACGGGCAGGTAACATTTTGTGCAATTCGCTGCCGAAAATCTCGTGCGAAGACGTGCGGTCGTCAAGGTACTCCTCCCAGCCGTCGGGAATACCGATGTTCGCGATTTCGATCTTTCCGCATACAGAAAACGCAGGTTTGAGCGCCATTCCGAACTTCATCGCGTGAAAAGTGATCGTTTCGTCGAACTTTACCGTTTCTGCCGCGACTTTGCCGCGCAAACAGTCAACTCCGCTCGGCATATCGCACGCTATCTTGTAGGTGTCAGATCGTGCAAATCTGCTCATCAAAAACTGTATGTTCTCGCGAAACTCGCCGTGAAAACCCGTGCCGAAAATGCAGTCGACAACTATATCTGCATTGCCAAAATCAACGTTTTCTGTAATGATCTTCACTTTTTTGCTGCCAATGAGCGCAAAAGCTTTCTTTGCAAGCTCGGTCTTAGGCTCGCCACAGACGTAGGCCGCGCTGACGTCGAATTTGTCCGCCAGTAAGGAAGCGCAGACTGAACCGTCGCCTCCATTATTGCCCGAGCCGCAGAGAACCAGAATGTTTTTCGCACCGATTCGCGCCGCCGCACTCTCGACTGTTCTCGCCAACTGCGCTCCCGCGTTCTGCATAAGCTCCCAGAGCGAAACGCCCAGCGCTTCCGAGGCCTTTTCCGCCTGCGACATCTGCTGAGGCGTTAATAGTCTATTCATTTTTATCGCTCCTTTCCGCGATGCACACCGCCTGAGCCAGCTCGCGCGTGTGCGAAATGCTTATCGAAAATTCCAGCCCCGCCGCCGCCTGTGTTGCCGCACCCTCCAGTTTTAGGTAAGGCGCGCCAAGCTCATCGTGCGCTACGGTGATCTCATTCAGCGAAAAACCGCGCACGCCCGTGCCCAGTGCCTTCGCGAACGCCTCTTTCGCTGCCCAAGTTCCTGCCATTGATTGGTAAGGGTCTTTCATCTGAGAAAAACGCCGCCGCTCCTCATCTGAAAAGGCACGGCGGCAAAAACTATCTCTTTGAGCCGCATTTTTCACTCTCTCGACCTCTTGCAGGTCGCAGCCAACGCGGTATTTCACAGCTTGTTCACCGCATTTCTCGGGAAAAACGGCTTCATAAGCTGGGTCATTTCAGTGCTGGGGGTAAATACCAGCACGCCTTTTCCGAACTCGCGGTGCGTAAAACGCAGGTAATAATCGGTAAGCTCAGGGTTATTCGCGCCCGCCTTGACAAGCGTTTCGTCCTCGCCAACGGCAAAATCGCCGTTTACAACGCCGTACTCGCTGACCTTGTGCAGGTCGATGGTGCAAAGTCTGTTTCGCTTAGCCTGATTTATGATCTTGTCGATGTCGAGGTCGGCGTTTGTGAGAATGTATTCGTACTCAACGAAAAGTTTCGTGATTAGCTGGTAGCCGATGAAAATGCTCAGTCCTGCAAACACAAAGCCGAAAAGCGTCAGCGTCGTGTTGAAAGTCAGCAGTATAAAGAAGGCGGCGAGCGCTACTGCCGCGGCTATCGTGAAAATCTTCGAGGTCTTTTCTCCCTGCGAAAGCTCTCTTTTTACAATATATTCCTTGAAAACGTCCATGAAATTTATCCTCCTAAAGTTGTGTATTAAATAGTATAGCACATTTTTCACGAAAAGTAAAGCGATATTTTGTTAATTTTGTTGAAAAGCACATTTACGCATTTTGCTGCCCAAACCCGTGATTTTCTGCCGTTACCCCTTGACAATCGACGGAATATGTGAGATAATATAAATATATGTTTTGTTACGGAGGTGCTTTTTATGGATATGAAAATAGCTATACTCCGCCGACTTACCTTTGAAATGGATACGCGAGTCGAGCGGCAGGTTTAAAATTCGTTTGAACAAAATTACAAAACTTGCTGAAAGGATAGATGAATATGAAAAGAGAGCTGGATAAGCTTTACAGTCCCTCTGATTTTGAGGATAGAATTTATAAAATGTGGGTCGATGAAAACTGTTTCCACGCAGTTCGCGACCCCGAAAAAACGCCCTACACTATCGTTATCCCGCCCCCGAATATAACGGGTCAGCTTCACATGGGTCACGCGCTGGATAACACTCTTCAGGATATTCTTATCCGCTGGAAGAGAATGAGCGGCTACTGCGCGCTCTGGGTACCCGGCACCGACCATGCTTCCATTGCGACCGAGGCTAAGATAGTCGAGGCTATGCGCAAAGAGGGCGTCACAAAGGACGACCTCGGCAGAGATGGCTTTCTCAAGCGCGCATGGGCTTGGAAAGAGCAGTACGGCGGCAGAATAGTTTCGCAGCTCAAAAAGCTCGGCTCGTCCTGCGATTGGGAGCGCGAGCGCTTCACCCTCGACGAGGGCTGCTCCAAAGCTGTTAAAGATGTATTTGTAAATTATTATAATAAAGGCCTTATCTACCGCGGTGAGAGAATTATAAACTGGTGTCCGCATTGCCGTACATCTATCTCAAATGCCGAGGTAGAGTATGAAGATCAGGCGGGTCATTTTTGGCATCTTCGTTACCCGCTGAAAGACGGCTCTGGCTACGTTGAGCTTGCTACCACCCGTCCCGAAACTCTGCTGGGCGATACCGCAGTTGCCGTAAACCCTAAGGACGAGCGCTATAAGGACATTGTTGGCAAGACCCTTATCCTGCCGCTCGTTGGCAGAGAGATACCCGTTGTCGCCGACAGCTATGTTGACATGGAGTTCGGTACAGGCGTAGTTAAGATCACCCCTGCGCACGACCCCAACGACTTCGAGGTCGGCAAGCGCCACGATCTGCCCGTTCTGAACGTTCTGACCGAGGACGCCAAGATAGTTGACGATTATCCCGATTACGCGGGCATGGATAGATACGAGGCGAGAAAGAAGATAGTCGAAGACCTCGAAAAGGGCGGCTACCTCGTAGAAGTTGAAGACCACGAGCACAACGTCGGTACTTGCTACCGCTGCGGCACTACCGTAGAACCTCGTGTTTCACTCCAGTGGTTTGTAAAGATGGACGAGCTTGCCAAGCCTGCTATCAAGGCGGTAGAGGACGGCGACATCAAGTTCGTGCCCGATAGATTTGAAAAGAATTACCTTAATTGGATGAACGATATTCGCGATTGGTGCATATCCCGCCAGCTTTGGTGGGGTCACCGCATACCCGCGTTCTACTGCGACGACTGCGGCGAAATGGTGGTTTCTAAGGAAAGCGAAGTTTGTTGTCCTAAGTGCGGCAAGCCCATGCGCCAAGACCCCGACACCCTCGATACATGGTTCTCCTCGGCGCTTTGGCCGTTCTCTACCCTCGGCTGGCCCGATGATACCGAAGACCTCAAGTATTTCTACCCGACCAGCACGCTCGTTACCGGCTACGATATTATCCCGTTCTGGGTATCGCGCATGATAGTTGCGGGTATGGAAAATATGAAGGAAAAGCCTTTTGATACCGTTCTTATCCACGGTCTTGTCCGCGACGAGCAGGGCAGAAAGATGTCTAAGTCGCTCGGCAACGGCATCGACCCGCTGGAAGTTATCGACAAATACGGCGCTGACGCTCTGCGTTTCATGCTCGCTACGGGCAACGCCCCCGGCAACGATATGCGCTATTCAGACGATAAGGTTAAGGCTTCCAGAAACTTTGCAAACAAGCTTTGGAACGCGGCTCGCTTCATCATGATGAACCTGCCCGAAGGCTTTACCGCCGATGCACTGCCCGCGCAGATGAACATCGAGGACAAGTGGATAGTTTCCAAGTTCAATACCCTCGCTAAGGAGATCGATGAGAATCTTACAAACTTCGACCTCGGCGTAGCGGTCGCTAAGCTTTACGACTTCATTTGGGACGTTTACTGCGATTGGTACATCGAGCTGACCAAGCCGAGGATTGCGGCGGGCGGCGATACCGCGGCGGCGGCGCAGACGGTGCTCGTTTGGGTAATGAAAGGTATGCTGAAACTTCTGCACCCCTTCATGCCGTACATCACCGAAGAGATCTGGCAGACCCTTACCGACGGCGCAAGCATTCTCATGCTCGAAAAGTACCCCGTTTACGATGAGTCGCTCAACTTCTCGGCTGAGGAGATCGACTTCGGCAAGATCATCGCGGCTATCAAGGCTGTAAGAAATATCCGCAGCGAAATGAACGTTGTGCCCTCGGTAAAGGCTAAGCTTTATATCGAAACGGCTCAGCCCGAGGTTTTTGCAAACGGCGTTATGTTCTTCGAGCGCCTTGCCTCCGCAAGCGAGGTCGAGATACTTGAAAAGGCTGACGTTAAGGACGCCGTTACCGCCGTTACCGACGCGGCAAGAATTTTCATCCCGCTCTCCGACATCGTAGACACCGAAAAGGAGCGTGCACGCCTCGATAAGGAGAAGAAAAAGGTGCAGAAAGACATCGACTTTCTCTCAGGCAAGCTGAATAATCAGGGCTTCCTCGCGAAAGCCCCCGAACAGCTCATAGCAGCGCAGAAAGAAAAGCTCGCTAAGGCTCAGGAAAAAATGGCGAAGATAGAAGAGTCGCTCGCAGCGCTCAAGTAAATCACAAGATATAAAAAGAGGGAACATCTCGGCAAAAGATGTTCCCTTATTTTTTGTTAATTTCTAACTTCGTAGACCTTGTTCAGCAGGATAACGCAGACTATGTAAAACGCCGCTGCGAAAGATCCCGCAAATACGCAGTCGGAAAGCTGCGCGGCTTTCGTCAGCGTTTCGCCCTCGCCGAAGATCTGCGTGAAAGTTTTCATCAGCCCGAGCTGTATGCAGAAATAGCTCAGCGCGACTATCAGCCCGCCGAATATAAATACCACCGTGCCGAAAAGAATCCGCCGCCGCGCCGCGCTCGCGATGAGCATTACCATAAAGCAGAAGAGCAGAGCCATCAGCATGAACATCAGCCCGCGCACCCACGATATGGGGTCGAGAAGCGCGCTCTCAGCCTGCGTGTACACCGCGCTCGTGCTGTTGATAAGCTTCGTCAGCAGGTTCATGGCGGTTTCGCATATCAGCCGCGCGGGTATGTACCAGACCGTACAGCAGACCAGCTTTGAGATCATCTGCGCGCTCGGCGGTATCGGCAGGCAGACTGTCAGCGCCGCTTCACGGCTGAAATACGCGCGTACAAATCTGCTCAGCGGCATAGCGAACGCCGTGGCAAGCATTCCCAGCGAGCACACGAACACCGCAAACTCTAAGAATATCAGCATAGTCTGCGCGTAGCTCTCCGCGTTTTCGGGAAAGTGCGCGATGGTCGCGAGTGCGATGCCGACGATCACCGCCAGCGAGCCGAATATCGTCAGCACAGCCCGCACCGTGCAGGATAGGTCGCGGCGTATGAGTTTCCCGAGGTTCAGCATTGGCAGACCTCCTTGAAAAGCGCGGCGGGGTCGCATTCGCGCGCTGAGCCGTAGTGCCGCACCGTGCCGTTTTGCAGTATCAGCAGATCGTCAAGCGCCTGTGCCGCCTCGGCAATGTCGTTCACGGCAACGAGCACAGCGCTCTCATCGTGCGCCAGCTCGCCTATCTTTTGATAGATGTACGCTCGCGTTCGTTCGTCAGCGCCCGCCGCAGGCTCGTCCAATAGATACAGCGCCGTCTGCCTCGAAGCCGTCAGCGCAAATTGTATGCCCCGACGTGCGCCCTGCGAAAATGTTCCGAAGCGTTTGTTGATGTCGATGCTCAGATCGTCCAGCATAGCGAGCGCCGCCGCCGAGCTGAAGTCCTTGAACCACCTGCTGAAAAGCCGCACCGCTTCGCCGATCTTTACATCGTCTGGCAGCATATCACGGTCAGGGAGGCAGGCTGTCAGCGCACGCGTTTTTTTGCCGACAGGCAGTCCGCAGATCTCAACTTCGCCGCAATCGGTGCGCATAAGCCCCGCGGTTATCCGCAGCAGAGTGCTCTTGCCGCAGCCGTGCAGCCCGCAAAGCCCCACGACTCTGCCGCCGTAAACGCTCACGCTGACATCGGTGAGCGCGGGCATTCTGCCCAGTTTTCTGCTGACCTCGCTCAGCCGCAGTATCTCAGCCATACTTCCTCCTTAAACACAAAACGCCGCTTCGCTCTTGCCCGCAGGCGCGAACGTTCGCGGCGTTGTTTTTACAAAAATCATCTTTCCTCGCAGATCAGCTTTATAGCCGTTCGCTCTTCGCCGTCGATGACGACGTTTGCAAATGCGGGAATACATATCATATTTATGCCCAGCGGTGCGAGGTAACCCCTTGCGATGGCGACTGCCTTTATCGCCTGATTAGCCGCGCCTGCGCCGACTGCCTGCACCTCAACCGCGCCGCTGTCGCGGACAACGCCCGAGATCGCGCCTGCTACCGAGTTCGGAACTGATCTTGAAGACACTTTTAAAATTTCCATTTATTGTACCTCCGGCTAAACAAATATCCATTCGCAGATGTGAAAAATTATCCGCTATGGTAATTTGATTATACAACATTTTTAAAAAATTTGCAACAGTTCGGCGGATTTTTTGTAGGTTATCTCATAATTATGCGCTCGATTTTGTTCGCTTTGCCCAATTTTTCATCAAATTCAACTGCCACAGCGTTTATGAAAGCCGGATTTTCGCTTATTTTAAATGTAACAGGGCAGTGGTACTTTATTTTTTGAATCGCTATCTTGGTGTCTACGCCCAGTACGGAAAGCTCAGGGCCGGTCATTCCCACGTCGGTGATGTACGCCGTGTGCCCGCTGAGAATGGTTTCGTCCGCCGTCTGAACGTGCGTGTGCGTGCCAAAAACGCCGGTAACTCTGCCCGCAAGGTACTGCCCCATAGCTTTTTTCTCAGAGGTAGCCTCCGCGTGAAAATCTACGAAAATGTTAGGCGTGTCCGCCTCTTCGATAAGCTTGTCCACGCAGAAAAAAGGGTTGTCCAGCGCCTCAAGTCCTACTGTTCCCATCAGGCTTATAACGGCTATCTTCACGGGGAAAACGTCAACTATGCAGCTGCCCCTGCCCGAAACGCCCTCGGGAAAATTAGCGGGGCGCAGCAGCGTTTCAGCTTCGTCATAAAGGCTGGTGCAGCCCTTTTGCTGAAAAGAGTGGTTGCCGCCCGTAACTACGTCAGCGCCCAGCCGTATCAGCCGCTGGTAAGAAGCGCGGTTGACGCCGTTTCCGACCGCCGAGTTTTCGCCGTTGATTATAGTGAGATCTATCGCGAGGTCGCGCTTTAGCTTGTAAAGCCGCCGCTCGAGTATCTCGATTCCCGCAGTTCCCACAACGTCGCCGACAAAGAGCATTTTCATAGCAAATTTCCTTTCAGTTCGCACCCGCCATGCGGGTCTTTGCAACAAAGCGCCTCGGTATCTGCCCGAAGCGCTCGAAAAAATATGGTGCCGGTGGTCGGGCTCGAACCGACACGGTATCGCTACCAACGGATTTTGAGTCCGTCACGTCTGCCAATTCCATCACACCGGCATTATATATCTATTATATCAAAAAATGCGGCGTTTGTCAAGGGGTGATTTTGCATTGCAAGCATTTATTTTTTTGACTTGTTGATCGTGATGGCAAAAAATGCAAGGTTTTATCACTGCTTAAAACGTGTGGGAGCTTCTTAAGGCAATACCGCACAGCTATTGTGTGCAGATTGCGTCGTCAGATTTTTCGTCAGATCGCCTAAAGCCGACAACGCTTAACTCGCGTTAAGCTATGAGGTTTTGGGTGATATGACGGAAAATTGTTTTGGCTTCGCAAAAACGCAAGCAAGATGTGCACAAAGCCGCTAGGCGGTAGTTGTGCGGTGTTGCCTTAATACCTATTTCATGAATAAAAAAAGAAAAAAATGAAAAGGGGCTTGAAATTTAGCGAAATATGTTGTATAATAAATTTGTATGCAGACGCTGGCTCAAGTTTGCATTTAAATTAACGAGAGGAGTTATGTGAAAAATGGTTTATTCTCATGAAGTTGAAACAATGTGCCCTATCGCTCAGGGCGTAGCTCATGGCGCAGCGCCTATCCCCGAAGAAGCTAAGTGGGTGAAGGCTAAGGAAATCAAGGACATTTCCGGTTTTACTCACGGCGTGGGCTGGTGTGCTCCCCAGCAGGGCGCTTGCAAGCTTACACTTAACGTTAAGGAGGGCGTTATCCAGGAGGCTCTGGTAGAAACTATCGGCTGCTCCGGTATGACTCACTCTGCGGCTATGGCTGCTGAGATCCTGCCCGGCAGAACAGTTCTCGAGGCTCTTAATACCGACCTCGTTTGCGATGCTATCAATACCGCAATGAGAGAGCTTTTCCTCCAGATCGTATACGGCCGTTCGCAGAGCGCTTTCTCCGAAGGCGGTCTTGTTATCGGCGCAGGTCTTGAGGATCTCGGCAAGGGTCTTCGCTCGCAGGTAGGTACTATGTACGGTACTCTTGCAAAGGGTCCCAGATACCTCGAAATGACCGACGGTTATGTTACCGGCGTTGCTCTTAACGAGGACGACGAGATCATCGGCTATCAGTTCGTAAACTTCGGCAAGATGATGGACTTCATCAAGGGCGGCGACGACGCTAACACCGCTTTCGAGAAGGCTAAGGGTCAGTACGGAAGAGTTGCAGACGCCGTTAAGATCGTTGACCCCAGAAAAGCATAATAAGGAGGTACAGAACAATGGCTTTATTTGAATCATATGAAAGAAGAGAAAAGCAGATCCTTGCTGTTATCAATCAGTACGGTATCAATACTATTGAAGAATGTGCCGACGTATGTAAGGAAAAGGGTCTTGACATCTACAAGCTCGTAGAGGGCATTCAGCCTATCTGCTTCGAGAACGCTAAGTGGGCTTACACCGTAGGCTGCGCTATCGCTATCAAGAAGGGCTGCACCAGAGCTGCTGACGCTGCTGCTGCTATCGGCGAAGGTCTTCAGGCTTTCTGCATCCCCGGCTCTGTTGCCGACCACAGAAAGGTTGGTCTTGGTCACGGAAACCTCGGCAAAATGCTGCTTGAGGAAGAGACCGAGTGCTTCGCATTCCTCGCAGGTCACGAGTCTTTCGCTGCTGCTGAGGGCGCTATCGGTATCGCTGAGAAGGCTAACAAGGTTCGCCAGAAGCCCCTCCGCGTTATCCTGAACGGTCTTGGAAAAGACGCTGCACAGATCATCGCAAGAATCAACGGCTTTACCTACGTTGAGACTGAGATGGATTACCACAGCGGCGAAGTTAAGGAAGTATTCCGCAAGGCTTACTCCGATGGACTCCGCGCAAAGGTAAACTGCTACGGCGCTAACGATGTTACCGAAGGCGTAGCTATCATGTGGAAGGAAAACGTAGACGTATCCATCACCGGTAACTCTACCAATCCTACCAGATTCCAGCACCCTGTTGCAGGTACATATAAGAAAGAGCGTCTGGACGCAGGCAAGAAGTACTTCTCCGTTGCTTCGGGCGGCGGCACAGGACGTACCCTGCACCCCGACAACATGGCAGCAGGCCCTGCTTCTTACGGCATGACCGACACCATGGGAAGAATGCACAGCGACGCACAGTTCGCAGGCTCTTCCTCTGTTCCTGCTCACGTTGAGATGATGGGACTCATAGGCATGGGCAACAACCCGATGGTTGGTGCTACTGTTGCTTGTGCAGTTGCTGTTGAAGAGGCTATGAAGGGTTGATCTGACAGCCTAAAATAACATAACCGAATAATATCATTCACCCCGCGAAGCCCCGCTTTCCGCGGGGTGAATTTTTTCTCCCGCACTACTTGTAATTCATCAAAAAATGTGTTATAATAAATTATGTATTTCTGATCGTGAGAGGAATGTGAGAGCTTAGTATGGAGATTGATGCTAAAAAACGTATTGATGAGCTGGTAGAGCAGCTCAATTACCATAGCCGCCTTTACTATGTCGAAAATCGTAATGAGATCTCTGATTATGATTACGATATGCTGCAAAATGAACTAAAAGAGCTTGAGAAAAATTATCCGCAGTTCCTGCGCCCTGATTCGCCTACTCAGCGCGTCGGCGGCGAGGCTGTTTCCCAGTTTGAAAAGGTCGAGCATATCGTTCAGATGGGCTCTATTCAGGACGTTTTCTCGTTCGAGGAGGTTCGCCGCTTCGTCGATACCGTCCGCGAAACTATCCCCGCGCCCGCTTTTGTCGTTGAGCCGAAGATAGATGGCCTTTCCGTTTCGCTTGAATATCATGACGGCGAATTTGTTATAGGCTCTACCCGCGGCGATGGCTTCGTCGGCGAAAATGTTACCCAAAATCTTAAAACTGTTCGCTCTATCCCACTTTCTCTGCCCGAAGATCTCCCTCTGTTGGAAGTCCGCGGCGAGGTCTATATGCCCCGCGGCGTCTTTGAAGATCTCGTGAAAAAGCAGGAGGAAAACGACGAACAGCCTTTTAAAAATCCCCGCAACGCCGCCGCAGGCTCGCTGCGCCAAAAAGACCCGAAGATAGCTGCAAGCCGTAAACTTGATATTTTCGTTTTCAACGTTCAGCGTATAGAGGGCAGGGAACTCACCGCGCATAAACAGTCGCTCGATTATCTAAAGTCGCTCGGCTTTAAGACTATCCCCGATTATAAGCGCGTTTCCACCGCCGATGAGATCATTGCCCGTATCGAAGAGATAGGCGAGGTGCGCTATACTCTGCCTTTCGATATTGACGGCGTTGTTATAAAGGTAGATGATTTTGCTCAGCGCGAAACGCTCGGCTATACCGCTAAGACCCCAAAATGGTCGGTGGCGTATAAATTTCCGCCCGAGGAAAAGAATACAAAGCTTCTCGACATCGAGCTGAATGTCGGCAGAACGGGTGCGGTCACCCCCGTGGCTGTCTTTGAGCCGATAATGCTCGCAGGTACTGAAGTCGCGCGTGCTACTCTGCATAACCGCGATTTTATCGCCGAGAAAAATGTCAATATCGGCGACCTTATCACTGTCCGTAAGGCGGGCGATATTATCCCTGAGGTGCTCTGCGTTGCCGAAAAACGTTCCGAGGGCTGCTTTGAGTTTCCCGATACCTGCCCCGTCTGCGGCGCTCCGCTCGTTAAAAGCGAGGACGAAGCCGCCGTGCGCTGCTCTGACATCGACTGCCCCGCGCAGATATTCCGCCGTATAGTCCACTTCGCATCTAAAGGCGCTATGGATATTGACGGTCTAGGCCCTGCAATAGTCCGCGCACTGCTTGACAACGGGCTGATAACTTCCGTCGCAGACCTGTATACTATTAAAAAAGCCGACCTGCTTGAGCTTGATAATTTTAAGGAAAAATCGGCGGATAATCTTATAAACGCTATCGAAAAGTCGAGATCTCAGCCGCTCGACAGGTTGGTTTTCGCGCTCGGCATACCGAATATCGGTCAGGCTTCCGCAAAGCTGCTCTGCGATAAATTCGGCGATCTGGATAATATCTGCTCCGCGAGCGAGGAAGAGATAGCCGATATTGAGGGCTTCGGCGACATAATGGCTTCCGCCGTTACGAAAGAGCTTGCCGAACCGCATATGCGCGAGCTTATCGCTAAACTTGCCGAGTGCGGCGTGAATACTAAGTACCAAAAAGTTCAGGTAGACAGCCGCTTTGAGGGAAAAACTTTCGTCCTCACGGGCACTCTGCCTACGCTGAAACGTGCCGAGGCTAAGGCGCTTATCGAAAAATACGGCGGCAAAGCCAGCGGCTCGGTGTCTAAAAAGACCGCCTACGTTCTTGCGGGCGAGGAAGCGGGCAGCAAGCTCGATAAGGCGCGCTCGCTGGGTATAGAGATCATTACCGAGGAACAGTTCCTCGATATGATAAAGTGACGAAAACGTAAAATGACAAAATTAAAAAGGAGAGGTTTTTATGCAGCCGCTTTTTACTCTTGACATTGCAATTTCAGAAGAACAGTACCGCCGCGGAGTCGCTTACGGCGTAAAAACGGGCGGACATTTGTTCAATATCGTGCTCCAGATCGTGATAGGCGGTTGGGCGGCGTGTTTAATGATCGACCAGCTCGCACGTGGCGGAAAGATCGACTTTTTATTCGTCATCTTAGCCATGCTGATGATAAGCAGTATAGCGCTTATCGTGACGTATCTGAAACAGCCGAAAAGGGTAGTTCAGCGCGAGATAGATTCTATCGTTACCACTACCGGCTTTTCCGACCAGCTTTTCTCGATAGCCTTTTTTGACGGTGAGATGCAGATAACCTACCCACGTATGCCGGAAAAAGGCGCTGCTCACGCCGCTTACGGCGATGTAAATAAAATAGTAGACTTCGGCGATTTCCTGCTGCTTGTCAGCAAGCGCGGATTCGGCGTGTATATAAACAAAAATAATGTTCCGCAGTACCCCGACCTTGAGAAATTTATATCTCAGAAATGCGCGGGCGCTAAGTGGAAAACAATAAACTAAAACAGGAGGAATAGATATGAATATCGACATCAAGCATATCGCAAAGCTCGCAAGGCTCGAGATACCCGAGGACGAGCTTGAAATGTTTGGAACTCAGATGGAGAATATCGTGAAAATGGTGGAGAAGTTGCCTGATATTTCAGACGAGCTGAAGCCCGACCCCGCTACCCCGATGAAGCTGCGCCCCGACGTAGCCGAAAGCGGCAAGTTTACAAGGCAGGAGCTTATGCAGAACGCCCCCTCGGTAAAAGCGGGCTGCTTAGTAGTTCCAAAGACGGTAGAACAGTAATATCAAGGAGTTGAATAAATTGGCTTTATATGAAAAAAGTGCGTCGCAGCTTTCTGCAATGCTTAAAAATAAAGAGATAAGCTCGGTAGAGCTTACAAAGTCGGTGTTCGAGAGAATATCGCAGGTAGAGGATAAGGTAGAGGCTTACATAACCCTCGATGAGGAAAACGCCCTTGCCAAAGCCGCCGAGGTCGATAAAAAGCGCGCTGAGGGCGCTGAACTTTCGCCCCTCGCAGGCATACCCATCGGCATAAAGGATAATATCTCTACTAAGGGGCTGCGCACCACCTGCGCCTCCAAAATGCTCGAAAATTACGTTCCGCCTTTCGACGCGAGCGTTATGACAAAGCTGCGCGCCCACGATATAGTGGTTACGGGCAAGCTGAATATGGACGAGTTCGCTATGGGCTCTTCCACCGAAAATTCTTATTTCAAGAAAACTAAGAACCCTTTCGACCTTACCAGAATACCCGGCGGTTCTTCGGGTGGTTCGGCGGCGGCTGTTGCGGCTTGCGAAGCTGTAATGACCCTCGGTTCTGATACGGGCGGATCTATCCGCCAGCCTGCTTCCTACTGCGGAGTTGTCGGCTTAAAGCCTACTTACGGCGCTGTTTCGCGCTACGGTCTTGTAGCTTTCGCAAGCTCGCTCGACCAGATCGGCCCTCTCGGCAGAACGGTAGAGGACGTTGCTATGCTCCAGTCCGCTATCTGCGGCCATGATAAGATGGACGCTACCTCCGCTTACCGCGAGTATCCCGATCTCGCGGCTCTGCTCAATTCCGACGTTAAGGGTCTGCGCATAGGCATACCCGATGAATATTTCGGCGAGGGCATAGAGGACGGCGTAAAGGCTGCCGTTATGGAAGCCGTTAAGGAGCTTGAAAAGCAGGGCGCAGTGGTTAAGCATATCTCGCTGCCCTCTACCGATTACGCGCTTTCTTCATACTATATCATCTCCTCCGCTGAGGCTTCCTCGAACCTCGCGCGCTTCGACGGCGTAAAGTACGGCTTCCGCGCCGAGGAGTACGATGGTCTTGTAGATATGTACGAAAAGACCCGTTCGCAGGGCTTCGGCGATGAAGTCAAGAGAAGAATAATGCTCGGTACGTTCGTGCTCAGCTCGGGCTTCTACGACGCTTACTATAAGAAAGCTAAGCTGCTCCAGCGACGCATCAGCGCTGAGTTTGCCGAAGCTTTCCGCGAGGTAGACGTTATCGCAGCGCCCACCGTGCCGACTCCCGCTTTCAAGATCGGCGAGAATACCGACGACCCGCTCAAAATGTATGCTACCGACGTTTGCACCGTTACGGTAAATATCGCAGGTCTGCCCGCTATCTCCGTTCCTTGCATGAATAAGGCTGGCGAGCTGCCCGTGGGCTTGCAGCTCATAGGCGATAAGTTCGCTGAGGATAAGCTTCTCGGTGCGGCGTATGCTTACGAAAAGGCAGTAGGCGGCTTCCGTCTGCCTAATCTTTGATCGAATTGATTTGAAAGGAATTGACGTAAAATGGTAAAAGGCTATGAAGTCGTTATCGGCCTTGAAACTCATGCCGAGCTTTCGACTGAATCTAAAATATACTGCAGCTGCAAAAACCAGTTTGGTCTGGAGGTAAATTCGCAGGTGTGCCCCATCTGCATGGGTATGCCCGGCACGCTGCCTACCCTTAATGAAAAGGTAGTAGATTACGCTATAAAAATGGGCCACGCGCTCAACTGCACCATCAACCGCGTGTGCAAGCAGGACAGAAAAAACTATTTCTACCCCGACCTGCCTAAGGCTTATCAGATCTCGCAGGCCGATGTTCCGCTTTGCGAAAACGGCTATGTGGATATTCTCTCAGACGGCGAAGTGCGCAGGATAGGCGTTACCCGTATACATATCGAAGAGGACGCGGGCAAGCTGCTCCACTCCGATAAATTCCACGGTTCTTCACTCGTAGACCTCAACCGCTGCGGCGTGCCGCTTATCGAGATAGTTTCCGAGCCTGATATGAAAAGCTCGGCTGAGGCGAAGATCTACCTCGAAACCCTGAAATCTATACTCAAATACCTCGACATCTGCGACTGTAAGATGCAGGAAGGCTCTATCCGCTGCGACGTAAACGTATCTGTACACAAGCCCGGCGAGCCGCTCGGCACGCGTACCGAGATGAAGAACGTAAACAGCTTCTCCGCCGCCGTAAGAGGTATTGATTACGAGATCAACCGCCAGATAGAGATACTAGAAGCGGGCGGAACGATAACTCAGGAGACCCGCCGCTGGGATGACGTAAAGGGCGTTTCCACCTCTATGCGTTCTAAAGAGGACGCTCAGGATTACCGCTATTTCCCCGAGCCCGACCTGCTGACTATCGTAGTAGAGCAGGAAAGAGTAGACGAGCTGAAAAAGCAGATCCCTGAGCTGCCAAACGCTAAGCTGCTGAGGTATGTAAATGACTTCGGCATCACCCTCAAGGAAGCTACTTTCGTTTCCGAGTCGGTAGAGCTTGCGGGACTTTTTGACGAGTGCACCGCAAAAGGCAAGGCTGCTCCGAAGTCCTACATTTCGTGGATAGTCGGCGACCTTGTGAAGTATCTCAACGATACCGGAAAGACCATTGCCGATACTAAGCTCACCGCCGATAAGCTCATCGACCTTGTAGACGTCATCAACGCTAAGACCATCTCGAACGCCAGCGGCAAAAAGGTATTCGCCGTGCTTCTCAAGCAGGATAAGGCCGTTAAGGATATAATCGCAGAGCTGGGTCTTTCGCAGGTTTCCGACTCCGCCGCGCTGGAAAAGATAGCCGACGAAGTTCTCGCCGCCAACGAAAAGTCTGTCGCCGACTTCAAAAACGGCAAGACCAACGCCCTCGGCTATTTGGTAGGTCAGTGCATGAAGGCATCTAAGGGTAAGGCGAACCCCGGCATGATGAAAGAGATAATCACCAAAAAGCTCTCTGAAATGTGATCGCATAAAAAAGCGCATACGCCGCTGCAAAATAGCGGCGTTTCACTTTTGTTCGATATGCTTTATTCTGTAAATTTTTTGATATTTGTGTGAAAGAGTTCTGAAAAAAAGCTGATTTCGCTTGACATTTATTTTTTTTGTAGTAAAATAATCTTTGGGCGTGAAAAAGTCTTAGATACGGACATCGCAGACGAATAAGCATATATGGATAATGTGGAAAATAAAAGGAGAATAGCACTGTGAAATTAAATACCGATAATAAAAAAGACGCAGATGAAAAGCTCGCAGCTTCAGAGTCTGTTTCAGATTCGGCGCAGGCAGAGCAGGGCGGCGCGCAGACGGAAGCCGCTGTAAAGACAAAGAAAAAGCCTGAAAAAAAGAAGAAAAAAGCGGCGGCTGCAAAAAACGATACCCGCGATGAAGCTGCCGAAACCGCTGAAAAGCCTAAGAAAAACATACCGATAATAACGCCGCTGTGCGGGTTCTTCATGAACAATGCGCTGTTTTTAACGTTCGTTATCTCGCTGGTGGTAAACTCGCTGATACTGCGCGCCTTTACCGTGAAATTCGGCGAGAGCAAGGCGGGCGCGGATGTTTTCATGGCGATAGTAAAGCCGATGCTGGCAGACGTGGTTGCTGTTACCATAATAGGTCTCTTCGGCTTCCTGTTTAGAAAGCAGAGCGGCAGATTCAAATACCTGATGATATGGACGGTCATTTTCTCGATATTGGGAATGGGTAATTCGATCTACTACACAAATTACAAATCATTCCTCTCAGTTTCGCTGCTCTCGACAGCTTCGCAGCTGGGCGGAGTAATGGACGCCGTTACAAAAAACATCATGGAGGCTAAGGATTTCATACTCCTCTGGCCTATCCTCGCGATGATCGCGGTCTACATACTCATCAAAAAGACCCACGAGCCGGGCTATGTAAAGCAGAAGCAGCCGCGCGCCGCGCTCGCAAGGTATGCAGGCTCGGCTTCGATAGTCGCGGTGGTCTGCGGAATATTCTTCTCGACTATGCTCACCCCCACCGACTGCTCGCGCCTTGTGAAGCAGTGGAACAGAGAATCGGTAATGGGCAGTTTCGGAATGTACGTTTATCAGATAAGTGATACGGTATCTTCCATTCACGCTAAGCTCAACATGGTTTTCGGCTATGAGGAGAGCAAGAAGAAGTTCGATGAATTTTTCGACTCTAAGGAAGAAAGCGACTCTAAGGTACACGTTGTAAATGAGGAAAAGAAGAATAAGGCAAACGAATACTCGGGCATTTTCGAGGGCAAAAACGTTCTCGTTATCCACGCCGAGAGCGTTCAGCAGTTCACGCTTGATACCTATATCAATGGCGAAGAGCTTACCCCGAATCTTAATAAGATAGCGCGCGAGGGTCTGTATTTCTCGAATTTCTACGCGCAGGAAAGCGTTGGCACAAGTTCCGATAGCGAATTTACTTTCGCGACTTCGCTGATGCCCGCCTCCAGCGGCACCGTTGCGATAAATTATTGGGACAGAGATTATGCCACCACGCAGAAGAAATTTGGCGAAAAGGGCTACTATGTTTTCAGTATGCACGGCAATAACGGCTCATACTGGAACCGCCTGAACCTGCACCAGTCGCTCGGCTATCAGCGCCTTTATAACTACACTACCGATTACGATATAGACGAAACTATCGGTCTGGGACTTTCGGATAAATCCTTCTTCCGCCAGTCTGTACCAAAAATAAAAGAAATAGCCGAGAATAACAAGAATTTCTACGGCACGCTCATAATGCTTACCAACCATACGCCTTTCTCAGACATCACCCGCGTAAGCGACTTCGACGTAAGCTTCAAGTACAAGCAGTACAACGAGGAAACGGGTATGTATGAGGAGATCTCGCGTCCGTTCCTCGAGGGCAGAAAGCTCGGCAATTACTTCAAGTCGGTGCACTATGCCGATCAGGCGATAGGTCAGCTTATGGAAGATCTGGATAGCAACGGCCTGCTTGACAACACAGTAGTAGTCATCTACGGCGACCATGACGCTAAGATCAAGGAAGAGGAGTACGAGTATTACTACAACTACAACCCCTTTACCAACGAAACCCTTACCGAGGACGACGCCGGCTATATCCCCGTTGACGAATTTTACTACAATCTCAACCGCAAAGTGCCTTTCATCATTTGGTCTAAGGACGGCGGCTACGAGCCTAAGGAGATAACCAAGGTGATGGGTATGTACGACGTGCAGCCTACACTGGGAAATATGTTTAACTTTACTAACGAGTACGCGCTCGGTCACGATATTTTCTCGTTCGATGATGATGAGGAAAACATAGTTATTTTCCCGAACGGCAACTTCATTACAGATACGGTATATTATGACAGTCAGAAAGAAACGTATTTCGACCTCACCGATTATAAGAACGTAGCGGATTACGCTTCCTGCAATCAGGTCTACAAAAACGACCCCATACCGCTGTATTCCGAGGACAACGAGGGCTTGTTCAAGTTTGCGGAGAGCGATTACTCGGCGGAGCATGCTCAAGCGCGCAAGAATGACGGCGTAGTTGACGACAACTATATCAAGGATAGGTTCGATTATGCGGCAGACCGCATAGATGTTTCCAATTCTATCATTTATTATGATATTATCCATAAAGTTCAAGAGGGCTTTAACGGTAATATGAATACTGAAGATAACAACACATCGTCCGCTTCGGAAGAGCCTTTCTCGCCGCCTGATAAGGTCGTAAGAAGAAAAGTTTACGCAATATAAAATAAAGTCCTGATCGGCAGCGGTCAGGACTTTTTCATATAATATGGGTGATCGGCAAAAAGGTAAAAAAATAAGACTGCCAAAAAAGCAGTCTTGATTTTCAATTAAGCAAATAAATTATGCTCTTTCAACCTTGCCCGAACGCAGGCATCTGGAACAAGCATAAACATGGCAGGGAGTTCCGTTGACAACTGCCTTTACTCTCTTAACGTTGGGCTTCCAGCTTCTGTTAGTTCTTCTGTGAGAGTGGGAAACCTTTATACCGTATGCGATCTGCTTGCCGCAATACTGACACTTTGCCATTACAACGCACCTCCTTCTTGTGTGCACATGATGTTTTCTGAATAATGGGAATGCAATCATCTGCACAAACCATTACAACAAATAATATTATAGCACATTTAAAATGAAAATGCAAGTGTTTTTCAGAAAAAAATATTATTTTTTTGTAAATTGCGCTCGCAGGATAATTATTCATGAAAATGAGATGAAAAAAGCTAAATATACTTGAAATCATGAGCAAAATGGTGTATAATAAATATGTGTATATAATTGTTAGAAAAATCAGTTTACATTATTTTGCATCAAAATGCAACGAAAGGAAAGTATTATGGATAACATCATGGCTTCGCTGCTTGCGAGTATGTCGCCGCAGATGCTTGTACAGATCGGCGTGAATTTTATGATAATTTTTCTCGTAGTGCCTGTGCATGAATACGCGCACGCGTGGGCGGCTGTAAAGCTGGGCGACGATACCCCGCGCTATCAGGGCAGGCTCTCGCTCAACCCGCTCCGCCATATCGACCCTATCGGCGCGGTGTGTCTTTTGTTCGGCGGCTTCGGCTGGGGCAGACCTGTGCAGATAAACCCGCTCAACTTCCGCCAGTACCGTAAGGGCAGTATGCTCTGTGCGGCGGCAGGACCGCTCTCAAACCTCATAATGGGCACGGGCGGAATGATAATCTATAAATTCATCAGCGCCGCCTACGCCGTCAACGCGAGCGACGCGCTTTACTGGCTCGCGTTCATACTGCACTATTTTGTGCTCGTGAACCTCGGTCTCGCGGTGTTCAACCTTATCCCGATCCCCCCGCTCGACGGCTCAAAGATCGTCGCGTACTTCGCCGGCGAAAAGTGGAACCGCTTCATTTACCAGTATCAGCAGGTCATCAGCATAGCATTCCTCGTGCTCATAGTTTCGCGCGCGCTCGATACGCCGCTCGGCTATCTCCAGTACGGCGCGTATTTCTTGATAGATAAGCTGACATTTTTTGTTGATATTATCGCAAGAGCTATTTTTTGACAGCCATGGAAACTATATCGTTTAAATTAGACGCATTTGAAGGGCCGCTCGATCTGCTGCTTTATCTTATAACAAAGCACAAGCTTAATATCTGCGATATTGAGATATCGCTCCTGCTCGACCAGTATTTGGAGTACATTGAGTCGATCGACGAGCAGGATTTTGACGCGGCTGGCGACTTCCTCGCTATGGCGGCGCGCCTTGTGTACATCAAGACCTGCTCGCTGCTGCCCTCTGCCGAAGAGGCTGAGGAACTGAAAAAAGAGCTTGAGGGCGACTTGATAGAGTACTCGGCATGCAAACAGGCGGCGGCAAAGCTGCGCGAGATCTGCGTTTACGGCGCGGTTTTCGTGCGACCTCCCGAAAAATTGCCGATAAATAAGACATTCACAGGAACGCTGGACGTGCAAAAATTGGTAGACGCGTACATGGGAATGTCAGAAAAATCACGCGCGATAAAACCCGTCCGCGCCGAGCAGTTTTCGCCGATAGTTGCAACGCGCATCGTCACCGTCACCTCGAAGATCGTTTTCGTGCTGAAAAAGCTCTACCGCTCGGGCGAGTGCGCAATGTCCGAGCTTTACGAGGGTATTTCCGACAAATCGGCGCGCGTGGCGACCTTCTTAGCCGTTCTTGAGCTGACAAAATCAGGCAGGATTTTTCTGAATGACGACAATTCTATAATAAAATTCAACCACGAATCGAAGCGTAAACATAATCACGAACCTGCCGTTACGTCGGAAATTTCCGAACCTCAGACAGATCCGTTAGATGAGCTTCAGCCGGAGATTTCAGAACCTGTACCCGAAGAGATAGCGGCAGACGAACCGATAGCCGAACCCGAGCAGATTGAAGAGCGTGTTGACGAAACGCCCGAAATTGCTGACGTTTCAGACTCTTCACCCGACGAGCCGACGGAAATTACAGAAGTTTTCGTAGCGCCGATCCGCGAATGCAGTATTCCCGAAACGCGCCGAGATCAGCACAAATTAGCCGTGTCGGTCGCCGCTATACATATCGAATCTGCCGACGAATCAAAGGTCGAAGAACAAACTGAATATAAAAATATGAATATTATCCGCCCCGAAAAGGAAGAGCAGGAGCAGTTGCCCCCCGCAGATGTCAAGATAACACGCGGCGTAAAGCTCAACCGTTTCGGCGGAAAATGGCGGTGGACATATCCCGAAAATACCGCCAATTGCTGGATATACGGAAGGGAGAGAATGTGATGGACGTTAAGGATCTTGCCGCCCACATCGAGGCGGTGCTTTTCGCGAGCGGCGAGCCGATCTCGCTTGAAAAACTCATGGCGGCGCTGGTTATCCCGAAAAAGGACGCCGAGGACGGACTTGCTTATCTCACCGAAAAATATAAGGAGCGCGATTTCGGCATCGAGCTGTTGCGGCTGGAAAATTCGTACCAGCTTGCGGTCAAAAAGGAATTTTCTGACGATGTAAAAGCCGCGCTGGAGATCAAAAAGAGTACTGCGCTTTCACCTGCGGCTATGGAAGTACTTACCATTGCAGCGTACAATCAGCCTGTAACTAAGGCTTTTGTCGAGCACGTCCGCGGCGTCGATTCCTCGAGCGTTGTTAATTCGTTGGTCGAGAAAGATCTGCTCTGCGAAACCGGCAGGCTCAATCTGCCTGGAAGACCTGTTGCATACAAGACTACCGAGAATTTCCTGCGCGCGTTCTGTCTGAATTCTCTTTCCGAACTTCCAAAACTGCCTAAACAAAACGAGCAGCTTTCGTTTGAGGACGAGGAGCAGGCACAAAATACAGAAAATTAATTTTATTACATAAATTGCAAGGGAGATGATGACGATAATAGTGCTTTGGATATTGCTGGGTTTGATCGCGCTCATCGTCATTCTCCTACATTTTTCCGCTCGCATTTACGTTCACGCCGCGGCGGACGGTTTAACGCTAAAAATCAAGTATTTTTGGTTTACGGTCTACCCGCGCGAGCCTAAAAGCAAGCGGAATAAAAAACAAAAAAAGGCAAAAACTAAGAAAAAGTCTGAAACCGCTCCGACTGCGGACGATTTCAGCGACGATCTTGACAGCGAGATAACTGACGAAATGCTTATGACGGGCGATTTTGACGAGAAAGATCTTGCCCCTGCCGAACCGCAGAAAACCTCTTCGGAGGATGATCTTGACGAAAGCGAACCTGAGCGCAAGTTTGAAGCGACAAAGCCCGAAAAGGCGGCAGATAATAAAAAGACTAAAGATAAGCATGCTGAAGATAAGCCGAAAAAGCAAAAAGAGGAAAGACACCCATCAAAACTCGCAAATTTGAAAGCGAAATATTTAAAGTATAAGCCGTACATCCCGCTTGCGTGGAAAACGGTGCGCCGCCTGCTGAAAACTATACGCATACGCATTGACAACGCCGAAGTCCGCGTCGGCAGGGAAGACGCTCACGAGGCCGCGATCTACTACGGCGCGGTGCAGGGCGCTATCGCGGGTCTGCTGACCCCGCTCGCTGAGTTTTTCACCCTCAGCGTGAAAAATTGCAATGTCGAATGTGCATTTACCGAAAATACCATCAGCGGAAAATGCGATTTTTCTGTTCGCGCGCGCCCCTCGGCGCTCATTGCGATCGCAGTTTGCGCAGGCGTAAATTTCCTTAAAATTAGGCATAATGAGAAAAAAGTTCCCGAACAAAAGTAGTTTGAAAGGACGTTATAAATATGAACGAAAGTACAAAATTAGAAGCTCTGGTCAAATCTGCTATGGAGAAAGTGCGCGAGCTTTCTGAAGCTGAAACCATAATCGGCAAGCAGATCGTTACCGCCGACGGCACAACGATAATCCCTGTTTCAAAGGTATCGTTCGGTCTGGCTTCGGGCGGTACGGACATCGGCAGCGATAAAAAAGGCTTCGGCGGCGGCTCGGGCGCGGGCGTAACTATCTCGCCAATGGCTTTTATCGTCGTGCGCAACGGCGAAACCAAGCTGCTCCAGATGACGACTACCACTCCTTACCAAAACGCGGTCGTAAACACCGTGCCCGAAGTTGTGGATAAGATCATCGACTTCATCGACAAAAAGACCGAGCCGAAGCTGAACGAGGAATAATTTCCAAGTCAAAAACGCGTATTTTTTTCGCGCCGCCGCATACCCTAATCGCATAAAACGAAAGGGAAGTGCAGGGCAATGAAAATGTTACGCAGAATAGTTTTTTTTGTGATGAGCTGTATGCTGGCTGTGATGTCGGCGCAGCAGATCACGGCTGGGGCGGTAGGCGGCTGCTCGGCAAAGGCGGCGGTGGTCTACGACCCCGTCAGCGGCGAATTTCTCTACGAAAAAAACGCCGATACCCGCCTGCCTATGGCGAGCACGACTAAAATAATGTCGGCGCTTATAGCGCTCGAAAGCGGCAATTTGGACGAGCAGTTCACCGTTGATCCAGAGGCTATAAAGACCGAGGGTTCTTCGATGGGTCTGCGCGAGGGCGATAAAGTCACCATGCGCGGGCTGGTCTGCGGTATGCTTCTGCCGAGCGGTAACGACGCCGCAAACGCCGCCGCCGTGCGTTGTATGGGCAGTATCGAAAATTTCGTGGACGAGATGAACCGCCGCGCCGAGCAGATGGGCTTGCGCGATACGCATTTCGTTACTCCCTCGGGTCTGGACGACGATACCGAAGAGCATTTTTCTACCGCGCGCGATATGGCGAAGCTTGCCGCCGCAGCGCTTGAAAATGAGGATTTCGCAGCTATCTGCTCGCAGAAATACATCAAGCTCGAGTTCGGCGACCCGCCCGAACCGCGCTGGCTCACCAATTCAAACAAGCTTCTCGGCAGCTGCGAGGGTGTTATCGGCGTGAAGACCGGTTTTACCGATAAGGCGCGGCGTTGCTTTGTTTCCGCCTGTGAACGCAACGGCGCACGGCTGATCTGCGTTACCCTCAACGATCCCGATGATTGGCGCGACCATTCCGCGCTGTACGATTCCGCTTTTGCGCAGATGCAGACCTGCGTGCTCAAAGGCTCGGGCAAGCTTTTCACCGTTAAGGCGGCGGGCGGTACGGCTGATGAATTTTCCGCGGCGTGCCGTCAAGTAAGCATGGCTCTGCCCGATACTGCGGCTGATAAAGTCAGGTGCGAATACCGCGTGAAAAAGTTCGCCTTTGCGCCTGTGAAATGCGGCGAAAAGGTCGGCGAAGCGGTCTTTTACATCGGCGGCCGTGAGATAGCGCGCGAGCCGATAACCGCCGGCGAGGACGTTGCGCAAGCGCCGAGCGATAAAGAAGATAACGGCTGGCACGGCTTCTTTTGCGAGCTGGAAAAGCTGCTTGATTAAACTGACAAGGCGGCGGGCATTGCCCGTTACATATTTGCGCCTTGCGAAAGGATAAGTGTGTAAATTGGAAAAAATAAGATTGCAGAAAATAATCGCAGACAGCGGCATTTGCTCGCGCAGAAAGGCTGAGGAGCTTATCGCGCAGGGCAGAGTGAAGATCAACGGCCGCCCCTGCAAGGTCGGTGATAAGGCTGACCCGATCAAAGACATCGTGAGCATAGACGGCGAGCGCGTTGTTTTCGAGCGCAAAAAGACCTACCGCTACATAATGCTCAATAAGCCCCGCGGCTACGTTACCACCATGAGCGACGAGCTTGACCGCAAGTGCGTTACCGAACTGCTCGACGGCGTTGACGCACGCGTTTACCCAATCGGCAGACTTGATAAAAATTCCGAGGGACTGCTGCTTTTTACAAACGATGGCAACTTCGCCAACGAGATAATGCACCCCTCGAAGCATGTCACAAAGACCTACCGCGTTACCGTCCGCCCCGATGTTGACGACGAGGTGCTCGTAAAGCTCTCTGAGGGCGTAGTTATCGACGGCAGAAAGACCCTGCCATGCACCGTGCTCGTGCTCGATAAACAGCCGGGCAGAACAGTGCTGCAAATGACTATCTCCGAGGGCAGGAACCGCCAGATACGCAAGATGTGCGAAGCGGTAGGGCTTGAAGTAGCCCGCCTTAAACGCACCGCCGTAGGCCCGATAAAGCTTGGTATGCTAAAGCCCGGCACATGGCGCGACCTCAAGCCCGAAGAGCTGCGCGCGCTGAGAAACGTCATCTCAAAAAAGTAAGTCCGTGCGGGCTGAAATGTAGATGAAATGTTAAAAATCATAAATGTAAACGTAAAAGATATTTGTAATCTTCGTTTTCCACTTGATAAAATCGGTGGAATATATTATAATAAATATATGTAGCTGCGCGCCTTTTCCCGAGGTGTGTAGCAGGGCAGTCCGCGCGCCGCGCGGCTTTGCGGAGCTGCCTTATTTTTTCTTGATAGGAGGAAATGGTATGGCTGAAACTATGTCCAATCTTGCAGAGCTCAAGGCTGCCGCAAACGCTGCCAGCGCTGCAAAAACAAGGCTGACATATCTTTTTGACGAAGGGAAGTTTACCGAGCTTGACGCATACGCTGCTTCGGGCAAAGGACTTTGCGGCGCAGTGACCGCATTCGGATATGTTGAAGGTAATCCATGCTACGCATTTTCGCAGGACGTTTCCGTAAATAAGGGCGCTCTCAACAAAATGCAGGCTGATAAGATCGCAAAGGTGTATGACCTTGCGGCAAAAACGGGCGTTCCCGTGGTAGGTATCTATGATTCCTGCGGCGCAGATCTTAACGATGGCTGCGAGGCTCTCGCGGCTTACGGCGAGCTGCTCATGTGGATGTCCAATCTTTCGGGAGTAGTTCCCCAGGTAGCGGTAGTTGCAGGCGTTTGTTCCGGTACTTCGGCAATGCTCGCTGAGTCCGCTGACTTTACTATAATCGCTAAGGACGCAGAACTTTACTGTGCGCCTAACGCAGGCGTAAAGTCTTCTTCCGAAAACGCCGTTAAAAACGGCACGGCTGCTATTCTTGCAGATACCGATAAGGACGCGGTAGAGGCTGCTAAGGAGCTTCTCGTAAGACTTCCGCAGAACAATATCTCGCCCGTACCTATGTATGAATTTGATATGCCCACCGCAGCGGCAGGCAAAGACGCCGCTTCGCAGGCTGAGGCTGTTTTCGACGGCGGCAGCGTTAAGGAGCTTTACGCTGATTTCGGCAAGGCTTCCTACACCGCTCTCGCTACTCTCGGCGGCGCTACCGTTGGCGCAGTTGCCGTAAATAAGACCGCAGATAAGATCAACGCCGACGACTGCACCAAGATCGCGCGCTTCGTAAGATTCTGCGATTCGTTCGCCGTTCCCGTTATCACTCTCGTTGATACCGAAGGCTTCGCGGGCGATACCGATACCGAAGCTGCGGGCGCAGTTAAGTCTATGACTAAGCTGGTTCACGCTTACGCCGAGGCTACTACTATAAAGATCTCTGTTGTTACAGGCAAGGCTTACGGCCCCGCATTCATCGCGCTGGCAGGCAAGGGCGCTAATGCCGACCTCAGCTACGCTTGCGAGGACGCAGTTATCACAGCGCTTTCTCCTCTCACCGCTGCCGAGTTCTTCTATCACGATGAGCTCAAGGGGGCTGAGGACGTAAAGGCTAAGAGAGCCGAGCTTGCCGCTAAGTACTGCACCGAAGAGGGCAGCGCCGTAAAGGCTGCCGCAAAGGGCTGCATTGACGGAGTTATCCCCGCAAACGCTCTCAGAAATGTTCTTATCGACTCAATAGAAGTGCTCGCTGGCAAGAGAATTTCTCGTCTGCCTAAGAAGCACAGCAATATCCAGCTCTGATCTGCGCTGGCATAAATTAAAGAATGGTGGTAATTTAAAATGAAAAGATATAATATCACAGTAAACGGCAAGGCATACGACGTAGCAGTTGAAGAGCTCGACGGCGGCGCAGCACCCGCGCCCGCTGCAGCAGCACCCGCTCCCGCAGCAGCATCTGCACCCGCCCCCGCGGCAGCTCCCGTTGCAGACGGTACCAAAGTTAACGCTCCTATGCCCGGCACTATCCTTGAAGTAAAGGTCGCAGTAGGCGATACCGTTGAAGCAGGACAGGCTCTCGCAGTTCTCGAGGCTATGAAGATGGAAAACGATATTTCTTCCCCCTGCGCAGGCAAGGTACTCAGCGTAAATACCACTAAGGGCGCAGCCGTAGAAACAGGCACCCTTATCTGCGTTATCGGCTGATAAAACTCTGCTGAAACACTATTTTGCTTGAAAGGATTGATATAAATGGGAAAGCTTAAAATCACAGAAACCGTCCTGCGTGACGCTCATCAGTCGCTTATAGCTACCAGAATGTCGCTCGACGAAATGCTCCCTATAATGTCTGAAATGGACAAGATCGGCTATTACTCGGCAGAAGTTTGGGGCGGCGCTACTTTCGACGCTTGTATCCGCTTCCTTAACGAAGACCCATGGGAGCGCCTGAGAGTTATCAGACGCGAAATGCCGAATACTAAGCTTCAGATGCTCTTCCGCGGTCAGAATATGCTCGGCTACCGCCACTATGCTGACGACTGCGTTGAGTATTTCGTACAGAAATCTATCGCGAACGGTATCGACATTATCCGTATCTTCGACGCGCTGAACGATATTCGCAACCTCGAAACTGCTGTTAAGGCGGCTAAGAAAGAGGGTGGCCACGCCCAGATCGCGATGTCATACACCACCGGCGATGTTTTTACTCACGAATATTATGTAAATTATGCTAAGCAGATCGAGTCGCTCGGCGCTGACTCCATTTGTATAAAGGATATGGCTGCGTTGCTCACTCCTTACGAGGCGGGCGCTCTCGTTTCCGAGCTGAAAAAGGCAGTCAAGATCCCGATACAGCTTCACACTCACTACACCACAGGTCTGGCTTCCATGTGCATCATGAAGGCTGCCGAGGCAGGCGTTGACGTGGTAGATACCGCAATGTCGCCCCTTGCTCTGGGTACTTCTCACGCTCCTACCGAGTCGGTAGTTGCCGCTTTCCGGGGCACCGAGTACGATACCGGTCTTGACCTCGTGAAACTCGGCGAGATCAGAGAGTATTTCATGAAGCTGCGAAAAAAATACATTGATAACGGTCTGCTTGACCCCAAGATGCTCGCTACCGACGCGAATGCACTGATCTATCAGGTTCCCGGCGGAATGCTTTCAAACCTGCTCTCGCAGCTCAAGCAAGCAGGCAAGGAAGACCAGCTCAACGAGGTTCTGGCAGAAGTTCCGCGCGTTCGTGCAGACGCAGGTTCGCCCCCGCTGGTTACACCTTCTTCGCAGATCGTTGGCACACAGGCTGTTTTCAACGTCATCACAGGCGAAAGATACAAGACTGTTACCAAGGAATTTAAGGGTATCGTAAAGGGCGAGTACGGCAAGACCCCCGAGCCTATCGACCCCGAATTCCAGAAGATGATACTCAAGGGCGAAGAGCCTATAACCTGCCGCCCCGCCGACCTCCTCGAGCCTGAGCTTGATAAACTCAAGCAGGAGTGCGCAGAGTGGACTGAGCAGGAAGAGGACGTGCTCACTTACGCAATGTTCCCGAAGGTAGCTCCCAAGTTCTTCGAGCAGCGCCGCAACAAAAAATACGGCGTAGACGGCGCTCATGCCGACGCGGAGAACAAGGTTCACCCCGTATAACAGCATAATATCCTGCGGATCGCTCTAAAAGGCGGTCCGCTTTTTTATACTCCTTGTAAATTAAACGAAAAATTTTATATTTCACTTGAAAAAAATATGAAAAAGTGATATAATAGAATGTAGAGTGTAGGCGCAGATCCATGCGCCTCGCGTATAATATACAAGAGGTGAGCCGTTTAAATGAATAAAAAGGAAATTGCTGAAATAAAAAAGAACTTTTCTGACGACTGCGGCTTTTTTACGGTAGGCAAGGTGCTTACCGCTTATATCGACGCTGAAAAAAATATCGTTTACAAAGATACCCAACTTTATAATATAATGCCCTCCGACGAAGCCGAGCTGATAATGATAAATCTCAAAAAAACGCTCTCGGGCACTCTGGGCAAAAATCTTCGCGAGTATGCTTTTCCTAAAGACCAGTACGCAGAGGACGGCGCGCAGACTTTTCTGTACAAATTATTGGACAGCAAGCTGCTTGACGATGAGCTGAACGAGCAGTTTATCCGCCGTATCGCCGAAAAGGTAGAGTATATTTCTACGTTCGCTGTTTTCACGGCGCATTGTACATATTCGGTGCTCAAAAAGAACCGCAACGACGATCTCGAGGACGACGCCGAGCTGGATTATAACTTTCTGATAACCGCCGTCTGCCCCGTGGATATTCGCATCGACGGACTGATATTCAGCGACGAAAATCAGAAGATAGAGAAAAAGCCGACCAGCGACCGCATAGTTGGTATGCCGACCGACGGCTTCCTCTACCCCGTATTTTCCGACCGCGCGCCCGATATAAACTCGGTGATGTACTACACCAAAACGTTCAAAAAGCCGAATATTTCGTTCATCGAAAGCTTTCTCGGCTGCGAATTCCTCATGACGGCGAATTCCGAAAAGGAGATGTTCCAGCGCATACTTGAAAACGTCGCGGGCGATGAGCTTGATTACTCGCTGATAACCGCCGTGAACGATAAGATCTGCGAGTTCGTCGATTCGTACACCCACGAAACTGAGCCTGCGCAGGTGGACGCCAATAAGCTCTCTTCCATAATGTGGGAAGCTGGCGTTTCGCAGGATAAGCTTGAGAATATCCCGAAAGTTTTTGAATCGGCTACCGATAATAAGCCGCTTACCGCCGTAAATCTTATCGACCGCAAGACCACTGTTGAGTTTGAGGGCATTACCGTTAACATCGGCAAAGACAGCGTAGATAAGGTGCAGACCCAGACCATCGGCGGCAGAAAATGCCTAGTTATCGCGCTCGACGGCGACGTCAGCGTAAACGGTATGCCTGCAGGAGTTTGATATTTATGGCAAAAAAGCAAGTTAAAACTAACGTCATGCGCGTGCTCGACGCCGCAAAGATAAACTATAACGAGTACACCTACGACGATACCTGCACCGTAGGCACAGAGGTTGCCGCGCTGCTCGGTCAGCCGCAGGAACGCGTTTTCAAAACGCTCGTTACCGTCGCAAAGTCCGGCGCGCACTACGTTTTTATGATACCCGTTGCCGAAGAGCTTGACCTCAAAAAGGCGGCAAAAGCGGTCGGCGAAAAGGCAGTTTCTATGCTGAAAGCTAAAGACCTGCTGCCGCTCACAGGCTATATCCACGGCGGATGCTCGCCCATCGGCATGAAAAAACAGTTCCCGACCGTTATCCACAGTACGGCGGCGAACTTTGATACTATATTTTTCAGCGGCGGAAAAGTAGGCTTTCAGGTCGAAGTCGCCCCGAAAGACCTTTTCTCGCTGATACCCATTTCCGACTGCGATATTATAGTCTAACGCAGCCGCTTATCTCGTGAAAGGGGGTCGAAAACTGTGTACGAAACCGTTCGTGAAGCAGTCGAAAACCGCGATTTTAAAAAGGTAAAAGAGCTTTTCACGCAGCTGAATGAGGCGGATATCGCCGACCTCATTCAGGGCTTTCACGATAATCAGGAAGTCGATGCGCGCGATATTTCGCTGCTTTTCCGATTGCTGCCGAAGGATATGGCGGCTGAGGTTTTCACCTATATGGATTCCGATATGAAAGAGTTGCTGATAAACTCTTTCACCGATACCGAGCTTCAGGAAGTTATCGACAACCTATTTATCGACGATACAGTTGACCTTATCGAAGAAATGCCCGCGAACGCCGTTGCACGTATACTCCGCGCCTCCGACCCTCAATCGCGCCGCATGATAAACATGATCTTGAAATACCCCGAAGACAGCGCCGGCTCGATAATGACCACCGAGTATATCTATATGAAAAAAGACAGCACGGTGAAAGAAACGCTGGATAAGATACGCAGTCTGGGTATGGCTAAGGAAACTGTTTATACCATTTATGTAACTTCTATGCACCGCAAGCTGATAGGCGTTCTCTCTATCCTTGACCTCCTCACGGCGGATGATGACGAGCTTGTCGGCGATATTATGGATACCAATGTCATCACGGTAGAAACCACCGAAGACCAGGAGGACGTTGCAAATAAGTTCGCCAAGTACGACTTCGTAGCCCTCCCAGTTGTCGATAACGAGCACCGCATAGTCGGTATCGTTACGTTTGATGACGCTATGGACGTTGTTCAGGAAGAGGCTACCGAGGACTTCGCGCACATGGCGGCTATCCAGCCCAGTGAAGAGAGCTATTTCAAGACTTCCGTTTTCACCCACGCGAAAAACCGTATAGTCTGGCTGCTCGTGCTGATGCTTTCCTCGACTATCTCCAGCGTTATAATCAATCATTACGAAGCGGCTTTCGCGGCTATCCCGCTGCTCGTCGCTTCTATACCCACCCTCACGGGCACAGGCGGTAACTGCGGCTCGCAGACCTCTACCATGATAATCCGCGGCATGAGCCTGGGCGAGATACAGCTTCGCGATTTCTTTAAAGTAGTGTTCAAAGAGTTCCGCATCTCGCTTATCGTTAGCGCCATACTCGCCTCGGTAAACTTTGTGCGAATCTACATCCAGTATTACAACGACCCCTCGGCAGATTCTTTTCGCCTTGCGCTCTGCGTAAGTTTGGCGATAGTCGCCGCGGTAGTCATGTCGAAGCTTATCGGCTGTATACTTCCTATGGCGGCGAAAGCCGTTCACCTAGATCCCGCGCTGATGGCAGCTCCGCTCATCTCCACGATAGTGGACGCTTCCACCACGCTTGTGTTCTTCAATATCGCGCTGCTCGTTTTCCACATATCCTTGTAGCGCGCTAAATGCAAAAAATTAACGGACGTGTCTTTCTCAGATACGTCCGTTTTTGTTTACATCTTTTTAGTGCGCCGTAGCAACGCCCTTGTCGTCGAAGCTGTAATTTACTCCGTCGATGGTCTGCATAGTGTCCGTCAGCGGTACGCCGTCGGTGTCGGTGTAGTAGCGCTGGCTGTTCCATGTCGCCCAGCCCTCGGTAACGTAGCCCACGTCGCCGATAACGTAGTATGTTCCGCCGTCGGTGAAAGGCCCGCGAAGCTGCGCGCCGTTGTCGAGGTAGTATTTGTTGCCGTCTATCTCCGTCCAGCCGCGTTTCAGCTTGCCGTCGCTGCCGAAGTAGTAGTTTATTCCGTCGATCTCGTTCCAGCCTTTAGCCGCTTCGCCGTTGTCCTTGAAGTAGTATGTGCCGTCAGGAACGTTTACCCACTTGCGTTTTACCGCGCCGTTTTGACCCATGTAGTATATCGCGTCGTCGCGCTTCTGTATGCCCTTTGTCAGTGCAGAATCGCTGCCGAAATAGCACATCGTGTCGTCGATGTTGTGCCAGCCCGTTACCGCATAGCCCGAACCGTCGAAATAGTAGGTCTTGTTTTTCTCGGTGCGGAAGTCGTTCTTTACCCACTTCTCGCCCTCGGCGTATCTCAGCCCGTCAGCCGTTTTCGTCAAGCCGCTTGGTACTGCGCCGTCGCTGCCGAATTCGTATTCGTCGCCGTTGACTTTCATAGTGCCCGTAGCGCATACGCCGAACTGACCGAAGTAGTAGCGCTTGCCCTCTATGTCGTGCCAGCCGACTACCTTTTCGCCCGAAGATGGGTCAAAGTAGAATTTGTATCCCGCTATCGTTACCCAGCCAGTCTGCACCAAATGGTCGCTGTCGAAATAGTGCTGGTAAAATACGTTCTTGCCTACCTTGCCGTAAGCTTCTAGGAAGAAATGCTCGTAGGTATCTTCTTTCAGATATGTTTCCTCAAGCGCCTTTGCGCGCTTTTCCTCTTTCTTAGTAAGCTTTTTCGCGCCGGAATTTATCTTCTGTATCAGCTCGTAGTCGCTCTTGAACTGCTTTATCTCCGAGCGGTATGTGTCGGAGTAGGCGAGCGTTTTCGTCAGTCCCGTAGCCGCCTTGTGCGTTTTCGGGTCGAAGAAATAGTAGCTGCCGTTCCAGTTAAGGAAGCCCTGCTGTACCTTTCCGTCGTCGTTGAAGTAGTAAAGCTCTCCGCCGATCTCGTTCCAGCCGTATGTCAGCCTGTTCTTTTCGTTGAAGTAGTAGTACTCGCCGTCAACGTGTATAAAGCCTCTCGCCGCCGAGCCGTCTTTGGTAAAGTAGAATTTGTGCCCGTTGTCCGTGAACCAGCCGCGTATCATCTGTCCCTGGTCGGTAAAGTGATACCTCTCGCCGTCGATGGTCTTCCAGCCCTTTACCATGTGGTGGTCTTCGTCAAAGAAGTAGGTGTTGCCCTCTATCTCGGTGAAACCCTCCGCGTAAGCGCCCGTCTGCGGGTCGGCGTAGATGTAGTATTTTCCGTCGTTGCCCCAGCCCTTGAAAAGGCTGCCGTTCTCTTGGAAATTGTATGTGTTTCCGTCGATGGTGGTCACGCCCGTTACCATGTGCCCGTCTGAGGCGAAGTAGTAGGTGCTGCCGTCTATCTCGGTAAATCCCTTGGCTATCTGTCCCTGATTCTCGCCCGACTCGAAGAAGTAGTACTGTATGCCGTTTATCTCAGCCCAGCCGCTTATGCGCTTGCCGGATGCGTCGTAGTAGTACTGACCGTCGTTGTTGAAGCCCGTGTCGGGGAAACCGTGGTCGTTGAAGTAATATTCCTCACCGTTAAAGTCGCAAAGCCCTGTCTTGAATATACCGGATTCGTCTGATAGGTAGTATTCCTCGCCTTTTATCTTCACGATGCCTTTCTGCATTACGCCCGATTTGTCGAAGTAATACCTGTTGCCGTCGTACTCCTGCCAGCCCGTGAGTATGTAGCCGTTCTCGTCAAAGAGGTATGAGGAGTTGTCGATAAGCTTCAGCCCTACGGCGCGCTCTTTTGTGGACTGTACTATGTAGTACGTTCCCTCGGGCTTAGTGTGCCAGCCGGGCGAGTATGTAGAGTTGTAGTAAAAATAGCCCGCAAATCCCGCGCCTATTACCGCCGAGCATATCGCCGATGAAAACGCGGCGTTGAATCTGCTCTTGCCGGTGCGCAGAGTAAGCAGTCTTTTTTTCTGACTTCCGTTAATGCTCATATATCAACTTTCTTTCATTTTAGTCGCATTTGCCTATGATTATACATCTTATATTATATCATAATCCGCCCGCCAATGCAAGAGAAAAAGGCGAAATTTCGCTGAAATTTCACCTTCCTCCGAATGATAAATTTTTGTTGAAGTTGACTAAAGTTTACGCCGTGCCGCAAAGATCATATCGCGCGGCATTGCCTTATTTATCTCTTTACGTTGAAAGCAGCCATGCCGGGATAAACTGCGCTTGCTCCAAGCTGCTCTTCGATCCTGAGGAGCTGGTTGTACTTCGCAACTCTCTCAGAGCGGCTGGGTGCGCCAGTCTTGATCTGGCAGGTGTTGAGCGCTACCGCGAGGTCTGCGATGGTGGTGTCAGCAGTTTCGCCCGAGCGGTGCGAGGATATAGCGGTGTAGCCCGCCTTGTGCGCCATCTTGATAGCTTCCAGCGTTTCGGATACCGAGCCGATTTGGTTCAGCTTTATCAGTATCGAGTTGCCGCAGCCAAGCTCAATGCCCTTAGAAAGACGCTCGGTGTTGGTGACAAATAGGTCGTCGCCAACGAGCTGTACCTTGCCGCCCAGCTCCTTAGTAAGCAGCTGCCAGCCCTCCCAGTCCTCTTCGTCGAGAGCGTCCTCGATCGAGATGATTGGGTACTTTTCAACAAGCTTTTTCCAGTGCTCGATAAGCTCGGCAGAGGTGAACTTCGTGCCGGCCTTGGGCAGTACATATTCGCCCTTCTTCTCACCCTTCCATTCGCTGGAAGCTGCGTCCATAGCTATCATAAAGTCCTTGCCAGGCTCGTATCCCGCATTCTTTACAGCCTCGAGGATGTACTGTATAGCTTCTTCGTCGCTCGCCAGGTCGGGTGCAAAGCCGCCCTCGTCGCCGACAGATGTAGCCAGTCCCTTAGACTTCAGCAGAGCAGCCAGCGCGTGGAAAACTTCTGCACACCAGCGCAGCGCTTCCTTAAAGCTGGGCGCGCCTACGGGCATAATCATGAATTCCTGTACGTCAACAGTGTTCGCAGCGTGCGCGCCGCCGTTGAGAATGTTCATCATAGGAACGGGAAGTCTGTTGCCCGAAATTCCGCCGAGGAATCTGTAAAGGGGCACGTCCTGAGAGATAGCGGCCGCTCTTGCGCAGGCGATGGATACCGCGAGTATAGCGTTCGCGCCGAGGTTCGACTTGTCCTTAGTTCCGTCCGCGTCGATCATAGCCTTGTCTACCGCGTAGATGTCCGAAGCGTCCATGCCGCAGATAGCCGCGCTGATAGCGGTGTTGATGTTTTCAACTGCCTTGCTTACGCCCTTGCCGCAGTATCTTGCCTTGTCGCCGTCGCGCAGCTCAAGCGCTTCAAATTCGCCCGTAGATGCTCCGCTGGGCGCAGTGCCTCTGCCGATAGTTCCGTCCGCGAGGGTAACTTCCGCCTCTACCGTCGGATTTCCGCGCGAGTCAAGTATCTCTCTTCCAATAACTTTTACGATTTCCTGATGATCCATGTTTACAAAACTCCTTTTCTGCTGACATTTTTGCCGAAGGGCTCAGTTTCGGCTCGGCGAAAGGGCTCATTCTCCCGCCGCAGATGTCTTGTGTAGATTTGCTGATGTGCAAATGGTTTATTCTTATCAAGTTCAGGTTAGCATACGCTAACTGACTTTATACCCATTATATCACGCTTTTTTGCCGTTGTCAATCCTAGTTAGTATAGGATAACTTATTTTATACATCTGCACAATTTATGATTTCCAAATGCATTAAAAATATACACAATTAACGAAAACTCCCGACCGTTTTACCGATCGGGAGTTTCTCGCAGGGCAGGGAAGCGCTCGTTCACGCCTGCTGCTTACCCTGCATATCGAGTATGAATTTTACAAATTTGTCCATAGTTTCTTCGCTTAGCTGCGAGATCAGCGCCGCCGTGTCGCACGCCGCGTTCTCGTCCGAAACCTTCAGCGTGCCGCTCAAAAAGTTCTCGATTATGATGCTCGGCGTGTAAAGTTCGTTCGCCGCCTTTATGCCCGATTCTGTCAGTTCTATCTCGCGGTAGGGCGCTTTCTTGATGTACCCTTCGTCGATGAGTCGCTGTGTCATTTTTACTGTGCTGGCTTTCGTTACCCCCAGCAGGCGCGATACCTCGGTGGTCTTTATCGGCGTGCTGCTTATTCCCAGCGTGTATATTGCGTATAAATATCTTTTCTGCGATTGCGTCAGCGGCATTTCTGTTCCCTCCGTATAAAAGTTAGCGTTTCCTAACCTATGCTTTTTATGAGTTAGGCATTACTAACTCTCTATATAAGTTTAACATGGCTAACCCGATTTGTCAAGTGTTTTTTGCGTAAAAAAGGTTATTTTCTTGATTTTAGATATTTTAAGTCGCATTTTTGAATATTTTAACGCCGGAATACTCACGTCGGAATGCTTCTACGGCTTTTTATCAGCAATAACAGCATTTTTCGCACCCTAAATGTTAATTGGTATTAAATTTTTGCTTGACAAAGTGATAACAGTGTGTTATAATTATGATAACATATTTGATTGGAGGAAAAACTATGTTAAGAAAAAGGATCGCTGCGATCTCCGCTGCAATTATAATGTCCGCTTCTATGTCGGCAGCAGCACTCCCCGCAGGCGCAGTTCAGACAGACAACAATACCGCGATAGTTATGGGCGCTACCCGCGTAACAGTTACCTTCGACGCTAATGGAGGCAACTGTTCCACAGGCTCAAAAATAGTTACATATGGTCAGAAATACGGCACTCTGCCTTCCGCCACTCGTTCGGGATACAGCTTCCTCGGCTGGTATAACGCAAACGGCAAAAAGGTCACCGCTGATACTGTATGCACTAACGGCGTTTCGCACACTCTTACCGCTAAGTGGCAGAAAAAGGCTACTAAATGCACCATTAAATTCAATGGCAACGGCGGCAATGTTTCGTATAAGTCTAAGACTTACACTGGCGGCAAAGTGATAGGTTCTATGCCCACCGCTAAGAAGAGCGGCTACGTTTTCAAGGGCTGGTATACTAAGAAGAAGGGCGGCACAAGAGTTGGTTACAGCACCGTTCTCAGCACCGTTAAAAACCGCACTTTATACGCTCACTGGAGTGTGCCTACTCAGTCTACGCTGAAATATAAGTTCGATAACACTTACGAGAGCTTTGATTACAGCTATGATTATACCATTCCTGTTGGCGCTTACAAATATATGTTCGGCGATACTGACGGCTTCTGGCTTTGGTATTATTATGGTCAGGACTGGGGCGGCAACTGCTACGGTATGTCCACCACTTCTACCATGTTCAATACTTCTACCTTTAAGATCCAGAGCTTTAATAAAAAGAAGCTTTTCCCGAAAGACCTCAGTATAAATGATTACAGCAAAACCTATGGCATGACTCTTCTTGAGTTTATCGAGCTTATGCAAATATCTCAGCTCGATAACGGTATTCAGAATACATTTAATAAGCATATCAACAAGTACGCTGATATTATCAAGAATGTAAGAAACTGCAAGAACGGCAGGGGCAAGCCTACCGTAATGTGCCTTTTCCAGGACGGAAGCGGTCACGCTATCGTCGCTTATGACGTTAAGAAGATAGGCACTACTTACAGAGTTTACTGCTACGACTGCAACTGGCCTGATGATAAGAGCTATATCGACATCTATTCGCGCAACGGTCATTTCACAGGCTTCAGCTTTAATTCCGGTATTCCTTCTTGGGGCGATTACGGCGTGCTCCGTTCTTCTGACGGCGGTCAGCTGACTTACGTTACTCAGAGCAGCTTCTATAAGGTTTGGAAGAACCGCGCTCATAAGTCGAAGTACTCCACCCTCTCGCTCGATGCTCAGAATGCCGAGATCTATAATTCTAACGGCGTGCTCTGCGCGGCTGTAAAGGACGGCGTTTTCGAGTCTTATACCGATGAGATCTTTGAGGCTAAGACTATCGACATGGATCTTGCTTCCAAGCTTATCTACCTCCCCGAGGGCGATTACGTTCTTGTCAATAAGGACGACAGCGAGCTTTCCGCTTCGCTCCACCTCGATGAGTCTACCTGCACCGTTAAGTCGCTCGCTTCTGTTGTCAAACTCAGCGTAAACGGCGATCCCGATGTCAAGATCAGCGCAATGGCAGGCGACTCCTACTCCGTTACCGTTAGCGGCGAGGGAAGCGAGTACACCGCCGAGGGCTATGTTGACGCCGATGGTACGCTTATCGTAGAGAATGACGGTGAGGAGTTCACACCTAATGAAACTCCTGCTGATGACGCCGATGCAGAAGAAGAGGCTGTTACCGACCTCGACTCCAGCTCCGCAGCTGAATAATTCCTATAAATATAATTACGACCGACTGTACGCCTGCCGCACAGTCGGTCTTTTTGCGCAAAAAAAAAGATCCCGCTGAGAATGCTCGGCGAGATCATGCCATTTTTAGTTTGTTTTGGTCTCTGGTGTGAAATCAAATTTCATCGCCAGCGAGCGAAAAAGCTCCTTCATAACATTCGTCGCTATCGCCCGAATGTCCAGTGACTCGATGTAGCTTATCGTTTCGGTAATCTCTTCGTCCGGCACGTCGTAAGCGTTCAGGCTCATGGTGATGAACCTGCGCAGCTTTTTCTCCAGCGTGAAATACTTGTCGCAGGGACGTGCCATGTAGGCGCGCATTATTCCCGCCGAGCCTATGTCCAGCTCGTAGAAATCGCTTACCGTGTTCTCGGGCATATACTTGCCGAATATCTTATAAAGCTCGTCCGCCGTGTGCTGGTAAACGTACTCCGCCGTGTCCGGCTTCGAGTATATCTCTACATAGATGTCGCGGATGTTCTCATTCAGCTCGGTTATCGTCAGCTGTATCGCCGTTTCCAGCGCGTAAACTTTCAGCGGGGAAGCCCCCTCGCCCGATACCGTTCTTGCCGAAGCGAATTGGTTTTTATACATAAACTCCAGCAGATCCATCAGTACGCCCTCTTTTGCGTGGAAGATGTTCTGAAAGGTGCTGCTCGAAACGTCAGCCTGCTTCAATATCTCAGCAACGGTAGTGTCGTGGTAACCCTGCTTTATGAAGAGCTGTACGCAAGCCGAGAGTATCCTCCTCTTAGAATCTGCGCTGTTGTAACGTCTTGCCATTGTTCTACCCCTTTATAAATCATACTACGGTTATATTATATCACGATTTTTTCTTTTTTGCAAGTGTATCTATCAAATTTAGTCAATCTTTTTAAAAAATCAAGTTTTTTTACTCGTTTTCAAGCAGTTTGAGGTAGCTCTTTATTATCTCTATGCATTTGGTATAGTCCATGTTGCTTGTGTCCAGGCAGATGTTGTAGTTCTTGGCGTTCGTCCAGTCCCTGCCCGTGTAGTGCCTGTAATACTCGCTGCGCTCCTTGTCGGTGCGCTCGATTATCTTCTGCGCTTCCTTCTCGCTCACGCCGTACATATCCACTACGTTCTTCACAGCCGTTTCCATGTTGGAATACACGAATACTTTTACAACGTCGCGCTTGCCGCTCAGTATAAAGTCCGCGCATCTGCCGACTATGACGGCAGGCTCTTTGTCCGCAAGCTGCTTGATTATCTTCGCCTGAAAGTTAAAAAGGTTTTGGTCTGAGGTAAAGTCGCGGTGGTCGGGCGAGAGAAGCTCGCCTTTGTAAACGCCGCCCTTGCGCAAAAACGAGCCTTTCAGCTTCTCGTCTACCAGTCCGAAAAAGCGCTCGTTTATGCCGCTGTCTTCGCTCGCCAGCTTTATCAGATCTTTGTCGTAGTATTTTATGCCGAGGTCTTCTGAGAGCATTTTGCCGATGGTCCTTCCGCCGCTGCCCATTTCTCTCGCAATGGTAATGATCTGTGCCATGTTAGCTCACTCCTTATTCCCCTAAATATGCCTTTTTTACCGAATCGTCGTTCATAAGCTCGTGCGCGTCGCCCGAAAGCACTATCTTGCCCGTTTCCAGTACATACGCGCGGTCTGAGATCGCGAGGGCTTTTTTCGCGTTCTGCTCTACCAGCAGTACCGTAGTTCCGCGCTCTCTTATCATCTCGATAATCTCAAATATCTTCGATACCAGCAGCGGCGAAAGTCCCATTGAGGGCTCGTCCATCACCACTATCTTCGGCTTCGACATCAGCGCTCTGCCCATAGCCAGCATCTGCTGCTCGCCGCCTGAAAGCGTTCCCGCTATCTGCGTCTTGCGCTCTGCCAGTCTGGGGAAAAGCTCGTATACTTCCTCGATGTCTTTCGCTATGCCCGCCTTGTCCTTGCGCGTGAATGCGCCTAGCTTTAGGTTGTCGAGCACCGTGAGGTTCTGGAAAATTCGCCGTCCCTCGGGAACGTGCGCTATGCCCATCTCTACTATCTTGTGCGCGGGCGTTTTCGTAAGCTCTTTTCCGTCAAAGGTTATCGAGCCTGACTTCGCGTGCAGCAGACCCGTCAGCGTGTGCAGCGTTGTGGTCTTGCCCGCGCCGTTCGCGCCGATGAGCGCTATTACTTCGCCCTCGTTTACTTCAAATGATATTCCTTTCAGCGCGGCGATCATGCCGTAGCTCACATAAAGGTCTTTTACTTCTAACATTGCCATGTCTGCCGCCTCCTTTAATCGCCGAGATATGCTTTGATAACGTCGGGGTCGCTCAGTACGTTTTCAGTCTTGCCCTCGCAGAGCATCTGACCGAAATTCAGCACCGTCAGCTTCTCGCATATTCCCGAAACCAGGCTCATGTCGTGCTCTATCAGCAGTACTGTCATGCCGAATTTATCTCTTACCAGCCGTATCATGTCCATAAGCTCGGCAGTTTCGTTCGGGTTCATGCCCGCCGCAGGCTCGTCCAGCAGCAGCAGCTTCGGCTCGGTAGCCAGCGCACGCGCCATCTCGAGTCTGCGCTGTTCGCCGTAGGGCAGTCCCGAAGCGGTAAGCTCCGCCTTGTCCTCCAGCTCGAAAACTTTCAGCATCTCCATAGCCTTTTCGTTCATCAGCTTTTCCGTCTTGAAATATTTCGGCAACCTCAGTATTCCCGTCAAAACGCTGTACTTGTAATGGTTGTGCAGAGCCACCTTTACGTTGTCCAGTACCGTCATGTCTTTGAAAAGGCGTATGTTCTGGAAAGTTCTCGCTATGCCCGCGCGGTTGATCTCTATCGTGCTCTTGCCTGTGATGTTCTCGCCGTCCAGCAGTATAGTTCCGTCCGTAGGCTTGTAAACGCCCGTCAGCATATTGAATATCGTGGTCTTGCCCGCGCCGTTAGGGCCTATCAGCCCGTAAAGCTGCCCCTTTTCTATCGTGATGTTGAATTCGTCAACTGCGCGCAGTCCGCCGAATGATATGCCTAAGTTTTTTACTTCCAGTAAAGCCATTTTCACTCAGCCTCCTTTGCTTCCGCAGTTTTGCCGCGCTTAAACAGCGCTTTGAATTTCTGTGTGTTCGCCTCTATAAATGCTTTCGATTTTTCGTTCGAGGTTATTATCATCATTACTATCAGTATCACCGCGTAGATCAGCATACGGTAGCTGCTTATGGCTCTCAGCATCTCGGGCAGCAGTACCAGTACCACCGCCGCGATAACGCTTCCGCGTATGTTGCCTATGCCGCCCAGTACCACGAATACCAGTATCAGTATCGAAAGGTTGTAGTCGAATTTTGAAGCCTGAAGCGTGTAGAAGTTGTGCGAATACAGCGCACCTGCCGTTCCCGCAAGAAATGCCGTCAGCGCAAAGGTTATCAGCTTGTACTTAGTGATGTTCAGTCCTACCGACTGCGCCGCTATCACGTTATCTCTTATCGACATTACAGCTCTGCCCGTGCGCGAGTTGATGAAGTTGTAGGCGATGATGAGCGTCAGCATCAGCATTATCGCGCCGATGAGGAATGTCGAGTCGTTCGGCGTGCCGCTTATTCCCTGCGGGCCGTTCAGCAGCAGCGTGCCGTCGTCCTCAAGGTTCAGATTGCTCAGGCTTTTCAGCGATATGTGCACGCCCTTTGAGTCGTAGCCGACGTACATCGCCGCAAATACGTTCTTGATTATCTCGCCGAACGCCAGCGTAACTATCGCGAGGTAGTCGCCGTTGAGTCGAAGTACAGGTATGCCTATAAGTATGCCGAATATAGCCGCGAATATTCCGCCGATGATTATAGCGAGCGGGAAGCGTATCAGCGGCTGGGTTATGGTCTCGGAAGTCAGCTGCGAGAATACCGCGCTCGTGTAAGCGCCTACGCACATAAATCCCGCCTGACCTAAGCTAAGCTCGCCCAGTATGCCTACCGTGAGGTTGAGCGAAACTGCCAGTATCGAGTAAACGCAGAGCGGCACCATCAGTCCCGTAAGCATACTTGAGATGTACCCGCCCGAAGAGAGTATCTGCATTACCGCAAAAGCGATCAACACCATAGCGTATGTGATGAAGCTCTTTTTCGTCAGCGGAGCAAGCTTCTTTTTTGCGGCTTTATTTTCGTTTTTCACAAAATATCTATCCTTTCAGATTTATACTTTTTCATTTATCTTCTTGCCAAGTATGCCCGTCGGCTTGATGATGAGCACCAGTATCAGTACAGCGAAAACTATCGCGTCCGCAAGCTGCGGCGAGATGTAGGCTCTGCCCAGTATCTCTATAATGCCTATCAGTATGCCGCCGATCATAGCTCCCGGTATCGAGCCTATTCCGCCGAATACCGCCGCTACGAATGCCTTTATGCCGGGCATTGCGCCGGTGGTGTTTTGCAGGGTCGGGTACGCCGAGCAGAGCAGTGCACCCGCTATCGCCGCCAGTCCCGAGCCTATCGCAAATGTCAGCGAGATGGTGCGGTTTATGTTTACGCCCATAAGCTCTGCCGCGCCGCGGTCTTCTGATACCGCAAGCATCGCTCGTCCGCTCTTTGTCTTGTTTATGAAAAGCGAAAGTCCTACTACTATCAGTATAGAAATTACGATTGCTGTCGATGTTTCGCCCGATATTACTATCTTTCCGTCAAAAAGCTTTATGCTCGGCACATTTACTACCGAGGTGAAGTTCACAGGCTTTTCGCCGAATATCAGCAGCGCCATGTTTTGTAAGAAATAGCTTACGCCGATAGCCGTGATAAGTACCGCCAGCGAGGTCGCCTGCCTTAGCGGCTTGTAAGCTACCTTCTCGATCACTATTCCCAGCAGCGTGCAGGCGATGACCGCCAGCAGTATCGAGATCCATGAGTTCAGCCCGAATGACGTCATAGCTATGAATATAACGTAGCCGCCCACCATGATAACGTCGCCGTGCGCGAAGTTCAGCATTTTTGCTATGCCGTAAACCAGCGTGTACCCCAGCGCTATAACGGCGTATATGCTTCCTAAGCTTATGCCGTTTATGAGGTTATTTAGAAATCCCATTTAGAAAAACAGTCCTTTCCGCAGGCGGTCATTTTTTTGCAGTCCCGCCTAGAGTAATTATAATCTTAATTATATCATAATTCTTTCACTTTTGCAACAAAATTTGATGAATAAAATAAAAAAAGAACCGACATTTTTTATTTTGTCGGTTCCATTTTTTTTACTCATAATATTAGAGTGCCGAATAAGCGCCGTCCTTGATTATTACAGCCTTCGGGTCTTTCGATACAGCGCCGTCCTCGCTCCACTTCATGTTTGAGCCGGTAAGTCCGTTGTAAGAGAAGTCGGGGTCGGTTATGGCTTTTTTCAGCTTCTCGCATATCTCAGAAGCTTCCATCTCGTTTGTTATCTTTTCTTTCTTCATAAGCTCCGCCAGCACCATGATTCCGTCGTAGGTGTCGGCAGCGAACTGGTTCGGTATCTCGCCGTAAGCGTCTTTGTAAGCCTTTACAAAGTCCTGAGTTTCCTGATCCTGCGCATCTGCAGCGAAAGGTGTCAGCAGCATTACCCCCTCAGCCAGCGAGGTGTCGAAGTTCTTGATGTTCAGCAGTCCGTCAAGTCCGTCGCAGCCGAAGAATTTCGGGCTGAAACCTAAAGATTTGCTCTGGGTCAGTATCAGCGATGCCTGCTGGTAGTATATCGGCAGGAACATCAGCTCAGCGCCCGCGCTCTTAGCAGCGTTTATCTGCGCGGAGAAGTCGGTCTTGCTGTCCTTGGTGAAAGACTGCTCGGCTACTATATCAAGTCCCTTAGCTTCAGCCTCTTTCTTGAACATATTGTATATGCCCGAAGAGTAAGCGTCGGAGCTGTCGTATATTACCGCTATCTTCTTAGCGATATTGTTGTCCGCGATGTAGTCCGCCGAACCTTTACCCTGGTTGGGGTCGGTAAAGCATACCTGGAAGCAGTTGTCGTTTTTGATAACGTCCTGCGCCGAAGCGGAAGGCGTCATCTGGAAAATTCCGTCCTGCTTGGTCTTTTCAATTACCGCAAGGCAAGAGCCTGTAGTTACAGTGCCCATCATTACCTGCATACCGTTGTCTTTCAGCGCGTTGTAAGCGTTTACCGCCTTGTCGCCCGGGTCAGCTTCGTCGTCCTCGAATACCAGCGAAAGCTTTATGCCGTTTATTCCGCCGTCATCGTTTACTTTTTTTACTGCCAGCTCAGCCGCGTTCTTTACAGCCACGCCGTACTGCGCGTTGTCGCCTGTAAGAGGGCCGCTGCTGCCTATTACTATCGTGTCGCCTTTAGCTTTCTTTCCGCAGCCCGCAAAGCAGGATACCGAAAGCGCCGCAGCTACCGTCAGCGCAAGTATTTTCTTGATGCTTTTCATATAAATTACTCCTTTTTGACCGCCTTTGGCGTTTTTCTTATTTGAACTATATCATACCACTTTTTCAGCGCTCTTGTCAACGATATTTTTCACAAATTCGTCAGCCTTTATTACAAATTTGTTGTTGGAATCAGCATTTTCCAATGTTAATTCATATTTCTGTAACATCAAAGCGCCGCAAATACTAAAAAACGGAGCATTTCGTTAGGGGAGTGCTCCGTATTTCAGCTTTATAAGTGCCGGATATATTAGTCCTCTTCTTCTTCCTCGGGCATATTCCAGTTGTGGTAAACGTTCTGTACGTCGTCGTTTTCCTCGAGGTTGTCCAGCAGCAGACCCATCATCTTGAGCTGCTTTTCGTCGGTAAGAGTGGTGTAGGTAGAGGGTACCATTTCGCTCTCGGCAGACATTATGCTGTAGCCCATGCCTTTAAGCGCTTCGCTTACCGCGGTAACGTCGTTCGGCTGGCAGCTTACTTCTATGATCTCTTCCTCTACGTTAAAGTCGTCCGCGCCTGCCTCAAAGCAGTCCTCCATCACCTTGTCCTCGTCCGCGCCGTTGTTCTCCAGCAGCACAGTGCCCTTTTTGGTGAACATGAATGATACGCAGCCGCTGGTGCCCATGTTTCCGCCGAACTTGTCGAAATAGTGGCGCACATCGCCCGCGGTGCGGTTCTTGTTGTCGGTAAGGCATTCTACTATTACAGCTACTCCGCCGGGGCCGTAGCCCTCGTATACCATCTCTTCGTAGTTGTTCTTGTCGCCGTCGCCCGCAGCCTTCTTGATTATTCTGTCGATGTTGTCGTTGGGTATGTTGTTCGACTTAGCCTTAGCGATGAGGTTCGCGAGCTTCGCGTTGTTAGCGGGGTCGGGTCCGCCCTGCTTTACTACTACCGAGATCTCTCTGCCTATCTTGGTAAAGATCTTGCCCTTTACGGCGTCGTTAGCCTCTTTCTTTCTCTTGATGTTTGCCCATTTTGAATGTCCTGACATTTATTTTCACTCCTTGATGTTATTTCTTATGATCTCATAAAGCTCGCCGCAGCGCTGCCGCCTGCCTGTGAGCGCTAAATATCCGAATACCGCTTCCAGCCCCGTGGCCGCGCGGTAGTCGGCGTTTGTAGAGCTTTTCGGCGCGTTGATGCCGTTCGCGTTGCGCCCGCGCTTGTAGATGTACTCCTCCTGCTCGTCAAAGGCGTTTTCGCAGAGGTAGTGCGCCGCCCTTGCCTGATATGAGGCGCACACGAGCTTTACCGCGTGCGTGTGCAGCTTTCTCGCGGGCATATTCGCCGTAAGTATCAGCTCGCTGCGTACCAGCTCTTCGTATACGCTGTCGCCGAAAAATGCAAGCGTCAGCGGCGAATACTGTACAGCCTCAGCGTGTGAAAGCGTCTTGTTCAGTTCCGTCAATGCTTTCATCTCCCGTTTTTACTCTACAAAATCAAACTCGAAGTCGAAGATGTTTACCGTGTCGCCCTCGTTTATGCCCATCTCTTCCAGCTTGTCGATTATTCCCGTCGAGCGCAGTACTCTCTGGAAATACTGAAGGGAAGAGTAGTCCTCCATATTGCAGGAGCGCAGCACATCCCAAAGCCAGTCGGCTTCCACATAGTAAACGCCGTCCTCTACCGTCACGCTGAAATCCTTTTTCGAGAGCAGCTTGTCGTCCAGCTCTTCCTGCGTCAGCGGCTGAGCCTCAAATTTCTTTACGGGCGGCAGCTTCACAAGGTCTTCGTATACGGCTTTCACAAGTTCCTGTGTGCCCTTTGTCGTCGCCGCCGAGATCTCGAAGAATTTGTATCCCTTTTCGGTGACGTATTCCTTAAAGCGCTCTATCTGCTCGGGGGTCGCCATGTCGCACTTGTTCGCCGCGACTATCTGCGGCGCTTCCGCCAGCTCTTCTGAGAAATTCTCCAGTTCGCGGTTTATAGCTTCAAAGTCCTCTATCGGATCTCTGCCCTCGCAGCCCGAAACGTCTACAACGTGCACTATCAGCCTGCACCGCTCAACGTGTCTGAGAAATTCGTGTCCCAGTCCAACGCCTTCGCTCGCGCCCTCGATAAGTCCGGGTATGTCAGCCATTACAAAGCTGCTGTTTTCGTCCAGCCTTACCACGCCCAGTACAGGCGTCAGGGTAGTGAAGTGGTAGTTCGCTATCTTAGGCTTCGCCGCCGATACTACCGAGATAAGCGTTGATTTTCCTACGTTCGGGAAGCCGACAAGTCCTACGTCCGCTATCAGTTTCAGCTCAAGCTGTACTTCGTACTCGTCGCCGCGAAAGCCCGGCTTCGCAAAGCGCGGTATCTGCCTTGTCGAGGTCGCAAAGTGTGAGTTTCCTCTGCCGCCTTTTCCGCCTTTGCAGATCACTACGGGTTCGTCGCCCGAAATGTCCGCCAGTATCCTGCCCGTTTCGGCTTCTTTGATGACCGTTCCGCGCGGCACTTTTATGACCAAGTCGGGCGCGTTCCTGCCCGTGCAGTTCTTCGCGCTGCCGTCCTTGCCCCTCTCCGCAACGAATTTGCGCTTGTATCTGAAATCTATCAGGTTCGAAAGGTTGTCGTCGGCTTTGAAAACTATGTCGCCGCCCTTGCCGCCGTCGCCGCCGTCGGGGCCGCCCGCCGCAACGTATTTTTCGCGGTGAAAGGAAACGCAGCCATCTCCTCCGTCGCCTGCTTTAATATAAATTTTTGCCGAATCTACAAACATTTATCATTTATCCTTTCATCTCGTCGTAATATCAATTGCCGTTCTGCTTATTGCTGTCGTTCTTTGCCAGTCGGGGCGCAGCCGGCGCGCTCGCGTCCAGCCCCATCTTCTTGCGCTCCATGAATACTTTGTACGCTTCGTCAAATTCGTTCAGCAGCTCGTCGGTGTCGTCTTTCACCGCCAGATCGGTGGTGTCGTAAGGCACGTCAGTTCGCGGATATTTCATCGCGATCTTTATCTCTCTCATGCCGATGGAAAAAAGCACCGTAGTTACTATCAGCGCGCCGACCGCCGCCATGGATGAAAGCCCCTCCGTCACGCCGGGTACGGCTTTTCGGTATTCCTTAGCCGCCGCATAGCCCTTCTTTTCGGTGATGTAGTACCCGCCGCCCGAGCGCGACTTGTAAAGCGTGTAGCTCTTTTCGCCGCGTTTGACCAGTCTGCTGTACATTTTGTAAAGCTCTTTGTCAGCATACTGCTTGTGCGTGAACTTGTCGCCGTTTGAAAAACTGCCGCTGAAAGATACCGTGTATACTAGGTACGTTCTGCGGTGTCCGCGTGTGTGGGTCGTGTGTTCGCTGACGTTCGCGTCTGTCACTTCGGCTTTTACCGAGTCAACGTAGTCTAGCGTTCTGTTTGGCTGTACCACCGCAAAAAGCCCCAGAACTATCGTTATCGCCAGCATTATCAGCCCCGCGCGCATAAATCCTACTCCGATATTGTATGTGAAATGCGCGCCGCTGTCTTTAACAAAGTATTGGCATAAATTGTGTAAGTGTTTCATAATTTTTTATTTTTGTCTATATCTGCTTTTGTAAGTCCTTTTTCTGCAAAAAAACCCCAAGCTTTGTTGGCTCGGGGTATAATTTGTATTAAGTCAATATCGCGCAGCGGGTGCAGCCGCCGAGCGGTGCTGCCTTATGCCTGAGGATAAACAGAAACCTTTTTGCGGTCCTTGCCAACTCTCTCAAATTTAACAACGCCGTCAGCCTTTGCAAACAGCGTATCGTCGGAACCTCTTCCAACGTTCTCACCCGGATGGATGTGAGTTCCTCTCTGGCGAACAAGGATGTTGCCTGCGAGTACGAACTGACCGTCAGCTCTCTTCACGCCAAGTCTTTTGGACTCAGAATCACGGCCGTTCTTGGTAGAACCCATACCTTTCTTATGAGCGAAAAACTGCATAGAAACTCTGATCATTTATTACACCTCCAAAAAGTGTGATACGCAAATGTCACTTCTCAGTGATCTTTACGTTGATGGCTTTTGGGAATTCCTCTTTGAGCATATACAGGTGCGTCAGCAAGCCGAGTATCAGCTTGTCGCCCTCGCCGCGTGGGTCTTCCTTCAGCTTTAGTAAAATTTCGTTTTCGTAAGCCTCGGCAGCGGCTTTTATGCCGAATGCCTCGGTTATCGTGTTGGCTGTCAGCATCACAGCCGAGCTTACAGATGCGCAGGCTATATCCTGCCCGAAATCTGCCATGCCCGCGTGCCCTGATACGCTGAAGCCGATAAGCTTGTTATCGCTTGTGCGATAAAACTCAGCCGTTATCATTATGCGTTGATAGCTTCGATAGCGACCTTGGTGTAGGGCTGTCTGTGACCGAGCTTTCTCTTGCAGCTCTTCTTGGGCTTGTAGGTGAATACGGTGATCTTCTTAGCCTTGCCGTTTTTAATTACCTTTGCGGTAACGGTAGCGCCGTCAACGTAAGGAGCGCCGGCCTTTATGCCGTTATCTCCGCCTACTGCGAGGACCTTGTCGAAAGTGATGGTATCATCAGCGTTTACGTCGAGCTTTTCGATGAAGATCTCGTCGCCTGCCTTTACCTGATACTGCTTTCCGCCTGTTTCAATTACTGCGTACATCTTTAAGTACACCTGCCTTTATACAAAACTCGCTGCGTTCGGTGTATGCTCAAATAGGCATAGCTTATCCGTTACCGAAAACATGCGGCTTATATATTATAGCACACCCAACTCCCGTTGTCAAGCGTGCTGCATTTATGCGAATAAATTTTACACTTTTTTAACATTTGCCCTCAGCAGTACGCTTCCAGATTTTTCTTTATGTTCTTGATTATCTTCTTTTCCAGCCGAGATATGTATGACTGCGATATGCCTATCCTGTCCGCCACCTCTTTCTGCGTCAGCTCCTTGCCGTTTTTCAGTCCGAAACGCAGCTCCATTATCTGCCGCTCGCGGTCTGAAAGCTTCTCTATCTCCGCCATTAGCGCCTCGCGTTCGCACCGCTGTTTCAGCTTGTCCGCCGCCGATTCCTCGTCTGAGCTTATTATGTCTGACAGCAGCAGCTCGTTGCCGTCCCAGTCGGTGTTCAGCGGCTCGTCTATCGAGATCTCGTTGCGCTGCTGCGAAGCTTTTCGCAGGTACATCAGTATCTCGTTCTCTATGCACCGCGAAGCGTAAGTCGCCAGCTTTATATTTTTCTCGGGACAGAAAGTCCTTACCGCCTTTATCAGACCGATCGTTCCGATTGAGATAAGGTCTTCCAGTCCCGCTGACGGCGACTCGAATTTTTTCGATATGTATACTACCAGCCGCAGATTGTGCACTATCAGCTTCTCCCGCGCCGCCGTTTCGTCCGTTTTCATCAGCTCAAAAGCAGCCTGCTCCTCCTCGCGCGTCAGCGGCGGAGGCAGCTGTTCCGCTCCGCCGATGTATAGTACCTCCTCGCGCACGCCCTCATCGCGGAATATCTTCGCTATCAGCGCCGCCAGCTTTTTCGTGAGTTTCGTCATTCTCGCTCTTCTCCTTTCAGGTAAGTAAACATGGGTTGAATACAGCGCATTGGCTGCGCTCGCCGCTCGCGATTATCCCTACGCAGCAGAGCACCCGCTTCATGCTTTTTCCGCAGCTTATAGTGACCTCGCCCTTGCTCGTGACGTATACCAGTCCCTCGCCGCCGACTGTATTGTACGGTATAGGGTGAAAGCCGTAAAAGCTCATTCTTTCGGGTATGTCAAGCTCGTACTGCCTGTACATATCGTCTGAGCGGAATATCACTACCGGCTGCCCCGTAAAGCTGTCGCTCAGGCAGTTGCCCGTGTCCGCGATGGCGGGCAGCGTTATCTCGTATCTGCCGAGTGTGTACCGCGCGCGGTATTTCTTGTGCGCCGCCGCTTTCCGCCGCTGTACTGTTTCGTATATCACTATCATAACGTACAGCATAGCCGAGCATATCCCTATGTCCAGCAGCGATATGTCGAAGTACATGACGTAATTTCTCATATACATTATCCTGCTGTGCGTTAGGTTTATCAGCATAAAGTAGCACCCGCCGAATATCACCTCCATCAGCCCGTATAAAAACAGTCGCTTTATAAACGCCGAAAAGTTTTCGGGCAGGTAAGCCGCTATTATCACCGCCGAGATAACCGCAAGCTTCCCGAGCGTCACCCCCAGCGCCCCGCCGAAGCTGTTTGTATGTATCATCGCGATGAGCGACCCCGCCCCGCCGAAAGCGCAGGCGGCGGCTTCCCGCAGCGCAGGTATCTTCTGGTGCACTATCCTGCTTATGCACTGCAAATATATCAGACTGATGAGCGCGTTCGTTATCACAAGCACGTCTATGTATATCTTCATTCCCGCACCGCCTTTCTGCTTTAATTATACCCCCCTCCCGCGGCGCAATAGGTCGAAAGCGAACGCTTCCGCATAATAAAAAAGAGCCGAGTTTTTATCGCTCAGCTCTTTCATTTCGCATATATTATATAAAGGTATATCTTCTTACTTTGATATGAATTTATGGTACTCTTTATTAAAGTCTTTCAGCTCGGAATCTATCGTTCCCGAATATGTTTCGCGCAGCTTTGTCCATGTGAACTGTACTCCGTCGTCGTCCGTTTTCATTACCGATGTGTACATATACGGTATTACAGCTTCCTTTGTAGCGTTGGTAGCCGCGTCGTCGTTAGAGAGCAGTGTGGATATTCCATAGCCGGGGTCTACCACCTTGACGTACTTGTCGCTCAGCGGCTCTTCGTTCGCCATTTCGTCCATCTCTTCCGTCCAGTACGGCGAGGTCACGAAGAATTTTTCTTTGCCTGCTTCCATAGCGTCTGGGTCGGTGTTCGCGTAGCGCGCACATTCGTACCAGCACTTTACAGCGTCGCTCTTTGTCGAGCCTTTTACCCACATATACGCCGTTATTCCGATGGTGGTGTAGTAAGTGTCGCTGTTAGGGTCGCGCGGCATGGGCACTACGCCCCAGTTGTCGCCCTCTCTCGGGTTTATAGCCCAGTTGCCCATAGCGTAGAAGAGTACGTTTTTCTTGAAAGCGTCGTTTGCCGAGCCGTACCAGTCGGCGTTGTAGAAGCCGTTTTTCTGTACCTCGTACAGCAGGGAAGAGGCGCGGTCGAAGTCGGGGTCGGTTATGTTCGATACATATTCGTCCTTCTCGCTGTCGTATGTTATCAGCGTCTTGCCCGTAGACTGGAATATGAATGGCGCGAACCAGCCGTTTATGCCGTAGCGTATCTCGTCGCCCTCTGCGTTAGAGCAGTATTCGTCCATCATGTCGTACCAAGTATCCCATGTCCAGCTGCCGTCCATGTAAAGCTCGTAAGGGTCGTCCAGCGTGTTGGCCTCCATAACGTCCTTGTCATATACCATAGATGAAAGCACGTTGAGGTTTATCGGCGCAACGTAGTGCTCGTCTTTCAGCGTAAACTGGTCGGCAAGCCCCTTCATGTCCTTCCACATATCGTCATCAAAGTCAACTATGCTGTCTACCGGTTGGAACATTCCCTTTACGCAGTAGCAGGGGAAAGTCATCTTCTGCTCAAACCAAAAGATGTCGGGCGGGTCGTTTGAGAGAAGTCGGTTCGCAAGCTGGTCGTACTTCGTGGTAGATGCGCACTGCGAATATTTTATCTTGCCGCCCTTGCGCTCAAAAAGCGTCAGGTCTACGCGCTTCTCCTGCGCCGCAGAGGTCGGGTTTATGTCGAAGTAAGAGAGCCACTCCAGCTCCTTGTCAGCCTCATCGGGTATGTCGGATATGCCGTCGGTCGCGTCCTCCGCTACCTTTACTTTGTCCTCATACTTTGAAGAGCTGTCGCTTTTTCCGCCGCCGCAGCCTGCGGCTGTAAATGTTAACATCGCCGCGGCTGAAAGCGCGGCGAGCCTGCGTGCTTGTATCATATCTTCTCCTCCATATTAGATATTTGAATATGCTTTTATATCTTAATTGTATCATATCTTCGCACCGATTGTCAATTATAACATTAAATAAAAATTCGCTATATTTTTTTACATTATACACAATTTAAATATCTAAGTTGTATAAATCGTGCCAAAATTTTTATGTTTTTTTCACAAAAATATTTTTTGATTCTTGAAAATCATTGATTTTTTATTTTCTGTATGCTATACTGTATATGTATTTGGAAATGGCGACTTGACCAATTTTATAATGTGGGATTTAGATATAAAAGGGGGCGGCAGATGTTGAAAAAGCGCATAGGCATTTTTATACCCAATATCCATAAAGTGGGCTATCATAATCATCTTAACTGCATAAGCATAAGAGCTGCGGAAAACGGCTATGATACTATGTGCTTCAGCTCTTATACCGACCTGTATAACGGCAGCAGCTACGATGAGGGCGAAAAAAGCATTTTCCACCTGTCGTATGAGGCTGACCTCTGCGCTATGATAATTTACAGCGAGCTTATCAAAGACGAAGCGCTTGTAAAAGACCTTGTTGATTTCGCCGATGCTCACGGCATACCTGCCTTTGCGATAGATAAAAAGGTGAAGGGCGCTTACTATATCGGCTTCGATTACGATACGGCATTTGAAAAGATAACCGATCATATAGTCGAGCAGCACGGCGCTAAAAATGTTTACATGATAAGCGGCCAGCGCAATAACAGTTTTTCGCAGGACCGCGAGGAAGCTTACCGCCGCTCGCTTGAAAAGCACGGCATAGCTTTCGATCAAAATAAAATATACTACGGCGAGTTTTGGGATTCTCCCGCCATGCAGGCTGTGAAGGATATTCTTAAAGACTGCGGCGGCGTTTTGCCCGATGCGATAGTCTGCGCAAATGACTCTATGGCGATAGCTGCCTGCACCGCGCTTGAGGAAAACGGCGTTGCTGTACCGGAGGACATTATCGTAAGCGGCTTCGATGGCATCGAACGCGCAGTGAAAAACTGTCCGTCTATACTTACCGCTAAGTATGATTTTGAAAAATCGGCTGAGTATATGATAGATGAGATAATACGGCTTGAAGGCTCTGTACCGCAGCCCTGCGATAAGATATTCGGCTTCGATATAGTGCTCGGTCAGTCCTGCGGCTGTATAGATAACTCTGCCAGGATTTCCGGTAAGGTCACCTCTCAGCTTTACGATATGATAGGTCAGCGTGAAGAGTTCAAGACGAGCATGGATCACATGATGCTCTATAATAATACCGGCGATGAGCTTCAAGCCGTTCTTCCCGGTATAGGAAAATATGTAAAGTCTATACTCTACTGTGGTGTCGCTATCTATATCTATCCCGAATTTTTCGGTTACAGCAAAAAAGATTACCCCGGTCGCGTTCTCGCGGCGTACCTTGACCCCGAAAACCTTGAGTATTTCACGCCTTTCGCCGAGGTTGACTGCGGCGAGATCTACCCCGTCAGCATTTTCAAAAACTGCTCGAATTTCGTTTTTGTGCCCCTGCATTGTCAGGACAGAGTTTACGGTTATGTCATGATAAGCCGCCTTACGCTCAGCTTCCTCGCTTTCGACCGCCTTGCGGATTTCGTGGTGCACCTGAATATGCTGCTTTCCAGTATAGAAAACGCTGCTAAGCTCAACGAGGTAGTTAAAGCGCTGAATGATATGTATATCCGCGACCCGCTCACAAACCTGCTCAATCGCCGCGGCTTTGATCGAGAGATACCCGCGGTCATAATGCGCGCAGAAAAAGAAAATAAAAAGCTTCTGCTCCTCTCCGTCGACCTCGATGGGCTGAAGTTCATAAACGATTCTTTCGGTCATAACGAGGGCGATTTTGCTATCTATACTGTGGCGTATGTGCTTGAAGATACAGTCAGTGATATGGGCGTTTGCGCACGTTTCGGCGGCGATGAATTTATGGCTCTGCTAGTTGCAGATATCACCTCTGCTGAGCTTGAAAAACGCTTTTCAGATAAGATAAACGAAGCCAGCCAAGACGCCAATAAGCCTTACCGCATAAACGCCAGCTTTGGTGTAGAGGAGTCGGCTCCCGAAGAGATCGTCAATACTTTCAAAGAAGTAGTAAAACGTGCTGACTCTAAAATGTATAAGCATAAGAAGAAAAATAAGCTTATCAAAGGCTTTAGATTCGCTGAGGGATAACGCATTTTTTATCGCTGTTTACCGCACACTTTCGCATTTCGCAAGGTGTGTGGTTTTTTGTTTTGCGACGATTTAGGTATTTTGGTGAAATCTTTGTGAAATATACTTTACAAATCATTAAAAATGTGCTATAATAGATGAATAACCATACAAAAAAGGAATGACAAACTATGGAATGGGCTGAAATAAACATATATACGACTACTGCGGGTATCGACAGCGTTACAGGTATACTTATGGATCTCGGCATTACCGGCTTCGTTATCAAAGACGCTCAGGATTTTGAGGACTTCCTCGAAAATAAGACCGGCAATTGGGATTATATCGACGATGACCTTATGGGTCTTAAAAACTGCGAAACTACCGTTACGGTATATATCCGCAGCGATGCCGAGGGCGCAGAGCTTTTCGCGGCGGTGAAGTCCGCGCTGGCTGCTCTCAAATCGCGCGATACCGACGGCGCTTACGGCAGGCTGGAGTACGATATGTCTAATATCCGCGAGGAAGATTGGGCTAATAACTGGAAGCAGTATTTCAAGCCTATCACCATCGGCGAAAAGCTGCTGATAAAGCCTTCGTGGGAGGCGGCAGACCCGGCTGAAAAGCGCAGGATCTTAGAGATCGACCCGGCTTCTTCTTTCGGTACGGGTCAGCATAATACCACCCGCCTTTGTTTAGAGCTTATAGAAGAAAACCTCGCGCAGGGCGAAAAGCTGCTCGACCTCGGCTGCGGCAGTGGTATTCTCTCGATAGGCGCGCTGCTGCTCGGTGCTGAGTCCGCCTGCGCTGTCGATATAGACGACAACAGCGTTCGCATTGCCGCCGAAAACGCTCAGAAAAACGGCATCTCTCCCGAGCGCTATACGGCTTTCTGCGGCGATATAACTTCTGATGAAAAGCTGCGCGAAAAGATAGGCGGCGGGTACGATATAGTCTGCGCTAATATCGTCGCCGATGTGCTCATAGCCATGAGCGGCTTTTTCGCAGGCTTCTTAAAGGATAAAGGCAAGCTGATAGTTTCGGGCATAATCGACGCCCGCTGCGAAGAGGTGCTCAGCACTATATCTTCCTGCGGCTTCGAGCTTGTAAAATCCGCCAACAGTGAGGACTGGAACGCGGCTTACTTTGTCCGTAAATAACGTGCATTATTAAAATATTTTATACAGAAAGGAAAGATACTATGCAGGCAATTTTCTTAGTTATCAAACAAACAGAGCTGGTAGACAGCATAATGAGCGCCCTTGCCGAAGCGGGCATTCGCGGCGGTACGGCTATCGACTCGGTAGGTATGGCAAGCTCCATCACGCGTATGAGCAATAATCTCGCAATGGTGCAGCTCCTCCGCGGCATACTCTCGGGCGAGGACGATTCTCATAAATCAAAAACTATCTTCGTTATCGTAAAAGACGAGCAGGTAGATGATGTCAGAAAGGCTATCACCGGCGTTACAGGCGACCTCTCAAAGCCTAACGCAGGTATCATGTTCGGTCTGCCCGTTTCATTCGTAGACGGTATTTCTTGACTACTACACAAAATAAAAAAGCAAAACGCCTGTGAGCGAGTTTTTCGCCGCAGACGTTTTTTGTTTGCCGTATTTATCAGAGTATGAGGCAGATAAGCCCCGAGCAGCCCTCGTTTATCATGCGCGAAAGCGTTTCGCAGAGCTTCATGCGCGCGTCCGCCGGCAGTTTCGAAAGCTTTGCGTTCAACCCCTCGCTCACCAGTTCATGCAGCGATTTTCCGAATATGTTCGATTCCCATATTTTTTCGGGCGAGCTGTCGAAATCCGCCATCAGCGACATCACCAGCTCTTCCGACTGCTTCTCAGAGCCTACTATCGGCGCGACTTCCGTCTTTATCTGCGTCTTCATCAGGTGTATCGAAGAAGCAGCCGCCCGCAGACGTATGCCGTACTTGCCGCCCTGTTTGATTATCTCCGGCTCTTCCAGTGTAAGGTCTGCCATCGTCGGCATCACTACGCCGTAGCCCGTGCGCTCCGCTTCCTCCAGCGCGCCCGCCAGCCGCGAATATTTCTCGCGTATACGCACCAGCTCGGTTATTTTCGGTATCAGCTCGCCTTCGTTCTCCAGCGGTATGCCCGCCGCTTCGCCGATTATCTTGATGAATAGGTCGCCTGAGATAGTCGCCGCAACAGCCGCCTTGCCGCATGAAAGGTCAGTTTCGCGCACCGCCGCCGCGCTGATGTATTCGCACTTTGCAAGCTCTTTCGCAAAGGCTTCCGCGTCTTTCAGCGTGTGCACCGCGCCCGCCGCACCGCGTATAGCGCTGTATATCTCGCTGCGCAGCCAGTGCCCTTTGTCGAGCGAATTGAGCCAGCTGGGCGCTTCCACACTTATCTCCTGTATCGGGAATGCGTACAGCACTTCCGTAAGTATCCGCTCTATCATCTCGTCGTCCAGCTGCTCGCAGCTCAGCGGTATAACGCAGGCTTTGTACTTTTCCGAAAGCTTAGCCGCCGCCGTCTTAGCCTCGGGCGATATTGGGTTCAGGCAGTTGTAGAGCACTACGAAAGGCTTTCCCGCCTCGCGCAGTTCCGATATTACGCGCTCTTCGCACTCCTCGTACTCATCTCTCGGCAGATCGGTAATGCTGCCGTCCGTGGTCACTACTATCCCGATGGTAGAGTGCTCGGCGATCACTTTTCGCGTTCCGACCTCCGCCGCCATGTTGAAAGGCACTTCCGCGTCGAACCACGGCGTCATCACCATTCGCGGCGCTTCGTCTTCAAAATATCCCTGCGCGCTGGGTATAACGTACCCCACGCAGTCTATCATGCGCAGGTCAAAGCTTGCCGTGCCGAGGTTCACGCGCACCGCTTCTTCGGGTATGAATTTCGGCTCGGTGGTCATTATAGTGCGCCCGCCCGAGGACTGCGGCAGCTCGTCGCTCGCCCTCTCGCGGCGGTAGTCGCTCTCGATGTTCGGTATCACCAGCCGCTCCATAAAGTGCTTGATGAATGTCGATTTTCCCGTCCGCACAGGGCCTACCACGCCTATGTATATGCTTCCGCCCGTGCGCACAGCGATGTCGTTGTAAATATCGTTCATATAGTCTGCTCCTCCGTCAGTTTTTCATTGGTATTATCAGTATCCTGCGCCCGTCGGCAGGCTCTGCGCTGTTTTCCTCCGCTATCGCTTCCGCGCTGGTGGAGTATTTTTTCGCTATCTCCCAAAGGTCGCCCTCGGGGTCGGCGTAGCATATCTTCACAGCGCAGTTTTTGTCGCGCGCTTTCGGTTTGTCTGTCAGCAGAGTTATGCTTTTCAGCAGCCGCAGTTCTCCGCCGCGCTGCGCAGTTATCTCCGCTTTCAGCACCGCTTTCGCCTCTACCCCCTCGTCGCTTATCGTGTACGAGCTGCTCTCTGTCTTTATCGTTACCGCTCCCGCTTCGCCGCTGATGTCTATGTCCTGCTCGAATGCGCACTCTTTCTCGGCGTAAGCCGCGCTGCCGTCGCTCAGTTTTCCCAGCATACAGAATACCGCCTTGCCGTAAAGCACCGAGCAGCCTTTATCTTCGTCGCGCCGTACAGCCGCCGCCGCGTTCTCGCACCACATATCGTATACCTGCGCTATCTCGCCCTCAGAGCAGGCAAGCGTGCAGTTCAGCTCTACACCCGCGCTTATCTTCTCGCTCTCGGCGGGCGGCAAGATCTCCAGCGGCTCACATTCGCACTCGTACATAGTCGAGTACGCGTCGGTGGCAAATTCGCTGCTCTCGTACCTCGTCGCGGATATGTTTACAAGCATTATCAGCTCGCACTCCAGCGCGGCGGGGTCTTCCGCTTTCGGCATTATAACGCATTTCGGCGCGGTCATATCCACCTCTGCGGTAAAGCTCTCGTCCAGCCCCTCTATGTCGATTATCTGGCTGAAAGGTATGCTGAATCTCATGGCTTCGGGCGGTTTGCCGCCGCCGTCCTTTGGCAGATACAGCAGGCTCACTTCCGCTTCGCCTTTCGTTATCAGCTTGCCGGGTATCATCTTCTGCTCGCCCTTTTTGACGTTCACGTCGCACCGCACCACGCTGCCGAAAGGCGGCTTGCCCGCGGGCAGCTCCATCTCTTCGATAACGGTTATCCGTTTAGCCGATGTCAGCCGCCTTGCGGGGAATACTGCCGATACTTTTTTCGTCTGTACCCCGCCGCCGTAAGCGCCGCATACCGCCTCGAATTTCTTTTCGCTCGTTACGCATACGCGGCAGATAACGCTTCCGCGAACGTCCAGCCTGCGCTGGCTCACTACGCGGCAGTTGACGTATTCCACCGCAGGCTCTATCTTCACAGAGGGGTTCACGGCGTCTGCGGGCAGGTCTACCGTCTTTGAAAAATCGCGGCATTCCTCCACGCAGTGCACCCCGCCGCCCTCTGCCGTGCGGTATATCACTCTTATCGTTACGGAAAGCTCGAATGTCAGCTTTCCTCCGTTTATGCCCGCTGACGTCACGCCCGGTATTATGCAGCATTTCAGCACTCGGAAAATATCGGGGCAGTAGTCGGGAAGTATAAAGTCCTGCTCAGCTGCCTGCGTTACCTCAGTCTTTATCACGGGTACAGAGCAGGTCAGCTCTTCTCTGTTCAGCTTGAAGTCCATAGGTCGATTCCTCCATTTTTTCTCGTATTATTTGTACAGCGCCTTTCGGCGTATTGCCTTGTTGAGAATATATGCGCTCGCTTGTACAAATATACGCGTATCTCAGCGGCTTTGCATATCAGTTGAAAAAAATTTAAGAATTCGGGTATTTACAAATCGTATCGTGATATGTTATAATAAAAGTAATTGTTTAAAAAACTGACTTATAACAAATAAAGAAAGAGTGAACGAAATGCCAAAGGATACAGGCAAGAAAGAATATAATAACGAGTCGATAGAGCTGCTCGAGGGCGCTGACAGAGTAAGAAAGCGTCCCGCCGTTATATTCGGCTCTGATGGGCTTGAGGGCTGCAAACACTCGGTCTTTGAGATACTTTCAAACTCTATAGACGAGGCGCGCGACGGCAACGGCAATAAAATTATCCTGACGAAATTTAATGACAACAGCTATCAGGTAGAGGACTTCGGCAGAGGCTGTCCCGTAGATTTTAATCAAGCCCAGCAGCGCTATAACTGGGAGCTTGTTTACTGCGAGCTTTATGCCGGCGGCAAGTATAATAATAACAGCGGCGATAATTATGAGTTTTCACTCGGTCTGAACGGCCTTGGCGCTTGCGCTACTCAGTACGCCAGCGAATATATGGACGTTACCGTTTACCGCGACGGCTTTGAGTATCAGCTCCATTTTGAAAAGGGCGAAAATATCGGCGGCTTGAAGAAAAAGCCGTATAAGGGTAAGCGCACAGGCACTATCCAGCGCTGGAAGCCCGACCTCGACGTTTTTACCGAAACTAAGATAGAAAACGAGTTCTTTGTAGATATGCTGAAAAAGCAGGCGGTAGTAAACCCTAACGTAGAGTTCATCTTCCGCGTTCAGCAGTCCGACGGCGATTTTGCCGAGCAGAGTTTTCTCTATGTAAACGGCATATCCGATTACGTCGCCGAGATCTCTGAGGATAAAGCCCTTACCTCAGTTCAGTATTTTTCTGGCGAGCGCGTAGGCCGCGACCGCGCCGATAAAGAAGATTACAAGGTAAAGCTTTCGGTAGCTTTCACATTCTCCAATCTCGTGAAGCTTACTGAGTATTTCCATAACTCCAGCTTTCTTGAGCACGGCGGCTCGCCCGAAGAGGCTGTAAAGCTGGCTTTCACCTATTCAATAAATAATTATCTAAAATCAAATAATAAGTATAACAAAAACGAAAAGCCGATAAGCTTTGCCGATGTAGAAGAATGTTTAGTGCTGGTTTCCAGCTCCTTCTCTACCGTCACTTCTTACGCTAATCAGACCAAAAAGGCTATCACCAATAAGTTCATCAAAGACTGCATGAATGAGTTCCTAAAGCAGCAGCTGGAGATATACTTTATGGAAAAGCCCGACGAAGCCGCCAAAATATGCGAGCAGGTGCTTATAAATAAGCGCAGCCGCGAAAAGGCAGAGGTGTCACGCCTAAATCTGAAAAAGACTCTCACCGCCAATATCGACCTTTCAAATCAGGTGCAGAAGTTCAATGACTGCCGCTCTAAGGACGTAAGTATCCGCGAGCTGTATATAGTGGAGGGCGACTCGGCGCTGGGTTCGGTAAAGCAGGCGCGCGACTCTGAGTTCCAGGCAGTTATACCTATTCGCGGTAAGATACTCAATTGCCTTAAAGCCGATTACGCTAAGATCTTTAAAAACGAGATAATCACCGACCTGATAAAAGTTCTCGGCTGCGGCGTAGAGGTAAGCTCGAAGTCGAATAAAGAGATCTCGAATTTCAATATAAACGGTCTGCGGTGGAATAAAATAATCATCTGTACCGATGCCGATTACGACGGCTTCCAGATACGCACACTAGTCCTTACTATGCTTTACCGACTCACCCCTACTCTTATCAACGAGGGCTACGTCTATATAGCCGAATCTCCGCTTTTTGAGATAACGGCTAAGGAAAAAGGCAAGGAAAAGACCTACTTCGCTTATGACGAAAACGAAAAGACCGAGATACTCAAAATGATTGGCGATAATAAATATACCCTCCAGCGCTCAAAAGGACTTGGCGAAAACGAGCCGGATATGATGAGCCTTACCACCATGAATCCCGCGACCCGCCGCCTTATCAAGGTAAATCCTACCGATATTGAGCAGACGGCTTACGTTTTTGATATGCTGCTGGGCGATAATCTTCAGGGAAGAAAAGAGCATATCTCGCAGTACGGCCATGATTACCTCGATATGGCTGATATTTCATAAGGAGCGTGCAAAAATATGGCTGTATACATTCTGCTGATACTGGCGGCGATAGGACTTATCTACTCGGTGTACCTTACCGTAGCTATATTCCGCTGCTTTTCCGATACTGCGGACGATAAAGACCCTAAAGCTATGCTGGTAAAATATAGAAATAAAATGATAGTTTCGTATGTGCTTACGGTGCTGCTGATTACTGCCGCCGCCGCTGTAAAGCTTATAACAGGTTAATTTTAAAGGAAGTGTATTTGACAAAATGGCTAAGAGATCAAAGCCGCAGGAAAATAAAAAGATAAGAAAGATACCCGACGCATATATAGCAGGCGCAGGCACGGTCGTAGAGGAAAAGATAACCGATACGCTGGAGAAAAACTATATGCCCTACGCTATGAGCGTTATAGTTTCGCGCGCTTTCCCCGAGATCGACGGCTTCAAGCCCTCTCACCGCAAACTGCTGTATACTATGTACAAGATGGGTCTGCTCACAGGCTCGCGTACAAAGTCGGCTAATATAGTAGGCCAGACAATGAAGCTCAACCCTCACAGCGACGCGGCTATTTATGATACAATGGTGCGCCTTGCACGCGGAAATGAAACGCTGCTCCACCCCTATGTTGATTCAAAGGGCAACTTCGGTAAAGCCTATTCGCGCGATATGTCCTGCGCGGCTTCGCGTTATACCGAAGCTAAGCTTGCGCCCATCTGCGCCGAGCTTTTTTCTGATATAGATAAAGACACGGTAGATTTTGTGCCGAACTACGATAACGAGATGTTAGAGCCTACACTGCTCCCCGCAACTTTCCCGTCTATACTCGTAAATGCAAATGTTGGTATAGGCGTATCTATGGCGTCGTCGGTCTGCTCTTTCAACCTTGCCGAGATATGCGAAACTACCATAGCGCTGATGAAAGATCCCGAGCATAACGCCCTCGATACCCTTAAAGGCCCCGACTTCTCGGGCGGTGCGCTGATGCTTTACGATGAAGAAACGCTGGAGCAGGTCTACCGCACGGGCAGAGGTTCTATAAAACTTCGCGCACCATATGAGTACGATAAAAAGGCGAACAGCCTTATAGTAAAGCAGATACCCGCTACTACTACGGTAGAGGCTATAATAGAAAAGATAATCGCGCAGGTAAAGGCGGGTAAGCTCCGCGAAGTTTCTTACGTTCGCGACGATACCGACCTCGACGGCCTTACCATAACGATAGACCTCAAAAAGGGCACAGACCCTGATAAGACCATGCAGAAGCTTTACCGCATGACCCCGCTGGAAGATACCTATTCCTGCAACTTCAATATACTCGTGCACGGCTACCCGAAGGTAATGGGAGTTTACGAGATACTGAACGAGTGGATAAAGTTCCGTACCGAGTGCGTGCGCCGCAGAACTGTTTTCGACCTCAACAAGAAAAGCGAAAAGCTCCACCTGTTAGAGGGTCTGGAAAAGATACTGCTCGATATAGACAAAGCTGTCCGCATAGTCCGCGAAACGGAAGAGGAAAGCGACGTAGTGCCCAACCTTATGGTAGGCTTCTCGATAGACGAAATTCAGGCGGAGTACGTTGCCGAGATAAAACTGCGCCATCTGAACCGCGAGTATATCTTAAAGCGCACTAAAGATATAGAAGAGCTGAAAAGCGAGATAGCCGACCTTAAAGAAACAGCTAACAGCGAAAAGAAAATAAAGTCTATAATATCTTCCGAGCTGAAAAACGTGATAAAAAAATATGGTCAGCCACGCAGAACCGGCTTCTACTATAAGACCGACATCGTTGAAGCTGACGTAGAGGACGATATACCCGATTTTGGCTGCACAGTTTTCCTTTCAGACAGCGGCTATTTCAAGAAGATACTTCCCAATTCGCTGCGTATGGCGAGCGAGCAGAAAGTAAAAGAGGGCGACTTTATCTCTCAGCAGATAGATGTAAACAACCGCTCAGAGCTGCTTTTCTTCACCACTTCAGCCAATTGTTATAAAACTAAGGTAAGTGCTTTTACCGAAACTAAAGCCAGCGCTATGGGCGACTATATCCCTGCTAAGCTCTCTTTCGACGAGGGCGAGGATATAGTAACTATGGTAAATACCATAGATTACAGCGGCTATATGCTTTTTGTCTACGAAAACGGCAAGGTGGCAAAAGTTCCGCTGAACGCTTATGAAACAAAGACCAACCGCAAAAAGCTGACAGGCGCTTTCAGTTTGAAAGACAAGATAGTTGCAGCGATCTTTATAGACGATAACAAAGAGATGATGCTGCGCTCTTCAAATAACCGCGCTGTAATATTTGATACTGCTCTTCTTCTGCCAAAGGTATCAAAGACTACGGTAGGCGTTTCAGTAATGACGCTAAAGACAAAAGCAGTAGTAGAGAAAGCGCAGATACTTACGCCCGAAACGGCAGAGGCTCTGAAAAAATACCGCTGCAAATCTATCCCCGCGACCGGCGGTCTTGCGAAAGACCTGCCCGACCCCGACCAGCTTTCGCTTTGATACAACAGCAGAATTTGACAAATAGCGTATAGTGTGATATAATTATATCGAAAATGCGCAAAGAGTTAACAGCGCAGCGGAGGTATTAACATTATGGAATGCCCAAAATGCAGAAAAACTGTTTCAGAATATGATTACGAATGCCCCTACTGCGGGGTGAAGATAAAGCAGCGCCCCGAGAAGAAGCCTAAAAAGGTGCGCGCTAAAGCCGCCGACAGCGGAGAGAAAGTCAAGCGCGGATTTTTCATGAGAAAAAAGCCGCCCATGCCGCCTCCGCCCGACGCTGAAAGAAAAAAGAGCGGAAGCGGGCTTAAAATAGCGGCGCTGATTATTTGTGGAGTGCTTATCGTCATTATTATCGTGGCGGTGGCTGTTTCGCTGGCGGGCTCTAAAGGCGAAAAGTATGCCGAGAGCGCCGCAGAGTATATCGGAAGCGGGCTTTCTACCATAGAGAGCAAGACGGATATGCATTTCCTCGACGAATCGAAATACAGCGGCGTGAACAGCGCTGTGGCTTTTGATTATGTGCTTGAAAGCGATAAATCTACCAGCGTGTGGGGCGTGGAGTACCCTGAATGGGCTGTGTTCCTAAAAATGAGCTCAGCTGATTTCGTTACCGATGTTACCTATACTGATTTCAGCGTGGTGCATAAGGACATTCGCGGCGTGAAGCATAAAGAGCTTATAGATCTTGATTCGTTCAACGAAAACGCTAAGCAGGCTAAGGTCATGAATTATATAGATATAGACCCTTACAGCATATGCTATTCACAGTCGGGCAGAGTGACGTACACTTACAAGTATTATTACAAGCTTGATAACGGCGACGAACAGGCGGCTGTGCTACGCGTAGTTTTTAACGAAGATGGCAAGTTCAAGTATTCGACTACCGAGCTTGTATATCCGGATAATATGTAAAACGCATGCGCAGAAGGCTCGGAACAATTCTAATATTTGCTTTTTGTATTACAGAAATAATACAAATAGTTGCTCTTTTTCTACAATTTTTGATAAAGTGTTGACTTTACTGCGCCAAATTGGTATCATAAAAAGTGGAGTGCTGTGTGTTTTTGCTGTGCGGCGCTTTTGCAAAATCAACTAAGGAGGATAAAGATGGAACCTAGCGCAAAGCTTTGTATGGGCTGCATGAACGAGCTTGACAGCGACGGTGTCTGCCATTACTGCACCTATACTGACGATATTCCTCATTTACAGTCTTATCTTGCTCCGCATACTGTTCTTAATGACAGATATATAGTAGGTAAAATGCTCACGTACAATGGCGAGGGCGCTTCATATATATGCTACGATATGGTGGCAAAGACCAAAGCGGTGGTTAGGGAATATATGCCCGACACCCTCTGCGAGCGCGAGATGAGAAGCAACAACATAATAATAAATACCGACTGCCTTGCCAAGTACAAGACTTATATGTCGGAATTTCAGGATATGAATCGTACTCTCACCCGTATGAGAAACTTAGCGAGCATTTGCACAGCTAAGGATATGTTTTCTGAAAACAATACCTGCTATGTTATACTCGAGTATGTAGAGGGCGTTTCGCTGAAAAAGTTTTTGCAGTCGAACCGCGGATATTTGCAGTGGCAGCAGGTTAAAAAGCTCTTTGTACCGCTTTTTACCACGCTGAGCATTATCCACAACGCCGGAATAATCCACCGCGGCATATCGCCAGAAAATATTATCGTTACTACCGACGGCAGGCTGAAGCTCACGGGCTTTTCCATAAGCTCGATACGCACTTCAAACAGCGCGCTATCGCCTGAATTTTACTCGGGATACACCGCGCCCGAGCAGTATACTTCGCTGGAGTGGCAGGGCACATGGACCGACGTTTACTCGATAGCGGCTGTTATTTACCGCATACTCACGGGCTATGTACCGCCTGACGCTAATAACCGTATGCACAATGATACGATGATCCCCGCTTCGAGAATAAATCCGCACATACCGCGCCATGTATCAAACGTGCTTTCGCACGCTATGGCGGTAAGGGGAGCGGACAGGATACAGACCATTACTGACCTTGTGAGCGAGCTTTTTGAGAACGTACAGCAATCCTCATCGCACGTTAAAGGCGCGACACAGACTATACCCGTTATAAAACCGCAGCGCAGACCACAGGAAGATCTGCGCCGTCAGGAAAGGGAAGCGGAAGAGGCTGAAAAGAAGCGCAAAACGTCTACTGCGGTGGCTGTTGCAGGCTTCGTGCTGCTCGGAATGATCCTTATAGTGGGTCTGGTTCTGCTGTATCAGGTGTTCTCGCCGCAGGACGATTCGTCTGATAACAAAAATTCAGCAGTGATGACCGTTGCTGATGATGACGACAGCGAGATACTTATCGCCGAGTCGCAGGCTGTAACCATTGCGCAGGACGAGTCTAAGGAAGAGTCGGAATACGGCACTGGCGCTATCATGCCCGAACTGAAAGGTATGCGTATTGATACCGTAGAGCGTGAGCTTGGCGATGATTTCACCATACGCACCAAAACTTTCTACTCTGATGAAGAGGATAAAGGCATAATCACCGAGCAAAGCATTCCCGCAGGTACGGAATACGACCCGGCGAGAAAGAACAAGCTGGTGCTGAAAGTCTGCTTAGGTCCTGAAACTGTGGCTGTGCCTGAGTTTGCGGGATATACCAAAAAGCAGTATCTCGACATACTCAGCGAAATGAACATAAAGTACGAAACGGTAGAGGAAAGTTCGGCATATGTTACCGTCGGCATGGTAATACGCACCAGCATCGATCCCGGCTACAATATCAACGTCAAGGACGGTCAGGTGCTTACCGTTTACATATCCAGCGGGCTGCAGGATCTCTCTTCGGTAGATTCTGAGGACGATAACAGCTATTCAGACTGGTCGTATACCGACGATGACAGCTCGTATACCGACGAAAGCTATTCAGATGAATACACTTGGTAAAAGCTGACACAGGTATGTCGAAAACGTTTGAAATTTTTATTAAAACGCTTGACACTAACATTTGTTTGTGGTATTATAGTAATAAAGTATTTCTTTGCTGAGATATTTATGTTTATAAGGCAATATTGATTTGGAGGAACAGATATGGCTAAGAAGATCGGTGTATTGACCAGCGGAGGCGACGCTCCTGGAATGAACGCCGCGGTAAGAGCAGTAACTCGCGCAGCACTTTCTAAGGGCATGGAAGTTGTTGGTATCCAGAGAGGATATGTAGGACTTCTGAATCGTGAATTTGAAGAAATGACTGCAAGAAGCGTTTCGGGAATTATCCAGAGAGGCGGTACCTGCCTGTATACAGCCCGCTGTCCCGAATTCAGAAATATGGACGGCGTACTTAAGGGCAAAGCTGCCTGCGAAGAACTGGGTCTTGAGGGACTCGTCGTTATCGGCGGCGACGGTTCGTTCAGAGGCGCGGGAGATCTTTCTTCCGTAGGGATCCCCTGCGTAGGCATCCCCGGCACTATTGATAACGATATTCAGTGCACAGAATATACTATCGGTTACGATACCGCTATGAACACTGCGGTAGAGATGATCGACAAGCTGCGCGACACTACCCAGTCGCACGACCGCTGCTCGGTAGTAGAAGTAATGGGAAGAAAGGCCGGCTTTATAGCAGTAAACGTTGCCATTGCAGTTGGCGCAGAGGCTGTTATCACCCTCGAGCGTCCTTACGACCTCGACGCTATCGCAGCTAAGATGGTGAAGACCAAGAACGAAAAGGGCGGCAAGCACCACTTCATCATCGTTGTAGCTGAGGGCGTTGGCCAGACCGAGAATATTTCGAGAACTCTTCAGGAAATGACCGGAATAGAGTCGAGAGTTACCGTACTGGGTCACGTTCAGCGCGGCGGCTCGCCTACACTTCGCGACAGAGTTATCGCTACCGAAATGGGTTACCACGCGGTAGAGCTGCTTGAGCAGGGCATCGGCAACAGAATAGTTGGCCTTAAAGACGGTAAGGTATACGATATTGATCTTCAGGAAGGTCTTGCAATGAAGAAGCCTTTCATAGATCAGAGATACGATATTTTCTACGAGACCGCATATTGATTTTGGATATACGGCGGCAAGCGTTCCGCCTGATTATATCATTACAGAGTAGAGGTCTGCGCGTTAAGTGCTGAACGAACGGGGAGTTGTCGTTCAGACGAAAAGGGTAAAACCCTTGCGGTGCAGATCTTGCATCCCGCTGAATGTATAATTTAAAGCTCTTCATAAGCCTTGAATTATGCACGAAGCTGTTTTGGCTCGCATAAAAGGAGGTATATTATGAAGAGCTTTTTTTCTTTGTTTTCAGATTCGGCAGGCGAACTGAAAAAGGTAACTACCATCACGGTAACGGGTATGCTTATGGCGCTTTCGATAGTGCTGCGAAACCTCGCAATAAATATCAGCGCTGACCTGCGTATCACATTCGCGTTTTTAGGAATTATGGCGGTAGCGATGCTTTACGGCCCTGTTGTAACGATGATCGCGACAACGGGTATCGACGTAATGGGCTATTTCCTCGACGGCTTTAAGGCGCGCGATTACAATTTTGGACTGCTCGTTGTAAAGCTCATCGCGGCAATGATCTACGGCGTGATACTTTACAAAAAGGCGACTGGCAAGCAGCTCATCACGGGTATTGTCATTTCGCGAGTGCTCGTGGTGGTGATCTGCCAGCTGGTACTGACTTCTTCGGTGCTGTATTATTCGTACACAAACCGCAATTTTCCGTTCATGAGCGGTTCAGAATGGACAGCTTTCAAGATCTGGATGACCCCTCGTCTTATCAAAAACGTGCTCATGCTCCCCATCGAGCTTGTAATGTCGTCGATAATGCTCCCCGCTATTCGTCAGGCGTATACCCGCGTTTTCAAGACACGGACAGCGTAAATAAAAAGATCCGCACACGGCGCGCTTTTGCACCATGTGCGGTTATTTTTTTATCTGCTAAGTATTTCCTCAATAGCCGCGCGCTCTTCGTCTGTAAAAGTCAGCTTTTCAACGCACGCCGCGTTTTCGATTATTTGCGATGGTCGGCTCGCGCCTATCAGCACGGTTGTGACGGCTTTGTTGCTCAGCACCCACGAAAGCGCCATCTGCGAAAGCTTCTGGCCGCGCGCTGTTGCAATCTCGCCGAGGGCTTTCAACTTGGCGTGCATTTTTTCGTCAAGCTCGCCGCCTATCCATGTATCACCCTTGCCGATGCGCGAATCTGCGGGAACGCCCATGATGTACTTGTCCGTCAGCAGCCCCTGATAAAGCGGTGAGTAGACTGAAATGCCGACGCCGTTTTCAAGCGCCCATTTGTCCAGACCGTCCGATTCTATCCAGCGGTTGAGCATGGAATAGGAGGGCTGGTTTATGATGAAAGGCGTTTTCAGCTCGCGGAAGATCGCCGTTATCTCAGCCGCCTGCGCCGAATTGTAGTTCGATATGCCGACATACAGCGCCTTGCCCTGCTTCACGGCGTTGTCCAGCGCAAGCGCGGTTTCTTCAACAGGCGTTTCGGGGTCAGGAAGATGGTGATAGTAGATGTCAACGTAATCTAGTCCCATGCGTTTCAAACTGGCATCGAGCGAAGCGGTAAGATATTTGCGCGAACCGCCTCTGCCGCCGTAAGGCCCGTCCCACATCTCGTAACCCGCTTTTGTCGAGATAACAAGCTCGTCGCGGTAAGCCATCATGCCGTCTTTCAGTATGCGACCGAGGTTTTCCTCAGCGCTTCCGTTGAAAGGATTGCCGTAATTGTTGGCAAGGTCGAAGTGCGTAATGCCGAGGTCGAAAGCGGTGTGCGCCATCTCGAGCATATTGGCGTAGCAACCCTCGTGACCAAAATTCTTCCAAAAGCCTAGCGAAACGGCGGGCAGCTTTAATCCGCTATTTCCGCAGCGGTTGTATACCATTTTTTCATAGCGATGTTCGTCAGGTGTGTACATAAATAAGATACCTCCTCAGATAAGTTTGTGTATATTATAGCACATATCCCGCAGATTTTCAATGCCAGAAACGGCGGCAAATGGCGGCGCATATGTGTAAAATTTCTGTGAACCGCTTGAAAAATGGCGCACGGTGTGCTATAATGTATTTGTATAAAACGCTGTGACCAAGAAGAGTAGGCTTTTGCAGCTGCGGTTTTCCAGAGAGAATGTGCCATAGTCTGTAAGCACGTCCAAACTGCGCAAAAGCACGAAGTTTCACTTGCGAGCGGTTTTGCTGAAATCTGAGTAGGCGAAAACGTATACCTGCGTTAAGGGTCGGGGGAGTAACAGCTTCCTTTTGCTGATATGGGTGGTAATAAACAAGCTTTTACTAAGCCTTGTCCCGTTGCGGCGGGATAAAGGCTTTTTTTATTTGCAAATTATTTGAATCGGAGGAAAAGAAAATGACAGAACAGCTTAAAGAGATAGAACTCAAAGCTAAAGAAGAACTTTCGCACGCTGCCGATCTGAAATCGCTCGACGATATAAGAGTACGTTTTCTCGGCAAAAAGGGCGAGATCACGGCTATCCTGAAACAGATGGGAAAGCTTTCGCCTGAAGAAAGGCCCGTTATCGGTCAGCTTGCCAATAAGGTGCGCGCCGACATTGAGCAGGCAGTTACCTCGGCGCAGAACGCTATAAAGAGCAAGGCTGCGGCTATGAAGCTAGAGGCTGAAAGGCTTGACGTTACCCTGCCGGGAAAAGCCCCTAAGCTCGGCAACGCTCACCCCCTCAATGCTACTCTTGCAGAGGTAGAGGAAGTTTTCCTCGGCATGGGCTTCGATATAGTTGAAGGCCCTGAGGTAGAGACCGACCACTATTGTTTTGAGGCGCTGAATATGCCTAAGCATCACCCAGCGCGCGATACGCAGGATACTTTCTACATCAACGAAAACGTACTGCTGAGAACACAGACCTCCAGCGTTCAGATTCGCACTATGGAGAAGATGAAGCCGCCGATACGCATAATCTCGCCCGGCAGAGTTTACCGCTCAGACGCAGTTGACGCTACTCATTCGCCGCTCTTCCATCAGATAGAGGGTCTTGTTATAGATAAGGGCATCACAATGGCTGACCTCAAGGGCACGCTCGAAATGCTGCTCAAGCGCCTTTACGGCGAGGACACTCAGCTTCGCTTCCGTCCGCACCACTTCCCATACACTGAGCCTTCCGCAGAGGTAGACCTCATGTGCTTCAACTGCCACGGCAAGGGCTGCTCGATGTGCAAGCAGGAGGGATATGTAGAGCTGCTCGGCTCGGGAATGGTACACCCAAAGGTACTCGAGGGCTGCGGCATCGACCCCGAAGTTTACAGCGGTTTCGCTTTCGGTATCGGTCTTGAAAGAATCACGATGGGCAGATACAATATCAACGATATGCGCCTGCTGTACGAAAACGATATGAGATTTTTGGAGCAGTTTTGATAAATCGAACGGAGGTTAATATAAATGGATCTTTCAATGAGATGGCTTGCGGATTATGTTGACTGCAAGTGCGATATAAAGAAATTCTGCGATGAGATGACCCTTTCAGGCTCTAAGGTAGAGTGCTGGGGCGAAGAGGGAGATTTTCTCTCTAACGTAGTAGTAGGCAAGGTGCTTTCTACTGAGCGCCACCCCGATTCTGACCATATGTTCATCACGCAGATAGACGTTGGCGAGGCTGAGCCTATCCAGATAGTTACAGGCGCGCAGAATGTAAACGTAGGCGACTATGTGCCTACCGCAAAGCATAAGTCCACCGTGCTTCACGAGGGCAAAAAGGTGAAGATAACTAAGGGCAAGCTGCGCGGCGTGGCTTCTAACGGTATGCTTTGCTCGCTCGACGAGCTGGGGCTTACCCTGCATGATTTCCCTTACGCGATAGAGGACGGCATTTTTATCCTCGGCGACGACTGCGACAAGACCGTTGGCATGGATATAAGAGAAGCTATCGGCTTCAACGATAAGAAAGTAGAGTTTGAGATAACCTCTAACCGCCCCGACTGCCTTTCTGTTATCGGTCTGGCGAGAGAAGCCGCTGCAACTTTCAACGTTCCCGCCGACATCAAAGAGCCTAAGTTCACAGGCATCGACGGCGATATAAACGAAATAATGTCGGTAGAGATACACAACGAAAAGCTCTGCCCGAGATATATGTGCGGCTACGTCAAGAACGTAAAGATAGGCCCTTCGCCCAGATGGATGAGAGAGCGCCTGCGCGCAAGCGGCGTGCGCCCTATAAACAATTTCGTTGACATCACAAACTATGTAATGCTCGAGTATGGTCAGCCTATGCACGCCTTCGACCTGCGCTATGTTGACGGCGCTAAGATCAACATTCGCAACGCTAAGGCAGGGGAGAGTATAACCACTCTCGATGGCGTAGAACGCAAACTTTCGGAAGAAATGCTCGTTATCGCCGATGAGAACAAGCCCGTAGCCGTAGCAGGCGTAATGGGCGGCGAGTACAGCGGCATCATGGACGACACCACCGCAGTAGTATTTGAGTCTGCCTGCTTTGACGGCGCAAGCGTAAGAACTACCGCTAAGAAGCTCGGCATGAGGACTGACGCTTCCGCACGTTTTGAAAAGGGTCTTGACCCCGAAAATACTTTTCCCGCGCTGATGAGAGCTTTCGAGCTTGTAGAAATGCTCGGCTGCGGCGAAGTAGTAAAGACATACATCGACTGCGATAAGTCAAACAAAAACCGCGAGGGTGTAGTTTTCGACCCCGACTGGATAAACAGCTTCTTAGGCACTGAGATACCCGCCGCTGAGATGGAAGAGTACCTCACACGTCTGAATTTCACTATCAAGGAAGGCAAGGCTTATGCGCCTTATTACAGAATAGACATAGAGTGCAAGGCTGACCTTGCAGAGGAAGTTGCCCGCCTGTACGGTTACAACAAGATACCGGATACCATAATCCGCGGCGTTGCCGAAGCTAAGCTGACCCGCAAGCAGAAGTTTGACAGAAACGTTACTTCGGCAATGCTCGGCATGGGCGTAAACGAGATCACTACTTTCTCGTTCATCTCGCCTAAGTATTTCGATAAGATAAGACTTCCCGAAAACAGCCCGCTGAGAAACGTTGTTAAGATCATGAACCCCCTCGGCGAGGACACCAGCGTTATGAGAACTACCATTCTCCCCTCGGTTTGCGAAGTTTTGGCTCGCAATTACAGCTATCGTAACCCCGAGTGCTACGCTTTCGAGCTTGGCAACGAGTACCTGCCCGTAGAGGGAGAGGTGCTGCCTAACGAGCCAGAAAGGCTCGGCGTCGGTATTTATGATACAAACGGCAGCGTAGATTTCTACACTATCAAGGGCATTGTGGAAGAGCTGCTGAAAAAGTGCGGCGCGCCCGAGTACGATGTTGCACGCCCTGATGAAAATACCGCTTTCGGCGAGGCTGCCGCTTTCCACCCAGGCAGATGCGCAGTTATCACCGCTAATGGCACAGAGCTTGCGATATTTGGCGAACTGCACCCCGAAACTCTGGAGAATTACGGTATCGGCTGCCGTGCGTATGCTGCTAAGGTAAATCTGCCTGAGCTTATGGCGCTCTGCACCGAGGAAAAGACTTACAAGCCGCTGCCTAAGTACCCCGCTACCACCCGCGACATCTCGCTGGTTTGCGACGACGAGCTGCCCGCCGCTGTTATCGAAAAGACGATAAGAAAAGCAGGCGGAGCTATCCTCGAAAAGGTAACGCTTTTCGATATTTATAAGGGCAAGCAGATAGCCGAAGACAAGAAGAGCGTTTCTTACGCGCTGACACTGCGTTCGCACGACGGCACTCTTACCGACGAGCAGGCTGACAAGACTATGGAAAAGATAGTAAATGCGCTCAAGGAGCACGGCGCAGAGCTCAGGATGTAAAATCTGCGTGTTGAAATTTGTGCAGTGTGTACAATCTTTTTCTGAAAGGCTTGTTATTTTTAAAGAAATGCGGTATAATAGTATTGCAGTCAGAATAAATTATAGTAGGAAAAGGAGTTGAGCTTTCATGCACGAACAGACCGTAGAATTTTCGGTAGTCAAGGAAAATGACAGCCAGTTAAGATCAGACCTCCAGACGGTGTACGCCGCGCTGGTTGAAAAGGGCTATAACCCTATAAATCAGATAGTAGGCTACATTCTTTCCGAAGACCCGACCTACATAACAACATACAATAACGCTAGAAGCTTGATCCGTCATATAGACAGAGATGAACTTTTACAGGAGCTTGTAAAGAGTTACCTTAACGTAAAGTAACGTTATATATGTTATAAAAAGCAAAAGCTGCGGTGAAATATCCGCAGCTTTTTTATGCAAAAAATCAGCCGCAGAGTACTTTGTTTCACACTGCGGCTGTTGTTATTTATTTAGTCTTTAAAGAATACCGAGAATGCCTTGTACGCCATGTATGTGTCGAGTTTTGCGGTAACTTCAAAAGGCGCGTGCATAGAGAGAACGGGCACGCCTACGTCGATAACGTCCATGTCGAGGTTCGCGATGTACTGCGCTACCGTTCCTCCTCCGCCTGCGTCTACCTTGCCGAGCTCGCCGGTCTGCCAGATAACGCCGCCGTCGTTCATCATCTTTCTTATCCTGCCGACAAATTCAGCCGAAGCGTCAGATGTACCGCTCTTGCCGCGAGCGCCCGTGTACTTCGTGATAACTACGCCGTAGTTGAGCTTTGAGGCGTTGCGCGTTTCGGTAACGTCTGCAAAAGTGGGGTCTTCCGCGGCGTTTACGTCGGCCGAAAGGCAAAGCGACTTGCTGATAACGTTATGACCCTTCGCGCCCTGCTTAGCTGCAAGATCGTCGATGAAATAGGGCAGGTAAGAGCTGTTAAGACCCGTGTTGCCATCGCTGCCTGTTTCTTCTTTATCAGTGAGGATAGTCATGCAGGTGTGCTCAGGGGCTTCGCAGTCGAGTATAGCCTGAAGCGCGGGGTAGGAGCAAACTCTGTCGTCCTGACCGTAGCCGCCTACCATGCTTCTGTCAAAGCCGAGGTCGCGCGCCTTGAAAGCGGGCACTATCTCCAGCTCTGCCGAAACGAAATCATGCTCGGTGATGCCGTACTTCTCGTTGAGTATCGACATTATGTTGAGCTTTACTTTCTTAGATACCTTGTCGTCCTTGAACGGGCGAGAGCCTATCAGCAGGTTCAGCTCTTCGCCCTTTACGCCCTCCGCAAGCGTTCTCTTCATCTGCTCGGAAGCGAGGTGTATCAGCAGGTCGGTAACGCAGAAAACGGGGTCGCACTCGTCCTCGCCGATGGCTACGCTGACCTTTTCGCCGTTAGCCTTTACAATAACGCCGTGCAGCGACATGGGTATGGTAGTCCACTGGTACTTCTTGATACCGCCGTAATAGTGCGTCTTAAAGAGCGCAAGCTCGCGGTCTTCGTAAAGCGGGTGCTGCTTGAGGTCCAGGCGGGGAGAGTCTATGTGCGCCGCGGCAAGACGTATGCCCTCTGCAAGCGGCTTTTTGCCCATTACAGTAAGTATTACCGACTTTTCGCGGTTGCAGAAATAAAATTTATCGCCCGCTTTGTAGTCGGCAGCGGGGTCGTACTCGGTAAATCCTGCCGCTTTCGCGCGCTTGATAGCTTCTGCGCTGGCCTCGCGCTCGGTCTTTGCGGCGTTGAGGAACTTCTTGTAGTCCTCGCAGAAACCGTCAGCCGCGGCTATCTCTTCGTCGCTCATGATAAGTCCAGCATTTTTCGGTTCTTCGAGCAGCTTTGCGGCAAGCTCTTCGCCTGCCGATCTATTCGTATTTTCCATTGTTAATATCCTCCTCTAGCTGTGAATTGTTCTTATATTTTTCAAAGGCTTTCATGACCTTGTAAATATAATCTCGCGTAAGCTCAGACGGTACGTCATCTAGGTTTTCGTTTATGCTGAAATGCTCTGGGTCTATCGTGCCGTCCTCTATCCAGCCGTGCACGGCGTTCATTCCCTGATGATATGCACCTGCCGCCAGCTCATAGCTCTCGTCAAAATCCTGATAGAGATATGAAAGCATATAGCAGCCGTACTGAATGTTCAGCTCGGGGTCGTACATATCGTCAAAAGTTATGTCGCGCTCGTCGTTCAGCCGAAATTTTATCCAGTCAAAAGCGTCGGGCATTATCTGCATAAGTCCGCGCGCGCCCACTTCCGACTCCGCCTGCGGGTCAAAGTGGCTCTCGGTGTTTATCACCGCGAAAATGTAGCGCGGGTCTATATCGTACTCCGCCGAGTATTTTATAACGTATTCCTCGTACTCGGTGGGGTATGTAAAAAAGTTCTTCGCCTTGTTCTGCGTTTCGGGATGGCGAAATATTATCAAAATACCCACCGCTATCAGCAGCAAAACTATGACGAAGATCATAAGCCCTAGTATGTTCTCGTTTTTTTTCTTTCGCTTGTTAGCCATTTGCTCTTTCCTTTATTTTTTCAGCAGCCTCCGCAGCCTGCGCCGCGGCTTGTTCCGCGCTGCCGTTGTTCTCTATAATATAATCTGATCTTTCTCTGAAAAATTCCTCGCTGTGCTGCGAAGAAAATCTGTCTTTGCAGGCCTGCACGCTAAGCCCGTCGCGCGCGCAGATACGCTCTATGCGCTTTTCAGTATCCGCCACGCAGCTTACTATCACCGTGCAGAGTTTATCCGCACCCGCTTCAAAAAGCGTCGGCGCGTCAAGTAAGATATATCTCTCGCCGCTGCTCTCAGCCTGCGCTATCTCCTGCGAGATCAGCTTGTTTATGTGCGGGAATATCGCGGCGTTGTATCTGTTGAGAAGGTCTTTGTCCGCAAAAAGTGCAGCGCCCGCCTTTTTTCTGTTAAGCACTCCGTTTTCAAAAAACTGCTGGAATCTCTGCTCAAGATCTTTCGCACATTCGCTGTTCGGCTCTACGGCTTTTCTCGCGACTATATCGCAGTTTATGACATAAAATCCGTGCTCGGCAAAAACGCGGCTGACGGTAGTCTTGCCCGCGCCGCTTTGTCCCGTAAGCCCTGCTGTCAGCGCGCTCACAGCTTTATCACCTGAAACGCAGCAGCACGGATAAGCCTGTTGTACACCGCAAGACCTACTCCGTCGAACTTCGGGCAGCGCGCATATACGGTAGAAGCGCCTCGCTCGTCGGCTTCGCGCAGAGCGTCAAAAAGATTGTGCGCCTGCTCTTCGCTCGTCGCGCCGATGTTGATGTACGGTACGTCATCAGCTGCGTCCTCTTCGCCAAATACAAGGCACAGCACGCCGCTTTTATCGTGAGTATCGACATACTCGCGGAAAGCCTCCGAGCCGCCGTCGAGAATAACAACGTTTGCTTTCGGCGAGTAATGCTTGTATTTCATGCCGGGCGAAGCGACCTTAGCGCCGCTCTCGACCTCGTGCAGTACGCCTTTGTCTATGCGCACGTCGGGCGTTACGGCAGCGAGCATCTGCGCGGTTATCCTGCCGGGACGCAGTATTTTCACAGCGTTCTGTTCAAAGCATATTACGGTAGACTCTACGCCTGCCTCGCACGAACCGCCGTCAATTATCGCGGGTATCCTGCCGTTCATGTCTTTAAAAACGTGGGCGGCGCAGGTTGGCGAGGGGCTTCCCGAAAGGTTAGCCGAGGGCGCGGCAAGCGGCACGCCCGAAGCCTGTATCAGCGCGCGTGCGATTGGGTGCGAGGGCATACGGATGCCTACGGTATCCAGCCCGCCCGATGTGATAAGCGGTATGCGCGGATTTTTCGGAAGTACCATCGTCAGCGGCCCCGGCCAAAAAGCCTTTGCACAGCTTAGGGCAAGCGCGGGTATCTCGGAAGCTACCTCTGAGATCTCCGCAAGGCTGCTGATGTGCACTATGAGCGGGTTGTCGGCGGGGCGCTCTTTCGCGCGGAATATCTTTGCTACCGCTTCTTCGTTGTAAGCGTCAGCCGCCAGACCGTACACCGTTTCGGTAGGCATACCTACTACTTCGCCGCTTTTTATAAGCTCGGCGGCGCGGTTTATCGAAACTTCTGAATCATTCAAGATCTCTGTTTGAAAACTCATTTTTTCTATCCTCGTTATTTTTCATTCGCAAGCTGCGCCGTTCTGTCAGCGAGCGCAAGTGCGTCTATCACTTCGTCCAGCGAGCCGTTAAGTATGCTGTCGAGCTTGTAAAGCGTAAGCCCTATGCGGTGGTCTGAAACGCGGCTCTCGGGAAAATTATATGTGCGTATGCGCTCTGAGCGGTCGCCTGTGCCTACCATAGAGCGGCGCTTTGCGGCTATCTCGCCGTCGTGCTCGGCTTGCTTCATCTCCAGCAGACGTGAACGCAGCACGCGCATAGCTTTGTCTTTGTTCTTGTACTGCGAGCGCTCGTCCTGACACTCTACAACCAAGCCCGTAGGCAGGTGCGTTATTCTTACTGCCGATTCGGTCTTGTTGATGTGCTGACCGCCCGCGCCCGAGGCTCGGAAGACGTCTATTTTCAGCTCAGTAGCTTCATTCAGCTCAAGCTCTACCTCTTCGGCTTCGGGCAGTACTGCTACCGTTACGGTTGATGTGTGTATCCTGCCCTGCGATTCCGTTTCGGGAACGCGCTGTACGCGGTGAACGCCGCTTTCGTACTTCATGCGCGAGTATGCGCCCGAGCCTTCTATCGAAAAGCTTATCTCTTTGTATCCGCCAAGCTCCGTTTCGTTGGCGCTGAGCACTTCCGTTTTCCAGCCCTTTGAAGCCGCGTACATCGAGTACATACGGTAAAGCGAATTTGCAAAAAGCGCTGATTCTTCGCCGCCCGCGCCGCCGCGTATCTCTACTATTACGTTCTTTTCGTCGTTCGGGTCTTTCGGCAGCAGCATTATTTTCAGCTCTTCTGAAAGGCGCTCCATATCGCCCGCCGAGGTGTTCAGCTGTTCTGATACCATCTCGTGCATTTCTTCGTCCATGCCGCCCTCTTTCAGCAGCTCGCGTGCTTCGGCATTTTCAGCAGCCGCGCGCTTGTATTCGCCGTACTTCTGGCATATCGGCTCCAGGCGGCTGTATTCTTTCATCAGCTCGGTGTACTTCGCCGTATCGTTCACGGTGTCGGGCTGTGTGAGCATTTCGCCGATCTCGGAAAAACGCTCGTCTATTATCTCTAACTTATCTGTCATATCTCTTAGCTCCTTACATCTGTATTGATCGCGATTTTTTACAGACAGTCGGCTAAGTTTCCGCAGGCTTTATGACTTTCTTTACGTTTTTTTCGGCCTTGCTGCGGGGTATCATAAACTCTCTTCCGCAGCCGCGGCAGCGCAGCTTGAAATCCATGCCCGAGCGCAGCACTTCCATCTCAAAGCTGCCGCATGGGTGTTTCTTTTTCATAAGCAGTGTATCGCCTTTTGAAATGTCCATAACTGTGATCTTACCTCCTCGAACGTGTTATCAAGCGTTTGTACGCTTGCCTTTATATTATAGCACATTTTCGCGGCGTTAGCAAGTTTTTATGCCTAAATTTACAAATATGTATTCTATATTATATATAAGTAAATGAAATATATCTATTCTATTAAATTTTGCGACATTACTTGACGAACAATGCAAAAAATGATATTATAAAAATGTATTTCTTATGATTTTATAAGTGGAATCTTAATCTTATTATAAAGGAAGGAAAGAAATGAAAAAACCTTTTATCACCAAAGAGCAGGCGGAAGAGATAATCAAAACCTACCCTACGCCTTTTCATATCTATGACGAGAAAGCTATCCGTCAGAACGCGCGCGACCTTTTCAAGGCGTTTTCGTGGAACAAGGGCTTTAGAGAGTACTTCGCCGTAAAGGCTACCCCTAATCCCTTTATCCTCAAAGTGCTTCAGGAAGAGGGCTGCGGTGTTGACTGCTCTTCGCTTACCGAGCTTATGATGAGCGAGTGCTGCGGTTTTTCAGGCAGTGACATAATGTTCTCTTCGAACGTTACCCCTAAGGAGGATTACCTCAAGGCGCGAGAGATGGGCGCTTTCATAAACCTCGATGACTTCACACACATCAAGTTCCTCGACGACATCTGCGGTATTCCCGAAACTATTTTCTGCCGCTATAACCCCGGCGGACATTTCGAGATCGAAACTCAGATAATGGATAACCCCGGCGACGCTAAGTACGGTTTTACCCACGAACAGATCATCGAAGGCTTTAAGATACTCAAGGAAAAGGGTGCTAAGAATTTCGGTATCCATGCGTTCCTCGCTTCCAATACCGTATCCAACGCTTACTATCCTAAGCTTGCCCGCATACTTTTCGAGCTGGCTGTTGAGATAAAGGAAAAGACCGGCGCTCAGATCAAGTACATCAACCTCTCGGGCGGCGTTGGCATACCCTATACTCCCGATAAAGAGCCGAACGATATTTTCGCTATCGGCGAGGGCGTGCACAAGGCGTTTGACGAGATACTCGTACCCGCAGGCATGGGCGATGTTTCTATATTTACCGAGCTGGGCAGATATATGCTCGCGCCTTACGGACATCTCGTTACAAAGTGCATTCACCACAAGCATATCTATAAGGAATATGTCGGCGTAGACGCTACCGCCTGCGACCTCATGCGTCCCGCTATGTACGGCGCTTATCATCACATCACCGTATTGGGCAAGGAAAATGCTCCCTGCGACCACAAGTACGACGTTACAGGCTCGCTTTGCGAGAACAATGATAAATTCGCAGTAGACAGAATGCTGCCTGAGATAGATACCGGCGATATACTCGTTATCCACGATACGGGCGCGCACGGCTACTCTATGGGCTACAACTATAACGGCAGACTTCGCCATGCTGAGCTTCTTTTGCAAGAGGACGGCAGCGTGAAGATGATCCGCCGCGCAGAAACACCCGCAGATTATTTTGCAACATTCGACTTCTGCCACATTATGGACAAATATCTTAACAAAGATAAATGATTTATGCCGCAGCGCCGCAGCTTTTACTATATCAGCTGCGGCGTTTTTGCTTTTCGCACCCTCAATTATGAACTTTTTTTGTAAATCGGTAAAACTACTTGCAAAAAGCGCGGAAATATAGTATAATAAAATTTGAGTATGCGGTGCTTTTGCAGCGAATGTGCGATATGCCGCCGCAGTAATAGAGAAAGGATTGGTTTTTTCTATGGATCTTGAAATGGTAAAGTATCTCGCAGAACTGGGAAAGCTGGAGTTTACAGACGAAGCGCTGGCTAAGACCGCTGACGAAATGACCGACATCATCGAGCTTATGGATACAATTAAAGACTTCGGGCTGGAGTACGACGCGCTGAAAGATAATCACAACGTATTCCTCAACGACCTTCGCAAGGACGAAAAGCTTCCTTCGATGTCTACCGAAAAAGTGCTTCAGAACGCAGTTAATTCCGACAACTGCTTCGTAGTGCCTAAGGTCGTTGAATAACCTAAAATATATAAGGAAGGTCGTGTAAATGTTGGACAGCTCACTTAAATCTATCCGCGATATGCGTGCGGCGCTTGACGAGAAAAAGATCTCCTCGCGCGAGCTGGCGGAAGAATATCTGAAAAATATAAGATCGCGCGACGGCGAGATCAAAGCTTATATCACCGTTACCGAAGAGGGCGCGCTAAAGCAGGCTGACGAGGCGCAGAAGCTTATCGACGCAGGCGAGCAGAAGCCGCTTACGGGTATCCCCCTCGCTATCAAAGACAATATCTGCACCGAGGGCGTGCGCACTACCTGCGCTTCCAAAATGCTGGAGGATTTCATCCCCCCTTATAATGCTACCGTTATGCAGAAGCTCGACTCGCAGGGCATAGTTATGCTCGGCAAGACTTCTATGGACGAATTTGCAATGGGCGGCTCTACTCAAACTTCCGCTTTCGCAAAGACCCGCAATCCGTATAATACCGACTGCGTACCCGGCGGTTCGTCGGGCGGCTCGGCGGCGGCGGTTGCGGCAGACCTCTGCGCGGCGGCTCTCGGCTCTGATACAGGCGGATCTATACGCCAGCCTTCCTCTTTCTGCGGAGTGGTCGGTATCAAGCCTACTTACAGCCGTGTTTCCAGATTCGGTCTTGTAGCTTTCGCTTCCTCGTTCGACCAGATCGGCCCTATCGCAAAGAGCAGCGCTGACTGCGGCGTTATCCTCAATCAGATCTGCGGCTTTGATATGCACGACGGCACAAGCTCGAAGAACGAGGTTCCCGATTTCAACGCTAAGATCGGTCAGCCGCTCAAGGGGATGAAGATCGCGCTGCCTGCTGAATTTTATGCAGCAGGTATCGACGACGAGATAAAGGCTTCCGTACTTTCGGCGGCTGAAAAGTATAAGGAGCTTGGCGCTGAGCTTATCGACTGCTCTATGCCTTCACTGAAATACGCTATCCCTGCATACTACCTTATATCCTCTGCCGAGGCTGCTTCAAACCTCTCGAGATATGACGGTATAAAGTACGGTCACCGCGCTAAGGACGCCGACAGTTACGAAGAGCTTATAAAGCACTCGCGCAGCGAAGGCTTCGGTGACGAGGTAAAGAGAAGGATACTCCTCGGAAATTACGCGCTCTCTAGCGGTTACTATGACGCTTATTACGGCAAAGCTATGGCTCTGCGTCAGGTCATAAGAGATGAGTACGACGAGATATTTGCTAAGTGCGACGCTATACTCACCCCGACCACCCCCGCGGTAGCTTACCGCCCTGAAGAGCAGGTATCAGACCCCGTAAAGATGTATCAGGCGGATATATGCACCGTAACTGTAAACATCGCGGGACTTCCTGCAATATCCACGCCCTGCGGCTACAACGCACAGGGTATGCCGATAGGTATGTCGATAATCGGCAAGCGCTTTGACGAGCAGACGGTTATCCAGCTCGCCGACGCTTATGAACAGACCTTTACGCCCATCGCGCCTAAGCTTTAAAGGAGGAAAAGACAAATGGAAAAATATATTACAGTCATCGGTCTTGAAATCCACGCCGAGCTTCTTACAAAAACTAAAGTATTCTGCAACTGCTCCGCTGAGTTCGGCGGAGAGCGCAACTCCCGCTGCTGCCCCGTATGCATGGGTCTGCCGGGAACTCTGCCCATTATAAATCAGACAGCTATCGAGTACGCGGTAAAGGCGGGCTACGCCCTTAACTGCGAGATAAACAAATTCTCGGTATTCGACAGAAAGAACTACTTCTATCCCGACCTGCCTAAGGCTTATCAGATCTCGCAGCTTTACAGACCTCTCTGCGGCCCCGGATATGTGCCGATAGAGGTAAATGGCGAGAAGAAGAACATCAGAATAAACCATATACACGTTGAAGAGGACGCCGGCAAGCTCGTTCACGACGATTACAACGGCGTTTCGCTGGCGGACTACAACCGCTGCGGCATTCCGCTGATAGAGATAGTTACCGAGCCGGATATGTCCTCCGCTGAGGAAGCTATGGCTTTCGTAGAGCAGGTATCGCTGCTTCTTCAGTACGCAGGCGTTTGCGACTGTAAGATGGAGCAGGGCTCGCTGAGATGCGACGTAAATATCTCGATCATGAAGCCTACCGATAAGGAATTCGGTACGCGCGCCGAGATCAAGAATATCAACTCTATCAAGTCTGTAGGCAGAGCTATCAAGTACGAGGAGCGCCGTCAGGCACTTCTGCTCGAAGCAGGCAAAAAGGTTATCCAGGAGACCCGCCGCTACGACGCGAACAGAGATACCACAAAGTCGATGCGTACTAAGGAAAATGCGCATGACTACCGCTATTTCCCCGAGCCTGATATTTTACAGGTAAACATCACCGATGAGCAGCTGGCTGAGATCAGAGCGAAGCTTCCCGAAATGCCAAACAAGCGCTTTGCGCGCTATACCGAGCAGTACGGACTTTCCGACATCGACGCGCAGACTATCATCAATAATAAGGATATTTCCGATTTCTTCGATGCGGCACTTGCGGTGTACGATTCGCCGAAGACTATCTCGGCTTTCATACTCACCGAATTTATGCGCCGTATAAATCTGGGCGAGATCGACGTTAAGAACGTCAAGTTCACTCCCGCACAGTTAGCCGAGCTGGTGCGCATGGCTGATACAGAAAAGATCTCGAAGAACGACGCCAAGACCGTTTTCCGCACTATGGCAGAGCAGGGCGGCGATCCCGAAAAGCTGGCTGAGAAGGCAGGCTTCATCATCATCGTAGATACCGAAAAAGTTGGCGCCGAGATCGACAAGATACTCGCTGCGAACGCCGCGCAGGTACAGCAGTACGCTTCGGGCGAAAAGAAAGTATTCGGCTTTATCATGGGTCAGTGTACAAAGGCTCTTAAGGGCTTTGCGACTCCTAAGCTGATAAAGGGCGTACTTGAAGAAAAGCTTGCGGCTGTTTCTGTTGCCGATGATACCGCTGATAACAAGGCTGAGGAAGAAGAAAGCTACGATATTTCCGCGCTCACGCCTTATACTAATCCCGATAAATACGTTCCCGAAACAGACGGCGCTATGCTTATGGTATCGCCAGAAAAACTGCTCGGCGAATTTACTCTTTCCGACGCGCTGAATAACATCGGCAAGGTGGTAGACTTTAAGGCTTGCGTACACCGCATAAGAAAGATGGCAGGTGTAACGTTTATAGTTGTAAGAACTGCTTTCTGCACTATCCAGACCGTTTATAACGAGAAGGACTGCGCCGACAGTATACAGGGTCTGCGCGAGGGCTTCTTTGTATGGGTAAAGGGTACTGTTACCGAAAACCCGAAGGACTTCAACGGCGTAGAGATCCAGCTTTCAGACATTCGCCTTATCAGCACCCCCAAGAGCGAAATGCCGCTCAAGATCTCGCAGGGCAGACTCAACTGCGCTATCGACACCAAGCTCGATAACCGCGTTGCCGCGCTGAGAAATCCTTACGAGCGCGCTATATTCAAGCTTCAGGAGGGTCTTGTGCACGGTATGCACATCTTCATGAAGAAGAATAATTTCACCGAGATACACACGCCTAAGATAGTTGCGCAGGGTGCAGAGGGCGGCGCGAACATCTTCCGTCTTGACTACTTCCAGAAAAACGCGTTCCTCAACCAGTCGCCGCAGTTCTACAAGCAGGCCTGCGTAGGCGTATTCAACCGCGTTTACGAGATAGCACCTGTTTACAGAGCTGAAAAGCACGCTACCTCGCGCCACATCAACGAGTACATCGGACTTGATCTCGAGATGGGTTATATCGACAGTATGTACGACGTTATGGCGATGGAAACGGCTATGCTGAAATTCATCATGGAGTATATCACTGAGAACTACGCTTACGAGCTGAAAATACTTGAAGCTGACGTTCCACAGATCACCGAGATACCCTCGATCAAGTTCATAGACGCTATAAAGATGCTGAGAGGCGATAACGCCGCGGGCAAGAAGTTCGACCTCGACCCCGAGGACGAAGTGAACCTCGGCAAATACGCTAAAGAAAAGTACAACAGCGACTTCATTTTCGTAACTCATTTCCCGTCCTCAAAGCCGCCTTTCTATGCTATGAACAGCAGGGAAGACCCCAAGGAAGCTTACAAATTCGACCTGCTCTTCCGCGGACTCGAGATAACTTCCGGCGGTCAGCGTATACACGATTATGATGAGCAGATAGCTAAGATGAAAGCGCAGGGTCTTGACCCCGCAGATTTCAAGAGTTATCTCGACGCACACAAGTATGGTCTGCCACCGCACGGCGGTCTGGGCATCGGTCTTGAGCGTCTGCTGATGAAGCTGCTCAATAAATCAAATATCCGCGAAACATCAATGTTCCCGAGAGATATAAACAGACTTATCCCGTAAAAAATCAAACAAATGGCGCGGCGCATCAGCCGCGCTGTTTTTTTGGCATATAACCCGTATTACGCGCATAAGCTTTGCAGAGGGGGTGCTTTGGAATTGAAAAAAATGAATGGAATAGCCGTGCTTCTCGCGGCGGCATTGCTTTGTTCCTGCTCAACTAAATCGGACAAGCCGAAGATAACTCAAAATTCGCCAGTGCCGCAGACCGTATCGACGGTTTCGCAGGACAGCAAGCAGACTCAGCACACAGTCAAAAATGAAGAGTACACGCCGCTCAACTACGATGAGCAAAAGGCTGTTTGGATCTCGTATATCGATCTCGCGGGTATGCTTGATGACAGCGAAAGCGCTTTTCGCGAGAATATCTCGCAGGCTTTTGAGAATGTGAACGACCTCGGGTGCAACACTGTGTATGTCCACGTCCGCGCTTTCGGCGACGCTTATTATGTTTCGCAGTATTTTGCACCGTCAAAGTATATTCCCGCCGAGGAGGGCACTTTGCGCTATGACCCGCTGAAGATCATGACCGGCGAGGCACACAAATATGGATTATCGTTTCACGCATGGCTAAACCCTCTGCGCTGCGACACACAGGTCTATATGGAAAAAATGCAGGGCACGCAGATCTACGAATGGTATTTGCAGCCCGAAAAATATCCAGAGTATGTTTCAAAGCCCGATAACAGCGATTATTATTGGCTAAATCCTGCTTATCCCGAGGTGCGCAAGCTTATAGCGGACGGTGCGGCGGAACTTGCAGAGAATTACGATATAGACGGCGTGCATATCGACGATTATTTTTATCCGACTACTGAAAAAAGCTTTGATATGCAGGCTTTTGCGGCGGCGCAGACAGCTGACGATCTTTCGCAGTGGCGGCTGGATAACTGTTCTGAGATGGTGCATGATATTTACGAAGCTGTAAAATCGGTGGACAAAAGGCTTCTTTTCGGCGTGTCGCCACAGGGAAATATGGATAACAATTACACGCAGATGTACTCCGACGTGAAAAAATGGTGCTCGGAAGAAGGCTATCTCGATTACATCGCGCCGCAGATATATTTCGGTTACGAGAACAGCGTGTGCCCGTTTTCAGAAACGCTTAAAAACTGGGAGGACATCGTGATATGTAAAAATGTTAAGCTGGTCTGCGGGCTGGGCGTCTACAAGCTAGAGCGCGAGGACGAATTTATAAACGACATCGGCATAATAGCGCGGCAGATAGGCGATAGCGAAGCGGACGAAAATTGCTCGGGCTTCGCACTTTACAGCTATCAAAGCCTTTTCACCAAAACGGACGAACGCTTTTTGGAAGAAAGAGAAGAAATATCTGCGCAGCTCAAATAACATATTTTACTTTTTTACTATGAGATAATAAATCATGTGAAAATGCTATGAAGATTGGACAAAAATGCCGAAAAGAATTTGTGTAAAGTGCAATTTTTTATTAAATATACTTGAAAATCGGGAAAGAATGTAGTATAATGTTTATTAAGGCATATAGCGCCCACTCGGCGCAGCCATAAATGAATCAGGAGGTAAAAAACAGTGTATAAGATTTTAAAGAAAAAGCAGCTGAACGACTCGATAACACTTATGGAGATCGACGCACCGTTCATTGCTAAAAAAGCTCTTGCCGGTCAGTTTATCATTTACAGAGTAGACGAGCACGGCGAAAGGATCCCTCTTACCATTGCAGATTACGACAGAGAAAAGGGAAGCATAACTATAATCTTCCAGACAATAGGCGCTTCTACTAAAGAACTCGCTATGCTCAACGAGGGCGATTCGATACTTGACGTAGTAGGCCCTCTCGGCGTTGCTACCGAGTACGGCGACGTCAAGAGAGTAGCAGTAGTTGGCGGCGGCGTTGGCTGCGCTATCGCTTATCCGCAGGCTAAGGCTCTGCACAAGATGGGCGTAGAAGTAGACCTTATCGCAGGCTTCAGAAGCAAGGACATAGTTATCCTCGAGGACGAGATGGCTGCTGTAAGCACACACTTTCACCTCTGCACCGATGACGGCAGCGCTGGCTACCACGGCTTTGTTACCAATAAGCTGAAAGAGCTTATCGACGGCGGCGCTAAGTTTGACGAAGTTATCGCGATAGGCCCTGTACCTATGATGAAATTCGTATGTAAGACCACCGAGCCTTACGGTATAAAGACCATCGTTTCTCTCAACCCGATCATGGTCGATGGTACGGGAATGTGCGGCGGATGCCGTGTTACCGTAGACGGCAAGATCAGATATGCCTGCGTTGACGGCCCTGATTTCGACGGTCACAAGGTGGATTTCGACGAGCTTATGAGAAGAAACTCGACTTATAAAGAGCAGGAAAAGGCTCATTTATGCAGACTCACAGGAGGTGTTCGCAATGCCTAATATGCAGATGACAAAAACTCCTGTTACCGAACAGGATCCTAAGGTAAGAGCGAGAAACTTTAAGGAAGTATGTCTTGGCTATACCGAAGAAGAAGCAAAATTTGAGGCTCAGAGATGCCTTAACTGTAAGCACAGACCCTGCGTAAGCGGATGTCCCGTAGGCGTTCGCATCCCCGACTTTATCGCTAAGGTCGCGGCTGGCGAATTTATGGAAGCTTACAATATAATCAAATCCACCAACAGCCTTCCCGCTATCAGCGGCAGAGTTTGTCCGCAGGAAAATCAGTGCGAGGGCAAGTGCGTTCGCGGTATAAAAGGCGAGCCCGTAGCTATCGGCCGTCTTGAAAGATTTTGCGCTGACTACGCTATGAATCACGCTGACGAAGTTGAAAAGGTCGAGAAGCCGCAGAGCAACGGTCATAAAGTTGCAGTAGTAGGTGCAGGCCCTTCGGGTCTTACCTGCGCGGGCGACCTTGCTAAGCAGGGCTATGACGTAACTATTTTTGAGGCTTTCCATACCGCAGGCGGCGTTCTGATGTACGGTATCCCAGAATTCAGACTTCCAAAGGCTATCGTTCAGAAAGAGATCGACAACCTGAAAGACCTTGGCGTAAACGTAATGACCAATATGGTGATCGGTAAAGTTCTTTCTATCGATGAGCTGATGAATGACGGCTTTGAGGCTGTATTCGTAGGCTCTGGTGCAGGTCTGCCCAGATTTATGGGTATTGACGGCGAAGCGCTGGTAGGCGTTTACTCTGCTAACGAGTACCTCACCAGAATAAACCTTATGAAGGCTTACCTTGAAGATTACGAAACTCCTATCAAGAAGTCGAAGTCGGTAGCGGTAGTCGGCGGCGGCAACGTTGCTATGGACGCTGCACGCTCGGCAATGCGTCTTGGCGCGGAGCACGTTTACATAGTTTACCGCCGTTCGATGGACGAGCTTCCTGCAAGAAAAGAAGAAGTTCACCACGCTATGGAAGAGGGCATCGAGTTCATGCTTCTCAATAATCCTACTAAGATCATCGGCGACGAAAACGGCAACGTTTGCGGAATCGAGTGCATAAAGATGGAACTTGGCGAGCCTGATGAGAGCGGCAGAAGACGCCCTGTAGAGATCGCAGGTTCGGAATTTGTCATCGACGTAGATACGGTTATCATGTCGATAGGTACTTCGCCTAACCCGCTCATCAGAAGTACTACTCCCGGCGTAGAAGCAAACAAGCGCGGCTGCCTTATCGTAAACGAGGAAACAAACCAGACCACTAAGGAAGGCGTATACGCAGGCGGCGATGCTGTAACAGGCGCGGCTACCGTTATCCTCGCGATGGGCGCAGGCAAGAAGGCTGCTGCCTCTATCGACGAGTACATCAAGGGCAAGAACTGATATAAACAAAAATCTTTTCGATTGAAAACAATTTGTTAATACTATTGCAAGAACAGCGTTTTTGTGGTATAATACAGATATATTTAAAATCGGAGGATTAGAAAGTTATGTCAAATATTATGCTTTACACCGCCAACGGCGCACAGTCGGCAAGTATGTGGTCATCTGTTATCATGCTTGTTCTTATAGTAGTGTTCTTTTATTTCCTTATAATCCGCCCTCAGAAGAAGCAGGAGAAAAAGGAAAAAGCAATGCGCGATTCGCTTGAGATCGGTGATGAAGTTGTTACAAACGGCGGTATCGTAGGTATTGTATTCTCTATCAAGGACGATACTGTAGTTATCGAAACCGGAAGCGACAGAAGCAAGATCAGGATCATGAAATGGGCTATCGCCAAGAACCTCACTGTTCACGACGGTGACGGAGAAAAATAAGACAAATTATAAAACCGCTGTCATACATACGACAGCGGTTTTTGTATATTGTGACGAAAATAAAAATATATAAATAAATAGTCACAATTTCACGGGTTTTGAAGAATTAAATATAGAAATGAAACCCGCCTAGAATTTTTGAGGACAACAAAATGAAAACTAAGATCAAAATAGCTTTTTCTGTGATCTTTTTAGCTTTTCCAATATTTACATTCACTAACGCAGTGGTCGCGATAGGCGATATGTCGGCGCACAAAATCGGCAGCGCCGCGGTTTATCTGCTGGCGGCGGTCGCTGTGTTTGCGGCTCTGGTCGGCGTGTATGCCGTGCTGAAGCGTATAGCGAATGGAAAAAAGATCTCTAAAATCATTACGCCCAATCTCCTGTTTGCGGTTTGCAGTATCGTCATGCTCGCGATCCAGATCTATCTTATTGTTCGGCTGGACTACAAGCCTGTTCATGACGCTTACTACGTTGACGCAGCTGCGCGGAATTTTGCCCGCGACGGCAATTTTGCGGGCATGTACGCAGGTCTTCACGGCAAGGAGAATTACTTTACGCGCTTTCCAAACAATTGGGGCATACTGCTTCTGTTGTCTTACTTTTACAGATCGATATACCTAATATTCGGCACAGTCCCGAGCTTTGCGGCGCAGGTACTCAACATAGTTCTGCTGCAATTTTCAGTATTTATGACATTTATGACGGCGAAATTGGTGCTTAAAGACAAGGGCACGCAGATGTTTGCTGCGATCTTCTCTGCGATACTGCCGCCGATATACCTCTACACGCCGATATTCTATACCGATACGCTCTCGATGCCGTTTGTGATCTCGGCGCTCTACTGCTTTATCCGCGGCACACGTGCTCAAAAGAACGGCGCTCTCTTCGGCTGGATGGCTGGCGCGGCGATTATTACAGGCGTTGGATACACGCTGAAAGGCAGTCTTTGCGTACTGCTCGCAGCGGAGGTGATCTACTGCTTTTTCAGACTTCGTCCGCTCAAAGCCGCCGGCGTGTCAGCTATGTTCGTTGCGGCGCTGCTCGTTTGCAATTCCACGGTTTTCAATATCGGTTTGGCGCAAGGCATTAGCACGCGCGAAATGCTCGAACGCCACAGGATACCGACCATTCACTGGGTGATGATGTCGGCTGTCAACGAGGGCGGCTTTAACAAAGAGGAGTTCCGCTACACTATCCATTATGAGGGATATGAGGAGAAAAAAGCCGCCGACCTAGAGCGATTGAAACAGCATATCAAGGACTACACGCCGCGCACTTTTACCGACCATCTTGTGGAAAAATCAAACTTTACATGGGCACACGGCAAGTATTTTTCGAGACATCATTTGCAGGAAACAAGCCGCACACCGCTCAAATATATGCTCACATTCGGCAGGGGTTTTGACGTCTTCTGCCAAGCGATGCAGCTTTCGATGCTCGCTCTGATGTCTATCTCGTTCATATACGGCGTTCGCAAAAGGCGGGTAACGCCTATGTTTATGGTGCAGATGGCGGTGTTTGGGCTGGCACTTTTCCTGCTGATATGGGAAACGCGCTCGCGCTATCTGATAAATTTCCTACCGCTCTTTATTCTGATGTCGGCACACGGCGCGCGCATAACAGCTGCATGGCTCAGCAAAATTTTCAAATGCATACGCCCCGCATAATTTCCAACATACCTGCATATACTTGCAAAAACGGTATGGAGGTGCGCTTATGCGGAGCAAAAAACGTTACAGAAACCTGCTATCGGGCGCGGCGGGTATGCTGTTATCGGCGCTGGCGGGCTTTTCGCTGGTGTTTCTAGGTCTGCTGCTGTTTTCGTTCATAATGACGAGGATAGATGTTTCCGAGCCTGTGCTTTCAGTTCTCACATCGCTGGCGCTCTGCGTGGGAGCATATGTCGGCGGATACACGGCTTCGCGCAGACGGCGCAGAAACGGTCTGCTGATGGGGGTTTGCTGCGGGCTGTTCATGTTTCTCGTGATATTCGCGCTTTCGTACTTCTTTGCGGGCACGGCGGGCGGCTTTTCGGCATCGGCAAAGCTTATCATGACGTTAGTCTGTGCGGGTACCGGCGGGGTTATCGGCGTGAACTCTGCCGGCAGACGTTTCAGGCTGTGATAAAATATTTATCGTGAGTTAGCAAAATGTTAATAAAATAAGGCACGCATTATGGTATAATATAAAAAAAAGCATTGGAGGAACTAACTATGAAGCATATCAAAACGATCAATAAGGCTAACCTCAAGCAGTCTGCTGAAAAGGGCGGTTGCGGTAAGTGTCAGGCTTCCTGCCAGTCTGCTTGCAAGACTTCCTGCACAGTAGCTAACCAGAAGTGCGAAAGAGACGCTTGATCTGATTTGATTTTACATAAAGGGACATTCCCCGAATGTCCCTTTATTTTTTGCGCATAGATGTAACGGAGGTTTTCAAATGATACATAAATTTAAACAGAACGGAATGTACATTCTGCTGGATGTGAACAGCGGCGGTGTGCATATTATCGACGAGCTAACTTACGATCTGCTTGATTACGTTTCCGACCCGCCCGCTGAGGAATGTCCTCAGGCGGCTATCGAAGCGCTAAGCGGCAAGTATCCTGCGGCTGATCTGCGTGAGTGTTATGCCGAGCTTTATTCGCTTTATAAGGATAAGATCCTGTTCTCTGAGGACGATTATGAGAAGTACGCCCTTTCGGCGGTCGCTTCGCCTGTAAAGGCTATGTGCCTGCTTATAGCTCAGGACTGCAACCTGCGCTGTGAATACTGCTTCGCGGGCAAGGGCGATTACGGCAAGGGCAGAACGCTGATGGACTTTGAAACAGGCAAAAAGGCGATAGATTTTCTTATCCAAAAGTCCGCTAACCGCCGCAACCTCGAGCTTGACTTTTTCGGCGGCGAACCGCTCATGAATTTCAACGTTGTAAAGCAGATAGTCGAGTACGCGCGCGAGCAGGAAAAACTGCACGACAAAAACTTCCGCTTCACCATCACCACCAATGGCACGCTTCTCAGCGATGACAAGATTGAATTCATAAATAAGGAAATGTACAACGTTGTACTTTCGGTAGACGGCAGAAAATGCGTCAATGACCGTATGAGAAAGCGTGTTGACGGCAAGGGAAGCTATGACTTATTTATGCCAAAATTCAAAAAGCTGGTAGAAAAGCGCGGTGATAAGGAATACTACGTTCGCGGAACTTACACCAAATACAACATGGATTTCACCGAGGATATTCTCAGCCTTTATGACGAGGGCTTCGACCAGATCTCCATCGAGCCGGTAATGGCTGACCCGAACGAGCCTTATGCGCTTACGGCGGCTGATCTGCCAAGAATTTTTGAAGAGTACGAAAAGCTTTCGGATAAGATCAGGGAGATCCGCGCGAACGGCAAATTTATCAACTTCTTCCACTTCATGCTTGACCTCGACCAAGGCCCATGTGCTATCAAGCGCCTGCGCGGCTGCGGCTGCGGCAATGAGTATGTCGCAATTTCGCCGGACGGTGATATTTACCCTTGCCACCAGTTCGTGGGCATCGACGAGTACAAAATGGGCTCGCTGAACGACGGCACTTTCGACACTGAGATGAAGATGGACTTTGCGCGTGCGCACGTTTACTCAAAGCCAGAGTGCCGCAAGTGCTGGGCGAAATTCTATTGCAGCGGCGGATGCAACGCTAACAATTACATCTACGCCGGCGATATCCACAACGCGTACAAGCTTTCCTGCGACATCGAAAAGAAGCGCCTAGAGTGTGCCATCGCGCTGAAAGCCGAAAAGCTGCTCGACACCGCGGAGTGAACTGACGTGAGAATTTTTTCAAAACCGCGCAGACATTCCGTCCCCGAAGAGTGCCGCGGCATGGAAGTGAAGATCGAAAGCTCGACCTGCACGGGCGAAAAGACCATCGGCTTTTTCGACCCCATTTCGCGGAAACTGCTATACAGAGAGCTTGTTTGCAGCGAGCAGGACGTCACCGATTTTTACGAAAAATACGGATTAAAAAGATAAAAATTTCGACCCGCTCATGTTTTTGAACGGGTCGATTTTTAGTTGCTGATGAGCATATCGCAGAGCTTTTGCGCGGCAGGTGAGAGGGTCTTGCCTGTGCGGCGGACGAGCAGTATCTCGCGGCGCGGTATTTCCTCGGCAATATCCAATTTGCAAAAGCCGCCGCCGACTGCGAATGGTTCAGGCAAAAATGCCGCGCCGAGATTGTTTTTGACCAGCGGAAGGATCTGGTCGGCGGTCGCGGCTTCGATGTCGGGCGAGAATTTCAGACCGTGGCGCAGGAAAAGCTCGCTGTAAAACTCGTATGTTTTGGTAGACCTGTCGAGTGAGATCAGCGGCATTTTTGCAAGCTCGGCGAGGGTTATTTTGCGCTTCGTCAGTTCGGAAAACTCTTCGCCGCAAACGGGTATCTCGCGGAAACTGCGTATGCTGTGCGCCGTAAGCCCAGCGGAAATGTCGGCGGGGGTGGTCACCAGCGCGATGTCCACTAGTGCCGAGCTGAGCGCGTTTATCGCCTGCGGGGTGGTATGGTTGAAAAGCTTTATCTTGATGTGCGGGTACTCTTTGCGGTATGTGTTCAGCACGCCGAGCAATATGCCGTGCAGAGCCGTTTCGCTTGCGCCGATGCTCACACTGCCGCACTTCAGCTCGCGCTCAGCACGCAGTTCCTCCTCGCCCTTTTGTATCAGCTCCATCGCCGCGGCGACTTTTTCATACAGCCGCTCGCCCTCGGCGGTCAGTGAAACGCCCTTGTTCGAGCGCTCAAAAAGCTTCGTGCCAAGCTCGTTCTCCAGTAGTCTGACCGAGCGGGTGATGTTCGGCTGATTGCTGTAAAGCGCTTCGGCGGCGCGTGTAAAGCTGCGGTATTTGGCTGCGTAATAAAAGATCTTGTAATATTCGTAGTTTATATCCATATTTTCTCCATGTCAAAATTGTATTGCAGATATATCAAACATATATTTTACATATCCCGTATTGTCAATTATAATATATATTAGAAGAATTGTCAATAGGGAAAGTGATGGGATATGAAAAGCAAAAAGCAAATGTCGGAAGCGACCTCGGTAATGGTGGCGCTGACGATCTCGGGCGGGCTGCAGGACGCCTACTCGTACTTTGTGCGCGACAAGGTTTTCGCCAACGCGCAAACGGGCAACATCGTGCTGATGAGTGAGCATTTTTTCAACGGCGACGTTAGGGGCGGCATAAGGTATCTGATACCGATACTGGCGTTCGCGCTTGGCGTGCTTATTGCGGAACAGCTTAGGGCGAAGTTTTCAAACTCGAAGCTTTTTCACTGGCGGCAGCTCATCGCGGCAATCGAGATACTTCTGCTCTTCATCACGGGTCTGCTGCCCGTTACGAAAACGCTCGACCCGCTGGCAAACGCGCTGACTTCGTGTTCGTGCGCGATGCAGGTACAGGCGTTCCGCAAGGTCAACGGCTACTCTTACGCGAGCACGATGTGTATCGGCAATATGCGCAGCGCTATGGAGTCGCTTAGCGCGTATCTGCGGCTTGGCGAGAGGCGGCTTCTGCGGCAGTCGGGGCAGTATTTTTTCGTGATTTTGATGTTCATACTCGGCGCAGGCGCAGGCGGAATAGCTGCTCAGCACATCGGCAGACAACTCATCTGGGCGTCGTGCGTACTGCTTTTTGTGTGCTTTGCACTGATGTTCATTAAAGAGGACATCGAGCACGAGGCTGATTTTATGAAATAAAATGTTTACAGTCTTTTGTAATAAAATTTACAACTTTTTGTGCGTTTCTCCGTCTTATTTTATAAAGGGATATTATTCCCTAAAAAATAAGATGGAGTTTTTTATGAAAAAGTTTTTAGCGGCGCTGTTGGCGTTGTCGCTGACGATCGGTTCGGTGGCTTGAAAGCGGAGTTATCATTAGAGGGGTGAATATTTCAGCGAAGGTGGAAATGCCGTTATACCAAGCGTTATCGATGGACGGAAATGGAGATTGGACTTTCGATAAGTGCAGGAATTTGACCAACATAACAAAAGATCCGTACTCCCCAAAAGTACGGATCTTTTCCATTTTACCTAAATTAACTCAATACAAATTCCTGCCCCACTTAGCCGCTGCCTTTTCAAACGTGCCAAGCTGGCTGTAAACTGCCTGCGCCGCCTGAGAAAGCAGCACGCGCGAAGTGTTCGCGTCAGAATCGTCGGCTTTCTCGGCGCTCATGTACGCCTTTATCGCTAGCTCGGATAGCTGCATGAAACCGTCGCAAAGCTGCGGAAAACGCTCGCGCAGAGCCTTTTCAAGCTTCTCAGCCGTCTGACTGTCGGTCGAATTTTCGCGGCTCTCGATCCCTGCCAGCGCGAGGTACGCCAGATAATATTTGTAGCAGGCAATGACCGCCGCGCTGTTGTCTTCGAAATTTATCTCTCGGTCCATTTTCTCAAGCCCGTGCTTTCTGCGTATAGTCGCCGCCGCGGCGAGTATCAAGAAGAATATCACCGTTCCGCCGACGTACCCGACCGTTGCAGGGTTTATTTTCACACTCGCTCCGCCTGAGCCGCCGCCTGCCGTTCCGCTTCCTGTGAGCGATGTGTCGGCGACATTTCCATCGCCGCTCGCGTTGCTCGAATCAGCTATTCCGCTCTTCGATGAAGCGCTCGGTTTGCTGTTTTTGCCCGCCGACGATGTGTCGCGTTTGCTGGAGCTTTCCGATTTTGAGAATGTCATAGATTCGGTTTTCGCCGCAGATGAATTGCCGCTCTCACTCGAATCGCTCTTCTCGGCAACACGCTCGTCCATCGTCAGATTAGGATTGTCATTCTCGAATCCGGGCGTGAACTCCAGCGGATACCAGCCTGCCCCGTCGATGTAGACTTCACACCAAGCGTGCGCACAGCGGTCGCTGACGCGTATGCGCTCGTTAGCATCGCTTTGCTGAGCAGGCTCGATAACGTAGCCCTCGACATACCTTGCCGAAAAGCCCGCCTCGCGCATCAGCATTACGCCCGCAGATGCATAATATGTGCAGTAGCCCTTTTTCTGCTCGGTAAGAAAATAGCTGATAAAGTCTTCACCCGATGGCGTTATGCCCGGCGCGAGCGTGTATTTAAAGCTGTTTTCGTTGAAATAATCCGAAATGTACTGCGCTGTCGAGTACAGATCAGTGTCGGTGCGCTCCTGCAATATTTCGTCCAGCAGAGGTTTGAGGTCGTCGGGCACGCCGCCGAAATCTGAACTGTAAAGCGCATATTCGTTATAATCTGAATGCTCGTCGGCAAGGTCTGCAAACTTTTCGCCGCTCGCGTCGCCCTCGGCGTAACTGAGCTTGTACTTTTCCGAACCCTTTTTCGGCGAGATCATGCCCTCGTATTTCTGCTCTTTGACGTTGTCGCAGTCGGTGTAATCGGCGTTGTACGGCGCATAGATAACCTCCTTGTTGGCATTCAGCGCCTTTATCTCGATGCTTGAAACAGGCGTGATCTCGCTGCTGCGAAGCCAGCCGTAGTCGAGCGCCGTGTCGCCGTCAGCTGTGAAATTTTGCTGAATGTCGTCGTTCAGCTCGATGGGGTTCCAGCAGTTTGAGGTGTAATCAGTGCCCGTATAGCCGCGCAGATACATAGGTTCGTCAAGTTTGTCGCAGTAGACGTTCAGCGCCGTGTTGCCGCTGAAAGTGATCTTGTCGTAAAGACCCAGTCTGCCGCCGTTCGTGCCGCCTATCATCTTGCCTCTGCCAGGAAAATCGTTCGGCGAGAGGTTCACTTTGTTTGATAATCTGTTGGTAAAGTCTTGAAAATCGTTCGATAATTTCACGCGCAGTTCGTCGGTCTGCTGACTGCGGTAAGAGTCCATTATCATCGAAGCGCCTGCCGCGATGATGAAGACCGCCGCGCATACCACCGCCGCCATAGATGCCGCAAAGCCGAAAAAGCGCTTTTTCACTCCCTCAGACGTCAGATAAAACGTCTTTTTGCGCTTGTAAACGGCAAAAGTGTTCGTACTGCCGCGCTTTTTTGTGGTGTGGTTTATGAGGTTCAGCGAGAGTATAACTATCCAGCAGGTTACCATCGCAGGGAGTGTCCACGCCGCAGGTTCCCAGCCCCAAAACGCGCCCATCTCGAAAATCGGGAAGGTGCATAAGAAAAGTATCGGGAAATTTGTGTAGTAAATACAGCCCAGCGATATTCCAAGCGTTATCAGAAATGCCAGCGTCAGAAAGAATATCTGCGCGTCGTATTTTGAGGAAGCCGTTATCATTTGTGAAAATGCGGGTACCGAAAGCTTAGCTTTCACTGTGTAAGCGTAAGCGGTGTAGAGCAGTCCGTTGACCGCAGTCTTCAGCTGAAACATCACATATACCGTTTCAAGTATCAGAAAAGCCGCGCCCGATATTTTCAGAAATCTGCCGCCCCTGCTGACGAGAAGTACTGAGAATGCCGTCACGAAAATGCTGACGATGAGCGGAGTAGGCGATATGTACCCAAGCTCGCTGCTGAGAAAGCTTATCAGCATAAATACCGCCGCCAGCGAAGAGATCACGGTAACTGCGAACTGTACAAGCGGGTAAAATCCGCGGCCGGGGTCTTTCTCGAGCGAAAAGCCGATGTCTGAGCGGAACGATATACCGTTTCCGCAAGCCATTTTGCCCGATATGCCTGCTGTGTTTTTAGAAGCATTTCGTCTGTTCATATCCATACTCCTTTACAGCGTCAGCGCCGCCAGCGATGCCGCGGCGTTTTTCGGGTCTATGCGTACTATCTCGGCGTTCGCGTGGTCGCGCGCAAGCTCAGTGCCGTCAGCTCCGCCGCTGCATATCAGAAATGTGTATCGGCAGGCAAGCCCCGAGCATATCAGCGCTTCCGCGTAGGCGGCGTCGTATATCGCGCTTATGCAGATCATGTGTCCGTACCTGCGCCGCTGGTCGCCGCTTTCAAGTATTTCGTTCACCAGCCGCGAGGGTTTGTTGCAGCAGCCCGCCATCATCAGCCGCACGCAGGCGGTTATGCTCTCGCCCTCTTCATCTACCTTTATAAACTCCGCTTCCTGCGACCTGTCGTCAAAAAAGCCGACGATGTGCCGCGCGTTGCTTTGGCATAAAAGCTGCGATATAGATGTAGTCATGACCGCTAGAGTGTCGTATATCTCGGCGCTGTGCCCCGAAAACTGCGGCGGTATGTATGTGTCCGCGGCGATGAAAAAGCTGTCTGCCAGCGGCAGCGAGTAGTCTTTTACCATCAGCCTGTCCTCTTTCGCGGTAAGCTTCCAGTGTACTCTGCTCATCCTGTCGCCGTCGCTGTAATCGCGTATCGAGAATATCTCTGAGGGGTCATCCCCCGCCTTTACTGCCGAATAATTTTCGCTCTCCAGCCCGATGTCTGAGTAGTCGGAAACTGTGTTTTCAAGGTCTATCTGCTTCGGCAGTATTATCGCTTCGCAGTTGATATGGTTAAGCTTTTTTGCAGGCAGCTTGAATCGGAAAAGCCGAAGCATATCGTAGATCTTCACCGAGATCATTTTGCACCGCACCAGTCCGTAGTGCGACGATGAAAATGAAGCCGAGAGCCGCTGCATATTTCGCGGAAAAATGGGCGTGTTTATGCGTATCTTTTCACTGCTGTTTTCCGAAGCGAGAGTTATCTCAAGCGTTATCTCGCAGTTCAGTACGGGTATCAGCGTGGGGTTGGTAAGCTCCGCCGCGATGGGTATGCTTTGCCCCGCCGTACAGCGCGAATTTTCGAGCCTTAGCACCGCGGTCATCTTTCTGCGGCAGATAAGAAGCATCGTCAGCATTACTATCGGCACGGCGAACACGAATACCAGTACTAGGAACGATATAACGCCCTTGTAAAGTATGTAAAACAATACTGATATTATCAGCATTGCAAGATATATAAAAATCATTTTAATGTCCCTGTAATCGACTTATCTCTTTATTTTTGGTATCTGCACGGCGGCTACTATCTCTTTCAGCACGCTTTCGGTGTTCATGCCGTTGATTTTCGCCTTTGAGTTGAGCAGTATGCGGTGCATACAAACGTCCTTGAAAGCGTAGAGCGTGTCGTCAGGTATAGCGAAATCTCTGCCGTTGAGCAGGGCGGTGGCTTTCGTCATTTTCAGCAGGGCTATCGTGCCGCGCGGCGAAAGTCCCAGCCTTACGCACGGGTGATTGCGCGTAGCCGCCGCCAGCGAAGCGATGTATTCAAACACGGGGTCGGCAACGTAAATATCGTCGGTAACAGTCACCGCGCGCGATACCTGCGCGGCTGATGAAACAGGCTGTACTTCGTCGATAGAAACCTGCGCGTGCTTTGATTTTAGCATCTGCACCTCGTTTTGCAGCGAGGGGTAGCCCATAGTCAGCCGCACGATGAATCTGTCCATCTGCGATTCGGGCAGCATCTGCGTGCCTATCGAGCCGATGGGGTTCTGCGTCGCTATTACGATGTATGGGTCGGGAGTTTTGTAGGTTTTGCCGTCTACCGTTACCTTGCCCTCTTCCATTACCTCCAGCAGTGCCGACTGCGTTTTCGAGGAAGTACGGTTGATCTCGTCGGCGAGGAAAAGGTTTGTGAGTGCAGCGCCGCTCTTGTACTCAAATTCGCCCGTTTTTTTGTTGAGTGCCATAAAGCCTGTGAGGTCTGAGGGCAGTACGTCGGGTGTGAATTGCACGCGCTTGTACTCCAGCGATAGCGCCTTTGAAAGCGCCAGCGCGAGGGTGGTCTTGCCCACGCCGGGTATGTCCTCGATAAGCACATGGCCGCCCGCCAGTACCGAAAGCAGCACCTTTATAATAATGTCGTCTTTGCCGATGATCACCTTTTTTATCTCGCGGATAACGCGGTGGCACATCTCCAGCACCTGCTTCTGTTCATCTGATAATTCGTTCTGCATAATTTTGTTCTCCTTGCCATTAAAAAATTCAGCATACATTTTAATTATAACATAATGCTTTTTTTATTTCAATAGTTTTGAAACATTTTTACAGCTTTTTGCGCTATATTTTTGCGAATATATCTTCCCGCGGCGGCATAGTATTTATCAGACGGGACGCGCTGTCGGCATTGCCGCAAGATGCGTTTTGCGAAAAACGGAGGTGGCGCTTTTATGAGAGAGCGTTCAAAGCTTTCATACGCTATGGCTCTGCTGCCCGATAGGCTGAAAGCCGCGGTGCTCAGTGCGGGTCAGGGCGAGCGTGAAAAAATTACCGAGCTGCGTTTGCGCCGAGGCAGAAGCCTTTCGGCGGTGCTTTACGGGCGCGAGTATTTTCTTACATACGATGGGCGCTTTATGAATTCGTTCGAGGGCGCTGTCGAGGTCACGGCGGAGGATATTTCGCAGGTGTTTACCCGCGCGTTTCGCGGCTCTGTGCACTCTTTTCCGCGCGAGATGGCGCAGGGTTACATTACCTGTGAGGGTGGCAACCGCGTAGGCTTTTGCGGAACTGCCGTCAGCGATAGAGTGGGTGAGGTGACTTCTGTAAAAGATATATCTTCCATAAATATTCGCATCGCCCGCGAGGTGATAGGCTGTGCCGAGGCGATATTCGATCGTGCTTTTTCCGATGGACTAGCTTCGCTGGTGATAGCTTCTCCGCCATGCGGCGGCAAAACTACCGTTCTTCGCGACCTTTGCCGTCTTCTCGGCGAGCGGCGGCGGGTAAGCATTATCGACGAGCGCGGCGAGCTTGCAAGCGTTTATGAGGGCGAGCCGCAAAACGATGTTGGCGCGAGAAGTGATATTTTCAATGCTTACGATAAATCGGCGGCGGTCGTCACGGCGGTAAAAGTTATGTCGCCCGACGTGCTGGTCTGCGACGAGATAGGCGCGAAAGGCGATCTCGAAGCACTGGAGTACGCGCTGAATTCGGGCGTGCGGCTGGTGTGCACCTGCCACGCCGCTGATTTTGACGATCTGAAAAAGCGCCCCGCCGTCGGCAGACTTATGAAGCAGGGGTATTTCGACTTCGCCGCGATGCTCGGAACGGGCGCTATGTGCGGTCGGCTGACGGCGTTCTATAAGCTGAAAGATGATTGAGCTTGTGGGTGCGGTGCTGCTGGCGGTATCGGGAGCGGCGGCAGGTTCGGCAGCGGCTGACGAGATTAAACAGCAAAGGCTGGCGCTGCAAAGCGTTGAAGATATGCTTGCGCAGATGATGATAATGCTCGAATTTGAAGCGCCTACCGTGCAGATCATGCTTAGCGAACTGCGAAAGGGGAGCGCTCCCGAATTTATCATGCGTCTGCCCGAAAATGCCGACCCCGAGCGAATTTGCGAAGCGATAAAGCGTTGCCCCGACGGACTTACCGAACAGGACGTGCAGAAGCTTTGCACGCTTTTTGGCAAACTGGGCAGCGCAGACAAGCTTTGCGAACAGCAGCGTATAGCTGGCGCGGCGGCGTATTTTGCCGAGCGGCGAAAAAAGTGCGAGCCCGAGTGCCGCAGAAAAGAAAAGCTCGCGAAAAGTCTTGGTCTGTTGGGCGGGATATTTTTCGCGGTGATGCTTTTGTAGAGAAAAAGAGGATAGCGAATGGAAATAGATCTGATCTTTAAAATAGCCGCCGTCGGAATAATCGTGGCGGTGCTGGCGCAGCTTTTGAAACGCGCCGAGCGGGACGAGCAGGCTATGATGACGACATTGGCGGGGCTGATCGTTGTGCTTATGATGATAATCGACCAAATAGCGCAGCTTTTCGATACGATAAAAACGCTTTTTGGGTTTTACTGATGGACATTCTTACAGCCGCGCTTTTCTGCATAGCCGCCTGCGTGCTGATAAAGCCGCTCGCGGGGGTCGCCTCCGAGGTGAAACTTGTCTGCTCGGTGGCGGCGGCTTGCCTTATTACGCTACGCTTTTTGGATAGCTGGCGTGAGATCTCGGCGGCGCTCGAGGATATTTTCCTGCAGACGGGTATGCAGAGCGAGTATTTGAAGATCATTTTTAAAAGCTTAGGCATCTGCTTCGTCACTCAGTTAGGCTGCGACTGCTGCCGCGATTCGGGCGAGAACGCTATGGCTTCGCAGCTAGAGCTGGCGGGCAAGGCGGCTATTCTCGTCACCGCGCTGCCGCTCTTTTCAGCCGCAGCCGAGATGGTACGCACGCTGCTCATGATCTGATATTTCCGAGGAATTGCAATGAAAAAGATAGTTTTAACGCTTGTCTGCGCAGTTTGCATAATGCTTATCTTCCCGCTGAAAGTTTACGCACAGCAGTCTGCCGATTCGGCAAAGAGCGATTATTCGCAGCGAATATCCGAGCGGTTGAATGAAGCAGTGGACGATGAAACAAAGCAGACGATCGCCGAAGATCCCGATCTCGGCGACCCGCAAAAGCTCAGCTTTTCGGGCATATTATCCGCGCTTTGGAATGCCATGGCGGAGCAGATGACCGAGCCGCTGAGGGTTTTCGCCAGGCTTTGTGCTGTGATAATGCTTTCGTCGCTCGCGGCAAGCATGGCGCGCGGCGGGGCTTCGCAGACGTTTTCCGCCGTCAGCGTGCTGGGCAGCGTCACGGTGATATACGGCAGTGTTTACGCCGCGTTCCAAAGCGTTTGCGGATTTCTCGACAGGCTCGGCGAATTTATGCTGGCGTATATACCGATATACGCTTCGGTAACGGCGGCTTCGGGGCGGCTGACAGAGGGCGGCGGGTATTACGCTTCGGCGCTCGGGGTCTGCGAACTGATTGCTTTTGTGTCAAACAGGCTGATAATGCCTTTCCTGAGCGTTTTCATGGCACTCTCTTTCACGGCGGCTATCAACCCGAACCTGCGCTTCTCTTCGGCGGCGGAGTCGCTGAAAAACGCCGTGCGCTTCACGCTGACTGCGCTCATGACGATCTTCACTGGCATGATAACGATAAAAAGTTTCAGCGGTGCGGCGGCGGATGGCGCGGCGGCTAGGGCTGTAAAATTCGGCGCGAGCAATTTTATCCCGATAATCGGCAGCTCGGTTTCAGAAGCTTACTCAACGGTCTACGCTGGGGTGGGCGTGATACGAAGCAGTGTCGGTACGCTCGGGATAGTTGCCGCGGGGGTGATGATGCTGAAACCTTTCGCCGAGCTGATATGCATAAAAATAGTCCTCGGCATGGCGAAGCTTATCGCCGACCTGCTTGGTGCGTGCGAAATATCCGAGCTGCTGAAAAGCACAGGCTACGCGATCTCCGCCGCACTGAGCACTATGCTCTGCTTCTGCATGATGTTTATAATCTCGACCGCCGTGGTGATGATGGCGGCGGGGACGAATTAAGGGGGCGGGATAATGGAAACGCTGAAAAACGCCGTGCTTACAGCCTGCCTCTGCGCGATACTGACATCGGCGGTGCAGCTGCTTTCGGCGGAAAAAATGAAAAGGGAGATGGGGCTGGTGTGCGGGCTGACGTTGGCTGTATGCATGTTCGCGAGCCTTTTCGGCGGGGGTATGGATATTTCGTTGGGCGCTTCGCCGTTTGCAGATGATCCCGAACGCGGCGCTGACTACGAAAACATGGTGATAGCCGAGAGCGAGAGCACGGCGGAGCAGGCGCTTGCCGCACAGCTAAAAGATAAAGGCTTTGATGTAGCGGCGGTCGGCATAGTTTGTTCGCTCGGTGAATATAATCAGATAAAGGCTGAGAGGGTAGAGATCACGCTGACTGAAAACAGCGAGCCCGAAAGCGTTTCGCAGGCGGAGCAGACCGTGCGCGGGCTGATACCCGAAGCCGTGATCGAGGTGAAAATACAATGACGGATAAGCTGAAAAAGCTTTGTAAAGACGGCAACAAGCGCACGCGGCTGATATTTATTCTCGGCGCGGCTGGCGTACTGCTGATAGCTGGCTCGGAGCTTCTGCCCGATAAGAACTCCGCCGACACCGCACAGCAGAGCGAGCTTACTTTAGACGAGAGCGAGCGCTACCGCGAGAATATCGAGAAACAGCTCACGGGCATAATCTCGCAGATAAGCGGCGTTGGCGAAGCGGACGTTATGATAACGGTGAGCGGTACAAAAGAGTACGTTTACGCCGAGCAGTACGATGTCAGCCGAAAAAGCCAGTCGGGCGGCGAGGACACTCAGCAGTCGGGGCAGGTGATATTGGCGGGCGCAAGCGGCAAAACACAACCGGTGCTGAAAAAAATAATGACCCCGCAGATAAGCGGGGCAGTGGTGGTGTGCGAGGGTGCGAACGACGACCGCACGCGCGAACGGGTAGTCAACGCCGTTTCGGCAGCACTGGGTCTGCCAAGCACAAAGATAAGCGTAGAACCTTCGCGGTGAGTAGCCGCGTTACATATCTTGACAAAAGTTCAAACGGAGGTAATTACAATGAAAAAACCAAATTTCAAAAAGTTCAGCTTTATAATCGGCAAGCGGCAGATAATGCTGGCGGGCATGACGCTGGTGCTCGGCACGGCTATCTACGTCAATTACGCAATGACGGCTTCGGGAGGAATAAAGGCTACCGATAAAGTCAACTCGAAAAACATAAATTACGGCGATGCACAGCTCGTGCAGGCTGAGGAAAACGGCAGCGATTATTTTGCAAAAGCTCGCATGGAGCGTACTGCTTCGCGCGATAAGGCGGCTGAAACGCTGCAAAATATAATCGGCGGCGGCGACAGCACCCCTGAGGAACAGGAAGCGGCTAGTGAAGAAGCGGCGGCTATGACGGGGCTTATCGAGAAAGAAAGCAAGGTAGAAAATCTGATAAAAGCGGCGGGCTTCAGCGACTGTGTTGTTTACCTCGATGGTGAGAACGCGAACATTGTGGTGCAGACTGCGGATGGGCTGATACAGACAGAAGCTGCGCAGATCAAAGACATCTTGCTGAGCGAGGTGAGCGTTCCTGCGGAAAATATTAGGATCTACGATGTAGAATGACAAGTGTGGCAATGCCGTTGGAAAAAAGCGGCGTTGCCTTTATTTTATGCCGTTTTTTTTGAAAGCGAGTTGCATACCTTGATGAATGTGCGGACTGCCGGCAGGCACGGCTGCTATTATCAACAATTTTGACATGTGGAATTACCTACGTAAAAATCATGCCCGAATAAATTATATAACTATGCGGGCGATGATGAAGTTTTTTACAGCACAAAATATGTATCAATTGTTAAGCAAATGAAAACAAATGGTTATAGCATTGTATAAAACGAAAAAATATGCTATAATGAATAAAAGTGTGCCGTAACGTATAAAAACGCACAGCGGCTCAGAATTAGAGCGGAAAGGAACTGCAAGTATGAATAAAATTGATAATAATACCGAATCATGCCTTTATATGAGCGACGAAGTTATAACCAAGACCGTCAGCCGCGCGGCGTGCTCTGTGTCGGGCGTGGCCGCGATAGCGAAAGCTCCCGCCGACCCGATAAAGCTGCTTGCGGGAAAGACCAACTGCGGCAAGATCAAGATAAAGCTCAACGGCGACGTACTTTTTGTTTCTATAGCCGTTGTGCTCAAAGAGGGCGCTTCTGCCGTGGAAACTGCCGAAAGAGTGCAGAGCACGATAAAATCCGCAGTGCAGAATACGCTCGGAATGGCAGTTGCGAGAGTAGATGTAAAGATAGTTGACATAGAAGTCTAAAAAAAGGATGTGTAAAATCATGGAAAATAAAAAAAGAGAGGTGCGCGAGGTAAGAGAGGGCGCTTTTATCCTGTATTTTGAAAAGCTTTTTAGGAACGATCCCCTTGACGAGATCTTTGAGATAACTAAAGAGGCAGGCGCTGACGAACTGAATATCAGCTCAAAGTCGCTGGCTCTCGCTAAAAACATCGACGAAAAAGCCGAAGATCTCGACGCTATAATCGCTGAATATTCAAAGAAAAGAAGCATTGAGAGAATCGCTAAGATCAATCTTGCGATACTTCGTCTTGGTCTTTACGAGGCTATCTACGCGGAAAAAGTGCCTGTAAACGTAGCGATAAGCGAGGCGGTTGGTCTTGCGGAAAAGTACGCGAGAGAGCCTGACGTTGCGTTCATAAACGGCGTTCTTGGCGCATTCTCGCGCAGTGAAGCGGCTAGATCTGCGGGCAAAAAAGCGGCGGAAGATAATGAGTGACCTCCGCACTCTAGGCATTGACACCTCGAATTACACCTGCTCGACCGCGGTTTACAATGCGGTGGACGGCAGTATTGTGCAGGCTAAGCAGCTTTTGCCTGTGAAAGCTGGCGAAAAGGGCATACGTCAGTCTGACGCGGTTTTCCACCACACTTCGCTTTTGCCGCAGATGTTTGAAAGGCTGAACGGTGCGGCTCGCGATGTGTGCGCAGTCGGCGTCAGCGACAGACCCTCCTGCCGCGAAGGCTCGTATATGCCATGTTTTCTGGCGGGCGTGTCGGCGGCTTCGGCAATATCGTCGGTGACGGGCGTGCAGGTTTTCAGAACTACGCACCAGATCGGCCACATTCTCGCGGCGCTATACTCGGCGAAAAAGCTGGAGTGGATAGCTCAGCGACAGAGCTTTTACGCATTTCACGTCAGCGGCGGCACTACCGATATGCTGCTCTGTGAGCCTTGCGGCAGCGATGAGCTGATAAAGATCACGCGCGTTGGCGGTTCTTCCGACCTCAAAGCGGGTCAGGCGATAGACCGCTGCGGCGTTATGCTGGGTCTGAGATTTCCCTGCGGCGCAGAGCTTGAAAAATTGGCGGTGCAGTCTGAAGAAAAGATTCGAGTAAAGCCTGTGATAAAGGGCTGCGAATGTTCGCTTTCGGGTATTGAAAATAAGTGCAGGGCGCTGTTTGAAAGCGGTGCGGATAGCTCGTACATAGCGGCGTTTTGCCTGCGTTCGGTGGAGAGCGCTGTGGCGGCTGTCACCCGTGCGGCTATCGCTGAACACGGCGAACTGCCTGTGCTTTACGCTGGCGGCGTGATGTCAGACAAGCTTATCGCCGACTCGCTCAGAAAAAAGTTCGGCGCTGACTTTGCCGCTCCCGATTTTTCGTGCGACAACGCCGCGGGCATGGCGCTTTACGCCGCATTGATGAAAGGACTGATCTGATGTCTTCGATCCTTAGCGTTTCGCAGCTGAACAGGTACATTTCGCTGAAGATCGGCGGAGATCTGAAGCTGAAAAACGTCACCGTGCGCGGCGAGCTTTCTGATTTTAAGATACATTATAAATCGGGTCATGCGTATTTCAGCTTGAAGGACGAAAATTCGCTGCTGAAAGGCGTGATGTTCGCGCGCTCGGCGGGCAGGCTAGGCTTTATGCCGCAGAGCGGTATGAGCGTTATCTGCTCGGGAAGTATAGAAGTATATGAACCTAACGGCGCGTACCAAATAATCGCGACAGAGATGTTTCCTGCGGGTATCGGCGCAAAATTTATGCAGCTTAACGCTGTGAAAGAAAAGCTCTCAAAGCAGGGCATATTCGCTGCTGAACGTAAAAAGCAGTTGCCCGCTTTGCCGAAAAAAATAGCCGCTGTAACGTCGCTGGGCGGCGCTGCTTTGCAGGACGTTATAAATATATTAAAGCGCAGATACCCAGTCGGAACGTTGGAAGTATACTCCGCGCAGGTGCAGGGCGAAGCGGCAGCGGCGACAATCGCAGAAGCTTTGAAAAAGGCGGACGCTAGCGGCGTAGACGTTATAATTTTAGCGCGCGGCGGCGGCTCTTTTGAAGATCTGATGCCATTTAATACTGAGGAAGTTGCACTTGCGGTGGCTGCCTGCAAAACGCCTGTTATAAGCGCTGTCGGTCACGAAACTGACACTACTTTAGCGGACTACGCCGCTGACGTTCGCGCGCCTACGCCTTCTGCTGCGGCTGAGATATGCGCTCCACAGTTGGAAAATATGAAAGCAGCAGTTGACGAGATGCTACGTAGGTTAAACGCAACTTTCATCTCAGACATCGACGGACGTGTTGCGCGGCTTGCAGAGATTGAAAAATGTATGCAAAATTCTTCTCCGCTGAAAGATATAGAGAAAAATGAGAAGGTTCTTGATGACACTCTGCGGAGATTAAATACATCATATAAAAAAATATTAAACTGCTTAGAAACACGTCTTGAGAAAAAACTCGCGGCGCTTAGAGCTATGGATCCGTACAAGGTGCTGGAGCGCGGCTACGCTATCACGCTGAAAAACGGCGCGGCAGTTACCGAAGTGGAACAGCTCAGCGAGGGCGACGAGGTGACTATCCGTTTCAAAGATTTTGCCGTAACGGCGAAGATCACTGGGTGTGCTGAGATCAACGAGGTATAAAATATGAACGAAGCTGTAAATTTTGAAAATTCGATGAAACGTCTTGACGAGATAGTTCAGAAGCTTGAAAGCGGCAAGCTTTCGCTTGAAGAATCTATCGCACTTTATAAGGAGGGCAGCGTGCTGGCGGAAAGCTGCAAGAATGCGCTCGACGCGGCGAAGCTCTCGGTGGAAAACGCTCAGGACTGATCTTTGACATATCGAGGAAATAAAAATGACTGAAAATTCAATGATAAAACTCAACGTGTACAGCGAGATGATAAACGAGGAGCTGAAAAAATTCGCTGCTGAAAAGCCTGCGCTGCGCGAGAATATCTGCGAAGCGATGGACTATTCGCTGACGGCGGGCGGCAAGCGCCTGCGCCCGATACTCATGCTGGAATTTTGCCGTATGTGCGGCGGAAACGCTTCGGGGCTGATGAAGACCGCTTGCTCCATCGAGCTGATACACACTTTTTCGTTGATACACGACGACCTGCCGTGTATGGACGACGACGATTACAGACGCGGCAAGCCGAGTTGTCATAAAGCTTACGGTGAGGCAACCGCTTTGCTTGCTGGCGACGCTCTGAATACGCTGGCTTTTGAAGCTATCGCAGATGCCGCGACTGAGGGCGTTATCTCTGCGCAGACGGCTATCATGCTCGTTTCCGTGCTGGCAAAAGCTGTCGGCGTGAACGGCATGATCGGCGGTCAGATAATCGACCTTGGCGCTGAGGGCAGGGAGATAAGCATTGAAGAGCTTGACCTGCTTCAGGCGCACAAAACCGGCGCGCTTATTGAGGCGGCTTGCGTGATGGGCGTTATCCTTGCGGGCGATTTTGAGAAGATACCTGCCGCCGCCGATTACGCGCAGGCACTTGGCAGAGCGTTCCAGATAGTGGACGATATTCTCGACGTTACAGGATCTTTTGAAGAGCTTGGAAAACCTATCGGAAGCGACGCCGAACAGCATAAAAGCACTTACGTTACCGCTTTGGGTATCGAGGGTGCGCAAAAGGAGGCTGACAGACTCACCGAGCAGGCGCTGCTGATCCTTGAGCAGTTTGACGATAACGAATTTTTGCGTGATCTGACCGAATATCTGCTGCACAGAAGAAGCTGAGTCGTGTGAGTTTTTCATATGGATAAAATTGAAAATAAGGCTGATCTGTACAATATGAATCTGCCGAAGGATCTTAAATATCTGAACATAGATGAGTGCCGCAAGCTTGCCGCGCAGATACGCCGAACGCTGATAACTACTGTTTCAAAAAACGGCGGGCACCTCGCATCAAATCTCGGCACGGTTGAGCTGACCATAGCTCTGCACCGCGTTTTCGACTCGCCCGCGGATAAATTTGTTTGGGACGTTGGTCATCAGGCATATACCCACAAACTGCTGACGGGCAGGGCAGCGCAGTTTTCCACAATTCGCACAGAAAACGGTCTGAGCGGCTTTCCTCGACCCGATGAGTCGGAGCATGACGCATTCATTAGCGGTCACAGCTCGACTTCTGTTTCGGCGGCGCTCGGCATTGCCACCGCTATGAAACTGCAAAATGACCCGCACCACACCGTTGCGATACTCGGCGACGGCGCATTCACGGGCGGCGAGATCTACGAGGGCTTGAACAACGCCGGAAAAAGCGGCACAAACCTCGTTATCGTAATAAATTACAACGAAATGAGCATCTCGAAAAACGTCGGCGCGGCGGCGAAATATCTCTCGACCCTCCGCACAAAAGAGGGCTACCACCGCACGAAATCTGCGGTCGAGCGCGTGCTTGACAAAACGCCGATAATTGGCAAGCCTGTTAAAAAGGCGATGACCTACTCAAAAGATGCCTTAAAAGATATTATTTTCCACAGCACGATGTTCGAGGATCTCGGCTTTGAATTTGTCGGCCCCGTTGACGGTCATAATATTGCAGAGCTTGAAGAGCAGCTCACGGCAGCGAAATCGCTTCACCGCCCGACGATCGTGATGGTGAATACTATTAAAGGTCACGGCTATCCGCCCGCTGAGGCGAACCCCGGCGAATTTCACGGTGTCGGCTCGTTTGAGATAGCTACGGGCAACCCCGACGTTGTCGCGACCGACAGCTTTTCAACCGTTTTTGGCAAAAAATTGCTTGACATGGCTTATGACAACAAGAAAATTTGCGCTGTGACCGCCGCGATGAAGTACGGCACCGGTCTGCAATATTTTCACAAGGCTTTGCCGCGCAGATTTTTTGACGTCGGCATTGCCGAACAGCACGCCGCGACGTTTTGTGCGGGTCTTGCTTCTGATGGCATGATACCTGTTTTCGCTGTATATTCCACGTTCTTGCAGCGCAGTTACGATCAGCTCATGCATGATCTGGCGATAATGGGCACTCATGCAGTTATCGGCGTTGACCGCGCGGGTATCGTCGGCGAGGACGGCGAAACCCATCAGGGTATTTTTGACATACCATTTCTTACAACAATTCCAAATATCAAGATATATTCTCCGTCGAATTATGCTGAGCTTGAAGCTTGCTTAGAAAAGGCGGCGCTTACGGACGAAGGACTTTGCGCGGTGCGCTATCCACGCGGTGCTGAGAGCGTTTTGGCGCGCGACGCTGAGTGCTCGACAAACTACGTTTATGAGCAGAATGGCGGCAAAGCGCTCGCGATAGCTTACGGCAGACTTTACGGAGATCTGCGCGAAGCGAGCGACATTCTGCTTAAAAAAGGCTGTAAGATAGACCTGCTCAAGCCCGTTGAGATCTTCCCTATAGCGGATGAGATCATAGACATTATGAAAAAATATGAAAGAGTATTTATCTTTGAAGAGTGCTATGAATACGGCTCTATGGGTGAGAAATATGCGGCGTTGGCGGCGGGCAATACTGTCTGCGAAAGAGTAGCACTGCATGGCTTTGTTGCTCACGGCAAGACTTGCGACCTGCTGGGCGAAGCAGGATTATCCTCATGCAAAATGGCTGAGAAGATAGCAGGGAGTATGAACATATGAAACGACTAGACGTTGCCGCTGCCGAGCGCGGATTGGCTTCAAGCCGTGAAAAAGCCAAGCGGCTTATCGCTGACGGAAAGATCACGGTGAACGGCGCGGTTGTGACAAAACCTGCGTTTGCGGTTTCCGACAGCGACGAACTTGCCGCGCTGGAGAGCGAAAAATACGTCGGCAGGGGCGCTTACAAGCTGATCGGCGCGTTTGAGGCGTTTCCGATAGACGTTCGCGGAAAAATATGCGCGGACATCGGCGCTTCAACGGGCGGTTTCACGCAAGTGCTTCTGGAAAACGGCGCTCAGCTCGTCTACGCGGTGGACATCGGTCACGGGCAGCTTGCGCAAAGTTTGGCGCAGGACAGCCGCGTGCGAAATATCGAGGGCGTTAACGCTCGGTATATGCAGCCCGAAATCTTTGACAGCTTGCCGCAGTTCATGTGCTGTGACCTCTCATTCATCTCGCTGACGCAGGTGCTTACGCAAATGGCGGCGTCGCTGACGGACGGCGGCGAGATAGTCGCGCTGATAAAGCCGCAGTTTGAGGCGGGCAAGGCGGCGCTGAACAAGAACGGTCTTGTGCGCGGCAAAAAAGACCATATCAGAACGCTGGATACGCTCTGCGCTTTCTTTGCGCAGATGGGTCTTTCACTGCGCGGGCTTACAAATTCGCCTATCTGCGGCGGCGACGGCAACATTGAATATCTGGCACATCTGGAAAAGTCTGATGTGCCGTCAAAGTCATTCGACATAAAGAAAATTGTGGATATAGCATTTGAAAACGCTGATCAGTGGTGATGAAAATGAAAATTTATATGTACCCGAACCTTGTCAAGCCGAACAGCCGCAAGTACACCGAACAGGCGTGCGCCGTGCTGATCTCAGAGGGCGCGCAGATCTGCATGGAGGAGGAGTACCGCGAGATCTTCGGCGAGCTTTACGAAATAGAGTACCTCAGCCAGACCGAGTGCGTCGAGAAGTGCGACGTTATCGTGGTCACAGGCGGTGACGGTACTATACTGCGCTGCTCATCGGTCGCTTCAAAATACGGAAAACCGATACTCGGCATAAATTGCGGAACTCTCGGCTTTATGGCTTCGCTTGAATTTACTGAGATCGAAAAGCTGCGCCTGCTTTGCCGCGGCGAGTATACCGTGACTGACAGAATGATGCTTTCGGTCAAGGTGAAGTGCGAAAACGGCGAGGAGCTTTCCGCTGACGCGCTCAACGACGCCGTTATAATCAAAGGTGAGGACTGCAAGATAACCGACTTCGAGGTGTCGAAATCTGGCAGCGTTATCTCATCGCTGCGTGCGGACGGCGTGATCTTTTCCACCGCAACGGGCGCTACGGCGTACTCGCTTTCGGCGGGCGGCCCCATCATCGAACCGGATATGCAGTGCATCGAGTTTTCGCAGATCTGCGCGCACTCGCTATTTGCGCGGACTATCGTATTTTCGCCAAGCTCGCACATATCGGTACATTGCCACAACCGCGGCGGCGGCCACGCGATACTCACCGTTGACGGAACTCAGCTCGCGAAGCTTTCCGACCGTGACATCGTAGTGATAGAGCGCTCGCAGCTTACCACGCAGATAATAGACATTACGGGCGGCAGCTTTTTCCCGACGGTCAACCGAAAGCTTATGACGCCGCTGAAAGAAACGATGTGAACGGGGTGGTATCGTGAAAAATGAACGTCAGGAAAAGATAATAAAATTTGTCGCCGAAAAAGAGATAAAAACGCAGGAAATGCTCTGCGAAGAGCTTCAAAAGGCGGGCTACCGCGTAACGCAGGCGACTGTTTCGCGCGATATTAAAGAGCTGGCGCTGATAAAGATACCCGATGCCGAGGGCGGCTCAAAGTATGCCGTTCCAGCATTGAAACGCGGGTCGATCTCGGAAAGTGACGGGCTGCTTTTTTCGATAATCGCCGAAAGCGTCAAGGACGTTGACTATGCGGTCAATACCGTTGTGGTAAAGTGCGCTTCGGGCATGGCGCAGGCGATATGCGCAAAGCTCGACTCTACCGACCTTTACAACGCGGTCGGCACGCTGGCGGGCGACGACACGATATTTGTGCTCATGCGCACCGAAAAGGATGCGGCAAGATTAGTAAAAGAATTCAGCCAGATAATCGGCAAATGTAAATAGGCGGTGAGAAAATGCTGGAAGAGATCTATATCGAAAATTTAGCCGTTATTGAAAAAGCTACCGTGCAGTTCACAAACGATCTCAATGTTTTCACGGGCGAGACCGGCGCGGGAAAATCTATACTTATAAATGGTATAAACGCGCTGCTGGGTCAGCGTGTTACTAAAGACATCGTGCGCACCGGCGCGAAGAAAGCCGTTATCTCGGGCTGCTTTTCACACCTCAGCGATGAGTGCATGAAGAAACTGAACGAGCTGGGTATCGAAGCAGAGGACGGCAAACTCTTTCTCTCGCGCGAGATAAATTTCGACGGCGGAAGCTCGGCGCGCATAAATTCACGCAGTATAAATATCTCGGCGATGCGCGAGATAGGCTCGCTGCTCGTAAATATACACGGTCAGCACGATAATCAGATACTCATGGCGCCAGAGCGTCATATCGAGATACTTGACGGTTACGCCGAAGCCGAGCCGCTGATAGCCGAGTACCGCGCGTCTTTCCATAAATTGCAGGAGCTTTCGCGCAAGATCAGCCGCAAGAAAAAAGAGCAGGCGGGCAGGGCGGCGCGCTTGGAGCAGCTTAGCGAGATCATAGCTGAGCTTACTGAGCTTGACGCAAAGCCCGAGGAGGACGAAGCGATAGATCAGGAACTGGCGATCTCTAAAAACGCGGTGTTCCTATCGGAAGCGGCGTTTGCGGCGGCGCGTTTGCTGGGCGGCGATGAAGATTTCGACGGCGCCGAGGGTCTTATGCAGCAGGCGCTAAAGCAGATCGAGAACGGCACTGAGCTGATGAGCGAATTTTCCGCGCTGTATGATCGCCTCAGCTCGGCGCAGATAGAGGTCAACGATATTTCGTCGGAACTTAGCGCGCTGGTCGAAAGGCTCGGCGCAGACCCGCAGCGCTTTGAATGGCTGAATTCGCGCTCGCGCGAGCTGGATAAGGCGAAGCTGAAATACGGCCCGACCCTCGGAGACGTGCTGAAACGCCTAGAGAGCGCGCAGCAGGAATTTGACGAGCTGAACGGCGGCGAGGAAAGCCTTTCGGAGCTGCTGGAAAGTCAGAAAAAACTTCTTCGCGAAACTTCGCTCAAAGCGGCGGAGCTTTCGGAATTTCGCAAAAAAGCAGCCGAGCGATTTGTAGAGCAGGTAACGGGCGAACTGGAATTTCTGAATATGCCGAAGGTGCGGCTCGTTGTGGACATCAAGCAGGGCAAGCTTACCCTCAGCGGAATGGACAATGTGGAATTTCTTATCTCTGCAAACGTCGGCGAGCAGCCGCGCCCCATCGCTAAGATAGCATCGGGCGGTGAGCTTTCACGAATAATGCTCGCGCTCAAAAGCGTTATCGCCGATAAAGACAGCATCGGCACGTTGATATTTGATGAGATCGACACAGGCGTCAGCGGCAGAGCGGCGCAGAAGATAGGCATGAAGCTGAAAAGTATATCGAGATTCCGTCAGGTGCTCTGCGTTACCCACCTTTCGCAGATGGCTGTGATGGCAGACACGCACCTGCTTATCGAGAAAAAAGTCATTGGCGACCGCACCTCTACACAGATACGCAGGCTGGATTTCGAGGAGCGCAAGCGTGAGATAGCGCGCATAATCGGCGGCGACCAGATAACCGAGCTTACGCTGAAAAACGCGGAAGAGCTGCTCAACGAAGCAAAAACATACTGAATATTTGAGCATTTACCCCGCAGAAACGCTGATACTGCGGGGTTTTTCATTTCAAAAATCACAATTGCGCTTTTGCCGTATGTTAAAATTTTGTTACAGTATACAAATTTCATTAAAAACTGCCGAAAAAGCTTGTTAAACATTTGACAAAGCCAAGAAAATAGTATATAATACAATCATAGCGGCGGGCAGCATAAGCTAACGCCCGCCAGATATACCCGAGAAATAGTAATAGGAGGAAAGAATCAATGGCTGTTAAGAAGACCGATGAAAAGGCAGTAAAGTCCGAAGCTGCAAAGACTGCCGCAAGCAAGCCCGCAGTAAAGGAAGAGGCTAAAGCTCCCGCAAAGAAAGCCCCCGCAAAGAAAGCCCCTGCAAAGAAGCCTGCTGCTAAGAAAACCGCTGCAAAAACTGCTGAGAAGTGTGAAGTAAAGGTACAGTGCTTAGGCAAAGAATATGACGTTGCCGCTGTTACCGAAGCCTGCAAGGCCGATTTCAAGGCAAAGAACAAGGGCGCTGTAAAGTCTATCAGCGTGTACATCAAGCCTGAGGAATCTGCCGCTTACTATGTTGTAAATGGTGATGTGAGCGACAAGGTCGAGCTTTGATAGTATTTTTATCCGCCGCCGAAGCTGCAAAAGGCTTTGAGCGGCGATTTTTTTTCGTCATAAATTACGTTTATGTAAGGTACGCCGTATTTTTGTAAGCGCGGGATATTGCAAAGGCGTTCTCAGATGTGGTATGATATATACATAAAGAAAACAACGCATCTGAATAAGGAGGACAAAACAAAATGAGTATGCTTGAAGTAAGAGATCTGAAAAAGATCTACACTACGCGGCTGGGCGGCGCTAAGGTGCAGGCGCTCACAAGCGTGAATTTCACGGTGGAAAAAGGAGAGTATGTCGCTATAATGGGCGAATCTGGCAGCGGAAAAACTACGCTTTTGAATATTCTTGCCGCGCTCGATAAGCCTACGGGCGGCGAGGTCATTCTCGACGGTATGCCGCTTTCAAATATCAAGGAGCGCGACATAGCGCAGTTCCGCCGCGATAATCTGGGCTTCGTCTTTCAGGATTTCAACCTGCTCGATACTTTCTCTTTGCAGGATAATATATTTCTGCCGCTGGTACTTTCGGGCAAAAGCTATAAGGAAATGAACAGCCGTTTGGGTCTGCTGGCGCGGATATTGGGCATAGAGAGCCTGCTAAAAAAATATCCGTATGAAGTTTCCGGCGGACAAAAACAGCGCGCGGCAGTGGCGAGAGCGCTCATCACTCAGCCGAAGCTCGTGCTTGCCGACGAGCCTACCGGCGCGCTGGATTCTAAATCCGCCGATCAGCTTCTCGACCTTTTCAATTCCATAAACGAGCGCGAGCAAACTATACTAATGGTAACACATTCGGTAAAGGCTGCCAGCCACGCAAAACGTGTGCTTTTCCTGCGCGACGGCGAGGTGTTCCACCAGCTCTACCGCGGCGGCTGTACGCGTGAGGAGATGTACCAAAAGATCTCAGACACACTTACGATGATAGCGACGGGCGGTGAGCTGAATGGGTAAGCTGTTTTATCAAAAGCTCGCTTTCACAAATATGCGCAAGAATTCGCAGTTTGAGATACCGTATTTGTGCACGGGTATTTTCACCGTTTGCGCGTTTTACATGATAATGGCGCTTTCGTACAACCCGCAGCTTGTCCAAGCTACCAACAGCGAAACGATAGTAAGCGTAATGGCGCTGGCGGGCAGGATAGTCGCGATATTTTCCGCGATAATCCTCTTTTACACTGATAGCTTTTTGATGAAGCGACGCAAAAAAGAGCTGGGATTATATAACATCCTCGGCATGGAAAAGCGCCACATCGGCATCACGCTTTTCTTTGAAACGCTTTACAGCACACTGATCTCGCTTGCGGGCGGTCTTGGCGCTGGTCTTCTTCTCTCAAAGCTTGTTTTCATGGTCTGCGATAAGGTAGCGGATATGAAGATAGGCATGAACTTTTTCATATCTTGGAAAGCGACGGGCATTACTTGTCTGCTTTTCGGCGGAATATTCCTGCTTTCGTTCATCTTCCACCTCATTCAGCTTCGTCTGAATGACCCGATACAGATGCTGAAAGGCGGCAGCGTCGGCGAAAAAGAGCCTAAAGCAAAGTGGCTGCTCGCCATGCTGGGTATCGGCTGTATCGGCACAGGTTACTACATTTCGATAACCACCGATAACCCGCTTACCGCAATGAGTCTGTTTTTCCTCGCCGTACTGCTTGTCATCATCGGCACATATCTGCTTTTCACAGCTTCGACCATCGCGATACTGAAACTTATGAAAAAGAACAAGCGATATTACTACAAGCCGAACCACTTTACCGCGGTTTCGGGATTGATGTATCGCATGAAGCAGAACGCGGCAGGTCTTGCATCTATCTGCATACTGCTGACTATGGTGCTTGTAATGGTTTCTACCACTTTTTCGCTCTACACGGGCGTAGACTGGTACATTGACAAAATGTTCGCGCAGAATACCGCCGTTTGCTTTACCGACTTAGGCGATGACCTTGCCGCCGACATTGAAAAGAATATCTATGAAATTGCTGAAAAGCACGACCTTAAAGTCAACGATATGCACGAGATGGATCTCATATCGTTCGGCGCTGTTCGTACAGAAAACGGCTATAAGGTAGTGCCTGCAAGCTATGGTTATTCCGACACTATGCTTCTTGCTGCGATAACGCTTGACGACTACAACAAGCTTACGAATAAAAATGAAAAGCTTGCGGAAAATGAGATAATGGTATTTGGCGAAGACGCCCCCGCAGGCGATATAGACCTCTGCGGAACGAAAGTGTACGCCAAAAAACACACCGAAGCTTTCCCGAAAGTAAGCTCGAATTACGGATTTGATACAGAATTTGCAGTTGTTCGGGATAAAGCACTTTTTGATAAGCTGGTCAGCGTGAATGAAGAAGTTTACGAAGAAAACGCCAGCCAAGTTTCAAAACAGTTTCAGTTTGATCTTGAGGGAAGCAATGCTTCGCAAATGGCCTTTAAAGACAATATGCTCGATAAGATCAGTAAGCTTTTCTCCGATAAGTCTGAAAAGCTCGCTGAGGAGGATCAAAGCGCTCCCTATACATTTTCCGTGCCGAACAGGTCGGCAGAAAGGGCTTTCGCTTTGCAGATGTACGGCGGACTGCTTTTCGTCGGCGTGTACCTCGGCAGCATCTTCATCATGGGCATGGCGCTGATAATTTACTACAAGCAGCTTTCCGAGGGTTACGATGACCGCTCCCGATTTGAGATAATGCAGAAAGTCGGCATGACTCACCGCGAGGTGAAAAAGTCGATAAATTCTCAGGTGCTGATAGTATTTTTTCTGCCGCTCATCACGGCTATCTGCCACCTGCTCGCGGCGTACCCTATGCTGCGGCGCATATTGGAGCTTTTCAATCTGGTAGACCTCACACGCTTCGGTGAAGCAACGGCTGCTGTTATCGTGGTATTCGCGCTGATATACTTTGCGCTTTACAAGATAACTTCAAAGATATATTACAACATAGTCAGCCGTTGATTTTTTTCAGACATCAAAATGGATATATATAAGCGCAGACCTTTTCGTAAAAGAGAGGGTCTGCGCTTGCAATTCGCAGCGATACGTGTTAAAATAGATATAGATAAATTTGAAAGGCGGCTTTTTATGTACAGGATAATGATAGTAGAGGACGACGAGGTGATAGCGAAAGTGATCTCAGAACAGCTCGCGGCGTGGGGGCTTGAACCGATAGCTATTACCGACTTTTCCGATGTGATGAAGCAGTTTTCCGAACTTTCGCCGCAGCTTGTGCTTATGGATATTTCGCTGCCTTTTTTCAACGGCTACCATTGGTGCAGCGAGATACGCCGCGTCAGCCGCGTGCCCGTGATATTCATATCCTCCGCTTCCGATAATATGAACATCGTCATGGCTGTGAATATGGGCGGCGATGATTTTATTACAAAGCCTTTTGATATGAATGTGCTTGTCGCAAAGGTGCAGGCAATGCTTAGGCGGACGTATGAATTTACCGCGGCTGTAAGCTACCTCGAGCACCGCGGCGCTGTTCTCAATACCGATGACGGCATGCTTAATTTCGGCGGCAAGAAGATAAGCCTTACCAAAAATGAGATAAAGATACTTTCAGAGCTTCTGCGCAATAAGGGCAGGATAGTTCCGCGCGAAGAGCTTATGGAAAAGCTTTGGCAGACCGACTGCTACATCGACGAAAATACGCTGAACGTCAACATAGCGCGTCTGCGCAAAAAGCTCGACGACGCAGGACTTAGCGGCTTCATCACTACCAAAAAGGGAATGGGGTATATAATAGAATGAAAACATTTCTTGCGTATATTTCGGGGTATAGGCGTATGGTCATACTTGCGGCGGCGTATCTGCTGATATTTGCAACGGTGCTTTACGCGGCGGAAGTGCCTGCCGAAACTGTGCTGTACGCGGGCGCTCTTTGCCTTGCGTTTACGGCAGTGTATGCGCTTGTCGGCTTTTACAGATATTATAAAAGGTTCTCCGCACTGAAAAGAACGCTTTCTGAGCTGCCGGAAACGCTCGAAAGTCTGCCGACGCCGCAAAATGAAAGCGAGCGGCTGTACACGCAAATGCTGCAAAAGACCTACGCCGAGTATGAGCGCGCCGCGCTGGAGCACCGCCGCCGCGAAGCCGATATGCGCAATTACTACACAATGTGGGTGCACCAAATAAAAACGCCGATCTCCGCACTGCGCCTGCTTATACAAAGCGGCGCACGCTCGGCAGAGCTGCAAAACGAGATCTTCCGCATAGAGCAGTATGTCGAGATGGCGCTGAATTACCAGCGGCTTTTCTGCGGCAGCAGCGACCTTGTGATAACCCGCCGCAGCCTTGACTCGGCGGTGCGCACATCTATCCGCAAATACTCAAAGCAGTTTATAATGAAGCGTCTGAAATTGGAGTACGAGCCTGGCGATATTACCGTGCTTACCGATGAAAAATGGCTCTGCTTCGTGATCGAGCAGGTGCTTTCAAATTCGCTGAAATATACTTCGGCGGGAGAGATAAAGATATGCACAGTCGGTCGCACGCTCATGATCTCTGACACAGGCATAGGCATTGCCGCCGAGGACTTGCCGCGCATTTTTGATTGCGGCTACACGGGCTACAACGGCAGGGAAGAGAAGCGCTCGAGCGGTATCGGGCTGTACCTTTGCAGCGAGGTATGCCGCAGACTGGGTCACGGCATTTCCATCACCTCAGAGGTCGGCAAAGGCACTTGTGTAAGCATAACTTTCAACGAAGCTGACATTTTTATAGAATGAAAAAACCGCTCGGCGAAATGTCGGGCGGTTTGGTTTATCTGTTTTGCAGTACGGAAAGCTGTTTCGCGGTGAAGCATTTTTTCAGAAGCTCTATCATAAGTTCATCGTCGTTTTCACCGTAATTCGGCGAGAAGAGCGAAACGCGGCTGTCAGGCAGGCGATACGGCAGGCGCAATTCGGCACAAAGTCCGCCGAGGTGGCTGCGGCTCATGAGAAATTCGCCGTTGTATTTGTCGGCAAAAAGCTGCACCATCGCGATGCCAAGGCCCTCGCCGCTGTATTCGGGACGGTCTACCGCGTAAATATGGCGAAAAGCCTCTATCTTCTCGATGTCGGGCGCGTCGCCATTGTTATTTATTTCGACGATGACGTTGTCGTCTTTGCGGTAGCCGCGCACAAGCAGCTTGCGGTTGCCCGGCTCGGCGTTCTGATAAGCGTTTATGATGAGGTTTAGCACAACGTACTCGAATGAAGTAAGGTGCGTAAGCGTGAAAAGCCCCATCGAGATCTCAGTTTCAAGCTTTAGGTCGGTGTAATTCGCAAGAATTTGAAGCGAGCTGCAGCAGTAGCTGAGCGGAACGTAAAGATCCATCGTGATAGGCTCAGACTCGGGCGATAGTATCTTGAAAGAGCCTGATTTGTTTACGCTGCCCGCCGTGAGCTTGTCGGTCTTTTCGGCGATAAAGCGGTCGTTCTCGGCGGCTTTCAGCAGCAGTTCCAGCGAGGAGTCGCGAAAAGAATTGTACTGTTCGGCGAAGCTGTAAAAAACAGAGGTCTTTGAGAGCATATCGAGTATCTGATTGCCCGTAAAGCGCTCGAAAACGTAAGCCTCAGCCTTGCCGTCTACCATTATCGGCGTTATTTTCAGTGCCGAGCCGTCGGAGCATGAGATCATGGCTTCTTTAGTGCGCGCACGCTCCAGAGAGCTGTGTTCTGAGCAAAGAAGTATCTCGGTGAGCGGCTTCTGCGAATTTGTCCATACCACGTTAAAGCGCTCATCGGTGATGTAGCCCTCGCGGCCGCCGTTTTCGATTATCGACTTTAGTACGGAATGATCGCTTATCATGCTCTTCACCTCGCTTAAAATGTTTGTAATAATTATACCATATTCGACGCGTTTCGTCAAGTACAAAAAATGTCCCTCCGCCGCAAAAGACAGGTGCTAATAAAGAAGTTTTAATTCTTTGAAGATAAGGTTGCGTAACCAAGCGGTTACGCAGCCTTTCTCTTTTTGTCGTACTTCATACTGTCAGCAACGGCAGTAGTTATGGCAACATCGAAGCGATAGTGAATCTCGATCTGCTGAGTACGATGTCCGCTGCTCTTGTCAGGAGCGCGAATTACGATCTTCTCAATAAGTTCGTGCATGACCTCAGGCGTCAGCTCCGTGATATGCTCATACTTCTGTACTGCTCTGATGAAAGCAGTCACATCGGCGGACTTCTGTTCGGCAATATCAATGTAAGCAGTCAGCTCTGCTACGGTTGCCCTGAGCTTCTTCTGCTCGTCCTCATATCCTGCTGACATCACTGCAAAACGCGCATCTGAGATTTTGCCCGAGACATTGTCCTCATAAAGCCTTGTAAACAGCCTGTCAAGCTCAATGATACGCTTTTCAGCCTGTTTCAGGGCTTTCTTTGCTTTTGTAAGCTTAGAGGACTGCTTCTGAACGGAATTGTCCATAGCCGCCTGCACAAACTCGTCCTCATGCTCTTTAACCCTGGCAAGCAGCTTGTTCAGCTCGTTCAACACGATCTCATTCAGTACAACAGTTCTGATGAAGTGTGCGGAACAAGCGTCCTTGTCTGAGAAATATGTGGAACACTTCAAATGCTCCTGATCGGTGGTCAGACTTGTCGCACGGCACAGATACGTTTTCTTTCCGCAGTCCGCACAGTAGACCATACCCGAAAATGGATTGACTTCCTCATGTTTGGTGGGACGGCGCTTGTTCTTGCGAAGCTCCTGCACCAAATCAAACTCCTGCTGAGTTACGATAGGCTCATGAGTATTCTCAAAGATAAGCCATTCTTCCTGCGGATTTCTCACGGTCTTCTTGTTTTTGTAGGACTTCTTGTGTGTTCTGAAATTGACTGTATGCCCGATGTATTCAGGACGGTCAAGAATGTGACTGATGGTTTTTTCGCTCCAGCGGTGCAGCTTAGCGTTCTTGTGACCATTATCCCTACCCTGTGACAGAGCGTAGGCTGTAGGAGTCGGGATACCTTCCTGCGTGAGAATGCGGGCAATCTGCACCGGACCGTAGCCCTCAATGCAGAGCTTGAATATCCTGCGGACAACCTCAGCAGCTTCATCATCAACGAGCCACAAATTTTTGTCAGCTTCGGACTTTTTATAGCCGTAAATCGGGAGAGATAAAGGCTTACCCGACTGCCCCTTAGCCTTGAAAACAGCTTTTATCTTCTTACTCGTATCACGGGCGTACCAGTCATTAAAAATGTTCTTGAATGCAAGCAGCTCATTTTCTGACTTTAAGGTATCCACGCCATCATTGATAGCGATATAGCGGACATCATAATCGGGAAATATGATCTCGATGTATTCGCCTGTTTTCAAATAATCACGACCGAGGCGGCTCAAATCCTTAGTGATTACTATTCCGACATTTCCGGCTACTACATCTGCCATCATAGACTTGAAGCCGTCACGCTCAAATGTTGTTCCCGAAACTCCGTCATCTACATAAAACACAGGATTGCTGAAACCGTTATCCTCCGCATACTTTTTGAGGATAGCTTTCTGATTGGTGATGCTGTTGCTCTCACCCTGTAACATATCGTCCTGCGAAAGACGACAATATAATGCTGTGATCTTGTCTGTCATAGTAAACCTTCCTTTCCGACAGATACAGCAAGCTATATTATCATTATAGCGCGCACCGAAAATAAATACAATGCGCCGATATTCCAAAGTTACACAGCCTGCTTCTTGGGTTGTTGTCCGGATTCACCGAGGAGTTTTTCACTCTCTCGTATGATCAGCCTTTTCAGAATATCCGAAAGGCTTTCCTTTGAAGCAGGGTTGAACACGGTTGTCACCGTGTAAAGGGTATGTCCAATCTTGTACTCGGACACAGTTTCTGTTGCCGTATTTTCTACGGCAGTATAATCTTTATTATTCATAGCGAACTTTCTCCTTTGCTTGTCTATCTCTATGCATTTAGAGTGAGGGCATCGCTTTATCTCTCTTACCCTCATGGTTGTTGTCTTATGATAGCTGTGCGGAACGGATATTACCGTTCCTTACACAGCTATTTTTGTTGTCAGGTAGTTTTAATCCTCGTAGGGATTCGCTTTTTCTGAAAAGCTCATTTGCTGTCCGAAGTCAGCGGCGAGATCGGAGGTATTGCTTTTCTCATTCTCAGCATTTCCACTCCCGACCAGTTTCAGCAGCTCGTCATCGGACAGACCGCTTGCACGGAGTTTCTGCAACAACGAATGTTCCGAGGTGATGATCTCGTCAAGCTCACGGGGCTTGCAGTTGTATTCCTCTGCCATTGCCAGACGAGAAACTTCTTTCAGCTTGTCCCCCAGCGTTTTCTTTTTCGCAGTATCGCTTGCGATACGCTTTTCCAAACCTTTGATCTTCTCAATGAGCTGATCTCTCTTTTCTGTATAGATGCCCATAGAAAAATCACAACCTTTCATTTTTTTGTTCTCAGCAGGCAGAGCCGAGTGGCCGAAGCTCACCTGCTATGATCCAATTATAGCGCGCTCTACATTTGAAATACAAGCCGCATTGCACACAAACTTTTGTTCATACTTTGTCAACAAATGTCCGGGGAATTTTTAGATTCAAAAAAATGAAATCACGCTATTTCGACGTTTACGCTATCCGGGCATTTTGACGAAGCGATTTTGAGCAAACATAAAAAATCTGAAATTTATTATTGAAGTGATCGGGAAAGTGCGCTATATTGATTATGGGGAGCGACGAAACAGAGAAAGTCGCACAGCTCCAATTCTCGGAATCGAGAAAAAAAGGCCGAGCCAAAAGGCTCGGAAATGACATTTGCCCCACAGGGGCGAAACTTGAGTAGCAAGCACGGTATCATGTGGGCGCGCACAGCGACTCTCACATGATACATAGCTTGGCAGAGGGCGCTGCCCCTACGACCCCGAATTAAAAAAACAAAGAGAGGAGAAAAAAGAAAACATGAAAGACGAGAACAAGCGTGATCTGTACCTGAAGGTAAGAGTGAGTCAGGCAGAGATGGACGCTATCAAGCGAAAGTTTGCGAACAGCGGTATGAACACGCTCAGCGGATTTGTCCGTGCGATGATCTTTGAAGGATACATCGTCCACATTGACGAAGATGAGATGAAGCGACTCTGCAATCTTGCGAGTAATATCGCAAACAACATCAACCAGATCGCCCACCGAGCAAATGTCACGAACAAAGTTTACAAGGAGGACATTGAGGACATCAAGAGCCTTGCCGACCAGCTTATACAGCCTTTGCTGTTTCTGCAATCGAAGTGTTTGCAGTTGAAGCATTGACAGCAAAGTGCTGTAAGGAGAAATCCCGACAGCACCGAAAGCCAATATGTGCGCTCTGCACCGGATCGGCGTTTGAAATTGCTGCGCTCTGCACAAGAATGGTTACAATTATTCCGCAAAGCTGGACCCTGGAAAAATTATGGTATATACTGTATCTACAATAATGATTTGGAGGTACACAGCTATGTTGAAAACACCTGAATTGGCAATGCCGAAGTCACGCAAGGTCACTACTGTATGCAACGGCAAACGTGAAGTCTGGACGGACTACGAACAGGCAAAGGCGTATTTCCTTGAACTCATGATGACTACAGAGGGCGAGGAACGTGACCGAGCGGAGTGCGTTTATATTCAGATACTACATGGGCTGGATGAATGCAGTGATGAGGATGAATAAACCAAAAAGGAGCGTTACCGTTGTGGTAACGCTCCTTTTCACTTGGATTTGAACTGAGATAATTGACTTGAAAAGTAGCAGGAAATATGCTATAATAATAGTAATCAGATAATTCAAACAAGGCGGTGAACAAAATGTACATCAGCAAACTTGTTGTAAAAAACTACAAGCTCCTGAAAGATGTAAACCTTGATTTAAACGAAAGAATCAATATTTTCGTAGGCGAAAATGATTCTGGCAAAAGCACGATACTTGAGGTGCTTTCGATCATAACATCAGGAAAACTAAATGGATATGCTTTTGAAAGACAGATAAAGGCAAATATGTTTAATGATGAAGCAAGAAAAGAGTATATTAACTCACTTGCATCAGGGTTACCGCTATCTCCGCCCGAAATTATTATTGAAGCCTTTCTGCAAGATGCTGATCCTCAGTATTCAGGTACGAACAATTCTCTTTTGAAAGATGCTTGCGGAATTAGAGTTAGGGTACACTTCAACGAGGAGTATTCGGATTTATATAACAGCCTATTATCATCAAAAGAGATTTATGACATACCTGTCGAATTCTATTCCGTGGAGATAAGATATTTTAATGGTTCTCCTGTTCTTCAGCGTTTTTCGCCGATAAAGGCTGCGTTCATTGATACTACAAGAAAGAACTATGCCTATGTAGTAGATAAATTCGTTGCGGACAACATCACCAATTTCTTAACACCACAAAATCAAACGGATCTCACTACTGCATATCGAAAAAGCAGACATGATTTCAGTAGTAGCGAGATAGTAAGACAGCTTAATGAGGATGTCCGTAAGAACACAGATCTTGACGGACGTGAATTAACAATTGACCTGAAAGAAGAGGATATTGATTCGTGGAAATCACAAATGTCAGTAGTTGTGGATTCCTGCCCTTTTGAGAATGTCGGTTTTGGCACTCAAAACACAATCAAAATGGGGATGGTATTAAAAAACGCTGATGAGCAGGTAAATGTCATTATTATGGAAGAACCTGAAAACAATCTTTCATATACAAATATGGCACGCTTAGTAAGTAAAGTGGAGAAATCCGAAGGAAAACAGGTCTTTATTTCTACACACAGCAGCTATGTTGCTAACAAACTGGATTTACAGAATCTTTTCTTGATTAGGAAAGGAATACCAACTCGTTTTGATGGTTTACCGGAAGATACGATGTCTTATTTCAAAAAGCTCCCTGGATATGATACTTTAAGAGTAGTTCTGGCAGAAAAAATCATTTTAGTTGAAGGTCCTACTGAAGAATTGATTATTCAGCGTGCTTATTTGGATAAGCATGGTGTCCTTCCTATCGAAAATGGGATTGATGTTATAGTAGTCGATTCGCTTGCATTTAAGCGGTATTGTGATATTACTGTTTTATTAAACAAGAAAACTGTTATAGCAACTGATAACGATGGCAATATACAAGAAAATATTACTAATAAGTATTCTGAATATACCACTAAATCCAATTTGATTTTTGTTTACGAGAGCAATGAAGAATTACATACTATCGAGCCAAGTGTTGCCGCTGTAAACTTTGATACAGATTCTCACGCACAAACTTTTAGAACTGTATTATCTAAAAGGAACTCAATGATGACAAAGAGTAAAGAGGAAATAATAGAATTTATGACTAACAATAAAGCAGAATGGGCTTTGCGGGTTTTTGATAGTGAGCTGAAAATTATTTATCCGGAGTATATACAAAATGCCATCAATGAACTTGATTAAAATAGAATGTGCCGGCTCAGGCAAAACGTGGAGTATTTGTCAAACAGCCTTGTCAATCGTATCATCAGATATCAAAAAACGAGTAGCAATTATTTCCTATACCAATCGAGGTGTTCAGGCAGTACAGACTGAAATTAAGAAACAGAATAATGGCATAATGCATAGTCGTATAACCGTAGAATCATTATACTCCTTTTTGCTTAGAGAACTGATAAAACCATATCAAACATATATCTTTGGAATTAACGAAGTTAAGAGCCTTGATTTTTCACGAATGTATGGATTTATCAATAAATATCGTATTGGGCAAAAAGCAAGATATATGACAGTGGGACAAAACATTACAGCGAATGAAGCTGCGGAATTGGTTGTTCAGCTTAATAACCGAAGTAATGGTCAAGTAATAAAAAGAATTGAGAGAATCTATGATACCATTTTCTTTGATGAAGTTCAGGATTTATCTGGATACGATCTTGAAATCATAAGGCGTATTGCTGCCTCATCAATTAACTTGGTATGTGTAGGAGACCCTAAGCAGGCTACATTCAAAACAAACAGTGGTCAGAAAAATAAAAACATTTCCGGAGCGAAGATGGAATTGTTTTTCAAAAATCTTGAAAAAAGCCACTCGGCGCAGTTAACTTATAATAATATAAGCAGACGTTTTAACGTGGATATTTGTAGATTTGCTAATGATGTTTATCCGAGCAGTAATGAAATGTCAACATTTATGACCTCAATTACACCGCATGATGGCGTATTTCTTATTCTTAAATCTGATATTCCTGATTATTACGATCAATATTCTCCGCAAGTTCTTAGGTACGATAAAAAAACAGATACTTTGGGATTATCCTCTATGAATTTTGGAGAGTGCAAAGGCTTGACTTTTGATAGGATTTTAATATTCCCGAATAAACCATTCTTGGAGTATATTCAAAAAGGTAAGGCTTTGGGGAGTCCTGAAAAATATTATATTGCTGTTACACGTTCACGTTACAGCATAGCGATCGTAGTTGATAAATTCCCTTCAAAATCAAAATTCCAATTAGAAGATACTATCATACCTGTTGGAACGGGTAATATTATCGGTAAGAAAATACTGTTTAGTTGATTATAGGAGCATTGCATATCACGAGCAATGCTCCTTTTGTATTATAAAAGCTACTTGCAATAAAACGTAAGTAGCTTTTTTCACATATTCAGCGCGCATACAGCGCAAGACCAGCGCGCAGTTGCTCTATAATACAAACAGCCGATTTCTCGAAATAGATACATTTACGAAATCCGCAATAATTCAATGGCAGATGGCATACTACCCCTTATTGAAATTATACAAGATTTCACTTAAAATTTCAAGTATAATGCTGAAAATCAGCGATTTGTATACAAGAAAACTGACTCAGATGTGCAGATTGCTATTCTGAGAGCGTTGGAGGGCTACTGAATGGAGAAAACAGGTATAACTATTACAAAGCGTAAAGACGGGCGGTATGTCGGGAAGTTCATCACTGAATACGTCGATAACGGCAAAGCACAGTATCACTATGTTTACGGCAAGACCTACGAAGAAGCCGAAAACAAGGTGCTTATAGGACGTGAGATAGCCACACGCTATCTTTCGGGCAGATATATCACAGTCAGCAAGGTGTATCGGGAATGGCTGAATGCTGTGGTGAACCGTGTCAAGGAATCTACGCTTGCTAACTATCAAAATAAGTTTGAAAAGCACATTCTGCCTGAATTCGGGGATATTCCGTGTGCAGACCTGACTGCAGGCAGGATCAATGCCTTTATAAACAAAAAGCTCGCAGACGGGCTATCTGCAAGCTATGTGAGGGATATATTTACTGTTTTCAAAACGATGCTGAAATATGCACAGGAGGAATACGGATTCAGGCTGTCTCTGAAAAATGTCACTCTTCCCAAAGCTGAAAGAAAACAGGTCGAGAAGATCAGTGATGAACAGCAGAAAAAGCTTGTTGCGTACCTAAAAGGCAATATGTCGATTACTGCTTTCGGTATCCTGCTGTCACTTTATATGGGACTGCGTATCGGTGAGCTTTGTGGGCTGAAATGGGAAGATGTGGACTTTCATAACAAGATACTGCATATACGCAGGACTGTTCAGCGTATCAGTTCTGCCAATGGCAACAGGAAGACAAAGATCGTGATCTCCGCTCCAAAGTCCGCAACATCGTTCAGAGAGATCGCTATCCCCGATGCTCTGATGAAATACTTTGAAATGTTCCGAAGCGAAGCCGATCATTTCATCTTATCGGGTACGGGCAAGCCTGTTGAGCCTCGCACGATGCAGTACCGCTATAAGAAGATACTGCGTACTGCCGAGGTGGAAGATCACAATTATCACAAGCTCCGTCACACATTTGCGACCAATTCCGCAGAGAAGGGTTTCAACGTCAAAGCCCTGTCCGCCGTCCTCGGTCACAGCAGCGTTACCCTGACACTCAACCGATATATCCACCCTGACCGCACCTATGAACGCAGGCTCATGAATATGTGTATGCAGTTGTAAATTGGTGTCAGAACAGCATCTTGAAAATTGAATAGTGACGATTTTACGATGTTTTGTGAGCGCTATCCTGAATGTATCTATTTTGAGAAACCTCTCACTACACACGATACTTTACATAGTATAAC